>Ga0156091_117_pt1 | contig 474473 bp, 453 predicted proteins | sample RifCSPlowO2_02_FD_107744 | JGI IMG/M metagenome (GOLD analysis project Ga0156091, IMG submission 107744) | Deltaproteobacteria bacterium RIFCSPLOWO2_02_FULL_44_34
ATACAAAACACCAAAACAGTTTGCTGATGACTTTCAGCTTGCTGTAGCATAACTATTAATTGAAGTTTCCATTGCTCCAGTCAAGGGGCCAAGGCCGAAATTATAGTCCTCCGCTGACCTCCCCCCCCTTTTTTTTATGGGCTCGGGTTGTTCTCTCTTGACACCTTTAGGGGGTTTAAATAGAACAAACACGCTTCTATTAAAGGTGAGGAGGAGAGGGTGATTGCAAAACAGTGGTTTGTCCTACAATCAAAGCCGCAAAAGGAAAATGTTGTTTGTTCTCAATTAGCTAGGCTAGAAGGAAAGGTTGAATGTTTTTTCCCTCGTATTCGAAGTCATCTAGGCATAAAACCTCTTTTCCCTTCTTATCTTTTTGTCAGTTTTCTTCCAGACTCAGAGCATTTTAGGTTGATCAAGTATACCCGTGGTACGTTGAGGATTCTTGGAAGTAGGGGAGGAGAACCTTTGCCGGTAACAAACGAAATCGTTGCAACCGTCAAAAACAAATTGGGCCCTGATGGATTGATTGATCAAAGGGGAGTTTATCCCATAGGAAAGGTCGTTAAAGTTAGGAGAGGGCCTCTGAAGGATTTGATTGGGATTTTGGAAAAACCAACTTCAGAAGTGGGTCGTGTGCAAGTTTTGTTTCGCCTACTCAGATATCCACTGCGGGCAGCATTGAAGTTTGAAGATCTCGAAGCAGCATAAAAAAATTGAAGTTGTTATTGTGTAGGGCAAGAAAAATTTTCCATTTATTTTCAAGAGCTGGCATCTTGAGCCGGCGGTAGCTCGCCCATAATATTTCATTAATGCCTCAACAAGAAATCCATTTGTCAGACTATGTCAAGGTTTTATGGAAGCGGAAGAAAACCATTGCGACGATTGTATTAGTAATAACTATAGGAACAATAATTTATTCTTACTCTTTGCCTGAAAAATATCGAGCGGAAGCTTCTATCATGCCAATAATTCAGTCCAGCGGGGGATCTGGTATTAGCAATTTATTAAATTCTTTTTCTCCAATGGGTATGGGTGGCAGTACATCCGCTGAGGTAAACAGCTTTTTAATCTATTTAAGGAGTAAAATTTTTGAAGCTCAAGTTGTAAAAGCACTCGATCTTTTGCCCGTGTTTTTTCCGGGTGATGGTAACGTCGCTACCCGTCTAACTGAGGAACAGAAGTTAAACCTAGCATGTGCAAGATTAGGAGGCATGGTTAAAATCACAAATGATCGACTTTTCATGCAAAAAATTACTATCAGTGCTGTATCTGAAGATCCTCAGTTTGCTGCTAAGCTTGTCCGTCAGTATTTGGTGGAGTTGCAAAATTTCATTGCAAATAATGTGTTAACCCAGTCCAAACGCCGCCGACTTTTTTTGGAGAAAGAGTTGGCAAAAAAAAGAAAAGAAACCTTGGAGATGGGAAAAGTAATGGCCCGGTTTTATGGGCAAAATCCGGTTTCACTAGTGAGAGGTACTATCAATGTTCCAGTAGCGGTGTATACGAACAAGGGAGTGCGGGATTTTAAAAATTATGAAGAGTTTAAAGCGAACTATGATGTGTTACAAGAAAAAGATTCTTCCGTCTCGGGCCATGAGATTCAATATGTGCCGGACGTTCCCCACCAACTTTATTTAAAATATTCTTCTATTCAACAACAAATTTTGGAAAGTAGTTACGTTGCGCTCTCCCAAGCTTTTGAAATAGCAAAAGACGAAGAAGTTAAACAGGAGCCTTCCTTTCAAATTCTAGAGGAACCATTTGTTCCTATAAATCGTTTTAGTCCGGACCGAAAGGGGATGGCTAAGACGGGCTTTTTAATTTCCCTGTTATTAGGAATTGGCTGGTCTTTTTATAGAGAATTTTTTTCTTCACAATACCGTCTGAAGCCAATTGATGTGGATGATGAGGAAAAACTATTGGCAACAGCAGAAATAACTTAATGGTTTGTTATCCGGAACAATTTTTAAAGCAAATTAAGGATATTGCCTCATTGATGCCTATTAATACTATAGAGCAGTTGGTAAAAGAATTAGTCCAAGTGCGTGAAGTGGGAGGAAGGCTTTTTCTATTGGGTGTGGGTGGATCAGCAGCTAATGCCTCTCATGCCGTCAATGATTTTAGAAAAATTTGTAATTTCGAATGTTACACCCCAACGGATAACGTATCTGAATTGTCTGCAAGGACAAATGACGAAGGCTGGGAGACTTCTTTTGTAGAATGGCTTCGAACGAGTCATTTAAATAAAAAAGATGCCTTGTTTATTTTATCGGTAGGGGGTGGCAATTTAGAAAAAAATGTTAGTCCAAATATTGTTGCGGCGCTTCGATATGCAAAGGAAATTGGAACTAAAATATTCGGCATTGTTGGAAGAGATGGGGGCTATACGAAAAAAGTTGCAGATTGTTGTCTTGTAGTTCCCACCGTTGATGACTCAATGGTCACCTTCCACACGGAGGCGTTTCAATCTGTTTTGTGTCATCTCCTTGCCGCGCATCCTAAGTTGAAGCAAGTTGCTACGAAATGGGAATCCTTACAAAATGAAAATATTTATTGATTCAGCGAATTTGCAAGAGATTGAAGCAGCCCTAAAAAGGGGCTTTCCCAGGGGTATTACGACTAATCCTTCCATTCTTGCAAAGGAGCCGAAAGGGGATTTCAAGAGACACATTGAAAAAATTGTGGGTCTTTTGGTGAAATACAAATATGAAATTCCTCTTAGTGTCGAAGTTTTCACAAATGATGCCAAAGAAATGATCAAACAAGGCGAAGATTTTGTGAAAAGTTTTGATTATCCTCATGTAAACGTTAAAATTCCGATTGGATGGGCTGGCTTGGAAGCCATCCGGGAATTGAGACAAAGAAATATTAAAGTCAATTGTACCTGTTGCATGTCTTATAACCAGGCCATTATGGCGAGCTTGGCGGGGGCAAACTACGTCAGCCTTTTTTATGGACGCATTCGGGACATGGGCCATGATGCTTTCTCGATAGTCAAACAAGTCCGCAATACCTTTCGAGAATGGCAAGCCCCTTCCGAAATTATTGTAGGAAGCATTCGCCATATCTGTGATATTAATGAAGCCGCTCAAGCAGGTGCTGATATTATAACCGTGCCTCCAAAGTTTTTTGAACAGATGGTCTCCCACCCCAAAACGGACGAAGCAGTCCACCAGTTTTTGACCGATTTCAAAAATTGGCTCTCTTAAATTGAAGTTTCAGGAAAACGTACCTTATAAATATGGATAAAGTATTAGTGACAGGTGGCGGTGGGTTTATCGGAAGCCATCTTGTAGAACGCCTCGTGAATGCAGGGTCTGAAGTTACCGTTTTTCTGCATTATAATTCCCGGGGAGATGTTGGTTTATTAAAGCATGCCGATTCCGGCATCCAAAGAAAAATTAAGATTAAGTACGGTGATTTAAAAGATCCCCATGCCGTTTCTGAAGCGATCAAAGAGAATGATGTTGTTTTTCATCTTGGGGCCTTGATCGGTATTCCTTATTCATACCTCAATCCAAGAGATGTCGTTGAAACCAATGTTTTGGGAACCCTTAATGTGTTGATGGGGGCAAAAGAAGCAAAGGTGCGCCGCATAGTACATACTTCAACAAGTGAAGTTTATGGTACGGCGAAAACGCATAAAATTAGGGAAGACCATCCTTTACAGGGACAGTCTCCCTATTCTGCAAGTAAAATTGGAGCGGACAAATTAGTTGAAAGTTTTGTTACTTCCTATCGTTTGCCGGTGGTTACCATTCGCCCTTTCAACACCTATGGACCCCGGCAGTCGATGCGTGCAGTCATTCCCATAGTGATCGCGCAAGCCTGCTTTAATGATGAAATTCATGTTGGTTCATTGGAGCCCGTTCGTGATTTTACTTATGTGCAAGATACAATCGATGCCTTTTTATTGAGCGCCACTATTGAAGGGATCGAAGGGAGGGTTTTTAATTTAGGAACCGACCAAGAAATTTCTATCAAAGAAATTGTTGAGAAAGTTCTGCAACTAACAGGCTGTTCGAGTAAACCTATAAGAATAGACGAGAAGAGGATAAGACCAAAAAATAGCGAAGTCTTCCGCCTTCGGTCCGATAATACCCAAGCCAAGGAAATTTTGCGTTGGGAGCCGAAAACCTCTTTTGAAGAGGGTTTGAAAAAGACAATTGACTGGATAAAAACTCACCCCGAGGAGTATTCAGCGAATCACTACGTTGTTTGAGGAATTCACAGTAATATGATTTTAGTCACCGGTGCAAATGGAATGGTTGGGGGTTATGTAGAGGAGGTTTTTGATGGCGAACCGTTGACCTTAACCGATTCTTCTTCAATGGATGTAGTCGATTTCGAAAGCGTCAGGAAAACATTCGAGAAAATAAGGCCAAAAGTAGTGCTCCATCTGGCAGCCGCAACAGATGTTGATCGATGTGAAACTGAAGTAGATTGGGCTTTTAAAACTAATGTCATCGGAACACAAAACATAGCGGCGGCTTGTAACAATTTTAATGCTCTTTTAGTTTATGTCAGCACGGGGGGCCTTTTCGATGGCAGTAAAATTGATCCCTATACGGAGTTTGATCATCCCTCTCCGGTAAATGTCTACGCAAAGACGAAATATGAAGGGGAAAAAATTGTCAGAAATCTTTTGAATCGTTATTTCATTATTCGTGCAGGGTGGATGATTGGCGGGGGTAAACAAAAGGATAAAAAATTTGTTTCCAAAATGGTCGCTCTTTGTCAATCACAAGACACAATTCATGTTGTTTCGGATAAATTAGGAACATTGACCTATGCCAGAGATTTGCTTGAAATCATTAAGAAATTAATTGGTACTCCCTTTTATGGGTTGTATCACGTTGCGAATCAGGGTGTATGCAGTCGTTATGATGTTGCTTTAGAAATTGCAAAAATTTTAAAGAGTTCTGTCAAAATTTTTTCTGTTGGCTCGGACTTCTTTCCGCTTCCGGCTCCCAGGCCTCGATCGGAAGCAATTCAAAATTACATGTTATCGTTGAGAGGACTCGATAGTATGCCTTCTTGGCGAGAAACTTTGCAGGCCTATCTTCACACATGGTTGAAGGTGTGGATTGCTGTAAAATAAACTTGAGTCTTTATTAAGGCCTGATAAGTCGGTTCACTATGAAACCAATTCAATTTTATCTCGCAGAAGATACCATCGATAAAAAAGATGTCGATCAACTGATCGATTGGTTAAAAACTTATCCTCGCTTAACCAAGGGGAAGGTAACCATCGAGTTTGAAGAAAAGTGGAGTAACTGGCTTGGAACAAAATATTCCTTGTTTTGCAATTCCGGTTCTTCTGCCAATTTGCTCATGTATTATGTGCTTCAACTGTCTGGAAAACTCAAAAATAAAAAGGTCATTGTGCCCAGTGTTGGGTGGGTGACCTCCATTGCCCCCGCAATCCAATTTGGTTTTGAGCCGGTCATGTGTGAAGCGGACCCGGACACCTTTGGCCTGGATCTGGAGCATTTGGAGACGCTTCTGAAAAAACACAACCCAAGCACAGTCTTGATGGTTCAGGTTTTGGGTGTTCCCCACAAAATGAATGAACTAATGGCGCTCAAAGAAAAATATGGGTTCTTTTTGTTGGAAGATGCTTGCGCGGCCATTGGAGCCTCTTACAAAGGAAAAAAAGTTGGGACCTTTGGTGATATGGCCAGTTTTTCTTCCTATTTTGGGCATCAATTTTCGACAATTGAAGGGGGCATTGTTTCCACAAGCGATAAGCAATTTAATGATTTGTTAAGAATGATGCGTAGTCATGGTTGGAGCAAAGACTTGGATAGTGAAACGCACCAAGCCTACATTAAAAAATATGAAATTGATGATTTTCATTCTCCATTCGTTTTCTTTGAGCCGGGTTTCAATCTAAGATCGACTGATTTACAAGCTTTTATTGGACTGGGTCAGGTTGACAAGTTAGATTGGATTGTTAAGCGGCGGCAAGAAAATCATACTCGTTATAAAAAACAGTTTGATGGAAAACTTTATTTTCAAAAGTGTGATCCAGAATCAACCATTTGCAGTATCTCTTTTGGAGCCTTAGCAAAAAATACAGAACAGCGTCGTTCCATCGTTAGCGCTTTAGTTGAAAATGGGATTGAGACCCGCATTTTCTCAGCAGGTAATCTTGGGTTACATCCTTTCTGGTACAATCGTTATGGAAAGGCGAGTTTCCCGATGGCAGATAAAATTCACCATTGCGGATTTTTCCTACCAAACAACCCCTCTCTGTCGGTTGAAAATATTGATTCTATTTCAAATGTTGTTTTGAAAGCTCTTTAATATGCAAAAAGACATTCTCAGCAAAGAAGAATCCCTCGCTTTATATCGGAAATTAATTCTGACCCGTTTGGCCGAGGAAAAAATCCGTGAAGAATATTTCAAGGATGAGATGAAAACTCCTGTCCATCTAGGGATCGGAGGCGAAGCGATTCCGGTTGGCGTCTGTCATTGTTTGCCGCCTCGTTCAAAAACCTTTGGAACCTATCGAAACCATAGTTTGTATTTGGCAATGACCGAAGATACCGACGGGTTTTTTGGAGAACTTTATGGAAAGGTTAATGGCCCAGGAAAAGGAAAGGCCGGTTCCATGCACTTGTCCTTTCCGGAAAGGGATTTCATCGCAACTTCTGCGGTCGTTGGTACAACCATTCCGGTTGCAGTCGGTGCTGCACTGGCTAACGCCTATCGAAAATCTAATGATGTCGTTACAGTTTTCTTTGGAGATGGTGCTGTTGAGGAGGGGGTCTTTTGGGAAAGTCTCAATTTTGCTTGTTTGAAAAACTTACGTGTTTTGTTTGTTTGTGAAGATAATGGGTTGGCTATTCACACACCGGCAAAAGAGAGACAAGGATTTCAGTCGATTCTTGAAACTGTTAAAACCTTCGACTGTTATGTGGGCGGGGGTCAAGGACATGATTTACAAGGTGTGATCCAATCGACCCATCAAGTTGTCAAGCAGATGGAAGACCAACCAAAGCCCGGATTTTTACATTTTACCTACTATCGTTTTTTAGAACATGTTGGGCCAAGGGAAGATTTTGACGCCGGTTATCGCTCAAGACCCACTCCCGATAATTTAGATGGATTAGATCCTGTTTTATGTTTCGAAAGGGATTTGTGTCAAAATGGTTGCAAGCCTTCGGAACTTTCAGCCATTAAGAAATCTGTTGAAGAAAAAATTGCCAAAAGCGTTCTAACAGCACAAAAAACCGATTTTCCATCTTCCGAAGAGTTATACACTGATTTATTTGTATGAAATCTTTCATGACTTTTAGAGAGAGTTTGAGTTTGGCTGTAGCCAAAGAGATGGAAGCCGATCCCTCTGTTTTTGTTTTTGGCTTGGATGTGCCGGATCACAAAAGAATTTTTGGATCTACAAAAGGTTTGGTTGAAAAATTTGGGCTGGAGCGTTGTTTTGGAACGCCTCTTTCAGAAGATGCAATGACCGGAGTTGCGTTGGGCGCCGCTTTATCTGGTCTAAGGCCCATTCATGTTCATATTCGTGTCGATTTTATGATGCTTGCTATGAACCAAATTGTGAACATGATTTCGAATTTGCGTTACATGAGTGGTGGCAAATTAACTATCCCATTGGTAATTCGTGCGGTGATTGGTCGTGGTTGGGGACAATCGGCGCAACATAGTAAATCTTTACAAAGTTTCTTTGCCCATATTCCTGGTTTAAAAGTTGTGATGCCCACCACTCCACAAGATGCTTATAGTTTGCTACGCACTTCCATTCGAGATGATAATCCTGTTATCTTTTTAGAACATCGATGGCTCTATGATGTTGAAGGAGAAGTGGATGAAAGGAAAACAATTCCTTTGGGAAATGCCACCGTACGTCGACAAGGCGATGCAGTGACGGTTGTGGCGACATCGTGGATGAATGTGGAAGCCCTCAAAGCAGCCGAGGTGTTAGAAAGAAGGGGAATCCAATTAGAAGTTGTCGATGTGCGCAGTATTACCCCTTTGGATGAGGAAACAATTATCCAATCTGTTAAAAAAACTCGACGTTGCATTGTTGCTGATTACGATTGGGCTTTTTGTGGTTTCAGCGCAGAGTTGGCTTCTTTGATTCATCATCGTTGTTTTAATGATTTGAAGAAGCCGGTCGAGAGACTTGGTTTTGCTCCCGTTCCTTGTCCGACTACAAGGCCTTTAGAGAATTTGTTTTACCCTTCTGCTGTACATATTATTCGAATAGTAGAGCAAATGCTGGGTCTTGAGAAAACAGATTTGAGTGGGGAATCTTTTTATAGCTATGAGCATAATTTCAAAGGGCCATTTTAAAAAAATCTATATTGCTGGTCATCGGGGATTTGTTGGTTGTGCTCTTGCCAGACATTTTGCCAAAAATAGTGCCTTTGAAATCATTGCAGCCACTCGTGAACAGTTAGATCTCACCGACCAGAAAGCCGTTGAGGCGTTTCTCGCACAAACAAAACCGGATGTTGTGATAGCGGCCTGCGGAAAAGTGGGGGGGATTCACACCAATGCAACATATCCCGCTGATTTTATCTATCAAAATTTGATGATGGAGGCGAATTTAATTCATGGTGCTTGGAAAACGGGTACTAAAAGGCTTCTTAATTTTGGTTCTGCATGCATCTATCCTAAAATTTGCACTCAACCAATGACCCCCGATCTTTTAATGACAGGAAAAATAGAAACAACTAATGAACCCTATGCCATTGCCAAGTTGGCGGGTCTTTCACTTTGCACCTCTTATAATAAACAATACGAAACCTCTTTTATTACCGCGATCCCCAGTAATTTATATGGTCCGGGAGACAGTTTTGATTTGGAGAAGGCGCATGTTGTCCCTTCTCTCATTCGTAAATTTCATGAAGCAATGATGAAAGGGCTGTCAGAAGTAACGTTGTGGAGTAGCGGGCAGGCAAAGAGAGATTTTCTTTTTGTCGATGATGTTGCATGGGCTTGTGAGATACTTTTAAAAAATTACGATGGGATTACGCCCATTAATATTGGAGCAGGAAAATCAACGATGATTAAGGAATTAGCAGATCTCATTGCTGAAATGGTAGGGTTTAGGGGAAGGATTCAGTGGGACACATCAAAACCTGATGGAGCTCCAGAACGTTTTCTCAGCTCCTCAGAGGTGAGAAAGCTAGGATGGATTCCACAAACTGATTTAAAATCGGGATTACAAAAAACATATGGTTGGTTTCTGAAAAATTGGGCTAGGGAAGAAAAGAGGGAACAATGCGCATCCTTGTAACAGGTGGGGCAGGGTATTTGGGGTCGGTTCTTTGTAAAGTCCTTTTGGAGAAGGGCTATCAAGTCACCGTTTTGGACAATTTTATTTTTGGCCAAAACAGCCTAATGGATTGCTGTTCTTATGAAAATTTAGAAGTGATTCGTGGCGATTGCCGTGATGAAAACGTCGTAACCAAAGCCATCAAAGACAAAGACACCATTATTCCTTTGGCAGCGATTGTGGGTGCTCCCCTTTGCGATAAAGATAAAACAGCTGCAGTGAGTACGAATTTTGAAGCAATACGCTTAATTTGCCGTTTGGCCTCCTCGAACCAGCGGATTCTTTTTCCTGTGACCAACAGTGGCTATGGCATTGGTGAAAAAGGAAAATTTTGCACGGAGGATTCTCCCTTGAAGCCGATCACTTTGTACGGGGAAACGAAAGTCAAGGCAGAACAGGTTGTTTTGGATCGGGGGAACGCCATCACGTTTCGTCTAGCAACTGTTTTTGGTGTTTCCCCTAGAATGCGTATGGATTTATTGGTAAACGACTTTGTCTATCGTGCCATGACCGACAGGGCCGCGGTTCTGTTTGAAGGGCATTTTAAACGAAATTATATCCATATTCGAGATGTCACCAAAGTATTTTTACATGGGATTGAAAATTTTGATTCCATGAAAAACAAACCTTATAATGTGGGACTAGAAAATGCCAATCTTTCAAAAGTCGAATTGTGCGAAGTCATCAAAAAAATTCTTCCCAAATTCATTTATCTGGAAGCCCCTATAGGCGAAGATCCGGACAAGAGGGATTATATCGTTTCAAATGCCAGAGTTTTGGCCACAGGCTTCAAGCCGGAATGGAGTTTGGAAAGGGGAATTCGAGAACTCATAAAATGTTACACCATTGTTCGAAAATTTGGGTATGCCAATGTCTAAATTAGACGTTTTATTTGTTACGCCAGGTAATCACGAGGAGATCTACCAAGGCTTAGCAGTGAAATATTCGGCAATCGAGACACCAACTTGGGCATTGCTATTGGCACAGTCTTGTCGCTCGGTTGGTTATAGTGTTGCCATTCTGGATGTAAGCGCTGAGAGATTAACACTAGAGCAAGCCGCTCAAAGGGTAAAAGAAGTAAACCCAAGGCTCATTTGTTTTGTCGTGTACGGTCAAAATCCAAATGCGGGTACTGTTAATATGAGCGGGACAGTTAAACTTGCGGATACCATAAAAAAAATAGGAATCAAAATTCCCATTGGGGTGATTGGTTCTTATGCGCAAGCACTGCCCGTAAAAACATTAGAAGACGAAAAGAGTATTGACATCATTTTTACTAACGAAGGCGTTTATGCCCTAAGAAATCTTTTAAAGGAAGACCTAAAAGACATTAGTAAATTGACTTACGTTAACGGGATTGGTTTTAGAAAAGATGGTAAACCCTATTTAACACTCTCGGAAAAGATTGTTCCTCAAGAAAGGATGGATATTGATTTGCCCGGCTATGCTTGGGATTTGTTACCTTATCGTCATAAGCCATTAGATCTTTATCGCGCCCCAATGTGGCATGCTGCATATAAGGAGGAAAACCAGACCCCATACGCAGCATTGTATACTTCTTTAGGGTGCACTTTTAGATGTTCTTTTTGTATGATCAATATTCTTAACAGAAATGACAATGATCCGATAGGAGTTGCCTCCAACTATTCACGCATGCGCTTTTGGTCGCCTGATTTTATCATAAAAACATTTGATCAGTTAGTTGAAATGGGTGTGAGGACATTAAAGATTAGTGATGAAATGTTTTTATTAAATCAAAAATATTATGTTCCTCTTTGCAATCTTTTGAAAGAACGGGGCTATGGGAAAGAATTAAATATGTGGGCCTATTCCAGAGTGGATACTGTTCGCAGGCCTGAGAATCTGAATTTGATCCGAGAATCAGGTATCCGATGGCTTGCTTTAGGGATTGAAAATGGTGACAAAAAAATTCGCCTGCAAGTTACCAAGGGTACTTTTGAAGATATTGATATTCGTGAGGTCGTAAAAAGAGTTCATGATGCGGATATTGAAATCATTGCCAATTATCTATTTGGCCTTCCCGGAGATAATTATGAGACGATGGAAAATACTTATAACTTAAGTTTAGAGCTTTGTACCATGGCTTGGAACGGTTACGCTGCAATGGCTCTGCCAGGTAGCCAGTTATATAAAGAGGCTTTTGAGAAGGGATATGACATGCCTCAGGATTATGCGGAGTTTTCCTTCCATTCCTATAATACGAAGCCGTTATCTACTGAATGTTTGACTGCAGGAGAAATACTAAAATTTAGAGACGAAGCATGGCTAAAATATCATAGTTACCTTCCATTTTTAGAAAAGGTGGAGAAAAAATATGGCAAGGTTGCTCGTACGAATATTGCGAACATGACAAAAGTAGGATTAAAAAGAAAAATATTTGGGGATTAAATGATCATCACACGTACCCCTTTTCGCATTTCTTTTTTTGGTGGTGGAACAGATTATCCAGCTTGGTATCAAGACAATAAAGGAGCCGTTCTTGCCACGACCATTAATAAATATTGCTACCTCAGTATTCGCTATTTACCGCCATTTTTTGATTATAACAGCAGGATTGTTTGGTCCAAAATTGAGTTGGTAAAGGATTTTGAAGAAATCCAACATCCGTCAGTACGTGCTATCCTAAGATATCTAGCAATAGATCGGGGTGTTGCTATTCATCATGATGCGGATTTGCCGGCTCGCTCAGGGTTAGGGTCGAGTTCTAGTTTCACCGTAGGCTTGCTTCATGCTCTTTATGGTTTAAAAGGGGTTCTTTCTAGTAAACAACAATTAGCAAATGAAGCCATCCGTATTGAACAAAAAGTTTTGAGGGAGAACGTTGGCTGTCAGGACCAAATTATAGCAGCTTATGGTGGATTAAATCGTATTGACTTTTCTGGTGGAGATCAAACTCACGTGACACAAATTATTTTGTCACAAGACAAAATCCGGCTTTTTCAAGATCATTTGCTGTTGTTTTTTACAGGCCTATCAAGAACTGCCTCGGATATTGCTAAGGAACAGATTGAAAATACGAAGAATAAGAAGCGAGAATTGAAAATGATGTATGAAATGGTAGATAAAGGTGTGAATATTCTTAAAAACGGAAGTGATTTAACTGCATTTGGCCAATTGCTGCATGAAAGTTGGAAGCTGAAGCGGAGCTTAAGTGATAAAATTTCTACTCCATATATTGATGAACTTTATGATAGGGCGCTTAAGGCCGGTGCAATAGGAGGCAAGCTATTGGGTGCAGGCGGTGGCGGTTTTCTTTTATTATTTGCAATGCCTCAAGATCACCCTCGAATTAAGGAAAGCTTTGAAGGTCTTTTGCATGTTCCATTCCAATTTGAAAATTTAGGAAGCCAGATCATTTTCTATGAACCTGTTACACTCTAACCAAAAAACTAGAGTTGGTCTTGTGCAAATTAACAATAGTTTTTCTGGGCAAAATTATTTGCCCTATTCCTTAGGTATGCTGCAGGCCTATGCACAGAAACATGTCGCAAATGTTAATCAGTATCAGTTCTTGAATCCCATTTATGCAAGGGAGAATATTGCCACGATCGCTAGAAATCTGGAAGGTTCGAGCATTGTTTTTTTTAGCACCTACGTTTGGAATTTTCGCATTTCTCTTGCAATTGCCAAAACGTTGAAACAGATTAATTCAAAGACTCTTATTGTTTTTGGAGGTCCACAAGTTCCCGATCGGATAGAGGGATTTTTAGAAAAATATAATTTTATTGATCTTGTTTGCCATGGAGAGGGGGAGCAAGTTTTTGCAAGTATACTTAATCAAGGAATTAACAGACTTTATGAAAAAGATTTTGAGGGAATCCCATCTATTAGTTACTTGAATTGTGAAGGGATACGCATCAGTCATCCAAGAGCTTCGCGTCTCAAAGATTTAAATCAAATTCCGTCTCCCTTTTTAGAGGGCGTTTTTGAATCATTAATAGCCGCAAACCCTCAAAAGAGATGGATTGGGACTTGGGAAACAAATCGGGGTTGCCCTTTTTCCTGTACTTTTTGTGACTGGGGTTCTGCGACTCAAAGTCGTCTTTTTCAATTTGATATGGAAAGAATTTACAGGGAGGCTGAATGGTTTGCTCAGAAGAAGATTGAGCATATCTTTTGTGCTGATGCCAACTTTGGGATACTATCTAGGGATTATGATATTGCTGCTTATCTAGCAGAAGTCAGAAAGAAATATGGCTATCCTACAGGCATTAATTTTCAAAATACGAAGAATGCAACAGAACGAGCTTATAAAATTCAGAAGCTTTTGTCAGATGTTGGTTTAAACAAAGGTGTGACTCTTTCTCTTCAGTCGATCGATCCCGTAACACTAAAGAATATACGAAGAGATAATATTTCTACGGATTTCTATCAAGAATTACAGAGGCGGTTTACTCGCGATCGGGTAGAAACGTATACAGATATGATCTTGGGCTTGCCGGGAGAGACTTATAAGTCTTTTTGTCAAGGCATTGCCACCCTTATTGAAAATGGGCAGCATAATCGTATTCAATTTAATAATTTGTCTATTTTACCCAATGCACCGATGGCGGATCCGCAATATATCGAGACGCATGGTATTGAAACAGTGCAGACAAAGATTATTAACATGCACGGTGTAATTGAGAATTTTGATGAGGAAGCTGATGAGATGCAGGAATTAGTGGTAGCAACCAAGACGTGCCCAAGGGAAGATTGGGTTAAAATGAGAGCATCTGGCTGGATGGTTAATTTTATGTATTTCAATAAAATTCTTCAGATTCCTCTTCTCTTATTGCATAAGAATTTTGATATTCGGATGCAGGAACTACTTGGTCTTTTTACCGATGGGAGTCTCAAAAATTACCCTATTCTGGGAGAAATCAGACAATTCTTTTATGAGAAAGCCAAGGATATTCAACAAGGGGGGACCGAATACTGTCCGTCGAAAGAGTGGTTAAATATTTATTGGCCTGCGGATGAATATATTTTGATTCAATTATGTGTGGGAGATAAATTAGTTGCTTTCTATAAAGAGGCAGAGGCCATTTTAAATGGATTTTTGCAAGAAAACTTTACTAACATTCCAAAAGATTTTTTAAAGGAGTCCCTATTCTTAAACAAAAGTTTATTAAAACTTCCATTTCAGACTGAGGATTTGAAGTTAAAGCTTTTTTATAACATCTGGGAGGCCTATCAAGCGGCTAAAGCAAGTGAAATGATTGTGATTGAGGAACAAAAAAGTTTTTATCATATTGATAGGACCACACATCGATGGAATGATTGGAAAAGTTGGTTCCGAGAAGTGATTTGGTGGGGAAACAAGAAGGGAGCCTATTTGTATACCAACACAACTGTAGAGCCTCAACTCGCTGGTCATTATTGATACGCAAATGAAATATAGGAAATTAGGGAAGACAGGATTGGTGGTTTCCGAAATTGGGTTTGGGGCATGGGGAATAGGGGGAACCCACGGTGATAGTATTGCCTATGGAGCGACAGATGATAAGGAATCTTTGCTTGCTCTTCAACTAGCCTATGATTTGGGTATTACTTTTTATGATACCGCAGATTTTTATGGTTTCGGGCATAGTGAAACCCTCATTGGGAAAGCCCTAAAAAGTGTCCGCCAAAAAATTGTTATCGCCACAAAAGTGGGTTTGCTCTCAAAAGCAGGCGATCGGGATTTTTCGCCGAAACATATTCTCCAATCGATAGAAAAAAGCTTAAAACGATTGAAAACCGATGTCATCGATCTTTATCAGCTTCACAGCCCTTCGATGGAGGAGTTAGTAAAGAATCAGGATCTGTTTGTCATTCTGGGAAGATTAAAAAAAGAGGGAAAAGTGCGTGCCATTGGTCTTTCTGCTCGTTCTCCACAGGAAGCACTTCAGATGGCTCAAGCCTTTGCTTTTCAGGTTTTGCAGGTAAACTTCAATTTGGTAGATCAGCGAGCCCAAGTCGAAGGGCTTTTTGATTTTTGTCTCAAGAAAGACATTGGAATGATTGTGCGAACGCCATTATGTTTTGGGTTTTTATCCGGTGAGTATTCTCCGGGAGGTTCCTATGAATCCGGTGATCACCGTGGATTATGGCCTCTAGAACAGAGGAAAAAGTGGCATGAAGCAGTCCATTTATTTTTGAAGGCCGTTGGAAATGGCAATGATCAAACTAAAACCCAATTGGCCCTTCGTTTTTGCCTTTCCCCCCGAGCCGTATCTACGGTTATTCCTGGCATGTTGAATAGGCAACAAGTGCAGGAAAATGTCCGAGCGAGTGATTTCGGTCGGTTAAAAGCAAGTGAAAATAAAAAAATAGAAGAAATTTATCGGCAAAACTGTTTTTTTGTTGAGAGGTGTGTGCAGGAATGAAAAGGAAACGCGTTCTCATCTGTGGAGCGAGTGGTTTTATCGGGAGAAATGTTTTTGGGACTCTTTCAAAGAGAAAAGATCTCGAAGTCATCGGTACCTATCATACTCGCGCATTTGCTTCGAATTTTGCTTCCGTGTTTAAGGTAAATTTAACCAATCAAGAAGAGGTATGGCGCATCACGCAAAATGTGGATGTCATTATCCAGGCGGCAGCAACAACTTCCGGTGCCAAGGAAATTCATTCCAAACCCCAATATCATGTTACTGACAATGCGATTATGAATTCCCTATTGTTCCGCGCGGCACACGAAAATCATGTCCCTCAGATTTTATTTTTCAGTTGCTCCATTATGTATCCATCTTCCGAGGCACCCCTTAAAGAAACAGATCTTGATTTAAATCAAGCCATTTATGAAAAATATTTTGGGGCTGCATGGACAAAACTTTATATCGAAAAAATGTGCCAGTTTTATTCGCAACTAGGTCGAACCAAATATGCGGTTATTCGTCACTCCAACATTTACGGCCCCTATGATAAATTTGATCTGGAACGTTCTCATGTTTTTGGAGCAACCCTTACGAAGGTTCAACAGGCTAAGTCAAATGAAAAGATCGTCGTCTGGGGAGATGGACAAGAAAAAAGAGATTTGTTGTATGTTTCAGATCTGGTCAATTTTGTTGAACAAGCAATCGATCGGTTAGAAAGTTCCTTTGACGTTTTTAATGTGGGCTCCGGTCAATTGATTTCCGTTTTAGATTTGGTGCGAAAGATTATTGAAATATCGGGCAAGGACTTGATGGTAGAGTTGGATCAAAACAGGCCCACCTTGAAGACGACAGTCGCTCTAGATACCTCCAAGGCTAAGTCGTGTTTGGGATGGCAACTAAAAGTTGACTTAGAAAATGGGATTCAAAAAACTTTAGAGTGGTGTAAGCAATTCGGAGAGAGCAACAAGTGGATTTAGGGCTTCAAGGAAAATACGCATTGGTTACAGGGGGAAGTCATGGAATTGGATTGGCTATTGCCTCTTCCTTGGCAGAAGAGGGTTGTCATATTGCTATTTGCTCCAGATCTAGAGAGCGTTTGTTCAAAGCGGAAAATTTTCTAAAGCGAAAGGGTGTTGAGGTGTTGTCTTTTGTTGCGGATGTTTTGAATACAAGTGATATTGAAAAAACAGTCAGTGGGATTCTTAAAAAGTGGGGGACCCTTCATATTTTGGTCAACAATGTCGGGGGAGGTGGACGCTGGGGAAACGAGTCCGTTGAAGAAACATCCGATAAAGTTTGGTCTGATGTATATAATAAAAACGCGGGTGCTGCCCTCCAATTTACGCGCCTCATTTTACCTGCTATGCGTAGACAAAAATGGGGGAGAATCGTGACCATCTCTTCTATCTGTGGATTGGAAGCTACGGGAAGACCATGGTATGTTGTTGCAAAAAGTGCGGAAATTAGTTTGATGAAGTCTTTAGCCGTGAGATCAGAATTAGTTCGTGATGGCATTACCTTCAATTCCATTGCTCCTGGCACCGTTATGATTCCTAATACAGGTTGGGAAGAGAAAATGGAAGAAGACCCAAAAGGTCATAGGGCAATGTTGGATAAACAATTTCCTTTAGGACGTATGGGAACACCTGAAGAAATAGCCAATGCCGTTGTATTTGTGTGTTCTCAAAAGGCTAGTTTTATCAATGGTTCTTGTATTGCTGTGGATGGGGGGGAGAGAAAGGGCTTTTAATGAAGAAACGCGTTTTGGTTACAGGAGCCACTGGTTTTATAGGAACAAACTTTCTTGAGCACATTAAAGAAAATTCTGACTTTGAAGTTACGGCAGTTTTCCATAACAAACAACCCTTTATTCAAGCTAGAAATATTCATTATCTGCAATCTGATTTGCAAAGTTTACAAGAATGTAGACGGATTGTTAAAGGACAAGATTACCTTTACATGTTTGCTGGCAAAATGTCTACGACAGCGATGATGATTCAAAATCCCCTTGGACCTGTCGCTGAGAATACTATTCTCAATGCGCAAATGTTAGCAGCCGCTTATGAAGCGGGTGTTAAGAAATATTTATGGCTGAGTTCTACCACCGGATATCCACAGCTAGATCGTCCCATGGAAGAGAAAGATTTTTTTGTAGGAGAGCCCCCTTCTCCCTATGAACCCACAGGTTGGATGGTGAGGTATATAGAAAAACTCTCTTTTCTTTATGCAACAAAACCAAAACGACCGATGACGGTTATTGCTCTTCGTCCCACTGCTGTCTTCGGAGAATATGATGATTTTAATTTTGAAACGTGTCATGCGTTGCCTGCCCTTCTCCGACGTGTTGTGGAGAGGAAGTCTCCCATCGAGATCTGGGGAAGTGGAGATGACCGACGGGATTGGATTTATGTTGGCGATGTTATCGATGCTTGTTTATTGGCAATGGAAAAAGTGGAAGGATTCGGAGCTTTCAATGTTGGTATGGGAAGATCTTCTTATAATTTAAATGAAATTTTAATAGAAATTCTCAAGATGGAAAATTTTGAAGAAGCTGAAATCGTTCACCATATGAGTGCCTCATCCACTGTTTTACACCGTTGTTTTGATTGCTCTCTAGCGAGTTCTGCTTTCAATTTTACTGCGAAAACGTCTCTTCAAACGGCGATTGCGAATACCATTCGTTGGTACAAAGCAAACGAAACTCAAAACTTGACATCACCAAGATTTTATCAAAATTTATAAAGTTATGAATCAGATCAGCAAGGAAATTAAAAGGGCTTTAATAACAGGGGTTACAGGTGGAGGGGGGAGTTATTTAGCTGAGCATATTGCGGAATTTCACCCCGAGGTTGAAATCCATGGCATTTCTCGATGGCATAGCACCAGTTCTTTAAGAAATTTAAAAAATATTAGCCAAAAACTCATTCTCCATGAGTGCGACTTAAATGATTTGAGCGCCATCTTTACTATTGTTAAAGAAGTTCGGCCAGATGCTATTTTTCATATGGCTTCTTACGCGAATGTTCGAGCTTCATTTGTTACACCCCTAGCTGTCATTCAAAATAATATTATGAGTACGGCCAATTTATTTGAAGCTATTCGGATGGCCAATATTGATCCGATCACTCAACTATGCAGTACATCGGAAGTTTATGGTTTGGTCGATCCCAAATTTGTTCCCATTAAGGAAGACACGCCCCTACAACCCGTTAGTCCCTACGCAGTTTCAAAAGCAACACAAGATTTTTTGGGTTGGTCTTATTTTAAAAATTATAACATGAAGATTATCCGTACGCGCATGTTTGCATATCTTAATCCCAGGAGAGCCGATCTTTTTGCCTCTTCTTTCGCTCGGCAGATTGTCCGAATTGAATTGGGTTTGCAGGAAGAACTCCTCCATGGCAATTTAGACTCGGTGAGGACTTTGATAGATGTTAGAGATGCGATGGAGGCTTATTGGTTGGCTGTTTTGAAATGTCAACCGGGAGAAACGTATAATATTGGCGGGACAACGATTATGCCGGTCGGAAAATTTTTGGAATGTTTAATTGACAAAGCAAAAGTGCCTATACGAACACGTCTAGATCCTCGTTTGTTGAGGCCATCGGATGTTACCTTGCAAATTCCTTCAGTGGAAAAATTCGTCAAAGTAACTGGGTGGAGACCAAAATATTCTTTTGCAGAAAGTCTCGAAAATCTCCTAAATTACTGGAGGGAGAATGTTTCAAAAGAACAAAATGAGAAAATGATATGAGAAGCGAACGAATAAAACTAAATTTAGCGTTATATAAAAAACTATATTTAGTCTGTCAGTGTGAAAAAGCCATTGTTGAGAATTATAAGTACAATGACATGAAAACGCCCATGCATATGTCTGTTGGGCAAGAAGCGATTGCTGTTGGTGTGTGTCATGCATTGGGGGCCAAAGGGCAGATTTTTACTTCCTATCGTTCGCATGCGGCGTATTTAGCCAAATCAGAAAATAGTGATGGTTTTTTTGCAGAATTATATGGCAAAGAAACATCTTTAGCTAAAGGGAAGGCTGGATCTATGCATTTGAGTGACCCTGAGCGGGGGGTAATGGTTGCTTCAGCTATTGTGGCTGGATTGATCCCTGTTGCCATGGGAGCAGCCTTCGCGAAAAAGCGACAAAATGATAACAGTTTTGTTGCTATTTTTTTTGGTGACGGTGCTATCGATGAAGGTGGTTTTTGGGAAAGTATTAATTTTTCGTCCTTAAAGAAGCTGCCTATTTTATTTGTGTGTGAAGATAACAATTATTCTGTCTGTACGCCTAAATCTGAAAGGCATGGATATGTATCTATCACGGATGTTATCTCCAAATTTGATTGTAACGTCTTTAGCGAAGATACAAATGATGTTGAGGTTATTTATCAATTGACTTGTAATGCTATTGAGCTTTCTAAAAAAAATGAAAGGCCATCTTTTCTACATTTAAAATACCAGCGGTTCCTTGAACATGTTGGTATTAAAGAAGATTTTGATCAAGGATTCCGCTCCAGAGAGGAATTCAATAAATGGCTTGAAGAAAAGGGGGACCGGCTGACTTTGCAAAGAGACAAATTACTACAGTTTGTCCAAGAAACAGAAATTATGAAAATAGAACGAGAGGTTGAAAAGCAGGTTGCATGGAGTGTGGAACTAGCAAAAAAAGCATCGTTTTCTCCTTGCGATGAAGTTTACAAAGGAGTGTACGCATGAGGCGTATTACTTTTTGTGAGGCAATTAAAGAAGCAACGATTCAGGAAATGGAAAGAGATCCAAATGTTTTTGTCTATGGTATTGGTGTCCATGATCATGGAAAGATTTTTGGCACGACAGTTGGTTTGGTTGATAAATTTGGAAAAGAGCGATGTTTTGATACGCCGGTTTCTGAAGAATCAATGACAGGTTTTGGTTTGGGTGCTGCCATTAATGGAATGAGGCCCATTCATGTACATATTCGGGTCGACTTTTTATTGTTGGCCATGAATCAGCTGGTCAATATGATCTCTGCTTGTCAATATGGTTCCGGAGGCCGTTTAAAAGTTCCACTGGTTATCCGGGCTATCGTCGGCAGAGGTTGGGGCCAGGGCTACCAGCATAGTAAGAGTATTCATTCTCTTTTTGCCCACATTCCAGGCTTAAAGGTTGTATTGCCGACAACGGCTAAGGATGCAAAAGGATTATTAATATCTGCAATTCGGGATGACAATCCCGTTCTATTTATTGAACATAGATGGTTACATTGGCAAGAAGGAGAAATCCCCGAAGAGGAATATATTATCCCTTTGGGTGAGTCTAATCGATTGCGTGAAGGTAAAGATGTTACCGTGGTTGCTACTTCGTGGATGAATGTAGAAGCACTGAAAGCGGCTGTCATTCTCAGTCGCAGGGGGATTAGTATGGAAATTATTGATCCCAGGACCATTTCTCCCTTCGATGATCAGTTGGTTGTGGAGTCCGTAAAAAAGACGGGGCACTGTATCGTTGTGGATAATGATTGGTTGCATTGTGGATTTAGTGCAGAAGTTGCCGCTCGTGTTTCAGAGAAATGCCATGGATTTTTGAAATCACCTGTCAAACGGATTGGCTTTGCCTTTACACCTTGCCCTACTGCACGACATTTAGAAGATAAATTTTATCCAAATACCTTTGATATTGTAAGGGCCGTCGAAGAAAAACTGGATTTGGAACCGACTGATTTGTCGGGTGAAGTTTTATACAGTCACGAAAATAAATTCAAAGGTCCATTTTAATATCCAAATTTTGGGAAACTTGCCTTACCTTCAGTTCATGAAATATAAAAAGCTGGGAAATGTTGATGTTCAGGTCTCTGTTGTTGGACAGGGGTGTATGGGGCTTGGCGGTTATTTTAGTAAGGATTGTTCTCAAGATCAGCTGACAATCAATCTGCTACAAAAAGGGATCGAGATGGGCATGACTTTTATTGATACCGCCGAAGTATATGGTGAAGGTCATGCAGAGACGCTGGTAGGGAAAGCTTGTCATGGTATTAGAGATCGGGTTTTTATTGCCACCAAATTTTCACCGGAGCACAGTAAAGGTCCGGCAGTCATTAAAGCTGCTGAAAGAAGTTTAAAAAGACTTGGTACCGATTATATAGATCTTTACCAAATTCATTGGCCCAACCCTGCTGTTGCATTAGAAGAGACTTTGGAGGCTATGGGACGCCTCGTGCAACAAGGTAAAGTGAGATATCTTGGGTTATGCAATTTTTCTTTAAGAGATCTAAAAAAGGCGTTGAGTTTTATGAACTCCTCTCCCATTCTGTCCAATCAAGTTGAATACAATCTTTTTGATCGTACCATTGAAAAACAGCTCCTCCCATTTTGTCAACAGAATGGTATTACAGTGGTAGCTTATAGTCCTTTGGATCAGGGAAAAATTATCAATGGAGCAACTGCACGAGCGGGTGTGCAAAAGATTGCCGATCAATATGGAAAAACGACGGGACAAATTGCGTTGAACTGGTTGGTCTCACAACGCAATGTTATTGTCATCCCGAAGGCTTCTAAATTGAACCATCTCATCGAAAATGCCACGAGTGTCCACTTTGATCTGACGGAAGAGGATAAAAATTTGATAGCAGATCTTGCTGTGTCCAATCCTCAATGGATAAATCCTAGAGAAGTATCTACTATTGTTAATGCTTCAGGAGGATATAAAGGTTATCAGACAGTGGAAGAGGCCATCAAAAATGCGCTACATTTGATGCCAAGTCCCGCCGATCTGGCAAAAGATTTGGAGGAGCCAGAAACTCTAAAACCTGTTCGGTTAAAACCCTCCATTCAATTCAAGGGAGATTCTAAATATGATTTGATTGAAGGGCGAAACCGATTTTGGGCTTGGATTATTAAACATGGATGGGATAAACCCGTTCCTGCATTAATCCGAGAATAAATTATGTATACGATTTCATTTATTGTTCCATCATGGCATTATTGGGTGAATCCCCTAAAACACCAACCTTATTGGGAATTGTACTATGCAACCAATTTAAGAAAATCCTATTCTGCCAACGAAGTGACGGTGAATTTGGAGGATTTTCGCGGCACAGCCAAACAGTCCAAGGATCTTCTTGATGCTGTTAAAAAAGTTCCGGAAAGGAATTTGTATCTCTATTGGATATTCAAATCGGGTGATGCCATGGAGGTTTATTCCATCGCGAAGATTTTGAAAGAAATGTATCCCAACTCGAAACATGTTGCGGGGGGGACCCATGTGGATATGTGTACCAGTGAGTGCCTTGAACATTTTGACGCTGTAGTTGTCGGGCCAGGAGAAATTTCTTTTAGAAAAGTCGTGGACAGTTTACGCTCGGGTGGCTCTTTGGAAAAGGCTTATCAACAAAAATATCTAGAAGTTCCTTTTAAAGATACCCCTTACCCACAACGGGACTTTCTTCCCATAGAAAAAATCGTGAACAAGGAACTTTTTAGCCAATATGGCGGACCCACGGGAACCCTTGTTTATTTTTCGAGAGGGTGTATTTATCATTGTGCATTTTGCGTTTATAACAACCCCAATCTTTTACAGGTACGCGGCCCTGAAATGATGCGTGCGGAACTTGCCTATTTGAAAGAAAATTACAAGATAGAAGCCGTTCTCTTAAAAGATGAGGTGGCGATTCATCCAAATTCAAAAATATCAATGATGACATTTCAAGCTTTGGGTGAAGCGGGAATGTTATGGAGGGGCCAAACGACATCTCGTGCTAGTTATGATCAGCTTAAAATGGCTAAAGAATCAGGCTGTTTAGAGTTGGCTGTTGGGGTGGAAACAGTCGATGATAAGGTTATGGAGATCATAGACAAGCGTTGGCAAAGTGAAAAACAGATCCGGGATTTCATGGACAACTGCAAAAAAGTGGGGATAAAAATCAAAATATGTTTTATTTTTGGTTTGCCAGGTGAATCACAAGATATCGCAGAGAAAACAATCCGTTTTTTAGAAGGTACGCAGCCAGAGTTTGTGAGCCTTTCCGGATTTTGTCCCATTCCAGGATCGCCGATGTTTAAAGACCCTAAACGTTATGGGATCAAGTTTATTGACAAAAACTGGGATAAACATGCACATCTTTTATATCGTTTTTCAAATGAGGAGGAGGTTGGTTTGCCATTTGAATATGAAAAAGTAACCCCTTGGGGACCTTCATTCAGTCGGGAACAAATCAGCGATAATATTCGTCAAGTTCAGCGGTGGTTAGAGGCGCGCGGAATGATTTATTGATTATGCTTAGTATTATCGTTGCCACAAAAAACAGGACAGCATTCCTCCAGAGGTTGTTAAAGTATCTTGCCTATGTGCGGTGTCCGTATCCAATATACATCGGTGATTCGAGTGAATCATTGGATCTAGAAAAAAACATTGAGACGATCAAATCTTTAAAAGGAACCCTCCAAATTTTTCACCAGTTATATCCGACATTAGAAGTGGGACCATGTTATGCCAAACTTGGTGAACTGGTATCCACTCCCTACTGTGTCTGTGTAGCTGATGGAGCTTTTTTAGTTATCAAAAGTTTGGGCAAATGCGTCGATTTTTTGGAAGCCAATAAAGATTATGCAATGGCTCATGGCATTTCGATTTTGTTTCAGTTGTGTGAGGAGGGACCTCATGGAATTTTTCGCGATGAGGTTGGACTCAATTTATTAACTATCCTGGAACAAAACAGCGCTGCTGAACGATTGGCTGCTCATTGTAGCCATTATCTCGTTCCATTGTATTCTGTGATGAGGACATCTATATGGCAGACAATTTGGTCTCACTCAAGTCTGATAAAAAATCCAAGCATAGCTGGAGAGGTTCTTGCTAGTTGCTATTCTGTCCTTTTTGGTAAAATTAAACAAGTGAATTGTCTTTATTTGGTGCGTCATATACACAGCCGAAGAACCCACCTGGAAATGATTGATCACTGGTTTATTAAACCAGATTGGAGTGAGATCTACCAAATATTCCGTCGTTGCCTTGCCAGTGAATTGGCAAAACAAGATATGATTCCTTTGGAGCGAGGATATGAAATTGTTGACACAACCTTTGCAACCTATGTGCGTAACCAGTATCGAACTGATTTTTTGAAAACCAATCCCACTTTATATTCCAAACTGAAAGCAACGATGAAACGTATTCCAGGCATACAAAGTAGTGTTCTGCCTTTGAGAAAGATTATAAAAACCTACCTGAACAAGAAAGATATTTCTTTAATGGCGTTGCGCAGACCTTCTTCGCCATATCATGATGATTTTATGCCTATTTATCAAATCGTCACTCAATCGAATGGTCCTTCTCGCTCATTATAGCTATGGTAGGGAATAAATTTAAAAATGGAGCGTTTGTCCTTTATTGGAGGACCATCGTTAAACCCCATTTTTGGTATCTGATAGTGATTGTCAGCCTCATGTTTTTGGCTGGACTAATGGAAACGGCAACACTCGGAATGGGTGTACCGCTAATTGAGGTTGCCACTTCTAGTGCCCAACCAGACAATTCCAGCTTGGCGGCCGGTTTTATTAAAAATCTATTGCTGAAAGCTGGCTATCCAGTTGAGGAAAAATACAAATTTATTTTTGCGCTACTGATCATTGTAAGTAGCATCACTATTTTAAAAGCAACATTCCAAATGGTCAGCAAATATGCCACGACCATCATTGCTCAAAATTTCAGGCGAGAGTACAAGCTGAAACTTTTGCAAAAGATTCTCCATGCCAGCTATGAGTATATAGCGAGGCGAAGCCGAGGGGCAATCCTTTATGATATTAACCAACCCTCTCAATCTCTTTATCAATTTATCCATATCTTGGGCAATTTTTTATCCAACCTGATTAACGCGGTCTTTATGATCGTTCTCATGGTCTACCTTTCCATACCTGCAACCATCACGATCACTGTCATTGGGGGACTTTGGCTTTATTCCTGGCGTTGTCTCTTTGGACCGCGCATGCAACTGGTCGGAAAAGAGATTTATGAATTGAACCAGACAATGGGAAAAGCAGATGTAGATATGATCGATGGGATACGAGTTGTTAAGTCCAATAATTTACAATCCAAAATGTTATCGACTCAAGAGAGTCTTCTAGTCAGAGAAATGATCCCCAAAAAAAAAGCAGCGCTTTATACTCAGGGGTTGCTATTTATCAGCGAGTTTTCAGCAGGACTTATCGTCGTTGTCCTTGGTGGTATTACTTTTGGGCTTGGATTGTTTTATTTGGACTTTGCTCGGATGGTCGTGTTGCTTTTGGCGGTTCGCAAAGCTAGTCCCGCCCTTTCTGCCGTAGGGCAGTCTTATTTGGAATTAAAGAAGGAGTTCAAGAGTGTGGAAACCATTGAACAAATTTCATTTCATACCCCTCAAGAAAGGAAAAGTGGATTGGAAGGGTTTGCTATTCAATCCATTTGTTTTAAAAATTTAAGTTTTTCCTATCCTTCAAATGGATCTGACAAAGGTTGGAGTTTGGGAAACGTGAACATCAATGCTTCGAAGGGAGAAGCTATTGCCATTGTTGGTCCAACCGGTTCTGGCAAAAGTACTTTAGTGAATATTTTATTGGGATTTTATAAACCTGATAGTGGTTCAGTTATGGTCAATGATATTTCTCTAGACGACATCCATCTGAATTATTGGAGGGAAAAAGTTGGTTATGTGAGCCAAGATATTTTCCTTTTTAATGAAAGCATTCTCCAAAATATTATTTTATGGGATGAGTCTGTTAATATGGAGGAGGTATTTCGTGTGGCCCGCATTGCCCAGATCCATGATTTTATAAGCTCGCTTCCAGAGGGATACAACACGTTGGTTGGTGACAGGGGTCTGAAACTCTCTGGTGGACAATGTCAGCGAATTGCCATTGCCCGGGTTTTGTTAAAGAAACCAGATGTCATCATCTTTGATGAGGCGACCAGCGCGTTAGATAATATTACAGAAAAAGCTGTGTATAACGCCATTCGTTTTTTTAAAAATGAGACGATTTCAATTATTATCGCCCATCGCTTAACATCTCTACAACACGTCAGTAAAATATTTGTTTTGGATTCGGGTCGAATCGTGGAACAGGGGACACATGACAGTTTGATGAAAGCGTCGGGTGTTTACTATCGACTTTACAAAGAAGGAGACCGTGGTGGTAAAAAATTGGAGAGTTTTCAATGATCGAGAAAAATCAGCTCACGCTTGTTATTCCGACAAGATATAGAATACAATATCCCAAATTAGTTTTATCCTATTATGCGGAAATACAATTTCCCTATACAATTTTAATGATTGATTCCAATGAAGACAAAACCCATATACAGAGACTGACAGAATCTTTTAAAAATGGCCTGCATCTTCATTATCTTTCGCTGCCGGGGTTAACAACGGATCAGTCGATCAAAGTGGCTCTGGACCATATTCAAACTCCTTATGCCATGATGGTGGGTGACGATGATTTGGTCATTTCGCAGGGAATTCGAACCTGTCTTGATTTCTTATCCAAAAATAAAGATTATAGTGCAGCTGCCGGGGAAACAATATGGGCTAAACTGATCAGGAGAGGATCAAGGATTGTATTGGACCCTCAGAGAATAGATCGAGGAGAGATGAGTAAAAACATTGAGCAAAAAAGAGCTAGTGATCGATTGATTGGTTTTTTTAAGTCGGTGGGCCAGTGTACATTTTCTGTTCAAAGAAGTGAGAATTTTAAGAAAAATTATACTCTGGTGGGATCTATTGATTTTGAAGCTTGCCCACACACATGGCCGTTATCCGAGCTCAGCTTGCAAGGTCTAACCGCAATCAGGGGAAAGATCAAAAGATTGGAAGGTATTTCTTTGGTAATGATTAGAGACTATGTGCTTGAAAGGGCGTTGAACACTGTGCGGATGATCCCCGTAACGGAAAGTATTACTCATCCGGAGTGGAGTCCGAAAGTACAACAAATGATTCAGCTTTGGTCGGAGGAAATGTCATTTTATGAAAAAATGGATATGATGGAAGCTATGCAAAAGGGAAGAATTGCGGTCTATGTGTGGCTTCTTTATCGCTTGAAGATGTATTCCTTTGCCATCGACAGTAAAAATGGAAAACAGGTTTTGTGGCGATTGTTGAAAAAAGGGATACAAAACAGGCTCGAAAAAAGAAAAAAGTTACCTTTGGATCTTCGCCACATGGCTGCTGAGAACAATAAACGTTATGCGGGATTTAAAACATGTTATCAGAAACTACAGCAATTTTGTGAATGGTATACGCCGAGTCTGTCGGAAATCATCTAAACTGAATACAATTAAACTCAATGGATTAGCAAGTTGTTATATGGGAGAGGGAATACGGAAAAGTAAGAAGTTAATGTTAGCTTCTTTTATGCCTCAGAATTTTAAAGAAGCTTTCTTGCCGATGCTGGGTGAGTTGGCTCAAGATTTTCGCATCATTGTTACCTGCGTTAATTATTGCCCACCTTCAGGATTTATAAGTTATTTAAATGACTTAAAAAAAAGTGGACTCATTGAAGAATTCTTGATCCTTCCTGATTATGCGAAAACATATAAAAGTATTTGTTTCCTTCAAAATGAGGTTCGAAAATTACAACAATATCGATTTGATGTATGGCTCAATATGGGAGAAATGCATCTCGACGAAAGGTTTATTGCGAAGTGTGTGTTGCCGGAATCTTGTCTCCGCATTGTTTTATGTCATCAGCCAACTTTTTTACTAAAAAATGAAGCCTTGGTTAGGCAATTGTTGTCTGGCGATCGCGATATTTTGTCCATTAGGAACACAATAAAAAATATTACCAGTACTAACAGTATTGGTAATGTGTGGCCTCATTATATAAAAAAGATTAAAGAAGCAGGTTCTATTTTCAAAATCGTTGAAAAATCTTCTAAACATCTTTTTTCTTATCTAAGAAAACTTTATTATGATTTAAAGGATAATATCTATTATCGGGTACTTGTATCCTATTTTATTACGGGAAAAACGTTTCGCAAAGGTCCTTATGATGATTTAACGCAGATTGGTTCTGGTCAGACACATGCCATTGTTTTTTGTGATGTGATGGATGCCAAAGCTCACAAAGCGCTTTTTAAAACTCCGGATTTCTATGTTGCACAGCACCCGGCTTATGGATTCTGCCGTTGCAAGAATGGCAACCAAAAACTCAATGCCATTTTGTCACCCCTCAGTGGATTTATTGGAATGAATGTAATTTCTGAAGAATGTCTATCTTTATTCTATCGTGATTTTAAGATTGCGATGGACCAAACAGGAGCAAAAAGCATTCATTTGAGAATGCATCCCAACGAAAGAGGAAGATGGTACCAGGCATTGCAGAATTATTTGTCTGCAAGAGGTATGGATGTTGTCATTGTGGATTGTGAAAGACCGATTCATGGCGTAATTTGTGATTACCTGGGAATGGCTGGATCTTCCTCTTGTGCTTTAAGAGACGGTCGCGCCGGCTGCCAACACGCATTTATAATTGGATTTGAAAGTGTTTCTAATTTTTCTGGTACTAATTCAAGATTTCGTTTTGGCAATTCTGAGGGAATTGGATGGATTCGAGGAGATGGAAGTTATGATCCGTCTATTTTTAAAGGAGATTTCTATCATCCATCGTTTAGAAAGAGAGTTCCCGTTTTATTGAAAGAATTGGCGGGGTGTTTTTCATCATGAAGATCAAGATTGAAGAAAAAGTCATTGGCGGAAATGCGCCGGTATTTGTAATTGCCGAGGCGGCCAATAGTCACGAGGGATCATTGGAGGCGGCTAAAAAACTGGTGCGTGCGGCAGCGACTGCCGGAGCGGATGCAGTGAAGTTTCAAAAGTTTGTCGTGGAAGAGCTGTTGATTTCCACTCATCCTGATTTTGAACTTTTCAAACGCTTGGAGTTAAAGGCAAACGAATGGAAGGAATTATTCGCATATGCGGATGAGCTAGGAATCATTGCTTTTGCGGATGTATTTGATCTTTCCAGCGCCGCTTTTATGGCATCTCTCAATGTACCTGCTTACAAGATTCACTCCACCGATTTGTCCAATCCTGATTTATTGAAGTATGTTGCCGCTCAGGAAAAACCGATATTTTTGGGGATTGGGGCGAGTTATGTGGAGGAAATGGAACAGGCCCTTTCCTTTTTACATGAGGATGTTGTCTTGATTCATGGCTTTCAGGCCTACCCCACCCGCCTGGAAGAGACGAACTTGAAGTTTTTGTGGACATTGCGGGAACGTTTTCATCGTCCGATCGGTTTTATGGATCATATTGACGCGAATGAAGAATTTGCCAATCTGCTCCCATTGGTGGCGCTAGGATTCGGTATCTGCCTCATTGAGAAACATATTACCTTGGATAGAAGCAAAAAGGGAATTGATCATGAATCGGCCTTGAATCCGGATGAGTTCAAAAGATTTGTTTTGCAGATCAGAAAAGCGGAGCTAGCCATGGGTTCCGGAAAAAACACTTTTTTTGAAGACGAAGAAAAATATCGATTAAAAACGAAAAAGAATGTTGTAGCTAAACGCAATATCAAGGCCGGAGAGGTTGTCACTCGCGATATGCTTGCCTTCAAAAGGGCGCTGGGAGGAGTTTCCCCGATGAAGGCCGAGCAGTTGATCGGTCAAGTTATTTCTAAATCGATGAAGAAAGATGAGATTTTTGTCAAATGAAAATAATTGTTACTATCGCTGTCCGTATGAAATCGGCCCGACTCCCAAACAAGGCCGTAGTGGAAATTTGCGGAAAGCCATTAATTTCTCACCTCATTGAACGAGTTCGGTGTGCCAAAAAACCGGATGCAGTTGTTTTGTGCACCTCCCATCTACCCGAAGACGCCGTTTTGATTCAAGAGGCACTCAAATCCGGGATTCCTTTTCTAGCCGGGAGTCCCGAAGATGTTTTTCAGAGGTTTATGGATGCGGCGACCCAGTATAACGCCGATCATGTTGTCCGCGTAACAGGGGATAATCCGTTGACAGATCCCGAATATATCGACCGACTGGTTCAGAAGCATCTTGCGGAGAACAATGAATATACCATGGTTGACTATCTCCCCTTGGGTGCTGCTTCGGAAGTGATTTCCATTAAGGCTATTGCAAGGGCCAGGGATGAGCTAAAAGATCGGTCACAAAGCGAGTATATGCCCCTTTACCTCAACAAGCCTAAAAAGTACAAAGTGGGAGTGTTTACGGCGGATGATTCTGTGAACCGACCACATTATCGACTTACGGTCGATACGCCGAGCGATTTGGAATTGATACGAATTATTTACAAAGAATTGTATCGCCCAGGGAAAATTTTTTCATTAGAGGAAACGGTTGCTTTTCTGGATGCCAATTTGGAATTGCTCGATATCAATAATCAAATAGAACAGAAATACGCCTTCCTTTGGAAGGGAATATCTTGCAACAAAGGAAAGGGTGTTAAAAATAATGAAATCAAACACACAAAATAAGGATCATCCCTTGATCAGAAAAATAAAGTTGTCTTTACAATTTCAACAAAAAGCGATCTGGTGCATACCTGGAATGACACAATTATTATCAAAAAGGCCTGATCAGTTTAGCAATGGCATCTGGCCGGGTTATTTTAGCAAAGCCAAGGGAGCTTATATTTGGGATCTCGATGGGAATCGATACCTTGACATGAGTATCTCCGGCATTGGCGCCAATGTTTTGGGTTACGCCGATGAGGATGTGGATAGAGCTGTTATCCATGCCATCCGACAGGGGGTTAGTTGTTCATTGAATTGTCCTGAAGAAGTAGAATTAGCCGAGCTCCTCTGTGAGCTTCATCCTTGGGCTGAGAAGGTCCGTTTTACAAGGAGTGGAGGGGAATCGTTGGCGCTGGCTGTTAGAATTGCCAGGGCTTACACGGGAAGGGATATTGTCGCTTTTTGCGGCTACCATGGATGGCATGATTGGTATCTTTCGGCCAACATTAGTGACGGTAAAAATTTAAATGAACATTTGATTCCCGGGATAAGTCCGAAAGGAGTGCCTCACAGCTTAAAAGGAACGGCCCTTCCCTTTCGCTATAATCATTTGGATGAGCTGAAAACTATTTTTGAAGAGCACCGGGGTCAAGTTGGTGCCGTTGTCATGGAGCCTATCCGAAATTATGAACCTAAAAATAATTTTCTTGGGGAGGTAAAAAATCTTGCAAGAAAAAATGGTGCTGTTCTTGTGATGGATGAGGTTTCTGCAGGATTTCGGATCGCTCCAGGGGGTGCTCATTTAAATTATAATATCCAACCAGATATCGCCGTTTTTGCAAAAGCCATCGGTAATGGCTATCCCATTGGAGCGATCATTGGTGTTGGAAATATTATGGATGCCGTCCAAAGCACGTTTATCAGTAGCACAAATTGGACGGAGAGGGTGGGTCCATCTGCGGCCTTAGCGACCATACGCAAATTTAAAAATTTGAATGCTCATCATCATTTAGTCGAAATTGGGTCGATGGTTCAGGCGGGTTGGCGCAGGGCAGCTGAGCGAACTGGTTTAAAAATCGATGTCAGTGGCATTGCCCCGTTAAGTCGATTTATCTTTCAAGGAAATGATTATTTATCAAAGAAAGCGTTCTTTATTCAGTTTATGCTGGAAAGAGAGATTCTTGCTTCGAACCTCTTTTACGCGATGTATGCACATACAGAAGAACAGGTTGCAAATTATCTTACTGTTGTTGAAGAAGCGTTTGACCAAATAGCCAAAATAGAAAAAGAGGGAGTAGACTTTAATCGGGTATTAGTGGGAGAGCCATCGGTGGCGGGTTTTGGACGGTTAATTTGAAGATGAATATGAACGATCAAAGAGAAATATTTAAAACAGAAGGGGACAATTATTTTTGTCGCAACAAAGAAACACTAGAAAAAGCACAGAATAATGACGTCGTGGAATATTTGAAATGGTCGGGATTAAAGGTTGGCAGAATCTTAGATGTGGGTTGTTGTTTTGGACATGTTTTACATTTAATCAAATCTACCTTTCCTGATACAGAACTCTTCGGTTTTGACCCCTCGTGGGAAGCGATAGGATATGGCAAAAAAATGTATCCGGACCTTCATTTGCGTCAAGGTTTTGCCCACGATTTGAGTCATTATGAAGATGGAAGTTTTGATTTAGTCGTGATTAGCTTTGTTTTGAGTTGGATTGATCGAGCGCTGTTACTTAAGACGGTTGCAGAAATAGACAGAGTTCTGAAGAATAATGGTCATTTAATTATCAGAGATTTTGCACCTAGCGGCCCTTGTAAAGTCGAATATCATCATTTACCTGGCCAGGGAGTTTATACATTCAAGCACAATTATTGGCAAATATTTTCCTCCACTCAACTTTACACGATCATTTATGAACATGAATTTCTGCATGCCCCTGGGGATGAGTTAAAAAATGAGAATGTTTGTAAATTTGTTGTTTTACAAAAGCGGCCGGAATTAAATTATTCTATTAACAAAAAGGAACTTTAATTTATGAAGTTGGCAGTTATTCCTGCTCGAGGTGGAAGTCAGAGGATCAAAAATAAGAATTTTTTGGATTTTTGCGGTAAACCAATGATTGCGTATGCCCTGGAAGCAGCAAAAAAATCGCGGTTATTCGATAAAATTCACGTGTCTACAGAATCCGTGCATATTCAATCTCTTGTTGAGGAATTGGAATATCCAGTGGATTTTCTTAGGCCACCAGAACTTGCGGATAATTTTACTGGCTTAATTCCTGTTCTGCAATGGGTTTTGAAGCAATATCATAATAGGGGTTTAGAGTATGAAGATGTTTGTTGCATTATGCCAACGGCCCCCTTGTTAGAACCGCAAGATTTAATTCGTGCCTATGATGTTTTTAGTCAAAATGAAAAACAACATCCCTTACTGGTTGTCGCTAAGTTGCCCGTTCCCGTAGAATGGGTATTTCGTAGAGATGAGAGAGGAGTGCTGACATCTCTAACGCCGGAAGCTCTTTCCTCCCGCTCTCAAGATTTGAAAAAAGCTTTTTACGAAGCGGGACCCTTCTCTTTTTTTCATGCCTCTCATTTGTCAGATCATTATGAATCTCCAAAGGAACCTCGATTTCTTTCTTATCTCCTGACGCGAAATAGAGCCGTTGATATTGACGATGCGGACGACTTGCTTTTAGCCAAAACTCTTTATCTGGGAAACCAGGCTCAAAAAAAAGATATTTCAGTTGAAGAAAGGAGAATGGATTATGAAAAACATCAAAATAGGTAATAAAATAATTGGAGAAGGCCATCCCTGTTTTGTATTAATGGATGCCGGAGTCAATCACAACAATGATCTGAAGCGGGCAAAGGATTTGATCCGCATGGCGAAGGAGAGTGGCGCGGATATGATTAAATTCCAAACCTATACGGCAGAGAAAATGGCAACCAAAACAGCGCCGCGCTATTGGAATCCAAAACTGGATACGGATGGCGGCGGAACGCAGTATGATACCTTTAAGCGCATTGATAAACTTCCGCAAGAGGCCTACATAGAAATGATCGATTATTGCAGAGAACTGAATATTATATTTTGTTCAACGCCCTTTGATCCGGAAGGAGCTCTATTTTTAAACGAACTCGGAGTTGGGGTTTTCAAAGTAGCTTCAGCCGACTTAACCTACCCACAATTGCTGAAAACAGTGGGCAGAACGGGCAAGCCAGTTATTTTGTCGACAGGGTTGGCCAGCCTTCGTGAAATTCGTGAGGCCATCCAAACCATTCATAATTGCAATAATGATCAGATTGTACTGCAACATTGTATTTTGAGTTACCCCTGTAATTTTGAAGATGCCAATTTAAGAAAGATGCAAAAAATCCAGGAGACGTTTCCAGAAATTCCAGTTGGTTATTCGGACCATACCTATGGGATTGTGGCACCATTAGCTGCTGTAGCTTTAGGCGCTCGATCCATAGAAAAACATTACACGGTGGATAAATCGCTTCCCGACAGCCCTGATCATTCTTTTTCATTAGACCCCAAGGAACTGAAAGAGATGATGGTTGCCATACGTAATGTGGAAAAGTCTCTAGGGACTTTTGTGGATGGTCCTTGTCCGGCTGAGACCAAAGCATTTCAGTTTGCCAGAAAAAGTTTAGTGGCTGCCCAAAGAATTGTGAAGGGTACGGTTGTTACTTTAGACATGCTGACTTGCAAGCGTCCCGGGACAGGCATTTATCCTAGAGAGATGGAATCGATCGTTGGTTTGAAAGCAAAGCAAGATATTCCGGAGGATACAACTTTAACTTGGGAGATGTTTGATCGATGAGAACTATTGCGGAATTGATGAATCTTCGGGATCGAAAGGCCCTCGTTGTTGGCGGTGCAGGTGGTGTGGGGTCTGCTGTATGCGAAACCTTGCAAGAAATGGGTGCCGTTGTGGGTATTTTGGATCTTAAGGGAGGGAAAACCGGGTTGTCATTTATTTGTGATCTCAAGAATGAAGAGGCAACCGGTGAGGCGACGGAAAAAGCCATCTCCGAGATGGGGGGGGTGGATATTTTAGTTCATTGTGCGGCCTACGTTGGTGAAACAAAGGTTCCGGGCTGGTCAGTCCCTTTTGAGAATCAAACAACAACGGCCTGGAATGATGCCGTAACGGTCAATTTAACTTCTGCTTTTGTCTTGGCCAGGACTTGTTGGAAATCGCTTGAAAAATCTGGGAACGGTTCTATCATTCTGTTTTCATCGATTTATGGAATGGTGGCCCCCAATTTTGGTTTGTATGAGGGGACATCCATGATTAATCCGGCTGCTTATAATGCTTCCAAGGGGGGTCTTTTGCAGTTGATGCGGTATCTGGCGACTCTTTTTGCTCCAAAGATTCGCGTGAATGCGATCTCTCCAGGCGGCATTGTGCGAAACTATCCCGAAGCTTTTACAAAGAGATACGAGGCAAAAACACCCTTAGGACGTTTAGCAGTCGATGAGGATTTAAAAGGGGCCGTTGCTTATCTTGCAAGTGATTTATCAGAGTATGTGACTGGCCATAATCTCATTATCGATGGTGGTTGGACAACCTGGTAAAAAGAGGGGGAAAAAATGAAGAAAGTGAAAATAGGTAACCGAATTGTTGGAGAAGATGCCCCACCCTTTTTTTCAATCGAAGAGGGGCAAGCCAATTGGGGTCATTTTAAGACAGCCCTCAAAATGGTTGATCTTGCAGCAGAGGCGGGGGCGGATGGCATTGATTTTCAATTAGCCCGGGCAGATGATTTTTATATTAAAAATCATCCAGAGTATGAGTCCTATCGTCAGCGGGAATTTTCTGATGATCAACTACGAACTTTGGTTGCTTATATCCGACAGAGTGGGCTAGAAATGATTGTCACTCCCCTTAGTCATCGAGTGATACAGCCACTGGCCGAAGCCGGCTGCTCCGCTTTTAATGTGAATGCCTCTGATCTAACCAATCCGGATATCATTGATGCCGTTGTAGAAACCGGTCTCTCTTTCTTTCTGAGCTTACCTTTAGCTGTGGAAGAGGAGATAGATTGGGCAGTCAATCGTGTCCTGAAAAAAGGCGCAAAAAGATTCATTTTGATGCATGGACAACATACGATGGCCAGCGGGGAAAATGGGGTGAAGGTTAGGGATACGGCTTTGGGATATATCTCGATCCTAAAAGAGAAATATGATGTGTTAGTTGGTTTTATTGACCACACACCATTACAATGGATGCCGGCCTGTGCGACTGCAGCCGGCGCGGATGTGATTAGTAAACACCTGACCTGGTCACGGGAAGTCAAGGGACCCGATTGGCATATATGTTTAGAACCAGGTGAAATGAAGGAAGCGATTCAATGGGTTAAACAAATCAATCGGAGTATGAAAATCAGAGAGAAATGTCTTGCCCCTGGTGAAGATCATGACCGTTCGCTGATGCGGCGAAGCATTGTTGCCGCGAGAAAAGTTTTAGAAGGGCAAAAAATTAAGCGAGAAGACATTTGTTTTAAAAGGCCAGGAGATGGATTCGATCCTTCTCGTTACGAAGAAATTGTTGGAAAGGCATCTATTCGTAATATTTCACCCGACGAAAAAATAGATTTGTCTGATGTGAAAGATCAATAATCCGTGGATTTTAAATTAAGAGACAAAATTGCAATTGTGGGAGGCTCTAGCAGGGGTTTAGGTAAGGCGTGCGCTTTACAATTAGCCAAAGAAGGTGTCTCTGTAGTTTTGTGTGCGAGAAACAAAGAGAACCTAGTCAAAACGGCAGATTCTATTAGAAATGAAACCACCTCAAGTATATTTCCTATTCAAGCGGATTTATCAAAAAAAGAAGATGTAGAAAATGTGGTTGATAAGACTCTAAAAGAGTTTGGGAGAATAGATATTTTGATTAATAATTCTGGAGGCCCTCCCGCCGGTACTTTTTTTGATTTTTCTGAGAGGCAATGGACACAGGCCTACGAATCGATTCTTCTCTATGTTGTTCGAGCTATCCAATTAGTTATCCCTCACATGAAAAAAAATCAATGGGGGCGGATCATCAATATTACCTCCTTGCTTGTTAAAGAACCGTCGGAAAGTTTAATTTTGTCCAGTGTTTTTCGGGCGGGTGTGGTCAGTTTGGCAAAGTGTATTTCAAGTGATCTCATTAAATACAATATCACCATCAATAATATCTGCCCGGGGGCGTTTATGACCGAAAGAGCGATGGAGTTGATCAATGGCCAAGCCATCAAATTACAGCGCTCTGCGGCAGCCATTGAAAAGGAAAATGTTTTGAAACTTCCTTTGGGAAGATATCAAGATCCGCAGGAATTGGGAGATTTGGTGACCTTTCTTTGCTCCGAAAAAGCTAGAGGGATATCGGGGACAACAATCCCCATTGACGGTGCTCTATCACGTTCACTCCTTTGAATAAAAATAAATTGAAATTCGTTTTTCGGGTTAATGGCAATAAAGAGATTGGGATGGGGCATCTCATGCGTTGTCTTTATCTTGCAGAATATTTGCAAGGCCCTTCCCTTTTTTTAATCAACGGCAATGGTGCGGTAGTGGAAAAGGTGAAAGCGTTTGGGCATGACTATCGTGTTATTTCTTCCCTCACCCCCAAAGATTTTGAGGTGATGATTCAAACGCTGGAGAGTTATCCCAATCGATCTGAAAAGATTCAACCTTCTGAAGCAGAGGAAATCCAAGAGATGAAAAAATGGCTTTGCGATGTGAAGAACCTTATCCTCATTACCGATTTGCTTTCTCCTTCGGATCATTATCTTAGATCGCTCAAAGCTATAGGGCATTTTTTAGTTTCTATTGATGAGATGGGACAGGTCCTTTTCCCATCCAATCTCGTGTTTAATTGTAACGCAGTTTCACATGCTAAAAAGTACAAAACTGCCAAGACAACCAAAATTTATATGGGGAAACAGTTTGCTCTTCTAAAGGATGAATTCCTCAATGGTGCAGGACTAAATATAAAAGAGAAGGTCAAAAAAATTCTTGTAACGTGTGGTGGGACCGACATGAAGGGTTTGAGTATTAAGGTATTAAAAGCTTTAAAAAACTTTGCTAAGGAAATTGAAGTGGTTCTTATCAAAGGGTTTGACTTCAAATTTGAGACAGAACTGAATTCTCTTTTGCGGGAGATAAAACCGATTCAGGTTTTGAAAAACGTTCAAAATATGCGTGAACAGATGCTTTCCGCTGATATCGCGTTTGCCTCAGGTGGTACCACCATGTATGAATTGGCGGCATTGGGGGTTCCAAGTATTATTTTAGACCAATATGAACATCAAAATGAGTTTGCTAGTGAGATGGAGCGAGAGGGCGCATTACTCAACTTAGGGCTTGGTGTAAACGCTGATTCCAAGAGGATTGAGAATGCCGTCTTTGGGCTTTTACCGTTCAAAAAGCGAAAAGAGATGTCTCTTGCCGCAAAAAAAGCAATCGATGGCCGAGGAGCATCGCGAGTGGCACAAATTATTCAGGAGCATGTTACATGAGTGTTGTCTTTGTCGGTACGGTTGAGTTTTCACGTTTTGCATTGAGGGGATTGCTCGATGCCCGAGCCCCTCTCTCAGCCATCTTTACACTCGACACTTCTTTACAAGGGCCCGTTTCTGACTTTGCTATTTTCGACAATCTTCTTAAAGGAACCCGTATCCCTCTCTTTCAAGTTTGTAATCTTCATTCGACAGAAGTGGTTCAGACTTTAAGAGAGATCCAACCCGATTTTATTTATGTCATCGGTTGGTCTAGAATTGTGCATCGAGAAATATTGGAAACGGCAAAAAGAGGAGGAATCGGTTTGCATCCAACGTTGTTGCCGGAAGGGCGCGGGAGAGCTCCTATCCCATGGACAATTCTAAAGGGGCTTCGAAAAAGCGGTGTTTCTCTCTTTCATTTATCCGAGGCACCCGATGCGGGAGATATTATTAGTCAAGTTTCTTATGATATTGCCCCGGAGGAAACGGCGACCACTCTCTACCAAAAGGTTTGTGAAACTACTTATCGTTTGGTCAAAGAAACCTACCCTTTGTTGGCGGGAGGAAAGGCACTTCGCCTGAAGCAAGATGAATCGAGAGCGACACATTGGGTTAAAAGAACGCCGCAAGATGGGTTGATTGATTGGAGAAAATCGTCCCACGAGATTGAAACATTGGTTCGCGCCGTTACCCATCCTTATCCAGGGGCTTTTAGTTATTTAAGGGGAAAGAAAGTTTTGGTTTGGAAGGCAAGGAGGATTGAGACTCAAAATAAGGCGGTTGCCGGCACAATCTTGTCTGATAATGGAGAGGGGATGATTGTTAAAACAGGAGATGGGGCCTTGCTTTTAGAATCGATACAAGAGACGACTTAAATCATGAATCGAGTAAAAGAGATCGTAGAAAAGGTAGCTCAAGAAGCCAAAAAATCTGGAAAGATTTCAATCTTCAGCATTGCCAATACGGCCAATAAAAATAATCCACCGCTTTTGTTTCCAGCTATTCGCGAGACCGATTCAACAATTGCTGGAAATATTCTTGTAACCTCTGAAGAACAAATAAAACAGGTGATCGAAATAGTGGATGGTTTAGTAGATATCATTCTCATGGATACGGAGAGGAAGACCCCTGCATTCCAAGATGTGGAAAGAATTTTCCGTGAGCAAGTTCACAAAAGTCGACTGTTGACATTCAAGCCGAATGATTTGACAGTAGAGGCTCTGGATGCCTTTTTAGTTCAGATTGCCTCCCCTCTCTCAGGAAAAAAGGTGGCTGTGATTGGTGCCGGTAATATTGGAAGTAAAATAGCTCTGAAGCTGGTTGAACGGAATATTTCTGTGATCTTGACCCGACGTAATAAGGAGGTTCTCCAAAAAATTGTGACTGGCATTAATGCCATCAAACCTATTGCTGTCCAGGCAAAAGTGGAATGCACAACAGATGGTTTGGAGGCATGCCGAGGAGCCAATATCATTATTGGAGCTGCAAATGGTGTAGCTGTTGTAACAAATGAAATGGTTATGGTTATGAATGCCTCCGGTTGGATCATCGATGTGGGCAATGGAACTCTTTCGCCAGAGGCAGTTCAGGAGGCAGATAAGCGGGGTATTTCTGTTTTGTGTCTTTTTGTAAAGCCAGCTTATGACGGAGCCATCAAAACTATTTTAGAAACAGAACAACTGATTCAAAAAATTGCGCGGCGTTCCTTGGGCCATTTTTCCATTCTCTCTGGAGGGGTTTTAGGAAAAAAAGGAGACGTAATCGTAGATGATGCTTATTGCCCCAGACGAATTTTAGCTATTGCCGACGGACGAGGGGATGTTTTGCCAGACATTCGAGATCCCTCTTTTCGAAAAAATATTGAAGAAGTGGAGTCAATCATTCAAAAAGGAAATCCACAATGAAAAAAGTACTGGTCATCGGAGCTCATCCCGACGATGAAATTTTAGGTGTGGGAGGAACCATCGCCAAACATGCTGCCCAAGGAGATGAGGTTTATGCCTGCCTTCTTTGTGAACATGTCACTGCGCGCAAGAACAAGCCGGAACATTCCCGTTTTTTGGAGCAGGTTCACGCGGCAAAAAACATTGTAGGAATTCGCGAAATTCTATTTTATGATTTTCCAAACATTGCAATGCACACCGTACCTATTCTAAAGGTAGTGCAAGCAATCGAGGAGGCCATTGTTCGTTTTAAGCCGGAAGTTGTTTACACACATCATCATGGCGATGTGAATGACGATCACCAAGTTGTATTTCGCGCAACGATGGCAGCCATTCGGCTTCCGGAACGAGGAAATATCCCCGGTCTTCCGCGCAATATGATCCAAGGAGTTTTGTGTTATGAGACACCATCTTCTACTGAATGGGCCCCTCCGCTTTATGGTAATGCGTTTCTTCCCAACATCTACGTAAACATCCGTGATTTTTTGGACAAAAAACTATCAGCACTGGAGTGTTATGAAAATGTAATGAAACCCTATCCCCACCCCCGGTCGGTCGAGGCCATAAAGGCAAAGGCGAAAAGCACAGGAGTGCAAGCTGGTTTAGAGGCAGCGGAGGCCTTTATGTTAATCAGAGGATTACACCTATGAATATGAAAGAAATGTTTCACAATAAAAAGATATTGATAACAGGAGGGACCGGTTCTATTGGTAGAGAAATTGTAAAACAATTGCTCGAATTTCATCCGGCACAGATACGTATTTTTAGTCGAGACGATACAAAGCAGTTTGAATTAGAACACGAGTTGCGGAGTCCAGAAAATGTGCGATTTTTAATTGGGGATGTTCGGGATTTAAATCGATTAAAAATGGCGATGGAAGATATTAATTTTGTTTTACATGCGGCGGCTCTTAAGCATGTTTCAGCCTGTGAGTACAACCCGTTTGAAGTTGTAAAGACAAATGTAGACGGAACACAGAATGTGATTGAAGCTGCGTTGGAAAAAAATGTAGAGCGTGTTATCAATATTAGTACAGATAAGGCAATCAATCCTACGAATACCCTGGGTGCGAGTAAATTGTTGGCTGAAAGGATTGTCGCCGCTGCCCATTCTTTTCGTGGATTTCGCAGAACGATTTTTGCTTCTGTCCGTTTTGGCAATGTTTTGGGGTCGCGCGGATCGGTAACGGAGCTTTTTAAGCGCCAGATTATAAAAAGGTGTCCGGTGACGATTACCCATCCCGATATGACAAGATTTATCATGTCAGTTCCGCAAGCTGTTCATCTTGCTTTAAAAGCGCTTTGTATGACCCAAGGTAGAGAAGTTTTTATTTTAAAAATGCCGGTTGCAAGGATTTCGGATTTGGCGGAGGCGGTGATGGAAGAGCTGGCTCCTATTTATGGTTTCAAAAGAGAAGAAATTGAGATGAAAACAATTGGTAAAAAGGCTGGCGAAAAAGTACATGAAGAGCTGATGACGTTGGAGGAATCAGAAGCGGCCTTGGAAACAGAGGAGATGTTTATTGTTTTGCCTGAAAGCACTCAAGTTATTGGTGTGAATGATCTAGAAGATAGAGTCTATCTCGGGGCCAGGCCAGCTGAAAAACGAGAATACCATTCTAAAATGGAAAAACCAATTGTAAAGGAACAAATCAAGATTCTTTTAAGAGAAACAGGCGTACTCCATGCAACCGTCTAACCAAGGCGTATTATTTTTCTGTGGCGTTGGCTATGCACTCAGTGAAGTATTTTTGCCAGTGATTGACGAACTTAAAGGCTTGTGTCGTATATATATGTTGGTTGCCGATTTTTGTCTCAGTCCATTGATGAGAGAAAAATTAGTTGAAATGAAGGAGAATAAGATCATTGAGGAATTTTGGATCTTTTCAGCTTTTCCCAATCAAGAATCGCGCAGAACATATCACCGCCGTATAAGCTCCTCTGTGCAATGCTTGAGAGGACTTTCCATTCGATTACTTGTTTTAGGTGAGGACAGCCAAATTGTAAGCCGTTATATTTTTAGTCAATTTTCGGATTTGCCAATTAAAAGGGTTATCTTGCAAACGGGCGTCATCGGGCATGTTTTAAATGCTTATCGGATGAAAAAAGCACTCACTGTGGATCGCGAGCGAAAAAACGGCCGAATCAGTTGGTTGGCTAGGAAGTTACTATTCAATTTTCGAGATTGGCAGAACTGCTGTTTTTTTCCCTACTGGTATCAAAAAAAAACATTCCCTGTGACTGGGTATGAACGTCTTACCTTTGCTTCAGGTTTATGCAAACATGTCATTTGTTATGATCCTTTAGAAGCTAAGGCCATCCAGACAACCAATCCTCTTGTGAAATATATTTATCTTGCCCGTTTTCCTTTGGAAGCGAAAAAGTCGGAGAGCCAGGTACAGGTAAATGAGTGGAAAAAAGCAGGCAAGCTATTAGTCAGCCCTTCAGGGAAATTGTTTGAAGAAATGCCCCGCTCGAAAATCGACCGTTGGGTAGAAGTAACACGCCAGGTAGTTCAGTTAAAAAATATTCGCGAAATTCACTTGCGGTTTCACCCTCGCCTCTCCCCAGCACTCGAGTGGCCCAAAAAGATAGCTAGGGCTATGGAAAAACTGGGATGTTCGGTGGAAATTGTTAACTCAAGCAAGGTTTCTCTATACGAAAGTGTTCACTTGTATGATGGAATGATCGGTTCACCCTCTGGTTCTTTACGTGTCACCAGAGCTTTAAATAAATCGATGTTTATTTTGGGGCTTCCGAATTGCTGTGATGGAGATTTCAATGATCAACCATGGCTTTTGGGTGAAGGAGAGGGAATTCAGTGGGCCAGAGAAGGGGAGTCGGTCCGCATCGAACAATTAGAACCACCCCCAGTTATAGATTATCAACGTCCACGTGTTTCCAGTATTTTATTAGATTTTTTACAGGGTTCTCAATCATGAAAAATGATAGTTTCCGTGTTTTGATTGTCGGCTGTGGAAATCTTGGTAGTCGACATTTGCAAGCCGTTGCTTCCCTTCCCTTTGTTCGCGAAATTGAGGTTGTTGACCCACGCGCTGAGGCTTTAGCAAGGGTGCGTGATCTGCTTTTGGAAATGCCCCAGCGTCAGTCTGGTGTTTCCTTTCGTTGTGTTGCAGCCCTAGAGGATGTGACCCCAGGAGGGGATTTGTGCATTATTGCAACACAGGCCAGGGGAAGAAGTGAGATCGTTTTTCGAGTAAGTGAATTGTTACATTACCGCAGTTTTTTGATTGAAAAAGTTGTAACGCAATCGGTTCGTGATTATGAAAGGCTGCTTGATTTTGTAAAAAGAGACAGACTTTCCGTTTGGGTTAATTGCAAGAGTCGCGCATACCCCATTCATCAGTACGTAAAATCGAAACTGCGTCCAGAAGAGCCAATTCTATTTAACTCAATGGCGGGAAATCATGGTTTAGCGAATAATGGAGTTCATGCGGTCGATTTATTTTCTTTTTATGACGCATCAAAAGAAATTGAGTGTCTAACCTCCCTTGTCGACCCTATTTTACATCCTTCAAAAAGAGGTAAAGATATTTTTGATTTGAGTGGGACCTTAATTGGTAAGACAGCAAAAGGGGGCACTCTCTCTCTTTCTTATGCGACCGACCACGTTGGTCCCGATCACATTTCCATCGTTACAAAAAGTTATCGTTGTATCATTGATCATTTTTGCCGTTGGGCAGTTGAGAGTAATGGAGAGAAGGGAAATTCTTGGCATCCCGTTTCTTTCGATGGGAATTTGATGGTTAGCAATATGACCAAGACTTTTACCACCGATATTTTAAAAAACGGTCGCTGCCAACTGCCGACACTGGAAGAATGTTGGCCAGCCCATCGGTTTATTTTAGAGGCTTTGCAACCCCATTTTAATCAATTGCTGGGTAGAGATTTAGGCTATTGTCCTGTCACTTAACTCCGATGTCTTTCACACAAAAACTAGTTCAGACTATTTCGGAAGTCTCTTTTGCCGACTGTTCAGCGACCGTTGTCGGCTGTGGCTACATGGGAAAGGAATATCTCAAGGCCCTTCAAACTTTGAATTTGAAGGTTTCTTCCATTCGAGTCTGTTCTCGAAGAATTGTTGATACAGAGACGATTCCTGGAAGACCCATTGTTTCTTCTAGTGGATACCAAAACTTTCGACAGAAACCGGCTCCCCAAGAATTAGCGATCATTGCTATACCGACCAAAGATCTTTTACCTGCTGCAAGACATCTGCGCGAATTAGGTTTCAAGCGGTTTTTAATTGAAAAGCCATTGGCTCTTTCCTCTCAAGAGATTCAAGAATTTCAAAAGGAATTTACAGGGGGGGATACCGAGGTTATGTGTGCCTATAATCGGGTGGCCTACCCTTCCTTTTTGGAGGCAAAAAACTTGGCTGAGCAAGAGGGGGGAATCACTTCTTGCTATTACACCATGACGGAGATTATCGGAAAAGATTGGACAGAGCGGTTTCCAAGGGAAGAGTTAGCGCATTGGGGGATTGCCAATAGTTTGCATGTAGCCAGTATGGCCCATGGGTTGATTGGATTACCCAAGTCGTGGACCAATTTCCAGGAAGGAAACGCTTATACATGGCACCCAACCGGTTCGATCTTTGTAGGTTCCGGCATTTCTCAGCAAAACATTCCATTCGCTTACCATGCCGATTGGACCTCGACGGGCAGGTGGTCTGTCGAATTTCATACGCGGCGGGCTTCCTATTTATTGTGTCCTTTGGAAAAATTATTTCGGCGTACCTCTTTTAAAGAGGCGTGGATAGAAGTACCGCTCCATACCTATAGTGACAAAATAAAAGTTGGTATCGTGGAAGAGGTTGCGGCTATGTTAAGTCCGCAGATAAAATCATTGGTTTCACTCTATTCTTTAGAGGATACCTATTTGCTGACTCAATTCGGGGAGGAAGTGTTTGGCTATGCCTCTTAAAAAAGCGTTGGTAACTGGTGGAACGAGAGGCATCGGCTTTGCCATTGCCGAGGCATTATTGAAGGCAGGCTATGAGGTCAGTGTGACAGGAACAGATCCCTCTGGAAAAGGCCCCAAGGGTAGCAGCTATTTTGCCTGCGATTTTTCAGACCTGTCAGTCATGGAAAAATTTGCCAAAGAAATTGCTGAAATGAAATGGGACGTTTTGGTCAATAACGCCGGCATCAATAAGGTTGGACCCATTCCTGATTACAATCCAAAGGATTTTGAGACGATTCAACAAGTCAATCTCACAGCTCCTTTTCTTTTGTGCCAAGCTGTTTTGCCCGGGATGTGTCAACGCCGATACGGCAGAATTGTCAATATTACTTCTCTTTTCAGTGTGGTGAGCCGTGAGGGTCGTTTCGCCTATTCTGCCAGCAAGTCCGGTTTAGCGGGGATGACACGTGCCCTCGCTCTGGAGGCGGCTAAAGATAATGTCTTAATCAACTGCGTGGCCCCCGGTTTTATCGATACCGACTTGTCACAGCATGTTCTTGGTGAAAAAGGGATGCAGGAAGTAGCCCTTAAAATTCCGATGAAGCGATTGGCGAAACCGAGTGAGATTGCCGCCTGGGTTCGATTTTTAGTCAGCGATGAGAATACCTATATGACCGGCCAAAATATCGTTATTGATGGGGGGTATACTTGTGAATAATTCTGTTGTTTTGCCAATTCAATCTTATCGAGGGATTTATGAAGTTCATTTTGGTGTTCCTTTTGCTGGACTTCGAGAAGGATTAAAGGAAAAAGAATACTTGGTTATCGATCGTCATGTTGCCGATCTGTATGCACCAGTTTTAGCGAAGGCTCTGGCAGAATCTAGGGTTTTGAGTATTGAGGCGACGGAGGAAAATAAATCACTCGAAAAAATCCCCGAATATGTCATGGCCCTAACCCGACAGGGGATCAAGCGGGGATGCACCTTGGTTGCGGTGGGAGGAGGGGTCATTCAGGATATTGTCGCCTTCATTGCAGAAGTTTTGTTTCGGGGTCTTTCCTGGCGTTTTTATCCAACAACGCTTTTGGCCCAGGCAGATAGTTGTATCGGTTCCAAATCCTCTATCAATGTGGGAGGATTTAAAAATCAAGTGGGAACCCTTACCCCGCCGAATCATATCCATATCTCCTCCGAAGTTTTAGAGACACTCAGCGATGCCGATTTTCGCTCTGGAATTGGGGAGATGATCAAGGTTCATTTGATCGCTGGAAAGGATGATTTTGAAAAAATTCAAAATGATTTCCCTCGTCTGAAAAATGACCGAGGAGTTTTACTGCAGACCATCTACCGCTCCCTTGAAATCAAAAAGGGATTCATTGAAAAAGACGAATTTGACCGGAAGGAGAGATTGCTGTTGAATTTTGGTCATAGTTTCGGCCATGCAATTGAATCGGCCACGCAGTATCAAATCCCCCATGGAATAGCCGTAACGATAGGACTCGATATGGCCTATTTTTTCTCATGGCAGTTTAATCTTCTTCCTCAAGAGAAATTTTTAAGAGTACATCCGTTGTTGAAAAAGAATTCGAATGGTTTTGAAGCGGTGAAAATTCCTTTTGAGCGGTTTTTAACATCGATTAGAAAAGATAAAAAAAATCTTGGGTCTCGTCTTTCTTTGGTTTTAACGCGTGGGCCTGGTAGGATCTTTCAGGATTTTTATCCGGATGATGCGTGTTTCCAGAAATTATGCACTCAATATTTCAAGGAATGGAGGGTGTGAAACAATGATTCCAGTGGGTATTATCGGTTTCGGAAAAATGGGAAAAATCCGCGCCCAGGTCATTCAGGAAAGTAGGCGGGGAGTGGTGGTGGGAATTTGTGACCCTTCCGAAACGGATCTACCGAAGCAAATCAAGCAATATCCAACAGCGGAGGCTTTGATTCAAGCGCCGGAGATTCAGGCCGTTTTTGTCTGTACCCCCAATTACTTGAACAAACCTTTGACCATTGCGGCCCTGAAGCAAGGTAAGCATGTCTTCTGCGAAAAACCGCCGGCATTTACAGCCAATGAAGTAGAAGAAATCATTGCGGCTGAAAGGATCTCTCAAAAAAAATTAATGTATGGTTTTAATCATCGGCATCATGAAAGCATCCGGAAAGTCAAAGAATTTGTTGATTCTGGAGAATATGGTCGAATTTTGTGGATGCGCGGACGGTATGGAAAAAGTGTGGGTGAAAGTTTTTACAATAATTGGCGGGCCAAAAAGGAATTAGCCGGCGGGGGAATTTTAATAGACCAGGGAATTCATATGTGCGATCTCTTTCTAATGTTTGCTGGGGATTTTGAAGAGGTACAAGCTATTATTTCGAATCTCTACTGGAAGCTGAATGTGGAAGACAATGTTTTTGCTATTTTTAGGAATCGTGATGGGATTGTTGCTTCGCTTCATTCTACTATGACACAATGGCGGCATCTTTTTTCTTTAGAGGTTTTTTTAGAGAAAGGCTACATTGTTATTAATGGTTTAAAAACCCCTTCAGGTACTTATGGAAAAGAGATGATGTCTGTCGTCAAAAATCGAACCGAAGCCCCTTCGGCTACATGGACCGAACAGGAAGATATTTATTTTGAGGTTAATGATAGCTGGCTGCATGAAGTGAATCATTTTTTTGATGCTGTCGAAAAAGAACAACCGATTATTTTTGGTCATTCCAGAGATGCCTGGAAGCTCATGCATCTTGTGGACAGGATTTATCAAGCAGGTCAAAACCATAAGGAGTGGTCATGAAACAGGAGGCGGCAAAACAGTGGTTGACTGATTATTTTGATCTCTATCGGAATGCCATTTTGGAGACCGATGTGCGGGATCAACTCATTCAAATAAAAGATCTTTTTAAAAAAACCCATGCTCAGGGAAATAAAGTGGTTTTTATTGGCAATGGGGGATCAGCGGCCATGGCCAGTCATTGTGCGGTCGATTTGACCAAAAATGCGCGTATCCGCTGTGTCAATTTCAATGAAGCCGATTTGCTGACTTGCTTTGCCAATGATTTTGGCTACGAGCGGTGTTTTGAAAAGGCTTTGGAGTTTTATGCCGATCCAGGGGATGTTTTGGTTTTAATCAGTTCCAGCGGGAAATCTCCTAATATTTTGAGGGCGGCCGAAATGGCCCGGAAAAAGGGGCTGTTCTTAATAACTTTGACAGGTTTTGCTTCTGATAATCCTTTGTCCAACATGGGGCGGATTAATTTGTGTGTGGATAGTCGTGCTTATAACGTTATCGAAAACACCCATCAGATTTGGCTTTTAGCAGTTTGTGATCTGATCATTGGAAAAGCAGAATATGCCGCTTCCTGATATTGGCCGACAAATAGCTGAGGAAATTAAAATTGGACGCCAAGCACGCATGGCTCAGGAAGTAGTATTTGTGGGGGGGCTGGGAGGTTGTGGTAAGACGATGTTGACACCCATCATCGGAAGCCTCGAACGGGTAGAGATTCAGAAATATAATTATGTTATTGAACATGTTTGTACCCTGCATTCCTTGGACCGGATCGATGATGATGTAGCTACCACTCTCATTCAAATGCAGGTTGATCTCGATATCTATAATATGATGATGTCCAGAGAGACCAATTTTCGCTTTCAGGATCTCTCTTCTATTTTCAAAAATCCTGGAACCTGGCGTTATCTCCGACGTCTTTTTCAGGCAGGGGATGACGCTATTCCCGATCGGATCCAATCAGAAAGGCCGATTCTTCATATAACCATGCATGATTTGATGCAAAGGGCGGGGATATTGTTTTTGGCATTGCATGATCAAGTCCGATTCATCAACCTCGTGCGACATCCCCTCTATATGGTTAAACAGTGGTATGTGAATTTTGACACCCTGTTTGATGCAAAAAGCAGTCGGGAATTTAGTATTTGGTATGAATATAGGGGTGAAAACCTACCTTGGTTTGTTCGAGAGTGGGAAGAAAAATATATTGCGGCCAGTAAGATGGATAAAATGATATGGCTTTTAGCTCGTCATTTAGAGCATTGTGATCGGGTGTACCACAGCATCCCTCATCATCAGACATCCCAAATATTGACCATCCCCTTTGAACATTTTGTATTGGACCCTTGGCCTTATATGAAACAAATCGAGAAATTGTTAGGTGTTCACATGACACGGCGAACTTACAAAGAGATGAAGAGACAGAAGGTTCCGCGAAAAATGATTGCGGAAGGTATTGATCTGCCGATCTACAGAAAATACGGGTGGGAACCACCTAAAACATTGACGGAAATAGAAGAAATGAATCGTCGCCGTGAATTCGTAGCAAAAGAGGCTTCTCATCAAGCAATGGAGACATTGGATCGGCTTTGCCAGGAATATGAACGTCAGTATCTTTCCTAAAACATGAGTTTCGCTATACAAAAAATTACTGCCTTGGTTCCCATAAAAGGTTATTCGGAACGGGTCTCCAATAAGAATCTTCGACCCTTTGCCGGTAAACCCTTATATTATCATATTATCCACACGTTATTGGCCTGCCCGATGATTGATTCAATTTGTATTAACACAGATAGCGATGCGATTGCCGAAGATGCAACCTCTTCCTTTTCTGGTAAGATAAAAATTATTCCCCGGCCCAAAGAAATTTGCGGTGATACTGTCTCCATGAACGTGATTATTAAACATGATTTATCTCAAATTGACGGAAGGTATTTTTTACAGACACACAGTACCAATCCTTTACTCAGTCTCCCTACACTCACAAAAGCGATAGAACAATTTTTGAAGGCCGGAGATCATGATTCTCTTTTTGGGGTGAATCGGTATCAGAGTCGTTTTTACGACCACCAAGGAAAAGCGATCAACCATTATCCCAATGAAATGCTCCGCACCCAGGATCTGCCACCTGTTTATGAAGAAAATTCCAATCTTTATCTGTTTTCAAGGGATTCTTTTGATAAAACAGGAAGAAGGATTGGGAATAAGCCTATTTTGTTTGAAACGCCAAAACTGGAATCGATTGATATTGATGAAGAAGTCGATTTTAAATTAGCGGAGCTTATTTATGAACATATCACTTAAGCAAAAAATTAAAAATAGAGAGGTGACTATTGGCTCTTGGATCACCATTGGCGATCCTTGTATTGCTGAAATCATGGTCAAGGCCGGCTTCGACTGGCTCACCGTTGATATGGAACATAGTGCGATTACGCTTTCAGAAGCCCAACGGTTGATTCAAGTCATTGAACTTGGGGGCAAAACGCCATTTGTTCGAGTCGATCACAATGATGCCAACATTATTAAGCGGGTGATGGATGCGGGGGCGCATGGGATCATCGTTCCGATGGTTAATACAAAAGAAGATGCCCTTGCAGCGGTCAGCGCCGTTCAATATCCCCCAAAGGGAAAGCGGGGTGTTGGGTTGGGGAGAGCACAAGGATATGGCGTTGCTTTTGAAAAATATAAAAAGTGGGTTGATACAGAGAGTATCGTGATTGTCCAGGTAGAGCATATTCAGGCGGTGCAAAACCTCGAGGCTATTCTTTCTGTGGAAGGGATTGATGGATTTCTTGTGGGACCCTATGACCTTTCGGCTTCGTTAGGGGTTCCTGGTGAATTCGAGCATCCCGAAATGATAAAAGCTTTGAACAAAATTAAAGTCGTCTCCAAAAAGTTAAATGCGGTTTCGGGAATTCATGTCATTCCTCCCAAGCCGGAATTGGTTCTGACAAAAATAAAGGAAGGTTTTCAATTTATTGCTTTTAGTCTCGACTCTCTCTTTTTAGCACAGATGTGTAGTGTTGGTTTGGAAAATATTCGTGCCGCTTGTGAATTCAAGTAAAGTAACTGTTTTGGGAACCGGCAGTATCGGATTGCGGCACCTCTCTGTTTTAAAAATGCTGCCAGAGATTGTGCCTATTGCGGTTCCGAAGCGAAAAGAGCGTTTGAAAGAGCTGCAGCAACTGGGATTTGTTACGGCAGCTGATCTCAAAGAAGCGGCCGCGTTGGGGTCTTCTTTTTGTATCATTGCAACGGATACTGCTCGTCATGTCGATGATGGGCTGATGGCTTTTGAATTGGGTTTTGATGTGTTAATTGAAAAACCAATGGCTGTGAATGCTAGCACAGCACAGATTTTAAACCGGAAAGCCGCGGAAAAAAATCTTAAAGGTTTTGTCGGGTGTAATTTACGTTTTTCTGAATCACTAACTCTGTTTCGTGAGTATCTCCCTCAAATCGGAACGGCTCATTTCGTTCATGTCGAGTGCCGTTCCTATCTTCCAGATTGGCGACCCGATCGTCCCTATCGGGAATCGTATTCAGCAAAGCCGGGTGAAGGAGGTGTGTTATTGGATCTGATTCATGAGGTCGATTGTGCTGGTTGGATTTTTGGATGGCCCAAAGTGCTTTGTAGCAATCTGAAAAATCTAGGACGTTTGAATATTGAGACAGAGGAAATAGCCCATCTTTTTTGGGAAGCGCCTGAGGGAACGTTGGTTTCCATCACACTCGATTATTTAACACGTGTTCCTCAGAGGAAAATGAGGGCTTATGGGGAGCAAGGAACGATCGAGTGGGATGGTATAGCAAATCATGTCATTTTGGAATTGCTTGGCGAACCAAAAAAGATATTTTCCTCTGCACAAACCAGAGACCAAATGATGCGAAATCAAACCCTAGCTTTTTTAAATGGTCGGGTTCATAAGACGAGGAGCCCTTTGGCAACAGGGAAAGAGGGAGTTTTTGCCCTGGCTATTTGTGATGCGGCCAGATTGGCTCATGCCCAACACAAGGAAGTGTCCATTCAATATCAATTATGACTTCTAATCTGATTGACATTTCTATTGCCATTTCCCCTGATGCAGTTGTTTGGCCTGGATCTCCAACACCTGAATTTTCTTTGCGGCGCTCCATGGCTAAGGGAGACAGTAGCAACAACAGCAATTTTTTCATGAATATCCATACCGGTACCCATATCGATGCCCCGCTCCATTTTGTAAAGAATGGGATGAGTGTCGATGGCCTTCCTTTAGAAATAATGGTTGGAAAAGTCTTGGTGATGGATCTTTCAGGAGAAAAAGAAATTACCGTTGCGGCACTCGAGGAAAGATGGCCGGCGAAAGAAACCAAGCGCATCTTAATCAAAACCACAAACTCCAAATTTTGGAAGGAGTCTCCCCGCACGTTTAGAAAAGATTATATTGCCTTAACCGAAGGGCCTGCTCGATGGCTTTTGGAGCGCCAGGTGGAGCTGATTGGGATTGATTATCTTTCGATCCAACGTTTCGGGGATTCGCCTCTGGTTCATAAGATTTTGTTGCAAAAAGGGATTGTTATTTTGGAGGGATTAGATTTGTCTTCGGTCAAACCAGGCGAATATGAATTGATTTGTTTGCCTCTTAAATTGGTTGGTACGGAAGGGGCCCCGGTGCGGGCATTATTGCGTTCCATGAACTGATGTAATGAAAGAGAATATAATCAAATCACAGACAGTTTTCTTTTTTGTAATCGCTCTTTATGCTGTCTTGTATGCCACTTCGCATTTTCAAGGTTTTGAAAATGTAACCGGCTATTTTGGAATGACTTATGGTATTTTACATCCGGACAGTTTTCCAGGCGATTTGGCCGGGAACTATCATCCCGCAAACGTTTCTCTATATACCTTATTACTCAAGCTAGGGGGGGATTGGTGGTTGGATGAACGCCTTCACTGGGCGGCTTTTTGTTTGGTGGCGGTTGTTTCACTATGGGGGATGGATAAAATTGTTCGCCTCCTGGGAATTCATGACGCCTTGGCGAGGTTTGCCATTTTGGCCGTTGTTATGGCAACCCATCTCTTCATCGATGGGCCGCCCTATGTAATAGATTGGGCATGCATGCGCCCTACCGTCTATGCTGTTCCGATGGTCATAGGATTGACTTATTTTTTGTTGAAGAAATCGTATTCCAAAACGTTTATTTTGGGTCTTTTGGCCATTGCCACTTCTGTTAAATGCAGTTGGTTTCCTGTAATGACCTCCTGGATCATTATCTTGAACCAAAGATATGGATGGCGTCCGAAAAAAAATATTCTTCTTTTTAGCTTTCTTTTGTTTTTATTCTTCTCAGGGAATTTTTTATGGCATTCTTTTCATGATACTCTAGGTGAAAATGTAAAGCTTTTTGATTTTACAGTTCGTGAGGAAGGCAGTGAGGCAAATCCTTTCGTAGATGGTTTGGGACCATTTATTTATATCAGTTGGTTGCTGTTGGCCCTCCGCATAAATCTTTTTGACAAAGAAAAAAACAGTATATTTAGATGGATTTTTGTAACTTCTTTAGTTGTTTATCTTTTGGGAGGCATTTATTATACTTTTGCCCCTGATGTTTTAAAAGTCCCCCTATTTTTGGCCCTGGCAGTATCTCGTTCGACTTGGTGGACGCAGATTTTACTCTTTTTGGTATTTGCAATTTTGTCCGTGCGTTATCTAGAATCCCTTTCCCCTTATAAGAAAATTTTTGGAGGGGTGGGCCTTTTTATTTTATATCAGTTTCCCTTTGTAGATTATCTTTCGTTACACAAATTTTTTGACGATTTTTCCCTGTGGATGGGGCCCCATGCCCTCAAACGCCTTCTGGTGATTTCTACGTTGATGGTTGGCATGTTGGCTATCCGTCTTCTCTTTAGCCGAAGGTTAGCCTTAAAAAAGACATTATTTATTCCCTTTGTTTTCAGCATGTTTTTGGCCGCTACTTACAAGGGATATCAACGCTGGCCTCACTTAGTATTTCTTTTTAAAGAAGGAGTGGTAGGAGACAATCCGATTGCTCAATGGGTAGATGTAGATACTTACATTAGGCAAAATACCCCTAAAGATGCTGTGATATTACCGCTGGTAGGTCCAGAGTATAATGTTGAAACTTCCTTAAAAGTTCGTACGGGTCGAACGATACCTTATGGATACCATCCTGCTGTATTTTATTTCGATTACAAAAAACAAATAGTGAACGATACTATCTTAAAAAATGTAAAAACATTATCCCAAGCTTGGCAGGAATGTGTTCCAAACAAAATTAAAGAAGCACTAAATCGATTGACTTGGCCGGATTATATTGTTATTTCACGGGACAGTTCTTGCCAACCTGATGTATTAGGTTTTCGACATCTTGAAAATATTCGCACCTTTTCCATATGGAAACAAAATAAAGAAACGATAACCAAAAAAATTTGAAAATGAAAGATTCAACCAGCATGAAAATATGCATATTTATACCAGCATATAATTGCGAGAGAACAATAGTAAAAGTCATAGAAGATATTCCAGATTTGCTGCGTGAAAATGCAACAGTTCTTGTGGTGGATGATGGTTCTTTCGACAAAACCTCGGATGTGGTTAAGTTGTATAAAACAAAAAATGGAATGAATAACCTGGTGCTTATCAGAAATGAAAATAACCTTGGGTATGGAGGTACACAGAAAGTTGCGTTCAGGCATGCAATAAAAAATGGGCATGACATTGTATTTATGGTGCATGGTGACAAGCAGCATCCAGGAGGAGAAAAACTAATAGAAACGTTGAAAATGATGGAAGATAACTGTGCGCTTGTTTATGGATCACGTATGTTGGGTGATCCAAAAAAAGGGGGAATGCCATTTTACAAAAGAATGGGAAGTAAAATTCTTACATTCATAGAAAATGTTTTTCTTGAAACAAATTTTTCGGAGTTCCATTCTGGCTTTAGGGCATATAACTGTAGTTATCTCAAGCGATTAAACTTTGAGAATCTCACCAATAGATACTTTTTTGACACTGAAATGCTTATTTTAATAGCGAAGGAAGGTTTTAGAGTAAAGGAGTTGCCCATTCCTACCTATTATGGGCCAGATAGTGGTTATGGGATATCTTTCGTCGAGGGGGTAAAATATTCGTTAGGGATTTTCAAATCTCTAATGGAGTATAAACTAAGCAAAAAAGGTCTTATGAAAAGCAGAAAGTTTTTCTGCTTTTTTTAAATAAAGCCATGGCTGATGAAGTAAGAAATCTTTTTGATGGTAAAGCAGATTATGATGAAAAGAGAGATAAGTACTATTTTGAAAGGCGCACGAGAGAGCTGGAAAAGATACTCGTCAATCTAAGCCGAGGAGCTAAAATTCTTGATTTGGGGTGTGGTACAGGAATTACCGTCGATTTTCTCAGTAGAAGAGGATTTCTAGATGTTTATGGTTGTGATATTTCAACAACTCTCTTAGAAATTGGAAAACGGAAAGGAATAAAAAATCTCTTTCTTATAGAAGAAGTTGTGCTTCCGTTCCCGAGCCACTCGTTTGATTTTGTTACGATGTTTGATGTGATTGAACACATGGATAATTATGGCGATAATTTGAGGGAAATTTTCCGCGTTCTAAAACCCGGAGGTGTTGTGTTTATAAGTTATCCAAATCCAGGAATGGTATGGCTATTAGATGTAATGGCGGCATTGGGTCTGAAAATACCTGGGAAAGAAAACAAAATCCCGCTTAATGAACTAGAAAATGTGGCAAGTAGCTGGTTTAGAATGGAATACTTCAGGCCTATAGTTCTGATCTCAAAACTTCCACGCGTTGTGCTTAATTTTTTTGAAACTTTGGAAAAGACAATGCCTATCAGCATTCTTAAAAGAGTAGCCTTATGTTATTGCGTGGTTTTAAAAAAAGAAGATTCAAAAAGGCTTTGCATGGATGGGGGGAATGAATAACGGGTTATTAGCAGTGATTCCAGCCAGGGGTGGCTCCAAAGCGCTTCCTGGAAAAAATATCCGTCCATTGGGTGGATTGCCACTGATCGCTCATTCTATTTTGATGGCCAAAATGTGTCCTGAGATTGATCGCGTTCTAGTAAGTACGGATGATGAAAAGATTGCCGATGTGGCTAAAACATTTGGTGCCGATGTTCCCTTTTTGAGACCAAAAGCACTTGCGCAAGATGAAACACCGATGTGGCCAGTTCTGCAACATGTCTTGGAGCATGTCACCACGCAAGAAGGCAAAGAGTATAATTCTCTTTTATTATTGGATCCGACTTCTCCAGGCCGTTTTCCAGAAGATATCCGAAAAGCGTTACAGAAACTGGATCAAAATGTTCAAACCACTGGTGTGATTGGTGTTTCTCAGCCGGAATTCAATCCGATCTGGCATTGTGTTGTGGAAAAAGAGGGATGGATGGAACCTCTCATCCGTGGAGGGGGTATTTATGGCCGTCGTCAAGATGTTCCCACGGTGTATCGAATCAATGCCTCTCTTTATATTTGGAGATCGTCGTTTGTTCGCTCTTGCCATGGAAATTGGTTGGAGCAAGGAAAATACCTCCTATGTGAAATTCCGGAAAGTCGTGCCATCCATATCGATACGATCCACGAATTTGAGAGGACCGAGTTGCTTTTGAAAAATAATCTTATTTCCTTTCCATGGATGGAAAGGAAATGAAAAAAATTAAAGAATTGATCGACTTGAAGGGGCGTAAAGCGTTGGTCACAGGCGGGGTGGGGCATATCGGCCACGTTTGTTGTGAAGTAATACAAGAATTGGGAGGAGAGGTGAAAATTTTGGACCTTCCAGAGTGTGATTTGAGGGGCGAAGAAGCCACGCGCAATTTTGTCCGTCAAACGGTCGTTGCCATGAATGGCCTCGATATTTTCATTCACTCGGCGGCCTATGTTGGGACTACAAAACTCGCTGGGTGGGCCGCCCCTTTTGAGAATCAAACCGTTTCCGCGTGGGAGGAGGCCCAACGCGTGAATGTCACGTCGGCTTTTGTGATTGTGCAAGAAGCAAAAAAAGTCCTGGAAGCCTCTGGCTATGGGTCTGTTATTCTTCTTGATTCCATCTATGGTGTCGTTGGCCCAGATATGCGGTTATATGAAGGAACAGAGATGCACAATCCTGTCGGTGGCTGTGTTTCCAAAGGAGCTCTTTTGCAATTGATGCGGTATCTAGCAACTTTCTTGGCACCAAAAGTTCGTGTGAATGCGATTTCTCCAGGGGGTATTTGGAGAAATCAACCGGAGAGTTTCCAGGAACGTTATGTGGCGCGTACTCCTTTGAAAAGAATGGGGAGAGAAGAAGATGTCAAAGGAGCCATAGCCTATCTTGCCAGCGATTTATCTCGATACGTAACAGGGCATAATCTTTTGGTCGATGGAGGTTGGACGATATGGTAACTCACCGCATTCTCGCTGTTTCTAGCACCAGGGCCGATCTTGGCTATATGCGGTTTGTCATTAAAGAACTCAAAGGAGATCCCCGATTTGATATTGTCGTGGTGGCGACCTGTATGCATTTGGCCTCTTCCTTGGGAAAATCGATTCAGGAATTTACCAATGTCGGTATTATGGTGGATGAAGAGATCGAAATGCTTTTGGATGCGGATACGCCTTCTGGCATTGTCAAATCAATGGGGTTGGGAATGATCGGCTTTGCGGATCTTTTGCGCCGTGTCCGTCCCGACGCTGTTTTAATTATGGGAGATCGGTTTGAAATATTATCTGTGGTGGCTACCTGTTTGCCATTTTTGATTCCGGTGATTCATATTGCGGGAGGCGATATCAGTGAGGGGGCCATTGATGATTCCATTCGTCATGCCATTACAAAAATGAGCCATTTTCATCTCCCAGCAACGGAGAAAAATGCTGAGCGCCTGCGTCAAATGGGAGAGGAGGATTGGCGCATTCAAACGGTTGGCGAGCTGACCCTTGATTTTTTAACGACTGAAAAATTGATGACGAAGAAGGAAATTGAAAACAAACTTTCATCCAAAATAAACAATGACACACTTCTGGTTGCCTATCATCCAGAAACAATGGATGTGGAGAATGTGCCTAAACATGTTCAAATTTTGACAGAGGCCCTCTCAAAAACTGGTTTGCCGATGGTCATTACGGGGCCTAATGTCGATGTCGGCTCCACTTTCATTCGTGAATCGCTCCAGGTTTTTGCAAAAAAGTACCCCCGTGCCGTTTATGCCGAGAACCTAGGACAAAGATGTTATCTAAGTCTGATGCGGTATGTGGGCGCCCTCGTTGGGAATTCCTCCAGCGGTATTGTCGAGGCTCCCTCCTTTGGGCTTCCTTTTGTCAACATCGGAAGGCGGCAAGATGGGCGTTTGAAAGCGTTGAACGTCATTGATGTCCTCGTTGAGGAACAGGCCATCCTTGACGGGATTCAAAAAGCTCTTTCTGATGATTTCAGAAAGTCGTTGGGCCATTTGAAAAATCCTTACGGGGATGGACATGCGAGCAAAAAAATTAAGCAAGCCCTCCTCGAATGGCTCCCTAAAAGATCTCAAGCCCTTTCTAAGCACTTCGTTGAGCGATGAAGTCTTTTTGTCTTGATCTGAAAAATAAAGAACTTTGGAATCAGTATTGGTCTCGCTTGTCCGAAAATCGGCGTGATATTTATTTTAGTCCAGACTATTATGAAATCTATGAAAAAAAAGGAGATGGAATCGCCAAATGTTTTGTTTTTGAGAAAGGTGACGATTTTCTTCTATATCCTTTTCTCTTAAATGATATAGCCCGGTACGGCTATGTGGATGCAGACCTAACCTATTACGATATTGAAGGTGTTTATGGGTACAATGGAGCTGTGGCGACTACCAACGATATCACATTCCTTACAAATTTTCAGAACCAATTTTTAGAGTTTTGCCAGGCCTTGCATATTATTGCCGAGTTCACCCGATTCAATCCTATTTACGAGAATCAGGCCTTGTTCGGGTATCTAAACGTTGTACAAAAGAATAAAAATGTCGTTGTTGATTTAGGGTTGTCCCACGAAAAAATTTGGTCGAAATCGTATGATTGCTCTGTTCGCAAAAGCATCAATAAGGCCAAGAGGCACAACTTACAAACGATAATCCTATCGGGTCTTGAAATAGAAGGAACACAATACCTTTCTCAATTCATTGATATTTTTCATGCGACCTTAGATAGAAATGCTGCGACCCCTTCGAGCTATTTTGATGATGCTTTTATCAAAAGTTTAATTTGCCGTTTGGGAGCCAGAGTCCTTTTTTGTTTTACCCTTTTGGAAGGTCGTTCTGTTTCAACGGAACTTGTTCTTTTGTCATCCCAGGTTGGATACTCTTTTTTGGGGGGGACGTTGGAGGAGGCCTTTGAATTTCGCCCCAATCATCATTTAAAAAATACTTTGATACTTAGACTGAAGGAAATGGGGTGTCATTTTTATTGTATTGGCGGTGGTAAAAATATGGATGATGGGATTTTTCGATATAAAAATACATTTGCCGTCAACGGGGTTCGGCCCTTTTATATCGGTATCAAGATACACAACGAAAAAATCTATCATGATGTTTGCCGGAGATGGTCTTTGGAAAATCCTGAGAAAAATGCGGCATATCATGACGCCTTTTTTAAATATAAATTTTGAGAGGAAGTCTTATGTGCTCCTTTGATACTAGTTGGGAAGCGGTTTATCAAAAAACAGGATTTGGTGGAGACTACCCAGACACAAATCTGGTACGGTTTGTAGCGAGAAACCTTTATGCAAAGGAGAGAAAATCAACACGGATCTTAGAAGTGGGTTGCGGTGTCGGGGCCAATCTTTGGTATTTGATCCAAGAAGGGTTTGATACCTACGGGTTGGATGGCTCAAAGACGGCGATTGAAAAGTGTGCGGCAAATTTAAAGAGACAAGACTTTTCCTGTAAGCTTTTTGTCAGCGATGCTGCCGATCTGAGATTCGAAGATAATTATTTTGATGCTGTTGTCGATATTGAATGTATTTATGCAAATACAATCGCGGATATCAAAAAGATTTTGCGGGAGATTTACAGGACATTAAAAGAAGGAGGACTTTTTTTCTCAATGATGTTTTCAAAAAAAACGTGGGGGTATGGTCTGGGTAAAGAAATTGAAAGTAATACTTTTGTAGAGATCAATAATCGGATTTTTGGGGGAAGAGGGATGGCTCATTTTTTTATAATTGAAGAAATCCATGGTCTTCTTTTAGAAATAGGTTTTAGAGATATCGAAATCAATGTTGCATCCAGAACTGAGAATAACCGGAAGTATATTATTGAAGAGCTTTTATGCCAGGCAAAAAAATAAATTATATCGGTGGTGATCTCGAACTGGATTTGTCTCTTCTGGCAAAGCCTGAAAACAATCAGTACCAAGATTACTTTTTGCTAAATGAAGCAAAGGACCATGTTTTGGTGAGCATGGGGAGAGATGCGCTGAAACTCGCACTCCTCACCGAAAGACTTCAGCCTGGGGATGAGGTTTTGGTTCCCTCTTTTCTTTGTATGAAAATCATTGATGTTCTCGAAGAACTCAAGCTGACATATCGGCTGTTCGATATTGGGGAACAATTTGAAATTGTTTCGAGTTTGCTCGATCTTGTCAGCGAAAAAACAAAGGCCGTTATTTTTATCAACTACTTCGGCTATTCTTCACCCGATTTTCATCTGATGGAGGCGATCAAAGGTAAGAATAAAAATATTGCGATTATTCTGGATTATGCCCAGTCGCTCTTTGCCATTACTCAGAATGTTTTGAAATCGTCCTTCGTCGATTACACGATTACCAGTCTCCGAAAATTTTTATCACTGCCAGATGGCGCCTTTCTGATTTCCAATAAGAGGGCCGTTGGTCGGAAATTTATTTTGCCGCAAACAAGAAAAGCCGTTTTTGAAAGGGGGCTTGGAAAAGTTGTGAAACAGTACTGTTTGAATTTAGACTATGAAGAAACTCTCTTGGAAAAATTGTATTTGGATTTAGTTTACGAGTCAGAGAAACATTTTGATTTAGAGAAGGAAATCTACAGTATTTCAGCACTTTCGTATGCACTTTTAAAGCGTATCGATTTTGAAGAGGTGGCCGCTAAACGACATCAGAACGCGCAATATTTATATGAACATTTCGATAGGACCCTCTTGCCAAAATGGGATGGAAAATCGGTCTTGCTTGTTGTGCCGATCTTGTTGAGAGAGAGAGAGCACGTTCGTTCTGCATTGATGAAGCAAAATATTTATTTGCCGGTTCACTGGCCGCTGGATGAAAGAATCGACAGAAAGAGATATTCAATTGCGCACAGCCTTTCTTCTAGAATACTTGGTTTAGTTCTCGATCAACGTTATGGGCCAGAGGAGATGAGATACCTGGTAGATCATTTTAAGGTGGCGGTATGACATCGCTTTACGATTCTATTTGCCGTTTAAATAGGCCCTACTTGATTGCCGAAGCGGGTGTGAATCATAATGGCAATATCAATTTGGCTTATCGCCTAATTGACGCCGCTAAACAAAGCGGAGCCGATGCTGTTAAATTCCAAATATTTAAAACAGAAAATCTGCTGACCCTGTCAGCACCTCTTGCTGAGTATCAGAAAAAAGAGGGTCTTGTGTCTCAATTTGAGATGGCCAAACAATTGGAACTCTCCTTTGATGATTTCAAGGCATTGAAAAATTATTCAGAAAAAGTGGGAATTACGTTTCTTTCGACCCCGGATGATGAAGAGAGTCTTGAATTTTTAAATGGCTTGGGTGTGGCGTTGATTAAAATTGGTTCAGGGGAAGTAACGAATTTGCCGTTTCTTCGCCTTGTCGCGAAAACAAAGAAATTCATTATTCTTTCAACAGGGATGTCAACGCTGGAAGAGGTTCAGGAAGCGGTGAAGGCGATTTTTAATGAAGGAAATCAACAACTTATTTTACTCCATTGTGTTTCCGCTTATCCAGCACCAGTAGAGCAGATCCATTTGAGAGCGATGGAGACTTTAAAAACGACCTTCAAGTTACCCGTTGGATTTTCAGACCACACCCTAGGCATTTCTATCTCCTTAGCTGCGGCGGCATTGGGAGCTAAGGTTATTGAAAAACATTTAACGATTGACAAAAATCTTTCGGGTCCGGACCATGCCAGCTCACTGAATCCTGCGGAGATGAAATCTTTGGCCGAAGGACTGGCTCAGGTGGCCATGGCGCTGGGAAACGGAGTTAAAAAACCGGCTCCTTGCGAGATCAATACAAAAACGGTGGTGCGAAAAAGTATTGTCGTGAACAAGGATCTCAAAAAAGGGGATATCATCAGCGCTCTGGATTTGGCTTGCAAAAGACCGGGAAACGGCATTGCCCCGAAATATTTGGATAAGATCGTCGGCTTAAAGGTGAAAAAAACGATCAAAAAAGACACGTTGCTGACTTGGGATATGCTGCAATGACGAAGAGACTCCCGCACCCTATCCGCGTCATTCCGCGCCTCGACATCAAGGGCCCCAATTTGGTCAAGGGGGTTCACTTGGAAGGCCTGCGTGTTCTCGGAAAACCGGAAAATTTTGCGCGCTACTATTATGAGCAGGGGGCGGATGAATTAATTTATATGGATATCGTGGCGAGTCTTTACGGTCGCAACAATCTTTTGCACATTGTGGAGAAGACATCGCGCGAGATTTTTATTCCTCTCACGGTTGGCGGGGGCTTAAGGACGATCGAGGATATTCGCGGCATTTTATGCGCCGGCGCCGACAAGGTGGCGCTCAACACCGCTGTTATTGCCAGACCGGAGTTCATTCGTGAGGCGGTAACCTGTTTTGGTTCTTCCACAATCGTTGTTTCAATCGAGGCCACCAAGCACGCGGGCGAAAAATATGAGTGCTACACCGATAACGGCCGGGTTCCCACTGGTTTTGATGCCATGGAGTGGGCACAAAGGGCTGCGGAGTTTGGAGCGGGAGAAATCTTGGTGACTTCCATTGACAAGGAAGGGACCGGCAAGGGGTATGACATTGAGTTAACAAGGCAGATTGCAGACCGGGTTTCGATTCCGGTGATCGCTTGCGGAGGGGCCGGCCGTCTTGAACATATACGGGATGTCATTGTCGATGGGCATGCCGATGCGGTCGTCATGGCCTCCGTCCTGCACTATGGGTATATTCGTGATCAGACGTCTGAACGAAAAGATTTTACCGAAGGGAATGTCAATTTTTTGATGAGCAAACAAGGTTATTCCAAGGTTCAGGAGGTTGCGTTGGACGAGATCAAAACTTATCTTGCCAATTTTGACATTGAAACACGAAGGAAGGTCCATGCCTCCTAAAAAAGTCGCCATCGTCAACTATGGCATGGGAAATCTTTTTAGTGTAAAGCACGCTTGTCTGGCCGCCGGTTTGTTTCCATGGATCACCGATTCTCCGGCGGAGATTTCAAAGGCGGATGCCCTCATTCTTCCGGGAGTCGGTGCGTTTGGAGAGGCCATGAAGATTTTAAATCGTCTTGGTCTCTCCACGGTTATCCGCGAATTCGTGGAAATGGACAAACCGGTCATGGGGATCTGTCTGGGGATGCAGTTGCTCATGACACGCAGTTTTGAATTTGGAAAACATGAAGGCCTTAACATCATTGAAGGAGAGGTTGTTTCTCTCAAGGAGGCTTTCAAGCCGGGTGAAAATTTCAAGGTGCCTCATGTAACCTGGAATAAAAATAAAACTCCTGAAGGGAAATCCTGGAAGGGATCGATGCTGGATGGAATGGCGAACGGTCAATATATGTATTTCGTTCATTCCTATTTTGTAACACCGCGCGACACCCACGTCGTTTTGTCCTCGACGCAGTATGGGGGTATTGTGTTTTGTTCCAGTCTTCAATATAAAAATGTCTTTGCCTGTCAGTATCATCCTGAACGGAGTGGGCCAGCCGGTTTAAAAATTTATTGTAATTTTGCAAATTTTATACAACAGATGTCCTTGGGAGGCGAATATGTCAGAGCCAGCTAGAGCCAAGTGGGGTTTGCCGGAAGAGGTCATCTATTGCAAGCGGTGTGTCGAGTCGAACCAGCGAATGATGGGTTCGATACAACATGCGGACACAAAAGACTCCAAAAAAGATACAACCATTTTTGATGAAGAGGGTGTTTGTTCCGCCTGTCTTTATTTTGATCAGAAGAAAAAAATAGATTGGAATGAACGCGAACAACAACTCAAAGATTTATGCGATCAATTTCGCAAAAAAGACGGCACCTATGATGTTTTGGTTCCCGGCAGCGGCGGTAAAGATAGTGTTTTTGCCTCCCATGTTCTTAAACATAAATACGGAATGAATCCTCTGACGGTGACTTGGGCGCCTCATATGTATACCGATATCGGTTGGAAAAATTTTCAGGCATGGATCCGAGCCGGTTTTGACAATATTCTTTTCACCCCCAATGGGAAGGTGCATGCCAAGCTGACACGACTGGCTTTTGAAAATTTACTCCATCCCTTTCAACCCTTTGTTCTGGGCCAATATTATCTGGCACCGAGAATGGCGATTGAAAGAAATATCAAACTGATTTTTTATGCCGACAGTTCGGCGGAGAGAGGTACGGGGAAAAATGTAAAAATGAGTGGTAACCAGTTTGACCCCCGCCTCTACAGTATTGAAAAGGGGCAAAAGCCATTTATTGCGGGTTTGCTGCCGGAGGAATTGGCAGAGCATGGTGTTTTTCAGCATGATTTGGCTCCTTACTGGCCATTAGATAGAGAGGTTCTTGAAAAGGCGGATATTGCGATTCATATGCTCCCTTATTATATCAACTACGATCCGCAGAAAATGTATTATTACGCCATTGAACACAGCGGTTTTCAACCTAATCCCGATGGGCGCAGTGAAGGGACCTACACCAAGTATTCCAGCCTGGATGACAAGGTCGATGGGTTTCACTATTTTACCTGGTTCATCAAGACGGGGCGTGCCAGGGCTACGGAGGATGCGTCATTAGAAATTCGCAATGGTCACATCACCCGTGAAGAAGGGGTGGCCTTGGTTCGACGCTTTGACGGAGAGTTTCCCAAAAAATATTTCAAGGATTTTCTGGACTACACCGGTTTGACGGAAGAGAGATTTTGGGATCTCATTAACAAGGGGAGATCCCCGCATCTGTGGGAAAGAGTGGGTGGAAAATGGGTGCTAAAACATCAGGTCTCTTGATTCATGAATAAAAATATTCAATCATTTTGTGTCGGTCTTGAAAGTACACTCCAGGATACCATTGCAAAAATGAACAAAAATCGCATGGGGGTCATTCTAGTCATCGACAAGGACAAACGCCTTTTGGGCACCATCACCGATGGTGATGTCCGTCGCGCGTTTCTGGCCAACTTTGCATTGCTTTCGTCAGTTACGATGGTGCTGGAACATAAGTCCAACACACAATACGCCACTCCTTTGGTAGCTTTTGACGGGCAAGACAAAACAGTTTATCTAGAACTGCTTAAAACGAGCCGTCTTTCGCATCTTCCTATTTTGAATGAAAAAAAACAGGTGGTTGGCCTAGTCTCTTCCGATGATTTTGTCATGGAGTCCTGTTCTTCACTCAAAGCGATGGTGATGGCTGGCGGCCGTGGGGCTCGTCTCTATCCTCTGACGGAAGATTTGCCCAAGCCGATGCTTCGCGTTGGAGACAAGCCACTTTTGGAGATCATCATTGATCAGCTCAAATCGCTGGGGATTAAAAATATCAACGTGACCATGCATCACAAGGCGGAAAAAATTACGGAACATTTTGGCAATGGCGATAACTTCGGCGTGAAACTGGATTATATTTCGGAAAATCGTCCCTTGGGGACAGCAGGGGCTTTAGGGCTCATTAAGCCCGGTGATGAAACTTTGCTTGTGATTAACGGTGACATTCTGACGCAAGTTGATTTCAAGGCGATGCACCAGTTTCATCGTGAACACGAAGCCGATTTGACCGTGGCAGTGCGTAAATATGATTTTCAGGTTCCCTATGGCGTTATTGAATGCGACGGGCCCCAAGTTCTCTATCTGAAAGAAAAACCGGTCTATAGTTTTTTTGTGAATGCCGGCATTTATCTTCTGGAACCGGTCGTCAATCAATATATTCCAAAGAGTGAGCGCTATGACATGACCGATTTGATTCAGAATCTGGTAAGTGCGGGACGTCGAGTGATCAGTTTTCCGGTGCATGAATGCTGGCTCGATATTGGAGAACATTCCGATTATAACAAGGCGCAAGAAGAAGCTGGAAAGTTCGTCTCACAAGGTTCATCTTAATCATGTCCGAAAAATTTATCCCCTTATCGGAGCCTCAAATCAGCGGCAACGAGTGGAAATACGTGAAAGAATGTCTCGATACGGGATGGGTTTCTTCTGCGGGAGTTTTTGTCGATCGTTTTGAAAAGACCGCTGCTTCTTATCTCGAGGCAAAATATGCCGTCGCCGTCGTCAATGGTACGGCAGCCCTTCATACTGCTTTGCTGGTTGCTGGCGTAAAACCGGAGGAGGAAGTTCTGGTTTCCAATTTGACCTTTGTCGCGCCGGTCAATGCTATTCTTTACTGCCGAGCGTATCCGGTCTTGATGGATGCGGATCCCAAAACATGGCAAATGGATACTACGAAGGTTGAACAATTTTTAGAGGAAGAGTGTGAATTGCGCGAAGACGGTTGTTTTAATAAAAAAACAGGGCGTCGTATATCTGCGATTGTTCCGGTTCATATTCTTGGATTGGGGTGTGCGATGGACAAGATTGTGGCGCTGGCCAGACGGTTTCTCCTAAAAGTGGTAGAAGATGCTGCAGAAGGAATGGGAGTTCGCTATCAGGGAAGACATGTTGGAACCTTTGGGGATATAGCCGCGTTCAGTTTCAACGGGAACAAGGTTATGACTACAGGGGGCGGGGGAATGGTAGTAACAGCCAATAAGCAGTATGCCGATCATGCCAGGTATTTAACCACCCAAGCCAAGGATGATCCTTCGGAATATATCCATAATGCCATTGGATATAATTACCGGTTGCCAAATGTTCTAGCGGCGATTGGGTTAGCGCAGTTGGAGAAATTAGAATCTTTTTTGATGAAGAAGCGAGAGAGTGCAAAATTCTACCAGGAAGCTTTACAAGACGAACAAGAAATCACACCGATGCCTATGCCAAAAGATTGTGAGCCCACCTTTTGGCTTTATACCATTTTGGTTACTGGAAAGGATTCAGGAAAAAGACGTAAGGCAATCATTCAATATCTCCATAAAAATGGGGTGGAAGCCCGATCTCTCTGGCATCCCATTCACAATATGCCTCCATATGTTCGTTTCCAGGCCTATCAAATTGAACATTCGATGCCTTTATATGAAAACGCGATTTGTTTGCCTTCCAGTGTGGGATTAACAACAGAGGATTTGCAAAAAGTTGTTGCTGTTCTTCGTCAGGGTTTGAAAAGTATCCGCGCATGAACAAACTATTTTTTGTCGAAAAGATAACGGTGCTAAACTGGCTGGTGTCTGTTTTGCCCTATATTGTTAAGGATCGGGGCGCTTATCTTTATTTTATCGATGCTTCCTGGTTTGGATTCTATTGGGCAAAACTAACGGCAACCCTTTTTGACATCCATTTGGAAAAACTGAATTTTCACCTTGTGGATATTAAGGATGAAAGAGGCTTGTTGTTGCGCTTGCGAATTGCTTCCCAGGATTTGCAAGATCTCAAAAAGAAAATACTAGAAACAAAAACCTTTCAAAATATTGTTCAGAAATTTCCCCATAAGGATTTTTCCTTTTATTTAAAAAAAGGTATCACATTGGTTGGATATGATTGGAAGGCGTTGTGGCGTGCCCTCTTGGTCGTTCAAATTGCCAATTGGAAACGGAGGCAGTCGCATGCGGAAGCGAAAAAATGCCTTTTGTTTTTGAAAGTCAGACCTTGGATGGATTCGATCAAACACTATGGTAACGATCAAGGCATTGATGTCATGCCTCTTTTAGCATTGCCAGGTTGGGACCTGCGAAAAAGTTTGGTGGCGGATGTTTATCGGAAAGCCAGAATCGTTTTGTGGCATTTGAAAAAACGCTCTTTTTTGAAAAAGAAATCTTCCCAAAAACCGGAACAAAAAAATACTCCGAAAGTCGTTCTCGAATGTCATTATCACTTAAATTTGAATCGACCTGAGATTTTTTCAGAACTTTTTTTCTGGCAAGAATCTGACCTTCGTGGGCAAGATGTGTTGATCACTTTTCATATTCAAAAAGAGCCTTTGGATGCTAAAAAATGGTCTGAATTAAGAGCGCATGGCATGAGTGCCGTTACTCTCGATCCAAGGGCCAGTCAAATCGTTGATTGTCCTCCTTTTTTACCCCCTCTTTTCAGCAGAAATGGAATTAAACGAGAGCAAATCGTGAAAAAAACCGGAGTGAAAGGATACGAAAAAAAATGGTTTCGAACAGAGATGGTTCAATATCAGGCCACGAAGAGTTATTGGATGAATTTCTTTGAAAAAACAAATGGAAAAATTTTTGTCACTTGGTTTCGCTATGATGGCAGACATTGTGTTATTCATGATGCTATTCAGTCATGTGGTGGGGTTATGGCTATATACCAGAGGGCTTTGGATACAACACCGACTCCTGACATTGCGATTCAGACGGATCTTTGTTTCGGTTATTCTCAATTTGCGGCACAAATTGAAAAAGATTCAGAGTCCAGCATTCCTTATTTTGTTATCACAGGCTATTTGGGGGATCATCGAATGGCGCTATTGCGGTCGAAGGCCCGAAGCGTTCGTGAGCAATTGCAAAAGAGCGGGGCTCGAAAGATTATCGCCTTTGCCGATGAAAATTCGGGTGACGACGCACGGTGGCATACCGGTCATGAGTTTATGCGAGTGAATTATGAGTTTTTGTTGGATAAAATTCTTTCCGATTCTTCTTTGGGATTGATTTTAAAACCAAAAGTTCCCTCTACATTGCGTCGTCGTTTGGGGTCGGTGACCGAACTGTTGGAAAAGACAGAGAAAACGGGCCGATGTTATATTTATGAAGAGGGAGCAGCACACGGCCATTATCCACCAGCGATTGCGGCGTTATCTGCCGACGTCGCCATTCACGGTCATTTGTGTGCAGCAACCGCTGGTCTTGATTTTGCCCTCACTGGCGTTCCCACTCTCCTAATGGATAGAGAAGGTTGGTCGGTCAGTCCTCTTTATCATTTGGGTGTCGGTCAAGTTGTTTTTAACGATTGGCCTTTGCTGTGGAAGACTCTTCAGGGACATTGGAAGAATCCCACCGGTGTTCCCGGATTTGGGGATTGGTCTAGAATGTTGAAGCAATTGGACCCCTTTCGAGATGGCAAGGCAGCCTACCGAATGGGTACTTATATTCGATGGATGATTGAAGACTTTAAGTCTGGACTTTCTCGCGAAATCGTGTTGGCCAATGCTGCACAGAGATATTGTGATCAGTGGGGTTCAGATAAAGTTCTCTCTATTAACGGATAAATGACATGGTACAAAAGAAACCTAAAGTTGCGCTTTTTGCTTATCACTCCGTAACCAATCTCAAACACTATTGGGATGTTTTAAAAGACCAGGTGGAATGCGTATGGGTTACCTTTTGTCCTCACGTTTTTCAGGATCTAAAGACGTTAGGAGTTGAGAATGTTCTTTTCAGGAATGGATGGGGATTAGATTTTCGATCAAGATGGTTGTCCAATGTTGCTAATTTTTTTTATAGCCGTTATCTTCAACGAAATTTGACAAGTATTTTTCATGATATGCTCAACCAATTTCGTCCGGATATCCTTATTTCAGATATCCATAAAGGGATGGTTGTAAACTATCAACCCTCCTGTGATTGCATGAAGGTTCAGGTTTTTCACTCGGTTTGTTACAAAGAATATTTCCTCTCTCCCAGTAACCTCGAATTAGATCTTCTTTTATTGCCGGGCGAAAATCATCTTAAACAATTGTCCAACCGATATGGAGATTTCATAGAACCAAACCAATTGAAAGTAGTGGGTTGGCCGCGGGCCGACGGTTTGGCCAAAACACATCTTGATGAGAAAGAAAGGGAAAGAATCCTTGCTTTGCTGGGACTGGATCCCGCACGAAAAACAGTTTTGTATGCCCCTACCCACGACTCCTTTTTTGAAAAGGGTCTTTTCCCTTGCTCCTTTGGAGACATGTGGGAGGCTTTTGAAATTTTCTGTTCCAGTGTGCGCGGTTTAGGGGGTAATTTGATTGTCAAGTTTCACCCCCTATCGCATAAGTTGATTCACGATAAAAGAGTGCACAAAATAGCGGATCGTTATGGGGTGTGCCTCGCTTACCGAAAAACCTCGTTGCATCTTGACGATACCCTGGAGAAATGGCTTCATGTGAGTGACGTTTTGGTGAGTGACGTATCTGGAATTCTCATCGATTTTTTAGCCTTGGATAAACCGCTTGTTTATATTGAACCCGATGCCTCTGATTTTTCATGGAGTAATGTTGACATTTCACCCGATCTGAGGGCTGGTGAAGTGGCCAATTCTATGGAAGCTTTGGTGGATGCTATAAAAATCTCCTTCAAAGAACCTAAAAAGTACTCTAAAGAACGAGAAAAGGTTCGGGAACAAGTCTTGGGTTCTTTGGATGGTGGTGCAGCTCAAAGGGGTGTTGAGGGTATTTTGGGTTATTATCCGCGATTTATTGAGTCACTGAAGGACCCAGTATTCAGAGAAAAAAGGTCACAGATGAAAGTGCAATTGCGAAAAAAATTCGGTTTGTTGTTTGAATAATTAAAGATGGAACAATATAGCAACGTTTATTGGAATAAATTCTATGAGGAGGGGTATGTTCCGGAGGAACCATCCTCTTTTGCGAGGTTTTGTCTTTCCAGAATTCAGACAGCGCAAGCCTCTTTTAAGGAGAATTACCTTTTAGAATTGGGTTGTGGCAACGGGCGTGATGCCTGGTTTTTTATCCGAAACAAGGTTTCGGTCTGGGCCTGTGATATTTGTCCGGTTGCCATCGAGAGAGTGCAAAGAAAAGCGCGGGCTGAGCAATATCCGACAGAACGCTTTTTTGAGGCCGATTTTACGGAATTTGAAAAGGGAGGATTAAATTCCCATTGTTTTGCTATCTATTCCCGTTTTACCCTGCATGCCATTGATGAGGAAGGGGCTCGCCGGCTTTTAAAATGGGCATCACAAATTCTACCCCACGGTGGTTTGCTTTGTATCGAGGTTCGTTCGGTGAAGGATCCCTTATTTCATAGTGGCCGCGGGATACCCGTCGGCAAAGATGCTTTTATTTACGAAGAGGGGCATTACCGGCGTTTTGTTCGAAAGGAAGAATTAAACCAGGAATTGGTCTCTCTGGGATTTGATTTAGAAGCGATGGTAGAAAGTGATAACCTCGCTGTTTTGGGAAGTGATAACCCTGTTGTCATTCGAGTTCTTGCAAGGAAAATATAGGTGGTGATTTCCTATGCCTATCAGCAATTGGCGGAGACTTGTTTTCGTTTGCGACAACAAGAGGGATTTCCCTTATGCGCCATCGATTGGCTTCACTTTAGCAATGCAAGATCTGACACCCAAAAGGCCATACTTTCTGGGTTATCTGCCCCCCGGTTTTTAGAATCATTGTTAAGAGGTCCGTGGCTTTTATTGCGTTCTTTCCATCTGTGTTTTTTAGTGGTCTGGACAAATCTTGTTTTACGCCATCGGATAGCTACTTTTGAACAATCTTCCTTTGATCTGGTCGCAAAAACGTGGACTCCCTCAGCCAAAATTGACGTGAACGATTTTTATTATGGGGATTTTCAAAAAAGAATCGGGGCCGAGCAACGAACGATGCTACTTTTATGTGGAAATGTTTCCAGAAAAAACTGGAGAAATTTTCTGCGACAATTTGATGATGAAAAATCTGTAAACCAAATTCCAGATATTTGCTTTTTTACCTTGTCTGATATTCTTAGAATGTTTTTTTTACAATGTTTTGCTGCTTTTCGGATGCACCGTTTAAGTCGTCGGGAAAGAGACCCTTTAAGAAAGAATATCGTGCTTTGGGCAAGGACGCATCTTTTAAGATTTCAAACGATGATGAATGGCCTCAATTTTTTTCTGGCTGCTAGAGTTGTAAGGCAATTCCAACCGAAGGCTTATGTGGCTCTTTACGAAGGCCATGCCTGGGAAGAATGCTCCTGGCGGGGAGTTAAAAGTACTGGACTCTCCTGCAAGACAGTCGGTTACCAACATACGGTCATCATGAGCCGAGCGTTGGATCTTCTGAAGCCAGAATCCAATGGATCTATCCAACCTGATATTATTTTATGTAGTGGCCGCCGGAGTTTAGAAATGATGCAGAAGGGAATCAGAAAAAACATTAGCCAGTATCTGGTTTTTGGTTCTTTTCGGACCTTCAAAAATGGTGCTTCCTTGCGGCCCCATCAGGGTCAACCTGTTATTCTAGTCACCCCCGAAGGGATTTTAGAGGAGGCAGCGCTCCTTTTCAATGTGGCGATAGAGACCGCCCAAAAATTGAAAGGGTGTCATTTTATTTTCCGTTGTCATCCGGTGCTTCCCATGACGAAGGTTTTACCTGTTTTAAATAGTGACCCCGGTCTTCTACCAAATATAGAAATGTCGAGCAATAATTTTGATGCTGATTTGGATCGTTCCTCAATTCTCTTTTATCGAGGGTCATCTACTGTTTTATATGCAATTCTAAAGGGTTTAAGACCCATTTATTATCATACTGGAGGAGAGATCATTGATCCTCTTCATGAATTATCGGAATGGAAAATAAACGTTGCTTCTTCGGCGGAACTGCAAAAAGTTTTAGCCAATTGGAATAGGAACTTTGATCAGGAATCGGAAGTACTATGGAAAAAGGCTAAGGAGTATGTACAGGATTATGTTCTGCCGGTGGAAGACAGTTCGTTGAAAAATTTTTTGGGGGTTCTAAATTAAAATGCGCTGTCTCATTTTAGGATATGGTTACATGGGCAGGACACGACATCAGCTTTTAAAAGGGCATTCCGCTGTTAAAGCTATCGGTATTTTTGATCCCTATATTGACCCGAAAAAAGAGAACATCCAGCAGGAATATTTGAACAGTCCTGACATTCCTTGGGATGCCTTTGACGCGGTTTTTGTTTGTACTCCCAATCATGTCACCGCTCAATACGTAATCGAGGGCTTAAAACATTGTGGCAATGTTTTTTGTGAAAAACCACCCGGAAGGAATTGGGAGGAACTCTGTGGCATTGATGAGGCAGCGAGCGCCAGGCCAGATCACACCTTGGTATTTGGTTTTAATCATCGTTTGCACCCTTCGGTGCAGACCGCCAAGGCCTTTATCGGTAAGGGGGGATTGGGAGAGGTTTTATATATGAAAGGGAGTTATGGGAAATCGGGGGGATCCAAGTATCGCGAGAGCTGGCGCAATCATCGTGCCACTTCGGGGGGAGGGATCTTGCTAGATCAAGGAATTCACATGCTCGACATTTTTCAGTTTTTTCTAGGCCCGTTACAGGTTGTTGATGCTGTCTTGGCCGATCTTTTTTGGAAATGTGATGTGGAAGATAATGCCTATGTTTTGTTAAAATCAGAAAAAGGGCAACCGGCATTCCTCCACTCTTCTGCAACATTATGGAAACATACATTTCATTTTGAGATTGGATGTCAGGATGGTTATTTGACTGCTTCTGGATTGTTGACGAAATCAGGAAGTTATGGGCGTGAAAAACTAGTTATTGGCAGAAGACAGTTTGAAGAAGAAGCATTTGCCTTGGGTAATCCCCGGGAAGAAATTATTTATTTTGATCGTGACGAATCATGGCAAAAAGAAATAGATGAGTTTTTGCAGGCAGTTCAAGAAAAGCGTCAAGCAACTTATGGAACCCTTACAGAGGCTAAACAAGTTATGGCCTTGATTCGGGATGTCTATCAGAGGACGCAAAGGGGTTAATATGCAATCGGTACAAACCAGCCACTTATTTTCACTCGCGGGGGTGAAACCGTTAGAAGGGTTGTTGAGATATCGAGACCATTGTCTGGTGGCAACAGAAAAAGCCTTAGCTCATTGCAACCAAAGACGGCGTGTCTCTCCTTGCAGTGGTGAAGAGCTCAAGCAGTGGAAAAAAGTGGGCAAATTCGAATACTTCCGTTGCGAGGCGAGTGGAAGCCTTTTTCTGGCGGATCTTCCGGAACCGGATATCTGGGCAGATTTGTTAAGGGAAGTCAGCCGCTATCGTGATTCTTCGAAAACCTTTCATCAGGAAATCCGACCCTCGCGGGCCGAAAATGTTTTGAAGCCAAAGTTGACATGGATTAAAAATGTTTTGCGCCTCCATAACATTCAAAATGCCTCGATCCTAGAGGTGGTTACCCCACCGAGTGATCTGACCCCCTTTCTTAAAAAATGCAATTATTTTGGTGAGGTACTAACGGTAGATGAGTCGGATCTCCTGAAACAGGAAACAATAAGGAATCATGCTTTCCATACAGCCCTTCTTCTGGAATCGCTAGACCGAATTTATGATCCTAAAAATTTATTGCAAGTTACAAGTCAACATCTTAAAAAGGGCGGGCTTATTTTTGTGACTGCGTTGGTTTCTTCCGGTTTTGATATGATGCTATTACAAGAGAAGAATATTTATCTTTTTCCTCCGGATCGAACCAATTGTTTTAGTCGAAAAGGTTTGGAGCAACTTCTGGAAAAATCAGGTTTTGAATTGTTGGAGGTAAGTACCCCTGGTATTTTGGATGTTGAAATTGTCAAAGCCCATCTCAAACAAGGAGCTTCCATCTCTCTCTCCACTTTTGAGCGTGCGTTATTGGATGCACCAGAGGAGGTCTGTAACGATTTCCAAGCTTTTTTGCAGAAATCGGAATTGAGTTCTTTCGCGCGCATCGTAGGGAGGAAAAAATGAAAAGGGCATTACTTTCTCGAAAGGTTTTGTTTGGCGCTTGGACCTCCCTTGCCCATCCGCAGATTATGGAGATGTTTGCTTCAATCATGAAACCTGATTTTTTAGGAATCGATATCGAGCATTCAACGATTAGTCAGGGGGAATCACAAAGGATTATAGCGGTTGGCCAAGCAAGTAGTATCCCTGTTTTGCCGCGGGTCGCTTCCCACAACGGAGAACAGATACGAAGGCTGCTCGATTCCGGTGCGAATGGCATTATTGTTCCGATGGTCAATACCGCTGCGGAAGTTGAGCAAATCATTCAATGGTGCAAGTATCCACCAGTAGGAAAAAGGGGATTTGGTGTGGCACGGGCGCAAGGATACGGAGCTTGCTTTGAGGAATATACTTCGACGTGGAATGAAAAATCGGTTTTGATCATTCAAATTGAATCAATTCAGGGAGTGGAAAATATTGACCATCTTTTAGATAACGAGCATGTGGACGGCGTGATGGTCGGCCCTTATGATATTTCAGGTTCTCTTGGCATTCCTGGCAAACTTTCAGACCCAAAAGTATTGAAGGCGAGTGAAAAAGTTATTGAAGCCTGCGCAAAACATGGCAAAGCCTGCGGTACCCAAATTACCGAGTTGCCTGATGAAACAAAAATGAGAAAGGCCATCGACAATGGTTATACTTTTATTGTGCTGGCCTCTGATATTTTTCTGATGTGGAGATGGTCGGGACAGATGAAGGGCCTCATCAACAAAATAAGAATGACAACAAGATGAATATCGAGGAACGGTTTCATTTAAGAGGGAAAGTGGCAGTAGTGGTCGGAGGGGCTGGTTATCTTTGTTCAACCCTTTCGGGGGCCTTTTTGGAATCAGGAATGAAAGTAGTCATATTAGATATGGCTAAAGAACCGCCGGCTGATTTATCTGGAAAGGCACTTTATCTTAATGCGAATGCTATTTCCAAACAAGGTTTAATCGAAGCGCGCGAGACAATTCTTAAAACCTTTGGGAAAGTGGATGTATTGCTCAACGGAGCGACGGTGAATGCACCGACACCCTTCTTGGAAATTACCGAAGAGGAAATGGATCGTATTTTGGCAGCTAATGTCAAAGCAGTTTTCTTTGCCTGTCAGGTTTTTGGCGAAGCGATGGTTAAACAAAAATCGGGGAGTATCATCAATTTTGCTTCGGCCTCGTCCGGCCCGCCGCTTTCTAAAGCGTTTACTTATTCTGTTGCCAAAGCCGGTGTTGCAAACATTACACAAAATCTTGCGCGTGAATGGGCACCTTATAATGTGAGGGTCAATGCCCTGCGGCCCGGTTTTTTCCCGACGGAGTGGAGTAAAAAACATTTTATTGATGAAAAACGGAAAGTCGATATTTTGCGCCACACTCCCATGGGGCGTTTTGGAGAGCCAGAGGAGCTGATTGGTGCTACTTTATGGCTGGCCTCCGATGCGGCATCGTTTGTGACTGGTTCTATTATTGCCGTCGATGGTGGTTTTACGGCGATGACGATTTAAAAAATGGGAATTAGAAACTAAAAAAGGAGAACGAAACAATGAAAAATTTTATTAAAAACCAGTTAAAAACTGTATTTAAGAAGGTGCTTCCATCCTATGTTACCTTTGACCAAAATAGAAACGATCGTTCTGGGGCTTTACATAAAGCATGGGGCCATATAATTTCAAATAATATTAGAGGTGCTTATTATGAATTTGGAGTTTATAAAGGGGACAGTCTTTATGAATCTTTAAGGATATACAACGAGTATCTTAACTGGATTCGAAATCAGAAAAAATCTCAAGAATTATGGAGAAGAAAAGTTGATTGGTTTGTTGGTCATCAGTTTTATGCTTTTGATACTTTTGAAGGAATGCCTGCAAATGAGGAAGAACATCATGCTTTTAAAAGGGGGTATTTCTTGGCTGGCATCGAAGAAGTACAAGCAAGGTTAGCTCCATTACCTGGTAGTGAAAAAATAGGGTATTTTCAAGGTACATTTAAGCAAGTTGCAAAACAGTTTGTATGTGTGGGGGGGTGCGCAGTAGCTAAAAATTTAGATAAAGTGGCTATTGCCAATGTTGATTGTGATCTATACAGCTCCACTGTAGATGCTCTGCGAATTTTAGAGGGAAAACTGCAACAAGGGAGTGTATTACTTTTTGACGATTGGTATCAGTTTAATGCGGACAATAATCAAGGGCAAAGGAGGGGAGTAAAAGAGTTTTTAAATAAAAATAAGCAGATTATTTTGGAAGAATACATAACCTATAGCCATTGTGGTAAAGCTTTTATTGTTCAAATGGAGGATAAGTAATTCCAAAATATGGGCAAAATCATTGCTATTACAGGAGGAAATCGGGGGATAGGAAAAGCCATTGCTGAATTTTTTGCTCAAAACGGTTGTTGTGTAGCTGTCTCTTCTCGTTCGCCCAAAAATAACCAATTAGTAAGGGGAATTATTCATTTCCAAATGGATGTTCGAAAGCGTGAGGAACAAGATCAATTTGTTGCTTTTGTCTTAAAAAGTTTTGGCACTTTGGATGTTTTTATCAATTGTGCAGGGAATTCTCGGTGGCGACCCATAGAAAAAATAGAAGAAGATTTTGCAGAAGAGATCATTGAAACTAATTTAATGGGGACGCTGTGGGGTTGTGCCGCGGCTTCACAGGTGATGAAAAATGGAGGTACCATTATTAATATTTCTAGCCTTGCTGGAAAACGAGGTTCTGTAAATAACAGTGCTTATTGTGCGGCGAAATTTGGTGTGAACGGCATCACGCAGGCTTTGGCCAAGGAATTGGGGCCGAGAGGTATCCGTGTCAATGCCGTTTGCCCTGTTTATGTCCAAACTCCTTATATTTTAAAGTCTTTGGAAGAGAAAGCCTCTCCGGCTCAAGGACAATCCGTTCCCGAATATCTGAAAACATTCGCTCAAACACAAACAGCCTTAGGACGACTCCCTACAGAAAAAGAAGTCGCCAAGGTCGTCTATTTCCTTTCGAGTTCAGAGGCTTCGGCAATTACCGGCCAATGTATCAATGTTGATTGCGGAGTCTTTCCTCAATAATTTGATTTTATGAAAACACGCATTGCCGCCATCATCCCTGCCCGCATGGCCTCAACCCGTTTTCCAAATAAACCACTTTTGGAAATTGAGGGGTTGCCGATGATTGAGCATGTTCGACGTCGTGCACTTCTTTGTAAGGGATTTGCAGAAGTCGTCGTGGCAACTTGTGATGAAGCCATTGCCTTTGCGGTGAAGCGCTTTGACGGCAAAGTTGTCATGACCTCTGACAAACACTGCATTGCTACGGAGCGTATCGTTGAGGCCGCCCAACATCTAGACTGCACACATGTCGTCAACGTGCAAGGAGATGAAATTTTGCTCGTGCCATCTGATTTAGAAAAAATGTTGGGGGATATTATGTCTAATCCGAAAGGGCCTGTTTGGAATGCGATTGCCCCTCTGACGACGAAAGAATCATTACGAGACTCTTCGATGGTTAAATGCGTTGTTTCCCAAACAGATCATCTTCTTTTTTGTTCGCGCAATTTTTCTACTTTGCCTTTTAAGGGTGACACCTTACACCCTGTTTTTCTGGTTGTTGGTATTTTGGCCTATCATCGCTCTTTTTTGGAACGGATTCCTCAAATATCCCCAACGCCTCTTGAAATGTTGGAGTCGATCGAACAGTCTCGGTTTTTGGAAAATGACATCCCAATCCGAGCAGTTCGATTCGAAAAAGCTTATCCGGGGATTAATACCCCCCAAGAGGCTGAGGCTGTCAAAAGAATATTAAAGGAGGATCCTATCCAAAGAGCTATTTTGAAAGAGATTTTATGAAAAGCAGAAAAATTTACGTTGCTTTATCACAATTTTGTGAAAATGACGAGCGACCTCGTAAGGTTTTACAAGAGGCTGGATTCATTGTGGAGGAGAATAAAACAGGCCGCCGAATCAAAAGAGAAGAGATGCTGGATGCACTTAAAGAGGCGGACGCTGTTTTAGCAGCTGTCGAACCTTATGATGCAGAGTTGTTGGCACAATTACCAAAGCTTCAATGTATTAGCCGTTGCGGTGTTGGAACGGACGCCATTGATTTAGAAGTGGCGAAAAAATATGAGAAAACGGTGCTAGTGACCGCCGATGAGATTATAGAACCGGTGGCACAAATGACGTTAGCGATGATTCTGGCGTTGGCTAGGAATTTTTCCCTGCATGCTCATGATTTTAAGGAGGCTCTTTGGAAAAAACATACCGGTTGGCTTTTGTCTGAATGGACGATTGGGCTTATTGGTTTTGGGAAGATCGGCCGCAAAGTTGAAGAATACTTGAGACCCTTTGGTGTCTGTGTGTTAGTTTGCGATCCTTATTTGAATAAGGAAAAGATTCCGAAGGGAGTGACTCTTTGTGATTTGCCTACTCTTTTGGGAAAATCGGATTTAGTTTCCCTTCACCTTGCTCGGGATTCAAAAGAAGGTTATTTAATTACCGCCAGAGAATTTGCCCAGATGAAGAAAGGGAGTTTTTTCGTCAATACAGCGCGAGGGTATATGGTTGAAGAAATGGCGCTCCAGGCCGCACTGAAATCGGGCCATCTTGCCGGTGCGGCCCTCGATGTTTTTGAGCAGGAACCGTATCCGGGTCCGCTAACGAAATATTCCAACGTAATCCTAACACCGCACATTGCTACTTTGACAAGAGCGTCTCGTACCGCTATGGAACTCGGCTGTGCCCAAAATGTTGTATTTTTTTTTAAACAAATAGGAGAAAAGGATGGTCTCTGAAAAAATCAAAACTGTTATTCAATTACAAGAGATTTTGGGTGATCTCAAAAAATCTGGGAAAAAAATTGTTCAATGCCACGGTACTTTTGATTTATTGCATCCAGGTCATTTGAAACATTTAGAGGCTGCTAGGTCCTATGGGGATATTTTAGTTGTAACTATTACAGCAGATGCTTGGGTGAATCGGGGTCCGGGGCGCCCTATTTATAATCAAAATGTCCGCGCTCAATTTTTGGCTGGAATGCAATGTGTTCATTTTGTCGCGATCGATGATAAACCAACTCCTATTGAAATTTTAAAAAGATTGAAACCAGATATATTTGTGAAGGGAGGGGATTATGAAGAAAAAGCTAGGGAACCACACAGTTTAACTCACGAGGAAAAAAGGGTTGTAGAGTCTTATGGTGGTCAGATAAAATTTACTCACGAAGATCTTGTGTTCAGCTCTTCTCAACTTCTCAATGATTTCTTCTATGTTTTTCCAGAATCGACACAGGTTTTTTTGAATCATTTTAAGAAAGTATACGATCTTAATTTTTTTACAAATTATTTTGAAAAGACAAGACGCTTAAAAATTTTGACAGTAGGTGATACTATTATTGATGAATATCACTATGGCGATGTTGTTGGGGGGGGCTCCAAGGAAAACATGCTTGTTTTTAAATATAAAGAAAACGAGATGTTTGCTGGCGGAGCTGTTGCCACCGCCAATAACATCTCCCTTTATTCGCAATTCGTAGAACTTTGTACATGCCTTGGTTGTGTCGATTCCAAAGAAAATTTTGTTCGTGATCACCTAAAACCGAATGTTTCTTTAAAGCCATTTTACAGGTCTAATGGTTGCACGGTTGTCAATCGCAGATTTGCTGAAGAAATTTTTGTGGCAAAATTATTTGAAGAATATTTCATCAATGATGAACCCTTAGATGTGGTTACAGAAAAGAAAGTTTGTGACTATTTAGAGAAAATAATCGACGATTATGATTTGGTCGTTGTTAATGATTTTGGTTTTGGATTTATAGGGCCTCAAGTGATTGATTTAGTTTGTAAACGGGCAAAATTTTTAGCCGTGAATACACAAACGAATAGTGTCAATCGCGGATTTAATTTAATTACCAAGTACTCGAGGGCCGATTATGTTTGTATTGACCAGCCAGAATTGCGTTTAGCATTTTCTAATAAATATGGCGATATTCAAGATATGATTTACCGTCTAGTAGAGAAAATGTTGCCTACAAAAGTAGCAATTACCCTAGGCCATGATGGTTCCATGACCCATGATGTTTCTAAGGATCAATTTTATAAAATACCCGTTTTCTCTAAAAAAATCGTTGATCGTGTGGGGGCTGGAGATGCCTATTTTTCTGTGACGACGCCTTGTGTATTTGCTGGCATGCCAATGGATGCGATTGGTTTTTTAGGTAATGCGGTTGGGGCTATTGCAGTTACCATTGTTTGCAATCGATCTTCGGTAGAACCCCCCGTACTAACCAATTTTATCAAAACATTATTAAAATAATCGATGACACCCTCTCTTTCCGTTGTCATTGCTGTTTATAATGAAGAGGTGAGTATTGCTTATGTTGTTGATGCGGTTCTTGCGGCTGTGGAGGGTTTTATTGACTATGAGATCATTGTTGTCAATGATGCCAGTACCGATAAAACGGCTGTGATTGTTGAGGAGTTTGTAAAAAAAAATAACAAAATTCGCGTCATCCATAACCCAAAAAACATGAATTGGGGATATAGTCTTTGTGAAGGGGTCAGAGTAGCAACTAAGAATTATGTATGTATGCTTCCGGGTGATGGGGATATCTTGCCCGATGCTTTTAAATTGATTCTTCGTTCAGTTGGAAAAAGAGATTTAGTATTGGCCTATCATGGAAATTCTACAGTTCGTGTTTGGTTAAGACGGTTTGTGTCCAGTTTATTTATTCACATGATGAATGCCCTTTTTGGACTTCAATTGCGTTATTACAACGGCCCCTGTATCTTTCCTACAGAGCGTTTGAAACAATGGGGAGTAAAGACATACGGATTTGCATATATCGCCGAGTTAGTCGTCTTGTTTTTAAAAGACCGCAAGCATCGAACCACCTATTTGGAAGTTCCGATGATGATTCGCCCGGAGCGAAAGGGAGCTAATCTTCAAGTATTCCGACCATGGAATTTCCTGGGCGTTTTAAAAACAATCGTTTCTTTATTTTGGCGAGTTCAAATTGTCACACTCATAAAAGGGATTTTTAATTTTGCTGGGGATAAGTTTAAGTTGTTTCAATCATGAGATATATTATTATTGGTTACGGGAATATTGGCAAAAAAAGGAAGGGGGTTTTGGGTGAGAAGTGTGTTGCCACCGTTGACCCCACCAGCCCAGAAGCTGATTACAAAGATTATAGAGATGCTCCCCTCTCTGATTTTGATGCCGCTATTTTAGCAACTCCGGACTCTGTTAAATTCGAGATCCTAAAATATCTTTTAGAGAATGGTAAACACAGCCTTGTAGAAAAACCCTTATTTCTTGAGAAATCAGAAATGGACACCCTTCGTTATTTGGCCCTCAAAAAGAAGGTAATTTGGTATACTTCTTATAACCATCGTTTTGAAACCCTCATCCTCAAGTTGAAACAACGGCTTGAAGAAAAATCTTTGGGCCAAATTTATTTTGGCAATTTTGTTTATGGTAATGGGACAGTCGGGAATATCGTGAATCATTGGCGTGATCGTGGCAATGGTGTTTTAGAAGATTTGGGATGTCATCTTATGGACTTGGCTACTTATTTGCTACCTTCTTTTGATTTTAAGTATAGAAAAATCCGCGGTCATTCTTTTGAGGCAAGGTCCTGTGATTATTTTTCCTTTGTAACTATGGATGGACGCTTTCAATTTTTGTGCAGTAGCCTCATTTGGAAAAATACTTTTCGCATCGAAATTTATGGGAGCCGCGGTTCTCTTCATCTAGATGGGCTGTGTAAATGGGGAGAGAGCCAATTGGTTCAACGAGAACGTATTTTCCCAAGCGGGGTTCCCAAGGAAAACACATGGATGGCAACGGGTCCAGATGAATCTTGGAGTCGCGATATTGAGTATTTCGAAGGGAGGATGGTTTTAAAAGAGACATCCTATGAAAATGATCTTTATCTATCAGATTCAATCCGATCAATGATTCTAGGCTTACAATGAATTCTTCTTACAAAATTGTTATTACGGGTGGAGGCTCTGGAATTGGTGAGGCTTTAGCCAGAGCATTGGCTACTTCTGGACATTCTGTGATTATTTGCGGACGTAGGGTTTCAAATCTGAGGCGTGTTGCGAAAGCATCGAAGGGTATTTCCTATTTTTCATGCGATGTCTCTGACGAATCTTGTGTTACTGCCTTTGCCGAATTTGTGAATAACAGTTTTGGTGAAGTAGATGTGTTGATTAATAGTGCTGGGCTTCAAGGGGAAATTGGGCGATTCGATAAAACGGGTTCGAATGCTTGGAAAAAAACATTTGAGATCAATCTGTTTGGGACCTATCTTGTTACCAAACATTTTTTAAAACTTCTTGTGAGATCTAAAATTAAAAAGATTATTAATTTTTCAGGAGGAGGAGCATTTAATCCCTTTCCTTATTATAGTGCCTATGCTGTTTCTAAAGTTGCTGTTGTTCGATTTTCCGAGAATATTGCGATGGAGCTTGCAGAATTAGGCATACAAGTTAACTGTGTGGCCCCAGGATTTGTGCCTACAGAAATTCATGAAACGACGCTCCGTGCTGGCCCTGATGTTGCTGGAAAGGATTATTATCATTTTACGGTGGAAAAATTGAAAAGTGGGTCTGTTCCTATGGATGTAGTTATTCGATGTATTCAGTTTTTAATTTCTCCTGAATCCAAAGGTCTTACGGGTAAAACAATCAGTGCGAGTTTTGATCCATGGGAAACTGAAAAATTTGGGAATTGTATTGACAGTCTTGTCAATTCCGAATTATACACGCTACGCCGTATTAATCTTAGTCATTTGGATCAAGAGGATAAGCTAAAAAACGAATTAAAATGAATCCTATAGGAACAGTTTTAGTAACAGGGGGTGCTGGTTATGTTGGTTCTGTCTTGGTTCCACGGCTTTTGCTACAAAACTATACTGTTAAAGTTTTAGATTTATATTTGTTTGGTGACCATGTTTTAGCCTCTGTAAAAAATAAGCTAAACTTGAAGGAAATAAAAGGGGATATCCGCGATCAAGAACTTTTGAAAAGGGAGCTTCATGGTTGTGATGCGGTGATTCATCTTGCCTGTATTTCGAATGATCCTAGTTTCGAACTTAATCCTAATTTAAGTCGTGCGATTAATTACGATGCCTTTGAACCGCTGGTGCGAATCAGTAAGGAGAGCGGGGTAAAACGTTTTGTTTATGCCTCTACGTCGAGTGTTTATGGAATCAGCAATGCCAAAGATGTGACAGAAGAATACCCTTTAATTCCTGTTTCAGATTACAATAAATATAAGGGATTATGTGAGCCAGTGCTGTTGCGATACCAATCAGATGAATTTGTACCCATTATTCTTCGTCCAGCAACGATTTGTGGTTACTCACCACGCCAACGTTTAGATCTAACAGTGAATATTTTGACAAATCACGCTGTGAATACTGATCAAATTACAGTTTTTGGTGGCCTTCAAAGGCGTCCTAATCTTCATATTGAGGACATGGTTGATCTTTATCTTTTGCTATTAACTCTCCCAAGTGAAAAAGTCGCTGGAAAAATTTATAATGTCGGGTATCAAAATAGAACGATTGCCGACATGGCAGAGCTTGTGCGGGAGGTGGTGCGGAAAGAAATACCAGAAAAAAAGAATTTGCAGATTGTAACAACATCTTCACAAGATAAGCGCTCCTATCATATCTCTTCAGAAAAAATAAAGCGGGAGTTGAATTTTATTCCGAGACGAACGATTGAAGATGCGGTACGGAACTTAATTTCTGCTTTTCAAATGGGGAAACTCCCTCAGTCAATGTCGGCCAGTCATTATTATAATATCAAAACTATGAAGGGATTGCGGCTAGCGTAAATGAATCACGGTGAACTTTTAAAAATGGGTGAATACAATCACTTATCTATTGAGGGATGTTCTCCCGATATAATACGTTGTCTCTATCGATTCATGTTACGTCTTCGCCGGTGTCAGGAGGCCTTGATTAAAGAATATTATCCAGCAGATGAGATGCGTTGTCCCGTTCATTTTTGTATTGGGCAGGAAGCTTCTCCCGCAGCATTGTCACTTTTACTGTCTCAGAGCGACTATTTGCTTAGTCATCATCGTTGTCACGGCTACTATTTAGCAAAGGGAGGCTCTATGAACGCTCTCTTTGCTGAAATTTATGGCCGTGCAACGGGAGCAAATGGTGGCATTGCAGGATCTCAGGATATTTCCGTTCATGATCTTAATTTTTTTAGTGGTGCTATTTTATCGGGTTCTGTTGCCATTGCTGTTGGAGTTGCTTTGGGTTTTCAAACCAAAGCTCTTAGAAGCGTTGCTGTGACCGCTTTTGGAGATGGCGCTACAGATCAGGGGATTTTTTGGGAGGCCATAAATTATGCGGTGCTCCGCCGTCTCCCCCTCGTTTTTGTCTGTGAAAATAACCGGTATTCGACTTACGCTCCTCTCTCAAAACGCCAGGGGAAAGAGAATATCAGTGAACGTGTTCAGTCGTTTGGCATGAATGTAAAAACTGTTTTTGGCAATGATGTCGCATTGCTTTATTCTGTATTTTCTAATGCGATTGAGGAAGCACGAGAGGGGAGAGGCCCCTGTTTTATAGAGGCTTTTACTTATCGTTGGAATGCCCATGTGGGACCAGGAGAAGATGATTATCTGGGTTATCGCTCCGTTGCTGAACGGGAGTTTTGGAAAAAGAATTGCCCCATCGCATTACTTGAAAAGCAAATGGTAGGACAAAACTTGATGGATTCTAAAATCAAGGAAAAGATGATTGTAGAGATCGATCAAGAAATTGCCACTGCCTTTCAGTTTGCAAAGGAAAGTCCTTTCCCTCATTTAAAAGAATGGTCGCAACTTAATTACAATATAGATACCCCCCAGGCAGATCGATTATTGGAAACGATAGACTCTAGTTTTTTTGATCAGAACCAGAAGGAAGCAATGCCAGGCCCTTATTGATTGGGATGAAGAGAGAATGACACAACAGACCTATTCAAAAGCGATCAATCAGGCGCTCTATCAGGCGATGGAACTGAGTTCCAATGTATTAGTTCTGGGTCAGTTAGTGGATTATCAATCTGGAGTTTTTGGGACAACAACGGGTCTGGTTGACAAATTTGGTACCCAGCGCGTTTGTGATTTTCCTGTGGCAGAAAGTTTGATGACATCAACGGGTATTGGTTTAGCAATGAGTGGAATGAGGCCGGTTTTGGTTCACCAACGGGTCGATTTTATGATGTATTCGCTTGATGCGATTGTGAATTGGTTGTCGCTGATGCGTTTTAAGTCGAATGGGAAGCTTTCTTTGCCAGTAACCATTCGGGCGATTGTTGGTAAAGGATGGGGCCAAGGACCTCAACACTCTAAAAGCATGCACGCTTGGTTCGCGCATCTGCCTGGCCTGAGAGTCGCTGTCCCTGCAACAGCCTATGACATAAAAGGATTGTTATTGGAGAGTATTTTTGGGGAAAATCCAACGATAATTATTGAACACCGTTCTCTTTTTTCCATGACTTCGGAAGTGCCAGATATTCCCTATCGAGTTCGTTTTGGAGAAGCGGTTGTAAGACGCAAAGGAAAGGATGTTACCATTGTTGCCATCGGATTTATGGTTCCACAGGCTTTACGAGCTGCTGAAAAATTAGCTTTGGAAGGGATAGATGCTGAGGTTCTTGATTTAAGAACGATTTCTCCGTTGGATGAGGAGGCCATTTGTAACTCAGTTGCAAAGACAGGAAAACTGGTTGTGATGGATCCAGCCTGGAAGTCAATCGGAATGGCTGCGGAAGTGATTGCACTTGTATCAGAAAAGATGGGTTCCAATTTCAAAACAAAACCGGCTCGTATTTGTTATCCCAATAGCCATACACCAGCAAGTTCTGCTCTGGAGGTGGAATATTATCCTAACGAAACAAGTATAGCCAATGTCATTCGAAGTGTTGTTTATGCATAGGGCCAAAATTAAATCTTTTTTTACTTCCCAGATAGCATTTGAGCTTGGTTTATGGTTGGCCGGATGTTTTTTTTGGTGTTGGTTTTTATTGTATGGCAATCCTCAATTCTCAGCATATGATTGGCCAATTACTTATCAACGTTTTGCTGTGTTAAAGACAGCTTTTGAACAAAACATTTTTCCATTTTATGCATCACTGTTTTTGGAAGAATTACCTTCAAAAGTCTTTTTCCTTAAAACGGATCGATTTCTAGCGGATATCAATTTGACTTGGTCTCCTCAGATTTTATCTCTTTCTTTCTTGTCTGTGCGTGGTTTTCTCTTAACCCATCTTTTATTTTTATACTCAGTAGGTTTTCTTGGATTTTTGGCGCTCGTCCGCAAAATTCAAATGTCTCGTTTTGCGATTTTTACATCTTTTTCTATTTATTATTTATGTGGATTTTTTACATCAGCCATTAGTACGGGGCAAATTGTTGATGGTGGTTATTTTTTTTGGAGTTGGATTCTTTTTTTTTCATGGCGCATTTTTGAATTAGCAGAGCCGGCTGTGGCCATACAGGATAAGAGAAAAATTTGGAGAACTGTTTGTTTTTTGGCGTTAATGAGTATGCTTGTTTGTATGCAAGGAAGTTTTCACTATTACTATCATACGTTATTGTTTATGGGACTTTGTCTTTGTTGCGGACGTCGGGCTTCTCCTTTTTTCTCAGCCGCCCTACTGTTTTCTTTGATTTTAGGGGCGTTTCGTATTATTCCCAGCTTTTTTTTTAGTGGATATGTTGGCCCTGAGGTTATGAGGGGTGTTAATGGTGGACTTGGGGGGTGGTACCCACTGATGAATGATGCCCTTCATCAACCGTTAATTCCTTTTCCTTTGATACCAGCCTATTGGCTCTCCGGTTTGGCTGAGGCCTTAACTGTTATTCGGGATGTAAGATACATCGGATCCTATTGGAATGGAAGGGAGTACATGTACTTAGCTGAATTTGGAGCGTTTGATTACTTTATCGGTTTTGGAGCGTTCATTTTAATTGTCATTGGAATTTTCTGGCTTCTTAAAAATTATAAAATCGATTGGAGGTGGAAAAGAAGCCATGTCAAAATAATAATGGTTGCGTCCGTTTTCTTAATATTTAGTGTCGGACTAATTTACGGTCGATTATTCAACCTCTTTTTATCCCCTGTTTTTCATTTGCCAGTTCCAGAGCGAGTGCCAAGTCGTATGCTGATAGCACCTCTCTTGATTTTAGTTGTTTCTGGGGCCTATGGATTTGATAAATGGGTCGGGGCATTATCGTCCTTGAGTCGACGGGTAACTGTTAAATCCCTGTTTCTATTTATTATCCTTCTCGAGTTATTCGCACATGCTTCTCTTTGGCGTGTTTCGCATGTGGAAACCATTGCTATGCCTAATTCCATTCTATATGCGGGGTCGCCTTTTGAGAAATCTTTATCGGCAGATGCCAAAATTTTTGACAGGCCATTAGAAGTAGGATATCGGAACTCCCTTGTGGAAGGAGGTATTGTCTCGGCATTCGGTTTATTCGTTGTTATGGCAATTCTATTGGTTCAAAGAAGGAAAGTTGTGGTTGTCGAGGGTAGAACAACGCTAAAGGGAGAAAAATGACACTCGTTCAACATTGCATTTCTAAAGTGGATAACCGATATCCATTGACCTTGATTGATATCGGGGCCATGGGTGGTATTCCGCACAAGTGGGAATCTTTGCGAAAGGTCATGCGTATCCTCGCTTTCGAGCCAGATGAGCGCGAGTTTTCAAAATTAGAGAGTAACGATCGTTTAAAATATTATAATTGTCTGCTCTATAGTCATACGCAAAATCTAAAATTGCATATTTCCAAAGATGCCGGTCGCTCTTCTTTGACCCCCCAATATCAATGAGCTCTCTCAATATCCTCGCGTGGAGCGGTTCAATACGGTGCGAACAGTGGACATTGAATCTAAACAGGTAAAAAGTATGGATGAGGTGATTCGTGAGAACAGGATTTCGGATATTGATTTCGTAAAGATAGATACGGAGGGGGCAGAATTAGCGATTTTGAAAGGGAGCCAAGAGGAGGTCTCGCCAAAGATTTTTGGTTTACAAGTGGAGGTAGAATTTATTGAAAAATGTGTTGGGCAACCTCTTTTTCGCGATGTGGATTATTTTTTAAATCAAAAAGGATTTCAAATTATGGATCTGCGCCGGCAGTTCTGGAAACGGAAAGTTTTTAACAACTTTAGTGGCAAAGGACAGCTGGTTTTTGGGGATGCGTTATACTTTAAGCGATTAAATGTGTTGGCCGAGGAGTGGTCGTCCCTTTCGGATAAGGGCCAGCGTCTCTCCAAGCTGTACAAAGCTGTTTTGTGCTCTTTGGTTTGCCGTATGTTTGACTACAGTATTGCCATTGTAGAGATAGGCCGAGAACGAGGGTTCTTGGATAGTGGGGAAGCGGGAGAGTTATCCGCCTGGATCGAGGCAGAGGCCCGCCATAGGGAGTTACCCAATTTCCCTGGACGCGAAAAACTTTATGCCTTGTTTAACCGAATAGCGGAAGCCCTTAAACCAAAGTCCTTTTGGGGGTTTTCAGATAGCGACCGTCTGATAGGAAATATCAAGGATTTGTAAAAAGCCGATGAAAACAAGAATCATTGAAGAAAAAAAATTTGTTACAAAAGATATTCAAACCAAAGAACCGAACGGCCTTTTGGCTTCTTTATGGAAAGATTGGGAAAAGATTTTCAAAGTAGATCCCAAACAGGTTTATCTCAATGTGTGTGTTCCCAAGGCGGTCAAAGGGCCGCATCTGCATAAGAATCGATGGGATCATTTTGTTTGTATTCGTGGAAAAATCCGCTTCATCATCCAATGGGGAGAAGAATACGAAGAGATTGAAGTGGATGCTGACAACGACCCGTGTTTTAAGATTGTGGAGATTCCGCCAGCGGTCGCCTGTGCTATTCAAAATATTGGAAGCCAAGAAGCTTGGTTTTTAAATATGCCAAATCCGGCTTGGCATCCGGAAAAACAAGATGATCATTCCGTTGATTTTACAGGCTATGTCTGGAGGGATTTATGAAAGGGGTTTTGCTGGCGGGAGGATCAGGAACAAGACTTTATCCCTTAACAAGGGGGGTCAATAAGCATTTGCTGCCGGTGGGCAATAAACCGATGATTTTATACCCGTTGGAGAAGTTGACTAAGGTTGGAGTGAAGGATGTTTTGCTCATTACGGGCCCAGAACACTTGACCCCATTTGCTCATCTTCTAGGAGATGGGACTGAGTGGGGACTCAATCTCCATATCCGCGCGCAGGTAAAACCAGGAGGGATTGCACAAGCTTTAGGGTTAGCTAAAGAATTTGTCGGGGGAGAAAGTTTTTGGGTATTGCTAGGGGATAATTTGTTTGAGGATTCTTTGAATGAGATGCAATCCGATTTTCCACTCAAAGAGGATGAGGCCTTTGTGGCATTAAAAGAAGTGTCTCACCCTGATCAATTTGGTATTGCACAAATGGAGAGGGGAGACATTATTAACATTGTCGAAAAACCGAAACGATCGATTGGTAATCTCTGCGTAACCGGTATTTATGCCTATACCCCAAAGGTGTTTGAAGTGATTGCTGAAGTGAAGCCTTCTCTCCGCGGTGAAATGGAAATCAGCTCCGTGAATAATTTCTACGCTCAAGCTGGAAAGCTGAAATATCATATCCTCAAAAATTGGTGGATGGATGCGGGGACAACCAAAGATTATTTGCAAGCAAATCGATTCATTATTGGAAGATAACTGATGCAATGTGTATTAATTACAGGCGGAGCTGGTTTCATTGGTTCTAACTTTGTCCGACATATTCTGAGTAGATATCCTGAATATTTTGTCATTAATCTGGATAAACTGACCTATGCGGGTGTTTTACAAAATCTCAATGATTTGAAAGATCATCCACGACATCTTTTCATTCAGGGGGATATTTGTGACAAGCCTTTGCTTGATGACATTTTTTCCGGAAAATATTTTGAAGGGCCCTTTGTTGCCGCCATCAATTTTGCCGCTGAATCCCATGTGGATCGCTCGATTCTTGATCCCGAAGTTTTTTTAAGGACTAATGTCTATGGAACTGGGGTTTTGTTGGATGCGGCAAAGAAGCATTGGCAGAATCTGGATGCCTTCCGCAAAAAGGCATTTCGATATATTCAAATTTCGACTGATGAGGTTTATGGAAGCCTGGAACCGGGTGATCCTTCTTTTACAGAAGAATCTTCGCTTTTACCCAACAGTCCCTATGCTGCTGGAAAAGCGGGAGGTGATCATGTAGTGAGGGCTTATTATAAGACGTATGGTTTCCCGGTATTAATCACCCGTTGTTCAAACAACTATGGGCTCTATCAATTTCCGGAAAAATTAATCCCTCTAATGATCCACCATATCCATAGAGAGAAACCTCTCCCTGTTTATGGAGATGGAAAGAATGTCCGGGACTGGATTCATGTTTTGGATCATTGTCGTGCAGTGGATGCCGTTTGGCATACAGGAAAAATCGGAGAGATCTATAATATTGGTGCTGAAAATGAATGGAGCAATATTGATATCGTCCATTGTCTTTGTGATACGATCGATCAGTTATTAAAGCGCAAGAAAAGTTCGAGATATTTAATCCGCTTTGTCAAGGATCGTTTGGGGCATGATCGACGTTACAGTCTCAATATTGAAAAAATTCGAAAAGATCTTGGTTGGCACACCCAAGTCTCCTTTGTCAAGGGGCTCCAGGAGACAGTCGCTTGGTATTTGGCATGAAAAAGAAAGTCATTGCCTTTGTTCCACTTCCACCACCTCCTGCCGGTCCCGAAATAGCCACGCAAGCGATGCTGAATGTTTTGTCTTTGCCCCACGATTGTGAGTTGAGGGTGGTCAAAGCCAATGTTCGTACTTCCAACGATAGAAAAGGTAATTTTGATCGGGAAGGAATTTTTCGCGCTGGAAAATCGCTTTTGAATCTTTTTTTTCATTGCCTTTGTTTTCGCCCGCAAAAGGCTTATTTACTGGTTAATCCGTCGAAGGCCGGATTTTTAAGGGATGCAGCAGCCATTTTTATTGCCAGACTTTTTTTTTGCAAAGTAATTGCCCATTATCATGGCAGTCACTTTCATTATTTCTATAAAACTTCTTCTTGCTGGTTTCGTTTTCTTATCCGAATCACTCTAAGGCAGTTGCATGTGATGATTGTTCAAGCAGAGCGACTAAAAAATATTTTTTCCGGGCTTTTGTTTGAATCGAGACTCTCTGTTTTATATAACGGTGTTTCCGATGCTTGTCTTGAGCGGGGCAAGACAGCAGTTGCATTACGGAAAGCCAGAAAAAGAGATCCCGTCACCTTTTTGTTTTTAGGTCACATTTCTTTTGCCAAGGGCTTTTACGACCTGATGAGCGCCTACAAAAAACTCATAGAACAAGGAAAAAAGATTCGTCTTTTAATTGCCGGTGATTTTATCCTCAACCTTAAAACACAGGTAGAGTTTCTAGAGAGACCTTATCGTCAGTTTTATGTCGATCACTCTTTGCAAATTCATCACGAAATACTTGAATTTGTTCAAAATAGAACCATTTCTGGTATCGAGTATCACGGTATTGTCGAGGGAGAGCAAAAATATTTGCTTTTTGAGCAAGCGGATGTCTTTGTTCTTCCCTCCCATACAGAGGGCTTTCCTAATGTGGTTTTAGAGGCTATGGCGTTTGGTTTGGGCCTCATTGTTACACCTGTTGGGGCTTTGCCGGAGGTTTTGCAAGAACCTGACAATGCCTATTTTGTGGAACCCGGCAATTCCGATTCTCTCGTCAGACAGATGAATGGTTTATTGGCACAACCATCTATTTGTTTTGAGATGGGAATGAAAAATAGAAAGCTGGTCGAACAGAAATATCAGATGCAATTAACAGCAAGAAAATTTAGCGAATTGGTGCTTAATTGGAGAGAAACACGGAGTTAAAATGTATATCGCTACTTTTCATCAATCTCTTTTTTTAAAGCGGGCTTTTTTGTTTGCGGTATGTGGTTATCTATTTTGTCAGGGCTTTTTCCCTCATATCGAAAGAGCGATTCCTTGGGGAGAGGCGTTTTGTTTTTTTTTATTTTTCGGAAGTCTGAAGATGGTTTATACTTTCAATGCCCAGAAAAAAATTGTTCATGCTATTTATTTATGGATTTTTTTTGTTCCATTTTACGGGGTGTGGGTAACCCTTCATTTCTGGAAGGAGTACTATATCCCTTATTATTTTTGGCGTTCCTTGGTTCCTTTTTATTATGCCATTTTTTTCTTTTGTGCCTACCGGTGGGGCCCAGAAATTCTTGAGCTGTTGAAACGTTTTAAATTTATAGTCCTGGCCATTATTTTTCTCTTTCTTGCTCAGACTAAATATGTGGGTATCGGATCCAGTGTTGTTGTGGGCCTAGTCTGGCTTGGGATATTGTATAAAAATGAGAGTCGGCGACTTTTCTGGTTTACTTATTGTCTCCTTTTAATGGTGTTGTTTTTGTTTGGAGAGGGAGGAACTGGAAAGATAGTGAATGTGATGCTCATACTGTACCCTGTTGTGATGCTCATTATTCACGGGTTAAGTAAATTTCAACTTTCAGGATGGCAAAAGATTCTTTTCCGCGTATTTCTCTTCGGAGTGTTTTTACTGATCGTGTTTGGTGCCAAGCTTCTCCTTGACGACGTTCACAATTTTATGAAGTTGGGTCTCACCCAAATGCATTTTTCCCTTGAAGGGATAAAAGGTGAAAGCCAATTCACAGATGCAAGCGCGTTATGGAGGTTATTTATATGGACCTATGTGTTGGGACAGTTTTGGGAATTTCCCCAAGGGATCGGTTTGGGAACTGCCCTCCTTGGCAATGATCTTGGAATTTTTTTTGGATGGGGGATAGGAGATTTTGAAGAAATGCAATTTGCGTTGGGAGCTCACAACTCTTTCATAACTCTCCTCGGGCGTCTTGGCATCGTTTCACTTATTTTCTTTTTCTTAATTGGAAAGCCCTTATTGCAGTGTGTAACACGTTTTGGTAAGATGACAAAACCACTCAACAAGTGGGATTCTGAGTTTTGTACAGTATTCGGCTCACTTGGCGTTTTTTTAATAGCATTTGCCCAAGCCTTTTTCAATATGATGATAGAAACACCTTTGTATGCTGCCCATTTTTGGTTTTCTTTGGGGTTGTTTGTACGGTTGAGCGGGGATTATATTGCTAGGCAGAGGGCTGATAACCCAGTAATATCTTAACCACCTTATTTGCAACATTTGCTTCTAGATATTCAGCCGGCGGTTTCCACTTCCATTCTTCCTGTTTTGTAACCTTAACGGTTTTAACAACTGCCTCCGGATCTAACCCCGTTAAAACGTTGCTCCCACATTCGATGGTCTCTGGCCTTTCTGTGACTTTTCGTAGCGTTACATTCGGTACATTAAAGATACAACATTCTTCTTGAACCGTTCCACTATCGGTTGCTACACAGAAGGCGTTTCTTTCCAATTTGATGAATTCAAAAAAGGAGAGCGGTTCAAGAAAGAGAGCCCCCGTTTTTTTAATATCAACTCCAAATTTTTCTACCTTATCCCGGGTGCGAGGGTGAAAACTGCAGATGATGGGGAGCCCAAACGTTTTTTTCAATAAGGCCATTGTGTCGAGGAGAGATGCTAAATCTCTTTCAAAATCAACGGTTTCCGCTCGATGAATTGTTACCAAAAAGTAGCTGTTTTGCTTCAAATGAAGCCTTTTTAAAATATCATTCGATTCGTATTGTGGTTTGTAGAAATCCAACACCTCTTTGATTGGATTCCCGATCACAAAGATTCTTTCTCGTTCAATCCCTTCTCTAACTAAATTTTCTTTGCTCCGATAAGTATACGGCATCAAAATTGTGGAGCAGTGATCGATTACCCGCCGGTTGACCTCTTCGGGGACGCGATCGTCATAACAACGGTTTCCCGCCTCCATGTGATAAACCGGAATTTGCATTCTTTTCGCAATCACCGCTGACATCCCTGAGTTAGTATCGCCTAAAATTAGAAGTTTATTGGGCTTCTCTTTTTTCAAAAGTTCTTCTGTTGCCGACAAAATTTTTCCGATTTGTGCGCCCGGATTGTGCTCTTGGATTTGGAAATCGACATTGGGCATGCGCACATCTAATTCTTCAAAAAAAATATCCTTTAATTGTCTGGTATAGTTTTGGCCGGTATAGACAAGTTGGTGTTCGCAATGTTGATCGAGTTTGGGAATGATTCGGCTTAAGCGGATAATCTCCGGACGCGTACCGAGAATTGTAACTATCTTCATCTTAAATGTATCCCGCCGTTTTTAAAATATCAGACAGCGTATCCGAATTGATCGTATGATCGCTGGAAGAGTATTCCTTAGTTAAAGATCTTTTCCCCTTTTCTTCCGATCGAAGTTCAGGGAGGATCGGTTGGATAGCGTAATAATTTTCCCTGGCAACGGTTCGGTAGCATTCTTCTTCTGAAACTAATACTTCATGGATTTTTTCTCCAGGTCGGATGCCAGTATAAACGATGGGAATTTTTTTGTCTCCGATCATCAATTTCGCAATATCAACCACTCTTGCCGCCGGACATTTAGGAATAAAAGTTTCCCCAGCTTTTCCCCAGCGAACTGTTGCAAAAATCGTATCGACAGCTCGATCAAGGCTCAAAAGAAAACGGGTCATCTCTTTTAAGGTAATCGTTACAGGCCCACCTCTCTTGATCTGTTCCTGAAAGAGGGGAATGGCGGAGCCTCGGGAGGCAATAACATTTCCATATCGAACACACATCCATCTCGTTTTTTTCGATTCGAGGTTGGCTTGAATCAAAATTCTTTCTTGCAATGATTTGGTCATCCCCATGACATTGACCGGCTTGCAAGCCTTGTCGGTGGAAACCCCTACAACCAATTCAGGGGGATGATTAGATTCCAAAACTGCACGAACAAGATTATGTGGCCCAATCACATTCGTTTCGACAGCTTCCATTGGAAAATATTCACAAGTGGGAACCTGTTTTAAGGCCGCGGCGTTAAAAACAATGTCGTGACCGCGAATAGCACGGCAAAGAGTGGCATAGTTTCGGACATCACCCACTTGAAAGTGAAGGAGATCATGCGCTTCTTTATAAACCACTTCGTCGGTTGCTTGCGCAAGATGTTTCCATTCCAAGCGCATCTCATGTTGTTTGGCTTCATCTCTGGAAAAGGCGGTGACCTTTTCCGGTTTTCCCATTTCGCTGGTCAAAAGGCGGTAGATAAGTGTTTTTCCCAGTGAACCGGTCCCGCCCGTGACTAAAATTTTTTTACCTTCGAACAGCATTTTTAAGCCCCTGATAAAAACTGTTTTCTTTGACTAATCCCTCGATCATTTCATCCCACGAGGGGGGCGAAAAACAGGTTGCCTTGTTAAAATGACTTCCATTTAAACTGCGATCGCACCGGAAGTCGTCAAAAGGAGTGATTTCTATATCCAAACCGAAGGCCTTTTGCAACTTTTTTAACAGGTCATATTTGGCAATCGGTTGACTGGCGATTTGATAAAGGCCGGATAGGTCGGGATGCTTTTGGATGATCCAAGCCAAGGTTTCAGAGAGTCTTATTGTCGTCAAACCGTTGTAGAGGACCTGGGTGAACCCGCGGATTTTCTCTTTCGGTCTAAGCCCAAAAAACCAATCGAGAAGCGAGATAGAGGCTTCTAGAGACCGACCTACGATGGAGGTGCGTATTGTCAACGAAGGAGGATTGTGCAATTCTCCCATAGCCTTTGTTTGTCCGTATAAATCTCTTGCATCGGTCGGATCGTCCTCCGAATAATTTCCTTTGTTTCCTGAGAAAACGCAATCGGTGCTAATGTGGATGAGTTTCGCGCCGCATTCATGACAAATTTTCTCGAGTTCATGAGGCCAGAGGGCATTGACTTTGAGGCTAATGATGGGATCTTTCGCCTCTGGGAGCTGGGCCACAACTCCGATACAGTTAATGACAAAGTCAGGTTTTATTTTATTAAATATTCCCTTGAAACTTTCTTTATTATCGGTGGTGATGCCTGCGAAAGTTTTTGAAGGGTCAAAAATTTTCAATCGTGAATATTTTTCGAAAGGTTTGCGAAAAGTTACATAGGTATCAAACTGATCTTTAAAGGTCAGCCAAACTTTGTGGCCTAACATTCCGGCCCCACCCAGAATTAAGATACGCTTTGAATCCACTCCCAATATCCTTTCAACCCCGCTTGAATCGTTTGTGTCGGTTGATAACCCAAGATTTTCTTTGCCTTTTCGATGGTTGCCAAACTGTGTTTGACCTCTCCTTTGCGGGCTGGAACATGTTGTATTGGAACAGGTTTTTGATCGCCGATTTCATTCATCATGTCAGCTAATTGGTTAATGGTGATCGATTGACCCGCCCCGACGTTGTAGATGCCACCAACATTAGAAAGGGTCGTCCCCAAATAATTTGCCTGAGCAATGTCAAAAACATGGACAAAATCTCTTGTTTGTTCTCCATCACCATAGATGACGAAAGGCTCCCCTTTTAGTTTTCTGGTTGAGAAGATGGGAATCACATTGCCATAGGCGTCATAACACTGATTGGGACCATAAACATTAAAATAGCGGAGGCAGACAATATCCATTCCATAAAGTTTAGCGTAACAGAGGCAATGCAACTCGCCGGCCAATTTACTGACCCCATAGGGAGAGTCGGGAGTAGTTGGATGCTCTTCGTCAATCGGAAGTCTTTTTAGCTCGCCAAAGATAGCAGCGGAGGAGGAATAGACTATTTTGCGGATGCCAATATGGCGGGCAACATCGAGTACATGAAGAGTTCCCAAGACATTGATCTCAGAATCTTCTACTGTATTTTCAATAGAACGAATGTTGCCGACTGCTGCTGCTAAATGCAATACTGCCTCACACCCCGCCATGCTTTTGGTTAGCAATTCTTTATCCCGAATATCTCCTTTAACAAATTGGACATTGAGAAAAGAAGGGATGTTTTGCATGTAGCCGGTTGATAGATTATCAAAGATCACAACCGAATGATTCCGTTCCAAAAAATATTTGGCGACATTGGAGCCAATGAAGCCGGCCCCACCAGTAATAAACACTTTTGAAGGTGATGGGTTCATGCGAAGGCCTTTCTTATCAATGTTTTAAAGAAAAGCCATAAAAAAAGAGTGTTGGTGGTTAGATATCGCTTCCACATGCGCTTTGGCTCAGACAAAAGGCGGTAAAGCCATGCCAGACCTGCTTTGCGGACCCAAGCCGGCGCCCATCGGTATTGGCCGGCTAAAATATCGATTCCTCCGCCGACTCCCAAAGAGATGGGAATTTCCATCACTGAAAGATATTTTTGTAGGAATTGTTCTTTCAATGGAGAGCTCATGCCGACAAACAAGCAATCCGGTTTCGCATTTTTTATGGCTTGGGCAATTTGTAAGGTGGCATCAATATCAAAATAACCATCATGATAGCCGGCGATCTGAATGCCCGGGTAATTTTCTTGAAGGGTTTTGACTGCTTTTTCAATGATCTCTGGTTTGGCGCCCAAAAAGTAAAAACGATAACCCTTTTTGAAATTTCTCTTAATAAATTCAAACATGATTTGGCAGGCTTCGAGTGCTTCTGGAACAGGGGTTCCCAGACACTTGAGGGCATAACGGACGACGTTACTATCTACGGTTACTAGATCTGCGCTTAGATAGGTTTCTTTTAGATAGGGATCTTTTTGGGCCCAAACGAGGAGTGCGGCATTAATGGTACACAGAAATCGAGGGCGTCGATCCTTGTGAATGCACCCTTCCATCCAGTTCATCGTTTCATCCATGGTGAGGCGGTGAAAATTTAGACCCAAAAAAGATACCGTTGGGAAAGGGGCTCGTGTTGGCATCATCCCACCACCTGTCCTAATCTAAAACAAAAATCCCCCTTATTTTTTAAGTCCGACACCCCCTCAGCCCAGTCAATTTCTCCAAAATTGTTGTGAAGATCAACGGGTTTGAAACCCAGATCCTTTAATAAAGAAAAAAAGCTGTCTACATTCTCGCCCGCAGAATTGAGGACGGCACTTTGAACTTCAGTCCACAAAATGACATCTTTGGCATGTTTAAGTGAGTCCTGCATTCTTTTTAATACCCAAGACTCCGCTCCCTGCGCATCCAATTTTAAAAACATATATTCCACATTTAACCCTTTTTCTTTGACAATCGAATCAAAGGACCGAATCTGGATTTTTATTCCATCCAATCTGTCATCGTCTTTGGGATCATAAATACGACCATCCCCTTTATTTGATTTTGAAGGATATAAAACTCCTTCTTTATTTTCCTCAGCAAGGGCTACATTCCATAAAGAGACGTTGGCCCTATTCAAATGCAGTTTGGTTTTCTCCAAACAACCAAAACATTCAGGATCAGGTTCGAACGCAATCACTTTCTCAAAATGATCGGCAAGTGAAAAAGTCCAGGCTCCAAAGTTAGCCCCCACATCGATAAAAGAATAATTCGGCGAAATATATTTTCTGATAAATGAGATCTCACGTTCATCATAATGACCCGAAATAAAATAAGCCATGATAGTGAAGGGGTATCGGGGTACAATAAAAATTTCTGTCTGATTAACACTTGTTTTAAGATATTCGATGTTTAATAGAAGAAGGGCTTTTATTATTGCACGGTCAATGTATCTTCGAAACCTATAGGGAGTTGCCCGCCAAATAATGAAAATGGTTGTGCGCATAAAACCATACCTCCTCAATCTTAGCGCTATTTTATTAATTATATGAGCCACCCTCATGTGCCCCATTTTTTAACAACGCCGCTGCGTCGTGGTAGAAAGCGGAAATGCCAAGGATAACATTATCCATGGGCCGATCTATCATGGAGAGCATAACTGTTCCAGTATTTTTAACTGGTGTTTAACAGAAACAAATTTCTCCATATTAATTGGATTGACCCCTTTGAGGGGGTATGGCAGCAAATAAGGGCTATGACTTTTTCTGAGCGTCTATTGGTTGTTGTACGCAACGTGGCTCTGGCCCATTTTTTGAGCGGATTTTGTCTCTTTCTGGTGGGGTGGGGTTACGGCCTGCCTAGATGGGTTGTTCTTGGGATTCCTGCCATTGTCTATTTGTTGGCTCTCTATTTCAGCTGGCATCCCTTGACGGGTTTCAACCTCAAAAGCTTGCGGGAGTCACTTGCAGAGATTCCCCGCATTGCGATGGGGGTCATTCTCCTATTTTTGGTTTTGAATATTTCGTTTTGCCTATTGCCTCCCGCAGAAAATCAGGAAATGGATGCTCTCAACTATCATTTTGTCATTCCCTGGCAGTATTATTTGCGAGGAGGAGTGATTCCTCTCGATTGGTCTATTCCCGATAAATATCCGTTGTATTTTCAAATAGCTCAACTGCCTTTTATGGTGATCAGCTTTCCATGGGTTGTCAAAATTGGAACCATGATGGCTTTGCCTTTATTGTTGGTAGTGGGTTGGCATCTCTGCCGGACCATGGGTCTTTCACGAAACCATACCGCCTGGGCGGTCGCTACGCTCAGCAGTCTTGCCTTGTTTGTGAAGCAGTATGGCACGGCCATGTTCGATTTGGTCTATACGGCTTATTTTTTGCTGGCTTTTCTCTATCTTCTACGGGCCACTCTCTCCAGAAAAGGAACAGAAATGTTTTTGGGGGGAATGATTTTAGGAATGGCCTGTGCCGCAAAGACCTTTTTTATTTATTATGCCATCGTTTGGTTTGTTGCTTCTGTGGTCTGGAGGCTTATTTTTAAGCGCCAAGGCTTTTCTCGATTTGATTGGATGTTGTCTGTTTTTCCATTATTGGCGGCTATTCTCTTTATGTTGCCCGTTTGGTGGCGTAATACTTTACTGACCGGAAATCCATTCTATCCGTTATTTTTACAGTGGTTTGGCCCAGTAATAGAAAATAAAGGATTTTATGTGTCCTTATTGAGGGTTGCAGAAGCCGGTTATGGACGCTCGCTCCTCGATTTTCTTTTGGCACCATTGAGGTTTATTCTCCCCTTTTCCAAAAAATTTGATTACTGGACCGATCCAATTTTGCTTCTCTTTTGGGTAGGTGCTGTTATGGAAATCCGCCGGCGATGGCGTGAAATAGCAGGTTTGGTTGGATTGGTTATTTTTCTGCTTTATATAGCATTTTTCTTCACCAGTCAGGAGGCGAGGTATCTTTATCCTTTTTGGGTTTTAATTATAGCGCTGGGGACCCCATCGATTTTTCGCCGTATTCCCAGGAAAGTTTGTACAAGTGCCTTGGTGGCCCAAGTGGTCATAGGTGTTTCCGCTCTTTTTTTCTTTCACCGTCAGGCCATAACGTGGTTGTTCCAGGGGCCGCTGAACCAATATTTATCCAGGGCCAGCTATTCTTTTGTATGGAATAAAGAGGTAGAAGGCAAGAGTATCAAACAACTTTGTCTTCCCAATGTTGGAACGGCACATCGGGATGTCTTTGATATTTTGTATTTTACTGTGCCGGTCAAACTCGTTCAGCATTTCAATACGACCATGTCCATCAGAAATCCAAGGGCCGCTGAAGGCTGTGACACCTTTATGGTTGGAAATCAAAACCCAAATGAGAAGAGGGATGAACCCAATAACAAACCCCTGCTTGTTTCCAGAGAAACCTTCCTCCTTGAACATACGAAAGATACTTATGAATTGGCGAAATAATTTTTATGAGTAAAAATCTAAAAGTGCTCGTTATGGAGCCTGCCAACCAACAGCTTCCCACCGATACCGCGCGGCCAAACGGCGCTTTAGGTCCGGCGTTTTTAGTCGGTGCCTTGCGCGCTCAGGGTATCGAGGCCGATTATTTAGATGCAACCGTCGGTTTGCCGAGCGATTTGATCGAGGAGACTTTTTATAATCGCGTTGAACAGGAAAATGGGACCATCCGCTATGGCATGAGTGCTTCGGCGATGGCCAAAGTCTTTGCGAACTATGACATCATCGCGACCTCTTCTATATTTTCAGCGCAAACTCGCTTGCATCTGGAGGCCGCACGCATCGCAAAAGAGGTTGCCGATCAGCGTGGACGCGAGATCCTGGTAATCTCGGGTGGAGTGAATGCTCGTGCGATGCGAGAAGTTTTTTTGTCCAATCACTTCGATATCATCGCTTTGGCAGAGGGAGAAAAAGTTATTATCCAGATTATCGATGCTTTCTCACGTGGAAATCGGGATTTCTCAGGCATTCATGGAATTGCCACTCGTGATGGGGATCGCACTGTCTTGCAACCCGTTTCTTCTGAACGTAAGACCATTGAAATGAAGGATCTCCCTTTTCCTGCGTTTGATGCAATGCCGTTGGATCGATATCAACAAATTGGGATTCCCCATGCCGGTCTGCTTCCGAAGGGAATGAAATATGCCGCGATTCAAACCTCGCGGGGTTGCCAGGACCGTTGCACGTTCTGCCACATTTCTCTTGAGAAACAGCAAGCGGATTTACTGGGTGCTGTGGGATCCTTGAGAATGTTTTCCCTGGATCGCGTTCGCCAGGAAGTCGATCGTGCGGTGGCCTTAGGTGTAAACCGATTGTATTTCGAAGACGATAACTTGTTTTTTAACAAAAAGCGTCTTACTGAATTGGCTCCTATACTTCGGCGCGATGGTCTTGAATACTCGAACGTCAATGGCGCCAACCTCCGTTTTTTATTTAAACGCGATCAGCAAGGTCAAAACATTGTGGATACTGAGTTTATTGAGATGTTAGCTGGATTTGGATTGAAGGAGCTCGTGATGCCATTTGAATCGCGCAATGTCGATATCCTGCAGAAATACGCCAGCGGCAAATTCAATCCTGATGTGATGGATCCCATTTTGATCGTGAAGGCCTTGAAAAAGGTTGGGATTCGAATTTCCGGAAATTTTATGATCGGGTTTCGGGATGAGTCCTGGGATTCGATCCTGCGCACGAAAGAATATGCGCGCGTGCTATTAGATGCGGGACTAGATGCCGTCGGGTTTATGATTCCAGTTCCTTATCCTGGAAGTCTAGATTTTGAAGCAGTAATGCAGAATTCTGCTACCAGAGAAGAGTTCAACAAGGATCCGTTGCAATTCACCGATCACATGCACTGGCGTGCCAAACCTCTTTTTCCAACGGTTGTATCTGGAGAGAAGCTGGTAGACGCTGTTCAGGAGTTTTGGCTTGAGCTCAACCAATCGCCTTACAAACAAGAGAAGCTATCGCAAAATGTTTGTAGCTAGTTTGATCACTTTTCCTCTTGAAAAGGGGTCTTCAATCAGCAGAGAAGATTCTCCCTCTATTCCCTGATGCAACCACTGTTTTTCTTCTCTACTCAAAGAGGTGGCAAAATCGACCAAAGCTGTGTCATCAAACCAATCCCATTCTTCTCGTTCGAGCTGGTTGATGATGGCGGCAGGCTGGAAAGAGGTACCCAGCCATTTCCAGACCATCTCTCTTCCCAGCCTTTCATAACAAGACTGTTTTAAGGGGAGAGAAGCTTGTACACAAAGAGAGGGGTTAGTAACCATGTCGATAGAAGTTTGTTCCGGCGAAAGACAGCTTAGGGTTACAAAGGCCAACCGTCTTTTTTCTTCAGCACTGCGGTTCTCAAGAAAGATTTCTAATTTTTTAGGGTTCTGACTCCGGCAGGCAATTTGTTGCGTCAAAAGCATATACGAATAACCCTGGATCTGAAAGGCCTCCCCCAATTTTTTAAAGCGCACGAGACTCAAATCTCCCAAGATCCATGCGGTTATGCAGAAGAGGGCTAAGCTTGTCCTAAACTTATTTTTCAAAAACCGGGAAGCACCTAAAACTAAGGTCATTCCAATAAAGGGGACAATGGGAAGAAAAAGCTCTTTGCCATAGATTCTCCCAGATACCAATGCCAGCGCAATAAACAACAGTTGGTAAGTGACCCCAAAAGCTTGCACGTCAAAACCTTTATCACCTTGAAAGTTAAGCAACGATTTTCTTTTCTCCCACACTAGATAAATTAAAGAAGAAAGGTAAGAAAAAGTAAAAAATCCGGTCAAAATGAATTTTGGGAGGGGAGGAAATTTTTGAAATACGAAGAGCCCGGGGATACCGTGGCTAAAAACCCAAACAAATCTTTGCAAAAAATGACCCCAGGAAAAGTGTATCCATGTAAATATCTCTCTCATCGAGGAATAACCGGTCATGCTGTATTTTAATTGATAAACGATCAAGGGGCTGACGCCGATTAAAAATGCGGGAATGGCCACCCCGAAAAAAACCGGTTTTCTGATTTTCGTTTCTTTGAAAAAGAGGAGATGCAAACATAAAAGAGCTAGGGCTACTCCATTGGCTAGACTTAGAGAGCAAATCAATCCGCCAAACAGTCCCAAATACAAACCTCCCACGATTTCTCCTCCCAATTTCCCGCGTAAAAACTGCCTGTAAAGAATCAATGCCAAAGCCGTCCACAACATGGTTTCCATATGCTGATGCCCATAGGTAAGAGAATAAAAAACCATGACAGGGGAAAGAACAAAAAAGAGCAGAATGTAAAAAGTCTTTTTAGGAGAAAAGGTCTCCCGCCAAACGTACCACCAAGCGATCAATGGAAAAATATACCAGGTAAGAGAAGCCAACTTTAAAGAGAACAAGGTGCTTCCAAACAACAAAAAAAAGGGAACGGCAAAGGCAGCATCCAACAAGGAAGTGACAGCATAGGGTCTTTTTTGATAATCTAATAAAGATATCGGTAAATGGGGAGCCTTTGTTATAAGTTCGTTTGCTATCGCTCCAATATCGAGTTCATCGGATAGTAATTGGTTGGAAAAAAGTAATGGTACTCGGACCAAGCAATACAGTACAAACAGTACTAAAAAATATTTTTTGGAATTAGAGAACATTGTTCTGGATTAGAAGGGTAGCATCGAATAGACAATTTACCTTATAATCGCTTTGCAACTCCTTATTATATGGAGCCTCCACAAGGATACTTTTACAGCCCGCGGCAGCTGCTGCTTTGGCATCTGCGTCCGTATCTCCAATCATATATGAATGGGCCAAATCAATATGCCATTTCTTTGCCGCCTCAAGCAACATCCCCGGTTTCGGTTTTTTGCATAAACAGTCATCTGCTCTGGTATGAAAACAAACAAAAATATCATCAAAAGGTAATTGTTCGATGTAAGACTGCATCCAGCGCCATTCCCGCGGTGAAAGATGTCCATAGGCAATATCTGGCTGATTCGTAACAAGAATGCGCAGAAAACCAAAAGAGCCAATCAAAGAAAGTATCTGATGAACATCGACTTCAATCTGAAATTCGTCGCGTCTCCAAGGTGCTGTGGGTTTTCCGTTACGTAAGATTGGTGTGACAATGACCCCATCACGATCAAAAAAGATTGCCCTTCTTTTTTTCATGAGGAGCGTCGCGGGCTATAAAATCCATTTGAAAGAGTTGCACCCTGCCAATCATAAGAGAAGCTAACTTCTTCAAGGCCCCCTTGATACATTGTAGAACGAACTCTCTCTTTTTCTGAAGGAGGAACAAAAAGCAAGAAGAGACCTCCACCTCCCGCACCAATGAGCTTACCTCCCAATGCTCCATTGTTGCGAGCCAACTGGTAAAGCTTATCAAAACGTGGATTGGATACTCCCCCTGCGAGGCATCTTTTCGTTTCCCAATGCTCGTGTAAAAGTTCTCCAAAATGAATAAGATCACTATGGATAAGTGACTCATGGATGCGCATACCAATATCTTTGATCCGGTGATAATATTCGTAAACTCTCACCCCATCATTTTTCTCTGCTAATTCGCGTTGGGCGGAAAGGACAGCAGAACTTTCACGGCGTTCCCCCGTATAAAACAAAAGAAGATAAGATTTTAGTTCATGAAGAGTTTTTTTGGTCACGGGTGGATCCTCTACGATGACACTTCCATCTTTGTTAATGCGTAGCAACTTAAGCCCCCCATAACTGGCCATATAATGATCGTGCTTTCCAATAGGGCGTCTGAGGATGTCCAGCTCAACGTGCGCTGCGGCCTCTGCCAGATCCTTTTTGTCCATCAATTTCCCTTTAAGATACGAAAGGGTTTGCATGAGACAGACGGTATAGGCGCCGGATGTCCCCATGCCAGTGCCGTCTGAAAGATCCGATGAGAATGTAATCTGAAGACGTTCGGTAACACCACTTGCATGACAACTGGCACGCACCAATTCATTTTTTATGTCATTGAGATTCTCAGCATATTCATTGATTCTGGCTTTTACTCGAATTCCTTTTTCAATAGAAGGTTGCAGAGTTGTAACATAGGCATAGTTATCTATGGCCACGCTCAAAACAAAACCGCCAAAACGTGACGAATAGAACTGAAGGTCAGTACCACCCCCCCCGAGTGGTATTCTTAGAGGTGCTCTCGCTACAATCATAACTCCGGACACCCTAGCTAGAAAAATTTGATGAGTCAAGAATCTGTTTCAATTCTTTTGCAATAGAGTTTGCGGTTGCAGCGGCGGTAATTACTTTTCCACCGAGAATAGACCAGCATCCGAATCCATGCCTAATGATATCCGACGGTCGAGCATCATCATGCTCACGATAGGCATTGACAGCCCGGATTACAAAGCGCGATTCAACATGTTCGGCAAAACGCAAGATCGGAAACCAATTCTGGCACTCAGAAACAATTTTTTTCCAATTCGATTTTGGGAGTTTCCATTCAGGAACGAGGCCATCTGAGGGAACAAACGATTTTCTAAGTGATGTCCGAACATGACCGAGTGTAAATAAGCTTGGCTCTCCGGTTGTAACGAGTGTTGGAAAGGCCCCATCCATGATGGTCAAAGCAATCGCTGGAATGGGCAGGCGTATCACAACAAGCTCCACGAGATCCATGCGCAGCGGCTTTAAGGGGAAGTCAAACCAGTGCGCAAATGCATTCATCCTTGCGTAGGTGGCATTGACAACAAAATCAAAGGGCATCTTGTATTCCCTTCCTTTCTTAGTCACCCATAAGTATTTCTTTCCATCTTGTCCCAAAAATCCCTTATCCACTCGAGAGTTAAGGTGGAGAGAAATCGTTTTGCGTCGTTTCATATGAGTTTCTACAATTTTTTTTAATTTTTGGTAGTCATAAATGGGCTCGTTTGTTTTTATACAAAGGGAAACTTTTTTCCGATCCAAGAGGTTATGAGGAGGATAGGAACGGACAAAAGGAAGATGATTCGTGCGACAGAATGTTAAATATTTTTTTGCGGAGATTTTTGATTTTAGATGACTCACGCAGTAAAAAGATGGGAAATGTCTAACAACTGCTTTGCCAAAAACGTCTTCAAACACCGGTCGTGCCTCTTGAGATTCCTGAACGGTTTCTTTGCTTCGGGGATAGTGATATCCCATGTGATGACGGTATTGATTGACGAAGGAGGCCTCCTCCATGAGACTAGATCGTTTTTCGAAAAGATGTACTTGGCCTAACTTCCCCAACTCAATGGCGGCTGTTGCGCCAAAAATCCCTCCCCCGATTACGGCAATTTTGGGTTTTCTATTGGTTCGGAATGATCGGATTTTTTCCATTCCTGTGATAATTTTTTGTGCAAGTGCAATATCCGGATAAGTTTGGTGTTCCTTTCTCAAAATCTTTAAGAATGTCTCCAGCTCCAACTGAAGGGGTTCTGGTTTGGAAGGACAGGAAATAGTTTTTGTCTTTTTCCCTTTCACAATCTCGATAATATTTTTTGCAAAATCACAATGAACGGAGATGTTTTTGAAATGGAAAGTAAGCGTTCGCACTTTTTCTGATCTGTGAAATCCTATGTCGAACACCCCCTTAATTTTTCTAGGGTAAAAAATAGAAGTGCTTATCCAGTTATTGTGGTTGGTTCTAATTCCCCCCCGTGGTACCAGGCCAAATAGATATTCAACAATGTCGAAGGGATGTAGTAACTCAAAAAGGGCATCCCATTTGATTTTTTTTACCTCCGGGTAAAGAAACCGCGCAGAAATAAAGTGGGGAACTCCCATGGGTTGAATAATCGAGCGAAGCCTTCTTACCAACGGATGGAAATGATAAATGTGCCCCACCATCACTTTTTTTCCGCTTTTTCTTGAAACTTTCTTGATAATGGCAATTTGGTTGGAGTTAAGTGCAATGGGTTTTTCCACTAAAATATTTGTGTGACGAAGAATAGATTTAACCAGAGAGAAATGAGTCGGTGTCGGCGTTGTTATATCAACACCATCAACGCTTTGAAGCAGTTTTGTCGACAAACGATTAAAGATGGGAATCGAATGTTGCCGCATTAATTCTTGTCGGTGCTTGTCTGTTTTAACAGCAACACCCGCCAGCTTGCACAATCCCTTCCTTTCCAGTTTTAGTAAGACCCTTAGGTGGTTGTGCCCAAATCTGCCCGCACCCATTAGAAGTATCCGGGGGACGTTACTTTTTTTCATTATTGTTAATGGATCGTATAGGATAGGGCGAATATCTTCCCATCTTGTAATAGGCGCTCAGTGGTTTTTTGAGATATTTCACAAAAAAGCCAACACGCAACAAATTAAAACTTCCACGCATCATCTTTAAAATGGGTATTTTGGAAGAGCCGGCTTGACGCAAATTGTGTCGAACGGGAATTTCACAGATTTTGGCACCTCTTTCCTTTGCAACTGCCGGTAGGAAAACTTGTGCCTGACCCCAAAGATAGAAATCGCGAATAAAACGACTGCGATAGGCTTTGAGACCACAACCAAAATCATGAATGGATAGATCAAAAAAATAGCGTGCAGTAGCATTAGCGATTTTTGAAAAAATAAGACGAGAGGTAGCATCTTTACGTTCTTTACGCCACCCCACAACAACATCGTAACCTTCTGAAAGCTTCTTCAACAGTGGAAGAATATCATTTGGATCGTTTTGAAGATCGGCGTCAATAAGTACGATAATGTCTCCTTTTGCCTCGCGAATCCCGACATCGAGCGCTGGGGTTTGTCCGCAATTTCTTTCCAAATGAATAACTTTCAGTGGAGATAGCGAAGATAGCTCCTCTTCTGTACCGTCGGTAGAGCCATCGTTTACAAAAATAATTTCATAAGGATCGGGTTGGCGATTCAACGCCACAACGATTCTCCGGTGAAGTTCCCTAACAATCGCCTCTTCGTTATAGACAGGGACAACAACTGAAATTTTTACCATACTAAAAATCACTCCTTCCGTGTCATTACCAAAAAGGTTGTTTTCATAGGAAAGTTGGGGTAGGAGTAGGCAAATTATGCCGAAAATGCAAGGTAAAGTGGTTCTCATTACCGGAGGGAGTTTAGGGATTGGTCAATGCATTGCCAAAACCTTTGCTAAAGAGGGGGCTAGAGTCTTTATCTGCTCTCGAACTTCTGCCGACGTGAACTATATAACGAAAGCCATCCAGGAAGAGAATGAATTTTGTGAAGGTCTTTCCATGGATGTAACAGACTCAGGCCAAGTTAAAGCTTGGGTTGAAGACATCTACCAAAGGCTTAAACGAGTTGATCTGCTTATCAATTGCGCTGGAATTTACGGTCCCATTGGACCAATGGAAACGCTGGATCCAAAGGAATGGAAAAACACAGTTGAGATTAACCTTTTTGGGACTGTGAATTGTATCCGTGCCGTGGTTCCCATCATGAAAAAACAAAGAGCTGGAAAAATCATTAATTTTTCAGGAGGGGGTGTTGGGGGTGTTTTGAATCCTAATTTTTCGGCCTATATTGCTTCGAAAGCAGGGGTGGGTGCTATTACAGAAGTTTTGGCCCGTGAGCTGAAGGATTTTAATATCCAGGTGAACGCGATTGCCCCGGGAGCTGTCAATACCCGGTTTTTGGATCGTGTTCTGGAGGCTGGTTCCAACCCGGGTAAGGAATTTTACGAGCGCTCTTTGAGACAAAAGGAAGAAGGGGGAACCCCTCCGGAACTAGCTGCAAAATTGGCCCTTTTTTTAGCTTCAGAAGACTCTAATTTTATCACGGGTAAAATCATTTCTGCTAAATGGGATCCATTTCATCAGGCAAAGGAGTTTAGGGAGGAGTTAGAGAAGGGGGGGCTCTGGAATTTGCGGCGTATCGACAGGATGAAATTCTATGAAAAAACTTAAAAAAGAAAATAGAAAGGTCCTTGTTACGGGGGCCTATGGTTATATCGGATCGTGGGTTGCCAAAGAACTTGGAGAAAATGACATTGAATCCTGTTTGATTGACAAGGTGTCGCTTGATTTACCCAATAGTCACCAGTTTGATCTGCGCGATTCCCAAAAAACTCTTGACTGTGTTGAACAGTTCAAACCCGATCTGTTCATCCATTGTGCTACTCACTCGGCGCTCGCCTACCAGCAGCACTTTGCCGATTCGTTTAGGGAAGACTGTGAGATTTTGACCTCCATTCTTGCCGCTTTGTCGAAGCGGTCACATTGTCGGTTTGTTTACCTTAGTTCATCCTATGTCTACAGCGGGTTGCCGGAAAAAACTGTTGTGAACGAAGAGAGTCCCTTGAAGCCGATTCATAATTTTGGAGTTGCCAAATCTTTTTTTGAACAATTTGCTCTAAAACAATATTCAGACACGGTTGCTTTGAGACTCTTTTCGGTTTTTGGCCCCGGGAATTATCTTTTCCCCAACTCCGTTCACAACATGATCCAGGAGTGCAGAGAAACTGGTAGGGTTACCATTTGGGGTGAAGGAAAAAGAAAAATGCAGTATGTTTTTATTCGGGATGTTTTGAAGGCCATTGAAGAGGCCTGTTTTCTTGAACCGGGCATTTATAATGTGGGTGGTAATGAATACCTATCGGTGGCCGAGACAGCCAAAAACATTGCTGCATTGCTGAATGCAGATGTGGTTTTTGTGAAAGATAAAAAAGAGGGGGAGACACTTCCCTTTGGCGACAATGCCAAATTCAAACAGGCTTGTGGCAAGGATTGCTTCACCTCTTTTGAAGAGGCTTTAAAGGAGTATCTGGCATGAAGTATTTTGTGACTGGGGGTGCCGGATTTATCGGAAGTCATTTGGTTGACCGACTGATGGCACAGGGACATTCGATTGTCGTTTACGATAACTTGTCAACTGGCAAAGAGGATTTTACTCGTCATCATTATGGTTCTCCTAGTTTTCGTTTTATCAAAGGGGATTGCCTTGAATTTGCCCCCTTGCAAGAGGCTATGTCTGGTTCTCAATTCGTTTTTCATCTGGCCGCCAATTCTGATATCCCCAAGGGGGCTAGCGAAACAAGGCTCGATCTGGAGCAAGGGACATGCGTTACCTACAATGTAATGGAGGCGATGCGGCAAAATCGCGTAGAAAAAATTCTTTTTTCCTCCAGCAATGTTATTTATGGAGAAGCCCAGCAGATGCCAACACCGGAGGATTATGGGCCACTCCTTCCGATTTCTTTTTATGCCGCTGCTAAGCTCGCTTCCGAGGGATTGATAACTGCTTTTTGCCACAATTTCAACATGCGCTGTTGGATCTACCGGTTTGGCAATATCGTGGGCCCTCGTGCCACGCACGGGGTGATGTATGATTTCTACAACAAATTACAGAAAAATTCTGAGGAACTAGAAGTCTTGGGGGATGGCAACCAGTCTAAGCCGTACCTTGAAATTTCCGATTGTATTGAGGCGCTTCTGTTCGGTGTTCGTCATGGCCAAGATAGTGTCAACGTTTTCAATCTGGGGACTGGCGAGGCCACATCGGTGAGTACCATTGGTCGTATGGTCCTAGAGGAGATGGGACTGGTAAAAACACGCTTGCGTTATACTGGTGGTCGACGCGGTTGGCCAGGGGATATCCATACCGTGCGACTCGATTGCGACAAATTACGCTCACTGGGTTGGAAGCCTAAATATACCTCTGACGAAGCAGTGCGTGTGGCCTTTCAGGCGATGCTTAAAGAATGGTGTTGGCGTTCCTAGTGGATGAAGATGATCTTGCTTCCCTGTTTTTCAAATCGGATATCGACAGGACGTAATTCTGGCAGTGATTTTTTTATGGATTCATGTTTTTCCTTAGGAGCGTAAAAAATTAGAAAGCCGCCCCCCCCCGCGCCTAGAAGTTTGCCACCAATAGCACCGGCTTTCAACGCTTTTTCATACCAACTATCAATTTGAGTATTACTAATTCCATCAGTGATTTCTCTTTTGAGCATCCAGTTTTCATGTAAAATCTCTCCAAAGGAATCGAGATTGTTTTTTTGTAGTTCCTCTTTCATTAAAAAAGCCAATTGAACCATTTTTTTTAGGAGCAATTTTTTTTCAGGATTTTTTAAGAGGACCTCGCTTTGCGCTTTAAGAATATCGGCGGCGCTATGCCCAAAACCGGTGTGCAGCAATAACAAATTGCTTTGTAACTGTTCTAATGTTTCCAAGCGGCATATGATCGGATCGACAAAAACCGATTCATCCGGGTTAAACTGAATAAATTTGAATCCTCCATAAGCGGCGATATATTGATCCTGTTTGCCAATAGGGTCTTCACAGTCTACCATTTCAACCTCGCAAGCCTCTTTGCATAGATCTTCTGCAGAACGAAAATCTCGTTTGTAGGTATGGAGCGCGTTAAGCAATCCTACAGTGAAAGAGCTAGAGGAACCAAGGCCAGTGCCGTGCGAAGGAATGTCCGCGACGGAAGTAATTTCAATGCCCCCAGGAATCTTGAGTCTTTTTAAGGCAGCACGGAGCACTTTGTGTTGGATGGCATCTACCTCATCAACAATTTCTGTTTTGGAATAGCCGAGACGAAATCCCTTTTCAAAACGATTATTCACAGTAACATAAATATATTTATTAATCGCAGTACTAACAACGGCTCCCATCTCTTCTCTGTAAAAAGAGGGGATGTCACTTCCGCCACCGACAAAGCTGATTCTTAAAGGTGTTGAGCTAATAATCATGAGACAATGCCTTTTTCGCGATCTCTAATCGTTCGAAGGTGCCCATATCGTAATAGCGAGTGTTTGTAAAGTAACCCCAAAGAACCTTTTTTTTGATCAACTGAGGGTAGATTTCATCTTCAAAAGAGATTTTTTTGTCGGCCGGGATGGCATTCAAAACGGTGCGCCGATAATAAGCAATGCCCCCATCGACACCATTCATCTCTTTGGTTTCCTTGGCCTTCGAATAAGCTGAGATGAGACCCCCTTCCTCTAGACGCATGTTGTTTTCAGCAATGGGTTCCCAATTTTTATAAACCGCAATCATACCTCCTTCGCTAATCCCCCGGGCTTTGTGGAGAAAATCGGGGTAATCAAGAGGACAAAAGGTGTCGCCATTGAGGAGCAGGAATTCCTCCCGGATTTTGTTTTGTGCCAGCTTTAACGCCCCACCGGTTCCCATCGGCTCTGGTTCATAGGCATATTGGATATTTATTTTTAATTGTTTGCCGTCTTGAAAATAGTTTTCGACCTGTTCTCCAAGATAACTGAGGAGCAATAAAAAATCGTTGAATCCCTGGTTTTTGAGATATTCAAATTGATATTGTAAAAAAGGTTTGTCACCTATTTCCACCATCACTTTTGGAATCTTGGATGTAATGGGTCTAAGCCTTGTGCCCAATCCCCCCGCTAGGATGACCACTTGCAAAGGTTTCATCTTAAAGTTTTGCAGGGTCAATGGCCTTGATGTTGAAGAGATATTTGATAATACATAGCAAAAAACAGCGGCCAGACCGGAAAAGATTGACAGTCGGCTCGCCAATGCGTGGACGATAATCAATCGGAATCTCCTTGAATCGGAGCCCGAGTTTTTTCGTCTTCACAATGATCTCAATCCAAAAAGAGTAGTTGGTTTCCCACTTTGCCGCATTAATGAGCTTTCTCGAATAAAGCCGCATGCCGCTGGCAATATCTTTGGTGCGGATACCAAAAGGGATGGCTACAAGCAGTGCAAAAGTTCGATTGCCAAGCCAATTGAGCCACGGCATTGCCTTTTGTTTTTTGTGTAGACGGCTCCCATTTACAAAATCATATCCTTTTTGATACCAACCGATAAATTCAGGAATGGCATCCATGGGGTAGGTCCCATCGCAATCAGAAACAATGACGACTTCGCCCTTGGAGGTGTGTAGTCCCTCGATGATTGCCTTGCCGGGACCGCATTTTGGCATGGTGATGACCTTGCAGCCGAGTGATCGGGCAATGTCGGGTGTTTTGTCGGTAGAGGAATCAACAATGATGATTTCAGGATTATAAGCGGCGGCGTATTTTTGAATATCGCGCACCACCACAGCGATGGCTTTTTCTTCGTTCAATGTTGGCATTACAACGGAAAGAGTCGTCATAATTTCAAACCACCATGTTCATTTTTTCTGCCAGCTTTTTGGAATGTTCAATCACCTGGTCGGAGTTCAAATACTGAAATTCCGCAAACCGGCCGGAGCACTCTATACCAATAGATTGAAGATAAGACAAGACACTCTTTTTGTTTTTTTTGCTTTCCAAGTCATCGATTACATAGGCGTATTTTTCAGTATGAACCTCAGTGAACTGAACATCTTTTTTGTCAATAAATTCTAACTTAACCATATCGTTTATGACCTGTTTCACAACCTCTTGCGGACTCAAATCACTATATTTAGTTCCTTTGCGGAAGGTGACTTCTGCTAGAAACGTGGCAGAGCCGTCGCTCAGACAGTAGTTTTCTCCCAAAAAGTTAAGGCGATTCAGACGGTGAAAAATGATATCTCTTTGTGGAAACATCATGGAAAAATGATCGCTAATTGTGTCCTTTTTAACATTGATAATAACGATGTGGATGGAATTATATTTAAGGTCTGCGATGGCTGATTGCACTTCTATTGGAACATTTTCCAGGCAAGGCATTAACTCATGAAGTGGCATGCAGTTGATCATTTGATCTGCTTGGAATTCTTCACCCTGGATTGTAGAGACGATCCATTTCCCTTCCGATTTTCTCACTTTTTTTACACGAGTATTGAGATGGATTGTAGACTTATCTCTGATTCTTTTTCTTAAAGCATCACAAAGACTCATGACTCCGCCACTTTTTGGATAGTGAAAATGGAGCTGATGGAGATAGCCCTCATTAAATTTTCCAGCACAGGAATCAATAATGTGCTGGTCAGGTGGTTGTGGAATTCGCTCCACCATTTGGGTATCCATCATGCTTGGGTCAAACTTCCAAATTTTTTCGTTATAAGGTTGCAAATAAAAGCGGGTGATTCCTTCACCAAACGTTTTTAGAAAGAAAGCAAGCATATTATCTGCCGGCATATTGCGGTAAGGGTTGTTCAAGAACGTGTTCAGACAATATTGAATATCTTTTTGGTTTCCAAGTTGCGCCAAAAAATTCTCGAAAGGATATTTGATAAAATGACCATTGTAATAAATCTGATTTGAGCGGCGAATTTTTTCTGTTTCGGTCAATCCCCTTATAAACTGGAGTATCTCTTCATTTTTGGAAAAAATAATATGAGGACCTACATCGTAGTAAATTCCGTGAGTATTAAAAGAGCGGCAAAGACCTCCCACCTCCTCCTGGGCTTCGAGAATGACGGTTTTTTTGTTAAGGAAGCAAGCCAAGCTAAGGCCCGCAATGCCTCCACCGAGGATAATAAGTTTGTTTGTCATTTAAGAGTCCATTCCCTTAAAATTTGCATGAGATGCAACGCTCCATATCGAAAAATCTGGAGTTTGCGTATTCCCCCGATTCTAGTAGGCTCATCGACAGGGATTTCCGTCCATCGGATTTTATTTTTTAGTGCACGGATACTAAGCAATGGTATCCAGCAACTATTGGTTCGGAATAGCTTATCCAGAGGTTCCAACTTGTCTATTCCAAGGCGGCTTGGGAGATCTTTTTTGTGTGCGCGATACATGACAAACGGGTCCGTCATTAACGCAGACGTTTTAGGTTTGAAAAGCAAATTAATAAGCGTGCGAAACAGGAGATTTCCAAAACGGGTAACCCAGTCATCATCATATGATTTCGCGGAACCGAGATAACGAGAGGCAATAACCATATCGTATCCCTTTTGCATTTTCCCTATTAAGTCTGGAATAGCCTCAGGCACGGAATTTCCATCTGGAGAAAAATAAATGACAATGTCACCCCTAATTTTTGGCCAAGCTGCTAAATAAGCCTTCGTCAACCCTTTTCCGGGAGAAACAACGACCTCATATCCTTGCTCCTTGGCCCATTCCACCGTTCCATCTGTTGAGCCGCCATCGGCCACCAAAATTTGATCAACCCACTCTGGCTTGATCCGAGGCATGATGGCTTTCATCCCCTCTATTTCGTTGAGGGTCATTAATAAAAGGGTTGATTTCATGAGACGGTGTCCTATGTCATAAAAAGAGAGTCTTGACCATTAAATTTTATTTGAACAACTACTTGATATTACTTGTTTTTCTGTAGTAAGCAGCTTGTCTTGGAATACCTATAGAGCTTCTCCAAAACCGTTTTAGTTCAGGATAGGAATCCAACTCCGCGATACAGTCTTTGTGTTCACAGATGATAAGAGTGTAGTCAGTCAAATTTTCCTTCAACCATTTTTCAGATAGCAAATCGAAATTTTTAAGACGTATCCTGGCTGTCGGTGCCTGTTGATAATAAGGATACATCCAGACATTCGGTTTGCTGATAATTAACACATTGTCATGGGGGCGGATTTCTTCTCGATAAATTTCGATTCGGTCATCAAAAAAATGTTTTTCTTTGTAAAGAAAATCTCTGTTAGTGAAAGCATATCGATACCAGGGGATTGCTTTCGGATGGTAGGAAACCAAAGGTTTGGCATAGTTTATAACATTACAAATTAACAAGAGAATCAAACAAAGATAGCGGACTGCGGAATGATAATTTAAAATTTTATTTTGACCGATCCGCGGCAAGAAAGCTAGGCTTCCAATAAATGCCGGTGCAAAATAACGAACTATGGAAATGTTTTCGTCGCGCGGAAATTTTAAAGTAATGAATACAATAGAAGCGAAAGCTGTGAATGCATAGAGACGCTCAGCCAATTTTGAGCGACCAAAACAAGCATAATAGATCAAAAAAACCAATAAAAATCCAAAAGGTCCAAACGAAGCATTCATCTCTTGTGGAAAATAATGGAAATGCCAAGGCAGATCATGAGTCCATTTGCCAACAGTAGCATTATAAAGAAAACTTAATGCAGTATCAATGAATGGAAAACCGACGGAGCTGAAAGGGAGAACGAAATCTATCAGTTCAAGATGATACTTAAAAAAGTTTTGGAGCATTGTAATTGGGGCCATCGGATGAATGAGTTTTGAGGTGGGGCCGATTAAGTGATCAAAGGTAAGAAAATTATGAAGATACAAATGGGGTTGTAGCAGTATCAGTGTTAATGCCAAAAATGGGATTAGCATCTTCCAGGATAAGTTAGATCCCTCTAGTCTCCAAGATTTTTTATCCAACAGTTCCATGAGAATAAAAGCGATCAGTGAAAAAGGTGCCACAAAGACAAAAGTGAGTTTGGCAGTAGAGCCGAAGGCAAATGCTAAGATAGCCAAATACAGGTCTGAATAGTGGCGATGTTCATGAAACTCCTTAAGGCAAAACCACATCAGGATGAATGCAAAGATGGCAAGCATATCTCCCTTAATAGATGTGGAACAATAAATAAGAATGGGCATGGAGGCCGCGACAAATGTTAAAGTCAGTGCGGTTTTTTTATTTACCTGACGTGAAACAACTTCATATATTGTCACAAGAATACCGATAAAAAAGATATAAGCGATAAAACCTACGCCAATTGTTTGTCCAGACCGGCTAAAAATATAGAGCAATAGATCTCCCCCCATGGGCCAGACAACTTGCCTGGGATCGGAATAGTTTGTTGTAAAAACAGTACCTTCGTTAAGATAAAGGAAAGCCCTTGAAATGTGAAAAGTCATCCCATCCCATTCCCAGCCTGGGACAGAGAAAATGGAGAGAAAGAAAAGGTAGAAAACAAAAAGATAGAGAATAGAGACGGGCACTTTGCCGTGTTGGCACGGAAGGCCCCTTATGGTGTGCCAATAATCCTTCAATTGGGATAAGATGGTTTTCCAGAAAGTGAGGCAAATACCAAAAGCTAGGAGATCGACAATCGTAAATAAGATGAGGAGATGAAAGATAAAAGCCAGCTGATAAATTCCAGAAAGAACAGAAAAAAGGAGCAAGATTGATTTAGAAAATGAAAGTTTTTCACCCCAAAATGGTCTGATTTGGCGGTCAAGAAAGGCAATCAGGCAGACTAAGACAAAGACAGTGAGAACGGAGATTAAGATGTTGAAAATCATGAGTTTTTATACTATCGCGAGACCATGACTTCATCAAGTCAACATATCTTGATTACCGGAGGTGCAGGTTTCATCGGCTCCCACTTTTGTGAATATTTCCTTGGCAAAGGATTTCGGGTCACTTGCCTGGATAATTTCATTACGGGCACAAGGGATAATATCCGACATCTTGAGAACAGTAACGGTTTTACATTCATCGAGCACGATATAACTTCTCTATTGAAAGTGAAAGATGCCATTCATTTTGTTATCCATTTGGCTTCTCCAGCCAGTCCAAGGGATTATCAACAGTATCCTCTTGAGACGCTGAAAGTTGGTTCCTTGGGAACCTTGAATCTGCTGGAGCTAGCTAAATCAAAAAAGGCAACATTTTTGTTGGCCTCCACGTCAGAGGTTTATGGTGATCCGAAGGTTCATCCACAAACGGAAGATTATTGGGGCAACGTCAATCCAATTGGACCACGCAGCTGTTACGATGAGTCTAAGCGGTTCTCGGAAAGTCTCACGATGGCTTATCATCGTCTTTATGGATTGGAGACGAGGATTGCCAGAATTTTCAACACGTATGGACCTCGAATGAGGCTCAACGATGGAAGGGCCTTGCCTCAGTTTTTAACACAGGCTTTGCAAGGGCAAGATCTGACCGTTTTCGGAGATGGTTCTCAGACGCGCAGCTTTTGTTATGTATCCGATATGGTAGAGGGACTTGCAAAACTCTTGTTTTCTAAGGAGATTTACCCCGTTAACTTAGGCAATCCTCATGAAATTTCTTTGTTGGATTTTGCCAAAGAGGTGATTCGTCTCACTAAAAGTAGAAGCCAAATTGTTTATCGGGAACTTCCAGAAGATGACCCGAAAAAAAGAAGACCCGATATTACAAAGGCGAGGCGCCTCCTCGGTTGGGAGCCGAAAGTCGATTTAGAGGAGGGCTTGAAGAAGACAATTCCTTATTTTTTGGAGAAGCTAAAAATGAATAATATAAAAACCGCCTGACCTTATTCCAAACAGTCGTTACCGTTAGCAAAACCGTTTCCAAGACGAGTATCAAATCCAAAAAGAAGCTTTGGTGGTTAATGTAGTATAAATCATAATCAATGTTATCGTGAATTTCTTTGTCGCGATCGGGGCTGATTTGCCACAGGCCCGTTAAACCAGGCTTGCCCTTCAAACGATCCCTTTGCACCTCATCATATTTTTCAACATGAAAGGGCATCTCGGGTCTTGGGCCAACGATAGCCATATCCCCCGTGAAAACATTCCAAAGTTGAGGCAGTTCGTCCAAATTTGTATCCCTTAAAAAAGAGCCAATCCTGGAAATATATTGAGAAGGAGCATTGCTGGAGGGAGAAGGCATATAGGTAGGTGTTTCCAGAGACATGGTCCTGAATTTATACATCGTGAACGACTTACCATCTTTTCCAGAACGCTTTTGATTAAAAAAGACAGGCCCCTTGCTCCCCAACTTTACCAATATTGCAAGAATTGGAAAGAGGGGTGCTAAAAGAATAAGAAGAGTTGCCGAAAGAACAAGATCAAATAATCTTTTTGTCATGCTGTAGAGCAAACTTAAATGGTATTCTCTTTTCTTAAGAAGCGGGATATCCCCAATGTTTTTTGTATCCACCTGTTCCAAGCGAAGATCGTAGAGGTGGGGGACAAAGCCATAGGTGACATTATTTTGGATGCAGGCCTGAATAATTTCCAATATTCGATTTCTCTCGATTGATGGCATAGCGATCATAACCTGATAAACATTCTGTTGTCGGACAATGCGGCCAAGTTCATTCAGACCGCCCAGGACCTTGGCAGTAAACGGCAATACTTTTGAACGGGTGCGCTGAAGGGTTAGGGTTGTTCCAGCCGTGAGATGGTCATCTAAAAAACCGGCAAGAGAATAATCACCACCTTCCATAAAATAGAGTTTTTTGAAGAGGAGTTGGCCCGTTTCGCCCGCACCATAAATTAATATTTTTCTTTCATGCTTTCCTTCCAGGTATTTTTTATGATGGTACTTGAAAAAGAAGTGACGCGAACAAGAGAGAAAAGCGAGTACAAAGAGAGAGCTTATGATAAAATCCCACGTGGAATAAAAAATACTTAAAAAGCTGTTCAATGCTGTAAAAAGAATAGTGGTGATAAAAATATTGCGCAACAGGCCCGCTTTTTCCTGAATATTGAGAAGAGTTGCCTTGTTTTCATATTGGCCGAGTCGTTCCGCGGAAACAACGAAGATAAGGGCATAAAGCATTGATAATTCAAATCGGAACCATGCTGCAGCTCCATAAAAGTCATGTTGACCGAGAATGACTTGGAAAAGATAAGTACTTTGAAACGCGAGAATAATCAAAACAACGTCAGAAAGTGCTTTTGCAAATACCAGAAGATGCTTCGAGGTAATTTTCATTGGGACGGTATACTAGCGGCCAATACTGAAGTAGTCAAACCCCAATTCTTTCATTTTTTGAGGCTCGTAAAGATTGCGGCCGTCAAATAGGACAGGTTTGTTCAATAACTGCTTCATTCTTAAGAAATTGGGGCTCCTAAATTCATTCCATTCAGTGGTGATCACCAAGCAATCCGCCCCCTCTAAACATTGGTAGTTTCCTGGGCAAAAGGTAACTTTTTTTCCAAAGAGGGGCCGGACATTATCCATTGCGACGGGGTCAAATGCCCTGATTTCAGCTCCCCACTCGAGCAACTTTTCAATGAGGAAAAGGGAAGGGGCTTGTCGAATGTCATCTGTTTCGGGCTTAAAAGCAAGACCCCACATGGCGATGCCTTTCCCTTTTAAATTTTGCGTTCCGCCAAAATAATGAACAATCTTTTTTAAAAATTTTTCCCTTTGGTTTTGGTTGATGGCGTCTACTGCTTCTATAAGTTTTACCGGGCAGTCCTCCTTCTTTCCAAGTTCAATCAGGGCGGAGATATCTTTAGGAAAGCAAGAACCCCCATAGCCCAAACCCGGATATAAAAATTGGGAACCGATGCGAGGATCCCATCCTACAGCGTGTCTTATATGTCGAATATCGGCGCCAACCTTTTCACAAAGGCCGGCCATTTCATTCATAAAAGAGATGCGGGTGGCCAGCATCGCATTGGCTGCATATTTGGAGAGCTCCGATGAAGCGATATCCATTATCAAAAAGCATTCTCTTTTTCGCATAAAAGGCTCATAGAGCTCTTTTAACAATTCTGAATCTTGTGATTTTTCCACGCCGACAACAATACGATCCGGGTAGCGACAATCTTGAACGGCGGTTCCTTCTTTTAAAAACTCAGGATTGGAGGCCACGGCTACTAAATTGGGATCGCACTTTCTCTTCTTAAGTTGTACCTGAATCATTTCTTTTATTTTGACTGTGGTTCCAACAGGAACGGTGCTTTTGGTAACAACCAGGATGTGGCTATTGATAGCGTCTCCAAGTGTCTCCGCCACATTAAAAACATTTGTTAAATCAGGAGAACCATCTTCATTGGAAGGGGTATCGACCGTCAAAAAGCAAACTTGGGAACCATCCAAACCTTCGGCCAGATTGTTTGTAAAATAGAGGCGTTTTTCTTTTAGACCACGTTTAATAACTTCTTCAAGTCCTGGCTCATAAATGGGGGTAACGCCATTGGCAAGCGATTTGATTTTTGCCTCATTTTTGTCAACGCACCAAACTTCGTTGCCGGCATCGGCAAGACAGGCACCGGTGACTAATCCCACATACCCGCTACCGACAATTGTAACTTTCACCGCCTCGGCCTCCCCATCCTCATATTTTAAAGGGATTTACTCGTTATACTCTAACTCCAAATGGGTAATCGGTTCTTCGCCCATCAAATGTCTTAGAGTATTTTTCAGTTTTGTTTGTTGCACAAAGAGATTGTGCTCTGGATAAAGCCCTTCGGCCACCATGGGTGACTTATAGAAGAAAGAAAGCCACTCTTGAATACCTTTTAGGCCGGCCCGTTTTGCCAAGTCCATAAAGAGAACCAAGTCGAGCACAATAGGTGCTGCCAAAATAGAATCACGACACAAAAAGTTAATTTTGAGCTGCATGGGATAATCGAGCCAGCCAAAAATATCGATGTTGTCCCAACTTTCCTTGTTATCGCCGCGAGGAGGGTAATAATTAATTCTCACCTTGTGGTATAATTCCCCGTAAAGTTCCGGCTGTAATTCCGGCTGCAAGATCGTGTCGAGCACGGAGAGTTTGCTCTCTTCCTTTGTTTTGAAGTTTTCCGGATCGTCTAAAACCTCTCCGTCTCTATTGCCCAAAATGTTGCTAGAAAACCAACCATGAATACCCAAAAGCCTTGCCCGCAAACCGGGGGCGATAATCGTTTTCATCAAGGTTTGGCCTGTTTTAAAATCTTTTCCGGAAAGGGGTGTGTGTGTTTCAGCTGCCAACTGCTGCATCGCTGGAATATCAACCGTCAGGTTGGGTGCCCCATTGGAAAAGGGAATTCCCAGCTTCAAAGCTGCGTAGGCGTAAATCATGCTGGGGGCAATCGCCGGATCATTATTTTTTAAACCCTTTTCAAAAGATTCGATGGAGCCATGGACACTATGAGGGCTTAAAAACGCTTCCGTCGAAGCACACCAGATCATGTTCAAACGATTTGCTCGAGATGTTTCTTTAAAGCGGTGAATATCTTCCGTAATTTGTTGTGCAAGATCCCATTTGGTCGATCCCTTTTTGGTATGAGTGCCGTCGAGTTTGCGAACATAATTTTTGTCGAAAGCGGCAGGCCATGGTTGAAGTGTCGTTAATTCTTCTTTTAAAGAATCCAACAAAGGTTTTTCAAGAACTCCTGCTTTGAGGGCCGCATCATAGGCATTGTCCGGAAAAACGTCCCAGGCGCCAAAAGTAAGATCTTCTAAAGAGGTGAGGGGGACAAAATCTTTAACAGGGGGACTTTTGTGATCCTTCCTTTTGCCAAGTCTTATGGTCCCCATTTGTGTAAGAGACCCAAATGGCCTACCAATTTTTCGCCGGCAGGCTGCAACACCGGCAACAAAAGTAGTGCTCACCGCTCCAAGACCTACCAACAGGACACCTAGTTTTCCTTGCGGTTTTTCGATGGCGACAGGTTTTTGTATCATATTGAAATTCCTTAGGTTCCGCGTCCATACCATATTCTTTAAAAAAATCATCAAATTTTAAGCAACTTTTTTGGAAAAGATGCGAAAAGAATAGTGAAAAGAGAGTAGAAATATAACTATATGAAAGGACTTGATTTTTTATGATTATCCGGTGGCTTCAATCCATTGTTGGTACAAAAAGATCCCAAAATGGGCATTATCCCGAACCCATTAACACACATTCTCTGATTGATGTGGCGCATGAGGTGTTGTCCAAAGAGGCGTTAGAAAAGAAAAATGCCCTCAAGGATTTCGAAAAATATGGTTGGCTTTTTGGACAGCAAGAAAGTTTCAGACAACGTGTCAGAGAAAAGGTAAGGCGCTTTTTAAAATTCCGTCGCTTCCAAACAGATCCTGTAGAAGAGTTGGTCGAAGAGGTGACCGAAAGAATTACAGAAGCTGCCCAAGCAGATCCTTATTATAAGAAGCTTTTTGATGGCCCCGAAAAAGATTGATAAAAATTAAACCCAATCCTATCCAGAGTGTTGCCCGAATCCTTTTTACAATTTGAATCGTCAATCCAATGGCCGGGTTGAGGCCTAACAAATAAAGTGCGGCGCTGTAAGCCCCTTCCATCACTCCCAACGCACCAGGAATAAAAGTAAAAGCTGTGTTGATGATCGGTGCAAGTGTTGCTAACAACAGCGCAATCACAAGGGTAAACTCAGGCGTAATTGTTTTTCCAATCAGATAGACTTCAAAAACTCCTAAGAAGCGGCCAGCGATATGCAGGGTCAGTGCCGACCAAAAGGCAAAATGACTCTTTTGATAAAGTTGCAAAACCTTTTCATCTAATTCTATTGCCTTATCCATATGTTTTGTCGCTGCTTTTGTGGCGATGTGGAATTTTAAGGCCAACCTCAAAATAGAACTAAAAAGTCCTTTTCTTTGTCGCAACAAAAAGAAAAAAATAAGACTGGTGGAGAAAACGAGAAAGACGGGTGCGCCAATAGCTATCTGAGGTGGAAGTCCCGGGAGTGTGAAAAAGGCAAAAGCAGCCCCCACAAAGATGACAGAAACAATCGCAATGCTGTTGACGGTGCGGTCCACAACGACAGAGGCAGCAATAGAAGTTGCATTGGCCATTTTGTGGAGCAAATAAATACGCATCGAATCACCACCCACAAAATTAGCAGGGGTCATGACGTTGACGGTTTCTCCAACAATTTTGGATTGAAAGAGTGTCCAGAAGGGAATCGTATTGCCTTGTTGTTTTAGGATTTGTCGCCAAGCAAGGGTGTAGCAAACATACCAAATCAAACCGACACTCAAAATAGGAAGCAATTCCCAACCAAATTCTGTGACGTGATTTTTGATGGATTCAAAACCAATTTTTTTGACGACCGATAGCAAGACGGCTAAACCGATACCCAAAAAAAGTAAACGGACTGCTTTAAATGTTTTTGATTTCACTTTCAGCCTTTTTTAAATCTTCCAAGGTGTCGACTTCCAACCATCGGATGCCAGAGGTATTAGCGATGTGAATTGGTTCCCCATTTTTTGCCAATTCACCCAAAATCATTTCAACAGAAACTTTTTCTCCCAATTTGCCTAACACCGTTTCAAAACCATTGCGATAAATATCCAATTTTGATTTGGGGCAATAGGTCATCCCAATATACCCTCCATCGTAATCTAGAAGATTTTTATGAATTTCTTTGAGTTGCCTTTTGGAATCCAATTTAACCTTCATGTCATCGGCAACCAGAGGACGATCAAAGTCACAGCAAGCGGTGATCCCTTTCACCTGTTTTAGAATATGATCCAGCAATTTTTTAGGATAGATGTGATCGACATTTAACAATAAGAAATCGTTATCCAGAAAAGGTAACCCCACCTTTAAAGTCAAAATGCTTCCCTTTTCAAAATGAGGATTTTCAAAAAGCGTTATTTGAGGTGCTCGCTCGTTAAGATACGCTTTTAAGCGATTGGATTGAAAACCACAAACAACCCCAATTTGGGTGATTCTTGAATCCTTCAAGAATTCAAGCTGATAATGAATTAGCTCTTGTCCGTTGACCTTTACAAGGGCTTTCGGAAGTTCGTTGGTCAAGGTTCCAAGGCGGTCTCCCGTACCCGCTGCCAGTATCAAAACTTTCATAGGAGGGACAGACCTAGAACATCTCCTTTAATTGGGCAAGTTCGGAAATGACAGGAATGCCTGGGAAACGGCTTTGGAACTCTCTCTTGGTGAACATACCCTCTTTGGCGATAAAATCGATTCCGCTTTCAAAAGCCCATTCACCATCTTTGAGCGAATCACCGATAAACACGATATCATTTGGATTACCACCCCATTTTTCCAAAATGTAGAGAAAATGTGGCAATCCCTTCACAAAGTTCCCTTTGTGGCCTAACACTAAATCACAAGGAATTTCTAACTGCTTTACAAATTTGTCTAATAATTCTTGCGCGCTATTAGAGGAAATAATGACGGCGTATCCCTTTTCTTTGAGATAACGAATTGTTTCAAGGGTGTCTGGATAGCTTTCTTCTAAAAAATAATTTTCCCTCTTTTTCTTCTCAAAGATTTGCGAAGCTTTTTTATTTCTCTTTTTTTCTTCCGGATAGAGAGTATTGAGTTGTTCAGAAAAGGGAAGCCCCGAAGTAAGTTGATAAAGCTGCCTTGCTTCTCGTTCACTAATTCCAAAATGCTCCGACATCACTTCAGAAGCAATGTCACTGAGTTGTTCCATGGAGTTGACGAGTGTTCCGTCAAAATCAAATACCAGAATTTTTTTATTCATAGGTTGATGTGGCCTTGGGTAGGGAAAAAGGCTGCAACTTCAGATAAAGCAGGATTCCGTTGGCAATCCAAAGACCCGCAATGGAGAGATAAAGTAGCCATGGCAAAGTACCAATAAGTGCAGCCAATAAAAAGTAAAGTGAGAAACAATCTTTGCGCATTAAAATTTTCCCATAACGGATGAAGCCCAAAAGGACTGGCGAATAATTGTTTTCAGACAACTTCGATAAATATTCTTTGTCAAAGGTGACTAGGCTTGCTGAATGAGTAAATCTTTTTAAAAACTGAATCATCTGCCACAAAAGACCCCCAAGACCACCCAAAAGCAGAGTGGCCATCCCAACGGTAGCTGATTGACCATGGTTATTTGAAAAAGCAAAAATCAACCCTACAAAAAAACTGATCAAAGCACCATTGTCGCTGATCGAATCAAAATATTGTCCGAATTTGGAAGTAGTAAAATTAAGTTTGGCCACTTCTCCATCGCAACCATCAAAGATGGAAGCGCATTGAAAAAGTGCAGCCCCCATCAACAACATTTTATAAGAGCCTTGCGCTACAAAAAAACCGGTTGAAATTCCCAAAGCTAAATTAAGTAGTGTAATCCAATTGGGGTGTATGTTCCATTTGGCAAGCCTCAAACTAATGGGTAACGAAATTCTTTTATTGAGATATTTCGCAACAGGACCCGGTGTGCTGAGTCGGATGTTTTCAGTTAAAATTTTCTCTGCCTCTTTTATTTGAGAGACATCATCGACAATAAATTTAAAAAAGGGCGAAGCCAATTTTTCTTCTACAAGGCAGTTCGTTGGAATGATTTTGTCAGCCTGAATTTCTCTCGTTAAGGTTCCTTTTTCATAAGTGACAAGGGAGACGTGAATGCCTCGTTTTTCAAGCTGTGGGGCGATCATTTCATGATAACGAATGGCAAGTCTTGCCGGCAGAAGAACCCCTACGGTTTTAATTCCGGCTTTTTTAAGGGCCAAAATGTTTCTCAAAAAGAGGGGAATGCCGACAATCCTTTGGAAAAGGATCCCTTCAGGGGCTTTGCAAAGCTCGTGGGAGAGCAAGACTTCTACTTTCATGAGGCGGGATTTTAATCATTCCAAAGGGGTATTGTAAAGCTTAATTGACTCTATTAAAAAATCCGTGTTAGGTTACTCGTCCAATGCTTCAAACGAATGGCAATGGCCATGAAAAAGGGTATAAAAGGCCTCCGAAACTCCGTGGTCTTAGCTATTATTTACGCTGCAGGGTCGAAAAAAGGCCCTATCTCGTTAATTTAGAGTTTACCAAGCTGTGTAATGCCAAATGCTTTTTTTGCAGTTGTTGGCAGGTAGAATCGCCCAATGAGCTGCAAGATTATAGCCCCGTTATCAAGCGTTTTCGTCCCATTGTTTGTTCTGTTTCGGGTGGGGAGCCTCTTTTAAGAAAAAATTATGACGAACTCTTGGCTGGCATCAGGCCTTGGTGTCACTATCTGATGATTATTACGAATGGGGGTCTTCTCAACGAAGAATCTGCCTCGAGATTGCGTAGCGCTGGGGTTGACCAACTCACCATTTCTCTCGATTATTTAAGCAAAAAGCATGACGAAGTTCGAAAAATTGAGGGACTTTTTGACAATATCAGCAAAATGGCCCCTCTTTTAGCCTCAAAAGGCTACAATATTTGCCTAAACACCATCATTATGGAATCCAATATGGATCAGATTATTCCCATTGCGAAGGCAGCCAAAGAATGGGGTGTTCATGTTTCGTTCAGCTCTTTTTGCACACTGAAAGCCAATGAAGGGAGCGAGATGGTTCGGAAAGAGAAATTCAAAGATTTGGCAAACTTGATTGAAGAAATCAAAGCATTGAAAAAACAGAACCAAAACATCAAAAATTCCCATTATTATTTAGATAACATTGCCCCCTATTTCCAAAAGGGGGGAGTGAGTGGTTGCAAGGCAGGGCACACTTTTATTCAGATCACGCCGGATGGATATGTGCAGCGCTGTTCAGAACTCCCTCGCATGGCGCATTATTCCGAATATTGGCCCACCCAGGTTGACAATACACTTTGCACCAAGTGTTGGTATTCTTGTCGCGGCGAAACCGAAGCCCCGTTTTTCAAACCACAACGTCTGGTCGATTTATTCCGCGCTTAAATTCTTCTCGACAATTTCTACAAACCTCACCGCAAATTCAAACGCCGATTTTGTTTCTTGTGAAGATACAGAGCCACTTACATCATAAATTATACGATGCCTCTTGGAACGCATTTTATCGAAGATGTATATTTCATCCCCTAACTCTTTCCCTAATATTACCTCTGCAAACCGAACAGCAGCTATGTGTTGGCCTTCCCCCGTTGCAGGACGATAGCCCTTCGCAAACATCAGTGCTCTTGCTGCTTGCAACACAGCATTATAGGCAATACTAAAGGCCCAATCCGTATCGCTTCCTAACAATCTTTTCGCTGTCTTAATATCCCTTTTTGCCAGATTCAAACGGTCACGAATCTGACTGGTTGATGCCTTAAAAGGTTTAATGAATCCTTTATTTTGTAAATCGTTTAAATCCATTTTCATCCCCCAAAATCATTATCTTAGGACTTCTAACAACATTGTTAATAAAATCATCTCCTTTTTTCCACTTCTTCAAAAATTCCTTCATATCAAACAGAGAATATTGGATTTCCCTACCTATTTCTATTTCAGCTGCTTTGATTGCCTTTGCAAGTATTAAAGAATCGATTGTAGCTTTGCTAATTAAGAACAAATCGATGTCACTTTTTATGCCAGCCTCTTTTGTCGCAAAAGAGCCATAAATAAAGGCGAAAATTAAACCTTTAAACCCTTTTAATGAAGTGTTAATTACCCTTGCAATACCTACTGTTTTTAAAACAAGCGACTGCAACTCTGGAAAGAAAGGGGATTCACTGTTAACCTTAAAGTATTTGGCGTTGGCTTTAACTTCACTGGTAACGAGACCCAGTTTTTCTAGTTTTTCAAGCTCCCGGATAACAGGTGTAGGAGATTGTTTAAGGAGTGTTGCCAATTGACGAATGTAAAACGATTCTCCAGGATGCATTGTCACCAAGGCGATGAGATCCGCTCTTGTTTTGGAACCAAATAAAAGATAAAGGGGAGTCGGTTTTGTACTCATATTGAGTATTATTGTACTCAAAATGAGTACAAAGTCCAGAAGCAACTTTTTGGCCCTTTTGCCGATACTATGTATAGGAAGAAAACGATATGAACACGCCTCCAACATCTCTATCGATTCCACCAGTAGCTGCTGGTCTTCAAGCCCAAGCCGAGGTTACCACGGCAGAGGCGACTGCCCTTGAAGAAGCGGGTGGTATTTTGGGGCTTGATCCCCCTGACCGATTATCTTTTGAAGAACAGGTAACCCTAGACCGGCTTGGTCAAACCCTACGACCACTCGATGCGAAAGGGCTCGTACCATTAACCCCTTCACTCCGAATGGTAAGACCAGACATACGCGATTTTTTGAAATGAAAGCAAAAATCGAAAAACTTGGAGTGGATGGCTACCTTTATCCAGGCCTTGAAGAATTTAGAAAGATTATTGCCCGGCATCCTGAAGTGTGCCAAGGAAGAAAGTGGAAAGAGTTTTCAAAAAGATTTTTTGAAACCCAACGATATCTGGATATCGCCATTGAAACTCTACCAAAGGTGTCCGAAAGAGAACGTGCTGCAATCTATTCGGCTTTGGCCAGGCATCTCAAAGAGCAAAGAGTATTTCTCCAAGAATATACAGAAAAACTCCAAATCCATTGGTATTCTATGCCAACCTTTCGCAGGTTTTTAGATGCTTTCCACAATCTCTTTCCCAAGCCTTCGATGGATGGTCCTCTTAGAAACGAGAGTTATTGTTTCCCCGACAATGCCTATTTAAAAACAAGAGAAGGAGGGCCTGTTACCTTTAATCAGCTCTCTGAAATGTTTCAACGTGGAGAAAAATTTCCAGAAATTGCTGCCTTTGATGAGGTTACTGGTGAAGTGGTTTACCAAAAACCGGAATTGATCGTCACACATTTCCAAATTCAATCATCCCTTTTATACTTGGATGCACACAATACGGACCAAACAACCACACTAGAAGTAACACCAAATCATCGTTTATGGATCCTGCGCGGAGGATTAAAAATGTGGCTAGAGGCGGGGCAACTGGGAGCCAGCGATCAACTCATCAATCCTTTTGGGGAGTCTTATTCCATAGATTCTCTCAGAACGGTCCAGGGGGTCTTCAACTTATATAATTTATCCTTTCTGTCCAACAAAACCGGACTCCATCCCACCTATTTAGTCTCTGCGGATGGTCAATCTTGGTTTGTAACCCACAATTTTAAAATGTTAGGGTAACTATCCTATTTCCTTTGACAGAAGGTGCCTGGCACTTTCTGTTTGGAAAGATTTGAAAATTCTGTTATATGACGTTGTGTGATTAGAGGCAGAGAGGCAGAGAGACAAGAAGTAGAGATTAACCGAGTTTTTTCTTTCTCTGCTTCTCTGTTTCTTTGCTTCTTGCTTCTCACCGTCTCGAGTCTCTCCTTTGCCGCAATCACTTTTACTGGTAGGGCCGATCAAGATTTTGCCTCTAATTCTTGTGTCAAAGATGCCTCCGGCCTGAAAGATGTCGGCTCCCCCATTTTTGGAATGCAAACCGGTTGGGACATTCAGTCGGTCTGTTTTTATTATGATCCCGCGTTGAAAACTTTTTATGTGGGGATTCAAACGCAAACCGATTCCTTAAATAACCCTGCTATTTTTTCAGATGCGGATGGGGATGGAGATCCGTCGGGCACCAGTGCTCTGTTGCAAGCCCTGGCTGGTCAGGATTTGGCCAATATGAGTGGGTCTGAGTTTTTTACTCTGGCCCTCGATTTTAATTTGGATGGTACTCCCGATGTAGTGGTGGGAAATCACACGACAAATAGTTTAACAGAGTTTGCCGCAGTTGCCGGCACCTCTAGCAATTTAGGAAATGCCAAGCTCGCCAGTTTTTATGGTGCCGCCATGGGTGGGGTCACGGCAACGCTGTTTAATGCTCCTTCCGCGACTCAGCCCCATCTGGAATTTTCTGTCGCTGACTTCACAATTGTTCCCAATGTTGCTGCACTCCTCGCCTCCGTCAATCCCGATGCCTCCTTCAATCTGTTTGTTACAACCGGGAGTGATGCCGACGATGGGATCGCGGAGGATTTTTTTCCCAATGCCGCCAGTGTTTCCTATCAAAGTTTTAAGGTCGATACACTCAAAGATAGCGACAATGATGGAGTACCTGATGGTTTTGATACGGATGACGATAACGATACGATTTCCGATCTGGTCGAGAAAAATTTGTCCCAGTTTGATACGAATGGCGACGGGGTTCTTTCAGCAGGGGAGGTTGCAGCGAGTGGACAAGATGTCGACGGCGACGGTGACCTTGATACCAATGATGGGCTTGTCTGGCCTGATACCGATGGCGATGGCACACCTGATTATTTGGATACCGACAGTGATAACGACGGCATTTTGGATATTAATGAAGCGGGCAGTCCTGCCGGCAGCAGGGATAGTGACGGGGATGGGATTCCTGATTATCGTGAAACCGATAGTGATGGAGATGGTTTGTTGGATACCGTTGAAGATGTCAACGGCAACGGTGTTGTTGATGCTGGAGAAACAGATCCAACCAAATTCGATACCGATGGAGATGGATTGTGTGATGGTCCTACGGTAGTAGGGAGTTGTACAGGAACTGAAGGTGCCCTGGGTACCAGTGCGACACAAAGTGATACCGACAGTGACGGTCTTTGTGACGGAGCGGTTGTTGTCGCTCCTTGCGTCCAATCGGAAGGCAATTTGCTGACTGATCCGCTCAATCCCGATACCGATGGGGATGGAATCAATGATGGAATCGAATTTCAGTTAGGAAGAGATCCCAATGTTGCCGATCCCGATAGTGGTGTGACAACCAATATTGAGCCAACGCTTCCACCTCCCTCGGCTCAAGGAAACGAGCCAGAAGCAATTTTGGGAGGTGATGTCGATTTGACGGGAGGCCCAGTTAGACTGCAGGGAGCAGGGGTTGGTTGTTCCATGTTGCCCGGCGGTTCTTTTGTGATGGGGATTTGGTGGCTGATTCTTATCTTTTGGTTTGGGGTTATTCCTAAAGTTTGGGGACTCAACATTGATTCTTATCGGCCTTCGATGGATGGAATGGGATTTTTAAGTCAAGAGTCGCCGCACACCTTGCGCAAAAATAAATTTTCAGTGGGGCTTTCACAACATATTTCCCACAATCCCTTGCAATTCGGAAGAACCGCATCCGGAAGATTTTTGGATGATGTGGTCAACTATTATTATATTTGGAATGTCTGGGGGGCCTTTGGCGTTTTTGAGAATTTCGATGTCGGCTTAAATATTCCCATGAGCTTAGCCACCCAGATAGAAGATTTGACCTCCACCGTGCAGCGCAACACCTCTACTTTGGGGGATATTCGTCTGCAGGGGAAATGGAAATTTTTGAATGCTGATCAAAATTTTTTGCAAAGTGATGTTGCCCTGCATGGATATTTCGATCTCCCAAGTGGCGGAAGTAGTGATTTTTTGGGAGAGGATAATGTTGCGGGAGGGATGCAGGTTGTTACGCAGAGGATGTTTGGACGCCATGAGGTCGATTTAAGTCTGGGGCTTTACGCAAGGGGCTCAGAAACAATTAGTGCTTCCGGTTTGCAATTGTTGAAAGCGACATCAGAGATGACGTGGGGGGCAGGGTGGCGCTGGTTGGTCAGTCAGACGCACGAATTATTTGTCATGAGCAATCTTTGGGGAAAAACCAATTTTAAAAGTGTGGCTACTTCGCCAACCGAGTGGGATTTTGGGGCTCAAAAGCGATTCAAAAAATTTCCGCTCGATGTTACGCTGGGGACAGGTCTTGGACTTGGAAAAGGTTATGGCACTCCCGACTTTCGAATCATGATCGCCCTTAACTATTCCTCCGATAAGCCAAAGGCAGAGCCGTTGTTGCCGCCGGGTGCTCAGGCCAAGTTGGAGGGGAGCGAAATTGTCATCTTGAAACCGATTCATTTTGAAGTGAATCGCGCAACGATCAGGCCAGAGTCATTTGCTATCTTGGATGCGGTGGCCAACTTGTTGGATGTGAACCGCACGATCGAAAAGGTTCGCATCGACGGACATACCGATGGCGACGGGGGTGATGAATTTAATCTTGATCTCTCTCAAGAAAGGGCCCAAGCCGTCAAAGCCTATCTTGTCCAAAAAGGAATTACCGAAAATCGTTTGCTGGTAAAAGGCTGGGGCAAGAGACAACCGGTCACCTTGAATGACATTGCTGAACACAAAGCCCTCAACCGCCGCGTCGAGTTCCACGTAATCGAAGTAAAGAAACCTTTTTAGAGCAGGATTATTTTTTTGTGATTTTATAACGAGTGCTGCGCCCCAACCCCACGCGTTCCACCTTTTTGAAACTTAAAAGCCGCCCCATGATTTGGTTGATAGTCGGGCGCGCAATGCCCGTTTTTTTAGCAATGTCCCCCGGAGAAGCTTCATGAACCTCTTCCAGACATCTAAGAACTGCCAACTGCTTTTGAGACAAAAGCTTTTCTATCTGCTCATCTGCAAGCAAGGCAACTGCCATTTCTGACTGCTTCAAAACAATATCCAAAAAAAACTCCAGCCAGGGAGATATGTTTTCCCGTTTTGTCTTGATTGTTTTTTGAGATTTTCGCAACGCTAGGTAATAGTCGGGTTTGTTGTCTTCAATTAATTTCTCATGAGAGACATAGGGAACATAAGGATAACCTGTTTTTAACAGCAGCAAATTTGTGAGAATACGAGAAAGGCGTCCGTTGCCATCTTGAAAAGGGTGGATGTTAAGAAACTCCACCAAAAAATTGCCAATGATAAGAAGAGAATGATACTTTTTTTCCTTCAATGCGGCATGAGTCCATTCCACCAGTTCTTGCATCTCTTTGGGCGTCAAATAGGCTGCTGTTGTGTCAAAGAGAACGCCAATCGACTGCCCCGCTTTGTCGATCATGTGAACCTTATTTTCCGTTTTCTTGTATTCTCCCCGATGCCTCTGGTCTTTTGATACAAATTTGAGCAACTCACCATGAAAATGCTTGATGGTGCTTTCAAAAAAACGGATTGCTCTCCACGATTCAAAAACATTTTGAAGGAGTTCATAATAGCCCTTTACCTCTTGCCTGTCCCTATCAGCAAATTTTTGCACGCTCAAACCCCGCATCAGTTTTTCAACATCTTTATCGGACAATTTTGCCCCTTCAATGCGCGTGGAGGCGCCGGTGGAGGTCACCAAGACAAATTGTTTCAATCGCCCCAATATTTGTGGGCTTAAATGGGCTCCGGAAATCCAGCGACCTTTGCATTCATCAATCTGGGTAATGCGCTTGATAATCTCAGGAGAAATGGCTCTTAAACGCTTATCAAAGGGGTGGCCCTTTTTCATATATTTCAACTATATAAGATTATATAAGATTAACAAGATGAAATTTATTGCCAGTGGCCAGGTAGATGGTGGGGTTGGCATCTTATTTGCATATTTAGCCTCTTGGTATGGGAGGTTCAATATGGTTAAGAAAGTTCAACAAACGCAGGCGCAAAAGGTTGATCAGAGTATCAAAGATATTGAATGGAAAATTTCGGATATTCGTTTTGTAGGAAAGAAAGACACTAAATACTATGAAAAGGCCAAGGATGAATTTGAACTGGCCAAAAGCGCCCTTCGTAATTCCAAGCTGAATCCAAAAGTAGAAAAAGATTTATTGAAGAGTGCCAACCGATTTTTGGCCCGTGCCATTATCTATTTGGATGCTTCCAAGAACCATTACTCTCAACCAGTTGTGGAAGGAATGTTGACGGTGCACTCTGAGGCTGGCCCAACAGGCACTCCTACCCTTCCCAAAAAACCGGAAAAAAATCGAGATTGGTCCCGAGCTAGTTGATGTAGCGGGAGAAAAAGATATAGGAACGGGGACATTGATAGATGTTCTTACTTCGGATGGGTTGGATCCCATTTTGTTTACTATTAAGCATCACGAAGATTCCTATGTCATTTTGCGCGACAGTCCTGGGAAAATTTTTAAGGTGCGCGAAGGAAAAAAAGTGCTTGTCGGCCGCACTTCCCTCACCTTCAAAGCATTTTTAAAGGCAGAGGATGTTGCGAAGGAAGTCAAGAGGCGCGATCTTAAGCCCGAAGAAGCTAAAGAAGCGATAAGCGCTGCTCGTTCTGAGAGGATTCAATTTGTAAGATCAGAAGATCGAGATAGAGTATGGCTGCAATTACTGGCTGAAGCTTCTTAATCACCGACTATCTCTTCAATCCCCTTCAAAAACACAATTCTTTTCTCCCCTTCATTATTTAAAGAAAGACCCTCTAAGTAAACGCGGGCAGAACGGATTAAGTCGACAACCCCTTTTCGATTTTGATCAAAATAACGACCTTTCTTTTTCTTGTCTTCAATGGCTCCAACATTCTCTCGGAAAAGCTTCCATGCTGTTTCTGCCCGCTCCATCCAAAAAAGGGCAACAGCTTTTTGGAAATCTCTAAATTGCCTGAATTGAGGACATCTTTGTTGAATCTTTTCATAGTAGAGAATCTCCAAGGCATTAAGAGGAGTGGCTGTCTTTTTCTTTTTTGTCAGTGTGTAGGTATCAAGGCCATCCGCGAGATCTGGGTGTGCACCCCCCCTTTCAAAAGTGACACCACTTGCGGTAAATAAGTGTCGCTCCAAAAGAGTATCGATTGATTTACAAGTATTAGAACTCATGGGTTTCTTATCGGCTCCCTTTAAAAAAAGTTGCTCATTTTAATATTTTTTAGGGGGTTGGTAAAGGATCGGCAAATTTGTTCAGCAAGCCCTCGATATTACGGATCACAATGCGCTGGTTGCCAAAGTCAGAGATAATCAAGAATTTATCCTGCACCCAGATTCCCATCGGGTTATGGAGTCCTTCCGCATTTAAGCTCCCTCCACTGTTTGCAAAGGCCTCGGTTGGGCCTTTTTGGCCGAAGACAAAATAACGCTTGGTTTCCTGGTCATGAATGGCCTCTGGATAGTTTTCGGTCGGTTTCTTGAAGACGAGCACTCGATGGTTTCCATAATCACTGACAAAAATCAGTCCACGATGGATGATTGCAGCAAAGGGATAGATCAGTGATTTGGGTGAAGGAGAATCGGCCTTCCTGCTTTTGAAATTGGCTTGCCCGATGACAAACGTTGCCGGTGCATTGAAATCGGTCGGCAAATTTTCATAATAAAGAACACGGTGGTTCCAGGAGTCTGCAATGACGAGATGTTTTCCATCCGAAAAAACAGATCGAGGATAATATAATGAGGAAGCACTGGGGGCGCTCAAGTCCTGATTTGGCTTTTTGCCATTGCAGTCTGTTTGTCCCAAAACGAATTTTGCCTCGGTTTCTGGTTTTTCCGGGAACGGTTCAAAGACAAGAATTCTGTGTTGTGTCAGATCGGTGACAAAAACTCTTTGCGAATCGGTTGTCACAGAATTTGGCATAAAACGACCACAGCTCGGATTCGTATCGGGTAGCGGTAAGGCTGAATTGAGATCGGACTGGCCAAGGACCAAGGGATCTCCAACAGGGAGGCCTTTGTCATTTCGCTTAAAGATCAAAAGCCGTCTATTCCCTGTGTCGGGGACAAAGAGACGATAAGGGTCGACAAAAATGTTGTTGGGGGCACTCAGTGAATCTTTTGTGACTGTTTCTAATCCTCCCCCTTTCAAATCCCCGCTAAAATCCTTTTGACCCATTAGCGCTATGGCCTTGGCCCCTGAAAATGTCGGCACTCCCGAAAAACCAATCACACGATGATCTTCCAGATCGCCGACCCACAGATTTTTGGAATCCGCCGCAATACCCCACGCCCCATTGCTGATTTGCTCGGATGGCTTTACGTGGTTTCGTCCCCAAGTTTGGAAATTAGGCTGCCCAATAAGTCCAATCGCGGAAGGGTTATTGCCTGATATTGTGCAGATATCGAATTCCATGATTCTTGCGACACGCGAGGTGACAAACATACGACACCCGAGGGGAGGGGATGCGGCGGCTCGACCCAAAAGTTTATCATTGAGAATCTCAATGGTGCCCGGTGCAAACAGGTCCGACCAGCGCTGCTTGACATCGGCCATCCCTAAAACCCGATCGGCTTCAGGACATACGAAGTTTCCATCCACATCTTTTACATCACAGGAGGCCACTTCACTTGTTTTGTCTGGAACCTTGGAAAAGCGAAGGACACGGTCATTCATGCCATCCGAGACCCATAGTCGAACGTCTTGTTTATCGCGGCGCTCTATGTAGGCTGCAGACGGCCAAAAGAAACTGAAAGCTGTCGGCCCTTTCTCCACCTTGTCGTAAAAGAAGTTCGAGACATATACAGATCCCTGATTCTGATTGATAGAGGAAAAATTCGGCTGCCCAATCACGACATCTGCGCTGGCATCGTTTTTGGTTGGGATCTGATTATAGATCAGGACACGATTGTTTTCCGAATCACTGACAATCAGTTTTCCTTCAAAAGTGGAAACGCCTCTTGGCCAGTTTAAGGTGTTTGCGGTTCCCTTACCGCCACGGTTGGGTGCAGCACTTGTAAAATCAGCCTGTCCAATCACCACATCGAATTTCTCTCCATCTTCGTCAGGCCAGTTATTCCAAATCACGACTCGCGAATGGTTCGTGTCGGCAACAATAATTTTTTGTGTTTCGGGATCAACCCAAACGGCACTGGGAAAACGCAAGGAGGATTGTGTGGGCCCTATTCCTTGGGCCGCTAAGTTCATTTGTTCATTGATTTGCCCTAAAACCAAATCGGCGAATTGACCGTTGATGGTTGGAAACTGATTCCAAATGAGGAGACGGCTGTTGCCGGTGTCGGCAACGATTACCCTTTTTCCATCACTCCAAGCACCGAAGGGACCTTTCACTGTTCCCAAGTGAGGGGTTCCGCCGCGATTGGGAATGGTTGAATAAAAATCGACTTGTCCCAAAACCAGACCCGGTTTGTTTTGAGAAATTTCATCGCCACAATAGAGAACCACACGATTATTTCCACTATCGGGCACCAACAGACAGTCGGTCCCGTCGGGCTTGCGAAAGGCATGGGTATTTTGCATCACGGAATGAAGTCCTTTTTCCTTGCCAGCGTTAGAGTAACAGTCTTTTTGCAAAAGGCAGATGGCATCCGTCGTTGCGAGAGAAAAGGTTGACGTTTCGGAAGTTTTAGTGCCGTGGACATGGAGTGTATAGTTTGCATCGATATCGGCAACGACATCATAAGTTCCAACGGTTGGCAGATTGGATGCAATCACCTCATTGTTTTTCAACAGCTCTACTTCATTGGCCCCTTTGGTTTCCCATTCCAGCGTGACTTTGGCCCCGGAGAGTATTTCGATGAGATTTCCCACAGAACCTTCTTCAGGAACATAGCCTTGAGGGGCGAACTTGGCGATGGCAAGCGAGCTTGCTGAAGGAGTAAGAATAAGCGGGTCAGAGCTTAAAGGCTGGTCTCCTCCTCCCGTTGTTTCTACACCCTTGGTTTGTCCTGCGGGAGGCTGAAACGTTTGACTGTCTTGCCCAGGCCCACTTAGACCTTGGCACCCAGCCAGGAGGAGAAAGAGAAGACAAAATGTAAGACCGCCATACTTCATAAAAATTCATTTTAGTTTTTCCGTGTCCAAACCTTCTTTGAGGCGTTCCGGATTCTCACCTCTGAAAATTTTTTTTCTAAGATCAAAAATTTCAGCACTGTATTGGCTAATGAAAGCCGGATCTGGAATTTCATCTTTAAAAAGGGCTGCAAATAAAATTTTGGCTTCGTCAGGGGAGGAAAAAGATTCGGGCTGGCCAAGAAAAAAATCCTCTAGGGAAGAAACACCTGCATTCCCACCCAAATTTGCCCTCGCTTTCTGGGGACATTGGGGATCGAGTAGATGGCTGCGGTCTGGATTCCATTTACAGTGAATCAGCTCATGGGTTTTGCCATTGGCGTACAGATATCGCAAACGTATTTGATTTTCCTCAACAGTCTCTTTGTCAGATTGCTTAATTCCAATCCAAGGAATTTTGGTTCCAAGTAACCACTTTTCCTGTTCATCTTTTTTACCGGGCTCTCCCGGAAACAGTTCCTTGCCGACTTCGTTCTTGAATATGTCTTGATCGTGGAGGAAGGCTCTGACAGCATCTCTTAGCCTTTCTGTTATTGGGATGATTTTGTCTCCAAATTTTCCAATCCTAGGCATATAAATCTCCTACCAGACTCCCACATTAAGGCTAGTAGTTGTGGTTCTGTCTATTGAATCGTAAGCGGTCACTTCAATGACATAATAGGTGGTTGTTCCGAAAGTGCCATAGAGCTTGGTGAAGACCTTGGAACCTGAGCAACTTGATACATCGCCGCAAGAGGTTGTATAGGTTTCAAGGACAGTACTGCTGCCGCTTTTCTTGAGATTAAAGACAATTTGACGAATTGGGAAACCGTAGGTGCCATTCTTTGAAGCACTCGCGCTGATATTATAGGAGCGATCGCCGCCCCAGAAACTTGTTCCATCATGATAGGTGATGGTTGATAGAGGAGGTGGTGAATCATAGATTTTGAACTGAACCTTCTGCTCAGTGGAGGTGGCCCCCTTGGGATCAGACCCTTGGACATAGACGTCAAAGATTCCGTAACTGCCACTGCCAGCAACAGCAGAAGTCGGGGTCCAGCTGTATTTATCGGTATAGCCGAAAAGCGTAGGACTTATCCAGGATCCGGACCCCGAATACGAATTGAAGGTGCTGCGGATAACTTTAACTGTTACTTTCTCCCCATCGGGATCCATGCCATTCACATGGAATCCAGCTGGTTTAAGCTCACTCCCTACTACGAGGGTTTTTTCTAGCGAAATAGTTGGTTTTTGATTTACGTCAGAAACGCTGATTGGAACGCTCGCGGCAGCACTGCTTAAGGAGGCATCTTTAGCAGTCATACTTGCGGTATAACTTCCGGATTGAAGATTAGTAGGGGTCCATGTGATAGAACAATCGGTATTCCAGGTGGCTCCCGATGGTAGTGAAGAGAAAGTACAAGTGGTTGGATCGTTATCGGGATCATTAACATAGAGTGTTTTTAGAGCGACAGTTTTGGAAGTCATCTCTACAAAAGATTGCGTTGCAATGGCGCTGATGGTTGGGGCACGATTTTTATTATTTACGGTGATTGCAACCGATTTGGGATCGGAGGACAAACCCGCACTATCCATGACAGTAATGCTGGCATTCACTGTGACGGTAGGATTCGCTGTTCCAGCAACAGTATAGGCCGGTGTTCCACTGATGACGCAATTACTAATGCTAAGACCCGCTGGCAGGCCGGTCGCAGAACAGGTAAAGGTTGTTGGTCCGTCGGGATCGGCTGCACTGACAGCCACAGGGGCCATTGCGGTTCCTTCAGTCAGGGTTGGGATATAAATGGAACCGACAATCGGTTTTTGATTTGTGTTTGCTATTGTAATACTAAATTGTGTTGGCTGAGAGTTCAAACCGTCACTATCCTTTACGGATACGCTAACTGTATATGTTCCAGCCGATGTGAAGGAAGGCTTGCCACTAATTGAGCAACCATTTTGTACCAACCCTGATGGCAAACCAGTGATGGGATTACAGGTATAGATATCCCCATCAGGATCGGTAGCGCTAATCGTAATGGCAGCAATATCTTGGCCTTCGGAAGCACTTACATTTGCCATTGCATTGACAACAGAGGCTCTGTTCACATTATTGACAGTTACGTAGAAATTCCCCGTGGTATTCAAGGAGGGATTGCCCGAATCGACCACTATGATGCTCACCATATAAGAACCTGCATCTTGATAGCTTGGTGTCCAAATCAGTGAAGAAGAACTCAGCTCTGAACAACTGATACTCGCCGGGCTTGTGATTGGCAAGCCGCTGATTGTGCAGTTGAGGGTGTCTCCATCTGGATCACTGACCGTGATGGGGACCATGAGTGTTTGTCCCTCGGATGTGATCTGATCGAAAATATAATCGATGTAGGGCGGTTTATTGATCTGTTTGACGGTGAGGCTCACATTTTTTGTGTCGCAAGCATTCATGGAGTCACAGACTTTTAAATTCAAAGAAACGACCTCGTCGATTCTGACCTCTGCTGCGGCGAGTGTTACAATATTGTTTGCGATTGATAAACCCGATTGATAGGAAACGGGAGCAGCTTCAAAACTCCATTGAAGTGTTTGTCCTTCGGGATCGGAAGCACTCGCAATTTGTAGAGAACTATTTTCATTCATTACCTGACCTTGTGCTGCCAAAAGCTGAATTTGAGGCAAGCCATTTAATTTTCTAATCGCAGCCAAATTCCTTTCTATCGCTTCTCTTTCCTCCACAATCTGAGTGGCTGCTAAGGCGCTCTCAAAAAGGGCAAATGCCTCACCAATATTTTCTTTTTCCCAATAAGCCAATGCCTGCAAGGCAAGACATCTTGTTTTCAGCGAATCGATGTTGAAGTTACAAGCCTGTTGAGCTGCCTGAATGGCAGCATCAAATTGGCCCAGCGCAATATAATCGCTGGCCAGTTGCAGTTGCAATTCGACCTTTTCTTGATCGGTGGTTGCTGGTTTGAATTCGATGTAGAATGGCTCTGCTTTAATTTCACCTAAAGCCAAAGCCTCTGCTCCCGATTTGTTTTGAACAAAGGCATTAGCCGGATCGAAATAGGCGGTAACCTTGTAGATACCGGAATTTGCAAAAGTGCTTTCAAGAAATTCCCACGCTGCTTCGCTTCCCGTTGGTGTCAAGACAGTTTCCTGGCCCACTGTTTTTGCCGGCAAGACGGCATTTGGCTGCAATATGGTGCCATCGGCGCCGGCAATTTCAAAGCGGACTTTGCCAGCCCAAATGCCTGCTTGAGTAAAGGTCAAGGGGTTATCAGCATCAACCGGTTTGCCAGAAAGGCTCGCGTTGATGGGGACTATAGGACTTCCGAGATAACGCAATAAACTTCCGCTGCCAGCCAAACCGATGATGGGGGCTTTATAGACATTGACTTCCACTTTTTGGCTGATTTTGATACCCGAAAGATCCCCCACGAAAAATTCAAAATGATAGGTTCCCTCGGGTGCAGAAACGACATCCCATTTGAACTCGCCGGTGCTTTGATTCATAGTCATGCCGGTGGCATTTGGGACATCATGTGTAAAGGAATATTTCAAAACTTCGCATGGATCTTCATCTTTTGCAGGGACTCCGATCGTCAGAACTTCTCCATTTGCCGTCTGAATTTCGGGCCCGGCAGCAGCCATCCAAAGGGGTGGGGTGTTGGCCTGGGCGGTCATTGTGACATTCAGGGTCTTTTTTGCAATGACATCGTCCCAGCAATAGAAGCCAAAGTCATAGATGGTACCTGCAGGTCCGACGGTGGAGATTTCATGTTCCCCCAAACGATAGGTGCCTGTTATGTTCCATCTGTATGTAGAGGCAAGTTCTATAGGACTATATCCAATGTTCCAGCTGTTTTGGAGATTGTTGTTAAAATCTGGGCACTCAAGCGTAAATTTGCCAGGGCGATTTTCGATCCAAACAGGACACATTGATGAAAAAATAACTCTAGGGCCGGTTGTGTCACTGCTGATCGTGACTCCACCCGTGGGTGTTGAAGCAGCTGTTGGTGTTGGCTCCGTTGTCGTCGTTGGGGATGTTGGCGTTGTAGAAGTAGTTCCTGAAGTTGTGGTCGATGTTCCAGAGGTCTGCGTGTCGGTCGTTGCGGTAGAAGTCACTGCCGATCCCAGAGGAGTCGCTGCAATACTATATGCAATTCCAGAAGAAGAAAGGGTTCCGGGATATTGGTTGGGGGTGTTTGCCGGAGTGAAATCAGCTGGTGTGATGGCGCTGTCGTAGACCTCTACATCCCCTTTGGTCTCATCGAGTCTCCAATGGGCAACGAGACCTGGTTCCTTCTCCGATAATTTTGCACTCATACTGGCCTTGATCTCATCAGCACTACGCGCCAAATTCCAAACGCGGATCTCATCCAATTCTCCTTTGAAGAAACGACTACTGTCATCAATCGATTTTCCAATCCAGATCTCTTTGATGTTTGTCATATCGAGAGGTGTGGTAATCGTTGCCTGGCTGGGTCTATTCGGGGTAACAGCGACATCGGTCCCCAGAACGCCATCGACATAAAGCGAAACCGTGTTGTTCACCCCATCAATCACACAGGCTACATGATGCCATTTACCATCCTTATAAGGGACACCACCCACCCAGTTGCCTCCGTAGCAACTGATCCAGCCATTATGCAGGTAGAGATGAAAATGTTTTTTGGAGGGATCGGTACTTGCGTTCCTTTGGTCTCCTACCACCATGCCGCCCCACTGGCCGGCTCCACTGAAAGTTTCACTACTCTTGAAACGGGCTTCAACCGTTAGGCTCTTGGAACTACTGAAGCGAGAGCCGATCGCTTTAGGGACATGAATGTTGCCGGCCACGCCGTCAAAACTCATCCCCACATTGTCACTTACATTAAAGGAATACAATTTGGGCGTGGTGGCCAAGGCCTCTTTCGGCAAGTAGTAAGTCCCTTGAGCATCCGTAATTTCAAAATAATAGTCATAGTGTTTTCCTGCTGTCTGTGCAGCAAGAATTTCCGAAATAAATTGCTGTGTTCCTGAAACGGGAACCATGTCAACGGATTGGAGAGCTTCATTATCAATTTTGTATTTTAGTTTGACGCTGTTATCGATAGGGGTCACATCCCCAGAGAGCAAAAGAGAGATGGGATAGTTATTTACGGTATCAGCAGTGTCTCCCAAAGGGGTGTGAGCGGCGATGGCAATATTAGGATCAGTATCTAGTCCCAAGGATACAACGCCTTTATATTGGCCATTCCAATTATTGGGGCCGTTGTCCACTGTCGGGGGAGGTACCCCGTCCGGAGAGATCTGGGATGTCTTTTCATCTAGTTTCCAATAACCAATCAAACCCGATTCGTTTCCTTTGAGTGTTATATCTTTGGTTAACGCAATCTGATCTGGGGAGCGCACCACATTATAGATTCGCACCTCATCCACAAGTCCCTCGTATTGCCCGCCATACCAGTTCTTCCAACCACTACCGATTAAAAAGGTCTGAATCAAAGAGAGGTTAAGGGGTGTAGTTGCACTCTTTTGCCCGACTAGTAGTCCATCAACATATAAACTGTTGTTTGCCCCATCGATGACCGCTACCACATGATGCCATTGTTGTTCGAAGCTTGGATTATTGGGATCTTTATAAAGAGGTCCAACGATTTCAGCACCCCCGTTAAAGTAAATTTTATTGCGTCGTAAGTAGAGATGAAAATTGAGTTTGCTGCCGGCACCCGTATCGTCGAGGGAGGCCGTATTCAGACCGGAGACAAGCCCATGCCACAAATCATTAGCAGAAGTATCCATGGAACTTTTGAACCTAGCTTCAACAGTCAGTTTGCTGGTGAGTTTGGGACCGATCGCAGCGTTTGTCACTTGAACGGCACTGGTTCCCGATATGGGGTCCGGCACAAATTGCACAGACTTGTTTTGAGATGCGTCAAAACTGAGGCTTTGAGTTGCGAGGACCAACCCCAAAGTGAAAAACCCCAAAATTTTAAAATAACCTCTCATAAAATTACGGTCCTATAATTTGTTGTAGTTCCGCGTCGCTCCAGTCTTTGATCCGGATTTGCTCAAAGCACGATTTCCCGTTTCCGCTCTCCGTTGGATTTTGACTGTATTGATTTAAGTCGCCATAGGTAAAAAGTTGGGAGATGTCAGCGCCGGTGGCCTGGCTCGCCGCGATTTCATTATATTGGAACTCTTGTGAGGGAGGAGGCACACGCATCGCGCAAGTATCATCGCCAAGTCCAAGTCTATCTTCTGGGGGGGTTGGATTATAATCATGGTGATGTGGTTCTCCTATGGCATGGCCCAGTTCATGTTTTACAAGAAATTTGTTTTTTTCTTTGAGAATGTTGGCCAGAATGGCTTCAGGAGGTACCCCAGGCATTTTTTTCTCAAATTGTTTTTTTAGATTCTGTTTAAAATCAGCTTTCGTTAGAAAGGTACTAATATTGACGTAGTCAACAACTCGTGGGTTAAGGGCATTTCTTTGTTTTTCCTTTAATTTTGTAGCTAGTGAGGGGGAGGGTTCATTCCACCCGTCAAAAAAGATGGCCTTAAAAGCGGCAACATCCTTCGTAACATGCAACGCGTGCTGGCGGGGACTGGACGAGTTAGAATTGATCCATCGCAGATCATCATGGCTGACAACTTTGTTGCAAACCCAAACCGCACCCAATGTGCATTGTTTTATTTGCAAAGGCGTTTGTACCATTGCAGATCCATTCATCGCTAGAGAGTTTAGAATAGGCTGAACGTTTATCTTTGCCGGATTCTCGTCAGAGTGGTAACCAAAATAATTGGCTAATTGAAAGGGATCATATACAAAAAGATCCTTTGTTTTGTATGGGTCTGTGGACTGACGCCAAACGATTTTATTTTCAGTGACATTGGTCACAAAACCGCGATATTCATCGTAAGCCGTTAGCCCGTCACCGGGGCTTGTCTGTCCTTGAACTCCCTCATAATCCCAATTCCATGCAAGAGAGAATGCCGGATCTGTTGACAGTCCCATCGCTTCTTCCCAACCATCGGCCATTAAATTGTTATTTTTATCGAGAGGGATATCGATGGCATTGTTTTCAAATTCGAATCCTATTAAGCTGGCACGATCACTGTTACCCAAATCTTTGCTGTTGGAAGGGCCGACAACTTTGACTTCCACGACTATATGGCCGTAGGCTCCATAGTCATAGGACTGCACCAGAAAGGGGGCCTCCACTTTCTTTTCATAACTCTTCAATCCCGTGATTTTTAATTCGTCTCTATTGGGTGAAAGGACATAGGTTGTGCCCGCCGGGGGTGTAAAACCTCCATCCAAAGGATGGGCTAATTTAAGATCAGGAGAATTATCCGTGCTGTTGGGAGGCCAGTTTGTGCAAATCCCTCTTTCCTTACTGCAGATCAGTGTAATGGTGACATCCGCAACATCTTCTTCGCTGCTGGTTACAAAGTAGACATAAAATAACAAAGAATTTCCAGGTTTGCCCGGGATGAGACTTGCCTGAGGTCGCCATTGTCTATAAACGGTTGGTCCAGTTTCAACAGCAGCCGAGAGGTTGTCACAGGCATCTCCCTTTCCATCTTTGTCGGAGTCTTTTTGATCATTGTTGGCAACGAAGATGCAATTGTCACACGCATTCCCTTTGGAATCGCCATCCGAGTTGCTCTGATCCGAATTGGATTTGGTAATACAATTATCTTTGGAATCGGGAACGACGTCATTATCTGTATCAATGGCGCTTTCTGGTGGAGAGTAGGGAATCAAAATCCAATCGGCAAAGCCATTAATGCCTGTTGTCGGTTCATTAAAAGTTATCTGATCCGAGATGATCGTTTGATTTTGAGTATAGGTTCCTTGTTTGCCCCCACCAGAAATGCCCGGAAGTGTGATATCAATACGATATGAGTAAAACCCCTCTGCATCCGTTGGCCAATATCCTATTGCCGGCTTGTCTTTGGATCTAGCAGTACAAGTAACATTACTACCTGGACCGGCAGCTCCAGTATAAATAGGGGCTCTTAAGAAATAATTTCCTTTGGAAGCATCCAAACTTAATTCAAGGCCGTCAAAGCCACAATTCTTGTATTCCAATGCAGTTAATTCAGAGGTTTTATCTTCAGCTGTGACATCCTTGCATTTAACAGAGGCTTTTGGATTGCCCGTGAGGTTGATCTCCAGTGGATTGCCAGGTTGTGAAAGAATATTAAGGTATAGTTTAAGGTTCGTAAAAGTGATGGTGCATGAATCGTAATCGAATGGATAAGTTGGCGCTATGCTCGGAAATTCTGCATAGTAGTTAAGCTCTTTAGCCATCCAACCAGGATAAACACCAAGATCCCACTTTTTAGTTTCTAAATTGTAAGCATTTGTTGGAATATAATAGTCCAATACTTGTTGTGATGTTTGAGCAAAGAGAGGGCGACTCCCGAGAAGCAAAATAAAGAGGCCGAAAATAGTCGTATAATATATAATTTTTCGATACATATTTATCCCCATTTGAAAGAAGCATATTTTGTGCCAAATTTTGTCAGATGGAGTAAAAATAAAGATTAGTAATTACAATGAGTTGCTTAGACTGAGAATTCTGAAAATTCGTCAGATTCTCACTTTGATAGAAAATGAGTCAAAATTTTGACAAGGGTGTCAAAATAATGTCTGACCAATAAGTAGCGGCTACTTTCTGGTCTGAGTCGAGAGGGGGAATTGACAATGCAGACTGCCCGTGGCGGACCAGCTAATTGAGCCAACGGGCAGAATCGAACTGCCGACCTACTCATTACGAATGAGTTGCTCTACCAGCTGAGCTACGTTGGCGTCCGTTTACACCAATTGCTTAGCAGCATGAGCGTGAGAAGTCACGGAGTTCGTCGAAGTATTCGCCTTGATTCGCATGCCGTAGAAAGAGCGCCACACAAAAAAAGTGCCGATCAAAAAGAAGACCGCCCCAACCCATCTGACATAGGGTGCTGCCCCATCTGAAATCGCAATTTCGACCGCCAACAAACCAAACAGAGTGGTGAATTTGATGATCGGGTTCAAGGCTACAGAAGAAGTATCTTTGAAGGGATCACCCACCGTGTCACCAACAACCATTGCTGTGTGCAGTGCCGTTCCCTTTTCTTTCATCTCCACTTCGACCAGTTTCTTGGCATTGTCCCATGCGCCGCCACCATTGGCCATGAAGATGGCTTGAAAAAGTCCGAACACCGCAATTGAAATGAGATAGCCGACAAAGAAAGTTGGGCTGAAACAGGCAAAGGCCAGTGTGAAGCAAAAGATCACGCCAAAAATATTAACCATTCCTGCTTGTGCATATTGTGTACAAATTTTCACCACTTCTTTGGAATCGTGAATTGAGGCTTTGGTAGAGCCCTCGAGTCGAATATTTTTTTTGATATACTCCACCGCTCGGTAGGCCCCTGTCGTCACCGCTTGCATGGAGGCCCCGGTGAACCAATAAATCACGGAACCGCCGCAGATAATCCCTAACAGAACATGGGGGTCAATAATGGAGAGCTCCGCCCCAATCTTTTCCCAGTGAAAATGTTCTTTCAAAAGCAAGATAAGCGAGAAGATCATTGTTGTCGCTCCTATTACCGCTGTGGCAATCAAGACCGGCTTGGCCGTTGCTTTAAAGGTGTTGCCGGCTCCGTCGTTCTCTTCCAAGAAATGTTTTCCTTTTACAAAATCGGGTTTGAAACCAAAATCTTTTTCAATTTCCTGACTGATATTTGGGGCTTGTTCAATGAGTGACAATTCAAAAATCGACTGGGCATTGTCGGTCACTGGGCCGTAGCTATCCACCGCGATGGTAACAGGTCCCATTCCCAAAAGTCCAAAAGCAACCAAACCAAAAGCAAAAACGGTTGGGTATCCCATGTAGAGATCCAGTCCATGCTGGCTGGCAGTGTAGGCAACGAACATGAGGCCGATAATGGAAATCCCTTTCCAGAAGCAGCTGAAATTTCCTGCGATCAATCCAGAGAGAATTACCAATGAGGCCCCTCCCTCTTTTCCGGCATTCACAATTTCTTGAACATGTTTGGAATGACAGCTGGTGAAAACTTTTGTTAGCTCTGGAATGACGGCCGCTGCTAATGTCCCGCAACTAATAATGATGGAAAGAGTCAGCCAGAGGTTGCCGTAGTTGGCATGTAGCAAGAGGTAACTCACTGCAAACGTCACACCAATCGAAATTAAAGAGGTCAGCCAAACCAGCTCTGTCAACGGAGCTTCAAAATTGAATTTATCTTTCTCTTTGAGGCGGGCGGCGGTAATCACACTGTTGAGTGTGTAGGAACCAATCGAGGTGAGAATCATGAGAACACGCATTGTAAAAATCCAGATGATGAAGTCCGATTTGAATTGAGGTATCACCGCCAACACGATGAAAGTGATGAGAGCCACACCGGTAACACCGTAGGTTTCAAAACCATCTGCTGTTGGTCCAACACTGTCGCCGGCATTGTCACCGGTACAGTCGGCGATCACGCCAGGGTTTCTGGCATCATCTTCTTTAATGTTGAAAACGATTTTCATCAGGTCGGAACCGATGTCGGCAATTTTGGTGAAGATACCACCGCAGATTCTCAATGCAGAAGCACCGAGCGATTCACCGATTGCAAAACCGATGAAACAGGATCCGGCTGCAGAAGGATCAACAAACAAAAGGATAGAAAGCATCATGATGAGCTCAATGCAAATCAACAAAACACCGATACTCATCCCTGCGCGTAGAGGAATTTTGGAGACCCAATAGGGTTTGCCACGTAGTGATGCAAAAGCGGTGCGGCTGTTGGCCAGCGTGTTAATCCGGATTCCGAACCAGGCGACTGAAAAGGAGCCCAAAATACCGACGACAGACCAACCAAGAATCAACAATACCCGTTGGAGCGGCATATGTTGCAAAGCAAAGAAATAATAGAAGATACAAGACCCAATGAAGAGTTCGAGAACAATCAGGAGCTTGCCTTGTTGAAAAAGATAGGTTTTACAGGTTTCATAAATGATATTAGAAACCTCTAACATCAGTTTGTGTGCTGGGAGTCTTTTGACTTTGATGTATTCAAAAAGGCCAAAAAGCATTCCCAAGATGCAGATTCCGAGTCCCCCATACATCAGGTCTTTTCCCAAAACTGTTTTTCCGAAGAGAAGGTATTGAGAAGTCAGCTCCGGCAGTTGAAGACTTGCCTCACCGGCAGCGAGTGAGAGTTGGGGAATCAACAAAATCCCTAAAAGGGCCAAACAAAACTTTTTAATCATGTAATCCTCCTGTTGTGGCGCCACAAGGAATAGAAATTTACACATTTTGTCAACTCTATTATAACTGCCCAGGCAATGCTAAAAGGTAAAAGGATTTTAATTACTTCGGGGCCAACGAGGATGCCGTTGGATGCGATGCGTTTTATCAGCAATCGCTCCACGGGGCGGTTTGGGACTTTGTTGGCAAAAGAGGCTTTGAAAAGGGGGGCGAAAGTAACCTTTATATATGGAGTGGGGAGCCAAACCCCGAAAGCCCCCCCAAAAGGCGTCGGACGCCTTTTATGTATCCCCGTCGAAACCAACCAAAAGGTAGCGTCTACCTTACGGTCACTTTTATTGCATTCCAGATACGATGTCGTCATTCACGCCATGGCAGTTTTGGATTTTCAGCCGAGCGGAGTAAAAAAAATCAAAACAAAAACGAAAAGAGGGGTTTGGAGTTTAAAACTCGTTCCAACGCCGAAAATTATCAACCAGATCAAAAAATGGTCCCCAAAAACTTTTTTGGTGGGGTTTAAGTTGGAAGTTGGGGTTTCTCAAAAAGAATTATTACGCAGGGCTCGTCGCCTTTTGCGTCAAACCAAAGCCGATTTAGTTTTGGCGAATCAATTGACGGAAGGGGATGATAACAAGCATAGAGGGTTTTTATTAAATCGTGCTGGAAATATTTTGTATATGGGTAGAGGGAAAAAGCGACTTGCAAATTTGATCATTAATGAAGTAGAAAAAGGGCTCTGAGGAAAATTGCCGAGGTGTTGGAATGGTATACAAGGTGGTCTCAAAAACCACTGGGCTCCGGCCCGTGTGGGTTCGACTCCCATCCTCGGCACCATTTAAGAATGCCAAAACTGAAAAGCCCTGCAAAAGAATTCACATGGTCTCCTAAACTGGCTTATGCAATTGGGCTTATTACAACAGATGGCAACCTCTCCAAAGATAGACGTCATATTGTTTTACGTTCTTCAGATCTCGAACAGCTAGAAAATTTTAGAAGCTGTTTAAAACTTTCTAATAAAATAGGAACACCAAAAGTTTCCGGTCAGTACGGTAAAAGGGTTTGTTATCGAATACAATTTGGAGATGTACAATTTTATCAATGGCTTTTGAAAATTGGTTTATCACCAGCGAAAACTTATACTTTAGGCCCAGTTAACGTACCGGATGAATTCTTCCGAGATTTCTTAAGGGGACATCTTGATGGTGATGGGAGCATTTCAATCTATCAAGACAAATATAATACAGCTAAACATGCCGATTATATTTATTTGCGTTTATTGGTAAGGTTTATATCTGCTAGTCGGGCTCACATAGAATGGGTTCGAGCAAACATATTAAGATTGTTGGGCTTGAAAGGGGACCTCTTTGAAATTCACTCAAAAAGGGTATCGAGAACTAGTATATGGCAACTGAAATATATGAAGAAAGAATCTATCAAACTTCTTCCATGGCTTTATTATTCTCAAGATATCCCGTGTTTGCTAAGAAAGCGCAACAAAGCAGAGAAAGCTCTTGCCTTAATTTCAAACAAGAAGCGAAAAACGTATACTTTTAAAAGGGTCGCTTAAAACTACTTCTTCTTTTTGCGCTTTTTTTCGTCTTTTTCTTCCTCGAACTCGATGACTTTGACTTTGGAATCGGCGATTTCGCGAAGGGCGGTTACGATTTCCTTATTTTTGCAATCCACAAGGGGGTTAGAACCCTTGAAGATCATTTTAGTTCGTTTGGCGGCAGCATGGACTAATGCAAACCGGTTTTCAACTTGGGTCAAACAATCTTCAACAGTAACTCTGGCCATTGTATCTCCTTGTTTGCAGAAGGGGACGTTCCCCTTGCAAGGGGAACGTCCCCTTCGGAGGTGTCTAGCTAGTATGTTGTGGCAAAAATGTCAAGTTTTTCAAGGCGTTTGACGCATCTTTTAATCTATGTTAACTCCCATTTATGCCCTTAAAAAGCTTAATTGACCTCTCTCTTCCCGAATATAGGGAACGGCACATTTTTACCACCAAACTCCGTTTGGTCCTTTTTGTCGGCTTTTGGATCCCCTATCTTTATTTCTTTTATCAAGTTTTGGGCCAGCTCCAAGTTGTCACCGCTATCGTCATCGTCTGTTTCGTCTTGACGATGCTTTCCTATTTTTGGGTGTTGCGAGACCGGTTTATTTTCCTTTCTGTAATCACCGAAGTGGTTGCCGATTTGGTCACAATCACAACCATCGTTTATATTACGGAAGGGCCCTATAGTGATTTTTTCACTATTTACCTTTTCTATATTTTTGTCGCCGGTATTTTTTATAATTATGTTTTGGCCTTTTTGATTGCGTTGGCATGCACTCTTTTTTACGGAAGTTTTTTGTTGCTCTGTCAGTTTCAAATCATTCCTCCCCTTATTATCGATTGGGGAAATCAAATACCGATTGAATCTCATTCTCCGCAATATCATTTTGCCTTTTGGGCCATTTTTTCGGTCCTGGTTATTTATGGGGTGAAGGTCGCCAGTTATTTTGGTCAGAGACGAGAAAGAATGTTGGAGGCGCGCAACAAAGAACTCACGGCACTTGCTCATATGGGTTCTACGATCCGTTCTATTATTTCTTTAGACCAGGTTTCAGAACAGATTGTTCAAGGTTTGCAGGCTGGCCTCGAGCTCGATTTAACACTCCTTGTTTTATTCGACCGAGAAAAAGAGGAGATCCGCTGTCTATCTCCAAAAGACCATCGCATTGTAAAAAAGGTCTTGGGGTTGGTTGGAGATAAACTGGGGGAAATTTCCTTTCCCCTGGATGCCCCTGAAAATTCGGCATTGCAAGCCATCAAGAATCACCAGATCATTTATAGAAAAAACTTAGAAGAAATTTTGATTGGGTTGGAACCGCCTTTGCCAAAATCCCTGATTGGCGAAATTCAAAAGTCGATTGGGTTTAAAAAAATGGTTGGGGTTCCCCTAGTTGCGGAAAGAGAATTATTGGGGGCCTTGATCGGTTTTACGCAAGAAAGCCACATCGATCAGCAAACAGTCAAAAGCCTTGATGCGTTTGCAAACCAGGCCGCTCTTATTTTGGAGACGGCCCTTTTGATTCAGAAATTGCGTCAAGCCAATGAAGATTTGAAAGAGGCCAACCGTGTGAAATCAGAATTTTTGGCAACGATGAGTCATGAATTACGCACACCGCTTACTGCCATTATCGGTTTTTCTGAATTGCTGATGGAAGGAGTAATGGGAAAAATGAGCGAAGAGCAGATGGATAGTCTTCGCGAAGTTCTCAATAACGGTGCGACTTTGCTCGACATGATCAACAATCTTTTGGATATGGCAAAGGTTGAGGCAGGTAAAATGGAACTAGAGATTCATCCCTTTGATCTTTCTGATTTGTTGCAAAGACTGACACAGACTATTGCTTCTCTTGTGCACCGCAAAAATCATGAGTTGGTATTGGATCTTCCAAAAAATGTCCCCCCCATTCAAGCGGATGAAAAAAAAGTACAGCAAGTTTTGCTCAACTTGCTTTCCAATGCCATCAAATTTACGCCGGAAGGTGGCAAAATAAGCATTGAGCTAAAACATTATAATGGAAGGAAGTGGTGGGAAAAAGCCTCATGGCAGAAAAAGATTGTCGACACCCAAATTTTTGAAAAAGGGGCTTTTGAACTTTCTGTGCGAGATACAGGCATGGGGATCAAAAAAGAAAATCTTTCAAAAGTTTTTGAAATGTTTGCCCAAGCCGATAGTTCTGTAACCCGCAGTCATGGAGGTACCGGTTTGGGACTGACATTGGCCAAACAGTTTGTTGAGCTTCAAAAAGGTCTCATTTGGGTAGAATCGGAATATGGTAAAGGGGCTACCTTTACTGTTATTTTACCAGCGGTTGTGATAGCCTAACCCCACCACCTGTCTCATTGACGAAGACAATTGGCCCTTCTGGCCAAGAGACAGGTGGTGGGGTAAAACACCATGGGTGGTCTGCTTAAACAGTATCTTTGGGTCTTGGATTTAGTCACCATTTTATTTTGCTCTTTTTTTGCGGCGAAACTCACAAGCGTTTATCTAAGCAGACTCATTGAAGTAGAACGCCCTCTTGCCAAACTGGTTGTGGCGGAATCGACTACAACCGCCGCGCGCACAACACCCCCCGCATCGGATTATAAAATTATCGTTGAGAGAAATATTTTTGATTCGACAGAATTGCCGCCAGAAGAACCGCCACCAGACGTGGCTCTGACAGCCCCAATCACGGGTGAGGCCCTACCCACCACTTTGGGGATCAAGGTCATGGGGGTTTTGGTGGTGGGCAAAGGAGTCGATGAACGCTCTTCGGCAACCATTGAAGGGGGTCAGGGTGGTGCGGCCGTCGACACCTATGCGGTAGGGACAGAAAATGGTTTTGCACCCGGTACGAAGCTAACCAAGGTGAAACCAGACAGAATCGAATTTATTCATAATGGACGTCTCGAATATGCGTTAGTTGAGGATGAAGGTGGGGAAAGCATTTTTGGCCCTCCTCCGGCCATGACAACGGCTGCGACCCCGGTTTCTTCTGCACCGGTAGAACCTGGCCAAGCTATTAAAAAGACTGGGGAAAATAAATTTGTGATTGATCAAAAAGAGGTTCAAAATGCCCTAATCAATGTCGATCAACTTTATACAGAGATTAGGGCAGTGCCGAATTTTGCCGGTGGAAAAGTGTCTGGAATGAAGATTTTATCGGTGAAGCAAGGCTCGATTTTTGATAAGCTGGGACTTCAACGAGGGGACATATTGGAAAAGATTAATGGCCAAGAATTGGACGTCAAGCGAGGCTTTGAAATTTTTGGTCAGCTAAAGGATGAAAAAAGGCTGACTCTCGATTTGGTCCGTCAAGGGGCTAATCAGAGTTTTGAATATGAAATACGTTAGGTTAAAAAAGGAACGGGGCCTGTCCCTCCGTGTTTTTGTGGGGGCCCCTAACAAAACCCCACAACAAACACTCCGGACCACCCGTTCCTTTTTTAATAAATCTTTTGGTTTTGTTTTTTTTGTTCTTATAACTTTCTCAGCTTATGCTCAGCTTCCTGAGGGAGCGGCGCAACTTCCAGGGGCAGAGGATGTTTTTACGCCACAAGTTGAGCAACCGACTCCTCCTTCAGAAACAAAGGCAGAAACGGTACCCACTGAGGCTCAAAAAACTGAGGCTCAAAAAGAAGAAGAACAACCGGTCAGTCCAGAAGAAGAGCTTGTCTATCTCAATGTGCAAGATCAAGACATCAAAGAAATCATCAAGCAAATCAGCAAGGCAACAGGGCGTAATTTTATTATCGATGCAAAAGTTTCCGGCAAGATCACGATCCTTTCAAATAAAATGATGAGCAAAGAGGAGGCCTATCAAGCCTTTCTCTCGGCTTTACAGGTTGCCGGATTTACAACAGTGGCCGGCCCTGGCGGTGTTTTGAAAATTATTCCAACAAGAGATGCTAAAAATTTTCCAATTCCAACCCACGTTGATTCCACACCCTACACAGACAGTTACATTACAAGACTCATCAAAATGGAAAACATCAGTGCCAACGACATGGCAGAAGCCATCAAAGGTTTGATTTCCAGAGATGGGAATTTGTTTGCTTATCCAGAAACCAACACACTTGTTTTGACAGACTCCGGAACTAACATTGATCGCTTGATGAAAATCATCAAAGAGTTGGATCAAGAAGGGCCTCAACAAACTGTTGAAATTATCCCAATTCACTTTGCCTCAGCCAAAGAGTTGGCAAGCATTGTCTTGAAAATTTTTGAGGAACAGAAAGGCAAGGGAGGTGGAGCCAGACCAACTGGAGGCTTGGAAGAAGGGGCTCAGGTTTCCCAAATCATTGCGGATGACAGAACCAATTCACTCATCGTGTTGGCAACAAAAAGGGCCATGGAGAAAGTCAAAGAACTGATCAACCGTTTGGATGCCAAATTGGAAGAGGGGGCCGAAGGAAAAATTCATGTCCATTATCTGAAGTATGCCAAGGCCAAGGACATTACATCGGTATTGCAGGGTTTGGCGGGTCAGGCTGCAAAACCACCCGGACAGGGTGGAGCCGACAAAGGGCCAATCATTGCTGAGTTGGAAGATTTTAAAGTTTCTGCCGATGAGACGACAAACTCTCTTTTGATCACGGCGAGTGCAAAGACCTACAATAACTTGGTCGAAAAAGTCATCGACAAGCTCGATATTCCAAGAAAGCAAGTCTATCTTGAAGCGATGGTCATTGAGTTTACGCTGGCACGCAAAAAAGAATTTGGCATTTCAGCGCATGGTGGAGTTGCCGGTGGATCAACGGTTGGATTTGGAGAAACATTCAAACAGTTAACAAATTTGTTTGATCCCTTGGCGGCGGGGACTTTTGCCGCCCCCGGTTTGTTGGGGGGCATTTTATCAACCAGAACGGTGGATATTAAGGTTTTGGACAAAGATGGAGCCCAAAAAACAATCAGTCTGCCCGCATTTTCTGCTTTCTTAACGGCTTTAAATTCTTTTGGTGACACCAACATTGTTGCCAGCCCCAATCTTTTGGCCCTCGATAACGAAGAATCTTCTATCGAAATTATCAGGAAAGAACCGGAGGCGGGACAGACAACCATCACAGGAACGGGGCTTTCTCAAGCTGGACCGCCTAGTCGCGTGGAGGCTGGTTTGAAATTAAAACTGACCCCGCAAATTACCGAAAGGGGTGCTGTGCGGATGAAGATTGATCAGTCGTATTCTTCCTTCGTTACGCCGGCCAATACTACTCTCGGCTCTCAAGCCATTGTTGAAAGAAAAGTGGCCACTTCTGTTATTACTAATGATGCCCAAACGGTGGTCATTGGCGGTTTGATGGAAGATAAAATCATCACTGCCAAGACTAAAGTTCCGATTTTGGGTGATATTCCTTTGCTCGGCTATCTTTTTCAAAAGAAAGAAACAACAAAAGGGAAAAGTAATCTTTTGTTGTTTATCACGCCGCATATTATTCGAGATTCAGGCGATTTTCAAAATGTCTTGAGTAGAAAACTGGCTCAGCAAGACGATTTTTTAGATAAAAATTTCAAACGTAAAGAAAAGAAGACTATCGAAACAACGATTGAAGGGCACAATCCAGACCTTTTGGATATTTTGGCAAAAGCCCCTGCTTCTTCTGCCTCTTCTACTGCCCTACCGCCGATGAGCGCACAAGAAAGGATGGCTTATACCCCTGCGGTGATTACGGCCAAGCCAGATGATGAACCACGGATAACAATTGTTTTGCCTGCGCGTTCAGAGGAATCTTTTGAACCACCCGCGCTCCCCAAAGAAGAAAAACGCTCTAAGAAAAAGATCAAAGAAGAAACGGTGATAGAAGAAGCGCCGAAGACGACAACAAAAAAATCGGTTGAGGTGAAACCGATAGAAAAAGAAATGATTGAAACTAAAGAGACGGAAAAACCGGCGACCAAATCTGTCCCTAAATCGGCTCCGGAATCAGCACCTCCGACTATCGAAGTCATTCCACCAAAGCCCGCCAAAAAAGAGGCGAAGGCAACGGCTCCCATTGAGCCGGCACCCATGAAAGTGGAATCAAAACCAAAAACCCAAAAGACAGAGACAAAGAAGTCAACCACCGGTGGCAGCAGCACTAAAATGAAGCACGCCCCCGTCATTACCCTTCCCCCCGGCACCACCCCGGATATGGGAGAATAATGCTATAATGTTTCCTTTTACTCTTTGGCTGATGCTTTTAACCGCGATGTCGTCAGGGCTGCAAGCTCAGTCTCAACCCAACCCACAAATAACTCAAATCGATGCTACGACGTTAGCTTCTGTTTTGCTGACTCCCAATGAAGTTCAGAAAATAAAAAACATTCCTTTGGTCAACCCGGCAACAATCAAATTCTATGGTCGTTTGGGAACGAATCGTGACGTCATTTTTAATTTTTCTATCGCGCGCACTTGGCATCGCCCTCAAAATATATGGACCTTGATCGTTAATGCCCTGACCGCTTTTCCCTCTGCCGAAGCGGCCAAAGAGGGGTTGGCAGTTTTGAGCCGAGAGGGAGAACAACTTTCCAACGCAAACCCAGTTGGTGATCAATCGATTGCAAAGTTTCAAGAACCAAAAGGAGAAGAACCTGCCTTCATTGCCTATTATTTTACGGTAGGACCTTATGTCGCCCAGGTCACGGTTTTTGGCGATCCAAATGTACACGGTGAAAAAGAGATGTTTGTTTCACACTTGGAACCGGCTGCTCATACCTTGGCCAAGGCACAGGAGGAAAAAATGCGCCCTCTTTTGAGTGGAACAATTCCTCTTGTGGAAAGAGATTTCTCCTCTCTTCGATTTCCACAGAATCTTGCAGGAACAACCTTGCTTGGCAGTGCACCGGTCACTCCTTTAGAATGGCGCACGTTGGAAAAAGACACTGCCAAAACCACGATTGCGGGATTTCAAAAGGGGGCCACACGCAGTTTTCATCTCATGGCTCGTCCAGAAGAAATTGCCCGTGTTGCTGTTTTTACTTTTGATACCGATGCCAATGCAAAAGCCTTCGTCAAAGAATTAACCGCAAGAAAATTGCCCAAAATTCCTCTGCCGCCAGAGCTTAAGAACAATGGAGTTGCTGTGGATGTTACACAATACGAAATTCTGGAATTTCGAGGTGCAAAAGGAAGCCGATCCGTCGATATCCTCCTTCTTTCCCCTTTTGGAAAAATCGACAAAAAGGAAGCCAAGAAAGACCTCATAGACTTTGCAAAACAACTCCTGGCTTATTAGTCTACCACCAGGTGCCTGGCACCCTGTGGTATCAATCGATTTCTTTTATCAATTCGTTTGTTGATAGGACTTTGATAATGGTTTGATTCTTTATTCCTGAATCATTAGACCAAATTGGGATATTGAGATGCATGGCCAAAGCCAGATAAGGAGCATCTTCCTCATGTGGAGCAATTTCTAAGGCCCGATTTAAACAAGAGACATATTCTTCTTTTGGAATGACTTTGATTGGAGCGGTCAAAAAATCAAAGAGAAAATCGAAATCGGCTTGTGAAAAGTCATCCCATCTTTTTGAAAAACGTTCCTTAAGCACCTTTCTTGACTCAATTAAAAGATGCTGCGGAGAATAAAGCTCCACTTTTTCGTTTAAAAGAAGATTCCTTGTTATTGCCGCTTTTAAGAATGCTGCGATTAGAATGTTGGCATCGATAACGAGTTGCATCAGCTATGAGCGGTGTTTTTTCCAGACCCGTTTTTTTACTTCACGATCCAATTCGGGAATTTCTGTTTCGTCAAGCCCGCCTGCTTTGAGCATGCGATTCATTTTTTCTAAAAGCTTGGCCTTTTCAAGGATCGCTTGGCGGGCTACCTCTGACCAGTTGATCTCTGGAAATTCCCGCATCTTTTCTCTTAGTTCTTCGGGGATGGAAAGGGTTAAACTAGCCATGAACAAACCTCCTTAAACACAACTTTATGTTAATACACATAATTACGTTTGTCAACGTTTTGAACATGAATAGGGTAATGGAGCGTAATTCTTATTTAATTTCAGCTAGTTAGGATTTCTTGAAAAAGTTGAGCAACTTTTTTAGCTTTTTGCCTTACCCTAAGTCGCGGTGCAAACGAGCCACCATTTTTGAATAGAGTTTGTTTCCGACTGGCGTGGCGAAAGGCGGGTCCAAGGGCTTCTCGCAGGCGGTTTTCTCTTTGCGGGGGTCCAAAATAAAATCGCCGAGAGAGAGCGCAAAATGGGGGTAGAATCCCCATTTTGATAGCGTCCCTTGGACTTGCCTTGCGCCAGCAAGCCAGGAGGAAACAAACTTAGGTATAAATGAAGGCGAGTGGAAGTCACAACTTGAGGTAACTAGCTTATTTCTTTATGACTTTTTGCGCCTTGTTCGCCCTTCAGCAAAATGGTATTCTTGAAATCATGGAAGAAAGAAGCCTTGGTGCCATTCTTTTGGAGTCCACGTCGCTGACGGAAGAGCAGCTTCAGCAAGGCCTCATTTTGCAAAGGGAAAAAGGAATCAAGCTGGGGGAGGCCCTCGTTCAACTTAAATTTTTGCGAACCGAGGATATTTTGAAAGCACTCTCAATTCAACTTGGGTTTCCCTATGAAAGCAAGATTGAAGTGGAAACAGTTGATCCGGCATTAGTGGAGCATCTTCCCATCAATTATGCCAAAGACAATGAAGTTCTACCATTGCGCAAAGACAACGGAACAATAGTCGTGGCGGTTGCCGACCCCACCAATTTTCAGGTGATTGATGATCTGCGCCTTTTGTTTCATTCCAATATCAAACCGGTCATCGCCGGTTCTTATGAAATTGTGAACGCCATCAACGCCGTCTACAACAAAACCACCGATAAAGGTGAAAAGGCAATGACCGATTTGGAAGAGGGGATGGAAGAAATTGCGGAAGACTTCAATGAACCAGTCGATTTGTTGGATGCCTCCGATGAAGCCCCGATCATTCGGTTGGTCAACTCTCTCATGTTTCGTGCGGTCAAACAAAAAGCCAGTGATATTCATATCGAACCTTTTGAAAGGGACCTAGCGGTCCGTTTCAGGATTGATGGAGTTCTCTACGATGTCATGCACCCGCCCAAACGGGCACAAAATTCCATTATCTCCAGGGTAAAAATCATGGCAGGTCTTAACATTGCTGAGAAGCGAATTCCCCAGGATGGCAGAATTCGAATCAAGATTGCGGGGAAAGATATCGATATGCGTGTCTCCACGATTCCCACCGCCTTTGGTGAAAGTGTTGTGATGCGTCTGTTGGATAAATCTGCCGTACTTCTGGACATTTCCACATTGGGTTTCATTGGAAAGAATTTGGATTATATTAACGAAGTGATCCAACGCCCCCATGGTATTATTTTGGTCACCGGTCCTACCGGTTCCGGAAAAACGACGACTCTTTATTCCGCCTTGTCAAAAATCAATACCCAAGAACTCAAGATCATTACCGTGGAAGATCCTGTCGAATATCAATTGCCAGGGATCAATCAAATGCAAGTCAATCCCAAGATTGATCTGACTTTTGCAACGGGCTTAAGGGCCTTTTTGCGTCAAGATCCCGATGTGATCATGGTGGGTGAGATTCGTGATAAAGAAACAGCCGAGATTGCGATTCAAGCCTCCCTCACAGGACATTTGGTTTTTTCTACATTGCACACCAATGATGCCTGTTCTTCCATCACACGCTTGGTCGATATGGGTGTGGAACCCTTTTTGGTTTCTTCTTCGGTCATTTGTATCATGGCTCAGCGTTTGGTTCGCTCTGTTTGCAAGGATTGCGCTAGAAAATACACCCCCGAAGAGGTGGAGCTTGCGAAGCTTGGACTTAAACCCGAAGATTTGAAAGGGCGCCAATTTTATAGACCGGTTGGCTGTCCTAATTGTTTGGAGACAGGCTATTCCGGTCGTACAGGCATTCATGAAATCTTAATGATCAGTGACCCTGTCCGTTCTGAAATCATGAAAGGCTCGGATGCCTCAACGATTAAAAAAGTTGCTCAGTCAGGTGGCATGAAGACATTAAGAGAAGATGCCGCCCAAAAAATTCTCATGGGTTGGACAACGGTTGAAGAGGTTTTGAGTATCACGCAAGGGGATAGGGACTAAAAATGCAAATCCGAAATTCTAAATCCGAAATTCTAAACAAATATCAATTTTTCAAATTACAATCCCCAAAACTATTTATTATTTGAAACATTGAAATTTAAAATTTGTTTAGGATTTAGATATTAGAATTTAGGGTTTTTAATTAAAAATATGCCAGTCTTCGAATATGTAGGGATTGACCAACAAAGAAAAAAAGCTCAAGGCATTATTGAGGCCGACAACGACCGCACGGCGCGGATGCGCCTTCGCAAGATGGGGATTTTCCCTCAGTCTCTAACACTGGAGGGAAGGGCGAAGGCAAAAATTTCTTTGTCTACCAATGTTGATTTTTCAAGATTTACCCAAAGAATCAAAACACAAGACATTGCGCAAATGACTCGTCAGCTGGCGACACTTGTGAATGCGGGCATTCCTCTTGTGGAATCGTTGACAGCGCTAGTGGATCAAATTGAAAACCCCAAATTGAAGAAAGTGATTTCCCAAGTCAGAGAAAAAGTAACAGAGGGTATGAAAATGTCAGATGCCATGCGTGCCCATCCGAAAGTTTTTGGCGATCTTTATGTCAATATGGTCAATGCTGGGGAAAACAGCGGTGCGCTCGATGTTGTTTTGGTGCGTCTGGCCGATTTCACTGAAGGGCAAGCAAGGCTAAAAAGCAAAATTATTGGGGCGATGATTTATCCTGCCATCATGTCCATTGTCGGCGTTTTTTTGATGATCGCTTTGGTTGTTTTTGTTGTGCCAAAAATCACACAGATTTTTGAAGATGTTCAGGCGACTCTTCCGTTGCCAACGAAAATTTTGATGGGTGTCAGTGATGCCCTCACAACCCCTTGGGTTATCATTTTAATTTTAATCCTGATTCCTCTGGCTATTTATGGGGTCAAACGTTGGCTTAAAACCCCTAAAGGGAGAGAGTTTTGGGATCGACGAATGTTAAAAGTACCTCTTTTTGGAAAACTCAACCGCATGGTTGCGATTTCCCGTTTTTCCAGAACCTTGTCTACGTTGCTAAACAGTGGCGTTCCTTTACTCAATGCGTTGGACATTGTGCGCAACATTGTTACCAACACTATTATCCGTCGCGCTATTGAGGAGACCAGAACCAGCGTTCAAGAAGGGGCCTCCGTTTCCGATCCATTGAAAAAGAGTGGCGAATTTCCACCAATCGTAACCCACATGATTGCCATCGGTGAAAAAACGGGAGATCTGGAAAAGATGCTGGAGCGCATCGCAGAGGCCTATGATGCTCAGGTGGATAATACGGTTTCGACCTTGACGACTCTTTTGGAACCGATCATGATTTTAGTCATGGCTAGTATTGTTTCCTTTATAGTAATGTCAATTTTGTTGCCCATTTTGCAACTCAACCAACTTGGGACATAAATAAAAGGGGGACTTATGAAACGCTTCACGCTTCACGCTTCACGCTTCACGAACAAAGGTATGACACTCATCGAAATCATGGTGGTGATCACCATTTTAGGTTTGATCGCTGCCATGGTTACAGTCAACGTCATGGGCCGTTTGGAAAAGGCAAAGCTGGATACGGCTATGACTCAAATTAAATCGCTAGAACAAGCCTTGGAGCAATATCGCCTCGATAATGGAAGTTATCCTTCAACAGAACAGGGGCTTGCTGGCTTGGTTGAAGCCCCATCTGGTGCCAAACGCTTCCAACCAGGTGGTTATCTGAAAGGTGGAAAAGTTCCGGATGATTCCTGGAATGAGCCTTTTAGTTATTTAAGCCCCGGGACCCAAGGTCATCCGTTTGAAATTGTTTCCAAAGGACCGGATCGCGAAGAAGGAACGGATGATGATGTTAAGAGCTGGGAAGAATAACCGCGGTTTCACCCTCATCGAACTTCTAGTGACCCTCGCCATTGTGGGGCTTATCATGGGCTTAGTTGTCGGCCAGACAGGTAGGCTCCTATCGTCGGATATGAAAGCCGCTGCCAAAAAACTCTCTTCAACGATTCGCTTTCTTTATAACAAATCGGCGACAGAGAGTGTAACTTTAAGACTGGTTTTTGATATTGATGAAAATAGTTATTGGGTGGAGGGGACCTCGGAGAGCTTCACCCTGACTAAAGAAGAGGAAGAAACGTTCCAAAATCAAAAATCAAAAATCAAAGATCAAAAAGAAGAAAAAAAAGAGGAGACAAATTCTATCCAACCCAAGGAAGCTAGTTTTTCGCCCCAAGAATCCTACATTTTAAAACCAGTAAAACTTCCCGGTGGCGTTTTTTTTAAAGATATTTATGCCGAGCACCAGATCGATCGTTTGAGCTCTGGAAAAGCCTATATTTATTTTTTTCCGCAAGGCTATGTTGAAAGGTCGGTGATTAATTTACGCAATGAAAGTGATGACGTTCATTATTCGCTGCAAGTTAGCCCGATCTCTGGCACGGTCAAAATTGAATCGGCCTACAAAGAACCGGAGATAGAGAGATGAAAAAGGGTTTTTCACTTTTGGAAGTGATGGTGGCGGTGGCCATTTTGGCCATGTCCCTTTTAACCCTGATTAATTTTCAAGGCCAATCGATGTTTGTTGTGGGACGGGCGGAAAAGCTTACTCTGGGGACTTTTCTGGCCCGAGAAAAAATGGCGGAAGTTATTTTGCAACTTGAAAAAGAACAAAAACAGCAGGGAGTTTTTTCGGAAGATAAAAGTGATGAGGGAGAATTTGAAAAACCCTATGAAGATTATAAATGGAAATGGAGCTTAAGAAAAGTGGCTATTCCAGCACCTGGTGGAGGAGAGGGCTCTCCGATGATGGCGATGCTCACAATGGTGACGAATCAAATCAAAGAGTTCGTTCGAGAGGTAAAGTTAACCGTCTCGTGGGAAGCATTAGGAAAGGAACAAAGTTTCGATGTGGTTACGCATATTACAAAACTTTAAAATGAAAATAAAACCGGAACGGGCCACCCGTTCCGGTTTTACTCTCATTGAAGTCTTAGTATCGGTTGCTTTGGTTGCCGTTATCATGTTGCTCATTTGGCAAACGACCGGACAAACACTGAATGCCAAGCAGCGCATTGAAAAACGTGATGAACTCTATCACAACGCCCGTGTGTCTGTTGATAAAATGGTACAAGATATTTCCATGGCCTTTTTGGTCAATGGCCCATCCCATACCGGTCAACGACAAGGCTCCCCGCAAATCAAGACTGTTTTTAAAGGGGAGGATGCTTCGCTTTATTTTGCTTCGTTGGCTCATTTGCGCCTTTTTAGCGGTTCTCGGGAAACAGAAGGTTCCGAAATGGGCTATAAAGTGGAGCAGGATCCAGACAACAGAGACTTTTTAATTTTGATGCGTCGGGAATCGAAATGGATGGATGACAAACCAGAAGAAGGGGGAGTTTGGCTCCCACTTGCTTCGAGAGTTAAAAAACTAAAAATTGAATATTATGATGGCCGCAAATTCGATTGGCAAAGTAGCTGGAACACAGAAAGTGACACAGGAATGAAGCTGCCGCGCGCTGTTCGCATTAGCATTGATTTTGATAATCCCGATAATCCCGACGAAGATATTTCGATAACGACAACCGCACTCTTGGAGATGTATAACAATGCGATCGATTTTTAAAAGAGACTTGATAAAAAATTGCCGAGCTGGCTACCTGGCGCTGAGGCGGGTGAAAAGACGTGGTCCTTTTTGGGGCGACCCAAAAAGTCCACTCAGCTCTCCCCCGCCAAGACATTCATATCCCGACAAGGTGTTGGCGGGGTCCGAGATGCTTTTCACCCCCCTCATCGCCACGCCAGCTCGGCACCCTATTTCTAAATTGATTTATTTAGGCAATCGCGCGAGCGAGTTGCGGTTCGAAAGGCGTCTCGGAGGCACTGGCAACAGCGGGGGTTATGAAAACCGCCAGCGCCGAGAGACGAGTGGGTGTTTTGGGGCGCTCCCCAAAACAACCCACGTCCTTTCGAATCCCAACGAGCGGAAGCGATTGCTTAAGAGATCAAGTGAATCAGGGATTGCGTTGTTGCTAGTCATGAGTGCGATCATGATTTTGACGATGATTGGGGTGGAATTCGCTTACAATGCCCAGATTGAATATCAAATGGCCGTGCGCCAGAGAGAAAGGCTTCAAGCCTTTTACCTTGCTAACTCCGGTTATAATTTGACCAGGTTGCAACTCAAGATTGGAAATGCCACACAAGGCCAGGTTCAACAGGCCACCACGCAGGCCAATATTGACCTTCCTGTCGATTTGTCAGCACCCCTTTGTCAACAGTTTCCCATCAAGACCTCTTTATTTCGTTTGTTAATGATGGGAGAAAGTGGCGAGGCGCCTCCACCGAGTAATGAGGAGGGAGCAGAAGCTACAAGCGAAACGGCTGAAAACATGTTTGCCGCGTTCCCCATGCAAGGGCTGGAAGAATTTTTGCAATTCGAAGGAGACTTTGATTCGGAGTGTGCCGATGAGGCTTCCAAAATTGATCTTAATTTTTTCTACACGCAAGATCCCTCCAAAAGAGTTGAAGGACAAGACAACGCCTATGACCAATACAAAAAATTTCTTATCGGGGTGTTAAATCAGCCGACCTACAAAGAACTTTTCGAAAAAACGAACGTCAAAGTGTTGGATGTCGTTCGCAATATTGCCGACTGGATTGACGGAAACGAAGTCATCAACGAGTTTGGGGGTTCTGAAGGAGGGGGAGAGGACTCTGTCTATCGCGGAGGAGTTTCCGGCCAGATGGCCGCTAAAAATGGGAAACTCTCTTTGCCAGGGGATATTTATCTTGTGGAGGGGGTGACCGATCTTTGGTGGATTCCTCTCTCGGAATTGTTCACGATTTATGGTACAACCAGCCAAGATGCGAAGCCTCAAATTAATGTTTGCCGGGCCCCAAATGAGGTGGTTAGAGCCCTTATTTTGAGATATACTGAAACGCGAACCGATTTGCCGCCGGTTAAACCAGAAGATGAAGAAATTTTGGGTCAGTTGGTTCAAACAGTCAAAGGAGGTTGTACGGGGGCCGTTCCAGATAAAAATAAAATCGCTCAAGATTTGGATGCCAAACTTTTAGAAATTTTGAAGGCCAGCCCAACGACAACAACTGGACAACCAACGGGCGGTCAGGCTGGTTATGGCACAACCGCTTCCCGTTTTGCAGATTGGATTGCGACCCAGAGCCGTTTTTTCAGTCTTAATATCAAAGGAGCAGTGGGCGATACCGTTGTAACCATCAAATCGGTCATTGATATGGGACAAGCGGGGGGGTCTGATACCTCCAAATGGAAAACCGTTTATTATAAAGTGCAATAATAATAACTTATGCCACAAAATGTTATCGGAATTGATATTGGGTCTTATTCGATCAAGATTGCGGAACTCGAGCGGACTTTTCAGAAATACGAGTTCGTTAATTTCTTTGAACGCAAAGTTCAGTTTAATGAGCTTTTAAAACCAGAAGAATCAATCACGGTTACCCTGCAAGGGATGTTAGATGATTTTGGTTTGAAGTGGGATCAAGTAATTTGCGGTTATCCGGGCCACAAAGTTTCTTCCCGCTTGGTTACCTTGCCATTCGGCAATCTCAAAAAGATTGATCAAACCATTGAGTTCGAATTGGAAAATTATGTTCCCTTTGATTTAGAGACTTTGGTCATCGATTATCATGTTTTGTCAGCCACGAAGGAGCAATCAGAAATTCTGGTCTTCTATACTTTGAAGGATGAGTTCTCAAAATATCTTAACTTGCTTCAAAATTGCAAGGTCGATCCCAAAATCATTACGGCAGAAGGGGTGGAGCTTTTAAATCTGGTTGTTTCGGGGATGGTTCCCCCAGAAAGTCCTTACGCGATTTTGGATCTGGGTCATACCAAGACCAATTTGACCTTGTGCCGCGGCAAAAAACTGCAGTCTGTTCGGTCTATTTCAATTGGGGGTCAGCAGTTCACAGAGGCGATTCAGAAAAATCTAAAAATTCCCTTGGAAGAGGCAGAAAAAATGAAAATTGAAATGGGGGGAATTCCTCCTGAAGGGGAAGTTATTTTGGACGATCTTTCCAAACAGGTGGGCGTGGCGATGAAGCAAGTAGTCGATGAGTTAGTTTTGAACATTCGCCAAGCTTTTTTTTCGTATCAAGATCATTCGAAGACACCGGTAGAAGGGATCTATCTTTGTGGTGGAACTTCCAGAATGCCTGGACTCGATCGCTATCTCTCTTTGCGGCTCAAACAAAACGTCACACACATTGATCCGACCTCTTTTCATTTTAGTAAATTAGGAAAAGTCGCTTCGCACCGTGCGGTGATGGCTCAAGGAGTGGCTCTTGCTTTGCGGAGTGTGGCGGCCGCCGGAATGCCGGACATCAATTTACGCAGTGGGGAATTTGCCTTCAAAGGGGATGTTCAAAAATTGGGAGGAACCTTAAGACATGTGGGGATAGCACTGGGTCTCATTTTTTTGATGGCATTGACCCATTTTGGCGTGAAATTTTTTGTCCTTTCGAAACAAATCACCGCGTTGAACAAAGAGGTGACCGCACTGGTAAAGCAGGCATTGCCAGGTGTTGCCGAGAAACAACTCTCCTCACCGGCCTCCGCTTTGAAAATTTTGCAGAGTGAAGAAAGCAGAATACAAGATCGAGTTGGCAAACTCACCATATTAGAAGGAATTCCCGCGCTGGATATTGTCAAAGAAATTTCGGCAAAGGTTCCCGCAAGGCAAGATATTGTTCTTGATATTGAAGATTTAAATGTGAAGGGAGAGAGAATGAGTCTGGCAGGCAGGACTGATTCCTTTATTGCCGTCGATAAAATCAAAGCGGCCCTTGAGAGTTCTAAATATTTTAAGAAAGTAACGCCCGGAAACGTTGGCAAAGGGGTGAAGGAAGGGGAAGTAAAGTTTGAAATGACGATGGATGTGGTGCCAAAAGGAGAGGAGTAGGTGCCAGGTACCTTTTGTGCGTTATGCGAACTCACGCTTAACATCGCTGCAAAAGGTACCTGGCTCCTTTAAAATATGGCTCTAAAGTTTAAATATTCTATTTTGCAACGGTTTAATTTTGAAGCATTATACAATACCTTTCTTGGTTTGCAGCCCAGAGAACAGATCTTTGCGCTTCTTGGCGCCGGTTTTGTCGTTTTGTTTATTGTAGGACTTCCTTTTTCTTTAGCCTCCGGCAAGTTAGGAAGTTTGGAAAAAGAGATCACTCAGGGCAGAGAAAAACAACGTCAGATTTTGAGGGAGTTGGAGCGCTACCAACAACTAAAGAAAGAATTGGAGACTGTTGAATCAAAAATTTCTGGCGGTTTCGACGCGACCATCACAACAACGATGGAATCGTTAGCCGAAAAAAGCGGGATCAAAGATCGGATTGAAAATATCAAAGAAAGGGCGGCAACTCCCTCCGAGTTGTTCGATGAGGTTGCCGTCGATGTTCGTATCACGAAAGTGACGGTGCCGCAGTTGGTCGATTTTTTATACAATATCGAGCAGCATCCACAGCTTTTTTTGAAAGTTAAACAGATCCAGGTTAAAAGGCGTTATGACAATAGACAATTACTAGATGTCTCTTTCCAGGCTTCAACATATAGACTGCAAGGAACAGGAGGTTAAAATTCTAAATCCTAAATTCGAAATTCTAAACAAATTCCAATTTCCAAATCCAAATTTTTCAAACCATTTGAAATTTGAAGCCTTGAAATTTGGTATTTGTTTAGGATTTAGATATTAGAATTTAGTATTTTTTTTATGCCCAAACTCATAAAATATCTTCTCTACGCTGGAGCTTTTGTCGGAAGTTTTGTTTTGTTTGTTTATTGGATGCTTCCAATGGAGGCAGTCAAAACAAGGGTGATTCAATCGATCGAGACTGCGTTGGGTTCAAATTATTCCGTCAAGATAAAGGAAGTGGATACCCATTGGATTACGGGTGTGAATCTTGAAGATGTTTCGATTTTGCAAGTGAACCAAGGCAAGGAAGAAACGGTTTTGAAGGCAGAACGCATTAAAGCCCGTGCCGGACTTTTTTCCCTTCTTTTTGGAGGCCCAAAGATTAAATTCGATGCGACGGTTGGTAAAGCCGATATCAAAGGAGTCTTGCACGCCTCAGATCAAGGCTGGTCTTTGGATTGTTCCCTAGAGGATGTCGATTTCGAAAAGACACCTTTGATTAAAAAAACAACGGGCCTGAATTTGAATTCTTCCATAGAAGGAGAAATTCAGGTCAATTATGATGCAAGGCAACCGCTTCGAACCGTTGGCAACGTGGAGTTAAATTTTGCAAAACTTTTTCTTAAAGCAGGAGACGTTCCTCTGGGTGAAATGGGGACGTTTCCCTTGCCCGATTTGTCGATGGCCACCAAAGGTTCTTTAATCAAGGCGACGATTGATAAAGGAGCTATTAATGTTGAGAGTTTAAAACTCAAAGGAGATGATTTTAATTTGGAATTATCAGGCAAAGTTTTTTTGGCACCCGATGTTTCGAGGTATCGGATGAACCTTCAGGGGAAATTTCAGTTTTCTCAAAAACTTTGGGGAGTTTTGGATCCGATATTGCCTGCTACCTGGTTGGATGAATTGAAAAAACAAAAATCCGCGGATGACAATTTTCCCATAAGCGTGGCCGGTCAATTTGCTTCTCCTCAAATCTACTCCGGCACCGTCGCCATTTATCCCTTCAAGCCCTTTTGATTAAGCCGTATGGGGCGCCTCTGGAATATCAGAATATTCTTTTTCGCGTTGTAGGATGCGAAGATCATAGGTTGTTTGCAAATTTAACCAAAATTCGGCACTGGTTCCGAAATAACGAGATAAACGCATCGCTGAATCAGGGCTGACATTTCTTTTACCACGGATGATTTCATTGACACGGCGATGAGGCACCTGGATATCTCTTGCTAATTTACTTTGGCTAATGCCCATTGGCTTTAGAAACTCTTCCTCCAAAATTTCTCCAGGGTGTATCGATTTTAACATTTTATTAGTCATTTTTTCTCCTTTAATGATAGTCCGTAATTTCAACCTCGGATGCTAGTCCATTTTCAAAGCGAAAACAAATGCGCCATTGATCGTTAATTCGAATACTGTATTGGCCTTTTCTATCGTCCCTAAGTTTTTCCAATCTGTTTGCAGGGGGTATCCTCAAATCATTTAACGTTCTTGCCGCATGTAACATTAGCAACTTCCTTCTAGCCACTCTCAAAATGTCATTTGGCAACTTCTTCGGCCGCTTGTCAAAAAACAGCTCCTCAGTCTCTTGATCCGCAAACGATACAATCATGGATAGTTTATACCATATAATGGTATAACGTCAAGTGTAATAATCTACTCCGACCGGATATCTATTTTTTAGCTGGGAGTTTGATCATGACTTCGCCCGATTCCACATAGCCCAAATCTTTGTGAATCAGATGTTTTAAGTAGCGGGGGTCGTCGAGACGTTTGAGCTCTCCTTCTAATTCTTTTTTTTCCGCTTCGAGTTGAACCTTTTGCTCCAGTAATTGGCGCTTCATCCGGACAATTTGCTCCATTTGATAGAGCCCTTGATGTCCAAAAACCCAGAGCCATAAGAAGAGGACTAAACCTGCGACAGCAAGCCAAGTGCTTAAAGGAAGCGATCTAAAAATTTGGGACAAAAAAAAAGAGATAGATTTGATTTTGAAACGCATGTCAAAAGAGTTTGGTTTGGGTCTCTTCTTTTAACTTGAAACCCAGATGGTTGTAGGCAAGGGGGGTGGCTACACGTCCACGAGGGGTGCGGTTGATGAATCCACATTGAATGAGATAGGGCTCATAAACATCTTCCAGCGTATCTTTTTCTTCGCTCAAGGCGGTGGAAAGTGTTTCGACACCAACAGGGCCTCCCTGAAATTTTTCGATGATCGTTTTTAGAATTTTGCGATCCATCGCATCAAACCCTTTTGCATCAACTTCCAACATCTCTAGTCCTTTGCGTGTCATGTTTAAATCAATCATTCCATCTCCAAGCACTTGGGCATAGTCGCGGACCCTTTTTAAGAGCCGATTTGCAATACGGGGTGTGCCGCGGGAACGTTCTCCCATTTCAAGGGCCGCCTCTTCCTTGACGGAGACTCCAAGCAGTTTAGCGGATCGGCTAATGATTGTTTGCAAATCGTGAGCAGGATAAAAGTCGAGGCGAATGGACAAACCAAATCGGTCTCTTAAAGGAGAGGTGATTAATCCAGTCCGTGTTGTGGCTCCCACCAAAGTGAAATGTGGCAATGCGATTTGAATACTTTTGGCCGACGGGCCTTGGCCAACAATCAGGTCTAGCTTGAAATCCTCCATTGCGGGATAGAGAATTTCCTCCACAATACGAGGGAGTCTGTGCACTTCATCAATAAACAAAACATCTTTTTCGTTGAGGTTGGTGAGGATTGCAGCAAGATCGCCGGGTCTTTCAAGACTTGGGCCCGAAGTTGTTGTGATGTTGACCCCTAGCTCACCCGCTAAAATGTGAGCGAGACTGGTTTTTCCAAGTCCCGGCGGCCCGGAAAACAAAACGTGATCGAGCGCCTCTCTCCGCTGTTTGGTTGCTTTGATAAAGACATCAAGTTTTTCTTTGAGTTCTTTTTGACCGATGAATTCTGTCAATCGTTTGGGTCTTAAAGAGACTTCAAACTGTTGTTCTTCTTCGGAGGGTGTCGGTTTTAAAAAAACTTCGCTCATCTAGCTCCTCGCCAAATTTTTCAATCCCTCTTTAACCACTGTTTCTAAACTTGAAGCTTTTGTCCAATCGAGCCTTTGGAGGGATTGTTCTGCCTGCCCGCGAGTGTATCCTAAATGGGTGAGGGCTGACAAGGCTTCATCATAGGTTTGACTGGCACTCGGGCGCTTTGAACTAGAAATGGGAGCTTGAATCTTGCCTTTCAGATCGATCAAAATCCTCTCAGCCGTTTTTTGGCCGATGCCGGGGATCGATTTCAATTTGGCACTATCTCCATTGGCAATTGCTTCCGCCATCTCGTGAGGAGTCATGCCCGAAAGGAGGGTGATAGCCGATTTTGGCCCAATCCCAGAAACTTTAATCAATTGTTGGAAAAGACTTTTTTCATTGAGACTCAAAAAACCAAAAAGGGTCAGCTGATCTTCCCGCACGTGAGTGTGGATATGAAGGGAGACCTCCATTTCTTCAGGGGGGAGTTCATAAAAAGTGTTGAGCGAGACAGAGACTTGATACCCAACACCATTGACATCGATGATGATATGCTCAGTAGACTTAAGTTTTAATATTCCTTTAAGATGGGCGATCATTTAAACCTCTTTGTTTGACAATGACAAAGAGCAACCGCCAAAGCATCGGTGGCATCTTCTTGCGCCACTTCTTTTAATTTCAAATGAATCTTCACCATTTTTTGCATCTGCTCTTTGGTGGCTTGTCCAAAGCCGGTGATGGCTTGTTTGACTTGGGCCGGCGGATATTCATAAACACTCACTCCTTGGATGGCTGCAGCCAACATCACAACCCCTCTTGCATAGCCTAGTTTGAGTGAACTTTTGACATTTTTGGCCATAAAAACATCTTCTAGCGCAATTTCAGAAGGGGAAAATTGTTGGATCAGTTTTTGAATGCCTTCAAAGATTTGTTTCAAGCGCAATGGGATTTCCATTTTGGAAGAGGGAGCGATCAAGCCGTTATCAATGTGTTGAATCCCCCGCCCATTTTTTTCAATCAAACCATAGCCGGTGAAACGTGTCCCAGGATCGACTCCTAGAATAATCATAAATTCTAAATCCCAATTTCTAAATTCTAAACAAATTCCAAATCCTAATGACCAAAATTCCGAACAAGATTGTTTAGATCATTTGAATTTAGAATTTTGAATTTGTTTAGGGTTTCGGATTTAGTGCTTAGGATTTGCATTTGTTATGACGCTAATTTTTCCATGACGGAAGCATCAATATCAAAATTGGCATGGACATTTTGCACATCATCATGGTCTTCCAGGGCTTCCATTAATTTCAACATCTTTTCGGCATCAAGCCCTTCCAAACGGATTGTATTTTGTGGAATCATTTGAAGCGAAGCCTCTTGTGATTTCAATCCTTTTGCTTCACAAGCCGTTTTCACTTTATCCAAAGCGTTTGGATTCGTTAAGACTTCAAAGACATCTTCGGCATCATGGATGTCATCGGCACCGGCATCCAAAGCGATTTCCATCAATTTTTCTTCGCCAACGGCTTTGGGGAAGATTAGGACTCCTTTTTTATGAAACATCCATCCCACACAACCGACCTCACCAAGGTTTCCACCCATTTTGTTCAAGAGATGTCTAACTTCAGCCACCGTTCGGTTGTGGTTGTCGGTCATCGCTTCGACGAGAAGGGCAACACCCCCGGGCCCGTAGCCTTCGAGGACAAATTCTTCGATGTTTGCCCCTTCGCCTTCTCCAGTTCCTTTTTTGATGGCCCTTTGGACGTTGTCGGCTGGCATATTGGCTGCCTTGGCCTTATCAATAGCAAGCCGGAGTCGTGAATTACCATTTGGATCAGCGCCCCCGATCCGTGCGGCAATAGTAATCTCCCGGATGACTTTAGAGAAAACTTTTCCTCTTTTCGCATCGGCAGCTCCTTTCTTTCTTTTGATGGTGGACCATTTGGAATGCCCTGACATGAGAGGAGCGTAGCACAACGAATTCTCGCCTGTAAACCCCTTTTAATTTGGAAGTCTTCTCCGGCCTTTGCGAAAAACGCATTTATTAAATTGAGTGAAGCTTCGGGGTCCTGTCCCTACGTGTTTTTGTGGGGGCCCCTAACAAAACCCCACAACAAACACTCCGGGCCACCCCTTCGCTTCAATTATTAAATTAAAGCGCTTTTCACAGGGACTGCTTCGAACTATCGCAGTGTTCGAACCTCCTGTGGGCCCATTGCGCGAGGGCAGGAGGGGGTGGGCAAAACATTGTGCGGGAACGAGGGCGTATTGAGTCAATAAAAATGATATTCGTTTCTGCAGATAGAGCTGACGGCAGGTAAGATACTATCTGCATTTTTTTGACGAGATAGCCCGAAGTGAAGCACCGTTTTGAACGCCCACTCCTGCCAGAAAGCAATGGGCTCAAAGGTCGGAGAAGGGTTATACCATCTTTTTTAGCTAACCTAGTTGTTTGCGGAGTTCTTCGAGATCGGGGGAGCGGGCGAGGGCTTCTTCGGTTTTCACGCTTTTGTTTTTCACAAGGTTGGCCAGAGATTGATTCATGGTTTGCATGCCGGTTTCTGTTTGAGACAATTGCATTTGGGCATAAACTTGGTGGATTTTGTTTTCTCGAATCAAATTTCTCATCGCCGGGTTTGGAATCAAAATTTCCAAGGCCAGCACACGCCCCTTTTCCACTTTGGGGAGTAACTGTTGGCATAAAATACCTTGTAAAATTGTCGCCAATTGGCTTCTGACTTGGTTTTGTTGATGAGAAGGAAAGATATCAATAATGCGATCGATAGTTTGGACCGCAGTATTCGTATGCAGCGTGGCTAGAACCAAATGTCCTGTTTCCGCAATCGTCAACGCGGCACGAACTGTCTCCAAATCGCGCATTTCGCCCACCATCACCATATCCGGGTCTTCTCGGAGACAATATTTTAGTCCATTTTGGAAGCTCGTTGTATCTCTGCCGACCTCGCGTTGGTGGATAAGGCACTTTTTTGATGTGAATACAAATTCAATGGGGTCTTCAACGGTGATGATGTGCCAAGGTTTTACCTGATTCATGGCGTTAATCATGGCGGCCAGCGTTGTGGATTTACCACTACCCGTCGTTCCCGTGACTAAAACAAGACCATGAGGTTTATAAGCCAGGTCTTGAACGAGTTTAGGGAGCCCCAGTTCTTCAAACTTTGGGATTTGAAATGGAATTTGCCGAAAAGCCCCGGTGACACTGTGTTGCTGCCAGTAAAGATTCGCCCGAAAACGGGCCAAATCCTTAATGGCAAAGGAAAGGTCTAATTCCAAATCTTGCTCAAACTTCATGATATGTTCTTGACTGAGAACCTCGTAGCAAATCGCTTGCGATTGTTCGGAGCTCAGGGGAGTATCCGTTAAGGGATATAAAGAGCCATCCACGCGGATGAGGGGAGGGGTACCTGCCCCAATATGAAGGTCAGAAGCCCCTTTTGAAACCATTGTTTTTAAAAATTCGTGTAGTGCCTTGGCCATCTAACAAAAAATCCTAAATCCTAATATCTAAATCCTAAACAAATCCCAAATCTTAAATTCAAATGTTCCAAACAATCTTGTTTGGAATTTTGGATTTTTGATCATTAGATATTGTTTAGAATTTAGGATTTCGAATTTAGAGTTTTCCCCCTTGTATTTACTTATGCAATATTTTTTTTAATTATGCTAGGAGAAAGTCGTGGAATTAAAAAGAATGAATCGATCGGGGTGGGAATATTTTCTCATCATCAGTATTGTAGGGTTCTCTCTTATTTTGTCCGTTGGGCTCTATGCCAAACGGGATCGGGTGTTTAAAGAACGCTTGTTGATCTTGGAGTTATCGCGCCTTCGAAGCCATGTCATCGCATATATGTTGGAATATAAACAACACCCGTCGGATTTGAAGCTATGGACTAAGGACTATGGACTCAAGGTCGATCCATTTGGCAATCCTTACCATTACGATCCAAGATCAGGCTGGGTATCGACAACGACTCCATCTCACAAACACTGGTAAGTTACCGTAAAATCCTTGGTGTGATAAAGACCATCAATTCACTTTGGGTCTTTGATTTCGTTTTGGATTTGAAAAAGAGGCCGACCACCGGAATTTTTGAAAATCCAGGAACAGACCTTTTTGAATTGGAGTTTTTAACTTTGATCAACCCACCAATAACAGCGGTTTCCCCATCTTTGAGAAAGACGGTGGTGGAGGCTACGTTGTCGATGACAGCCGGAATTCCATCAACGGTTTTTGAGAAGTCGGCTTCGCTTTCCGTTGCCTCGATCTTCAGCTTGATGAGGTTTTCAGGTGAAATTTGTGGCGTGACTTTAAGTTCAATACCGGTATCAATTTCCTGTAGACCTGACGTCGAACCGCCACCTGTTCCGGCAGCGGTTCCCACGGTAATGTTCGAGGTCGATTTAACGTGAATTTTGACACCACTTCTGATTTTTGCCGGTAAATTGTTGACTGTGGTGATGTTCGGTTTCGAAATGATGCGGATATCTCCCTTTTGTTCAGCAGCGCTTAACTGTAAATCGATATTCATTCCACCCGGCAATTGACCGATTCGGAGTGCTGCAGCACTGGTAGGGTTTGCGGCACCGAGATTGACTTGGGGTCTTGTCGCCGCGTTGGCCCCAACCGTGAAACTCGTCAGGGAGTCTCCCCCTGCAATAGTCAAACGGTCTGGTGTTCCCGTCACACCCCATTGGATTCCCAACGACCTCGAAAATTCATTGGTTGCATCGATGATGTGGGCTTCAATCAATACTTGTTGATCTTTTTTGTCGACGGCTTCGATTAAACTCCTGACGTTTTCCACATTGGCATCATAGTCCTTGACGCTCAAAACGTTTATCCTGTCTTCAGCCGTCACGGAGCCTTTGTCAGAAAGAAGCGGTTTTACTTTATCAACCAAATCTTTGGCCGTTGCGTATTTCAAAGCGATTGTTGTGGCCAGAAGGTCTGTTCCCCCAACAAATTGGTCAGATCTACCGACTCGGATAATGCCACTTTCGATGGCATAATTGTAACCATTTACTTTCAAGATGGAATTAATGGCATCCCTCAGTGTTGTATTTTCAAAGCTCAAGTTTAATCTCCCCGTCATATCCTCCGGAGTGATCAAATTGTAACTAGCAGACTTGGCAAGTAGTCGAAGGGAATCTCTTAGGTCTGCATGGCGAAATTCTATTGAATAGTTTTGTTTCCCCTTTTTACTGACAGATTCAATGTATCCTTCGAGGTTGAGATGATACTCTTGGTTGTCAAGGGAAAGGACGATTTCCCCTTCGTGGATTTTAGCGACACTATATTTTCCAAGCTGGTCTCCCACTCGCACGATGTTGCCGGAAACCAAGGCAAAAGCTTTGCCCTCTCCAATCACCAGGCCTTCCAAAGTCAAAGAGGTGATGTCGATTTCTCCTTTGACGTCGGCGGGCATAAAGGGATTGCGCGCTCCCACACGGATCTGCTCCTTTTCCAATTGTTCGGTTGCAATGTCGGAAAGGGAGGTCGCCCCCCATGCAGTACCGGTGAAGAGGAAAAAGAAAAGGAGAGCCGCAATTTTATATGAGAGTGGTGAAAAAGTAGTGGGTGGCCCGTAGTGTTGCTGTGGGGTTTTGTTAGGGGCCCCCACAGAACACGGAGGGACAGGCCCTACTACTTTTTCACCATCCTTTTTATTGCGCCACATGTCTCTCCTCTACTTGAAAAAGGGCTCCATTCAATTCTAATTCGACACGGGCTGCTTTCTCATCCACCACTTTTAAATCGATATTTTCCAGCACTAAAAGGACAGGTAATTTTCGGATTCTATCCAGATAGTCAATCATATTGCGAAAAGATCCCTGGGCATTGATAAAAAAATCAGCCTTTTTATATCCTTTTTCTTGTTTGGGGGAGAGGTCGCTCATTTCTTTGACTAAAATTCCCTTCAAAAATGGCTGGGAGGTAACGAGACTCAACAAGGCTGCTGTTTCCTTGGCAACCGATTTGACATCTCCTTTTAAGACTTGAACCTTGATGGAGGGAAGTTCTTTAGCGACTTGTAGTTGCTCTTTCAGAGCTGTTTCCCTCAACGCTTGTGTAAATTTATTAAGGGCGTCTTTTTCCATTTTGAGGTTTTTAACTTGGGATTTTAACCGAGTGACTTCATCCTTTTTGGGCGAATAGATAACCCTGACGAACATTACGAAGATGGCAAGCATCACCAGTCCGGCGAGTAGTTGCTCCCTCATATTGGCAACTTTTTTTAGGTCCCCTGTGTCCATATTTTAAGACTTCCTCTTGGGAGTGATATCACAAGAAGCACTAAAGTTAAAGACACCAATTTCCTCCTTTGAAGAGGTCAAGACAACCTTTTCGAAGTAAGGGTTTTCTTCCAATGCATTTAGAAAAGAGGCCAGGGCAGCGGGGGTTTTTGCGGTTCCGTTTACTATGATTCCCCTTTTGGAACGAGCATCCTGTTTGGCGGCTGTTTTAAAACTGACCAACCAAACATTCGGTGGCAAGGCCCTGGCAACACTTGCCAAAAGGGTAGACCATTCTGGTTCTTCTTCTAAAATCTTTCTTAAAACAAACGAGGGGCCACTTCCCTGCACGACTTCATCTCTACTGAGTAATTGTTCCCGCTCTGCTTTAAGTTTTTTAATTTCTTCATTAAACAGTTTGAATTGGGATTTTGTTCGATAGTGGGCTAGCAATACGATTCCTTGGATAGCCAAACAGGTAAAGACAACACCACCCAAGCCCCAAAGAAGAGTTCCATAGGTGATTTGCAGTCCCTCTTTCTGAATGAAATTAATTCGTTGAATCATGAATTCTCACTTAGTAATCGTCCGCTAAGGGGACTCATTTCGCAAGGCTTCCACCCCGAAGGGATCCCTTTGGGACTCGCCTGGTCGAAAAATAAAAGCCGCCGCTTCCGTTCGGGGGGATTCAAAAAGACGCAGGTCAATTTGGGGAGGTTCCCCAAATTGCCTCCTCCGCTCTCGTCCCGCCGAGTTTCATAACCCCCATAAGGTTCGGCGGGACTGCGAGAGGCTTTTTTCACCCCCCTCACTCGCGCAGCGGGTGCTACAGTACTGTTTGATCGAATTTGTTTCCGACGTGGCGTGGCGATGAGGGTAACGAAAGTCGTCTCGGACCCCGCCAACACCTTGTCGGGATAAAATGTTTTGGCGGGGGAGAGCCGAGCGAATTTTATGTCAAGGCCCAGCTTTGCTGGGCCGCGAAGCAAACCCGAAGGGTTTGCGGAGTCTGATGCCTCGACCCAAAAAATATCGCGTACTTTCGGCACCCTCAGCGCCAGGTAGCCAGGAGGAAACAAGTTCAATAAAAAAGAAGGGTACTCGAAACGATTGCCAATAATGTCACAAAAGATATTCATGGCTTTAGAAAAGCTAACCCCAATGCGGCACCAAAAAGATACGGTTTTTCAGTGGCCAACGCAAACTCATTGGTTTGTTCAATACCTTGAAAAGGGTTGAACAATTCGGTAACGATACCTAAGTTCTTTGACAAAGTAGCTGAGAGGTTTTCACTGGCAGCGCCTCCCCCTGTCAAGAAAAGTTTCTCTATTTTTTCAATTTGATGGGAAATAGAGAAGGCATCAATGGCATGTTGGATTTCCAAGCCCAACTTCTCCGAAAAATTTTCTTGAAGCACTTGGGCTTGTTCTAAGGAGACACCGGCTAAAGGTTTGATAAAGTGGAGCTTTCCATTGCCGATGGCTAAAAAATAGGCATGCCGCCACCCAATATCGATACAGGCTGCCCATTCGTTCTCTCCGGAAGGGAAAATGCGTTCCATCGTGTAGGCAAGGGAAACAGGTGCCGGTTCTACAAAGAAAGGCCTCAGCCCTATTTTTTCCAGAATTCTTAGATACTGTTGAACGACAATTTTTTTAACGGCGTAACCGAGAAGATTGAGTCGTACGATTTCTGGTTGTACAATTTCTTCTAAGATAGAATAACGGACGATGTAATCATCCATCGATTCTTCAGCGATGTCACGCATTTGCCAGCGGACAGCCTCTCTCAAGTCTTCCATGGGCATTCGAGGAAGCTCTAGTTTGCGGATGTGAAGACTGTCGTCTTGTATGCAGACAGCCGCAGGAGTTCCCCCAAGATGATTTTTTAAAACATATTCTTTCAAGTTAGTAACAAGCTGGGCGCCTCCTTCAGTCAAACTCAAGGAATCCAAGAAGACAAGTCGATGCCGGCCTGGGCCTATAGTTTGGACTTTCGCCCATTTCAATTCTTTGATGCCCCAATCGATACCGATGCAATCTTGCCTCTTTAAGTTTTTCAAAAATGGGATGGATAGAAGGGATGGTATGGAGATCATTTTTTTTCGAGGGACTCGATTTTGGTCTGGATTTTCTTTTTTAATTCTTCATTGGTCCCTGGCGACAAAGTAAGGAATTGACTGTAGAATTCCGCTGCCTGTTTGATGTTCCCCTCGCGCTCAAACACGGAAGCCATATTAAAATAGGGATCGGCATAGTCTTTTGTAAGCGAGAGTGCTTTTTGAAAATGGGTCTTGGCTTTGCCAATCTCATTGTCGATAAGCAATAATACCCCCATGTTATTTAATGCCTCTGGATAGTCCTGTTTGAGGGCCAGAGCTTTGTTGTAGGCTGAATAGGCGGCCTCTTTTTTCCCCATTTTTTTTAAAACAAGTCCTAAATTGTTATAAATTTCGGGATCGGTTGACATGAGGAGCGTCAATTGTTCCCAAAGCGCCAAACTTTCCGAGAGTTTATTTTCTTGAAAGAGTTGGGTAGCCTTTTTTTTGATTTCGACAGAGTCTTGAGAATTATTGGTTGCAGTCAAAACAGAAACCGGTTGTGAGTTGGGACTTGTTTTTGGGGCCTTAAAATATCGCAGATAAAACATTGCAGCAGCACTCACCACTAATAAAACAACAAGGAGAAGTAAGCGTTTTGAAGAGGGAGGACGAGGAGGAAGAATAGGGTTGGGCAAAGAAATGTTTTTTCCTCCAGTGGGCTGAGTTTCTTGCTGGGCTTTTTTAAGGGCATCAAGGATGAGTGACATAAGGAATATTTCCCTCCGATTCTAAAAAGGCCTCCTCTACTATCGTTTTGGTAATGACACGCGAACCTTTTAAATAAGCCGCAACCAAGCAAAAGTCGCAAAGGGTATTGATCAACCTTGGGATCCCTTGAGAGAGGCGATGCAATCTTGAGACAGACGATTTTTCAAAGGCCACTCGCGACTCAGGTCCCGCTTTTTGAATCCGGAAAGTAATATAGCGCTCTGTCTGTTCCAAATCGAGTGGATTTAACCTGCAACGAATTTGAATTCTTTGCCTCAATTGTCTGAGTTCGGGGCTCGCAAGTTTCTCTTCCAACTCGGGTTGGCCAACAAGCAGGATTTGAAGAAGTTTATGTGTCTCTGTTTCCAGATTGGATAAAAGTCTAGTCATTTCAAGCGCTTCCATTGATAACTGCTGACCTTCATCAATAATAACAAGGGCATTACGCCCCTTTTTGCCACACTCCAGGACAAATTGGTTGAGATGATCAATCTGTTCTTTAATGGAATTTCTTTTGAAATCACGACCAAAGTCTCGGTTAATGGTTTTTAAAAGTTCTAGTTTGGAGAGCTGAGGATTTAGAATGAGACTCGTTTCACAAGAGCCTCCGAGGTTGTTAAGAAGTGCCCGAAGACTCATCGTTTTGCCAGTGCCAACCTCGCCGGTCAGTAGCAAAAATCCCTTCCTCTCCTGAATGCCATAGCGAAGGGTTTCTAAAACTCCTTGATGCAAGGGAGAAAGGTATAAATACCTGGTATCTGGGGTTACATTAAAAGGTTTTTCGTTAAAACCGAAGAAGTCGCAGTACATGGAAGCTCAATATAGCATAGTCCGTAATCCATAGTCCATAGTCCATAGTCCCTCATTCCTCCAATGGGCCGAAGGTAACTGTCTTTGTGGTGTTATCAGCAAAAGTCCAGGTCATCGTCACTGTTTTTCCCTCCATATCGTTATCCCATTCAATATCATTGATGACGTTGTTATTCCCCGTTGTTGCTGTGTAATCAGCCACATCGAGAAGGGTTCCGGAAGGGGCGCCGGCAGGATTGTTATAAATTGTTGTCGATTCAATTCGAATTCTTTCTATTCTTTCTGCACCGTCGGGGTCCCAACTAAATTGCATTTGGGTAACGGTGATTTGGGTTAGGCATATTTTTCGAAAAGTTATCGATGAAATGTCATCTCCATCATGACTCAAATTATAATTACTCGTATCGATCAGCGTGCAATCGGCTTCTGTGGGGCTATCCACGCTGTGTGATCTAACGGCATCGCCCACCGTTCCCGTGACGGTAATTGTTCTTGCAGCTTGGCTAATGGTAAAAGTCCCTCCCCCAAAGGAGACTCCGGGAGAGGGGACCGCTGGGCTTGCCGCTTCATAGATTTTTCTGACCCCATATTCAATGCCTGCCTGGGTTACATAAAAGGCCCTTGTGGCCAGAAAATGCCCAGCCCTGCTTTCTTCGCCCGCTGCGACAAGATAGGTAATGACCCCACCCATGGCCACCATGCTCAGTAAGACAAACAAGGCTGCGATCGTTGAAACGCCTTTTTTATTGAAAATTTTCATATAAGTAATTCCTGATAAAAACATCAGTCCTCAAAGTGAGTGGTGCCGTCTGGCCAGGGGGTAGTGTTGAGAATTCGATCCGCACTCTTCTTGTTTGTTGTCCCGAACTGGTTGTGTTTCCATTGTCCTTAAATCCTGTGAAGGTTGCTGATGTGACATTACTAAGAAGGAGGTCGGTTCCCCTATATAGGGCCTGGTTTGTAAAATTAAAGTCCGTTGTAATGCTATCGCTATCCACAAAGGAAACACTGTTGGACTGTATGCTTTGAATATTGGTGCTGCTTTCGTCTCCTACGAGTTCAAGTTCCCTCGACATTCTCTCCATTGCATAGCGTGCCGCTTGCAAGTTGGCAGACCTCTCTGAGATATGCGCATAGGAATCGAGTCCTTGTCTTAAAATTAATCCTGCGGAGGCAAAGAGGATTGAAACCAAGGCAATGGTTAGAACAATTTCAACCAATGTAAAGCCACCTTCTTTCTTCATTCTTCCCCCCAGTCGGTGACCAGTGTGTCAAAAGAAACTATATCCCCAGCAGGATCTTGAACCGATACCGTCACTTTTGTATATCCCGCTTCATTTCCTTGAGGAGGGGAAGAAAGGTTCGATGGACTTACCGCTGTAATGGTAGTTGTTCTTGTGTAGCCGGCATAGCCCTCGCTCGCCAATGTTTCGGTGGGGTAATTGCTTTGGATGATGTAGTCATAGGACTGATATTTTTTATCGTGAATGATCTGTTCGAGTTTCTCCTGTGCTAATGCAGAGGCAATGAGAGTCTGTTCCATTTCATCAGCCCTTTCAATATTTTGTTGGTAGATGGTCAAGACCCCCACAATGCCAAAGGCAAGGATTGTCATTGTTAGTATGGCCTCAATAAGACTAAATCCCTTTTTGTTTTTCAAATTCTTCATTGGCGTACCACCACCCCTGTATTGTCTGTGACCAGCAAACTGACGACTGTTTGACCATTTCCTATTTGGATGATGCTGCCCCCACCCAGAACGGGGCGCCCCAACGGATCAAACTCCACCTGGGCATTTGTGAGGATATTCACGTTGTCAAACGCATCACTGATATCCTGAGTGAAATCTTGTCTGGTTACCGGATTAGTGGCAGGTGTTGCTGTGCTTCCCTCATAAATAGTATAGGTACCATTCGCTACAAATTCGATGCCACAATTTGTATCAGTAATGAGAGCCAATTCTCTTGCATAACGCAGGTCTTGTTCCACCCTTGCAACAGCCGTTTCGAGATTGAAAGCGGGGATAGATTCCTGCGGGATTAAGGAGGCTACAAGAATTCCCAATGTCGCAATGACCAGGACCACTTCCAGTAAACTAAACCCACGTTCTTGTAGTCTCCTTGTATAAATACAAACCCCCTCCTTTGACGGTGGTTTGTTACATCAAGATTACGGCGCTGTTGCACTTATGAATGATCCAGCCGCGTTATCATACGTATATTCGTATGTGGTTGTCCCATCGTCGAAGATGTAGACCTTTGCATCGGCTGCATCTTTGGCCCAAGCACCATCAGAGATTCCTGTAGCCAGTACGGCCCCAAAAAACGGGTCTGTAGCACTTGCTGTAGTACCAGCAGCTTCATCAGCTGGCACTGCAAATGTTCCATCGAGAGAAGATGGATACGCTCCGGGAGCCCCGTTAGCGACCAAGTCATTGGCCCGCCAAAGGGCAATACCGGCTCGCACGGCACCAACCACACCATCCCTGGATGCCTGTCTTGCTTGCGTGCTTACGTTGATAAACGAAGGAAGGGCTGCGATCGCCAAAATTCCTAAAATGGAGATCACGAGCACCAGCTCGATCAACGTGAAGCCTTTCGTTTTTCTTAACATACTCTTTATCCCTCCTTTCAGGGTTAAGTTGTATAAGTAACATTGTACCCTACCTAAGAATAGTGTCTATGGGTAATTATTTACACGGGAATCGGGAAAATTGAGGTTGAATGGGTATATTTATACTCATCTTTATTTATGCATGACAGCGCTAGACATATTCCAAATAGGCAAGAAGATGGCCAAAGCGAATAAAGCTACCATGCCAAAGATTAAAACTAATAAAAAGGGTTCCAGAAGGGTGGTTAAATTTTTGACCATATGATGGATTTCGATGTCGTAGTGTTCTCCCAAAGCTTTCAGCATATCATCTAGGGACCCACTTTTTTCTCCAATGGCGGTTGCCTCGACGAGCATGGGGGAAAAACTTTCTGTTTTTCTCATCGCCTCTGAGATACTTTGCCCCCTCTCGATTTCTGTACGAATTTGGCGGATGTCTCTGGCCATGACTTCATTTTCAATGGTGGCCTCCACGAGTCCTAAGGCTTTTGGAACGGACAGCCCACTTTTGTAAAGGGCCGACAAGATATGAGCAAATCGGGCGTTTCCAATTTTTTGAGCCAGTAATCCAAAGACAGGGATTTTCCAACGAATTTGATCGATCCGAAATTTGCCTTCTGGGGTGTGGTAATATCGTTTGAGTGCTAGAAAAATTCCTCCAAAAAAGAGGCCAACAGCCCATCCATAGTAACGTAAGACATAGCTGGCCCCCAACAAAATCCTAGTTGGCAATGGGAGTTCTGATTTATAATGAGCATAGAATTTTGCAAACTCTGGAATGACCCAAACAAGCATGACGGTTAGCGCAACGGTTAACACCCCTACGACAATTTTGGGATAAAGGGTCGCCGATTTAACACCGGCATGAATCTCTACTTCTTTTTGTAAGAGATCGGACAAATTTTTTAAAACACCCTCCAAAATACCGGCCTCTTCTCCGGCAGCTAGCATACTAATATAGAGGTCATTAAAAATTTTGGGATGTTTTGCAAATGACTTGGACAAAGAAGCCCCTTGCGAAACACTGGTCTGGATCCGTTGCAATGTTTCTTGAAGTGTTTTGTTTTTAGTTTGGTGGGCCAGTGTTGTTAGGAGACTCTCCATGCTGATGCCTGCCTTGAAGAGGGTGTGAAACTGCCTTGTCATTAAGACGATCTCCTCGTCTTTCACTTTTCTAAAAAGTTGAAAGTCTTCTGGGAACCATCCTTTTCCTTGTATCTGTCTGACGGCCAGTGGAATCAAACCTTGTTCTGCAAGGAGGTGTTTGATGGGTTCACTTGCAGCCCCTTCCAGCTTGCCGGTAACAAGTATTCCTTTTTGATCTCTGGCACGGTAGGCGAAGAAAGGCATTAATCCTCCTCTGTTACGCGTAAGACTTCTTCAAGTGTGGTGATTCCTTCTTCTATTTTGTGGATTCCGTCTTGCCTGATGTCGGTCAGACCCATTTTTCTTAACTCCTTTTCAATTTCAACATCGCCGGCTTTTTTATAAATGAGTTCGCGAATTGTTTCTGTCATCGGAGCCAATTCAAAAAGACCGATTCTCCCGCTATAGCCGGTTAAATGACATTTTTTACACCCTTTACCTTTGAATGCCTTTTTGACCATTTTTGCATAGGAACCCATTTTTTCTGGGTCAAGGGGTATCTCTTCGCGACATTGGGTACAAATTTTTCTCACCAATCTTTGCGCCAAGACACCCTGAAGGGCAGAGCTGAGCAGGAACGGTTCAACCCCTAGATCCACAAGTCTGGAGATCGCTCCTGCTGCGGTGTTGGTATGCAAAGTAGACAACACTAAGTGACCCGTGATAGCAGCGCGGACAGCAATGCTTGCTGTTTCGCCATCTCTAATTTCACCAATCATGATGACATCGGGGTCTTGTCTCAAAACAGAACGCAAAATACTGGCAAAAGTGAGCCCTGCCTTTGCATTGATAGCCACTTGAGAAACCCCTTCAATTTCACTTTCGATAGGGTCTTCAATGGTTATAATATTTAACTCCGACGAATTGATACGCATCAGTGATGCATACAAAGTCGTCGATTTTCCAGAACCGGTGGGCCCTGTTACCAAAAAAATTCCGTGACTTTTGGCAACCATCTCTGAAAAAATTTTGCGGTCATCCCTGGCAAGCCCTAAATCGTCGATGTTACGTAGTGATTCCTTTGCCAAGAGACGCAAAACAATTTTTTCTCCATATTGTGTGGGGCAGGTGGATATTCTCAAATCGAGGGTGCGACCCATCAAACGGAGTCGAACGCGCCCATCTTGAGGGATGCGATGCTCTGCGATGTCGAGACCTGCCATGATTTTGATTCGAGAGACGATGGCAATGTGCATATTGCGGGTAAAGGTTGCTCGTTCATTGAGAATGCCATCCAGGCGATAGCGGACACGACAGCTATCGTGGGAAGGTTCAATATGGATATCGCTGCCACCTTCTGCCCACGCATTGCAAATCAAGTCATTGACAGCGGTGATGACTCTCTGGCCGGCTGCGATCTCCTTGATCTTTTTAAATTCCATGTCACCAAGGCCGATTCCTTCTGTAATCGTCTCAACACTACTAATTCGCTTGCCAATTTCTTCTACAGGCTGTCTTGCATAGCCTTCATCAAGTTGATTCTGAATTTCTTGAGGACTTGCAAGGTAGGGGACGATCTCACGACCGACAGCTGCTTTGAGGTCATCGATTGCAAAGGAATCCAAAGGATTGGCCATGGCTACTTCAAGTTTATTGCCCAACTTCCTGATGGGGATTGCCCCATGACGTTTTGCAATAGCAGCCGGTATTTCTCTCAATAGGTGAGGATCAATTTTTTTGTTTTGTAGAGAAACAAAAGGGACTTTGAGTTGCCGACTCAAAAAATCAAGGAGCTGAGCCTCATTAATAAATCCTTTTTTGACGAGGACAAGCCCTAGGTCCTCACCTAAGTTTGCCTGAGTCACCTTGGCGACGGCGAGCTGTTCTTTAGTGATAAGACCATCCTTAATGAGATCCTGTGAAAACTTGGCGACGGAAGGGAGGGCTAAAGTCATGGTTTAATTATATAAAATTAAAGGGGACAAGGAAAGCACCAGAGTTAAAACTTGCAAAAGTTGAATCAAATTGCTTATATACGCCGCTCAATTCGCTCGCGCCGGCAAAGCCGGACGCTCGCTAAAGTCAGGTGGAGAATTCCATAGCTCCCCCTGACAACCCCCATCGGTTAGGGAATTTGTTGGCGAATTGGTTAAAGATAGTAGTGAAAAAGTAGTGGGTGGCCCGCAGTGTTCTCTTTTTCACTACCACTTAAATTATGATCAACGATTTTACAATTCGTGTCGCAACGGTGAATGGTTCTGGAAGCCAATCGGCGAACTCTATTTTAATCAAGGCCCTTTTTTACATGGGGATTCCCGTTGCCGGTAAGAATATTTTCCCATCCAACATTGCAGGACTCCCCACTTGGTACAACATTCGTGTCAGTAAAGATGGCTATGTGGGTCACAGGCGTGACGCCGAGATTTTGGTGTTGATGAATGCAGACACCTTTCAAGAAGACCTCGCCGGGGCCAAGCCGGGAACCGTAGTCATTTATCATGATAAACTAACCCAGCCAGGCATGCGCTCCGATTTGGTTTATTATCCAATTCCTTTTCAAAAATTGGTGATGGAGTGTTGTGAAGTGGCGACCTTACGCAAACTGGTGATCAATATGATTTATGTGGGTAGTGTGGCCGCGCTCCTCGATATCGATTTGAATCAAGTTCGCCATGCTTTGGAAAAACAGTTTCACAGCAAACCAAAAGCGGTTGATCTGAACTGGAAGGCCATCCAAGCGGGTGTTGATTATGTGAAAAAAAATATCAAGAAGAATGATCCTTTTCGTGTCAGTGCGATGGACAAAACAAAAGGCAAAATTTTGATTACAGGCAATGATGCGGCCGCGTTGGGCTGTTTGTTCGGGGGTTGCACTGTTTTTTCATGGTATCCGATTACTCCAGCCTCCAGTGTCGGAGAAGCGGTTATCCAATATTTTTCAAAATATCGCCGCGAGTCCAAAGACAATCAGGCACGATTTGCCGTTGTTCAGGCGGAAGATGAATTGGCCGCTTTGGGAATGGCGATTGGGGCAGGGTGGGCAGGTGCTCGTGCGGCTACATCCACCTCGGGGCCCGGCATTAGTCTGATGGCCGAGTTTGCGGGGTTGAGCTATTTTGCGGAAATCCCCGCGGTAGTTTTTGATGTTCAGCGTCTGGGCCCCTCAACCGGCCTTCCAACAAGGACCAGTCAGGGGGATATTATTTTTACCCAGTTTTTGTCCCATGGAGACACACAGCACTTGGCAGTGATTCCATCGAATCCTCAAGAGTGTTTTGAATTGTCTCAAGAGGCTTTTAATTTAGCAGAGGAATTTCAGACCTTGGTTTTTGTTTTGTCTGATCTTGATTTGGGCATGAACAACTGGATGTCGGAACCTTTTTCTTATCCTAAAGAACCTTTTCAACGTGGCAAGGTTTTAACGGCAGAGCAACTTGAGAAATTGGGTGGGTTTCACCGTTATGCAGATGTGGATGGCGATGGAATTTGTTATCGGACACTTCCAGGAACTAAACACCCCAAGGCCGCTTATTTTACACGGGGCTCTGGGCATACAGAGCAGGCGACCTATTCTGAGGACACAGAAGATTGGCAAGGTGTGTTGGATCGGATTGCTAAAAAAATTGAGACGGCGAAAGATAGAGTCCCTCAACCACTGATCGATAGAGTGAGTGGCGCTAAGATTGGATTGGTTGCCTATGGATCTTCTGATTGCGCATTAATAGAAGCGAGAGATTTTTTAAATGGAAAGGGTTTGAAGACAAATTATTTGAGAGTTAGGGGGTTGCCCCTCAATGGAAAAGTAGGGAAGTTTGTTGAAGAGTGTGACAGGGTCTATGTCGTCGAACAAAATCAACAAGGACAGATGGCGAATCTGATGAAAATGGCGTATCCGGGGTTGGCGGGGAAGCTCAAGTCCGTTTTGCATTATGACGGACTCCCTATCGATGCTGCAAATATTACACAACAGATTTTGAATCGGGAAGGAAAGGCTAGTTAACTATGGCAGAACCACAATCACAAACAACACCTTCACAGCCGGCACAGCCCAAGACAAACCGGCTTGGGCTTACGAGACAACAATATACCGGCTCTCCATCCACTTTGTGTCCAGGTTGTGGGCATGATTCGATCACCAGTTCTCTTATTACCGCTTGTTTTGAACTTGGAGTGGATCCGGTGGATCTCATCAAGATGAGTGGCATCGGCTGTTCTTCAAAAACACCGGCTTATTTCATGAGCCAATCGTTTGCCTTCAATGCGGTCCATGGAAGAATGCCCTCTGTCGCAACAGGGGCTTTACTAGCTAACCGGGAGTTGAAGTGTATCGGGATCAGCGGTGATGGAGACACCGCCTCCATCGGGATGGGGCAATTTGTTCATTTGTTAAGGCGCAATGTCCCAATGCTTTATATCATTGAGAATAATGGTGTCTACGGTTTAACCAAGGGTCAATTTTCTGCAACGGCCGATTTAGGCTCCAAGCTAAAGTCAGGACTCGCCAATGAATTTCCGCCTGTTGATTGCTGTGCCCTTGCAATTGAACTCGGTTGCAATTATGTTGTTCGTTCTTTTTCAGGAGACAATAAACAGTTGGTTCCTCTTATTAAAGCAGCATTGTCTCATAAAGGGACGGCTCTCTTAGATGTGATCAGCCCTTGTATTACTTTCAACAATCACGAAGGCTCCACGATGAGCTATGATGCGGTTCGTGCCCACGACATTCCACTCCATGAAATTGGTTTTGTCCCCCACTTTGAACCGATTCAAGCCGATTTTGAGCCAGGGACGACAAAAGACATCGTGCTGCCAGACGGTTCTCATATTCGTTTAAAAAAATTGAATCGCGATTATGATCCGACGAATAAACTTCTAGCCTTGAAAACTTTAGCAGAGTCTAAAGAAAAAGGGGAGCTCCTCACCGGCTTGATCTATATCCAGGAAGGAAAACCGGATTACAATGAACTGATGCACTTGAGCGACACCCCTTTAGCCCATCTGACCGAAAAGGAACTAAAACCAACACCTGCAGCACTTCAAGAGATCATGCAGGAGTTGATGTGATTCAAAAAGAGCTTGTCAAAAAACGTTTCCCAAATTGGTTGCCGATTCCGCGTTCCTTAAAAGCTGCTTCCCAAGCAATTGTTGTCTCGGAGGATGATTTGTTTCCCAAAGGGGAAGTTGTAAAATTTTTTCAAGGCCAAGATTATGGTTTTATCAAGGACCAGCACGGCCGGGATATTTATTTTCACTTGAGTGAGTTGACTTTGGTTGGCCCCAAAAAATCTAGAGAGCATATTAAGGTGGGTGCCAAAATTGGCTATGATTTGTCGTGGACTTCCAAGGGGGAGCATGTCCGCCGCCTTAAGATATACTAAAAATTCTAAACACTAAATCCGAAATACTAAACAAATTCCAATGGCCCAAATTCAAATATCCCAAACGATTTGGATTTTGGAAAATTAGGATTTGTGATTTGTTTAGGATTTAGATATTAGAATTTAGGATTTCCATGAAACGTTTTTGTTACTTAGTTTTTTTCATTATCCTGGGGTGCCCGTTTGTAACGGATGCACAAACATTAAGGTTGTGGGATTTGCCGAAGGCTTTCAAGACCTCCGAGTTTAGTTTTTTTCCCATCCCCGTTTTTGAAAACGATCCAGCCAGTGGCCAGCGCTATGGCTTCATGCCAACTTTTCTGATGAGAAATGAAAAAAATGAAATCATTTCTATTTTTGTCGCTGCTTATACTTATAACAGTATTGTGAACCACGGCGGTTTTGCCGGGGCCTTTTTGTATCCTTCTCCCGAGGAGCGCTTAAGATTATTTGTCCGCGCCAGCGAAAATTTTGAGAGAGATTATTATCTGCAATATCAAAACAATTTGGGTTTGGATGGCAAACTCGATTGGGAAGCGGAAGTTGAATATTGGCAAAATCCCTTTGAGATGTTTTTTGGTTTTGGACCCAATACCACCAAAAGTACGCAGACCAATTTTGTTTCGAGTTTGTGGTGGCTTAAAGGAAGGGTTGCCTATGAATTTTTGCCTGACTTTCATCTTCAGCTGGAAGAAAAATTACTTCGCTTGAAGATGAAGCAAGGGGCGATCAATTCTCTAGCCGATACGCGGGCCTTTTTTGCGGGCAACTCCCAAGTAGGTGGTTTTAATCAATTCAATCATCGCCTTTCACTCTTTTGGGATACGAGAGACGACGAGATTTTCACAAAAAAAGGGCATTATTTAGAATCCTACTTTTTGGCCTCTCATCAGACATTCAACGCGAATCGTTTTTTTGATGGTTTTGGATTGCATGCCAAAAAAGTTTTTACACTCAAAGATCGTTTTACAACGGTTGCATTTTTGCGCGTTGAACAATTGTTTGGTGACCAAATACCCTTTTTTCTGCAAAGTAATTTGGGCGGAGGCAATGATCTGAGAGCCTTTGTCGACAGGCGATTTGTGGGGAGGGGCCGTATTTTACTTGATTTGGAAGAACGGATTCGCATTGTTCGTTTGCGCATTTTGGGGGCCACAATTGAATTTTCACTCGATCCCTTCTTTGCAGTGGGACAGGTTTTTGATCGATGGGGAGAAGTTCGTTTTGCAAATCTCCAGCCGGTTGGGGGGATTGGTTTTCGTGGTTTAGCCCCTCCTTCTGTTGTGGGGCGAGTCGATTTAGGGTTCGGAAAAGAAGGTTTTGAAATCTTCACCACTTTGGACTATCCTTTTTGAAAGGTGTTAAAAAGTAACGGGTCTTTTTGTTGAAAATGACGGGCTCCGGGTCGGCTCAGCTGCACGCCCTCCCCACAGATCGGGCTGACAGCATCGCCGACCACCCGTCATTTTCAACATTTCAAAGTACCCCGCAACTTTTTAAATTTTTTTATGAATTCAATGATTGCTGCGGCGATTCAGATTACTGCGACTGATAACAAGAAGGAAAATTGGGAGAAGGTTGCGCGGTTTGTTGGCGAAGCAGTATCCAAAAAAGCAAATTTTATTGTTTTGCCAGAGCATTGGAATTGGTTGGGGAAATCTTCAGACAAAAAATCGGTTGCAGAACGCTTGGAAGGTCCAAGTATTCAATTTGTTCAAGAGCTTGCAAAAAAATATTCCTGTTGGATTGTAGCTGGTTCAATTGCGGAAACCAACGGTGATAAACCTCCTTTCAACACAACGGTTTTCATTCATCCCGATGGGAAATTAGGAAAAGTCTATCGCAAGATTCATCTTTTTGATGCACAAGTGGCGGAAGGGCATAAGGAATCTGATTTTACTTCTGCGGGGCAGGATGTGGTGGTGGAGGATTTGGGTTGGGCGAATGTTGGTTTGAGTATTTGCTATGATGTCCGATTTCCTGAACTATATCGACAACTGGCTACGAAAGGGGCTGATGTCTTTGCCATCCCCTCCAATTTTACCATCTTTACAGGTGCCCCCCATTGGGAGGTTTTGGTTCGCGCCCGCGCGATCGAAAACCAATGCTTTGTTATCGCTGCGGATCAGACAGGTCTGACCGGAGCTGGCTGGGAAGCCCATGGGCACTCGATGATTGTTGACCCCTGGGGTGAAATTTTAGCTCAAGCTGGAAAACAAGAAGGTGTGATTGTTGTGACACTTGATTTCAGGAGACTTTCCGAGATTCGAAACAAAATGCCCGTCCACTCCCACCGAAAGTTGTAAAAATGCCCCCTCTGAAAAATTGCTTCCACTCGCTGGTTTCGAAAAGACGCTCCTCATTTTGGAGAGTTCCCCAAAATGGGAGCTCGACTCTCGTCCCGCTAATTGATTAAACCCCCGCAAGGTATAGCGGGACTCCGAGACGCTTTTCTCAACCAGTTCGTTCGCGCAATTTTTCAACACCCCTCCAAGCGGGCATTTAAGATTTTTCTTGATTTTTCGTGGTTTTAAATTAAAATGCTTTTATGGCTAAAACGGCGACTTTATCGACGGTGATAGACTCCAGTGTCAAAAAGGCGGTGGATCAATTTTGCGAGCAACGGGGCTTGAAATTGCGATACCTTGTCGAACAGGCATTGGTTGAGCAAATCGAGGATATGGTTGATTTGGAAGCCTACTGGGCAAGACATTCCGAGGAAACGATTCCCTTCCATAAAATTCTTGCATCCCGCAAAAAGAGAAAATAATCGTGCACGTCTACAAGATTGAATTTGTCAAAAGCGCTAAGAGGGAATTCGACAAATTACCATCTGCAATCCAAGATAAGATTATTGAGGCGCTCCACCTATTGTCCCAAAATCCCTTTTCCGAATTACTGCGTGTTAAAAGATTGAAAGGGGCTGATTCACTCTATCGATTCCGCGTTGGAGATTATCGGATTGTTTATGAAATTAGATCCGACGTGCTTGTCATTGTCGTTATCAAAGTCGGGCATCGCAAAGACGTCTATCGGAATTTTTAACTGATCAAAAGATAGCGGCTGCTTTCTGACACCTACGTTTTCGAAGGCCCAAAATGATGGATTTAAACTCACTCTCCATTGCCATACGGTACCAGGTACCTGGTGGTAAATGGCGCTTACCGCTTTTCTGGAAAGAATAATGCTTTGACGCCTTCGAAGTATAAATCCATTTGATCTTGAGGAAGCTCTGCAGACCTTTTAGTAATGATGTTACGTTCGCCAATGGAACGATAACCACCAATGGAATGATGACCATTCTCATCCCAATCTTCCCCTTCATGAAATACCACGACATCTTGATAAACAACGACACTAAATCTGTTTCCATTCCGCCGGATATCAACTTCCTCTATCAATTTATCCGGGTAAGGTGTAAATAACTTTAGGAATAAATGCCACTTTCCCCGATGAGTGGGTGTTTCTCTTTTGAAGTGAAAACCACCGTCCTCTCCTATGCCGCCGCAGCTTGGAATATAAGAACTTAGAACATCATGGTCACAAGCAGCTTCTCTCTCAAATTCTCTGAGATTCCTTCCAGCCATTTCATTCAGGAGATGATACAAAGAATCTGTTTTCTCTGGGGTTTTAGCGCATCTCATAAATAACACCTGCTTTTCACTTCTCCTTCCCACTTATATATCGGTTCCTTTCAAAAAATGTTGCTAAAATTTCCGACGGGGCGAGAATTACAATAATTTCAAATAGTTAGCGAGGGTGTTTTGATAATCGTGAGCATTCAGGAAGAAGGCGTCATTGTGGCTGCCGCGATCCAGCCAAAGATGCTGTTTGGAATCAGGGGAGTTTTCATAAAGTTTCAACCCTTGAGAAAAGGGAATAATCTCGTCGTTTTTGCTGTGGATGAAAAGTTTGGGAACATCGATTTTACCAATTTTTTCGATGTTGTTGAATTTGTCACCAGCCAGGAATGCCAAAAAGGGATAATGAGCCCTTGCCATTTCTTTGAGAGAAACAAAGGGACTTTCTAAAATGATTCCTGCAACCGGGTTTTGTGTTGCAACCTCTAGGGCAACAGCACAACCCAACGATTCTCCATAGAAAAGGATGTTTTTGGGATCTTTCTTTCGTTGATTGATTAAATAATCATAGGCTGCGAGCCCATCTTGGTAGAGATTTTGCTCCGAAGGAGTCCCTTCACTTTTTCCAAAACCAGAATAATCAAAAATGAAAATAGAAACGCCAGTCTCATGTAAAATTTTGATCTTATCGAGGCGATGGCTGATATTGCCCGCATTGCCATGAAAGAAAAGAAGGCTGGCTTTTTCTTGGGGATGCTCAATCCACCAGCCGTAAAGTTTGCGCCCATCTTTCGTTTGGAAGACGTCTTCTATAAAGACACGCCCAATTTTTAGAGGGTCCGCGATTAATTCACGTTCTGGAAAATAGACAAGAAGGCGTTCTACAAAATCGGAAAAATTAAAAGCCATTAATCCTAAGCTCAAGAAAAACCACATTATTTTTTTAAGGCAGCTTCAAAGCGTTTCAAAACTCTTTCTTTTCCTAAAATCGCCATGACCTCAAAGATTCCTGGACTAACGGTGGTGCCGGTGAGGGCCACGCGGCAAGGTTGGGCAAGCTCCACCATTTTTGAAATGCCTAGCTCCTTCATGATGGCATCAAAAGTGTCGTGAAGTATTTTTTCGTCCCAACTTTTAAGAGAGAACAATTTATTCTGCAGTGCTTTGAGTCCCTTTTTCCCATTTTCATTCAGCCATTTTTGGGCGGCGGCTTCATCAAATAAAACTTCTTCCTTCAGATAAAATGCCGTAATTTGGGCCAGTTCTTTTAGCGTTTTTCCCCGCTCTCTTTCAGAATGGATGGCTTTGGCTGCATAGGCTTCGTCGGCTATTTGAATTCCCAATTCTTCCAAATACGGTTTGGTCCATTTCATCAATTCTTTGTCGGAGAGTTTTTTCAAATGTTCGCTGTTTACCCAAGTGCATTTTTCGATGTCAAAAACCGAGGGTGCTTTACCGACAACTTTCAGATCAAAATATTCAATCAATTCCTTTTTAGTGAAAATTTCTTGATCGCCGTGAGACCAGCCAAGCCTTGCCAGATAGTTCAACATCGCTTCCGGTAAAAACCCCATCGATTTATATTCAATCACGGAGACCGCACCATGGCGTTTGGAGAGTTTTTGTTTGTCGGGACCCAAAATCATCGGTAGGTGAGCAAACTGCGGGATAGGATATTCTAAGGCCTGGTAGAGTTGGATTTGCCGAGGTGTGTTGTTGAGATGATCATCCCCGCGAATGACATGAGTGATGTTCATCGTGACATCATCTACCACGACAGTGAAATTATAAGTCGGTGTTCCATCGGTTCGCAAAATAATCATGTCGTCTAGCTCTTCACGATTCACACTAATTTCACCGCGACAAATATCTTGGAAAACAACATTTCCTTTTTGTGGGGCTTTGAAGCGAATACAATATGGTTCGGAGTTCGAGGTTCGAGGTTCGAGGTCCTTATTCCGGCAGGTTCCTTCATATTTGGGCTTCTTGCCCGCGGCCAGCAGCGCTTTCCGCTTGGCATCTAACTCTTCCGGCGTACAATAGCATCGATAGGCTTTGTCTTCCTTGATGAGTTTTTCGACATGTTCTTTGTAAAGTTCAAGTCTTTCGAATTGATGAAACGGGCCCTCATCCCATTCAAACCCTAACCACTCCATTCCTTTTAGAATCGAATCGGTATATTCCTGAGTGGAGCGTTCCCGATCGGTGTCTTCAATGCGCAAAATAAAAGTCCCTTTTGCGTGGCGGGCAAAAAGATAATTGAACAAAGCAGTGCGCGCTCCACCGATGTGGAGATGGCCGGTGGGAGATGGAGCAAAACGGACACGAATCATAAAAAGAAGTAGACCAATTTTGCACTTTTTGGCAAGTGAAGAAGGAGAATTTTGGATCTTGAAAAATCCATAAAGGGGTGTAATACTCTTTATTAAGATGGCAAAAGTAAAGAGAAACAATTATTGGCAAAGAATCTCCATTGATCCGAATGTTTGTCATGGACAAGCCTGTGTCAAAGGTACGCGCATTCCTGTGCACCAAATTGTCCATATGTTGGCCAATGATGATTCAGTCGAAGAGCTTCTCAGTGAATACCCCTCTCTCACAAAAGAAGATATTCTAACATGTCTGGACTATGTCGCCTCCCTGGCCGAGGAAGAAGTTCATCCTTTTGAAACAGAAATTGGATGAAAGTCTTTGTCGATGAAAATATCCCAAAAGTAACGGTGAGTGCTCTACGGGAATTGGGGTATGATGTTAAGGATATTCGACAATCCCATCTGAAAGGCATTTCCGATCAGGAAATTTGGGAGTTATGCCAAAGAGAAGAAAGACTGCTTGTTACAACAGACTTGGGGTTTTCTCATTACCGCCATAAATCTCATTTCGGAATGTTGATTGTTCGTCTTAAACAACCGAATAAGGAAAAAATTCATTCACGGGTGTTACGCGAAATGAAACGGATGCAGCCAAAGGAGTGGCCGGGTTTGTTAGTTATTGCCCAAGATCGGTTTCAAAGGATTTGGAGGAGTTGATTTTTCAATTTTTGTTCTCACTTTTTCGATCAAATGGTTGTCTTCTTCAGCCAAGCGGCGCTTGAGTATTGGCCAAGCGTTCTTTTTTTCTTGAAGCAGTTCCTCTGTGAATTTTCCGGAACAGATTTCATCGAGAATGGTTTTCATCGTCTGTTGTGTTTTTTCATCGATGACACGTGGGCCACGAGTCAAGTCGCCATACAAGGCAGTATTGCTAATGCGCTTTCGCAATCCCTGGATTCCATGAGCATAAATGATATCAGCGAGTGCTCTGAGTTCTTTCAGGCAGCAATAATAAGCAATTTCGGTATTGTAACCGGCCTCGACCAATGTTTCAAAACCAGCTTTGATCAGTGCATTGAGTCCACCGCACAACACAGCTTGCTCCGCAAAAAGATCGGTCTCGGTTTCCTCTTTGAACGTGCTTGGAAAAACATGCGTGTTTTTGCCACCAATCGCTCCGGCATAATCTTCAACCAATCGATAAGCTCGATCGGTTGCATCTTGAGCAATCGCAGTGAGAATGGGAACAGGCTCATTACTCAAATAATGACGGCGCAAAGCATCTCCTTGAAGGGAAGGGGCTACCAGTAGGCAATCCATGTCTGGCCTTGGCTGAATTTGTTTAAAATGGATATTAAAACCGTGGGCAAAAATTAGGCTAGAACCTTCTGGTAAATTAGGTTTTAAAAATTTTTCCCAAAATTCAGGTTGTTCGGAGTCGGGCAAAAGTAAAACGGCGATGTTCACTTCTTTGGCTGCCACTTTCGGATCGGTGATCACTTCCAATTTTTCTTGCTTGGCTTCAGCAATTCTTTTGCTTTCAGGTCTTAAATAAACCTGCACCTTCCAGCCACTATCCCTCGCATTGAGCGCCTGCGTTTTTCCCTGTGACCCAAATCCAAAAATGGTTACATTTTGACCAGTTGAACCCATTGTGATAGCCCGCTTAACATGGGTCTTGAGGTTTTGCAATTGCTCCCGCAACCCGTCACTCCTTCGCTCAACTTAAATAAAATTGGCTAAAATGCTTGTAAAATCAGCTTGTTATAGATATTAAAATTAGCTAGCCCCACCACCTGTTTTTGAGCTAAAAGCCCACTTTGTGGACTAAACAGGTGGTGGGGTAGCAACTTTTTTGAAAATCTGCCGAAAACTAAAGTAGAGCCTATGACAACGAAAGTAACTACCGTAGACGCTTTCTTCGAAAAATATGATGACTACCATCGGAAGGCATATGGTTACACTGCCAGGTCCAAGGATAGATCCCAGCGTCTATTAAATGAAGTCTTGGATGATTTTTCTCGTCTCGATGGGTATGAAAAATATCAGGCTTTCAAACGACTTGAAAATAGACGGGACCTCAGAGCCCTCATTTTCCTAGGGCGAATTTTCAAAAGGGAACCGTTTTTCTCAGACATTAAAGGATCAGACTTCTTTGACATTGCCCCTCAAGTTATCGGTCGTTTGCAAGAAAGACTTATTAAAAAAGGTGGCGATGGTCTTTTTGATTTGGCGTTAAGATTTTATTATTTTTCAGAAGATCCAATGATGATGACCGCTACCGCCGTGGATCATAATCTATGGCAAGACAGATATATTTTAGCTGCTGCCATTTTCTATCTTAAAGATCTTAGCGAATACGGTGAACATTCATATGAAACGATTCGTAGCAATTTTTCTAAAATTTATAAAGAAACTGCAAATGCAGATGGCAAGAGCCCCCTATTTGATACTGATAATGATGGGTATTTTGATACAGCAGATGCCTTTCCCCTTAATGAACACTATCACACAGATACCGATAGGGATGCTGTTCCTGATGAATTGGACTATTTCCCAATGGATCCCACACAATATCTGGGAGTGACAACACTTTATCAGATGGGTTTTAATTATTGGGGACACAAATATGGTCTTATAGAAAATGAAGATGGTTCCAGAACGCTATGGCTCAGAGTCTGTTTTGATTCCAAGAAAAAGGGACTCGATTTTGAGAAATGGGAAAAAGAGGTCAATAGATTTCTCAATGAAAGAATTCCTGAAAGTGAAAAAATTCAGATTCGAGTAGAAGTTGCTACTCCATGGAATGCCCATTACACAGTAAAGATAGAAAAAGGAACATTTCGGGAGAATTCAGAGCGCTGGTCTGTTGACATGTTTCATAATGATATTCCTGGTGCCACACATGAGATAATGCATCTATTTGGACTTCCCGATCGTTATCATGAAATTGATGTTGGGCAAATACGTGATCACACTTTCACGCCAGGAAAAGATTTGTTAGTAGATAACAATGATTTAATGAGAAATCATGGTAAATCTTCCAAAATAGATTTGAGAGACATTCGTCTGCTCGCCGCAGAATCTGTGCTATGGCCAGAGCATTTTGCAAACGCGGTCAGAGGGTTCGGAGGTTATTGGTCTGCATGTGATTGGTTGCGGTGGACTGACAAAGAGGACAAGGAAGGTGAGATGACACAATGTGTTTTATCTAAAATCGATGAAGCTATAGGAGAGTTTCAAAGGACGCTCCATATTGCACCACCCGCTGCAAAGGTTCTTATAGAGGAAAAAATAACTCAAGCCAGACAAACCAAAGAAGATGAAGCCCTCAAAAAACCAGGGACCATCCTAGCCAAGTGGGCCTCTTATAGTCTTAAAGTAAAATAGATAAAATCAAGCAGCCCTTTTTGTCGGAGAGAATTCCAAAGGTAATTATTGACAGACTATTTAAAAGACTATTATAATAGTCTTGTTATGGACACCTCTCTCAAGAACATCGATTTTGAACCGTTAACCGAGGTGAAGGCCAAGTTATCAGAAAAAGTTTCTACGGTCAGTCAGAAGAAGAGACTTTTAGCCATTACCTTAAATGGCAAGCCAACTGCTATTCTGATCTCTTATTCTGAATTTTTGAATTGGATTCAGGAAACACAACAACCCTACATTCCCCGTCGCTTGAGTTTAAAACAATGGGAAAAGGAGGCGAAACAGCGCAAAGCAGTAGCCTGTTTGATTAAAAATTTGTTTGATGTTTCTAAACTAAGCAGAAAAGGTCAAAAGCCTTACAAACGCAATGCCCTTAAAAAATTTAAAAAAATTTCAGGATAGATTGGAAAAAGCCGCCAAGGAAAAAAGTCTTGCCAAACGTGGTGTGAAGATTGCTGCAGTTATTGCCGATGCTCTGCGTACAGTGGGCGAAGATCCTATTTTAGTCGGCGGGACTGCGGTCGAATTTTATACAGAAGGAGGGTATGCAACCCAAGATATTGATATGGTGACACCGGGTGGCCCAAGCTTGTTTGAGGTCATGATGAATCTTGGCTTTGAACGGCGCGGCAAAGATTTTATCCATGAAGAGCTTGAAATTTATATCGAGTTTCCAGGAGTCAGTCTAGGAGGAGAAAGACAAAGTGATCTTTTAGATGTTGATGGGACCCCTTTGCTGATTATTTCTATTGAAGATCTTATTGTTGACCGACTGTGTGCCTACAAATTTTGGAAATCAGGTATTGATGGTTTGGCCGCTTTGCTTTTGCTGGAATCAAGAAAGGTTGATGAAAAACGATTAAAAACTCAGGCAAAACGCGAAGAGGTGGAAGATGCCTTGGATTGGGTTGAAGCGGTCTATGAAAAAGTGGTGCGTGAAAAAATGAAAAAGGAAGAGGCCTCCCGCAAGCTTGAAAAATGGCTGCGGAAAAATTGAGTCATTTGACATCCTTTTCGCATCGCGATAAGGGTCCGGCCATGCAACGTAGACTTTTAAAATCCAAAATCCATCGCGCGCGGGTGACCGATGCCAATGTTGATTATGAAGGTTCTATCACACTCGATGAATCTTTAATGAAAGCCGCTGATATTTTGCCGTGGGAGATGGTTCATGTTTGGGATGTCACGAATGGCCAGCGCCTTGTCACTTATGCTATACCCGGAAAAGAGGGGAGTGGTGTGGTCTGCATCAATGGAGCCGCAGCTCATCAGGTCAACGTAGGCGATACAGTGATTATCGCAACCTTTGGGGAATATGGTGAAGGGGCTTGTAGAGGTCATGAACCCAAAAGAATTTTAGTTGATTCCAAAAACCAAATCTTAAATAATTAGCCCGCAATGGAAATCATTATCAAAGAGATCCCTGAAGAGGGGATGCAACTTCACTTAGATTCCAAAAAAGATGGTTGGTTTCGCCAAGCCCTCTCTGATTCGCTATCCGATTTGTATAAAACTGGCGATAAAGGTGAGGGGGAGTTTGAGTTGCTTCGCATAGGGGTGAATGTCGATTGCAGCGGAGTTGTTGATTGTGATTGCCATCCCACTTGTTGCCGTTGTCTAAAAGTGTTTCCCTCCCACATGGAAGTTCCCATCCATTTAACGTTAGCACCTCTTTATGAAAGTGAGCGACAACTGAAACTAGAACAAAAAGATGAAGTAGCTTTAGTCAAAGACGATTTGGAGTTTTCTTATTATGAAGGAGATGATTTTAATCTAGGAGGGATCATTCGAGAGCAGGTCATTTTGGCTCTCCCGCTGCAGACTCTTTGTAAAAAAAATTGTAAAGGGCTGTGCCAGCGTTGTGGCAAAGACTTAAACGAAGGGCCTTGTGATTGTAAACAAGAACAGGCTGATCCCCGCTGGCGCCCCCTAAAAGCCTTTAAGGCCAAGCGTTAAAATTTGTTTCATAGATTGCCAAACCGGCTACGGGGCAATTGCTTCCGCTCCCTCTATATTGTATCTAAGCTTGTTTCCGACTGGCTACCTGACTCCGAGGGGATGCAAGGGACGCTATCAAAATGGGGAGTTCCACCCCCATTTTGCGCTCTCTCTCGCCCCGCCAATTATTCAATGGCCCCCGTAATGTGTGGCGGGGCTGCGAGAAGCCCTTGCACCCCCTCTCCGTCACGCCAGTCGGAAACAAGTTCTATTCAAAAAAATAAGGTAGATCACTCACGCAATTGCCATAACGCCGGTTTGGAACCCCGAACCTCCCACCCATTCTGATTTCTCCAAAATTCTGTGTGCTAAAAATATTGTGAAAGGGACGCAACTTTTTATACTTTGTGACGATAATAAGAATAGAGGATATAACGGGTATCATGACATATAGTGCCAAAATTGATGGTATTCTAGCGGGTGCTGAGGTTCAAGGCACAAGGTATGTTCTTTCCCTCTTGAAAGAATTAGAGTTGAGACCAGAAACTGTGAAAGGCGCCTTTTCTCAACTGGATGGGGCGCTCCGCTCGTTTACAGGTGTTACCCTCTCCCCACAGGATACGAAAGATCTTTATACATCCATTCAGAATTTGGGACCAAAAGAGAAAGAACTTCAAGATCGATACCCGAAATTCATGGCACATTTTAACCGATTCCGTGAGGAGCTGGAGTTTGCTGTTGTTGCCGACAAAGGTTTAGAACTGCGATGGGGAAGTATTCATTCTCAGCCTCCCCCATCCAATTATAACCAAGACCCTTCTCTGCTAAAAATGTTAAGGCGTTTTGGGGTTCGGGAAGATATTCGTCCAGAAAAAATTAGAGGCCATGTCCTTTCTTTCCATGATGCAGGCGGGACTGAACTGGTTGTTCTCTATTCGGATCAACATACCGCGGAAAACCAGAGAGATTTCAGTTTTGCCGTGATGGATTTTTGGATGCCCCACGGATTCAACTTTCTTGGAGTAGAAAACCTCTCGAGGGAAACTGGTGAATGGGACAATTCGAAGGTCGGTCATGCTCCTGTAGCGACAAGGCCTTTGCTGGCACGATGTCCTGGGGACACTAAGGATGAAAAAAAGAAGCTGGTGGAAGCAATTACAGGCAGTAGCCCGTACAATGCCTATAGTTATGTTGCTTTGGAGTGTGTTTTTTCTGGGGCTCTGGCTACTTTTGGAATTGATGATACCTCACTTTCAAATAGGGTTGATCGAATGAGTCCACAAAGGGTAGTGCTTCCGGCTGGGGTATATAAGTTTTATGATGCTATAGTGGCAGTCCACATCGAACGAAGTCACGTCATGGTCAGGAATTTCTTGGAACTCATGCACGGCGCAAACGCTCAAGACAAAAAGTACAATAAAACACTCTTCTGGGTAGGGGGAATGCATGCCTCCGACATAAAAGAACACCTAAAAAATAATAGTATAAGCTATGTTGAAATTTTGGTACAAAGTGCGGACTTCAATCTACTTAATGATCTTCTAAAATTGGAACCAGCTTACGGCCCTCCTTATTTACGGATTGTCAAATAATTGTATTCATCTTTAATAAGATATGTAATGGCGCCAGGCACTATTTGGCGCTTACTAAGAAGCTTGCTTAAGCTTCAACTTTTCCACCTTGAATTATCGAGACGCTTTACAAACGCCTATAGTTTGTATATACTTTATCTAACATGGATTTTTTGAAGCTGAGTGGTTTCGAGTGGGATGAAGGTAACTTAAAAAAGATTTTAGAGAGGATCGACCCCCATATTGTGGAGATGGCATTTTTAGGGGAACCATGGGTTGCTTTGAGTCAAAAGTTTTCTAAGGGAGAGCCGAGGTGGTTTTTGATCAATCAGGTAGAAAATAGGCATGTTTTTGTTGTTTTTACGATTCGAGGCAATAAAATTAGAGTTGTTTCTGCAAGGCGTATGCATTCGAAGGAGGTGAAACATTATGAAAAAGAATTTAAGAAAAAAGAAAAAACAGACTGAACAAGACATTCATGAATGGCTTGAAAAGACAGACCTTAGAGGCGTCAAAGCCAAGTTTCGGCGCCAAGTTTTTAAAAATGTCAAGCCGACGGATTGGGATGGACTCTACGACGAAATGCAGGAGAGCAGACCTATTAGTCTTCGCCTTCCTGTTTATTTTATCCACCGTTTGAAGCAAAGGGCTTTAGAAAAAGGAATCGCCTACCAGACACTTATTCGCCTTTGGATCGGAGAGAAGTTGAAGAAAGCTGGCTAAGCCATTTATTAAAAAGTTGACTTTTTAGGCCCCTTTGGATAGCTCTTCCGCACGATTCACGCTTCACGAGCGACGAGAGACGAATATGGCCGTTCCAAAGAGACGAAAATCGAAGGCAAGGACGAGGACGCGAAAGGCGCAGCATCAAAAGCCCCCTCATGTCGGTTTGAGCATTTGTCCCAGATGTAATGAGCCTAAATATCCTCACCGTGTCTGCCAAAATTGTGGGTATTATGGTGATAAGGATATCCTCCAGTTGGAGAAAAAATAAAATATGGCGTTAGAAGGCAGGGTACGCGAAATTATTGCCGAACAACTTGGAATCAGCGAGGAAGAAGTCCAGCCTGATTCTTCTTTTATGAGCGATTTGGGTGCCGATTCTTTAGATACTCTTGAGTTGATGATGGCCCTGGAAGAGGAATTTGAAATCGAAATTCCCGATACCGATGCTGAAAAATTAGAAACTGTCCAAAAGTTAGTTCAATATCTGGAAACCAAAACTCAATAACTTACATCTCTCCCTTAGTTGGAATTCCGTATTTTTTCAACAAATTGCGAATGTGTTTGCGATCAACTTTCGCCTCTCTGGCGGCTTTGGATAGATTGTGATTGTGGCGCTTGAGTAAATCTTCCAAATATTCTTTTTCAAAAACTTCCACAATTTGCTGTTTGGCCTCTTTAAAGGGGAGATCGGCATTGACCTTCATTCGATCGGTTCTTTCTTCTCCTTCACCCATTTCGGCAAAAATAAAGTCGAGATGCGAGCGGGCAATCGTGCTTCCTTCCACAAACGAGCAGGCCCTTTCGATAACGTTGGCCAGTTCTCGGACGTTGCCTGGCCATGGATAACGCATCAAGAGTTTTAGAGCATCATCTTCAACACGGGTCACTTTCAAACCGGTTGCTGTTTTGTTGAATTTGCTATCCGTCAGCAATTTTTGAATAATCAAAGGAATATCTTCAGCGCGATCGCGAAGAGGAGGAAGCGAAATTTTGACGACCGACATGCGGTAATATAAATCTTCTCGAAAACGACCCGCCTCAATTTCTTTTTTGAGATTGCGGTTGGTGGCTGAAACAACACGGACATCGATACGAGTTGGCGTATTAGCACCCACACGACGAATTTCGCGGCTCTCCAAAGCCCTTAAGAGTTTTGGTTGCAAGTCGAGCGTGAGTTCTCCGATTTCGTCTAGGAAGACGGTTCCCCCCTTGGCGGCTTCAAAAGCGCCGGCCCTTGAGCGGATCGCGCCCGTGAAGGACCCTTTTTCATGTCCGAAAAGTTCACTTTCAATCAGGTTGGGTGCCACACCCGAACAGTCAAAAACCATGAAGGGATGGGATTTGCGGGTTGAATGTTCATGAATGGCCCTTGCGACCAAATCTTTGCCGGTTCCCGTTTCTCCTTCAATGATGACAGTGGCGTGGGAGGGCGATATTTTTTCCAAAATAGCAAAAATTTGTCGCATTTTTCTGCTTTTGCCCGCCATCTGTCCAAAGATTTCTTTGGTGGAGGGTTCAATAGAGATTTTTTCATCGAAAGCGACAAACTCCAGCATCGTGTTACCAATTTTGATTGTGTCGCCAGGCGCTAAATAAGCCTCTTTTACTTTACTCCCATTCAAATAGGTGCCGTTGGTAGAGCCCAAATCGCGCAAAAGAAAACTGTCTGAGGAATATTCAATCTCCAAATGATTTCTGGAAACTGTTTTGTCGGTAAGGGGCAAATCATTTGTTTCTCTTTTTCCAACAGCCGTCAGATTTTTGTTGAGTGTAATCTTTTTGTTTTTATTCGGACCTTCAATCACCACAAGCTGACATTTTCTAAGGCTCACCACTTCCGGCGCCTCTTCTAGTTTCAAAAGATCTGTTTTTGTTTCAAAATCCTTTTCTTCCATATTACCTCCTAATCGGTGTGCTAAAAAATAGGCGGGTCCTGTCCCTCCGTGTTTCTGTGGGGGCCCCTAACAAAACCCCACAGCAAACACTCCGGGCCACCCACCTTTTTTTTAGCATCCTCATTAATTACCTTTCTAAATCGACGTTAAATGCTTTGCTTTCTCTATCTTCCAAATCAAACGAACGTTCCCAAGATCGATAACCATCCAATTCAATTCGTAGTGTGTGTTCTCTATCCCGCTTGATTTTTTGAATGGTCAGGGGGGTTTTTCCCAAATTTTTTCCATTGAAGTATACACTTGCGCGGGGTGGTGTAGAGCTGATTTCAATTTTGCCATAGAGAGTTCCCAGTGAACAGTTAACCGACGCGGTTTCGCCGTCTCGCACTTGCACAACCTGTCGGCAAGGCATTTTATCATCACCTTTGGTCACCAAAATTCTTGTAGAGCCAGCCTTGACTCTAATGGTTGCAGGGGTTTGGCCTTGTGGTTCGCCATTGATAAAAATGTCAGCCCCGGAAGGGTTAGAAGAAACCCTCACCATTCCTTCTCCACCGACAGTCGGTCTCGGTTCTTCAGTCTGTTTTTTTGGCTCTTCGACCGGCTTTTTCGGTTCTTTCTTTTGAATTTTCGCAGGTTTCTCTTCCAGAGGTGGCTTTATAGGAGGTGGTGGTGTTGTTTCGGGAATTGTAGCAACAGGAGGCGGTTTTGCCTCGACGGGTGGGGGTTGCACCTCAACCGGCGGGAGTGGTTCTGGCAATTTCTCAATCGGTTTTAGAGAGGCAAGAATTTTTTGAGGGGTTGCGTTGAACAATGTTACTTGTTGTTCAAAATCAAGATGCTCTGGTTTGGAAACGGTCACCCTATATTCGGTGTTGAGAGAGAGATCGTCTAATGTTGCGGGTGTCACTTTGCCCGTCGTGATCCCATTAACCAGAATCGCAGCCCCTGAAGGCTCAGAAATCACGTTGAGAACCCCCAAATTTTTAGAAAGGGTTATGCTGAGTGTCAGTGGGGTTTCATTATCCAAATGAATTGTTTTTTCGATACGGCCATATTTTTCCAATGCAAGTGCAACGACATGATCTTGATCTGTTTTAAGATTTTCTAAAATGGCGGGTGTTTTGTACTCTGTTGTCTTGCCGTTGATAAAAATATCGGCCCCCGGAGGTTCGCTGACAATATGTAGTGTCCCACTGATCACTTCTTGCTGGATTTTTTTCGGTTGCAGCACCAATTTCCAGGTTAGAAAACTAAAACCTGCCAGAAGGGTGGCGATCAAGAATCGGGTCCATGGAAATGGTTTTCTGCGCGGCGAAAAAGTTTCACTGATGGTGATCGATTTGACGACGGAGACCGGTCTGGTTGAATCTAGCGCTGCTGCGCCTGTTTCTCGATGAACGATGTTTTCTTGTGTTGGACTTTGAAGGAGGCTGATAGACCCGGTCTTGGCCTCCAGCACCTTTTCTTTTTCCTCGGTGCTGACTTCCCGGCGCATTTCATCTCGAAAAAGTTCTTGAACAAAAAGGGCCAATTTGCGCGGCGAAAAATCGGTATAGGTTGCGTATAGAAATTTTGTCAGGGCAATTTGCATGTCTCCCGCCGAAGAGTAGCGATCTTCCGGCTTGTAAGCCAATGCCTTGGCAATGATTGGTTTTAAAGGTTCCAAAATAGATTCCGGCAATTTACTGGCGTCAATGCGTGTGGTGCGAATCTTCTTTAAAACTTCGAATTGAGACTCACCGGTGTAGAGCTTTTTGCCCGTCAATGCTTCATAGACCAAAATGCCGAGCGAAAAAATATCGGTATGAAAATCGATTGCTTTTCCCATCGCTTGTTCAGGTGACATGTAGGCGATCTTGCCTTTTAAAATTCCTGCCATCGTATGCGAAATGTTCATGGCGGCTTTTGCGATACCGAAATCAACAATTTTAACCTCCCCTTCATAAGAAATCAGAACGTTTTGGGGGGAGATATCGCGATGGACAATGCCTAAAGGTTGGTTGTTGGAATCGGCTTTTCTGTGGGCATAATCGAGCCCTTTGCAAATCTCGCTGGCGACATAGACCGAAAGATCAATCGGCAACTTTTTATTTTTTTCGCGAAGTCGATAGAGAATATCACGCAGGTTGACTCCATGAATAAATTCCATCGAGATAAAATAGTCATCGCCTAATTTCCCCAAATCATAGACCTGAACGACATTGGCATGCGAAAGGAGAACGGAAAGTTTGGCCTCATCAATGAGCATGTCAATAAATTCTTTGTCGGCTGCGGCGTGTGGCAAAATTCTTTTGATGGCGAGTAATTTTTCAAACCCCTCCGCCCCATAGGTTTTGGCTTTGTAAATTTCCGCCATGCCGCCTACCGCCAGTTTTTCAATGAGGACATATTTGCCAAATTGTTTTGGTTCAAAGTTTGCCATGTCAGAGTCTCGTTAAGAAAATAATGAAACCGATTGCAAGAATGACACCGATTCCAATTAGAATTCGTTTTTTGATGTTGAATTTGGTATCGAATGCTTTCTGCCATTTCAGCGCTGTTTTTGCTTGAGGCGATTTTTGAAGTTCACGCATATTCCAAGGTCCGCTGGTTTGCGCTTGTTTTATTGTTATTTCCAGATGGGGCGGCGTATGTTTCCAATACTCTTCTGGTATTGTTGTGCCTGTTTTTAAATTTTTTATTTTTAGGAAATCTTGCCAATTGTGGATCAAAAAGCTGACATTCTCCGTGACACGCCCATCTTTCCAAACGAGATCAGCTTCTGCCGTTGGGGCGCCGTGCCTCGGTGTTGCTCTCTTAAGAAGGAGTCTTTCAATCTGGGCGAGTGGAACGCGAATTGTTTTTGACACACTTGTCTCGCTGGCAAACTTTTCCTGATAAAGGGATGGATTTTTCTGCTGAAAAGTGGGGAGATCTTCCTGCTTTCTTTCCTCCCGAGGCTTGTCCCTTTTTGTTTCTGTTGTCCCCGCTATGGCGTAGGGGGGAGGCGGTTCTGGTTTATCAATTTTATCAACCATAAGCTTTTGTCCTTTAGGGGGTGGCGTCTATTTACACCAGACCCTATGGGAACTCTAGTACCCATTTTAACTGGTTCGGCATGATTTATGCAAATGCCAAAAGGTAGTGACTACCTTTTGGTAATGATGGAGGAGGCTAGGTCGTATAAAAGTTGGACCCCAACCGTTTGAATAATGATCAGGACAAAAAGGACTATCATAGGGCTGAAATCGATACCGAAGCGGAACAAGGCCTTCGGCAAAAAACGACGGACCTGCCAAAAAACCGGTTCCGTCAATTGACGCAAAATTCTCACAATAGGATTGTATTGATCGGGATTAACCCACGAGAGTAAAACCGCAAAGGCCACCACAAAGGTGTAAATGTTGATAATGATGTTCAAAATTTTTGCAAGCGCCAGAATCAAATAGGCCAAGGCGTTCATATTTTTCTTAATTCACCTGCTCTTTTTGTTGCTGCTTCAATTGCTTTGACCATCATATCCCAAAAACGAAATTTCTTTAAAACTTTTGTTGCGGCCCAAGTGGTCCCTTTTTTGGAAGTGACACGGGAACGCAACTCTTCCGGGTCAAGCCCCGTTTGAATCACCATCAACGCGGCCCCTAATACCGTTTCCAAGGTCAGTTTTTTGACCATGGCTTGAGGAAGGCCGATTTTTTTGCCGGCCTTCATGAGGGCTTCGATCAACGCAAAGACATAGGCTGGCCCTGTGCCGGAAAGGCCAGTAATCGCATCCATCCATTTTTCATTGGGAACAGCAACTGTTTTTCCCACGGCTTCAAAAATCTGATGGGCAAATCGTTTTTGTTTGGATAAAACTCCCCGGCCACAAAAAATACCGGTCATACCCGCATCAATCAAAGCGGGTAAATTGGGCATGACCCTTACCAATGCCGAATGATTTCCTAAACCCCTCTTGAGTGTTTTTGTATCAATGCCAGCCGCGATGGAGACAATGAGGTGCGATTTTTTTAAATCTTTTCTGATTTCGGTCAAGACCTCATCCATGTTCTGTGGTTTGACAGCCAAAATGATTGTTTGTGCCCCCTTTAAAATCTTTTCGTTCGATGATGTCGTGTGAATGCGGTATTTGCGGCGATGCGACGCAAGCTTTTCTCGATTGGTATCGGAGGCAATGACTTCATAAGGCTTGACCAATTGAGATCTCAGTAAACCTCGAATCAAGGCTTCTCCCATGTTACCAGTTCCAATCACGCCTATTTTGTAGAACTTTTTCATCGTGTTATTTTCTTTCCCCGAATATTGCTGTTCCCACTCGAACTATCGTTGCCCCCTCTTCAATTGCACCTTCAAAATCATCACTCATCCCCATGGAGAGCTCTGTCAATGGTTTTGGGTAAAGATAGCGTTGATTGATTGTTTTGAGAAGTTCAAAAAGTTTTTTGAAATAGGGGTGCGGGGCCATCGTCATCAAACCTCTAAGATCGATATTTGATAATTCTTTGAGTTTCGGAATGATTTCTAAGGCCTGCTCAACCGATAAGCCAGATTTTGTTGTTTCACTGGAGAGGTTCATTTCTAACAAACATTTTAGAGGCTTTGTTGCTTTCTTGTCGATCGCCTGGGCCAATTCAAAAGAATCCAAAGAGTGAAGCCATTCAATAAGGGGCAAGACTTTGCCCAGTTTGTTTTTTTGGAGGTGACCCAAAAAATGCCAATGGATATTGCTCTGGTTTAGCAAGGGGGCTTTTTCAAGAAGCTCTTGCGCATAATTTTCACCAAAATCGATTTGCCCCAAGGCAACAGCTTGCTGGATCTTTTCAATATTTTGACCCTTGCTTACGGCAACCAAACAAATCGCTTGTGGATTCCTGCCACTTTTTTGCGCCGCCGCCCCAATCCTTTCTTTTATCTCTTTTATTCCCATCTACTCCTCAACCCTTATAAAAAATGGGTAGGGCCTGTCCCTCCGTGTTTCTGTGGGGGCCCCTAACTAAACCCCACAGCAAACACTCCGGGCCACCCACCCATTTTTTATCAATATCCCAAATGGTGAAGGGATTGATTTTGAAAGTGCATTTGCGCAGGAGCGAGTTCGTATGACGACGAAAAAAGGATCTTGGCTTTCGAAGTTGGGGGTTGACAGAGGAAAAACACCAACTTCGGCAGTTAAAGCCAAATCCTTTTTTGGGAGGAATAGAACGAGCGGGCGCAGCACTTTCAAAATCAGATCCCGAAGCCAAATTTGGGCGATATCTGGTTTCCGTTGGAAAAAGCGTTAAAGGGTTAGTTATTGCCATTGCTTGTCAATCTGTCACAATTTTGATACTTTGAAAATTATGATTTTCAGGTTGTTGCTTCCCATTCTGCTTGCCGGTTGTGTAAGCCTTCCCAGATCGTTTCATGCCCTACATTACCGCAATCAAACGGTTTTTTTGGATCGCCATCATTCTTATAAGGTGGGTCCTTTATCTGAAGGCTGGCAAATGCAGGCCAATAAAAATCCGGGAATCCTTTTTAAACACAAAGATTATCACGCAACTATCGCAACGGAAGCGTTGTGTGGGGCAGCTTTTGAGGACCTCTCTTTGGATCTTTTGACGGAACATTTATTGGTGGGGCTTAAAAATATAAAAAAATCAAAAACGGAAACTTGGCAGTTGAGTGGAAGAGAAGCTTTGTACACCTTAGCGCAAGCGGAGTTGGATGGTGTAGCCGTACAACTCAACATAGTGGTTCTAAAAAAAAATGAATGTCAGTTTGATTTTTTAGCGACCTCTTTTCCACAATTTGGGCGGGAGGTTTCAAACGATTTTGAAAATTTTGTGAAAGGGTTTGATTACTAAGGATGTTTCCTATCTTTCAATTTTTTGAATATTTAGGGGGAGTGACGACACTAGCCGGCAAAACGATTGTCGGATTTTTTCGCTATCGCCTCGACTTCTCCAGCTTTGTCTATCAGATCGCTGCAATCGGAAACCGCTCTTTTTCCTTGGTTGCCCTCATTGCCATTTTTACAGGAATGGTTATGGCATTACAGTTGGGTGTGGGGTTGGGGCGTTTTGGGCTTAAACTCTATATCGGCCAAGTCATTGGCCTTGCCATTGTTCGTGAATTAGGGCCGGTACTCACCTGCTTGATGTTGGCGGCACGGGTTGGTTCCGGTATTACAGCCGAGCTGGGTTCCATGGTGGTGACCGAGCAGGTTTTGGCCATTGAAGCGATGGGGGCCAATCCTATTGCTAAACTGGTGATGCCGCGCGTGCTGGCTTGCGTGATTGCGGCCCCTTTATTGACGGTCATGGCAAATGTCATCGGCATTTTTGGTGGGATGACTGTCACCATGATGGAGGCAGGGGTGACAGGGCGTTTTTATATGGATCAAATTTTAAAGACAGTCATTATGCAAGATTTTGTTCAGGGAGTGGGAAAAACATTTTTCTTCGGATTTTTTATTGCCGTGATTGCTTGCTACCAAGGTTTAATCACAACGGGTGGCACGGAGGGGGTTGGCAAGGCAACGACCCAGGCAGTCGTTTATAGTTCCGTTATGATTTTTGTTTCTGATTTCTTTTTGACAAAACTCTTTTTACTTTTATGAAGCCATTGATCCAGTTTGAAAATGTTCACGTCGCCTTTGGCAAAAACAAAGTGCTAAGAGGGCTTAATCTAGATATTGTTGATGGCGAAAGCATCACAATTATTGGTGGGTCTGGGTCTGGAAAGAGTGTTGCGCTCAAATTATTGTTGGGGGTGTTGACACCCGATCAAGGCCACATCTATTTTCAAGGCAGAGATGTTACAACCATGATCGAAAAAGAGTTAATTGAAATGAGAAAAAAATTTGGAGTGTTATTTCAAGGCTCTGCCCTCTTTGATTCTCTGACAGTCCGAGAAAACATCGCCTATCCTTTGCGGGAGCATTTTCACCATTCGGAGCAAGAACTCGACCGGATTGTAACCAATAAATTAGCTCTCGTAAGTTTGCCCGGTATTGAAAAGATGATGCCGTCTGATTTAAGTGGTGGTATGAAGAAGAGGGTGGGACTCGCAAGGGCCATTGCAACCGATCCCAAAGTGATTTTGTATGATGAACCGACAACCGGTTTGGACCCAACCAACACGCAGCGCATTAACAGACTCATTCTTCAATTGAAACAAAAGTTGAAAATCACTTCGATTATCGTGACACATGACATGGATTCTGCTTTTAAAGTGAGCGACCGGCTGGCCCTGCTCAAAGATGGGAAGATCTGTTTTGTGGGAACGATTGAAGAGGTGCAACATTCGAAAGATAGCATGGTGCGAGGTTTTATAGAGGGTAAGATGGGAGATGGGGAAGCGATCGCTTCGGTGGGAGGAATATGAAACTTAAACGAACAACGTTGATTGATGTCGGCATTTTTGTGGCGGTTGGGTTCAGTGTCGCCTTGCTCGCCATATTTTTTATTGGCCGCGAAAAGAGTCTTTTTGAAAAACGCTATACCCTTCTTACTCGCTTCGACAACATCAGCGGTTTGAGAATGGGTGCGGTAGTACAATTGGCCGGTTTGAATGTCGGTTATGTCGATGGGGTTCGTTTTCCCAAAGAGCAGGGAAGCGAGAAGCTGGAGGTTATTTTACAAGTCGGCAAGTCCTACAAAGAGCGTATCCGCAAAGATTCAAGGGCGAGCATTGAGACCCAAGGATTGCTTGGAGATAAATATATTTTGATCACGACCGGCAATGCCAACATGCCAGTTCTCGAGGATGGAGAGTTTCTTTTGACGGAAGAGGGAAGTAGCCTGGGCGCTTTAGCCGACAGCGGCAAAAAAACGATGCAAGAAATTCAAGAAGCGGCCAAAAAGTTTCGTCAAACCTTAGACAAACTTTCTCTTGAGGATCAAGAGAAAGGAAGCATTAAAAGTATTTTGAAAAATATCGATGGGGCCAGTAACGATTTAGCATTTATTCTTTCAAAGGTTCGCAAGGGGGAAGGGACTGTCGGTGCTTTATTGACTGACCCTGCTTTATATCATGATTTGAGGGCCTTAATGGGGCACGCCAATCGCAATCAATTACTTAAGAATATGATTCGAGCCACCATTGCAGAACAGGAAAAGGCGACCTCCAAACCACTCCCCAAAGAAAAATAAATTTTATCTTTGTAAGCCATAAAGTCCATGTGTTAACATTTCATTGTGGGGCAGTCTTTAAACTTTCACTTTAAAAATTTTAGGGGACGTTTCCCTCGAAAGGGAAACGCCCCCGTCTGGGGGGTTTATGTCTAGGATTGTCGACGTCATTGCCGAATGGCAAGAAAACAAGTCATATCAAGGACTTACATGGGATGGATCGTTTAACGACTATCTCCAAATCGTGGAGAAAAATCCCAAAGTCTCCAGGAGCGCCTTCCAGCGCATCTACGACATGATCCTGACCTATGGTTTTGAGGAATACACCGAATATAAGAAGAAGATCGTCCACTACAAGTTTTTTGAAGACCCCATCGACAAAGGCAAAGATGCTCTGTTTGGCATCGATCTACCTTTAATGAAGTTGGTTAACGTCTTCCAGGCTGCCGCAAGGCGTTATGGTCCGGAAAAAAGAATTATCCTCCTCCATGGGCCTGTTGGAGGCGCTAAATCGACGATTGTTAGATTGCTTAAAAAAGGCCTGGAAAATTATTCCAGAACACCTGAGGGAGCACTCTATTCCTTTTCTTGGATCAAAAAGAGCCTCAATGACACGCGAAATATTTTTGGAAGCCAAGAAGAGATCGTTTGCCCCATGCACGAAGAGCCGCTCAATTTAGTTCCGAAGGAATTAAGAGGGAAGGTGTTGGAGGTCATTGGCGCACAACTTCCTGAAGAAGAAAAAATAGTCATCACCAACGAGTTGTGTCCTTCTTGTCGGTATATTTATCGAGAGCTTTTCAATCTGTACAAAGGAGATTGGTTAAAAGTAGTGGATCATATTCGCGTGAGGCGCATTGCCCTTTCCGAAAAAGATAGAATTGGTATCGGAACTTTTCAGCCCAAAGATGAGAAAAACCAGGACTCGACGGAACTGACGGGTGATATCAATTATCGAAAAATTGCGGAATATGGCTCAGACTCTGATCCCAGGGCTTTTAATTTTGATGGAGAGTTCAATATTGCTAACCGAGGTTTGGTTGAGTTTATTGAAGTGTTAAAGCTCGATGTTGCCTTCTTGTATGATTTGCTCGGTGCTTCTCAAGAGCATGTGGTGAAACCTAAAAAGTTTGCCCATACGTATATTGATGAAGTGATTATCGGGCACACGAATGAGGCTGAATATCGCAAACTTCAGAACAATGAATATATGGAGGCGTTGCGTGATCGAACCATCAAGATTGACATCCCTTACATTACCAAATTACACGAAGAAGTCAAAATTTATTTCAAAGATTACAGCACAGAGAAAGTGAAAGCGAAACATATCGCCCCACACACCATCGAAATGGCGGCCATGTGGGCGATTTTGACACGGCTTGAAGAGCCAAAAAAAGCAAATCTCGCCTTGATGCAAAAACTAAAACTCTATGATGGAAAAACATTGCCTGGTTTTACGGAAGACAATGTAAAAGAGCTTCGCAAAGAGGCGATACGAGAAGGACTGGATGGCATTAGCCCACGCTATATCCAAGATAAAATTTCCAATGCCCTTGTCTCCGATGTGGCCGGCAACTGCGTAAACCCTTTCATGGTTTTGAACGAACTAGAAGGGGGCCTAAAACATCACCCTCACATGAGGAGTGAAGAACAGCGCAAGAAATATCGGGAAATGTTGTCGCTTGTTAAAGAAGAATACGACGACATTGTGAAAAATGAAGTGCAGCGAGCCATTTCTGCCGATGAAGATGCGATTGGTCGTCTTTGTGGGAATTATATTGATCATGTGAAGGCCTACACACAGCGCGAGAAAGTTCGCAATCGTTATACAGGTAGAGATGAGGAACCCGATGAACGCCTGATGCGCTCTATTGAAGAAAAGATTGATATTCCGGAGTCAAGAAAAGATGATTTTCGTCGCGAGATTATGAATTATATCGGGGCCCTCTCTTTGGAGGGAAAACGTTTTGACTATAAGACCAACGAACGCCTCCACAAGGCACTGGAATTGAAACTCTTTGAAGATCAAAAAGATACGATCAAGCTGACCAGCTTGGTTTCAACGGTTGTCGACAAGGACACGCAAGAAAAAATTGATATCGTGAAATCGAGGCTCATCAAAAATCATACTTACTGTGAAACCTGTGCGACGGATGTCTTGCATTACGTGGCGTCGATTTTTGCCAGAGGAGATATTAAAGAGCGTAAGCCACTGAGCTAAAATGAATTATGGCCCTAAAAATCGAAAAGGATCTGTCCCGTTTTCATCAAATCCTTCGAGGGCAAATCAAGAAGGAGCTGCGCAAATTCATGTCGCGCGGCGAAATGATCGGCAAAAAGGGTAAAGACCTCGTCAGCATTCCCCTTCCTCAAATTGAAATTCCAAAATTTGTCTATGGCCCCAAGCAGGCGGGGGGTGTCGGTCAGGGCGAAGGCGACCCAGGTCAACCCTTGGATGGTGAAGAGGCCCAAGGTGTTTCCAAAGCGGGCAATTTGCCGGGCGAGCATATTATGGAGGTGGAGGTAAGTTTAGAAGAGCTGGCCGATATTTTAGGGGAGGAGTTAGAACTCCCCAAGATTGAACCGAAGGGTGAGGAAGATATTATCACCCAACACACCAAATATACGGGGGTTTCTCCCAGTGGGCCTGAATCGTTGCGACATTTTAAAAGAACTTATAAAAAAGCGCTGCGCCGTCATATTTTGTCTGGAACCTACGATCCCAAAAATCCCAAAATCATTCCGATCCGGGAAGATCGAATCTATCGCACTTGGAAAGAGGTTCACAAACCGCAAAGTCGAGCGTTGGTTTTTTTCTTGTTGGACGTTTCGGGATCGATGGGGAACGAACAAAAAGAAATTGTCCGGATTGAAACATTTTGGATCGACACGTGGCTTCGTTCTCAATATCAAAATCTTCAAACCCGCTATATCATTCACGATGCGGTGGCCAGAGAGGTCGATCGTGAAACTTTTTTTCATACTCGTGAATCGGGTGGAACGATTATTTCTTCTGCCTACAAGCTTTGCCTCAAAATTTTAGAAGAGCAGTATGATATGAATGAATGGAATGTCTATCCCTTTCATTTCTCCGATGGAGACAACTGGTCAGGAAATGACACGGAGGAGTGTTTAAAACTTTTAGAAGAAAAATTTTTCCCTGTCTGTAATGTCTTTTGTTACGGTCAGGTAGAAAGTGAATACGGGAGTGGTCAATTTTTAAAAGATTTGCAGGGGAGATACCCAACTCATGAAAAACTGATCATTTCTAAAATACCGAATAAAGAATCGATCCCTCAATCGATCAAACAGTTTTTGGGAAAAGGAAAATAATTTATGTCTTTGCCGCCGGAGTTAGCAAAAATCAAGAAAGAGATCAGGGCCCATGCAAAAGACTATGGTTTGGATTTTTTTGAAGTGAGCTTTGAAGTGTTGGATTGGAACCAGATCAATATGGTGGCAGCGTACGGTGGCTTCCCTAATCGCTATCCCCATTGGCGCTTTGGAATGGAATATGAACGGCTCTCTAAGTCTTATGCTTATGGGCTTTCCAAGATTTATGAAATGGTGATCAACAATGATCCTTGTTATGCTTATCTGCTTCATTCCAACAACATGGTCGATCAAAAAATGGTGATGGCGCATGTTTACGCCCACAGCGATTTTTTCAAAAATAACGTCTTTTTCAAGAATACCAATCGCAAAATGATGGATGAGATGGCCAACCATCGAACACACATTCAGCGCTATGTCGATCGTTACGGCGTCGATACGGTCGAAACTTTTATTGATGCTTGTCTCTCGTTGGAAAACCTAATCGATTATCATGCCTTGCTGGGAGATAAACGCCTTCGGCCGGAGCCCAGACTGGAGGAGCCTGGGGTAATGAAAATCAAATCGAAGCCTTATATGGAAAAATTTGTGAATCCCCCCGAATTTTTGGAGGAGCAACGTAAACAATTGGAGGCAGAAAGTTTGAGTAGAAAGCGGATTCCTGAGAGACCAGAGAAAGATATTCTTGGTTTTTTGTTGGAATTTGGGACACTAGAAAATTGGGAAAGGGATACGTTATCGATTGTTCGAGAAGAGGCTTACTATTTCGCCCCCCAAGGACAGACAAAAATTTTGAACGAAGGTTTCGCCACTTTTTGGCATAGTAAGATGATGACACAAAAAATTCTCGCCCCTTCTGAGTTTATTGATTATGCCGATCACCATTCTGGCACGGTTGCCATGCAGGTTGGGCAGCTCAACCCTTATAAAATCGGACTCGAGTTGTTGAGGGATATTGAAGATCGTTGGAACAGAGGGCGTTTTGGAAAGGAATATAATGAATGCACAGATATGCGGCTTAAAAAAGAGTGGGATCGAAAGTTGGGACTTGGCCGTGAAAAGATTTTTGAGGTGCGCAGACTTTATAATGATGTGATGTTTATTGATGAATTTTTGACACCGGAGTTTTGTGCCGAGCACAAAATGTTTGTCTATGCCTTCAACGTGAGTGCCGATCGCTATGAAATCGCAACCCGCGAGTTTGAAAAAATCAAAAGGCAGCTTTTATTTCAGCTTACTAATTTTGGCTTTCCCATTATTCATGTGGTGGATGCCAATTATAAAAACCACTCCGAGCTTTTACTCAAGCATATCCACGAAGGAGTTGATCTAAAGATGGATTGGGCCAAAGAGACACTCAAAGCCCTTTTTAGAGCCTGGAAACATCCCGTTCATATCGATACCGTCGTCGACGGTGTTCCTAAAATTCTTTCGTTTGATGGTACCGACCACCACGAAACCAGACCTTAATATTGTGTAACATACGCAACTTTTTTGGGCATAGCCCGATAATAGGGCAAAATGTTCCAAGTTACACTTCTATCCCCTTTAGGGGTGCATTTATCAAATGCCTTGGCCCTACACAATGCCACTTCGCATGACGATGCAGTTTTTGCATATCAAGCGATGCAAGACTTGGCTCAAGAGGTGGGTTTGCCAAATCCGCCCGCTTATCCTAATACCAACTTTCCCTTTGCAGATGTCAGACGTGTTTATATCAGCCCTTTCCTTAAGGTGTTTAGGGGTATTTTCTCTACTTCACTTACAACTATATTGGATGAGGAAAGTGACAACCTGTTGCTAACAGTAGAAGAAGAGGGATTAGTCTCTCTCCCTCCTATCTTTCCTTCTCATGCAACTCCTAGGGCCTTTGAAAATGGCCTTCCTCTGGTAGATCTTGTTGATGCTGGGTTACTTACTGTCGAATCAGCCAGTCGTTATGCAAGAGCTCTCTTGAAAGATTTAAAGGTTTATCGCCCTTTACTTGAAAAAAGAGTCGAGATTGAAACTCAAGTAAAACTCGATATGCTGGAGATGTTTGGAAAATCTTATGTGCCTGGAAAAGGCTTCGACCCTATTCCTCAAGATCAATTGCCCCGAGCCCTCTACCCTGGTGATGAACCCCTTTTGTATTATAAAGTCTACCCTCTGTACTTTCGTCATCTTACACCTCTTTTAGGAACTCTTCTTTTGGGAGGAGTTCATTGTTTTAATTATGTTACCGATCCAAAAGAGGTTGCTTGGACACAAGCAATGGAGCAAATTGGAATTGCGCTCTTGATTCCATTTATATTCATGTATCTATGTGGCTGGTTTTTCATGGACCGCGATGCTAAGAACAGAGCACTTCGAGGAGAACGCCGCGGCGACCTACCAAAAAGATTGATTGAGCGCTTAGAGTCTACGAAAAGTCTTTATCAGGCAACAAAATTAGAACATAAAAAGCTTACAAAGAAGCTCCGAAAAGCTGCCTCAAGGTAGGTGCTTTGTTTTCGTCGTTTCATGGTTCATTTTCGTCACCTTGATCTCTTCAAATCGAATTTAAAGTAAAAACGTCTGGCATACCGGTTGCAATGGTGACTGGTATGAAATCTATCTCCGTCTCCATTGAAGTTTGCGAAGAGTTGGCTGAAATTACCGGATGGCGCCAAATTTCTTCTTTTAGCAATGAGGGCTGTCCCTTTGCTTTTCTTTTCGAGTCCCTTTTGGTCGATTATCCAGAAATACTCGAACGTTATCCTCCCGAAGCAGAGGTTTTGGCTTTTACCGTCAATGGAGTAGCGCCAACTGACTTTGGTTATCCGCTTCAAAACGGAGATAATCTCCGTTTCTGGATTCAAAGGGGTGCCTTGGCCTTTCATTAGGAATGTTGACATTATGCATATAATAACATATATGAGGGCGGCTTCTTGGAGAAAATGGAGGAAATTTTATGAAAAAAGAAAAAATACCTGACCCTTACAAAATGAAAAGAATCAAAGCCCCTATAACGCCAGAACAAGCAAAAAGAGCAAAGATTAGAATCACCACCCATCTTGATATGGAAGTGCTAGATATGATTAGAAAACTAGCCCAAGATTCTGGGGGTAAATATCAGTCTGTCTTAAATCAGGTTCTGCGAGATTATTTTTTTGATAAAAAAAATGGCCTTGTTGCTCGAGTTCAAAAATTAGAGGAAGCTGTTTTTAAAAAGAAGGCTGCCTAAGTCGTCGAATGACAAACCCCAAAATCACTAGGGTCATTCCTAAAGAAACGGCAAAAAGTTTGTAGGCTTCTACTTGTAATGTTATCCAAAGGTTGAATTTGAGTATTCCAAAGTAAAAAAGAGGGCCTAAGAGGGCTTGCAAGGGAAAGCGTTTGGCGCCCCAGACGGGAAGTTTTGCTTTAATGAAAAGAAATTTTTCCAAAATCTGAAAGCCGGCAATAATGACAAAGGCAACAAGAAGCCATCCCAGAAAATTGCTGACTGGGACCCCAAAATAAAGTCCTCCCTCAGGATAGTAATAAATTTTTCCCAAGAACCATTTTTCGCCCAGGTTTGCGACAGGGTCGATAATCATATCGGCGACCATCATCAAAATACTGCCTAGCAAAACAACTGCCAAGGGGCGTGATGGCGATACATGGGGATCGATTGAGAACTTTAAAAAGTTAGGTTCTAGAAAAAACCAGGCGGTTGCAAAAGAGGCATAGGCAATAAAGGCATACGAAGCCGAATCCCAAACCGGTACGCCACCAATGAGAAGTTCGCCCTGCAGATTTTCATAAACATAATGATACAAGCCATAAGGAAATCCATTTCGGATAGAAGAATATTCAGAAACGAAAGCGACTGCATAGCCCCATATAAGCCAAATTAAGGCTCTGAAAATCCCTAAGTGAAGTATTGCCAAAACAAAGAACACCAACAAAAAAGCCATGACATACGGACGATGTTGGATCGTTGTGACAATGGTTTGCATTGTTGAAAATGATTTTTTTTGTAGTATGAGTTTAAACATGTCTAGAACAAGTAGTGATAAATGGCAACGGGCAAAGAGGTTTGGTGTCGATGTTTCTTTGTTGGAAGATAACATTAGAAAGTCGATTATGGAGAGGGTATTAGAACATCAAAATGCGCTAGATCTTGTTTTTGCCTTGGAAGTGGCTGGTCGGGAATATTATGCAAAATTTCGAAAAACTCATCCCAGGTCTCGTCGACGGCGGCGTTGAATTTGTGATTGTGGGAGGCTTTGCCGCGGTGATTCATGGCGTTACTTTGGTGACTAGAGATTTGGATGTTTGCATCCCCTTCACCGTGAAGAATTGTGAGGCACTACTTCAATCTGTCCAAAATATTCACCCCTTTCATCGAATGGATAGCAACCGATCTCCCCTTAAGGAAACACCAGAAAGCCTATCCCATTTTAAAAATTTATATTTGAATACAGATCTAGGCACAATCGATTTTTTGGGAAGAATAGATGGCGTGGGATCTTATCCAGAAGTTCTAAAGTATGCGGTTAAAATCAAACTATTTAACAGGAGTTGCAATGTGTTGGATATAGACGCCTTAATCAAAGCAAAAAAGGAAATGAAAGAAGCGAAAGATAAACAGGCAGTCATTCAACTCGAAGCCATTAAGCAAAAACAGACCAAAAAGTAATTTCTATTTCCCCTTCTCCAAAAACGGTTTAATCAGATCGATGGGAATTGGAAATAGGGTTGTCGAGTTTTTCTCGGCGGCGACCTCAACCAATGTCTGGAGGTAGCGCAATTGCAAAGCCATGGGGTGATCTCCCATCAACTTGGCTGCATCCACCAGTTTGGCTGCTGCCTGGAATTCGCCCTCGGCGCGAATGACCTTGGCCCTTCGTTCACGCTCCGCTTCCGCCTGCTTGGCCATGGCCCGCTGCATTTCTTGCGGCAAATCGATATGTTTCACTTCAACGTTGCTGACTTTAATTCCCCACACATCCGTTTGCTTATCAATAATTTCTTGGAGTTTGTGGTTGATTTTATCTCTTTCAGAAAGCAGCCCATCAAGCTCTGTTTGTCCTAGCACACTTCGCAAAGTGGTCTGAGCCATTTGAGAAGTTGCAAAAAGAAAATTTTCCACGGCGACGACCGACTTGTTCGCATCCACAACCCGAAAATAGGTGACTGCATTTACTTTGATCGAAACATTGTCGCGGGTGATGACATCCTGGGGCGGGATATCCAACACGATAGTTCGTAACGAAACTTTGACCATGCGATCGATAGGGAAAAACACTAAAATAATTCCAGGTCCTTTTGCTTTTGCTAGCAGTCGGCCCAGCCGAAAGATAACCCCTCGCTCATATTCCCTAAGAATTTTGATCGATCCCAAAAGATAGAGAACGATGAAGAAAATTAATGTGGAACCAAAAGTAAAACCAAACATAAATCCCCCTTTGTGTCAGACCTTCTTAACGTATAACTTTAAATTTTCAACCTTTAAAATTTGGACCTTTTCCCCTTTGGGGATAGGCTCGCTGCTTTGGGCATTCCAGAGCTCTCCGGCAATGTAGACCTTGCCTGTGGGGTTTAAGTCGATGTCCACCTCGCCGATTTCACCGATGAGGCCTTCGGGTCCGGTGGATATTTTATGGCGGTGTGTTTTTAAAATGAGTGTCGTGAGGGCTCCGATAATTGCTGTACTGGCCAGAATGGTTGGAATGACAACTTTCAGAGAGACTTTTAAAAATGCGGCGGGCGTGTCGACCAAAAAGAGGGCCCCAAAAGCGAGACAGACCAAGCCGCCGAACGCTGCAAGTCCGTGAGAGGCAACAAACACCTCCGCCGCCAGCAACAAAAACCCAACGACCGTCAAAATGATTCCGGCGTAATTAGGGGGAACAACGTGAAATGAATAAAAAGCCAGCAAAATGGAAATCAGCCCGGCAACTCCTGGTCCCCAACTTCCCGGATGCGTGATTTCAAACAAGAGGCCATAAAATCCGAGCGTCATCAAAATATAGGCGATATTGGGATTGATGAGAACATTTAGAATTGCCTGGCGCCAATTAAGTTCTATGGGGACAATGTTAACATCCTTTGTGTTTAGTTTTACCGATCGAGAAGGTAATTTCACCTCTTTGCCGTCCAATTGTCTTAGGAGATCTTGTTCGTCTGTGGCGATGAAATCAATCACCCCCTGATTTTTTGCCTCTTGCGCTGTCGAGGAGACGCTCTTTTCAACGGCTTTTTTTGCCCACCCAATGTTTCTATTTCTGGCCTTGGCAATATTTTCCACCCACGCCAGCGTATCCTGCATGATTTTTTCACTCATGGGAGTTGTCGCCGGTTTTTCCTTCTCTTCTTTTTTCTCTTTCTTGAAAAGTTTTTCCTTAATTTTTTCTAAAGTCTCTTTGTCCCCTTCTTCACCGAGTTGAACCGGATGGGCAGCGCCCATGTGTGTGGAGGGAGCCATCGCAGCAATATGGGCTGCCAAAGTAATGAAGGCTCCCGCCGAGGCGGCCCTAGCACCGGCCGGCGCCACATAGACAATGATGGGAATATCAGCATTCATTATCTCTTTTACAATGTTGTGGGTCGTTTGGAGAAGCCCGCCTGGTGTGTCCAAAACAATCAACAAGGCTTGGGCTTTTTCTTCTTGGGCCCTTGCAATCGCCTTTGAAAGATACTCTCCAGTGATGGGATGAATGATGTAGTCTTTGATTTGGATTTTATAAATGGGCCCAGCCGCGTAACATTTTAGGGCGGCAAACAAGACAACGAGAAAAACAAGTAAGCTATTTCGTTTCATTTTGTTTGCGGATCATCATCAAGAAGGCCTCGACAACGGTGACATCCCACTGCCCGTTTTTCTTTTCTTTTTCAAAAATTTTCAAGGCATCTTCTTTCGGCATTTTTTTGCGGTAAGGTCTGTCGGTCACCATTGCGTCGTAACTATCGACCACGGCAATGATTTTTGCAGAAAGGGGGATGTCTTTCCCCGGAAGATTGTCGGGATAACCTTCCCCATCGACTCTTTCATGGTGTGATCGGATGCAACAAAGGCAAGGGGCGATTGATTTGAGAGGCTTGCAGATTTCATAGCCGATAGAAGGATGGAGCTTGATATGCGCCATCTCTTCTGGGGTGAGCTTTCCCTCTTTGAGAAGGACATCCTCTTTGACACCGATTTTGCCGATGTCATGTAAAAGGGCCCCTTTTCTTAGTATTTCAACTTCCTTTTCGTCCAGGCCCAATGCTTTCGCGACTTGTACACTGTAGTGGGCAACGCGATCGGAGTGACCTCTGGTGTAGACATCCTTGGCTTCCAAAGCCTTTGCTAAGCTAAACAAAATATTTTCGGAACGATCGACATCATCGTGGAGGGCTTTTAGATTCAACAGAGATTTGATACGTGTTACTAATTCTAATTTGTTAAATGGTTTTACCAAAAAGTCGTCTGCACCCAATTCGATCGCTTTGATTTTGTCATCGAGTTCGGAAAGGGCGGTGATGATAATAACAGGGATAAATTGTGTCTCTTTGTCTTGCTTGATGGCGCGGCAAACTTCATAGCCAGAAATTTTTGGCATCATCAAATCGAGCAAAACAAGATCGGGCATGATTTGATGAATTTTTGCCAGGGCCTCTTCACCATCGTAGGCGGTGTCAATAGTATAAGGGAAGGATTTGAGCTGGGCTTTGAGGAGATCGACATTAACTCGGTTATCATCGACAATCAAAATTTTGGGCTGGGACATACCAAAAAGCGTAGCAGGAAAACCCCCTGTTGGCAATCGCTTCCGCTCCCTTCTATTGTTACCTAAGCTTGCTTCCTTCTGGCTACCTGACTGCGAGGGTGTGCAAGGGACGCTATCTAATTGGGGGCTCTGCCCCCAATTAGCGCTCTCTCTCGGCGATTTTATTTTTGAGCCCCCGCAAGGATAAAATCGCCTGCGAGAAGCCCTCGCACACCCTCGCAGTCACGCCATCGGAAACAAGCTTCATGAAAAAAATAAGGTGGGGAAGCCGAAGCGATTGCCACACATGATCTTCAAACGGCAATATTTTTTGAAAGGTGTATGGGTTAGGGGTTCGACACTTGAATTAATTCTCAATCTTTCTTTTTGAAATAAGATCCCGCAGCTCGAATGCATTGTCTGAAAAAGGCGATGTGTTTGGGGTTCAGGTGTTTCACGCTTTCTGGATCGTAATCTTTTTGTGCCGTGAATTTTTCCCAAAGTCCCGCTTCCTGGATTTCCGCAACAATGCTTAATTTCAATAAATCAATCCATTCGCCATTTCCTTTTTCAAGACCCTGGGTCATGCGATAAACTTGTTCGGGTGGTGCATCCTTTTTAAGATGTGAGAATAAAGAGCTCATGATAATGGCTTCCTCGCGTCTGTCATGCACTTGTTCTCCGGTACGAAAAAGCTCGTTAATAGTGAGCCACGCATGCATGAGTTGATTTGGTTCCATCAACTTAAAATCACCGAAGATTTCTTCTGCCATTTGTTCAAAATTACTTTTCTCCTTCTTGGAAATTTTAGCTTTTATAAGTACAAGATAGGCTTCAATTACCTTGCTGATTTCTTCCAAAGTGGGATTGTTTTTTTGAAAAATATCACGCAGTTTTGGAAATTTTTCGACTAATAATGCTTGATCCCGAAAATGTCCTGCTTCATGATCCATGCCGAAAATGAGATCGCTTTCCTTAAGATTGGCATTTGACATCAATCCCAAACGGATTTTGTTCTCTTGACCCGTTAAGGTCATGGCGAAATGTGGATGTTGGCTGCCAAGCAAGACAACGGGTATTTTGTGAGTTTTTGCATAATCGGATGCCGCTTTGATAAGAGGGGATGTCCACATTTGAAACGAATGCGAAACAGACAAAGTCAATATTGCGTTGCAAGAAGGTAGGTAATTTGATTCTTGAGGTTGGATGATAGTCGACTTGTCTTCTTCAATTGGCAAACCCCCTTCTTGTGCAGCTTTACAGGCTTCGTCAATTTGATCACGAGGTTCGGCAGTAAGTGTAATGTCACGGCACTCCACTGACAATATTTTTTCATCCTCATCTGAAAATCTTCGCTGCAAATGCCAGCATAGTTGATCATTTTTGACTGGACGATCTAAAAGCACCTCGGCGGGTATAAACTCAGTCACATTAATTTCGCCGCAATTGCCCCTACTGGGCGAACATCCTATTGATAGTTTTCCGTTATTTTCTATGTTTAAAACTTTTTCAAAATTATCTATGAATTCGAATTTCATGACTGTTGGGTTCGAAGAGGTCAGACGTCTAAAGTACTGTTTTTGATCACCCACATTGACCACATAACTTACAGATTGGTCTAACCGAGGCAACAAACGGCCTTCATGCTCTTTCAGTTTATTTGAGAGCTCATCAACTCGCTTCCTAGTGGCTGGATCGGAGGATCTGGATACGATAGTAAATCCCACAATTTTTGTTATGATCGACAATGACATAAGAATTTCCTTTCGATAACCTCGCAAAGCTTATCGACAGTGCCGAAAAAAAGTTGTGTGTTTTTGCCACATTTTCTAACCGCCTAATATTATTACACAATTTCATGGTGTATAGTGTAAGTGTCAGACACTTACAAGTGGGTCCCCCATGTAGGTGTCCGACACTTGAGCCGCACACGTAGCAGTTTGAAGTGCCCCTGCGAAAAACGCTTGCACTTAATGATTGAAGCGAAGGGGTGGCCCGGAGTGTTTGTTGTGGGGTTTAGTTAGGGGCCCCCACAAAAACACGGAGGGACAGGACCCCGAAGCTTCACGAAGAAGATCTTCTTGACAGAATAGGCTGTTACAGAGATGACTAGCCCATGTTTATTTTAAGGTTCATCAAAAAGCTCTTCTTTTTGCTTCTTTTTGGGGGACTTGTGGTCTGGGGGGCTACCTACAAGATCAAGGGAAGGCCCATATATAAGGTAGCGCAGGACTTCATCGTCTCGGGGAACTATAAAGAGGGTTTTAAAGACATGAAGATGTTTGTGGGTGGGTTTTTGAAATCAGTGGGGGAAGAAATTCAAGAAGGTGTTACAAAAGAAGATCAACAGAGATTGGATAGACTGATAAAGGAAAAAGTAAACGAAGGCCCGATACTAAGACAAAGCGGGCAGGGAGCTAAAAATGAACCAAACAAAAAGTTGCAAAATTGAAGGGTGCAAGCGGGCTTATCGAGCCAAAGGCTTTTGCAATATCCATTTTCACAAATGGCGCCGTGGGGAATTAAAACAAAAGCCTCGCTACAAGATTTGTGGCGAAGAAAATTGCAAAAAGGCTTTGTTTAAATTTGGGATGTGTGAGGCTCATTATCAAGCGTGGGTTGCCTCGCGAAAGGGAGGAGCTCCAGCGGATGCCCCACCCCCAGAAAAAACTCCTCCTAAGGAGCCAGCCCCTGAAGCGCCAGCATCTTAAAGAAGCTTACCAGCGCATGGTCCGCCACTATGGTCTTTTGCATTGGTGGCCGGGTGAGACTCCTTTCGAAGTAATGGTTGGTGCCATCCTCACACAAAACACGGCTTGGAGTAATGTTGAAAAAGCGATTCGGAACTTAAAAAAATCTAATCTGCTAAGCTTTAAAAAACTCTACCGACTTCCACCATCAAAACTGCAAAAACTGATCAAACCGGCAGGCTATTTTCGCGTCAAAACCAAACGTCTCAAGAATTTTTTAGAATTTTTAATGAAGGAGTGCGGGGGCGACATTAAAAAACTAAAGCGTCAATCGACAAAAATATTACGAAAAAAATTGTTGAATGTGAACGGCATTGGCCCTGAAACAGCCAATTCGATTTTGCTCTACGCCTTGGAAAAACCTATTTTTGTAATTGATGCCTACACCAAACGCATTCTCACCCGCCATTACCTCATTGGAGAGCCCCTAAAAAAGCCAAAGGCGACCTACGAAGAATTACAAAACCTCTTCATGAGTCGCCTTAAACCTAGTGTTTCGTTGTACAACGAATACCACGCCCAGCTCGTCCATATCGGCAAAGACTTCTGTCGCACAAAGCCACGGTGCGAAGCCTGCCCTCTGAACGGGCTGAACTGGTAAACGCTTTCTAACGTTCCTTCAAGATACGAGCAGTCTCGATCGTCCCTTTAAATTGAGGGAGAAGGGCGTTAAAGTCCTCATCTTTCGAAGAACATTCGAGGATGAAGCCTTTGTTCTGATGGCGCCACACCCCAATTAAGTAGCGCTCGTCTTTTCCGGGATTCATCCCGTGCATGAGTGCTACATGTCGGCCGTTGATGACTTTCTTTTCAACGCTTTGGATGAAAACCCCTTTGCCTTTGTACATCGTTTTCACTTGTTCGGCAAAAAGATGCGCTGTTTTTCCCATCAACCCATTTTCTTCGGTGGCATATTTCAACCGAATGGTTGGGTTACGGCCGGCTTGGTGCAAGATCCACTTAACCGGAGAATATGGATCCTCTTTTTGTTTGACCTTCTGGGTGTCCCACTTTGGGTCCGGTTTGATAAGCTGGAAGACATCGTCAACAACAATTGTTGACTTGTCTAACCACTCTAGGTCTGCCGCCCATGTGGCTTGCACAAGCAGCAGGCTCAAGATCCCCCATCCTCCCCACGAGATGAGCTTTCTCATGGTGGACTCCTTTCGCATTCCACAATTCTAAAGGGTTAAGGGGATTCTTTCAAGCAACATCTACTATTATTTTTTTGCCTTGTTATCCGTCCTAAAGGCCTATTTTTATACGTCGTCAGTTCTTCTTCCTGAAAAATAAAACGATGATTACAATAATCAAACCCGCAATGACCAAACCTGCCAGCACCAATAAATACAACATTGACGACGGCTTTTCACTTGGCTTTGTCGTAGGTGGAGCCACCACTTCTGCTTGGGTTGTCGGGGCCTGTGCCGTCGGTGATACGCCAGTCTCCTCTGTTGAAGGGGCCGTCCCCGTTTTGATGTTTAGGCCATATTGAGTAGGGCCATAAAAGCTATAGCCATTGACATGAAGATAGAGGGGGCCATCCGATTTCGGTGTCGCGTTTTCAATCCGTACCACAGCCCCTGCATTGGGCGCCGAATTATAAAAGAGACGCACTCGATCTTGATCATAGACCTCCAGTCTCAGATAAGGTTCCATGTTTTGCGGTGTCATAACGATGGTGTAGGATTCGCCGCCCCTCGCCATGAATTTGTAATAATCGTTGTCCTTTTCACTGAGGAGCCAGTTTTCAGGAAAGTCTCCGGCAGCGATTTCAAGGGCATTCATGATATCTTCGCCCGCGTCTTTAGCACTATTTCCATCAAAGTGATTTTTGATTTCAATTTGAAAAGGAGAGTCCTTGTGCATGGGCTCATAATTTGAGCCGATAAGAATATAGAAGCGCTCTTCTTTTCTAGAGATCACGCCTCCTTGTTTTTTTCCATGGCGTTGTCCGATGATGGTCTCTTTGGTAGTTTCCTGAAATTCAGAATTCACGATTCGGAAACCAGCGTATGGGTTTTGGTTTTCTTTTGCTTGGTTTGCTGAAGTAATACTGACTCCCTTATCGAGTGTAGCAAGAGTGACCGTCAGCGATTGTCCCCCTTTCAAATCGACATAAAAGTAGTCATATTGATCTCGGCGCTGATGATGATCCAAATGGTATTCAATCCCTGGTTGAAGGGGGACGGCATCCTGATATTGATTACCCCCACGAATTTCCTGGCCTCTCGCCTGTTCTGCTGGCTTAGCAATTAAAAGGGCTTTTTGTGTGGCTTGGGTCAGGTTTTGTGTGAGAGAGGCCGCATCTTTGGCATCGAAATAGGAACCGCCGGTGGCACCAGAGATAGCAGCGAGTTGGGCCTTGGTTTTTTCATCCACACGAAAACCAATCGTATGTATGGTCACTTTGAAACCTTGTGCCAAAAGGTTTTTTGCTTCGGCAACGGGATCGCCTCCACAAGTTTCTTCACCATCACTGACTAGAATAAGTACGTACTGAGATTCCTTTCCGACAAAATCGCCCGCCGCTGTTTTTAAAGAATAGGCAATCGGCGTGTAACCGTTGGGTTTGATTGCATCGACAAGGGTTGAAAAAGAGGCGACATCCAAAGGTTTGAAGGGGACCAAAAGTTCTGTATCTTTGCAGCTCCCTTCTTTATTAGATTTTGGAATCCGATGGGCATAGACACGCAACGCAACGGGGACATTGGGTGGGATCGTGGCGATCGTTTCTTTGATCGATTTTTTGGCAATGTCCATCTGGGATTCAGTACCTACCATGGCAGCCATGCTCCCCGATGCATCCAAAATAAATTCGATATCGACAGGGGCCGTTTGTGCAGAAACATTAATGGCGATCAATAAGCTCGTTACAATAAAAAGTTTTTTCATAATTCCCCCTTTATTCAACTCGCTTTATTTCTTTTCAACACCAAAACAATAACTAAAACAATCAAAACGAGGAGGATCAGTCCTGCCAATCCTATCAGTCCGTATAACAAAATTGTATTGTCCTTGAGGTTTATTCCACCTAGAGTTCCCTGGGTTTGTGCGGGGGGCTGTGTGGGGGTCGGTACAATCGTGGTTGAGTCTGTTGGAGCTCCCCCGGCCTCTGGTGTTGTTGCTTGTGGGCCGGGTGGTGCCGCCGCGGCTGTTCCTGTGATGTTCAAACTGTAGTTCACGGCTTCAATACCGGCGGTTCTGTCGAAGCCATTCACCTCCAGATAAAGTGTTCCATCTGTTTGAGGAACAATGTTCTGAAGTTGCACGGTTGCAGCAGCAGTGGGCGACGTTTCAGAGGCGACCTGTACTCGATTGGTATCATAAACTTTCAATGTCAATTCAGAGGTTGGTCCCTTTGGAGTTCCACTAAAGGAGTAAGGAGAGCCTCCTTTAACTGCGAAACGATAAAAGTCTTTATCCTCTGTATCGGAGATCCAATTTTCCGGATAGTTGCCGGCCGTAACGTCGACGGCGTTGTCGATTGTGTCTCCCACATCTTTTCCTTGATTGGCGTCATAGAGATTTTTGATGGTTATTTTGAAGGGAGAATCCTTGTGGATGGTGCTCGATTCGCTTCCAATAAGAAGATAAATTTTTTCATCCTTTGTAGCAACTACACTAACTTCTTCCTGGGCATGTTTTCCATTAGCCCAGCCCTTTTTGATCTCCTCAAACTGTGAGTTCATAAAGCGAACACCCGATGCGGGATTTTCGTCTTCTGTCGCTTTTCCATCTTCGGAAATCGCAATGCCCTTATCCATCGTGGCGAGGGTAACAATGAGGGCCTGCCCCTTTTTTAAATCGACATAGAAATAATCATATTGGTCCATTTTTTGATGATGATCGAGACGATATTCGATTCCTGTCTGGATTGGGACAGCGCTATTATATTGATCGCCTCCGCGGATTTCTTGTCCACGAACATTTTCAGCCGGTTTGTTCAACAGGGCTGCCCTTTGAGTGGCCGTCATCAGATTTTTTGTCAAAGAGGCGGCATCGGCAGCATCAAAGTATAAACCGCCTGTTGCATTGGAAATAGCCATCAACTGTGCTTTGGTTTTAGCATCGACACGAAAACCGATCGTGTGAATGGTGACCTTGAAACCAAGGGCTAAGAGGTTTTTGGCTTCGGCTACGGGATCACCACCACACGTTTCTTCTCCATCACTCACTAGAATGATGACATGTTGCGATTCCTTTCCCACAAAATCTTGAGCCGCTGTTTTTAAAGAATAGGCAATCGGTGTGTAGCCAGTTGGTTTTAAAGAATCGACGAGAGCTGAGAAAGAGACGACATCCAATGGCTTAAAAGGAACGAGGAGTTCTGTGTCTTTACAGCTTCCCTCTTTGTCTGACTTTGGAATTCTGTGCGCATAAACTCTGAGAGCAACCGCAACATTTGCCGGAATGGTAGCGATCGTTTCTTTGATCGATTTTTTGGCAATGTCCATCTGGGATTCAGTACCTACCATGGCAGCCATGCTCCCCGATGCATCCAAAATAAATTCGATATCGACAGGGGCTTGTGTGCTAACAGTCGCTGTTGTGGGGAGTGTTGTTTGAATTGTTGGAGGGGGAGGGGATTGCGCGAACACTCCAAATGTTATGCCTAAGACGAATAAAATAATTGACCGTTTCATGAATTTCCCCTCGGTTGAATAATGCTTAACACATAAGCGTCCAGATCAATGTATCTTTTGGCTACTTTTAGCACATCTTCTCGGGTGACTTTAAGTATTTTTTCAGGATAGCGCTTTACCTCTTCAAAGCCAAGTCCATAAAGTTCGTTAAAAGCGTAAGATTGCGCCAAAGCCGTATTTTTTTGTAACTCCAATTCATAAGTCCCCACCAAATAATTTTGCGTTCGTTCTAATTCTTCTTTCGAGACAAGCTCACTCGATATTTTTTTGAGCTCGGCCTCGATCCCTTTCAGCGCGGTGGGAACTTTTGACGGTTCGGTTCCCATGTAGACGGCAAAATAGCCCGGATGGAGACCTTCTTGCAAAATAGCGGTTACCGAATAGGCGAGGCTCAGTTTATCTCGTAATTCCAAAAAGAGCCTCCCCCCTTGACCGGATAAAATGTGCGTTAAGACGGTTAAGGAATGGTGATCTGGACTCTCCAGTGTGGAGCCCATAAAACCAAGGACAACATGGGCTTGTTCCTTTTCTTTGTGGACGAGAACTTTTTTGATGGCTGTCGGCTCTGGGTCCTTTTTCGGTTTTTTAAGGGTGATTGTTTTTTTGGATATCTTCATCAATTTTTCTTTTAGAATCGCCAAAACATCTTTGGATGCAAAATCACCAACAACGCTCACCACCAAATTTTTACTCGTCACTATTTTTTTATAATAATTTTGAAGCTTTGTGGGGTTGAAGCTGGATACCGACTCCTTGGTTCCTAATGCCCGCATGCCATAAGGATGATGGGGGAATAATGTTTTTTGAAAATGGATAAAGGCAAGCGTTGAGAGGGCATCCTCCTGATTTTTTATCGCCTCTAAGGTCAGTTTTTTTTCTTTGACTATTTCTTGAGAATCCCAAGCCGGTTGCAAGAGGCACTCGCAGAAAAGGTCGAGGCCCTCCCCACAATACTCGCTTAGGAATTCAGCTTTCAGGCCCAGCGAGTTTTTGCCGCTGAAACCGTCAATTTGACCTGCCATTGCTTCAATAACCTCAGCAATCTCTAAGGCAGAGCGGCTCGAAGTCCCCTTTGTCAAACAACGTGCCATAAGATGATTAATCCCGTTGTTCTTTTTCTCTTCAAAAAGGAGACCTCCAAGGGAGCCAGAACAAACAGAGACAATGGGTAGCGAGTGGTCTTCTTTCAGAATGAGGCGTATTCCCGGAGCCATTTTGATAAGGGTCGGCTCTTCTTTGGTTGGTTGGTGCCTTTTGACACTTTTTTCACTCAAGGAAGGCTTTTCTAAATTATTTTGGATGTGGAGACTCCAGCCTTTGCCGTAATCATCCTTGGGAACCAACATTGCCGTCGTGAGATTTGTGTTCAAAAGGTAGCGTTTGGCGACATCGATGACATCTTGAGGTTGAACCGCTTGAATTTTTTGATAATACTCCTCTTCAAAATCGAGTCGCGCGGCGGTTGCCAAAAAGTAGGCCAGTTTGCCGGCTTGTCCCCCAACCGTTTCTTTTTCATAAATTTCGTTGGCGCGAATGTTGAGCTTGGCCCGTTTGAGCTCTTCTTGTGTGGGGCCTTCTTGCTGGATTTTGTCGATTTCATCCCACAATGTTTTCAACGCAAGAGTTGCCTGGGGGACATTCATGTGACCACCCAAAATCATCAGCCCTGGATCGCGAGGGGTATAGGAATAGGCATAGATACTTTGAACCAAGCGTTTTTTTTCTTTCAAAATTTGTTCCAGTCGGGATGACTCCGAGCCCCCCAATACGTGAGACAAAATATCGAGGGCTGGTGTATCGGGATGTACGATTTGCGGAATGTGAAAACCCAAAACAAAGTGGATACTTTGGATATTGTCGGGTTGGATTTCGATGTGGGTTTTTAATTGGGGCGGTTCGCTTACTCGGGTGTTGTTTTTAGCAAGACCATCAGGCCGTTTTTTGTAGTTTGAGAAAGCCTTTTCAATTTTTTTGATCCATTCACCAGAATCAAAGTCTCCAACAACTATCAGAATGGTATTTTCTGGATGGTACCAACGAGAGTAAAAGCCAACAACAGTTTCCCTGGAAAACGATTTGACGGTTTTATCAAAACCAATGATGGGTCTGCCATAAGTGTGGCATTGATAGGCCTTTTGAAACAAAATTTCACCGGCATGGCGAGAAGGGTTATCTCTTTCTCTGCGGATCTCTTCCAGGATTACCTCTTTTTCTCTTTCCAATTCTTCGGCGTCGAAGGCAGGGTTTTGAACCGCATCGGCCAAAATTTCAAGGCCCTTGTCGCCAAAACGTTTAGCCATGTTGATGTAATAGACCGTCTGGTCGAAAGAGGTGTAGGCGTTGATTTCGCCGCCTGCTCCTTCCACATCACGCGCGATTTCGCCAACTTTTCGCGTTGGGGTTCCTTTGAAAAGCATGTGTTCAATGAGATGACAAAGGCCTGCTTCTTCATCGGTTTCATCGGCACTCCCAACACAAACCAGTGTGTTGAGTGATAAGACCGGGGCCGAATGATTTTCTTCCAGAACAACCCTGAACCCATTGGAAAGTGTATAGAGTTTCGGTTTCATGATTTATCTTAACCTAAAAAATGTCCTAATCTTTTGCAAAATTTGGTTGGCCGAAGGGGGTTTTTCGGTTGGGTAACTGCTTTCGGCCTCCGATAAAATTTTTCCTCGTTCCGCCTCTCTTTTGGCCAACAGTTCACTCAACGTTGTCGAGATATTGGGATTGGCCTCCAACACTTTTAGCATATCGTTTTTTCGGATCTCATAAAGAAGGCAATCGGTTTTGGCAACCACAGTCGCACTTCGCTCAGCACCAGTCATCAAAGACATCTCACCAAAAAAATCCCCATCCGATAAAGTGGCCACTGTTTTGGAAAGGCGACTGGCGCCTCGCACAATCACTGTACACTCTCCTTCTCCGATGACATACATACTGGTTCCGGATGCTCCTTGTTGAACAATCTCTTCACCTTCGGCGAAATCGAGGACTGTCACATTCTGTGCCAATAGTTCTCGCTCGGATGTTTTCAAAGGGGCGAGCAATTCAACTTTTTCCAAAACGTTCCTCGTTTTTTCCAGGATTTCTTCATGGGAAGATTCTTTCAATTGAGTTTGAACCCTTATTGGGAAAGGGACCTTGATGTCTGAACGGCGAAACTTGTACCATAACTGAGTCATAATTTCTGATTTGATCCTGTCCGCACTTTCATAATCGTCGTGAATATCAATCCAATAACGCACTTCGTATTTGATGGACGAATCGGCAAAATCAATGAGCCTCACCTCCATTTCCCTGTCTGATATGACATCCGGATGATTTCTCAAACATTCAAAAATGGTGTTACGCACCCGGTTTGGCGCTGTTCTGTATTCCAAACCGATTATGAAGCCGGAGATAATGAGCGTGGAGGGGTCGCTAAAATTAACGATGTGACTTTTGGAAATGAGATTGTTGGGAATAAAAATCGATTCGTTTTCGGGGGTGAGAAGTTTGGTGGAACGCCAGCTCATACTTTTGACCTGACCTCTGTACTTATCGAATGCAACCCAGTCACCGACTTTGTAAGGTTTTTCAACATTGAGGGCCAGACCCGAAAAGAGATTGCTTAATGTCTCCTGAAGGGCCAAACCGATGATGGCTGTCAAGATGGCGGATGTGGCAATGAGCGAGGTGACATCGATGTTGAGTTTTTGCCTCAACACGATCATCACGACGATAATATAGACAATAAAAAGAATCAGGTCCCTGGTAATGACTGGGATCGCGATCGCCTTTTTCGAGCCGACAAAATAATCTAGAAAGACAAAAGCGGTGATGCGGATGATTCCAAAATAAAGGGCAAGGAGGGCTGCAACCCCCATGATCTGTTTGCCCTGTGGCCAGTTGGATAGGTCGAGATAATGAAGGGCAAGCTCTAAAATTCCATATAAAATAAAAAAACCGACAGGGATTTTGGGGAACTTCCAAGTTTTTTTACTAGCCATATGTTTAATATGAAGGTGTTGAAAAAGTAGCGGGTCCCTCGGGCCACCCACTACTTTTTCAACAATCTCAATATACGTTAAAAGTTCCGGAATTCAACTTGACAATTTTGCCCCCAGAATGCACACATAATGCCCAGATGACAATGCGTCTCCTCAAATCAACCCTCTTCATCATTGTTTTTAGCACCCTCACTGCAAGTGTTTCTTTTGCGGCAGAGGTTGTTGGAAAAGCGGCTGAGTTGAGTGGGAAAGTGATGGTGACCCATGAAGGGGAGGCACCAAAAACCCTGGAATATGAAGCCGATATTCTTTTAAAGGATGTTATTGAGACCAAAAAAGATGGAGCCGTAAAAATTTCTTTTAAAGATGGGACCGATTTGGCCCTTCAGGCAGGCTCCAAAATTATGATTTCGGAGTTTGTTTATAACCCCAAAAAGAAAGAGCGAAATAACGTCGTCGAGGCGAATTTTGGAAAAGTCCGTCTCATTGTGAACAAGACTTTTGACAAAAGCAAATCGAAAACCGAGGTTAAAACACCTACCGCCGTTGTCGGTGTGAGAGGGACCGATTTTGCGTTGGATATCGGCACAAAGAGGACAAAAGTTTTTTGCCTGAGAGGGTCGGTTGATACTTTTAACCCGTTATTCCCTCTGCAAATCGTCTCAATCGGTGCTGGAATGTTTAGTGATGTTTTGGCAGGGGTGGTTCCAGGTTTGCCGATCGCGATCCCTGCTGAAATTCTTAATCAAATCCAAAATCAATTTGGTTTCCCCATTACCCCAGAGGGCTTAAAGCAAAAAGCGGTTGAAGAGCTTCAGAGACACGTTCCGATTCCCATTCCAGGCGGGCTTCCCTTTTAGGCTAAACCATCATCCATGGCGAGCAGTTTATAGGAATGCTGCCCGATTGTAATCGCGATTCCGCTTTTGTTCCCTTTATACATTTTATGAAGCTGTTTGGCACCCGGGTCGGTGTTGGACGCAATGACATGTTTTAAATTTCCTTCTGCGTCTCTTACAACAAGGTCAAAGTTCCCGTCTTTTTTGAGTTCGATTTTTGCCAGCAACTGTTCTGGCTTCATTCCCTTTTTTACATCCTGCACGGCTAGGGCCTCCATATCGCCCTCTGTTTGTTTGCCTCCATCTGTGTTGGTAAAATGCGCGTTCATGTAAACCTCCTTTAAGCAAAATTTTACCTTGAGAGACGCCATCCACCTAGATTTTTTTCTGATTGATTATCCGGCGCTGGTTTGTTGTTGGATTTACTTGGCTTTTTCTTTTAGTGTCGCGACTACGCTATCAAAACAGGCGCTCGCTTTTTTGTAGGCATCTTTGTTGGCAATCAAAGTGAAGAAGTAGAGTGTCCCATTACCAAATACGGAAATACTCTTCAGTCTGGAAAAAGCGGAGCCGATTGGTTGTTTTCCTTCCATAAGAAAGGCATCAAAATCACTTATTTTGATCACTTTTTCTTTGGAGATCTTCACCGAAGATTCTTTGAGATGTTCTGGAAATTCCTTCTTATATTTTTCAACCGTTACTTCTGGCCTTAAATCTTGAGCCCGCAATTGAATCTGTGCTGAATGGTCGGCGTTTTCCCACATATTTTCTGCCTGACGTTCCCAGAGCGGAGGTTGAAAACTAAACGTTTTCCTGTCAACCACCTCACCAATACAATCGGATTGCGCATAGACGAAACAGGGGAAAAGTAAAAAAAATAAAACAAGATAACAAAAATGATGGGAAGTGGTGGGTGGCCCGGAGTGTTTGTCGTGGGGTTTAGTTAGGGGCCCCACGAAAACACGGAGGGGCAGGACCCGCCACTTTTCGTTAGCTTGCACTTCTGTTTTAAGTTTTTTCAATAGTGTCGAGGAGCATTCGATGTTCGTTTTCATTCCATTTCAATTCAAGGATCAAATCTTGCTGCAGTTTTTTAAGTGTGGTGGGAACTTCCAGGCCTTGTACAAGGTCGAGATAGATTTTTTGAATATCTTTAATTTCTTTGGCAACGGGAATCTCGACAGTTTTATTAATCCTGGGATCAAAGACGAGCGCAATCGGTGTCACTTCGGCGGCCGTCCCCGTCATGCAAGCCCCTAGAAATTTTCCTTCAAAAATCTCATTCAATGGAATGTCTCGGTAAGTGATTTCACCCCCTGTTAATCGAATGATTTGGTCAACCACTTTAAGTGTGGTGCCGGGAAGAATGGCTTTGTTGTTTTGTGCAGGGGAGACATATTTCCCATTTCCCAAATAAAAAACTAAATTTTCACCACTTCCTTCCAAAACATTGCGTTGGGGTGATTTATCCGTCAACAAAACCTCATTAAATTGGTTATAAGCCGCAAAATTAACGAGTCGCTGACCGGTGAGGTAATTAGCCGCTAGTTTATATTGGCGATTGAATTCTTCAATTCCTTCCTGGGCGACAACGACCGGGGCCCCTTTTTCGAAGGCCTCTTGCCCCAAATATTTTCCCCACGGTTTGACAGAAATCAAAAAATCGGCACTATGTCCCAGAGAGAAAACTCCGAGACTTCTGTTTGCTGTCGTTCCTCGCATGGCAACAGGTCGGATATAACAACCTTGAGCGGGCTTTAAAAAACCGGTTCCCAAATTGATCAAAATAGTTTTTATAATAAATTCTCGAACTTGCGCTTTTGTGTAGGGAAATTGGACAACCGCATCTCGCTTGATTTTTCCGGTAAAGACATTTTTATATTTTGCGGCCAGATCGGGATAGTTTGTAGAAAAAGTTTGCCATGTCTGGTCCGCTTTAACCGGAAGTTTGAGCCAGGCATACTCCATGGATCGAAAAAATCGATCAACTCTTAAATCAACACCAATCAGATTGAGAGTGTCGTCTTTTTTTGCCAGATTTTCATAACAGCGGGCCCCTTCAAAAACAGCGCTCGCGTAGTGTATGGTGTGTTGATAGGTAAACCACTCGAAGTTCAAAAAGTCTGGTTTGGCGCTGGCTGGATACCATCTGCCGTTGTAAAAAATGATTTGGGTTCCCATCGGGCCCCTTTCAAAACAGATTTCTGGATTTCTGACAAGCATTCGTTTATACATGAACGCAGCGAGAAAAAGTAGGGCCTGCCCCTCCGTGTTGCTGTGGGGGCCCCTAACAAAACCCCACAGCCAACACTGCGGGCCACCCACTTTTCCTCGCAATATTTATTATACAATGAAAAAACGGATTAGAAAGATAGCGATATTGACCGGAGGAGGGGATTGTCCGGGGTTGAATGCTGTTATTCGGGCGGTAAGCCGTAGTGCCATTCACGATTATGGTTGGGAGGTTTGGGGAATTGAAGATGGCTTTGCAGGATTGATTGAAGGGCGTTTTCTTCCTTTAACTATCGATAAAGTTTCTGGGATTTTGACGCAGGGTGGGACTATCCTAGGGACGACCAATCGCACCAATCCCTTTTTGTATGCAAAGCGTAAAGGTTTGAAGGTTGAATATAAAGATGTTTCCAAACAGGCTCTCCGCTTTTTTCGTTCCGGCCAGTTTGATGCCCTTGTTTGTGTGGGGGGCGATGGGACCATGTCTTTTGCCAAGCGCTTTTCAAAGGAAGGCTTGCCCATTGTAGGAATCCCCAAAACCATTGACAATGATGTTCCAGGGACTGAGCGGACTGTCGGATTTTATTCTGCCGTTCATACAGCAACCGAGGCGATTGATAAATTGCACACAACAGCGGCATCGCACCATCGGGTGATGGTCATTGAAGTGATGGGAAGAGATGCGGGCTGGCTGGCGCTGGCCTCTGGCTTGGCGGGGGGTGCCGATATTCTTCTGATCCCCGAACTCCCTTTCGATCTCAAAAAAGTTTATGCAAGAGTCAAACAACGCTCTTCAAAGGGGAGACGTTTCACCATCATTGTCGTGGCAGAGGGTGCTTTTCCATCTGGTGGAGAAAAAATTGTGCAGAGAAAAGTCAAAGATGTGAGTCAGCCAGTCAGGCTGGGAGGGATTGCCCATTGGTTGGCTAACCAGATTGAAATGGGGACTGACGTTGAAACGAGGGCTACAGTGTTGGGCCATGTTTTGAGAGGTGGCTCTCCTATTTATCAGGATCGTCTTTTGGCAACGAGTTTTGGTTGTGAGGCAACACATCGCTTAGCTATGGGGGAGCGGGGAATGATGGTGGGTTGGGGCAAAGGAGAATTTATTACTATTCCCCTTAAAAATCTGGCGGGAGGTTGCAGACTGGTTCCCAAAAACCATCCTTGGATCGATGCCTGCCGATCGATGGGGGCTATCTTTGCCGAAGCTGAATAAAAGGTAGTGAAAAAGTAGGGGTCCTTCGGGCCACCCTCTACTTTTTCACATCTTTATGTCATTGCGAGCGTTAGCGAAGCAATCTCATTACTTCCGGTGATAATTTCAGGTGATGTTGTTTGGCAAGGTCGGCGAGGCTTTCCCAGGTGCCTACATCGGACCAGGTGAATGGTGCCTCCACCACAAGTAGGTCTTTTGATTTTTCCATCACGGCATAATCAATCGAAATCGAAGGAGCTTTTTCGAAAAATCCTTCAAGGGTTGTTTCTTTTTGGAGCAAAGAATAAATTTCAGGCGCCAGTTTTTGGAATGATTCTACCATTTTTGCGACTGGAAAAATAAAAGTGCCTCCGTTCCAATAGTAGTTACCATCTTGCAGAAACTTCCTTGCGGTTGAGGCATCCGGCTTTTCCACAAACTCTTTTACTTGATTACCCTCTCTATGGAGATAGCCATGGTGTGTGGAAGCAAAAGTTGGCTTGATACCAATAGTAACAATGCTGTTTTCTTTTTTGGCAATTTCGCAAGCCTCCTGGATTGATCGAAGAAAGGTCTCTTCCGGTGTAATGAATTGATCGGATGGTATTGCCATGAGGATAGCTTCTTTTTTTCGTTTCATCAGTTGAAAACTGACCCAAGCAAGACAGGGTGCTGTGTTTTTCTTCTGCGTTTCTCCAAAAATTTGCGTTTCTTTCATCTGCGGTAACTGCTCTTTGACAAGGGGGATGTAGCGTTGATTGGTCGCAACTAAAATGTTTTCAGGATCAAAAAGTTTGGCCAGCCGGTCATAGCTTTGTTGCAAAAGTGTTTTTTCTGGGTGGATCAATTTCAAAAATTGCTTTGGTTTTTCAGGGGTGCTTAAAGGCGCAAAGCGTGTTCCTTCACCGCCTGCCATGATCAACGCGTAGTTTTGATTGGAGAGTTGCATTTGTTTCGAACCAATGTTAGGCAGGCTTCATATGGCATTTCAATCAAAAACTCAACTGTTGGAATTTGGGGCGGCCGCGCCAGACTTTAACTTACCAGGTGTGGATGGCAAAACTTATCGACTCTGGGATTACAAAAACAAGGCCAAGGCGGTGGTCATTATTTTTGCCTGTAATCATTGTCCTTATGTCCTGGCCTATGAAGATAGAATGATTCAGATTTCGAAAGATTATGTGGAGAAGGGAGTTCAGTTTTTTGTCATCAACGCCAACGAAACCAAAAATTATCCGGAAGATTCGTTTGAAAAAATGAAGGAGCGAACCAAAATCAAAAAATTTCCTTATCCTTATCTGCGCGATGAAGATCAAAAAGTAGCGGAAAGTTTTGGGGCTGGTTGTACGCCGGAGGTCTTTTTGCTCGATAGTGCTTTAAAACTCCAATACCATGGGCGGATTGATGACAATTGGCAGGAGCCTGCCCAGGCCAAACAGCATTATTTACGGGAGGCTCTCAATGCCGTCCTCGAAAAGAAGCCTGTTTCCCGCCCCGAAACCCATCCTATAGGGTGTTCTATTAAATGGAGTTCCTAAACAGAGATTTTTGGATGACAGGGCCTGCTCGGCTTGCTGCACGCCCTCCCGACAGATCGGGCTGACAGCTTCGCCGACCACCCGTCATCCAAAAATCACGTGGTATTAGGGTTAAAATTTTGTAAGCAACTTTTTTAGAGGCTTGCCGAAGGTATAGATAGTAAGGAGGTTTTTATGAAAAAGGTGTTTATTCTTTTATTTTTGGGTTTGGCTTTGCAACCTATCGCACAGGCGAGGATGTCTGGAGATACCTTCAATTCTGGAGAGAAGGTTACGGCGGGGAAATTATTTTTGAATCAAGTTGATATGGTAAGCCTTTACTTATCAACCGAGCGTGTTGTTTATGTTCCAAGGTTAACCTCTGATACGCACTTGAGTGTTGAGCTAACAATTCTTGGAATGGGTTCGAATGCTAGTGAAGCCCTCAAAAATTTTGTCATGCGTCACATCAATACTTTTAACAAAACACTTCGTGAAAGACTTGAGTATTACACACCGACTTTGGCTAACGAATTTGATCCTACTCAAGATGTCCAGTTTAGCATCCATGTTGGAACTGATAAAAGGAAAGTAGCGACTTGGTCGGGTGGGCAATGGGCTTGGGTTGAAAGGGTGCAAAAACAGCGTGTGGCAGAAGCAAGCCCGGTTACTCAAGCAACATCACCGCAACCTTTTACGGAAATTCAGCCTAAGGAAGTTCAGAAAGAAAAGAAGACTTGTGAAAAATCGTGTCCTGCCATGATAGGAGAGGAAGAAACACAGGCCGATTAATTCAAACAACCGTGGTTTTTAGAGGTACCCGTATGCAACTCCCTAATTCCACTGGCATTTTTTCTCCACACAGCCACATTTCACTCTGAAAGAGTCGGCTCGATAGCAAGCGCGATACTCGCAGATAGTGATCACCGGCTTTTCCTTTTTTCCCTGGCAAACTTCGCCGGAACACCCGCCTGTTTGGCAATCTGTGTCGGTTTTGCAAGCTTCCCCGGTAGATCGACCACAAAATTCTTTAGGAAGACCCAAAGTATCGGCCTTCAGGCTTTCAGTAGACCCTAAGACGAGAAAACTGGTCAGTAGAAAAAACAAAATATTTTTTTTCATGCTTTTATTAAACACCTTAAAGTTGACGGTGTCAACTTTGTGATGCCCAACCTTGTTTTTGTAGGAGATCGAAAACTCTTTTTGCGATCTCTTCGCGAATGAATCGCACCGCCTCTAGCGATTTTCCTTTCGGATCGGGTATTGACCAATCGTCTCGGAGTATTCCCACAACTACAGGGCATGCTTCACCACAGCCCATTGTAATTAACATCTGAGCTTTTTGCGCTAGTTCATCCGTCAACTTTTGAGGTTTGAGCTGAGAAAGATCGATACCAACTTCGCGCATCACATCAATGACTTCAGGATGGATCTCCTTGGCTGGTTCTGTTCCCGCTGAAATCGCAGTTGCTTTTTTGGGGTCCACAAAAGCGTTAAACAAGGCCGCCGCCATTTGGGAACGTCCCGCATTATGAACACATGCGAAGAGGACCGTTTTCATGGCAACTTTTCTTCTCGAACACATGCTGCCGCCTGAGGAACAAACCAGTGTCGCGTGCGATTGCAAAACGAACAGACGGAGAGCATCACCGGTACCTCGACAAGCACCCCCACAACTGTCGCCAAGGCGGCACCGGATTCTGGTCCAAACAAAGCAATAGCGGTGGCCACTGCCAATTCAAAAAAATTGCTCGCCCCAATGAGAGCGCCGGGGGCAGCCACGGAATAGGGAACCTCGAAAAAATGCATGAGTCCATAGGTGAGTGAAGCGTTGAAATAGACTTGGAGAAGGATGGGGACTGCGATCAATAATACATGCCAAAATTTCCCTGTGACGTTGTCGGCCTGGAAAGCGAAAATACAGATCAATGTGGCGAGCAGTGCCAATATGCTGACCGGTGAAAAACGGGGTAACAATTCTTTTTCGAACCAATTTTTCCCGTGTTTCCGAATAAACCATGTCCGGAGGGCAATACCAAAAGACAGCGGGATTACGATGAAAGCAATCACCGAATAGAGCAGGACTTGAAACGGAACCTCCAGTGATGAAGCACCGCTAACCAGAAACCGGACAATGGGGGCGAACAAGAAGAGCATCAAGAGATCATTTACGGACACCTGAACCAGCGTATAGGCGGGATCCCCCTTTGTGAGATGACTCCAAACGAACACCATCGCCGTGCAGGGCGCTGCCGCGAGTATGATGGTTCCGGCAATGTATTGGGCGGCTTCGGAAGGAGTGATCCAGGCTGCAAAGAGATGGCGAAAAAAGAACCAGGCAATCAAAGCCATCGAAAAGGGTTTGACCAGCCAGTTGACAAAGAGTGTGATGAAAAGACCCCTGGGTTTTTTGCCGATGTCACGGATGGAGGCAAAATCGACCTTCATCATCATGGGGATGATCATGAGCCAAATCAACATCGCAATCGGGACATTGATCTGACTTCCTGTCCCGAATTCCCAATGTCTCAGAAGAGCGATTGTGCTCGGAAACAGCTTTCCGAGAAAGACTCCCACGATCATGCACAAAGCCACCCAAAACGATAAATACCGTTCAAAACGATTCATTCAATTTTTCCTCCTGAACTTCAAATCTAACAGAATTTTTCTCATCGTCTTTCTTAAATATCAGAGGGTTGACTCCGTCAATCATGTATCTTATTGGTGGTTAAACGATTAAAGCGCCCGTAGCTCAACGGATAGAGCATCTGGCTTCGGACCGCAGTCGGGGAACCCAAAACCGTGTAGTAACACTGTTTTGGGTCGACTGATGTTGATTAACTAAGACTCAAAGGTTTCTTTCTTGGTAAGAAATTACAAATGCGCTAGGAAGGGTTGGGAGTTGCGGAACTCACGTTCCGCCACGTGTAAGGGGGCTGTATGACTGCCCATCCTACTTGTGATGAAAGCGCGCCCGTGGCTCAACGGATAGAGCATCTGGCTTCGGACCAGAGGGTTGGGAGTTCGAATCTCTCCGGGCGCGCTTTCATCAGCTCTCGGGATGGGCGCCGTCATACAGCACTATTGAATTTTGCACGTTCGAATCTCTCCGGGCGCGCCATCGAGGCTTCAACTTACTTTCCTAGATATTTGATGAAGTCGATTTTGGTAATCAGACCTAAGAATTTTTTGCCTTCCTTAACAATGGCGATCTCGTCTGCCTCAAAAACTTTGAACATCGCATCGATTGGGTCGTCGGCTTGCAGGGTGTGTAGGTCTGTCTTCATGATGAGACTGATCGAATCTTTGGCGCTCACTTCTCCCTTGGCGAGAGGCCCCAAAATATCACTATCCGCAACCAGTCCCATAATTTGATTTTTATCCATCACAGGCAACTGAGAAACCCCTTCTTTCGCCATTTTTTCGATGACTTTTCCCACAGTGTCTTTCAGTGTTGCCGTCACGACCTGACCTCGATCATGGCGTTTGGCTACCAAATCTTCCACAACACCATACGGTGTGGTGATCCCTTCCCAAAAACCTTGCTCTTGCATCCATTGGTCATTAAAAAGTTTGGAGAGATAGCGGCTTCCCGAATCGGGCAGAATCACAACAATGTTTTGTGGCGTTTTTAAGCTTTGGGCATAACGAATAGCTCCCACAACGGCTGCTCCACCAGAACTCCCGACAAAAATCCCTTCTTTTGTCAAAAGTTGTCTCGCCATCTGATACGATTCTTTATCGTAGGCCTTCACCATGTGGGTCAATTGCTTCAAATCGGTGGTGGATGGAAAAAAGTCTTCGCCGATCCCCTCAATTTTATAGATATGCGGTTTGATTTTCTTTTTGTAATAAAAATAATCGTAGAAAACAGACCCTTCCGGATCGACACCGACAATTTTAATATCTTTCTTTTTTTCTCTTAAATATCTTGCAATACCGGTCATGGTGCCGCCGGTACCAATGCCTAAAACAACGGCATCGACAGTTCCTTTTGTTTGTTTCCAAATTTCCGGGCCGGTGGTTTTGTAATGGGCTGTTGGGTTGTCGGGGTTGTGATATTGGTTGGCATAAAACGAGTTGGGGGTGACTTCTGCAAGGCGTTTAGCAACCGAGTAGTAACTTCTGGGGTCTTCGGGTTCAACATTGGTTGGGGTCACTACCACTTTGGCCCCAAAGGCCCTTAGATTTAGAATTTTTTCTTTGCTCATTTTGTCGGGGATGACAAAAATGAGTTTATAGCCTTTGATGGCCCCTGCGATGGCCAATGCCATACCGGTGTTGCCGCTGGTTGCCTCTACGATTGTCCCGCCCGGTTTGAGTTGGCCCCGTTTTTCTGCTTGTTCGATCAGAAAAGAGCCAATGCGGTCTTTGACCGATCCGCCCGGGTTCATAAATTCCAGTTTAGCAGCAATGATAGAGGGACATTTGCCGACGACTTTGTTAAGTTTGACCAAAGGAGTTGGCCCGACACACTCCAAAATATTTGCGACAACTCCATGAAATGGTTTTGGCATGCACGCGCTTTCTAATGAAACTCTTACTAAGTGTCAATGGCGTAGGGCAGGAGGGGGATGTTCAATGTATGTTTGCAATCGCTTCCACTCGCTAGGTTCAGAAAGACGCCCCTCTTTTTGGGGGGATTCCCCAAAAAGGGGGCTCGCCTCTCAGCCGCCAAATTGATTGAAGCCCCCACAAAGTGTCGGCGGCCTCCGAGACGCTTTCTTCACCTAGTTCGTTCGCGCGATTGCTTTTACACACTTTCAAATCATTGCTTCTTGGCACTTTCTATGTATATAAGAAAAAATCCTTATGAAGTCTGTTAATGAACAAATTGAGGTTTTATCTCGTGGTGCTGCAGAGCTTATTTCACCACAGGAGCTAACAGCTAAGCTCAAAAAGGGAAAGCCTTTACGGGTGAAGGCTGGTTTTGACCCCACCATTGCTGACCTTCACCTGGGCCATACGGTCGTCATGCAAAAGTTAAAACAGTTCCAGGATTTGGGCCATCAAGTCATTTTTTTGATTGGCGATTATACGGCTCTTGTGGGGGATCCATCGGGCCAGATTAAAACAAGACCCACTTTGACAAAGAAGGAAGTCGAACAAAACGCCAAAACTTATCTTTCTCAAGCCTTCAAAATTTTGGACAAGAAAAAAATAGAAGTTAGGCGAAATAGTGAATGGCTGGGTAAGATGAAACAAGATGACACGGTTGCGTTGGCTGCCAAATACAATGTGGCTAGGATGTTAGAGAGAGATGATTTTAAAAAAAGGCATGGAGAAGGTAGCCAAATTACGATCCTCGAGTTTTTATATCCTCTTATGCAAGGCTATGATTCCGTTGTTCTCAAAGCCGATGTCGAATTGGGTGGGAACGATCAGAAATTCAACCTCGCCGTGGCGAGGGATATCCAGAGGGCCTACGGTCAAGAACCCGAGGTCATTTTAACATTGCCATTGCTGGTTGGGACAGATGGGCAAAAGAAGATGAGTAAGAGTTATGGAAATTATATCGGCATCACCGAATCTCCAAAAGAAATTTTTGGAAAAATTTTATCTCTCACTGATGAATTAATGTGGCATTATTACGAGCTCTTAACTCAAGAAAATTTGGGAGAGCTTAAAAAAATCCATCCCAAAGAAGCCAAAGTGAAGTTAGCAAAAGAGTTGGTCACGCGGTTTTATTCAGAAAAAGAAGCGGCAAAGGCGGCTGAAGAATTTGAAAAAGTTTTCGCCAAGAAGGAAAAGCCAAGTGACATTGAAGAAAAGATTTTAAAGAAAAAAGGGGAGATCCCCCTCGTGGAAATCTTGGTGGAATCGGGTTTGACAACCTCCAAGTCAGAGGCTAGGAGGCTTATCCAGCAAGGGGGCGTTAAACTGGATGAAACACGCGTTGAAGATCTTGATAAAAAAATAGAGGCAACTGGAGTTCGGCTTTTGCAGGTCGGCAAAAGAAAGTTTTTGAAGGTGAAATTTAACTAACATGCCAAAAAAGTCTTGGAACATTGCGATTGTGGGAGTGACAGGAGCCGTTGGGTGCGAATTGCTCAAAATATTGGAAGAAAGAAAATTTCCTGTTGGGTCTTTGAAATTGTTTGCCTCAGAAGATTCGTTGGGAAAAACGCTCACCTATGACGGCCACGACTTTCCTGTCGACTCCTTGAAAAAAGGCTGTTTCAAAGGTTCTGAGATCGCTTTTTTCAGCGCTGGTTCGACAATTAGTAAAGAATTTGTTCCTCAGGCAGCAGAGGCCGGGGCTGTTGTGATTGATAACACCGCTCAATTCAGAATGGATAAGGATGTCCCCCTTGTCGTACCGGAAGTCAATGCGCACGCAATTGCCGACTATAAAAAACGCCGAATCATAGCAAACCCAAATTGTTCTACCATCCAACTCGTTGTTGTTTTGAAAGCCTTGATGAAAAAGGCGCCGATCAAACGGGTGGTTGTTTCGACTTATCAATCGGTTTCCGGAGCGGGTATCGAAGCGATGGAAGAATTATCCAAACAAACAGTAGCCCTTTTTTCCAATACGAAGATGGAGCAAAAAGTTTTTCCACATCGCATCGCTTTTAACTGCATTCCACACATCGATGTTTTTTTGGAAGATGGTTATAGCAAAGAAGAATCAAAGATGATGAAAGAAACCTCCAAAATTTTGGAAAAGGAAGTCCCCATGACGGCAACCACGGTGAGAGTTCCTGTTTTTTATTCCCATAGTGAGTCGGTCAACGTGGAGTTTACAAGTAAGATCACTCGTGAAGAGGCGTTTGCCCTGCTTCGCAATGCCGAAGGAGTAGAATTGGTTGATAATCTTTCTGAAAATCTCTATCCTTTGGCAACCGATGCGGCGGGTGAAGATCCGGTTTATGTCGGCAGGATTCGTGAAGATAAATCGGTTCCCTTTGGGCTCAATATGTGGATTGTAGCGGACAACATTCGCAAAGGAGCCGCCCTGAATGCGGTGCAAATAGCGGAGATTTTAATCCAAAAATATCTTTAACTTTTATGAGAAACATCAAGCTCATTATTGAATACGACGGGACGAATTATTCGGGTTGGCAAAGTCAAGCCAATGCTACTGCTATTCAAGATGTTTTATCGAAGGCTATTGCAAGAATGGTGGAAGAACCGGTCAGCGTTATTGGGGCCTCCAGAACCGATGCGGGAGTGCATGCCTTGGGTCAGGTGGCTACTTTTCAAACTTCAAGAGAGATTCCTTGTGACGGTTTTTTAAAGGGGCTCAATTGTCTGCTGCCGGAAGATATTCGTGTCAAACAATGTGAAGAGGTGTCACACGATTTTCACCCGATCCGCCATGCCAAAAACAAAGAATATCAATATGTGTTGGAAGTGAGTCAGACCCCTTCAGCAATTTGGCGTCTTCGATCCTGGTGGGTTGGGCCGACCTTGGATATTGCCGCGATGCAAGAGGCTGCGGAAGTGCTGGTTGGAGAACACGACTTTGTAAGTTTTCAAGGAGCTTTATCGGATACCAAAACAACGGTTCGAAGGCTTGATACCATATGGTACCAGGTACTACACGGTAAATTAGGTGCTGGATTTCAGGGGGAGGAAATGAAAAGTAATGAAATTTCAAATAGTTATGAAAATAGGTACCAGGTACCTGGTGGTAAGATGTTCGTTAGTTTTACCTTTAGAGGAAACGGGTTTCTAAAATATATGGCGCGAAACATTGTGGGGACTTTAGTTGAGATTGGTTTGAAAAGGATGCCCGTTACAGCGATGCAAGAAATTTTGGAAGCAAAGGATCGAAGAAAAGCAGGTCCCACCGCACTGCCGCAAGGTTTGTATCTAGTGAAGGTGAATTATTAGTCGTCTTCTTCAGTGTTATGGCTACCTGAAACGTGGCTTTCAACGGTTCCAGGAACCAAGAAGTCTTCATCCGCATGAAAGGCAAAGTCTTGGCCGTCACCACCGTCAATAATAACACCGGTTTCCGCTGTTCCATCTCCATCCACATCTTTATAGATTAATGGGATTACAGGGATCTCACCTGTCTGATTAGGCGTGGCTCTAACGCGGCGATCAGCAGCAGAATCAATATGCAACCAGTTGGAAATTGTTCTTAAGCTGCCTTGAGGCCCTTGAAATTTTGCATAATCTTTAATCCGAATCACAACTCTCTGAGGCTCTGTGCCCGGAACTCCTTTTTTGATAAGGACTACAAGTAAATCAGAAGGTTTTTTGGGATCGACCAGGTAGTAAGCTTTGTCATAATCTTTGGCATTGATGCTCAGTTGTTTTTCATCGGTGCCAGCGCCGGTCCTAGAAATTTCGATCTCGCCTTCGCTGTTTGGTTCCGCCTTAATATTTTTGCCAGCGTCATCTTCCAATGTTTCGCCAGCTTCCTCACGATAACGGACAACATCTTTTAAAATATTCTGTAACTCACGTGGACTCTCTTCTGTCGGGGTTAAGAGATCACCAAAACTAATGCCATCTTCTGAAAGGACAGTTTCAGGAGACAAAATCATATCGTCACTTCCCAGGCCCTTAATGTGCACCATGTTGTTTCCAAAGTTGACAGAGTGAAAATCAATAATGTTAGCAGAACCGTTTCCCTCAAAGTTCAAAGTGAACGGATCTTTAGGGGAGTCTGTTCTGTCAGAGAGGGCTTTTTTGACAAGAATCGTAAATGTTTCCGGAGGTCCATTTTCGTTATGCTTCACTAAAGTGATTTTGAGTGTGCCAGGGTTTTCGGGATCTTCTTCTGCAAAAGCCATATCGTAACCATCGGGCATTTTGAGATATAAGGTATTTGGATTTTCATTCGTAGCGGGGTCATAAGTTTCACGGACTTCCACCACGCCGGGAGTCGTTCCCACCCAATCCCAACCATTCGTATTGCTTTTGTCAAACCAAGACTCTTCTGGAGGGGTTGTGCCACGGGCTTCGACCGGGTTGTCAACTCTTAACAGACGGTCGTTATCTGAAGTATAGACAGTATCAATACCACCGCCGCCATCAATGGTGTCTTTTCCTGCGCCGCCATCAATGGTGTCGTCAGCATCGCTTAATTCCGTTGAAAGGCCCAGAGAACCTCTTGCTCTGGCCCATTGCTCTTCGTCATCACCATAAATAAGGTCATCGCCACCCATACCAAAAAGTTTGTCAGCCCCCTTGTGGCCTTGAATTTCATCCACACCTTGGGATCCGATAATTTCATCATCATAATCGGAACCGTGAATGACAAATCCTTCGACCGTCCCGTAAGGGATGTGGTTACTGCCGTCACTGATTCTGTATACACGGCTCAAATCAATTTTTACGCTGTGATCAAGAGTGTGAGCATCAATCGAAATTTTGGCACGAACATTTGTTGCTTGATTTTTGCCAACCCAATAGCGTTGCTTTTCATTACCTGCATCATCTTTATAGGTTTCGACATAAATAATATCTTTGCCTTTATTAAAGGCCTCCAATTTTGTTGCAGTCTCTGAAAGTTGTAAAGCAAGTTGAATGGCATGCTCGGGGTTACCATCATCGTCAATAAAAATAGTACCGGCATAATCGGCCCCTTCGACGAGACTATTATCCTCAAGGCGATTTCTGAGCGTGTAGTTGCCATTCCAGCCTGGTCTTAGGTCTTGGACAGGAGCCCCCGGCTCAGTGCCATTGGGCCCCGCAGAGCCGGTTGGGACAATCCATTCGCCGGTTGCCAGAAAATGATCCAACAAGGCTAATGTCGATTGGAGTTTGGCCTCCAAAATTTCAATTTGGGCCCGGTCATGCATGTCAAAATATTCATCCCAGTCTCTGGCCTGCAAAATTTCAGCAAGCGATTCTTCGACCTTTGCCTTTAGTGCTTCAGCCTCTTGAGTTGAGACAGGGGCTATTGTTGGCAATGATGTTTGATCGGCTCTAAATTGAATACTCATACTTCAATCTCCTCTTGGATACTTTGTGCTTCTTCTATTTCGTCTATTTCATTTGTTTCACCGCTAAAAAATTCCCATTCGGCAAAAAAACTGTTCACCCATTCATCCAATTCCTTGGCCTGTTTGCCGTAGATCCCAGAGGTTTCCCATTCTGTTTTGTCGTCACCCATCAAGGTGAGGGGATCAAGGTGTACGACATTGTCTGAAAGTTTTGTTGCTGCCGTTTTGATAACATCTCGAATTTCAGTTTTACTGATAACTTCAACATCTTGATCAATCCAAGATGGCAAATCGGCATCCTCCAGGGGAGCGGTCCATAAAGTTCCCATTGGTGTTCCAAACCAATCATCCGGATTTCCATTTTCTTGACCCGGTTTGTCTGTAGCATCTCCATCGTTGTCGATGGCTACAATGTCCGGACGTTTACCTTGAATGGATAGATAAATTCTGTGATTTTTATCCTTTGATTTCAAATCGTTATTGGTTTTAACAACAATATGATCTCCTGCCTGTTTGCTATTTCTAAAAAAGGCGGTAACACCACTGGCGTAGATATCTCCTCCTTCGGAAACAACAATGTTACGGCCTTCGCTAGCTTGTACAACTGTTGCATAGGCGGGGTGCTCCGGTGTGATTTTGCTAATATCGTGAGGTAATATCTCTCGTATCTTTTCATCATTGGGTTCTGGAACAACAATAATGTCATTAAAGGCAGTCCCTGTAATATTTCCTCGGATATCTTTTATAAAAATTCCTGTTTTATAGTCGCTTGGATAATCTTTTGAAGCATACAAGGGGCCTATAACGGGACCGAATCCTCCATCAAGGGTATAGTTTGCTGCACCGACTCCACGTTGAGAGTCGTTTTCTTTTTTGGAACCTTGTAAGTCTGGTTTGATAAACTTACCGGTTTGTGAGTCATAGTGGTCTATAATCCCTAGTTGTTCATAACGTGTTTTACTGTGTTGGTAAACACGCCCCGTAGAATAAAAACTATGAGCATCGATATTCATTGGGCGTATACGGCTTGAATGTTTTCCTGCCCCTCCATTGACGGCAATACCGACAGTGGTGGCAGAAACATAGTCCATCCCAGTTCTCCATGTTAATGACTTTTCGATATCACTGGGAGGTTGGGGAGGTTTATATCCTTCAATACGCAGTCGCATGACGACATTCTGCTTCCTATCTTTAAATTCGTAGAAGACGTGTCCCCCCTTCGCCCGGTCTCCTTCTTTGTGTAGAGGTTCTGAAAAAATGTTCAGATCAGTTACCCTTACGAAGATCCATTCTTTTCTTTCTTCGTCGGTTTGAGGAGGTTTTTGACCGATCATTTCTTTGCCATCTTCTCTTTTTACACTTTCCAAAGGTTTGGGCTCGTATTTTTGTCCTTTATTTTCAGGGTCTTCTTTTAAAAGGGGTTTGCCTGTTGCCGGATCTTTTTTGACCCAAAATCCTTCCGGGGCGCTGATATCGATTTGGGCACCAAATGTAGAATTGTTATAAGCATCCAAAGTGGTATGTCGATTGAGTTGCAAAGCAGCATCAAAAGAAGTTTGGTCTTCTTCCACCGGCATGGGATTTGTCGCAATGCTTAGATTATTTTTATCCACTAAGGCCGGCATAGATTTTGGATCAAATAACGTATCGACAGCCGGTTGCTTATTATGATTGAGCAAAACCTCTTTGCCTGTGACCGGATGTTTGGCGACAATCAAGGAATTTTCTTTGTCATTGCGATCGCCAATGAAGCCATCCAAATTGAGGTCTTTCATGTATGCTAATTCTTGTTCATAAACGACCTGATTAGACTCAATCATCTGTTTTGTTTTTTCAATTTCACCATTGATTTTGGTGATTGCTTTTTCTAATTCCGACATTTGTTTTTGAATCAGGGCCACTTCACTGGCTGTCATGCCGCCGGCATCGAGCGCTTTTTTGAAATTATCCAAACGTTTTTGATAGCGTTTGTCGCGAACACCCTCCATTTTCAAAATGAATTTATCCAAAAAGAATCGGCCATCCGGATAAGCCATGAGCCATTCTTTTAACGTGACGACTCTGGCAGGGGAGAAAAGTTCTGTCGAAGGTCTTCCATTTGCGTTGGTGCCTGGAGCAACTTGAGAAGAGGCAAACAACAAGTCGAAGGGATTGGTTGCAACAGGGGCCTCCGTTGGTACCTCTTCCTCACCAAAAAACGAATCCAGTTCGTTGGACAATGTTGAGTCTTCAGGCTGGGCTGGGTTGCTCCCCTGGTCAACAGTATCCGCACGAGCTGGAGTAACACTGGTAGTCTTATAGATCTGCATCGTTCACTTAGTTTGCAAGATCGTTGCCAAAGTGGTCGTCTAGGTAGACAGAAAAATACAAATAAATTCAATAACTTATACTATAGCTTGGAATAGTGGCCCTTCATTACAGGAACAAAATGAGGTCTTAGCTCCCCAGGTTGGGGGTGAGGGAGGGGTGGTAAAGAAAGTAGTGGGTGGCCCGGAGTGTTTGCTGTGGGGTTTAGTTAGGGGCCCCCACAGAAACACGGAGGGACAGGACCCACTACTTTATAGGCTCAAGTTCCTTCTTGCCAGGAGGAGAGATAGCGCTCTTGCTCGGGGGTTAAAACATCCACCTCGACCTTCATCGATTGCAGTTTGAGTTTCGCAATTTTGCTATCGATGTCTTGGGGAACCGGATAGACTTTTTTCTCGAGTTTGCTGGCATTGCGAACCATATACTCTGCGCACAAAGCCTGATTTGCAAAACTCATATCCATCACGCTGGAGGGATGTCCTTCTGCTGCGGCCAAATTGACCAACCTTCCTTCTGCCAAAAGATTGATTCTTCTTCCATCACGTAATTTGTATTCTTCAACAAAGGGGCGGATTGTGCGTTTGGCGCTTGATAATTTGTCGAGCGATTCGATATCAATTTCGATGTTGAAATGGCCTGAGTTGCAAATGATGGCCCCATCTTTCATTTTTTCAAAATGCTTTTTGCTTAAAACATGTTTGTTCCCTGTGACTGTACAGAAAAAATCTCCCACGGGAGCGGCATCAATCATCGTCATCACGCGGAAACCATCCATGATGGCTTCGATGGCTTTCAAAGGATTGATTTCGGTAACAATTATGTTGGCCCCTGCACCATGGGCACGCATCGCAAGACCTCTGCCACACCAGCCGTAACCGGCGACGACAAAGGTTGTTCCAGCAATCAAGCGGTTGGTAGCGCGAATGATCCCATCCAACGTGCTTTGACCTGTGCCGTAACGGTTGTCAAAAAAGTGTTTTGTTTGTGCGTCATTCACCGCGACGATCGGATATTTTAAAACTTTTTCTTTCGCCATTTGATTCAAGCGGATCACACCGGTTGTGGTTTCTTCCGTTCCACCGATAATGGAAGCAGCCAATTCCGGATGCTTGGAATGAATCGTAGAAACAAGATCGGCCCCGTCATCCATGGTGATTTGGGGTTTGAGTTCTAAAACAGCCTGAATGTGGCGATAATATGTTTTGTCGTCTTCTCCCTTGATGGCGAAGACAGGCATTTTGTCGTGGATTGCCAACGAAGCGGCTACATCGTCTTGTGTGCTTAAAGGGTTGGAAGCACAAAGTGTCACTTCCGCACCACCTGCCTTGAGGGTTTGCATCAAAAAGGCTGTTTCTGTCGTAACATGCAGACAAGCGGCCAATCTTAAATTTTTAAGCGGCTTTTCCTTTTCGAATCTCTGCTTAATTTGGTTTAAAACAGGCATCGTTTGAGAGGCCCATTCAATCCGATTTTTTCCTTCGTCAGCCAGTGCTGGATTTTTGATATCGTAGTATGACATTTTTTTCGTTCCCTTTCTTTTTTTTACATTCCGCATAGGCGGCGCAGATCGGCAGCTTTGTCTGTTTTTTCCCAGGTGAATTCGGGTTCGTTGCGACCAAAATGACCATAGGCCGCCGTTTTTCTGAAAATAGGCCTCAGCAAATTGAGATGTTTGATCATATCAGCCGGCTTCAGTGGGAAAATCTCACGAATGGCGGTAACCAATTTTTCGTGTGACACTTTTCCATTGTCAAAAGAGTTCACATACAGCGAAACCGGTTCTGAAAAACCGATGGCATAGGCCAGTTGGACTTCGCAACGATCCGCAATTCCTGCCGCCACAACATTTTTTGCAATGTAGCGTGCCATGTAGGAAGCGGTGCGATCGACTTTGCTTGGATCTTTTCCAGAGAAAGCCCCACCACCGTGAGAACCAACCCCACCATAAGAATCGACAATAATTTTGCGCCCCGTGAGTCCGCAATCACCCTGAGGCCCGCCAACCACAAAGCGGCCGGTTGGGTTAATCAAGAAGCGTGTGCTTTTGTCAAAAAGCCCATCGGGAAGCGATTTTTTTGCCACTTCTTCAATCACTCCTTCTTTGAGTTTTTCATAAGAAACGTCCGGATCATGTTGAGTAGAGACAACAACGGTATCAATATGAACCGGTTTTTTATTTTCATAACGGATGGTCACTTGCGATTTTCCATCGGGTCTCAAAAAGTTGAGGGTCTTGCTCCGTCTTGCCTCGGCCAGTCGTTTTGTGATCTTGTGAGCCAAAGTAATCGGCATCGGCATCAGTTCTGCCGTTTCATTACAGGCATAACCAAACATCAAACCTTGATCGCCCGCCCCTTGTTCTTTAAAAAGGCCTTCGCCTTCTGTAACCCCTTGGGAAATGTCGGGAGATTGTTTGTCGATAGAGGTCATGACCGCACAGGTGTGATAGTCAAAACCGAATGCCGCATCGGTATAGCCAATTTCTTGGATTGTTTTGCGTACAATGGCGGGGATATCCACGTAACAATCGGTTGTGATTTCTCCGGCAACAAATGCCAGGCCGGTGGTCACAAGAGTTTCACAAGCAACTCTTGCCTTGGTGTCTTGGCCGATGATGGCGTCTAAAACGGAATCGGAAATTTGATCAGCAACTTTATCGGGATGCCCCTCGGTGACTGATTCCGAGGTAAAAAAATAATTCTTAACCATGGGACTCCTCCTTAAGCTGCAAGAAAACAGCTTTCTTAATAAAAAAGGGATCACTAGCGGGCTCCTTAAGGGGTGTCAAGTTCTAAAGCGAAGTTTTTGAGTTGTTTTTCAATGGCCTTTATATGTGACAATTTCAGGAGTTTTTCAACCCATTTGACGCAACCTTTTATAGAAAGGAGCCGGATCATTTTTTTGGCCTTTGGGATCGATTGGGCGTTCATACTAAAATGAGTCAACCCCAGTCCTATTAAGAGTGGCAAAAAGAGGGGGTCTCCAGCCAATTCGCCACAAAGATAAATCGCTTTCTTCATCTTTTTTGCCTCTCCAATGGTCTGTTTTAAAATTTTTAAAATAGCAGGATGAACCGGGCTATATAAATTGGCGACATGTTCATTGGTTCGATCCACTGCAAGGGTATATTGTATCAGGTCGTTAGTCCCAATGGCAAAGAAGTCAATTTTTTTGGTAAAATCTTTCATGATAAAGCAGACGGCAGGGATCTCAATGGTGATTCCTAGTGGAATTTTTTTTCGAAAACTCACTTTTTCCTTTTTTAATTCTTTTTGAACCTGCCGGTAAATGGCAATAAAATTATCTACTTCTTCAATACTACTAACCATGGGTAATAAAATGTTGACGGGCCCTTTTGGGCTCGCTTTGAGAATGGCTCTCAACTGTGTTTTGAGAAGTGATTCCTCATTGAGGCTAAAGCGAATACCCCTGAGACCCAAAGCAAGATTCGCTGTTTCCGTTTTGAGCCATTCTTCCCCACTGATATCAAAGGTCCTCAACGTCACCGGTTTTCCAGACATCCCTTTCAACAGTTTTTCATAAAGTTTTACTTGGCTTTCTTCACTGGGTGGTTTGATTGGGTTAGCAAACAAAAGGTCTGTTCTGAAAAGGCCGATTCCTTCTGCACCATATTTGATGAGAGAAGGAATCTCTTCTGCCACCTCTACATTGGCTTCCAAGCGAATCTGTTTTTGATCTTTGGTGAAAGCCGCTGTTTGCGCCCCTTTCAAAAGCAATTTTTCCAGCAAACGGTGTTTGAGAGAAAGTTCACGATACCCTTTGAGTTGGCTTGGGGTGGGTGCGATCAAAACTTTGCCTTCAAAACCATCGAGGATCAGTTTGGTTCCTGTCCTCAAATGTTGGTGGACATTTTCGACGCCACCTATAGCGGGAAGGCGCAAGGAGCGTGCTAGAATGATTGGGTGTGAGGCAGCGCCACCGGTACTCGTTATGATTCCTAGGACATGGCCTTTGGCCAAGGTGGCTACCTCTGAGGGACTCAAAGCTTCTGCGACGAGAATTTTATTTTTGATTTTACTGTTGCTAGACAATTCAAAAGATTTTTTGTGTGAGAGGGACTCTTGCAATTTTGCAATGGCCATTCGGATCTCTTCCGATTTGGAGGCCGTTGAAAAATAATTTTTAGCCAATTCGAGCGCCCATTCCGCGTTGACATGGTACACTTTAATATAATGTTTCACCAATTTTCTCAGCGTTTCATCTTTCAAAAACAAGCGTTCCACTTCCAGAATACGTGTTTTGTCGTGCATGGCACTCCACTGGTTTTGCATTTTGAAGATGGCTTTTGAGAGGCGTTTTAATTCGGAGCCTATTTCTTGACTTGTAATCCAGCGGTGTTCGCTAAAAGAGGTGGGAGGAAGAAGATAGGCTTGGCCAATGGCAATTCCTTGAGAGGACCCCTGACCTTTTAATATCTGCTCACTCATGAAAACCTGCTTGAATGAGTTCTTCCAAATGTTTTAAGGCTTCTTCTGCTTTTGGTCCGGTGGCCTCGATCTCAATGGTGTCCCCGTTTTCCGCACCCAACATTAAAACGGCCAAAATACTTTTTCCATTAACACTGAGGGCTCCTTTTTTAACGGCAATGTCTGCAGGAAATTTTTTTGCAACTTTGACAAACTCGGCCGCGGCCCTGGCGTGAAGCCCAGAGTTGTTGACGATTTTAAAGCTTTTCGTCTTCTTCGCACAGTATTTGGTAGATGGCTTGCGCATCTTTGGCTTGTAGCAAACGCTCTCTTAAACTCAAGTTTTTTAAAAGTCTCGAAAGTCTTGCCAAAAGTTTCAAATGAATGCTCGTAGCATTTTCGGGGGCTAGCAGGACAAAGAAAAGTTGGGTGGGCTTGTTATCGTGTGCTTGAAAATCAATTCCCTCCAGGCTCCGTCCAAAAAGTATCAGAATATTGGAGAGTGTCTTGATTTTGCCGTGGGGGATGGCAATGCCGTCCTGAATCCCTGTCGATCCCAGCTTTTCCCTTTCCAGAAGGGTGTGGGCGATTTCATCTTTTTTCAGTTCGGGAAGTTTTTTAGCAACCGCTTGGGCAAACTCCATCAGGCAGTCGACTTTATTTTTTGCGCCGAGGTTTGGTAAAATAAGTTCCTTCGAAAGTGAATCAGCAATTTTCATGGGTGCGGGAATCTAGTCCAAAGGGCTCTAAATTGGCAACAGCTTTTTTGTGGTTCGTTTTTTATTGGGGCTTATGTTCTTTAAGCCTTTCTTTATACTTTCTGAGCTGCCGTTCCAGTTTTGCCACCGCTTTGTCAATGGAGGTGTACATATCTTCGCTCTTTTCGTGGCTGATATATTGAATGCCATTGGCATTCAGGGTGACCTCCACCAGATGGTTAAAACGCTCCACGTTGAAAATGACGTGGGCCTGAGTTGGTTTGATAAGATATTTCTTTAATTTCTCCAGCTTTGTTTGGGTGTGGGTTTTGAGGGCGTCGCTGGCTTCGATATTGCGAAATGTAAATGTTGTTTCCATCAGATCTGTCTTCTGCGTCGAGAGGAAGGGAGTATCCCTAAAATCTCGCGGTATTTGGCCACAGTTCGCCTGGCGATGTCAACATGATGTTGTTCCTTCAAAATTTTAGTTATTTCTTGATCACTTAAAGGCTGGGCTGTCGATTCTTGAGCAATCAGTTTTTGGATATTTTCTTTCACCGATTCTGAGGCAACGCCATTTCCATCTTTTGTCGCCAAACTCGAGTTAAAGAAATATTTCAGTTCGAAAAGTCCTCTGGGGGTGTGAAGATATTTGTTGGTGGTAACGCGGCTGATCGTTGACTCATGCATGCCGATATCCTCTGCAACATCTTTAAGAACCATCGGCCTGAGGAAAGCCACACCCTTGTCGAAAAACTCCTTTTGAAATTTCACAATGCTCTTGGTTACCCTGTAAAGCGTCCTTTGACGTTGATGAATACTTTTGATGAGCCATAAGGCTTGTCTTAGTTTATCTTGGATATAGTCTTTGGTCTGGGTTCCCATCGCTTCGCCAAGAATGGCCCGACGGTAAAGGGGACTAATAGTCAGTTTTGGCAGGCCATCTTCATTCAGGACCACCACATAGTCTTCTCCCACTTTGTGAATAGTGACGTCCGGCGTGATATATTGTGGTTGCGCGCTAGAATAGCCCCTTCCCGGTTTTGGGTCGAGTTGGTGAACGACCCTTTCAATTTCTACAACCCTTTCCATAGAAATGTTCAAACTTTTGGCGATTTGTTTGAAATTGTGGCGTTCCAAATCACCCAAATGCTCTTCAATCACTTTTGCCAGGAGCATTCCTTCATCGCCTCCCATGTGTCTGCATTGGATGAGTAAACACTCTTTGACCTCTCTTGCTCCGACCCCCACTGGATCAAACTCTTGAATTTTTTTGAGGATTAATTCCACTTCTTCCGGGGTCGTGTTGAGCTGTTTTGCTATTTCTTCAACGCTTGATTGCAAATACCCATCGTCATTGATATTTCCAATAATTTCCTCCGCGATTGCGTGATCTTTTTCGGGGATATCCGCCAGACCCAGTTGCCAAAGGAGGTGGTCTTGAAGCGTTTCGGACTGTTTCAGGGTGTTTTCAAAAGAGGGTAAATCGTCTCCATCGCGCACTTTTTCATAGTTGCCGCCGGGGGAGTTATAAGTCCCAACGTAGTTTTCCCAATCAAAATTAACCGGTTCTTTCAGTTCCCCATCTTTAGACCCCACTTCATCAGTAGCATGCTCATGGCCTTTATCTTCGTCTTTGGCTTTTTCATGCTGTTCGCCTTGGGATTCTTCTTTGGCTTCAATCCGTTCCGTTTCGCTTTCTTCATCCTCTTCTTCTAGGCAGGGATTGTCTACCAGCTCCTTTTGGATCAAGGTTGTTAATTCGAGACGGGAAAGCTGCAACAGTTTGATGGCTTGCTGCAGTTGGGGTGTGACAACCAACTGCTGCGATAGCCTCATGCTCTGTTTAATTTCCAGTGCCATAATATCGGGGGGATCGCTGCCCCATCTCCTTTCAGTCGATGCGGGCCCCATCCCCCCGCACCCCTTTCGCTAAAACCAGCAAAGCTGGATTTTAGCTCACCAACATCAAACATCACTTACACTTTTAATGATAGAGCTGCAGAGGCAGAAAAGTCAACCTATAGGTGCCAGGCACCTTATTTTTGGGCGCTCTTTTTTTTCTTGGAAAGGATGGAATTTGCTTGCGGAACGGCCATTGCGGATTTGTCAACCGATTTTTTGCTCTCCCAATCTTGGCGCTTCGCATAAGATACGGCCGCTTTGATAAAGTGCGCAAAAAGTGGGTGAGGAGACATCGGTTTGGAGCGATATTCGGGGTGGAATTGACAACCGACGAACCAGGGGTGGTTTGTAAACTCCATCAACTCCACCAGGTTGTTCGCAGGGCAGACACCTGAAATTTTAAGACCTGCTTGAGTGATATTTTCTGTAAATTGGTTATTAAATTCATAGCGATGACGGTGACGCTCACTAATCTCTTTTTCTTCATAAGCCTCAAAGGCCTTTGTTCCCTTTTCTAAGTTACAGGGGTAAGCCCCCAGTCGCATGGTAGCCCCTTTGTTAAGGATTGCCTTTTGTTCTGACATTAAGTCGATGACAGGATGAGGAGTTTTGGAATCAAATTCAGTGCTATTGGCCCCTTCTAAACCACAGAGGTTTCTGGCGATTTCGATAACGGCTAGTTGCATCCCAAGACAAATTCCAAAGAAGGGAATTTTGTTTTCTCTGGCATAGCGAATAGCGATGATTTTTCCTTCGATACCCCGTTCGCCAAAACCCCCAGGGACTAAAATGCCGTCTGCTTTTGACAAGCGTTCTTGGACAGACTCACCAGACTCAATGGATTCAGAATCGACATGATCCAAAACAACCCGCATCCCGTTGACAAAACCGCCATGGCGCAACGCTTCGTTCAAGCTTTTGTAGGAATCGGCTAGGTTGACATATTTTCCCACCACCACAATCTTGATTTCACCGGACGGATTTTTGATTTGTTCGCAAAGGGTTTTCCATTCTTTGAGGTCCGGAGTCCGGGTCCAAATATTTAAAAGTTCCGCAATTTTTTCATCAAGACCTTCGTCGTGCAAGGCGAGGGGGACCTGATAAATATTTTCTGTGTCTTTGGCCGCAAAAACGCAGTCGGTGGAGAGGTTACAATAAAGACCGATTTTGGCGCGAATCTCTTGAGATAAATCTCTGTCGGTGCGACAAATTAAAAGATCGGGTTGAATACCAATCTCTCTTAATTTTTGAACACTGTGTTGAGTCGGTTTAGTCTTAAGTTCGCCAGCAGCACCAATAAAAGGAACTAGTGTTAAATGGATGTACAGCACATTTTCTTTGCCAACATCGGCTTTGAATTGGCGGATGGCTTCTAGAAAGGGGAGACTTTCGATATCACCGACGGTTCCCCCAATTTCGACAAGGACCAGATCGGCCCCATTGGCCACTTTCATGATCGAGGCCTTAATTTCGTCTGTAATGTGGGGGATGACTTGAACGGTTCTTCCCAAATAATCACCACGTCGCTCTTTCTGGATGACAGTATCGTAGATTTTGCCACTCGTGAAATTATTGAGTTTGGTCATCTTGGCCGATGTGAAACGCTCATAATGGCCAAGGTCTAGATCAGTTTCGGCTCCATCTTCCGTTACGTAGACTTCACCATGTTGAAACGGATTCATCGTGCCCGGATCGACATTGATGTAGGGATCAAATTTTTGGAGTGTAACTTTTAAGCCTCTGTTTTCGAGAAGGGCGCCAATCGATGCGGCAGCAATCCCTTTTCCCAGAGAGGATACGACACCACCCGTAATAAAAATAAATTTTGTCTTTTGGTTGGGTGGCATGTGGGATTACTAGCATGAGTTTTTTCAGGAAGCAACATTTTTGAGATTTTGCCGATGATTATATAGATGAGTGCAACCATTTCAGGACTAAATAGTTTATTCCCAAATCTGGTCCAGGCAGCCCTCCAGGCAGGGGGTGTTGCGGAGGAAGGATTAACTGCAATTATTCAAGCCCATGAGAAGGCTTTTGATCCCCAGGCCAGGCAAAAATTAGAATCCCTTGTATCAGGAACAGTGGATGCCAACCCTGATTTAAAACGAGCACTTCTGGGCTATTTGCCATGGACCTATTTTTCAGGAAGCAGACCTTTTGCTGAAAAGGAGGTTTTTTTACCCCCAATCCTTTCGAAACAGGGAGTGGAAGCCCAGTTAGGTTCCTCCCCTCTCTTGGCCCACCCTGCTTTCCCAAGATCTGAGTCTGGCTATGCCTTGCATGGCCTATCTTTGACACTGCAACTTCAACAAAAACTCCAACACCAGCTTATACTAACTATGGTAGATATGTACACTGGCTGGTCATCCATTTACGATAGCGCAGAAAAGAGAACCTACGAAAAGCATGGGCTCTCCTTTGAGTATGCCGTCGTGAGAAGGGCCGATTTTCCTTATATGCTTCACATTAATTGTGCCGGTTTTTGTTCCGATGGGATGCTCTTTGTAATGGAGGATTACTTTCTGGATTTGCCAGAAGAAATTCGGGCCAAGATTGTGGAAATCATCGCCGTCCATGAATATGGAGAAAGCATTTTTCTGGATCACGATAAGGCCTCCTTGCTTGAGTTCGCCATCGCCCAAAAGGAAGGTTTTCTGGAAGAATATCTTAGAATCCTGAATGAAAAATATCTCGTTAAATTTCGTGACATCTCTTTATTTCGAATGAGGGAGGAACTGGTTGCAGCCCTGGAAGAAGGGGGGATTAAAGTAGAAAACAAAAAGGAAATACGATCGAGGAAAGCTCCGAAAAAAAGCGAAGAAGACAAGGCAGGTGAGAAAATTGCTTTAGATTTGGCGGAAGGCTTTCGTTGGCCAGACGATTTATATCAACGCTATCACGATCTGTTTGTTAACGGGCATGAACAGCTGGAAAAAGAGGCTGTTGAAAAATGGGCACAAGCTATCACAGTAAATGAACAGACAAAGGCCCATATTCATAAGGCTCAGAACGCTGCCGTCAAGGAGATTGGGAAAGCGGCTCAAGCCAAAAAAGATCTTTCCTTTGCCTTGGTTCATGCCAAACGCCGCTTTCTTAAGGAACTCGTACCGCTTCATGAAGAGATAACGGAAGGAGTGTTGGAAGGAAAGTATTTGGAGGCTGATCTAGTAACCGAAGCACTCCAAAATGCCTATCATGAAATAAAAAGAGGTTTGTTTGAGACTTTTGGTGAAGCCTTCGATGATCCCTTCTTTTTCTTTTCTTTAGATGTCCTTTTTCGACTTTTGGAATTGGAGAGGGAATTTTTAAAAGGGGCCCCAACTTTGAAGATAGAGGCGGCAATGAAAAGGGATTTGTCACGCCGCGTCTCTCGACTGATTAAAAGTGGAAAATGCCCGAATGAACTTGTGGCAATCGAGTTCGCCACAGCATTCAAAATGTTGAAGCAAAGACTGGATCAGGAATTGACACAGAATTTCCCTCTTCCATGGGATATGTCTGATAAGGAGTCAAAAAATCGTCACTTTTCTATTCGATATCTTGAAGTTGCGCATATCAAAAATGTCTTGTCATGGACGTTGACTCATTTGGATGAAGAAGCCAAAAAAGAGTTGGAGTCTCTGCGTGACGCGGAATTTCAGGAGCTAATCCAGGAACTTCTAAAGGATTATGGCATTAGTTTTTCCACAAGTTCGGGTTGGTTTGCTGCCTCTGCAGGTGCAGAAGATCCAAAGATGGCTTTGGAAAAAATGCTGATTCAGGAGTGTATGTTTATTCAATACGGTAGTTTAGGAGAATTTTTCCTAGATTGCCTCTTAAAAATGTGGGGAATGCACAAAGCCTTTCAAAATGCCTGCCGTGAGGATTTCCCTAAAAATCTGGGGGCTCGTATCCTTTCAAAAATTTCTAACATAGACCCCGAATATATCATTACAGAGCGTCTAGGCTATTCGATTTATACAAGAGCTAAAGAGGTTTGTGAAAAATCTGTTGGCGGAGGATCTATCAACATTTCTGATCTGCCCTCCGCGATATTTCATGGCAGTTGGGATGCAACAATTTTAACAGATCATCTAATCATGGAATCAGCAAATGACCTTTTGAAGATAGCTGGGACTAGAGACATTGATTCGTTATCCAAGGATCCATTTTTGCCTGTATACTTGAATACACTCGATGCCATCAGAAGGCGTCAGCTGTTACATGGGCGCTTTGCCAGTTTGTTACCCCTCGAGCTTCTGACCGTTATAGGTAGTTCGTTCTTTCTGCGCTTGGCCCAAGGGGCAAAGGTCCCTTTGGGAATCATTGTGCATAATTATCAGCAGCTCATGATGGCTTCAGGCCCGCTGGCAAGTGTTCATCCTGTTGATGTTATTGAAGGAGCCGCTCTGGATGTCTTTAAGGATTGCGGTGATCCAAGGCTACAAGCTGCCTATGCAGTTGTTGTTTCGCGAAAGCGCTATCACGAACATAGCCCTGTTCCTCAGGATATTTTTGAAGATGCCTTCCGTGCCTTCAAAAACCATGAACTGGAAAAAGATGACTATCGACTCATGGCCCTTTTCGTCTATTTTAAAGAAAATGGTATTTATTACGAAAGAAAGTGGCGCAAAGAAAAAGACAAGGAGGCCCTCGAGGCAAGGTTTCAACTCGCCTTTGAACTCAAATATCTTGTTTGTTTCTCTTCACTGCGATCTGGACAATTGAAAAAAGTGTTGGATGAAATGATAAAATCACTTCTTGAAGATGTAGCGACGTGGCTGAAAGTATGCGGCACAAACAAAGAAAAATTAAATAATATGGCATATGTCATGTATCAGCTTGGATATTTGGTCTACGATATTAATTTTGAAAACTATCGTCGGTTACAGATTCTGTGTATTTGTTGGGGAAATGCCTGGGGACTCAATCTAACGTGGTACCAGGCAGCACTATTTGTGGATGACCGTTTTCCCTTGTTTGAAAGAGGAAGCAGATGGACCTATAGTGATGACTTTTATCGTTTTGTTCAATCCGAGAAGCAAAGGATTCGAAGCAAGGGTCCTACAAGTTCTTTAGATGACTTGATCTGGGCCCTCTCTTAAAGGCAAAATTTTATCTCTTGGAGTATTGGGGGCGCTTGCGGGCTTTGCGGCGTCCGACTTTACGGCGCTCTTTTTCTCTGGAATCTCTTGTGAGCAACCCAGACATTTTAAGTGGCTTGCGTAGATCAGGATTCATGGCGATGAGTGCTCTAGAGATTCCATGCTGCACAGCTTGTGCTTGTGCAGAAGTTCCGCCCCCATCAATTCTTGCAGCCACATCAAATTTTGCAACAGTGCCGGTGACTTGAAAAGGTTGATTAACGGCAAGCTGAAGGGCTTCGCGGCCAAAGTATTGTTCCATTGGCTTTTCGTTAAGAGATACCGTGCCTGACCCTGGCAAAAGTCTAACCCTTGCAATCGCGGTTTTACGTCTGCCGGTAGCCCAGAATTCTTTTTTTGCTTTGGCCGCCGCTTTAGTTGCCATTACAGTGCGATCTCCTGAAATTTTTGAGAAAGATGGGGATGTTCGGAACCAGGATAGACTTTTAATTTTTTGATCAATTTGTCTGATAAGAAATTTTTGGGCAACATTCCTTTGACTGCTTTCATGAGTAATGCATCAGGATGTTTTTTCTTTAATTCCTTGGCGGTTTGTACTCGGTAACCGCCAGGGTAACCAGAATGGCGATGATAGAGTTTGTCATCCCATTTGTTTCCGGTCAGTTCAATTTTATCAGCGTTGATAGCAACCACAAAGTCGCCGGCATCGACACCGGGGGTGTAGGTTGGTTTGTGTTTGCCTCTTAAAAGATTAGCAATTCTTGTTGCGGCCCTTCCTAGTGTTTTTCCATCCAAATTAACCAAATGCCACTGGGTTTTGATCTCTTTGGGCTTGAGTCGAAATGATTTTTGCTGCGACATAGGGTGGCACCCATAGACAAAAAGCCAAGGGAAGTCAAGGTGAGTCAATTCAATTTTCTGATTCGTCAATAAGGTGGCGGGTCCTGCCGGCTTTTGGGCCCATCCCCCCACTCGCCTAAGCTCGGAGGGGATTATCCCAAAGCCGTCACCCGCTCATTTTTCAAAACGTATCCCTCGCGCGACTTTCCCATATTGTCTCGTTTACACAACAATGTGTTTCATTTAGGTACACCCTTTTTTTGGATTTGATGAAAAATCGTGTGGTTTCAATGATTTAGGGGTTGATTTTTGGGCACACTTTTTGCTATAAGGAAAGGCAAGCAACTTTTTTAGAAAATTACCGATAACTACAGTGAAAGGAGGAAATATGGCAGATCCAAGAGTTTCCAAATGTAGTCAGGAGGGTGCGGAATACTTTGCGGGAATGGGCGCATACATGCTACTTCCCAATGCTGGTGCAGAAGCTAAAAGTCGAGCACAAGCAGCAGCCGACATTTGTACCAAAGAAACAAATGTTCCGCATACAGTTACGACGGTGAGCAAATCAGAGTATGACGGACAGACTAGATTGGTAAGCACTTATTACAAAGTCATCAGAGGCGGATAACTTTTAAAGTTTCTTGACAGTCTCATTAAAATCACTATCTACAGCGCATGCCGATCTACGAGTATCGTTGTGCATCTTGTAATAAAGATCACGAAATCATCCAAAAATTCAGTGACGTCCCACTAAGCATTTGCCCTGCGTGTGGTGGAAAACTGGAGAAAAAACTTTCTCTGGGGGGCTTTCAGTTAAAAGGGGGCGGTTGGTATAAAGATGGCTACACTTCTTCAAAACCTGCCAAAAGTGCCAAACCATCTGATAAATCGGATAAACCAGCCGAAAAAAAATCAGAAGAAAAGCCTAAGTCTGAAGAAAAGCCAAAAAAGGAAACAGCACCGGCTAAACCGAAGCCAACCGCTGAATAATTTTTTCCAAGGCCTTTGCCACTTGCTCCATCTCTTCTTGAGTCGTTTCGAAACTGAGTGAAATGCGAATGGTCCCTTTGGCTTTTTTAGTGTTCAGTCCCATTGCCTTCAAAACGTGGGAGGGTTCCAGTGTTCCTGCGGAACAGGCAGAACCGGTTGATGCAGCAATCCCTTCTTCACTCAACAGGAGGCAGATCGCTTCTCCGTTCAAGCCTTCAAAAGAAAGGCTGCTGGTATTTGGTAAACGTTTGGCATTCTTGCCATTGATTTGCGTCCAAGGGAATTTTTGGATGATTTTTTCTTCAAACTGATCTCTGAGAATTTCGATCGATCTCCAGATTTTTTCAGAAATTCTTTTTTGGGCAAGTTCCGCCGCTTTGCCGAGTCCCACAATGCCGGCGACATTTTCGGTTCCTGCTCTGCGTCCGCGTTCTTGGTGTCCTCCTAAAACTAATGGGTTTATTTTTGTGCCGCGGCGAACAAACAGGGCACCGATTCCCTTTGGAGCGTGAAACTTGTGACCTGAAATAGAAAGGAGATGGACGGGAGCTTTTCGCAAATCAATCGGAATTTTTCCCACAGCCTGTGTAGCATCGACATGAAGCGTAATATTTTTGGAATCACAAATTGTTGCAACTTCTTCGATCGGAAACAAAACTCCTGTTTCGTTATTGGCCCACATAATGGAAACGAGTACGGTTTCTTTTTTGGTCGCAGCTTCAAGCTGCTTGAGATCTGGGTTCCCGTTCGAATCGACACCAATGTAAGTTATGTCGTATCCTTCCTTCTCAAGACTTTGGCACAAGCCACTAACACTGGAATGTTCGACTTGAGAGGTGACGACATGTTTCTTTATGGGATTGGCTTTCAGGGTTCCTAGGATTGCTAGGTGAGTGCTTTCAGTGCCGCCACTCGTAAATGTTATTTCGTTGGCTCTTTGAGCCTCAATGAGTTTGGCAACTTGCTCTCGTGCCTTATCTAGATGAGGTGCAACCTGAGCCCCAAACTGGTGAAGGCTCGAGGGGTTTCCCCACAGCTCCGTGTAGAAAGGAAGCATGGCTTCCAAAATTTCTGGAAGGACGCGCGTGGTGGCATTGTTGTCCAAATAGATCACAGCGAAGAGTGACATATGGTGCCAGACACCCTATGTCAATAGATGTAGATTTAAGAGATTTTTGGTTGGCGCAAGATATTGACCATCGCGACGGCGTAACCAAGAACACTGGGGACATAATTTTGCGTTTCGCGAAAAGGAGGGATGCGCATGCCGTATTTTTCAACGTTTCCTTCGCCTGCATTGTAACCCGCAAGAGAAAGCTCCACATTGCCGTTAAAACGGTTGAGCAGCCAACTTAAATATCTTGTCCCTCCTTCAATATTTTGGCGTGGATCAAACGAGTTGGTCACACCAAAACGGCGTGCGGTTGCCGGCATCAGTTGCATCAAGCCTTTGGCGCCGGCGGGGGAAACGACTCTAGAATTTCCTCCCGATTCTTGCAAGATCACAGCACAAATAAGTTCAACTGGAATGTTGTGTCGTCTGGCAGCATCCTGAATAAGGGGAGCAAAATGGGCAAGCTTCTGAGCTTGTCCCACGGTAATTTGTTGTGGTTTTGCTCGATGATGGGGAAAGTGAGGCAGGCTATGACTGGCTGCCACACGCCTTTTTTGCATTTCTTCACTAAAGGATTTTCCGGCTTCTTTAGTTGTTTTACGGGCAGATATTGGCCCAAAAAATTCAGCGAGCTTTTTATGCGAGATCGGAGCTGTCATAAATCCATTATAAAGTGTTTAAACCCCTAAAAACAAGGGTTTTGCGCACCTCTACCTCTCCCTACTATTATCGGCTATTAGGTGACCTAAAGTTGCTTTTATGGTGGCGTGACCAAAAAGGTTCGTTGTTCAGTCAGATGGCGGTCGGAAAAGCGGTCGTGCAGGACAAGTACAAGAGTATAGTGACCTGGCTGGGCATTGGGGGGAAGAGCCAGAGTATTCATAATTTCCAAGGGGATTTCGGGATCTTTCAAAAGCTGATGAAAATCGACAATCGTTTCTTGTTTAAAACCGATCTGATTATCGGGATAACGGACGATTAAATCTTCTTGCACCCAAGCTTCGTTGTTGCGCACTGCAAAACCGGTCATATCAAATGAGAAAAGGATCGTCTCGCCCGGTTTAAATTCAGCATTTTTTCTTGGTGCAGTTCTATCCGACTCTAAAAAATTAAAGCGCTTGATAAAAAGTCCCTGCGTTGAAGGAATGCTTCGGCCGCCTCCGACATTGATTGTAAAAACTTTGGAAAGAAAATCGATTTTGAAAAAGGGTGTGATGAAACTTCTAGGATTTTGCATGCCAGCCAACCAGACACCGATAATTGCGATCAGTGCTACGGCAAATCCAATCAAGACGTGCAAAGAGCGTTTTTCATAAACGACAACCGTGCCGGCTGCTAAATCAGAAGGTCTTTGATTTTTGTTCGATAAAAAGAGAGTGAGCCATCCAATTGGATTGGTGTCGAAGAGTTTGAAAAAAGCCCTCAAAATGGCCTGAGTAAAACCGATTGGTGTTCCTTCCTCCGTTGCCAATTTACATCCAAAAATCCATAAGCCGATCGTTGTTTGGAACAAACCCTCCCACATCAAATGCCAAAGCAGATAAAAGAGTGGCGTAAGAAGAAGAATCAAAAAACTGAAAATAGGGCGCTTGTAATCAATGAAAAGCAGTAGGCCACCGATAAAAGCAGCGCTAAAAAGGAGATCAATAAAACCGGTAAGCAACCGAACTGTCGCGGAAGCACTATTTCCCGAAACCCTCACTCTCTGTGGTGCCCTGGCATAATGTTTCATCACAACTGTTCCAGCTACAAAGTCACCCAGGCGTTGTTTGTTGGAAGATTTTTCGAGCAAGACCCAGGTGGGGAAGAAAAGAAAAAGATAGTCGATCGGTCTTAAAAAATTGCGGATGGCAATCGAAAGAAGGGAGGCTTGGCCACCCTCTCTGTTGCGGACACTCAATCCTGCAAAGAACTTTCCAAGACTGGTGAAAAAAGCACCTTCGCTGACAAAAAAGTATAAAAAAGCAAGCAGGGTAAAAATGGTGTGAAAAATAATGGCATGACCTTCTTTTGGAAAAGGTCTTAATAATTCCCCCCAAACGAGTGTGTTATAGCCAAGCAGGCAACCCCAATAGAGATAGCCTAAAGCTAAGATATCCAACAGTCCTGCGGCGGCTCGATCTTTGATAGAGGCAACATTGAGACCTGTGCGAGGTAGCGGTGTTGCCTCTTCTTCTGGAAAATTTTCGATGTTAGCCAATGTGTTTGTGTCGAATTCTTTTTCAGGTTGTGGAGGGGTGACTTCATCGAAGACCTCTTTGAATTCTTCGGGAGAGGCCATCTCGGTTGCTTCATCATCTATCAGATTTTTTTCATCAGCCATTATTTTAAAATTCTCCTTGCAAGTCTGGGGTCATCCGTAAAAATTCCATCAACGCCCATTTCTTTGCACCTTTTTATTTCCTCTTCCGTGTTGGCAACCCATGTATTCACTTTAAATCCTTTACTTTGCCACTTTTTGACCAACGCGGCATTCGTCCATTTCAGCCAAGGATGCACCCCACGAATCGAAAACAACTTATCAAAAATTTCGATCGGAACAAGCCTAAATCCTCTTTGATAAAGAATGAGAGAACGTGGCAAAAGGGGAAAATATTTTTTGAGTATAAAAAGATGGCGCCAATAAAAAGAAGAAAGCAAAATTTGATCATCGGCCAAGATTTCTTGAGCAAGCCCCGCAATAATTCTGGGGCCTATGCCCATGAGACCTTTCTGGGCTTTGATATCTAGAATGACCTTTGTCTTTGTGGGCCGAGTCAACTCCAAAACTTGCGTAAGGTTGGGAATTCCTAATTCTTTTATTTCATGCCATGTTTTGTGGCGGACAAAACCATTCCCCAGTTTCAAAATACTTAAATCGTCATAGTGAGTCACCACGGGGATTTTGTCTTTGGTCAAAACACAATCGAGTTCGATTCCATCCACACCGATTTCGAGGGCCTTTCGAAAAGCCTCCATCGAATTTTCCCGTGCCTCTTTGGAGGCACCTCTGTGTGCAAAAATTTTCATATAATGTAGTGAGAAAGTGACGGGTTCTGCCCCTCCGTGTTGCCGTGGGGATCCCTAACTAAACCCCACGGCCAACACTCCGGGTCACCCATCACTTTCTCACTGCTTTTCTTATAAATTGCCTAGTTCGTATTGGCAAAGTGCCAATGTTGTAATCGCGGCCGTTTCAGCACGTAAAATTTGGCGACCCAACGTTACTATTTTCGCCCCATTTTTTTCAGCGAGTGCTACTTCCTCTTTTGTGAAGCCACCTTCAGGGCCGATGATTAAAAGGAGTTTTGTCGGATCGAGTGTTTGAAAGACAGTGTTAAAAGAACTTTCTTTTTCCTCTTCCCAGGCCAACATCACGCCTGAGAACCCATCGAAGTTTTTTACTAACGCTTCGAAAGAAATGACAGGATCGATTTTTGGAGGGGTGATCATTCCCGATTGCTTAGCTGCTTCCATCGCAATTTTTTCAAACCGAGCCAATTTTTTGGGGGTGGCCGATTCATGGTAGTGGGGGATTGTTCTTTCTGAAATAAAAAGAATGAACTCACCGACTCCAAGTTCCACCCCTTTTTGGAGGACTAATTCCAGATGATCGTGCTTGAGGAGGGAGATTCCTAAAATGGGTGAGGGGGCAGCTTTTTGAAGAAGTTTGCGGTCCAACAGCTTTAGATTCACCGTTTTTCCACTCAACGATTCAATGACGCTGACATATTGATATTGGCCATCGCTCAAAAAAACACGGTCCCCTTTTTTGTAGCGCAAAACCTTGATGAGATGTTTGGCCTCATTGCCGGTCAGCGTAGTGGTGTTGCCTTGTATATTTCTGGAATCAATCAAAAATTGAGGCATAAATTTTCTTCGATTGGTATTTTCGAACTGGCTACCTGGCGCTGAGGATGCTGAAAGGACGCGGTATTTTTTGGGACGGCCCAAAAAATCCGCTCATCTCTCGCTCATTTTGGCATTAGATCCCGGCTGCTAAAATGAGCTCCGAGATGCCTTTCATCACCCTCATCGCCACGCCAGTTCGAAACAACTATCTCGCCAAACTGTTGACACACCACTATCATATGTTAATTGTTCTAACAACAAGCTTGATGGGACTTTGTCCGAAGCGAGTTCGTTCTCAATCGCGTGAGCGAGCTGGGTTTGAAAGGCCTCTCGGAGCCACGCCGAACCCTATGGGGGTTATAACAAACGGCGGGGCGAGAGCGGAATGGGTATTTTGGGGTGCTCCACAAAATAACCCATGTCCTTTCAAACCCAGTGAGCGGAAGCGATTGGAAAGGGATTTCAAAGAAATATGCGTTATGCAGTTGGCATCGATGTCGGTGGAACCCATCTTCGCGTAGCCTTGGTGGACGAGAAGGGGACACTTCTAAAAAAAGAGATGAAAGTAGTTGCAGGTTCGCGCGATCCACTTCCTTTTTTTGATCAGGTCAAGGTGTTGATCAAAAAAGTTGCCGGTGATCATTTAAAAAAACTTTCTGGGATCGGCCTTGGCCTTCCTGGCATTTGCAATCAAAAAGAAGGTTTGATTCATCAGCTACCTCATTTCCCAACCTGGCGTGATGTAGCGGTGGCAGAAATTTTTAGAGAGTCTTTTGCTTGTCCCGTTGTTTTTGACAATGACGCCAATATGGCGGCTTTAGGTGAAAAATGGTTGGGTGCTGCAAAAAGTTTTTCCTCTTTTATCATGCTGACTTTGGGAACAGGTATCGGAGGAGGACTCTTTTTAAATAATAAATTATGGCAAGGCGAAGAAGGGTTCGCCGGTGAAGTAGGGCATATGGTGATTGAAATGAATGGGCGCTTGTGTGCCTGCGGAAAAAGGGGATGTTGGGAGATGTATGCGTCATCAGGTGCGGTGCCAAATGGGACTACTGCAAAAGATTTGGCAAATCAGGCCAGCAAAAAAGAACCGGCCGCATTAAAATTTTGGGAAGAGTTTGGAAGTTATTTGGGATTGGGCATTATTAATCTGGCCAACATCACCGGTGTCAAACATTTTGTGATCGGTGGAGGCATTGCGAATGCCATCCCCTTTTTTTTAGAGTCCACAAAAAAGACCATTCAAAAAGGGTCATATGCCCGCATGGCAATTCATACCGTTGTTGTCCCTTCCCAGCTCGAGGGCAACGCCGCCCTCCTGGGCAGTGTCTCTACATTTTTCCTATAGGTCATGGTGTGAAGGAAAAAGTTTTGTCCAACCCCACTCCTGACCGAAAGCGATTCTCATCAACCTAACCAGAAGCCTGACACGATGTGTTAAAAGAAAAGCTTGAACCTCTTACCATAAAACCTTAAAATTTAAAGAGAAAGGGGGCTATATGGTTAAATTTTTTGAACCGGTTAAGGACCTCGTAGCAGGCCTCTACGATGTCTTTCATGACGCGGCAGAAAAAGCCTGGAGTCTAGCCAAGCCGGTCCTTTTCGTTGGACTTGCCATAGATCTTGTGAGCGGCAAACTCGGCTGGATCACCCAAATCCTGGAATATTATCGCCAGGGCCTGGCCTATACTGCCGGTGCGTCACATTTTGTCCTCATACTCGGTGCGTTGATGGTTCTTTATTTCTTTAAGAAGTAAGAGGACTCAAAATGGGAGTGGGCTTGCCACCGTTGTAAGAGATTTCTTTCAAGTCTCTTAGCGGTGGCTTTTATTTTTCGAAACCTATTGTGCTTTCGACAATAAAGTTAGGGCGGTTTTTAACTTCGTCGTGGATCCTTCCAATATAGAGTCCTAAAAAACCGGTGGTGATAAGTTGTGTTGCCCCCAGAATGAGAATGATCGCGATGATGGTCGTCCAACCAGGGATGTTGATTCCTATAAAGAACATGATCAGAACAGCGACAAGATAAAGAAAGGATAAAATAGCAACACTAAAACCTAAATAAAGAGCTAGTGTCAAAGGAGCGGTTGAAAAACCGGTGAGCCCCGCCAGAAACATTTTTAGGGGGCCTCCCTTAAAAAGAGGGTAGTGATCTTTTCCGGCAAACCGTTTTTCACGGTCGTAAAAAACAGCGACCTGTTTGAACCCAGCCCAGGTGACTAATCCTCGCACGAAAGGATCTAGTTCCTTGAGACGGATCAATTCATTGACGACACGACGAGCCAAAAGTTTGAAGTCGCCGGAATCGAGCGGCAACTTTATTTTTGAAACTCGGCCAAGAAAGCGGTAAGCGCGCTTCGTCAACCACATTTTAAAAGCCGATTCGCCTTGTCTGCTAAGCCTCGTTGTATAAACGACATCGGCTCCCTTTTGAAACTCCTCTAATAACTTTGGAATGAGTTCCGGTGGGTCCTGAAGGTCGGCATCCATATAAACAACGGCATCTCCCTTGGAATATTTCATTCCCGCCAAAACACAGGTGCCATTCCCAAAAACTCGCGACATATTGAGGACCTTTATATTTGAATCTTCTTTCGCTTTTTCTTTCAGAATTTCAAAAGAACGGTCGGTCGAGTCGTCGTTGACAAAGATAATTTCATATTCGATTCGTAAGGGCCTAATCGTTTTCTGTAATCTGGAAATCAGCTCGCCTAAAACCTCTTCTTCGTTTCGAAAGGAAATGACAACCGATAAAAGCATAATGTGTCGCTCCATACTATGACTTCTTTATTCTGTGAAGGAGTTTAATTGTCTCTTCGTTTTCATCTCTTTCCCCAAACTTTTTGAGAAAATGTTTGTAGCGGATGGGGGAATTGAGATCCCAGTTTAAAACAGGAATTTTAGTATCGATCACTTCATGGTCGTATCCTGTTCTGTTCCATTCCTGAATCATTTCTTCTCGGGTCAGATGGGGTCCCCGAGCCATTTTTACCAAATGAGGCCCAATCCACCAATCGATAGAGGATTTATCAACATAGTGTTGAGCCAAGGGAGGTTCTTTTGGGGCGATTTCTTCTGGCCTGACGAGATAAGCCAGGGGGATATCCGAATGGTACTGCCAAACCGGTTGGTTGTGGTTTAAATAAACATATTCTCCTGGCTTCCAGTGTGTCTTCATGAGTTGAGGCAGAATTTTTGCCGGGTCTTGGTACTCTATAAAATAATAGTTTTTCAAGGCTAGCCATTCTTCTTTGAAAGCCATCTTTTTTAGATCGAAGGAATCAGCTTGAAGCAGATTGGTCGCCCAAAAGATTCCAAACAAGAAGGCCCCCGCCAGTTTGTTTTTTTGATAAATTTGGACAAGCGTTGCCGCCATCAAAAAGCAAAAAAGAGGGATAAGTTGTAAATTGAATCTCAAAACATCAAAATTTAAGAGAGCAATCCCCAGCCAGGCGAAAAGAATGCTGCAAGCGACTAATAAAAGAGTGGATCGGTCTACAACGGACCATTTGTTTTTTACCCACCAATAAATCCAAAGAAGTAACAAAATCAGTGGGCAGATTTGTCTGTTGAAGTAAAAAATGTGTGTTCCCAGCTTTTTAAAATATTGTAACAGGGTTGGAAAGGTACTCATTGCAAAGACTCGGTCTTCAAATGCCCCGATTAAGAAGAAGGGGAGGCAAAGAAGAATGAGAGTGATTCCAGTGGTGAAGAAAAATCGAAAGCGTGCTTTTTCCCACTTGGCAAAGAAAAGTGTGTAAGCACCCAAGCCCAGCAAGCTTAGAGCCGCCGTAAAATAATTTGAGTGAAAGAGAATGATCAAACCGAGCGCGAAAAGTGGCCAACCTTTCTTGCTATTTTCCCATTTTTGATAACCGAGCAACAGGATGGAAAAGGAAAAAAAGACGATTGGCCAATATTTGGACTGGCGCATGTAAAGGATCACCCATGGATTGGTTCCAAAGAAAAAAAGGGTCAAGAATGTTATAGCATGGCTTTTTGTCCACCTCCGTACCAGTAGACCAATGGGTACCAAGGAGAGCCACCCCAGGAAGGCACAAGGAAACCTGGCACTCCATTCTGAAATGCCAAAAATTTTAAAGCTGGCGGCGCGTAGATAAAACAAGGGCCAGGGGTCCATAAACCAAAGATAGTTTTTGGTCGATTCCCTGCCGGCCCATTGGGTTATAAATTTTGAGTCGATGAGTGCGACCGGAAATCCGGTTTGCAAAACCGATTGGGAAAGAAGGGCCAAGTCGGCTTCATCTTGCCAAAGACTGAATTTATCCAAACGGTAGAAGACCAAAAAACCAACAACAACAAAAAGCAACCCGTAAGCTACTAACCATTTTTTAGAATAGGGTTGCATTTTCTGAGTGTCGCAACTTATAACTTTCCCCCATGTCTCGCAAGCGTCTCTTTTTTTATTTGGGTTTGATTTGCCTTTTGACGGTTTTGCTGCGTATTCCATCACTGCTAGTCAATTTTCATAATATTGATGAGAATGAAGTTGCATTAGCCGGAAGGATTCTTGCAGAAGGGGGACTTCCCTATCGTGATTACATGATTTATCAGCCCCCACTCCTCTACTATTTTTATGCATCCGTGATCAAACTCATCCCCACTCCTGAGTTGGCCGATTCGATGTGGTGGGTTCGTTTTGTGATGCTTTTTTATGTAGCCCTCACCAGTGTTGCCATTTATTTTGTGGGGCGAAGGGCTTTTGGGGACCCCAAGAAAGGCCTCTTCGGAGCCCTCTTTTTTGCTGTTTTCTCCACCACCTACCTCCCACAAGATATGCTCGCGGCCAACATTGAAATTTTTATGGTTCTCCCGATGACTCTTTGCCTTCTTTTTTTCCTGCGAGAAAACTATTTTATTTCCGGCTTGTGGCTTGGGCTAGTGATTTTGTGCAAATATAATGGGGGCATTTTACTTCCAGCACTTGGGTTCACTCTTTTGATGCAGAAGCGCTGGAGATGTGTGTGGCCACTCTTTCGCGTGGTGGGGGGGAGCGTTCTGGTTTTTGCCCTTTGGGTTCTTTATCTGCAGCGTAGCGGGGCCATGCCTTATGCCCTGCGTTGCTTTGAATATATTTTGACCTATGCCCAAGGACCTTCGCAAAATGACCTGCCCTATATTATTTTAAAATTTTTGTTGCGCACGTTTCTCATAGGTTTCAGTGGTTTTGGACTTTGGTATTTTGCCATCAAGGCTTTCCGTTCTGCTTTAGGTCGCCCTGCCTTTGTTTTTGTCTTGTGGATCTTGTTTGGATTTTTGGCAATTGTTGCAGGAGGGAGAATGTATTTTCATTACTACCTGATCATTTACCCTCCGTTAGCCCTCCTGGCCGGGGAACAGGTTGTTTTCTTTTTGGAGCGGCTTAAAAATCTTCCCTTTGAAAAGGGGATGTGGCGGCTGACCCTTTTCATTTTGATGCTTTCCATTCCCGTGACCGGTTTTACCGCCTATGCCACTTACAAACCGTTTCGTCCCAAATCTAAAAGGGATGAATGGATTTATGTGGTCGACTACATTCGAGATCGCACTAAAAAAACCGATCCAGTTTTTGTATGGGGCTATTGCCCGCAAATCTATACAGCCTCAAATCGCCCGATGGCCAGCCGTTTTACCACCTCCGATTATTTGACCGGAAGGACACCGAAAACGGCGGGGCTTGAATATGATCCCAAAACGCCAAACCCTCCCTCTGTTTGGAAAAAATTGATCGGTGATTTTACAACCCCTTCTGTTGTGATTGATTATGATACTTCAGAAAATATTTTTCCTGGGAGTTGGGATTTGTTGATGGAGGATTTTAAAAAGAGCTCTCCAGAATTGATTGTAGATACGTCGCCCTCCAATTATCGGATGTACGGTCGTTATCCCATGAGTAAATTTCCCTTACTTTCTGACTGGGTGAAAAAAAATTATCGCTTTGAGGCCTCCATCCGCGGCATGGATATCTATCGAAAGAGAAAATGATCGGGATTGTCATACCAACTTATAACGAAAGAGAGAACCTCCCTTTGCTGGTTGAAAAAATATTTGCATTAAAAATTCCCAATGTCACGCTCATCATCGTGGATGATAATTCTCCCGATGGAACAGGTGACATTGCAGAAGAACTCGCCAAAAAATATGGAAACATAGAAGTGTTGCACCGCAAAGTATTTGGTAGGGCCACAGCAGGTTTAGACGGTTTTAAGAAGGCGCTTGCGAAGGGTGCGGAACTCATTATGGAAATGGATGCCGATCTTTCTCATGATCCAAACGACATCCCCAGATTTTTAGAGGAAATCCAAACGTGCGATGTCGTGATTGGATCGCGCTATGGTGCGGGCCGTATTGTGTACCGGAGTTGGTTTCGAAATTTCTTGAGTGATTTTGCGAATATTTATAATCGCACCCTTTTAGGGCTCAAGATACGAGATGTTTCGGGCGGTTTTAAATGTTATCGAAGAAAGGTCCTCGCTTCACTGGATTTGAATCGATTTATCTCAACAGGATATACAATCGGAGCTGAAACGCTTTATCGCATTTCCAAAAAGGGTTTTAAAATCAAAGAGATACCGATTATTTTTAGGGACCGCACCTACGGCGCCTCGAAATGTACTTTCAAGGTGATGCTCAATTATGCCTATAAAATCTGGCAGATTCGTTTTTTTTAGGTACCAGGTACCTTTTGTTAATACTTGAGATGATGATAGAATGTGTTGCAAAAGGTGCCTGGTACCTATGATCTGTCTAATCGATAATTACGATTCTTTTACTTACAACCTCTATCAGGCTCTGGTTGTTTTTAACAAAGAGGTTCAGGTTGTGCGCAATGATCAGGTGACTTGCGAAGAAATTTTGAAATGGGAGCCTTCGCATATTGTCTTATCGCCGGGGCCAAAAACTCCAAAAGAGGCTGGGATTTGTCTGGAACTGATCCAAAAAGTGAAAGGGGAAATTCCTCTATTGGGAGTTTGTCTGGGCCATCAAGCCATTGCCATGGCTTTCGGGGCACAGGTTATTCAAGCCAAACAAATACTCCACGGAAAAACATCGAAAATTTTTCACACGGGGGAAGGAATTTTTGAAAATGTCCCAAACCCTTTTGAAGCAACACGATATCATTCTTTAGCGGTCAGTCCGGAACAATTTCCTGAATGTCTCAAAGTGTTGGCGAATACAGAAGATGACGAGATCATGGCTTTAGCCCATCGCGAATATCCAATCGTGGGTGTTCAATTCCATCCAGAATCGGTTTTGACAAATGTCGGTTCCTCATTGATCAGAAATTTTCTGGCTTATTGATTATGATTGGCTCAGAATTGCAGGGACATCGATTGGTTCGACAATATAAAATCCCCCTGCTTGGCCAAGTTTTGCAAGATACTCCATGAGAAATGCTTTATAGGGGGAGCAGAAATCTGGTTTGCCACACTCTTCTTCTTTGAGACTGACTAACAGCTCTCTTTGAGTTCCTTTGGGGGGCCTGGCATAGGTTACCATCCAAAATTGTTCATCGCTTGATTCTATCTTGCGCCCTCGCTTAGCAAGTCGGTATGTGCGGATCATGAAGCGGGGGGTTTTTTGCATTTCGAACTGGTTGATGTCGAATAAGATGGAAGGAAAAGAACGGTTATCTGTAAAAGGGCCTTCATTTTGTGGGGCATATCGGTTGAAATAGGCCGTTTGCCTGATAATAAATTCAACACTTAATTTGTGTAACCCATCTCTCACCAGAAATTTTCTTCCATCGTCCAATTGAATTTCAGTCATTTCCATATTGCTATATTTTCTAGGATCAACCGTTCTGACCCAATGGGCATCTTGAGTTACATGAATTTTACCCGAATGTTCCGGCCACTCCCTGCTAGCTTTAAGGTCGGGTCTTTCTTGGGTGGTTTGCAGGATCGATTTTGGCTCCACTACCGGAATTTCCATGGCAAAGGGAAAGGCAGTATCCCGAAACCTCGTGAAGCTGCCTTGAGTACGAAGGCTTTTGGACCAAATGATTTGGCCCCATATTCGTTTGTTCTCGTGAACAAAATTTGCTAGCCATTGGCGAGCTGCGCGAGCATGAAGTGGATTGACCACACTGTCTGTAAAGGCATAGCTGAGGCCGTTAAGAAAAAGTTTTCCAGCGTTTGGATCTAGTGTTCTAACGGTCTTACCAATGCGCAATAAATCGGGCAAGGTGATATCTAAGTCTAATTCTACAATTCCTTGGGCAACGGCATCGGCATTTTCCGCAGGAACACCTGTTGCTGGGCTGTCAGTAGAGCCTGTAGGGGGCGTGAAAAGGTAAAGTGTCGAAGAGGTTATTCGCATACTCTGTCTGTATGCATTGTCGACAGTGCCACAAAAAAGTTGCGTTGAAAATGAAAGATTTGTCGCGTTGAGTTAATTTTTCCTTCGTTTTTTTAACGCAGTGTTCCTTGATCTCATTTTTGAGTCGGTTTAAAAGACAAGTAAGTTTAAGGAGTTATATGGTCGGTGCCGGACAAAACACAATTCCTCTTAAGCCCGTTGTTTTTAGACAAGGGGAAGATCCTGCCAGAGCCTTTGAGGAAATTCGTAAGAATGTTTTGAAACGATTGGGAGAGGAGTTGCCCAAGGCTTTTCCCCGATATGCCCCACAACAATCCAATTTCACCACTGCCGATTCCCGGCTTTTGTCAGACGACAATTTGAGAGCGGCAATTTTTCCTAGGACACCCTTAACTGTCGCGGATATTCCAACAATATCGCCAAAGATTAAACAATCCAAAATTACGGAACAGGAACTGAAAGCATTTGGGGTTGTTGGAAGTTATACAAAGATTAGAGATAAGGAAGAAGTTGACCTCTACGATGTTTATCTACATGCCAGTCTTTTTGTATTGCCGACAACCCTCCCAACTTTGCGGGATGCCCTAGATCACCCTGAGACTTTTAAAGATACACGACCCAATGTTAATGACTCGGGGCGATGTTTTCTCCCCACCCAAGAGGCCGCTTGTTATTTAAAAGTTGGGGCGTTTCGCGCTGGTGGTACCATGGTCCTTGCGAACGAATATGGAGAGGCTAGTCTCATATTTCATCGACATCCTTTTTGCACAGATTCTGCGGGGAACGTTTTTGTTTCGGAAAATGTCCCTTTTATGGATGGACTGAAATTATACCAACCGATTCTCTTCGAGAAAGAAAATGGAGATCAAGAAGAAAGGACCTTATCCCTTGCCAATGGAGTAACCATCTGGGAAGGTCTCGCTGGTTGGGTGATGAGTTCTTCTTTTTTGGCTCCTCACGAGCGTCAGCGGACAACATTTGCATCGGGTGGTGGACTCAATGAGATTTTAGCCGTGTTAAAATATAAGCAAGAGAGTGCTAATCGCAGTGCTATTGTCTCCGGTTCTGTGGCTCAAAATGCCGGAGCAAAAACGCCAGTTGAAAGTCATTAGACTTTTTCTTTGTAAGTTCCGAAAATATAGTCCCACAATGGACTGGTTACTCCAAAACGGTTTGTGGCATCTTGGAAGTGATGTTTGAGATGGGCTTTGCGTTGGGCTTCTGTCCAACCAATCTTCTTTTTGCTGTTGTGAACCGAATAATGGACAAATTCATAATAAAGATAACCCGCTAGAAAACCGGCAAACATGGGGATTCCGGCAGGGCCCAATAATAGGTAGTGAACGGCAAAAATAAAAGAGGCGATGGCAAGACTGGTAATGGATGGCATGACCAAACGGTCTGTCTCATTTGGGAAATCGTGATGAATGCCATGAAAGAGATAAAGGATGCGCTTTCCCCAATTTGATGTTGGCTCATAGTGGAACAAAACACGATGCATGAAGTATTCAAAGAGACTCCAGATCAGGCATCCTGAAAAAGCAAGCAGCGCTATTTGGAGCGTTGAGAATTTGTAAACCAGTGAAGCATAGGTAAGGCATCCGATAAATACAGGACCAAAAAGAAAAAAAGGTGTGTTGTGATGGACATGCGTGAACCACTCACAAAAATCACTTTCGAACAACCTTGTCGACGAAGATTCGTTTTGCATGCGCGTTCTTTTAACTCCATTTTGAATCTTTGTCAAAGAGGGGATCCCAGTGAAGAAGCTATTGCCAAAGTGGCTATCTCGCGCCGAGGGTGATGAAAGTACGTGATATTTTTTGGGATGACCCAAAAAGGACCGCGTCTTTTCAGAACCCGGAGCGGCAGGTAGCCCGTTGGGAAACAGTATTAAAAAAAAACTTGCTGTGGGTCCCTTTCTACGGATCTTGACATTTTTTTGCACTAGGAGTACGGACGCGCCATGTCAGAGGTCCTTAAAGAAGCATATACCTTTGATGATGTTTTGCTGATTCCCGGCGAGAGTCCTGTTTTGCCCACCGATTGTGATCTGACGACACAATTCACACCAAAAATTCGCCTGTCAATTCCAATAGTTAGCGCGGCCATGGATACGGTCACGGAAGCAGAGACTGCCATTGCGCTTGCTCAAACAGGTGGACTGGGTGTGCTGCATCGCAATTGGTCGAGTGAAGAACAAACAGCCGAAGTGACCAAGATAAAAAAATCGGAAGGGGGGATGGTGATTCATCCCGTTACGGTAGAACCCGATCAACCTTTGTCGGAAGCACTTCGATTAAAAAAAGAAATCGGTATCTCCGGATTTTTGGTGGTCAAAGAAGGAAAGTTGGTCGGCATTTTGAGCCGAAGAGATTTTCAGTTCGAAGACAATTTAAATAAACCGATCAGAGATTGCATGACACCGGCTGAGAAATTGATCACTGCACAAGAAGGGATCAAAGTTGAAGAGGCCAAAAGACTTCTTCAGGAAAACAGAATCGAAAAGCTCCCCGTCGTTGATCAAAAATTTAATTTGAAAGGACTGATCACACTCAAAGATTTGGAAAAATCGAGAAAGTACCCCCATTCTTCAAAAGATGATTGGGGGCGCTTAAGAGTCGCTGCCGCAATTGGGACAGGCCCGAATGAAATAGAAAGGGCAGGCCAACTCTTGGAAGCCGGTTGTGATTGTGTGGTCATTGATACAGCGCATGGTCACACGAAATCGGTGATGGAAACGCTAGCCACTTGTTTGAAAACCTACCCCAAAGCAGAATTTGTTGCCGGCAATGTCGCAACAGAGGAAGGGGCGGCAAGTTTAATCAAGACCGGAGCGCATGCCATCAAAGTGGGGATGGGGCCTGGCTCCATCTGCACGACTCGAATGGTTGCCGGTGTCGGTATGCCTCAGCTGACTGCGATCATGTCTTGCGCAAAAATTGCGAAATCTCATGGCGTTCCCGTGATTGCCGATGGCGGCATCAAATTTTCGGGAGACATTGTGAAAGCATTGGCAGCCGGAGCCAACACGGTGATGATCGGTTCCTTGTTTGCGGGAACGGATGAGTCGCCCGGTGAAGTTGTTTTGTATCAAGGGAGAAGTTACAAAGTTTATCGTGGCATGGGTTCTCTTTCTGCGATGCAAAAGGGTGGCAGAGACCGTTATGGTCAACAAAAGGTGGCGATTCAAAAACTGGTCCCCGAAGGGATTGAAGGAAGAGTTCCTCACAGGGGAAAAATTTCTGAGGTGATTCATCAGTTAACCGGCGGCTTGAGAGCGGGAATGGGTTATGTGGGGGCCGCCAACCTCGGAGCCCTTCAGGAAAAGGGAAAATTTGTCAAAATTTCTCCGGCCGGTTTGAAAGAATCCCATGTCCATGATGTCATCATCACACAAGAAGCACCGAATTATCGGTTAGAATAATGATTAGTCCTGAAACGTCTCGAGTTCTCGTTCTCGATTTTGGTTCCCAATATACGCAGCTGATTGCCAGGCGTATTCGGGAGGCCCATATCTACTGCGAAATCCAATCTTATAATTATTCGTTGGAAAACATTCGTAAATTCAACCCAGGTGGCATTATTTTGTCAGGTGGTCCTGCTTCTGTCTGGGCATCCGATTCTCCGAAACCCGATCCTCAAATCTACAAGTTGGGTATTCCCATTTTAGGAATTTGTTATGGGATGCAACTGATTGTGCAAGCCTTTGGCGGTGAGGTGGCCCCCACTGAAAAAAGAGAGTTTGGCAGAGCGAATATCGAATTTGACTCCAAAGAATCGCTTTTCAAGGGGATTAGTTCTCCCATGCCGGTTTGGATGAGTCATTGTGATTACATCACAAAACTACCACACGGTTTTCACTCCATTGCCCACACCGATAATAGCCCCGTCGCTGCTCTGGCTAGCCCCGATCATAAAATTTTTGGACTGCAGTTTCATCCGGAGGTAACGCATACTCCAGAAGGGACCAAACTGATTGGAAACTTTTTGTATCAGGTTTGCGCACTTTCTCCCACCTGGACGATGGCCTCGTTTTCCGAAGAGGCAATCGAAAAGATTCGCAAGCAAGTTGGAAACGAGCGAGTGATTTGCGCTCTCTCAGGCGGAGTTGATTCTTCCGTCGTTGCTGTTTTAATTCACAAAGCGATTGGCGATCGGCTTACTTGCATTTTTGTCAACAACGGCTTGTTGCGCAAAGACGAACCGGCAAAGATCGACCGGGTTTTTCAAGACACCTTTCATATTCCTTTAATTTCAGTCAATTCGGAAGAGAGGTTTTTAAAGAAACTGCGTGGAGTTACGGATCCTGAAGCGAAACGAAAAATCATTGGCCAGGAATTTATTGCTGTTTTTGACGATGAAGCCACAAAACTCAAAGGAATAAAATTTTTGGCGCAAGGGACTTTGTACCCGGATGTGATTGAATCGGTTTCTTTCAAAGGTCCGGCAGCCGTGATCAAGAGTCATCATAATGTGGGGGCCCTTCCAGAAAAAATGGGTTTAGCTTTGGTAGAGCCTTTAAGGGAATTGTTTAAAGACGAGGTCCGTGAGTTGGGAAGTGCTTTGGGAATTTCTCATGAGATCACGGGGCGTCAACCTTTCCCAGGCCCTGGTTTAGGAATTCGGATCATCGGTGAGATTACCAAAGAACGCTTAGAAATTTTGCGTAATGCCGACGAAGTGATGATGCAAGAGATAAAGCGTTCGGGTTGGTATAACAAAGTCTGGCAGACTTTTTGCATTTTGCTTCCCATCAAAACGGTCGGGGTGATGGGGGATGAAAGGACTTATGAAAATGTGGTTGCCTTGCGAGCCGTTGAGAGTCTCGATGGCATGACAGCCGATTGGGCGAAGCTCCCCTACGATTTGTTGGAACGCATTTCCAATCGGGTTATTAATGAGGTAAAAGGGATCAATAGAGTGGTACTTGATATTTCTTCAAAACCCCCCGCAACGATTGAGTGGGAGTGACATCAAATTCAAATTGACATTTATTATTAAATTATAATAATATATGTCATTGTGAAAGTAGATCCCCAAATTTTGTTGCTGTTTCAAACCTTTGCCGCCAAGCATCGGGGCATCTTTACCATTCATGATTTGGAAGGGCTTTTTGGCACCAAACAGCCTGTGGCATTACAGCAGAAACTAAGGCCTTTTTTGCAGGCCAAAATTTTAAGCCGCTTTTGCCGCGGTTTTTATGTTGCGAAAGAATTTGATCTGGAATGGCTTTCTCAGCGTATTGCTCCAGACTCCGCCATCAGCCTGGGGACTGTTTTGTCCAGAGAGATGGTGATCGGTTCCATTCCGCAAAAAACCGTCTACGCCGTCAAGGTTGGTAAAAGCAGGGTTTACAAATCCTCTTTGGGCCAGGTGGTGCATCTGGGATTTACGGGAGGCGATGCAAAGGCAATGATGGCCTTCGGTTATAAAAAAATGGAAAAGTTTATCCGTTATGCCGACAAAGAGAGGGCTTTTTTGGATGCGCTTTATTTTTATCAGCGGGGACACAAATTCTCATTCAATATTTATTCGGACATTCAAGTGAAAAAGCTGGATCAAAAAATTGTAAACCGCTATCTTGTCCGGTATAAAAACCCAAAATTTGTAAAATTCGTCGAGGGGGTTTGTCATGCAAAACATACAGTCTGACGAGGCGTTAAGAATATGGATGATTCACTATATCTCCGAGAAGCTTGGAGCCCATGCTATTTTGAAAGGGGGGATGGTTTTGAGATTGTTGGAATGTCCCCGTTACACCAACGATCTCGACTATGTTTTTATCCCATTCGCATCAAAAAAGGAGATCGCGCCTCTTTTGGAAAGAGTTTTGAAGGAACTTCCGGGAGTTTCCATCCAACATCGAGTCCATTCCACCAATGCACAATTTGACGTTGTTTTGAAAAACGACTTTGGAGTTTTCAAAACCCAGATTGAGGCGAATGTCGCTAAGAGTTGTGAAACCTATCCGTTGAGCACGGGGGATGTTGCTCTTTCATTCCAGCAGGCTCCGCATATTGTGCGTGTGATGCGTCTTGATGTTTTGCTGGCGCACAAGCTGGCGGCCTGGAATGAAAGACGGCTGATGCGTGATTTGTATGATATCTACTTCGTCCATAAAAATTTGAATGAGCTTCCGAATAAGGAAATACTCAGGGAAAGACTGGCGGATATTCATTATGCAAAGAGAACGAAGGGTCGTTCATGGCCAAAAAGCATGAGCCCTGCTGATTTTTGGACCCTTTTTGAGAAAGAGGTTAAAAAAACAGATCCGAAAACTCTTGAAGAAGAATTGCGCGATTTTTTGACCCCCGAACAGCTCGCCGGACTCGACAAAAAAATGCAGGGAGTCCTTCTGCAAATGACCGAAAAGGTACGCTAACCTTATCTTTCCCCCTTGACAGAGTAGAGACTCTCTTCGTTCCACGTCACATTCAACTTTCCCGATAGATCGTGTGAAATATCCTGGAGGGCCGTGGGTTTGTCTGAGGCATGAATGGTGACCCCTTTCGGAAGATGGCGTGCAATGGTGTTGGCGAGATTATGTGGATTGTCTTCTCTTCCCTCGCCATTGGAACAACTCTCCAAAATCAGATCTCCTGTCGGTTTGATGAATCGCTCAAGAGAAATATCTGGAATGGCTTTGTCAAAGTCGCTGGTGTCTATATAAAGTGTTTCATCGTCCATAGTCCCCGATATTACCAAAGCCACACTGCTGAGATTTAAGGTTGTTGCGGTTCCGTGTCCTGACTAGATAATCAGATCGGCCTTGTTTTTGCCATTTTGTGTGGCTTCGGATAGATGACGGTTGATTTGACTCTCTACTCCCGCTTCGTAATAAAAAACCTGATATCCCAGTTCCGTCAGTCGATCCATGAGGGGATATTGTTCAAAAGCATGATTATCAATTCTGGGATAATCAATAACGGCAATAGGTTTGGAAGACAAGGCGTTTGGATTGTGTCTCAATGTTATAATCGAGTGAAGGACCTCCAGAGAGTGAAACCGTTGAATGAATAGGATACCGTAATGATCTCTCAGTGCCCGTTTCCATGTGGCGTAATTGGAGAGAGATTCTTTGGGAAGGAGATCGGTCCAGCCATGAATCTTGACAATGTTTTGCCAGACGATGTTTTGTAATGAAGGGTCGAGGGCTTCCAGCATACCGATATTGACTTGAACTAATTGCGTCATAAAAGCGGGATTTTTTTGAAGAGAGGTATGTGAATATGCATATAGCCAACCTTTGTCTTTTACCACGGTGAGGAAAATTTCTCTATCGGCCTGGAGTGTTGGATCGACGTATTCAAATGCCCATCCATTTTCTTTCACTGCAGCGAGGGCAAATTCTTTGGAAGACCAAAATTGTTCCGGAAAATCTTTCAACCCCTGGGTTTCATCCAGGAGTTTTTCCGCCAGATTGAAACCGTGACGAGAAAGGATTTGGGCAACTCTGTCAAAACGGTTTGGGTACCAGTCTTTAAAATCCTCGAAGGAGATTTGGCCATCACTATTATTATCCAGAATGCTGTCCAATTCGGCTCTTGTCAGTGTATCATTCTTGAGCTCCAACTGGGTTTTTACGCTTGTCGGAAGATCTTTGTGAAGCCCCTCCCATTCCTCCTGTGTAACAACGTCCCCATTGATTTTAAAAGTAGTATTCATTCTCTATATATTATCGGCAAAACGAAGGGAAAAGTTGCTCCGGCTCCGCTGTTTAAAATTCACACAGGATTTCAGGGAGATGAGCAACTTTGATTTGCAGAGTGCCACTAGGCTGCTTTGTCGAAAATCACTTTTCCTGTTTTGACGATCATGCCAAGAAATTCAGTGGGAGAAAGGTTCATTAAATCCTGAGGCCGATACGGTTTTGCTTCGATCAAGGAACATACCTTGATAGCGGCATGCCCCAAAATGAGATAATCCCGCTCGGTGCCCCCTTCAAAATCAGGAGAGATAACGGCGACATCGATATCGCTATAGTCATGCTCCTTTTGTTGTGCATAAGAGCCGTAAACATATACTTTCTCTACACGGATAGTCTTTTGGAGTTCCTTGATGAAAGCTTGAAGCACCGCTTCTAAATTTTTAACTCTTTTTTCAAGCATGTTACAATCTCCTTTGTTTTCTTGAGACAATCACTTGCCTTGCCCTTATTTATCCCTTCCAAAAGTTTTTGTTTGAAATCGATATAGCGTGTATTGAGATAATATTGAGTTAACAAAATTAGAAATTCTATCTGTTTTTCTTCAAAATTTATCTCTGTTAATTTTGCCAAGGAAGGAAGATTGTGAATATAGGGAGGGAGTATGTTAGTTTGTTCCTGAATGATGGCCTTCAAATATTTTTCAACTGCTTGTTGACAAGCAAAAGCAACATACAGGTAACGAGATGACTGGAACATGGCCTCTGCAGTTTCTAAATCATAGTCAGCTTTTTCAATCCACAATTTTGTCTCTCTTTTCATAAATGGGCTGATAGAACCTTAGCCTAAAAATGACCATTCCTCAAGGATATTGAAAGAATAGTGTGGCTCATGCCGTGGATCCACTGTTTACAAACAAGTGCAATTTTGTAATACCTTTTTAGTTGTGTCCAAACTGGCGTGCCGATGGGGGTGATGAGAGTCGTCTCGGAGCTCTACCATACCTTATCGGGATAAAAGTTGGCAGGGTGAGAGTCGAGCGAATTTTTTGGGTCGGCCCAAAAAATATCGCGTACTTTCATCACCCCCAGCGGCAGGTAGACAGTTTGGACACAGTATAGATATGCACCACTCCGACTTTGTCCATCTCCACTTGCACACCTATTACAGTCTTCTGGATGGGGCGTGTCCGATTCATGCATTGGCCGAAAGAGTCCATGAATTAAAAATGCCCGCGGTTGCCATGACCGATCACGGTAATCTTTTCGGCGCCATCGAATTTTATCAAACGATGTCGAAGAAGGGGATCAAGCCGATTTTGGGTTGCGAAGCCTATTTGCTCACCGCCGGTTCCCGTCACAAAAAAGATATCTCCGGCGAAGGTTTTTTGTCGCACATCACATTGCTTGTAAAAAACAGAGAGGGCTATCAAAATTTATGTCGTCTGGTTTCAGCAGGTCACTTGGAAGGTTTTTATTACAAACCCCGCATTGACAAAGAACTCCTAGAACAAAATGCGGAGGGTCTTATCGCTCTTTCTGGCTGTTTGCGCGGTGAGATCCCGATGCTTTTGCAACGGGGCAGTTTTGAGGCCGCCAAACAGGCGGCCCAATATTACGCCAAAATTTTGGGTGAAGAGAATTTTTATTTGGAACTCTCAGATCATGGTTTGAAAGAGCAATCTCAAGTTAGAGAAGGGATTTTGGAGTTAGCCAAAACGTTGGGCCTTCCTCTCGTCGCTACGAATGATGTTCATTATCTTCACCAAAACCACTCCAGCGCCCATGACGCCCTTCTTTGTATTCAGACCGCCAAATCGATTGCCGATACCAATCGCCTTAAGATGAATACGGATCAATTTTATTTGAAATCACCCGAAGAGATGAAGGCCCTTTTTGGAAATTGGCCCGAGGCGATTCAAAATACAATTTTGATTGCGGAGAAATGCAATTTGGAATTGAATTTTAGTACCTATCATTTTCCCAAATTTCAGGCTCCGGCCAACAAAGATTTGCAAACCTATCTGATAGAAAAAGCAACCGAAGGGTTTGAGCAGCGTCTCAAAGAAATTGAAGCCAGACAAAATGCAAAACCCGATCGGGAACTTTATTGGAAACGTCTTCAAGATGAATTGGAAATGATCAAATCAACCGGTTTTGCCGGCTACTTTTTGATTGTGGCTGATTTTATCAGTTACGCCAAGTCTCAGGGGATTCCGGTCGGCCCCGGGCGCGGTTCTGCGGCCGGTTCACTGGTTGCCTACTGTTTGGGGATCACCGACATCGACCCTATCGAACATCATCTCTTATTCGAGCGCTTCATTAACCCAGAGCGCGTGAGCCAACCTGATATGGATATCGATTTTTGCATGCGCCGACGCGACGAAGTTTTGGAATATGTTGCCAAAAAATATGGGAATGTTTCACAAATCATCACCTTCGGAAAAATGAAGGCCAGAGCCGTGGTGCGGGATGTCGGTCGCGTTATGGGGCTTCCTTATGGCGATGTGGATCGGATTGCAAAATTAATTCCCAATACCTTAGGGATCACTCTTGCTCAAGCGGTTAAGATAGAGCCACAGTTAAAGGAATTGAGTGAAAAAGATGAAAAGATGAAACAGCTTTTGGAAATTGCCAAAGTATTGGAAGGATTTCCTCGACACGCCTCCACACACGCGGCCGGTGTGGTGATTTCCGATCAACCGCTTGTCAACTTTTTGCCGCTTTATAAAGGCCAGCACGATGAAATTGTGACCCAATATGACATGAAGGCGGTTGAAAAAATTGGTCTGATCAAGTTTGATTTTTTGGGACTCAAAACGCTCACCGTTTTGGATGACACCATCAAACTGGTTGAAAAGTTGCATGGCAAGAAAGTTGATTTAGCAACACTTCCTTTGGATGACGAACAAGTCTATAAAAATTTGAGCAGTGGCGATACGGCGGGTATTTTTCAACTGGAATCCTCCGGCATGACCGATCTGGTCGCCAAGTTAAAGCCAAACCGCTTTGCCGATTTGATCGCGTTGGTGGCACTTTTTCGCCCAGGGCCTTTGGGCTCCGGCATGGTCGATGATTTTATTAATCGGAAACATGGGCGTACTTCTCTTCGTTATGAATTGCCGGAGTTAAAAGAGATTTTGGAAGATACCTACGGGATCATTTTGTACCAAGAGCAGGTGATGCAGATTGCAAGCAGGCTTGCCAATTTTAGTCTGGGCGACGCCGATCTTTTGCGCCGCGCGATGGGGAAGAAAATCTCGGAGGAGATGGGCAAACAAAGGGAAAAATTTCTGGAAGGGTGCAAAACCAACAAAATTGCCCCTCACAAAGCGGAAAAGATTTTTGAGCTCATGGCCAAGTTCGCCGAATATGGTTTTAACCGGAGTCACTCTGCTGCCTATGCCTTGCTGGCCTATCAGACCGCCTATTTCAAAACCCATTATCCAACCGAATACATGGCCTGCTTTTTGAGCACTGAAATGGGGAATACCGACAAAGTGTTGTTTTACATTCAAGAATGTCAGGCGTTGGGGATCGAGATTTTGCCGCCAGATGTGAATGAGAGCGAATTTCATTTTGGCGTAGTCGGGGATAAAAAAGTTCGATTTGGTCTTGGGGCGGTCAAAAATATTGGCGAGGCGGCCATTGAATCGACTGTTGCCAGTCGCAAAGAAGAAGGGCCTTTTCACTCTCTTTTTGATTTTTGTGAACGGGTCGATGGGAGGAAGGCCAATCGCCGTGTGGTTGAGAGCCTTATCAAATCTGGGGCCTTTGATTTCACTCAAGCGAGGCGCTCACAACTCATGGCGGTTTTGGATCAAGCCTTGGAGGGTGGAACCAAAAGGCAAAAAGAAAAACAAAGCGGACAATTTAGTTTGTTGGATCAATTCAAAGGGACGGACCATAGCCCTGCTTACAAACTCCCAGATATCGAGGATTGGCCAGAAAGACAACGGCTTCAGTTTGAAAAAGAGGTACTTGGGTTTTATTTAACCGGTCACCCTTTGGCACAATTTGAAAAACTCCTTTCACAATATGCCACGGCTGATTGCGTGCAGATTGGGGATCTTCCCGACAAACGAGAAGTCAGGGTGGGTGGGATTGTTTCGATCATGCGTGAGATCAATACTAAAAAAGGGGATCGCATGGGTTTTGTAACGCTCGAAGATTTGAAAGGTTCTGTGGAGGTTGTCGTGTTTCCCGAACCCTATCAAAAATCGCATCACTGGCTAAAAAGTGATCGCCCGATTTTAGTGATTGGTAATGTGGATGAAGGAGAAGAAACGAACAAAATTATTGCGAAACAGATTTTACTTTTGGAAGAAGCCCCACAACATTTAACGAAAAGTATTCATTTTAAATTGGCAGCGCCGGAAGTGACACCGAAACAGCTACAGGCCTTGAAAACGGTTTTGGCTCGCTTCAAAGGGCCTTGCAATGCTTATCTGCATGTTGTGATTCCCAATGAATCCGAAACCGTTTTGAGACTCCCTGAAGACCTCAAAGTAGATCCTTCTCCCCAACTGGTCGACTCGATCCAAAAACTCTTCGGCCACAACGTCACCTGGTTTCAGGGCTAAGATCACCCTCACCTCGAATCCTCTCCCCTCGAGGGAGAGGAATAAAAGGAGAGGGGGTATCATAAGCAACTTTTAGGTGCTCTGAGCCGATAATAACTATAGTATGACGGACAAAGTCTATTTTAAGCCCAAGGAACCTGATACCCACGAGTTTTTGCGGCAAATTGGCCTTTCAGAAACACAGATTTCTAAAGGGTACGTTACGACTGGAGAAAATTGTGGGGAAGGTAAAATAGATATCAGTTCGTTAAAAGAGTTGGCGACCACTGAGCCTCCCCCTGAAGGGGCGACAGAGGAGCAGAAAAAAGATTTCTACGGCATTAAAGAGGAGATTGGTGAGGATGGCTTTTACCGGACTGCTACCTTGAGTCCTAAGGAAGCGAAAAAGGGTTTGGACCTTATAAAGTCTCATGGCCTTCAAAAAATCCAAGGCCTCTTTAGAATGAGTTGCAGCGAATCCGATAGTATTCTCAATAATCTCCTAGGGAAACAAGTGGAGAGAGGCTTTTTTGGAGCTATTATTGGTGCGGATGCGGATTGCCCTTATAGTAATCGCTTTACACCCAATGAGGTTCTGGGCATTTATTATTCCCCAAAGCTTGTTCCAAATTCCGTAGCTGATGCCACAAAGGCTGTCGTGGAGGTCACGAATTTTCCAGAGAGTTCCGGAACGGCTTTTTTCATATCTTCAGAAGGCGATTTGCTTACGGCGCGCCATGTCCTCTACGATAAGGAAAGTGGTAAATTTCGAGAAGGTAGCAAGATAAGAGCAGGGGATCATCTAGTACCAATCCTCAAAGAACAAGTGATTAGCGAAGACAAACGCTTGGATCTGGCCCGATTGCAAATAAGAGAACTCAAGGGACAACCCTATCTTAAAATGGGAAAGAGACCGACACTTGGAGAAAATGTTTGGGCCATTGGTTTTCCCGCTCTATTGCCTATAATCGGTGAAGAAGTCAAACCCCTATCAACATTGGGAACAATTCGAACTGATGAGACTGTCGATCCTTACCGTGTTACAACTAACGCCCGAGTCAAAAGGGGAAACAGTGGTGGCCCGCTTATCAATGAAAGAGGAGAATTTGTTGCAGTCGTGCATGCTGTCACAGTGACCACATATACAGGGCCAACCAATACATTCCTTAGGCAAGAAAAATATTCAAATGCCTCCATTCCTCCCCCCGACATGTTAAAAGGCATCTCGAAGTAGTTGGTGTAATTTTTAAAATCGTACATTGAATTTTTGAGGGCGGTTTGATAATCTCCTCCTATGAGTTTGTTTCCTAAAAATTTGGATATTGAGCAATATAAATCCTTGGGTGTTGATTTGACAATTCTTTGGGAAAACTTGCAGATGTCACCTACGGAGCGCATTTTACATCATCAAGAAATGTTAGCCCTTGTTGAAGAAATCAGAAAATCCAGGCCAATCAATGATTCAATTCGAAAAGTTGATTCAGTCTCTTAGCCAGTTTCAAGCCCGATACGTTATCATTGGCGGACTTGCGGCGGTTATTCATGGGTCTTCCTACATCACGAACGACTTGGATATTTGTTACGAGAGGACAAATGAAAATTTTGATGCTTTAGTCAAAGCATTGGGATCCTTTAAACCAAGGCTTAGGGGACCGCAAGATAAAGCTATTCCCTTTTTGTTTGATCACCAGACGCTGAAAAATGGAATGAATTTTACACTCAAAACAACACTGGGAGACATCGATCTTTTGGGCGAGGTGTCTGGTGTTGGTGCCTATCAAGATTTGGTTTTGAAAGCTGAGACAGTACAACTTTTTGGTTGTGCTTGCCTTGTCATGTCGTTGGTTGACTTGATTCGGTCAAAAAAGAAGGTTAACCGTAGAAAAGATCAACTTGTCTTGCCAGAGCTAGAGGCAATTCAGAAATTAAAAAAGGGTTAACTCGTCGATTCCATCCAAAAACTCTTCGGCCACAATGTCACCTGGTTTCAGGGGGTAAAAATCACGCTCTATAAGATCACTTCGATCCCTTGATTGTTGCGAGATGGACCGTGAGATCTTTAGCCCGTTTGCCATCCGCAGGGTGCGAAGCAAAGATGCTGGTTTTGTCCCGTCCACCTTTTTTCGCAGAGGCCCTTTCCCAAACCCGAATGGCCGCATCCGGTTTATATTTAGCGTCCATGAGGGTATAAAGACCTTCCAGATCGGCTTCCGATTCATGTTTGCGCGAATAGCTTGGAAAATAAAGCCCTGTGGAAACATCAAAGACGGTATTAAAAAGATTTTGCCAATCGCCACCGGCACCTGCCCCAATACCAATTGAAATCACACTCCCAATTAGATTTGTCGCCATGGCGGTGTTTTGCTTTTTGTAGGCATGTCTTAGAGTTGCGTGTGCCATTTCATGGCCCATCACCGCCGCAATTTCTTCGTCACTTTGGGGATCGATCAAACCTTCGGCGCGCCCAAAAATTCCTGTGAAAAAGAGGATGCCGCCACCCGGATAACAGACAGCATTCACCGTGTCGTTTTGCACAAGATGAACTTCAAAGGGGAGTGAAGGATTGAGCGTTTTCGGTTTCAACCGGTTCATGATTTTGTTGAGTTTGGCTACCAAGGCCTTTTGGGAGGAGGGGTCAATCGTGTGGCCCTTTTCTCGAAGATGTTCCAAAATTTTTGGAAAATGCTCTTTTTTGAAACTCAAATCCCATTTGATGCCATCTTGTTTTGGTGACATTCTTATCGTCTTGACGGTCGTTTTGTAGGGTTTTTCCGCAAAAGCAGGTGAAAAGGCCATCAGAGAAACTGCGAGAATCGTCGTGAGTTTTTTGAAATTCATAGAACCCCCTTTAGGGCGGATGCTATTACGAATGAAACTTCTTGTCATCCACATTTGTGGGGCGTATAATAAACTTGAATAGAAAGGAGAGTTCGCCAAACACTTGGCATTTCCTGTTTTAAAACCTGCCGCGAATAGAGAGCGCGTCTTGTTAACCGCCGTAAGACGCAAAGGCCAGAGCCGTTACTCTTTTGAAGCTTCTTCCCAAGAATTAGTTCGTTTAGTCGATACGGCAGGGGGTATTGTCGTCGAAGAAACCTCCCAAGAAATTGATCATCCCCATCCCAAAACATTTTTGGGCAAAGGAAAAGTCATCGAAATTTCTGAAAAGATTCATCAAGCCTCTGTTGATAGTGTGGCCATTGATGATGAATTGTCACCTAACCAAAATCAGCATCTTGAAAAGGCCTTTAATGTTAAAGTGGTGGATCGTACAGCCGTCATCTTAGACATTTTTGCGAAGCGTGCCCATACAAAAGAGGGGCGCTTGCAAGTGGAACTCGCGCAACTTCAATATATCCAACCGAGACTCAAAGGGATGTGGTCTCACTTTAGCAAACAAACCGGTGGGATTGGAACAAGGGGCCCTGGTGAAACACAACTTGAAGTTGACCGAAGACGGCTTAAAGAAAGACTTGGTCTTTTGCGAAGGCGCTTGGAAGAGGTCAAAACGCATCGCCAAATCCATCGTTTGAAAAGAGAAGCGGTTCCCTATCCACTTTTTTCTCTGGTCGGTTACACCAATGCCGGTAAATCGACGCTCTTTAACACTCTCACCCATGCCGATGTTTTTGTGGAAGACAAACTTTTTGCAACGCTCGATCCGATTGTGAGACGCTTAAAACTTCCCGGTGGGCGGCAAGTTTTGATTGCAGACACTGTGGGGTTTATCAGAAAACTTCCCCACTCTTTGATTGAGGCCTTTAAGGCGACCTTTGAAGAGATTGCCCATGCTGATTGTTTGATTCACGTTGTGGATGCCTCGGATCCGGAGGTCTACCAACAAATGGAGACTGTTTCTTATGTGCTGGCAGAACTGGGGCTCAACCAAAAACCGATCATTACCGTTTTTAATAAGAAAGATCAGGGATTTGAATTGAATGGTTCGCAGGGTGTTCCCATTTCTGCATTAAATGGAGAGGGCTTGCCCGATCTTTTAGCGCAGATGGAGGTTCAGTTACGCAAAAACTGCCAACAGGTTACTTTCTTTTTACCCCACACACGGGGCGATATTTTATCCAACCTTTATTCCTTGGGACATATGGTTGAGGTCCAGCATGAGCCAGATGGTATCCGAGTGTGCTGCGAAATCGACCCCAAGTTCGTTAAAATGTATCAAGAGTTCTTGATAGTCTCATCTTGAGTTTCCCTTTTAATTAGGCCATAAAGCGGTGCATGGAAATGTACGACCCGCAGACGATTGAACCCAAATGGCAGAAATTTTGGGACGATAAAAAACTCTTCAAGGCATCCGAAGATTCCAAAAAAGAGAAATATTATTTGCTAGAAATGCTTCCATATCCATCAGGGCGGATCCATATGGGGCATGTGCGCAATTATACCATTGGCGACGTCGCCGCTCGTTTCAAAATGATGCAGGGTTTTTGTGTCCTCCACCCTATGGGATGGGATGCCTTTGGGCTCCCTGCCGAAAATGCAGCGATCAAAAATAAAATTCATCCGGCCAAATGGACTTATGAAAATATCGACGTGATGCGCTCACAGTTGAAGAGGATGGGCTATTCTTATGACTGGGATCGCGAATTTGCAACTTGTGATCCTGAATATTATCGCTGGGAGCAACTGATTTTTCTGAAGATGGTTGAGAAAGGCTTGGCTTTTAAAAAATCTTCTAGTGTGAATTGGTGTGATGGTTGTCAAACAGTATTGGCTAATGAGCAGGTAGAGCAGGGCAAATGTTGGCGTTGTGATACAGTGGTTGTTCAAAAATCGATGGAGCAGTGGTTTTTCAAAATTACCGATTACGCCGATGAATTACTCCAAGACATTGATGACAAACTCCAAGGCTGGCCGGAACGGGTTCGCGTCATGCAAAAAAATTGGATTGGCAAAAGTTTAGGGGTCAACATTTTCTTCAAAGTAAAAGATTCGAAAATTGTTTTGCCAACCTACACAACTCGTTGCGACACTGTTTTTAGTGTTACTTTTATAGCGATTGCCCCTGAAAACCCCATTGTGTTGGATCTGGTGCAAGGAACAAAATATGAAAAAGGGGCCAAGGAATTTATTGCCAAAGTTGCCAAGCAGACCCTCATCGATCGAGAAAATGAGGAGAAGGAAAAAGAGGGATTTTTCATAGGGAAACAGGCCATCAATCCCGCAAGTGGCGAGGAAATCCCCATTTACATTGCCAATTTTGCACTGATGTATGGGACAGGCATTGTGATGTGCGATGCGCATGACAAACGTGATTTCAAATTTGCCAAAAAATATGGAATCCCTCTCAAGTTCGTCATTAGTAAAGATGGTAAGCCCATGGATGCCAACAAAGCCAAAGAAGCTTTTACCGATGACGGCATTTTATTCGATTCTGGAGAGTTTTCTGGGATGAAAAACCAAGAGGCGTTGCCCAAGATGGCCGATTGGCTTGAAAAGAAAAAGTTTGGTGAGAAAACAATCAATTACAAACTAAGAGACTGGCTCATTTCGAGGCAGCGTTACTGGGGAGCGCCGATTCCTATCATTTATTGTGACAAATGCGGCACGGTCCCTGTTCCTGAAAAAGATTTGCCGGTCGTTTTGCCCACCGATGTGGAATTCACGGGCGAGGGGGGCTCTCCTTTGGCGCAACACTCTGCCTTCGTCAACACGACGTGCCCGAAATGTAAGAAAAAAGCGAGAAGAGAAACCGATACGATGGATACTTTTGTCGAATCTTCCTGGTATCTGCTTCGCTATTGTTCTTCAAAATATGAAAAGGGTCCGGTTGATCCAAAAGCGGCTAAATTTTGGATGCCGATCGATCAATATATTGGTGGGATTGAGCATGCGGTTGGCCATTTAATTTATTGCCGCTTTTTTACGAAGGTGATGCGCGATTTGAAAATGATCGATCTCAACGAACCGGTGGTCAACTTGTTAACTCAGGGAATGGTTTGTCTGGGTGGTTCGGCGATGAGCAAATCGAAAGGCAATATTGTGGATCCCGATACGATCATCGAAAAATACGGGGCCGACACTGCCCGTCTTTTTATCTTGTTTGCCGCCCCTCCGGAGAAGGATCTTGACTGGAACGACAATGCGGTCGAAGGGATGTATCGATTTTTGACGAGGGTGTGGAGGCTTGTTTCAGAAGTTCCAAGTTCCAAGCACCAAATTCCAAATAAGGAAGGAGAGGTCTGGAAACATCGAACGATAAAAAGAGTGACCGAAGATATCGAACGGTTTCATTTCAACACGGCTCTTTCAGCGTTGATGGAATATGTGAACTTTTTATCTGAAAATGGAACTTCACGGGAAGCTTTAGAAACGTTGGTAATCTTGCTTTCACCATTAGCACCCCACATTGCCGAAGAACTGTGGCAACATTTAGGTCATAAAGAAAGCGTTTTGGAAACACCGTGGCCCAAGTGGGATCCCAAGGCCCTTGTTGCCTCTTCCATTTTGATTGCAGTTCAGGTTAATGGGAGACTTCGTGGGACAGTGGAGGTTCCAACCGATAGCTCTGAAGAAGAGATCAAAAATCAGGCACAACGTTTGGAAAAAGTGCAGGCACACGTTGCCGGCAAACAAATTGCCAAAGTGATTTACGTTCCAAAGAAACTAGTCAACATTGTGGTGAGGGATTGATGGAAATCACACAGCTCGATCAAGAACTAAAAGCCAAGAAAATAAGATCTTGTTATTTACTGGTGGGCGGAGAGAGCCATCTTATTTTGACGGCGCAAAATCTTATCACAAAAACAATCTTGCAAGATTCCAAAGAATCGCCAGATCGTTTTGACGCGAGCCAAACTCGCCTACACACCATTTTGGATTCTCTCAAAACCCCATCTTTCTTGACCCCTTGGCGACTTGTATTGGTTGAAGAGGCCAGCGAATTCAAAAAGAAAGATTGGGAAGAACTCGCCCAATTTTTAAAAACACCCCTGCAAAAGGCCACGCTCATTTTAGTCGCTGAAACGTTATCTGCAACGGCACTCAAGCAACTAGGAGCGCTCGTGTCTGTTGTGGAGTGTAAAAAATTATACCCTCGCCAGGTTGCCTCTTGGCTCAACATGGAGGTTAAGAATTTGGGCTTAGCCCTTTCTAGAGAGGCCGCCAAATTTTTGGTTGACTCCGTCGGGACCGATTTGGGCGCTCTATCTCAAGCTTTAGAAAAACTTTTTTTGTCTGGCAGTAAAAAAGGGCTGATCCAGCTCGAAGATGTCGAAACAGTGGTCGCCAATACCGCTCAGCGAAATGTTTTTGAGTTGACCAACGCCATCGGCGAAAAAAAACCGCAAGCCGCGGTCGGCATTTTGGAAAATATTTTGGATCAGGGTGAAGAACCGCTCAAAGCACTTGCTTTGATTTCGAGACATTTTAGACTCTTGGCCAGGGCACAAGATATTTTGGCCAAAACAGGTGGAGAAAATAGCCCTGATTTTGCAAGGCAACTTAAAGTTCATCCCTTTTTTGCAAAAGATTATGCCAGACAGGCCCGTACTTTTAAGAAGGGTAGATGGCAAAATCGTTTTGAGCGGCTGCAAGCTTGTGACAGAGCCCTAAAATCGAGCAGACTAAAACCACAATTTGTTTTGGAAAAACTGATTTGGGATTTGTGTGCCGACTAAAGTTTATTAACTTGCTGGGTAAGGCGAGAGCTGTAACGGGCGGCGGCATTGCGATGAATGATTCCCTTGCTGGCCATTCTGGCAATTACCGGCAAGGTGGTTTTAAGAAGGTCTTGTGCCTCTTTTTTGTTTTTGGAAGCAAGACTTGCTCTGAGGTGCTTGATTTGACCGCGCATCGCGCTAAAAAGGGCGCGATTATGGGCTCGGCGTTTTAAGTTTTGACGGGCCCGCTTTCTTGCGGAGGCTTTTGAGGTCTTAACCAGCTTTTTTTGTTTGCGTACGTCGGCCATAAGTGGGGTGCTACTAACCATTGAAGGGGAAAGGTGTCAAGAGACAATGTCTGAGAACGCTAACGTCACAAAAAGAGCTGGGTTGATTGGCTCTCTCACCTTTCTTAGCCGCATCACAGGCTTGCTGCGCGATTCGGTGGTAGCCTTTTTCTTTGGGGCAACGGCCGCCGCCGATGCCTTTTACATGGCCTTCACTATTCCGAATCTGCTTCGCCGTTTTGTAGCAGAAGGAGCCCTCACCATCTCTTTTGTCCCCATTTTTTCAAAGGAGTTCAAAAAATCAAGGGAGGGTGCCAAAGAGCTTTCTGATGGTTCTTTCACTTATCTAGCCTTAGTATTAATTTTGATAACTCTCTCCGGCATTTATCTTGCTCCCTGGATCCTTAAAATCATGGCAGCCGGTTTTGAGGAAGAGCCTAACAAATTCGCTTTGGCTGTTACTCTCACCAGACTCTGTTTTCCCTACATCATTTTTGTCAGCCTTGCCGCGTTGGTGATGGGGGTACTCAATAGTCTTAAATATTTTGGCTCTCCTGCCGCCTCTCCAATTTGTCTCAACGTTGGTTTGATTGGTGGGGCTTGTGTGTCACCTTGGTTTGATCCTCCTGCAGTTGGATTGGCTATCGGTGTTTTAGTGGGTGGTTTCTTTCAATTGCTCGTTCAACTGCCTGATCTCAAAAAACTGGGATTTTTTCCACACATTCATTTCAAAGTTCATCCAGAGTTGAAAGCCTTGCTGGGCTTGATGTTGCCGGCGGCCTATGGTGCTGCGGTCTACCAGCTCAACGTTGTCATCATGCGCTTGTTTGCCTCTTTTTTGCCAACCGGTGCCATTTCTTATTTATGGTATGCGAACCGGCTCTTTGAATTTCCGATGGGTGTTTTTGTGATTGCAGTCGCCACCGCCATCCAACCGACCCTGTCAGATTTTGCCGCTGATCAAGATTGGAAAAAATTCAAAGACTCTCTCAATTATGGTTTGCGGCTCAATTGTTTGATCACCATTCCTGCGATGGTCGGATTGGTTTTGTTGTCGGACTCAATTGTTCGTGTTTTGCTTCAAAGAGGGGAATTTGATCCGGTTGCGGCACAGGCAACTGCAGAAGCCATGATGGCTTTTTCTCTTGGACTTCCTTTTTTAGGAGTGGTGAGAATTTTGGTGCCTGCATTTTACTCTTTGAAGGATTCCAAACGTCCGGTTATTTTTGCAACCGTTGCCGTGGCGGTTAATTTGAGTCTTGCTTATTGGTGGGTTGGGCCTTTGCAACATAACGGTTTGGCTCTGGCGCTCTCTGTTTCTTCTTTGGTCAATGCTGCGGGGTTGTTGCTTTGGCTGCGTTGGAAACTGGGTCGGTTAGGGATTAAAAGTTTAGCGCGTGTAACAATCCAATCGACACTGGCCTCTGCTGCAATGGGCCTTCTCCTCTGGTGGCCCCAACACAAAGGATGGTGGCTTGCCAAAGGGGCTTCGCTTTGGGTACAAGGTGGAGAGTTATTTTTGTCGGTTGGGGTGGGGATTCTTGTATTCTTTATGGTTGCTAAAGTCTTGGGCTGTAGCGAGGCCAACCAAGCCCTCAACATTTTCAAACGCAAACTCTTCCGCACCCCTCAACCCGACGTCACTGATTAAAATCTTCTCCGGCCTATACGATTGAAATTGTTTTCTTAAGTGACGAAAGCTTCCACTCATTGGGTTCTCAGGGACGTGGGTTGGTTTGAGGAGAACCCCCAAACCACCCACTCCGCTCTCCCCCGCCAAAATATGAATAGCCCCCACAAGGAGTTGGCGGGGTCCGAGAGGCCCTTCGAACCCAACTCGCTCGCGCTTTCGTCACGTCAATTGAAAACAACCTCCATGCACAACCACTTCAAACTATAGCTGTAGTTTGGAGCACCCCTGCGAAAAGTGGTTGAATATTAATAGTCGGAGCGAAGGGGTACTCCTTGGGAAGTTGAAAATGACGGGTGGTCGGCGATGCTGTCAGCCCGATCTTTCGGGAGGGCGTGCAGCTGAGCCGACCCGGAGCCCGTCATTTTCAACTCATTGATTAGACCCCCGAAGCTCCAACACATCAAGCTAAGGCGTTTTTCACGAAGGCCGGAGAAGGTTTTTTTGACGGAGGGGGTGACGGATTTTTGACGATTTCCAATTTTGCTGGCCGTTTATTTTAAAAAATCATTATAAATCAAAGTGTTAAAGATGTAATTATACGTCAATTAAATGGCACAGTGGTTGCACTTTTTCGTGCTGGTTCTTATGAAGATCTTATCCATACTCATTTCAATCTTTTCTCTCCTCGTCGTTTTTCCAGCTCATGCGGAGCCCCAAGGCCAGGAGTTGGCTTCCCTTTCACCGATCGAAAAAGATGTTCAAGTTCTTTTAGAAGAGGTGATTCTGCTAAAAAATGAAACAAGGGGTCTTAGGCAAAGTGTTTCCGAACTTTCGTCAAATTTAGAAGCGGCCCAAAGAAAACTAAAAAAGGTCTCCGTTGCTTCAACGACCGCACGCGGTTATCTAAAATTGATCAAACAATTAGGACCAGAATTGAAACTTTGCTCGGAGCAACTCAGCCAGAAAGAAGAGGAATTAAAAGTAAAATTGGTACGTTTAGACGCCATTGCTAATAACATCATCCTGCCGGAAAATGATTTAGAAAAGGAACTGCTTAAGATTTTTTCTGAGTCTTCGTCTTAGCTTTATTCCACAATTCATCCCATTGAGCAGCCGTTAAATTTTGCAGGGTTTGATTTTGTTGCTTCGAGGTCTCTTCGATCCATTGAAACCGTTTCGTAAAGCGATCACAAGCTTTTCTCAAAGAAGTTTCGGGGTCGAGTTTCAAAAAGCGAGCCAGATTAGCGAGAGTCAAGAGAAGGTCTCCATATTCTTGTTCGATTTGCTCAGAATTTTTTGTAGCTAGCGCTTGTTCTAACTCTTCCATCTCTTCTTTAACCTTGTTCCAGATTCCCTTTTGATCTTCCCAGTCAAATCCAACGCGGCTCGACTTTTCACCCAGCCGAAAGGCTTTGAGCAAAGCGGGAATAGTCTTTGGCAGCCCATCCAAAATTGATTTTCTTTTATCTTTATTTTCTTGCTGCTTGATTTTTTCCCAGTTGACCAAAACTTCCTGAGTTGTTTTTGCTTTGTCACCACCAAAGACATGGGGGTGTCTTCGAATCAATTTTTCACAGGCACTATTGATGACATCAACAGCTGTAAATTTGTTTTCCTCTTTGGCCAACTGGCAGTGAAATAAAATATGGACCAGCAGATCCCCTAACTCTTCTTTGAGGCTTTCAAAATCGTTGTTGTCAATGGCCTCCACGACTTCATGGGATTCTTCCAGAAGATAGGGGTTGATATCTTTATAAGTCTGCTCTTTGTCCCAAGGGCATCCATTGGGACCCCTCAAGGTAGCCAGTATTTCAGCGAGTTTTTCAAATTTTTCACCTGGTTTGTTCATGGGGTGCATATAAAAGCTTGAATTTCAAAAGTCAAACGAAAGGTAAAATCTTCTCCGGCCTATCTGCCAATTGCTTTAAGCACCCTTCATTTTATATTAAGCTTGTTTCCTCCGGCTACCTGGCGCTGAGGGTGCTGAAAGTACGTGATATTTTTTGGGTCGAGACATCAGACTCCACAAACCCTTCGGGTTTGCTTCGCGGCCCAGCAAAGCTGGGCCTTGACACAAAATTCGCTCGACTCTCGCCACGCCATCGGAAACAAACTTCATTCAAAAAATAAGGTGGGTCGCTTACGCAATTGGCATACAGCTGCTCCGCACTACAGCCGCAGTTCGGAGCACCCCTGCGAAAACGTTTTAGTATTCCAAGATTGTAGCAAATGGGTGGCCCGGAGTGTTTGTTGTGGGGTTTAGTTAGGGGTCCCCACAAAAACACGGAGGGACAGGACCCCGAAGCTCCACTCTATTTATGAAAGCGTTTTTCGCAAAGGCCGGAAAATTTTTTAATGACTCCAAGCAACTTTTTTATTAGTCTGCCGATGAGGTTAGTATATGGGTGCATTGGCGAGATTGGCAATTACAGGTCTGGTTGCTCTTGTGGAATGGGCTTGTGGTGGACCACCGAACGGGCAGTCGGATGGTGGGCAAATAGACGCTGCCGATGGAGGTACAGATATTGATGGTGGGCAAGATGTCAGCGATGGCGGGACGGATCTTCCCAAGAGGGAAGGGATCGAGGAAAGATGGGCTGAGTTCGTTGCTTGCAACCCCGTTGATCTGCGCTTTGCCGATCAAAAACTCTACGCTCTTTGTGAAGGAGAGTATCCCCGTCTCATTTCTTGTTCCATAGATCAAGGTTTAGAAAAGGCTTCTTGCGAAGATTTTGTTCCCTTGCCAAAGCCGGTCATTGGTAACACCGTTTTTCATCCCAAGCCTCTTGTTCACAGCGATTTAGGGAATGGTTTTTCAGTCGTCTCTTTTACGACCACTCCAAGAAATCATGACGGTTTTTATGTCATCGATCGTGCCAAACGCCAAGTTACCAACCAAACTCTCATTAAAAGTCCCATCACCATTCAAACGGGACTAGAACCCTTTGAGGTAAATTTTAATCTTCCCGCGGGCGCTATTTTGTTTGGCGGGTATTTGTTGCTGGCAACGCAAAATAAAAATTTAGAGACCGGAGATTATTTTGCAGGAACTATTTTGCAATTTAAATGGTTGGGAGATGGGACACTTCCGGAGTGGGATCCGATCAGTTCTTACGATACCACTTTTTTAACGGCGACGGATAGAAGCCCAACTCTTTTTATGCAAGCGGGCAATGAAGTTTGGTTTTTGAATAACGGTTCCGCTTCCCAAAATTTGCCGAGCAGTTTTGATGTGATTGTTTTAGGCCAAGATGGAAAACCTAAAATAGAAAGGACTTTTAACCATCCTATTGGAAATTTTGAAATCAATCCTTTAAAAACAATGGATCTTGCCATGGAACCGGATCCCTTTAAGAGGGGTCTTCTTTTGGCAAGTGGGCATAATCTTGTCGCCGCCGTATATGATCCGAATGGTGATGATTTTGTTTTTCCCTGGGATGCGCCGGGGGTCATTGTTTCTGCCCAATGGTTTTCTCAAGAAGTTGCTTTTGTCGCTGATTCGGAATCCCAAGTGCACAGCGTTACTTTAGTTCCTAACCAACCTTTGAAAGTAAACAAGTCGCTTCCTGTTTTTGGTGAGCCGACATCGGCTGTTTTAGACAGCTCTGCCTGCATTTTATACCAGGGTTTGGCCTTAGAAAGGGAGCGCGGAGCCATTACAGCCATTTCTTGCCAGGCCTTTACAGAATAAACCTTTTTGGACTAGACTTAAATCATGAGCACCCAGGCACTTAAAAAAATTTTAACCCCTTTTGAATTCGAGGCCTATTCGCCCTTGATTGAGGAGATCCTTCAACTCAAAAAGCAAAAAAATGCGGTGATTTTAGTCCATAATTATCAAACCCCAGAAATCTATCATGGGATTGCTGATTTCACCGGCGATTCTTTGGGACTTTCCAGAAAAGCAGCTGATCTTGATTGCGAGAGAATTGTTTTTTGTGGCGTTCATTTTATGGCAGAGACAGCAAAGTTGCTGAATCCAACCCGGAAAGTTTTGATCCCTGATTTGGATGCCGGCTGCTCTTTGTCCGAAAGCATTACGGTGGAAGATGTGCGAAAGCTTAAAGCCAAACATCCGGGAGCGCCCGTTGTTTGTTATGTTAACACGACGGCGGCTATTAAGGCGGAATCGGATATCTGCTGCACTTCTGCAAATGCGGCAAAGGTGGTCAATTCTTTGAAGACCGACAAAGTAATTTTTATTCCCGATGAGTATTTGGGCAAAAATGTTGCTCGTGAGACAAACAAAGAAGTCATTACACACCCGGGTCGTTGCATGGTCCATGAGCAATTTACAAAAGATGATATTGATGCCTATCGCAAACAATTTCCAAGCATTGAAGTGGTGGCCCACCCCGAATGTCATCCGGATGTGGTTAAAGCAGCGGACTACGCCGGTTCAACCTCCGGAATGATCGATCATATCCGTAAGTCCAAATCGCAAAAAATTATGTTGGTGACCGAATGTTCTATGTCGGACAATGTCCGTTCGCTCTTTCCCGAAAAAGATTTTCAAGTTCCCTGCACCATTTGCCCCCACATGAAAAAGATCACGTTGGAAAAAGTTTTAAGAAGTCTCAAAGAAGATGTTTTTGAGATTGAAATCCCAGAAGAAATCGCTAAAAAAGCTCGCCTGGCAGTGGAACGCATGCTTCAAATCTAATGAGACTAGACCTTTACCTTGCACAGCAGACCAAACTATCCAGACACCAAGTTCAAAAGATGATTGAAAATGGCTCTGTGCGTGTTGCAGGAAAAACCATTTTGAAGCCGGCCTTTAAAGTTCAAGGTGATGAGGGCATTGAATATAAATTGCCAGAACCAGAGAGTCTTGAGCTTAAGCCAGAGGCCATTCCGTTAGATATTCTTTATGAAGATGACCAAATCGCTGTCATCAATAAACCGGCCGATTTGGTCATTCACCCTGCCGTTGGGCACAGGGAACACACATTAGTGAACGCCCTGTTGCATCGTTATGGAGAGCTTCCTCAAGGTTCGGATGCCGAAAAACCGGGGATCGTTCATCGTTTGGATAAGGGGACGAGTGGTGTCATGGTCGTTGCCCGAACAGAGGCGGCTTTAAAAGAACTTCAGCGGCAATTTAAAAATCGCGAAGTGGAAAAAATTTATTTGGCTTTGGTTGTTGGAAAATTGCCGCCTCAAGGTGAAATTGACAAACCGATCGGTCGTTCTTCCGGAAACCGGAAGAAAATTTCGTCACGCACGAAAAAGGGAAGGGAAGCCTTGACAGAATGGAAACTTTTAGAATCTTTTGGAAACGATTTGTCGTGGGTTCAGGTCAAACTCCACACCGGCCGCACACATCAGATTCGTGTTCACTTTACAGAAGAAGGCCACCCACTTGTGGGGGATCCGACTTACGGAAGAAAGAATAAAGTTTTTAAAGAGTCGATCCAGCGCCCGGCCCTTCATGCCAGCAAGCTTACCTTGACCCACCCCGTAACCAATGAGAAAATGAATTTTGAGGCGCCGTTGCCTGAAGATATACAAAAGCTTTTGAGTTATCTCAGGAAAAATGGTGAAAAATAAACGGGTCCTGTCCCTCCGTGTTTTTGTGGGGGCCCCTAACTAAACCCCACAACAAACACTTCGGGCCGCCCGTTTATTTTTCCTTATCAATTATGCTTTATTACCTACAATCTTTTCCTCTCATTCAGGCACCTTTTTTGAGTCAGTATGATTGGTTGGTACATGGGTTTGGTCTAAAAGATATAACGATTGAAGATTATCTCAAGGCTTTGAAGTTGCCACAGGTGGTTATTCCAAAAACGCATCAGCCCCATGGAAATAAGGTGCATCTGTTGCGATCAGATGCAAAAGTCCATGGTCCTGGCCCCAAAGGGGACCCTTCGGGTTCCACAGTCCATAGTCCCCTCTTGGAAGGAGATGCTTTCGTAACGGATCAGGCAAGCGTAGTTTGTTGGGTCCGAACCGCCGATTGTCTTCCGATTTTGATTGTCGATATCAAAAAGAAAGTTGTAGGAGCGGTGCATGCCGGTTGGCGGGGGACGGCGGCCAAAATTATTTTAGAGACTTTGAAGACTTTTCAAAATCACTTTAAAAGCAGCGTTGCCGACTTGAGGGTGGCTTTGGGGCCTGCCATTTGCGGGCGTTGCTACCAAGTTGGGATGGATGTGGCTCACGCTTTTGAAAAGGCCGGTTTGTTTCCAGCACCTTGGATTGAGGAGTCCAGTCGCGGCCGTTGGCATTTGGATATTGCCTATGCCAACCTTCATCTGCTAGAGGAGGCGGGCCTTCGCCGAGAACAAATTTACACTTCGCTAGCCTGCACGGCATGTGATTTGGAGAAATTTCGCTCGTTTCGGAAAGAGGGGGGTAAAAAGGGAGAGCAGGTCAACTTTGTTTTAATAAGACCCGAGACTAAGAATGAAGATTAAAGATTCAAAAATATACTTTGAGGATGTGGCGGCTGAAGAATTGGCCAAAACATATGGTACACCGTTGTATGTCTATGAAGCCAATCGGATTCGAGACAATTATCGTCGATTACAAAAAGCTTTTCAAACGCGTTGGCCCCAATTTAAAATTTATTATGCCGTTAAATCGAACACCAACCCTGCAATCATTCGCTTGCTGATGGAGGAAGGGGCTGGATGTGATTGCGCCAGCGCCAATGAGATTCGCCTCGCCACAAAATTGGGCGCCAAGGGAGAAGAGATTCTCTTTTCTGGAAATAATTTGAACGAAGAAGATTTTGCGGAAGGAGCAAAGGCAAAAGCCCTTTTTAATTTGGATGATTTAAGCCTTTTGGATCGTTTGTTGAAACATGGAAAGCCAGAGGTCCTTAGTTTTAGAGTCAATCCCGCCATTGGCAAAAGCAATGTTCATGACTCTGATGTGATGGCCGGCAAACAGGCCAAGTTTGGGATTCCGTGGGAAAAAGCGGAAGAGGCTTATGCCAAGGCGGTTGATGCAGGCATCAAACGTTTTGGGGTGCATATGATGACCGGCTCGTGTGTGACCGAGCCAGACTATTTTGCAGAGATCACAACAAAGTTGCTCGATTGCGTCGGACCCATCGCCAAAAGTTTAAACATAAAATTTGAGTTCATTGATATCGGCGGTGGATTTGGAATTCCTTATACTCCGGATGAAAAACCTCTCGATATTGAAAAGACGGCCACTTTAGTGACAAAAGTTTTTAAAGAAAAAGTGGCTCAATATCAATTGGGAGAACCTCAGCTGGTGGTAGAACCAGGCCGTTATCTTGTGGGCGATGCGGGGTTTGTGATCGGCCGAGTGCATGCGATCAAAGAGAGTTACAAAAAATTTGTGGGGACCGATATCGGAATGAATATTTTGGCGCGCCCCGTTTTGTATGGAGCTTATCATGGGATTTTTGTAGATAAAAAATCCGAAGCACGAAATCCGAAATCCGAAATTGTTACGATAACGGGGCAAGCGTGTGAAAACGCTGATGCGTGGGCTAAAGATCGAGAGCTCCCTAAAATAGAAGTTGGCGATCTAATTGTCGTCGAAAACGCCGGCGCGTATGGCTATGTGATGAGCTATCCTTATAATGGGCGTCTACGAGCAGCTGAAGTCCTCGTTGATCAGGGCAAACACAAACTGATCCGCCGCCGCGAAACCTTCGAAGATTGGTTGGGTCTCACGATATGAAACAATCCACTTCAACTGATTTTCCAACACTTTGGAAGGTGATCGATAGGCTGGATCAGGCCTCTATTCTCTACATGTTAACAGGATCCATGGCCCTCAATGTTTATGGCCATGCGCGGGCTACGAATGACATGGATATTGTTGTCCAAATCAGTGATCAAAATGTTCAAAAACTCTTTCGTTTGTTTGAAAAAGATTTCTACGTGAGTCAGGAAGCCATCAAAGAAGCGGTGGCAAACGAAAGTTTATTTAACATTATCGACAATGAAACCGTTTTTAAGGTGGATCTTATAGTTGCCAAGAAAGATAGTTTTTCAAAGCAACAATTTGACCGAAGACGCGAAATCAAAATAGGGAATCGAACAATTTTTGTCATTTCCCCTGAAGATCTGATTCTTTCCAAGTTGGAATGGTCGCAAGAGAGCTTGTCAGAAATACAGGAAAATGATATTAAAAATATCATGCGCGTGCTCGATAAGGGCTTGGATAAAAAATATTTGGAGACATGGGCTAGCGCCCGGGGTTTTAAAGAGAGATTAAAGAAAATTTATGATGCGGTCGGATACCAGTCCTGAGGTCCAGAAACACTTTGATGCGCTCTGCCGTCAATTGTCTGAGGAAGAGCGCTTTCTTAAGGGATTAGAATGGATCCGATTGAACCGCGAGTTATTATTGGCGGGTTTCCGCGCTCGCTTTCCCCATTTTTCAGAAGAACAAATTCGAAAAGAATTAATGCGAGAGGTTTACCAATAGGTAGCTACTTTTTGGTTAAGACAATACCACCAGGTACCAGGTACCAGGTACCAGGTACCAGGTACCTGATGGTAGTCTTTCCTAGTTTATGGCTAGTTGCGGCCATGTTCTCTCTTCGGTAGGGCTTGGGGTGAAAGAAAAAGATAAAGCCCCTGACTACAAAGCTTTACTTGGTCAAGCAGGGTAAGTGCTCCTTTTACAATCCCAAACAATTCGGATGGTGGCAATTCATCCAACATTTGAGAGAGCCCCTTCGCTTGGAAGGTTTTTTCTACCGCTTGCTTTACTTTCTCTTTTACTGCTTCCTCTGCTTTTTTAGTCTCAGTCCCCCATTTATGGGTCCATATTCCTAGCGGTCCTGGCCCAGTGGGCTTCATTTTTCCAACCTCAATTTTTTGCTCATGTTCGATTAGTTCATACAACAAGGCGCCTTCACCAGTTAAAGTATGAGGATCGCCGGTTAATGCAGCTACTTCAGACAATTGATCTAAACTAGATGACAAAACATATGAAAAGTCCAGATCTGTATCTTTACCTAACCACTCAAGAGATATTTGTTGTGTGCTAAAGGCAGCAACAATTGGATTTACTATTGCAGACATACTTCCTCCTTTTGATGGCTTTGAAAATTTTTCAAAACACATCGTTTTTTGTTAACGGTTAATCAATAAAAATTGTGTGAAAAGAATAGTGTTAGTGGTCAAGTTTTAGGCTTGACCACGACGGAAGCGGGCAAGGGAAGAGATAAAAGACGGCAAAGCCACGTCTTTTGATAGTTTAAAAGGCATCTTGAATTTAGAAATTTGGGTGACCATCATTTCCTTCTTTAATACTTTTGAGAAAATTGTCAATACTTTTTTGCAAAAGCGGTAATTCGAAGTGCCCTGCTAAAAATGCTTAAACAAATGATTGGAGCGGAGGGGTGGCCCGGAGTGTTTGTTGTGGGGTTTAGTTAGGGGCCCCCACAAAAATACGGAGGGACAGGACCCCGAAGCTCCACTCGACTTTTTCAAACATTTTTCACAAAGGCCGGAGAAGGGTTTATTCGAACGGCATGATTTGATCGCGTTCAGGAAGAGGTAAGGTTGGTGTCGCTGTTGCCTCCATTGTATCGCTGCCTTGAGGAACGCGGATTACTTTAATCTCTCCCTGACGATTTTCGGGTCTATCTAAATCCATTGGGCCACCATCTGTATAAGGATCGGTGCGCGGGGGAGTTAATTCCATGCGAACCACTTTTTTTACTTTTCTCGGTTTTTCCGTTGCTACAGGTTTTGCAGTTACTTTTGGTGTTTCTGAAACAGTCTTTTTCGGTTCTGCTACTGGCTCCGTTTCCTGTGTCGTCGGCATAGTAACCGTTGCCGATTCAGCCAGCGGTTGTTCACTTTCATGATCTTCTAAAACAATCTGGTTTTCTTCAGCCTCTGGCGGAGGCGTTTTGCTAAGCCATTTTTCAGAGAGTTGTTGTGCACCAACAATCAATCCAAACAACAAAGTCAGTGTGAGCATGTTCATCCAAAGCGATGGGGTCTTAGTCGGTTTGGGGTTGATCAAAGTGATTTCCGTTTTTTCTTCTTTTCCTTGTGGCATGGTTTCCCCCTCCACCTAACTTATCGTTTGAATTGAAAAAAGGTTGCTAAGTTTTTCAACTTCGCTATAACTCTCCCCCAATGCCCTGACAAGGAGGTTTTGTAAGTGTTTGAAATTACATCAATTATTTTGGCTGCTGGGGAAGGAAAAAGAATGAAATCGGCCCTTCCCAAAGTGCTCCACCCCGTGTGCGGAAGGCCAGCCATTGATTATAGTGTGCAGCTTGCGCAGAAACTTGGGTCAAAGAAAATTCTAACTGTCGTGTCAAAACTCAAAAGCGATTTAGTCCTTCAGCATTTGAAAAATTTTAAGGATCTTAAAATTGTTTTTCAGTCTTCTCCCATGGGAACAGGTCACGCGGTTCAATCCTGCGTCACTTCTTTAAACGGCTCCAAAGGGTATGTCTTAATTTTGTATGGGGATGTTCCCCTCATTCAAGAAAAAACTTTGAAACAGTTTTTAAATCTGGTTAGTTTGGAAAAAGCGACACTCGGTTTGATTACGACGGTCACACAAGAACCACAGGGTTATGGCCGGATTGTGAGAGATTCTTCCGCAAAAGTTTTGCGTATCGTAGAGGAGAAAGAAGCTTCACAAACAGAAAAGCAGATTCAGGAAATTAATACCGGTATTTACGCGGTCAAAACAGACTGGCTCTTGCAGACGCTGAAAAAGCTAAAGCCACATCCGGTCAGTGGTGAATACTATTTGACCGACATCGTGGAAGCGGCTATTCAAAACAGAGAGCCAATGGTCAGCATGACCTGTAATGGCCTGGGGGAATTTTTGGGAATCAACACGAGAAAGCAGTTAAGTGAGGCAATTGAACTCATGAAAGATCGTTTGATTGAAAAATGGATGACTGAGGGAGTAACGTTCATCGACCCACGGCATGTTTACATCGATTCGGATGTGACGATTGGTCAAGAGTGTGTGATTCACCCCCAGGTTTATCTGCAGGGTAAAACCGAAATCGGAAAAAATTGTGTGATTGAGTGTGGTGCGGTTTTAAAAGATATGGTTGTGGGCGACAATGTTCATATCAAACCTTATTGTGTGTTGGAAGAAAGTATCATTGAGTCTGAAGCTCAAATTGGCCCCTTTGCAAGGTTGAGACCTGGTTCTCAGGTTGGCAAAAAAGCCAGAGTTGGAAATTTTGTGGAGCTGAAAAAAACAAAATTGGGTGCCGGGGCCAAAGCCAATCACTTGAGCTATTTGGGAGATGCAGACATTGGTGCAGAAACGAATGTCGGTTGCGGCACAATTACTTGTAACTATGATGGTGTCAAAAAACATCCAACAAAAATTGGCAAAAAAGTTTTTGTAGGGAGTGATGTGCAATTTGTAGCTCCGGTGAAAGTGGGGGATGGGGCCTATATTGGCGCTGGGTCTACCATTACAGAGGATGTCCCTTCCGGTGCTTTGGCGATTGCCAGGCAGCGGCAGGTGAATAAGAAAGGTTGGGCCAAAAAGAAAAATTCTAAATCCTAAATCCGAAATTCTAGACAAATCCTAATGACCTAAATCACAATGTTCCAAATGTTTAGAATTTAGAAATTAGTGCTTAGAATTTGGAGTTAATTATGTGTGGAATTATCGGTTACATAGGCCATCGTGAGGCGACTGATGTTTTGATTGATGGACTCAAGCGCTTGGAATATCGCGGCTATGATTCAGCGGGGATTGCCGTTTTGAATGGTCGTGGCATCGAGATGGAAAGGGCCGAAGGGAAACTTGCAGCGCTGCAGGCAAAAATCAAAAAATCGAAGCCCCATGGAAAGATTGGGATAGGACATACCCGTTGGGCTACTCATGGTGTACCTTCAGAGCGAAACGCCCATCCCCACCGTGTTGGCGATGTGGTGGTGGTTCACAACGGCATCATTGAAAATCATGCGGAATTGCGAAAACAGCTAATCAAAAAAGGTTGTCAGTTCAGATCAGAGACCGACACCGAAATTTTCTGCCATCTCATCCACTCAGAGCTCAAAAAAACCGATGATGTAGGAAAATCGATCCAAAAAGCCCTAGAGAAGGTTCGTGGCTCGTATTCATTAGTTGTTTTATATGGCAAGGAACCCGGGAAGCTTTATTTGGCAAAGCTCGGTTCGCCACTCGTTGTTGGGCTTGGCAAAAAAGAAAATCTCGTTGCCTCCGACATTCCAGCCCTGCTTTCTTATACCCGCAATGTCGTTCCGCTAGAAGATGGCGAATTAGCCCTTCTCACAAAAAATTCTTTTAAAATTTTGAATGGAAATGGAAAATCTCTCTCAAAAAGGGTCAACCATATTACCTGGACACCCCTCATGGCGGAGAAGGGTGGGTTCAAACATTTTATGCTCAAAGAAATTTATGAGCAGCCTCGCGTTGTGGAAGAGACGTTGATGGGGAGAATCCAGCCAGACAGTGGTCGTTTGATCCTGGAAGGTGTCAATAAGCTATTTGGCAAAAAAGGTTTTCCATTTAAACAAATTGCAATCATTGCCTGTGGAACCTCCTGGCATGCAGGTCTTGTCGGAAAATATTGGATTGAAAAATTGGCTCGCGTTCCTGTTAGTGTGAATTTGGCTTCGGAATTTCGCTATGCCGATCCGATGATTGGGCGTGATACGTTGGTGATTCCCATTTCTCAATCGGGAGAAACAGCAGATACATTAGCGGCAACTCATCTGGCCAAATCCAAAAAGGCCAAAGTGTTGGCGATCTGTAATGTGTTGGGAAGTTCTCTTGCCAGAACCAGTGATGCCACACTCTACACCCATGCTGGCCCAGAGATTGGAGTCGCTTCCACAAAGGCTTTTGTCGCACAGCTTACCGTTTTATATCTCATCACTTTGGAATTGGCCAAACGTCAGGGCAAACTCTCCAAAGAGGCGTTGATCACTCAATTGACAGAGATCAGAAAAATTCCTCAGCATTTGACTAAACTTTTGAAGAGTGCAGCACACATTAAAGAAATTGCTGAAAGCTTGGTGAATGCCTCTCACTTTTTATTCATCGCACGCGGTCCTCATTTTCCAGTGGCCCTTGAAGGGGCGTTAAAACTCAAAGAAATTTCTTATGTCCATGCGGAAGGGTTTGCTGCCGGCGAACTCAAACATGGCCCCATTGCTTTAATTGATGAAGGAGTGCCGGTTGTGGCCTTGGTCCCCAAGAATGAAACTTACGAAAAAATCTTGAGCAACATCGAAGAAGTAAAGGCAAGAGGGGCCCATGTGATTGCCATTGGGGATGCCACCGACCGTGATCTTTCAGAAAAAGTAGATGATTTTATCGCCATTCCCAAAACAGATTATTTACTCACGCCTCTGCTCTACGCCGTTCCGTTGCAGTTGTTTGCCTATTATATCGCCGATCACAAAGGAACCGACGTTGACCAGCCGAGAAATCTGGCGAAAAGTGTCACGGTAGAGTAAAACTAAATACTTGACTAAATGTTCATTATTGTTTAATGTTCACTATATAGTGAACATTTATATTTAGTGAACATTATGGCTCTCAAGACACAAAAAGGACTTTTTGCAGACAAGGCAACACTTATCTTAAGAGCCCTGCTTAAAAATCCATCAAAAAACTGGGTTGTGCGGGATTTAGTGCGGGAATGCAGAGTCAGTCTTGGGCTCGTTTCAAAAACCATCGGCTTTTTAAACGAGCTGGGATATGTGCGGGTTGAGCGAGGGAGAACCGGTTATATAAACGTTGTCAATCTCAAAGCCATTTTGAGTGACTGGGTTTATCACTACGATTTTTCTCTCAATGCTGTTTTTAGCCTCTACTCTCCGGACAAAAATGCTCTGCCCAAACTCAAAGCTTTTCTTATTAAAAAAGGATTGGCAGAATCTTATGCTCTAACTTTGCATAGCGGAGCCAACTTGCTCACCAATTATGTAAGCGATGAGAATAGCTATCTTTATCTTGCAAGCGAATCCTTTCATAAAATTGTTCGTGAAATACAAGATAGGCTTGGCTTCAAACAACTGCGACATGGCGGCAATGTACATTTAATTCAGCCTTATTACAAAAACTCTGCCTTTTATGATTGCCGCACGATTCGCCAATTTCGAGTGGTTTCGGATCTACAACTTTATCTCGATCTTTATCACTTTGCACCCCGCGGCAGAGAACATGCGGAACATTTGAAAAAGTTGCTGGAGAAAGAAAAGAGCTTTCCATGAGCTATACGGAAAATCTTGAGCAACATCGAAGAGGTCAAAGCGAGGGGGGCGCATGTCATTGCTATTGGTGATGCAACGGATCGTGATTTACCCGAAAAAGTTGATGATTTTATCGCCATTCCCAAAACAGATTATTTACTCACCCCTCTTTTGTATGCCGTTCCTCTGCAATTGTTTGCCTACTACATTGCCGACCACAAAGGTACCGACGTCGACCAACCCCGAAATTTAGCCAAAAGTGTGACGGTGGAGTGAGTTAGTATTGCAACATGACACATTGAATCTGCTCAATGCTGTTCACCTCATCTATTCCTAGACCGAAACCCGCCGTGAACTTCACAGTCATTCCCTTGATGGCAAACCCTGGTGGGCATTGGAAGTAACCTGTTGTTCTTACTCCATTATACCCTAATTGATTCGTGGATATTACCAACTTTTCGTCATTATTGAGAACGCTGGTAGAAACCTCTGGGCCGCCACTAATAGATGTCCCAGCCCAATAGTTGATGGGCATGTATTTTAAACCAATACCGGTAATTTTTCTAAGCGTAGAATCAGTGGAAATAATACCCGTGGTGATATAATCGTTCCCAAAACTTGTGGGGGGCACAGGGCGTTGAATATACTTCGTTTCAACAAATAGAGGCCAACTTAAATCCCCGGCGGCTTCTGTATAGGATTCCGTATTTTGCAGCATACCGTCTCCGGTGAAAGCTGTGCACCTCAGTTGCAATCCGGAAATATAAGAAGAAGTGTCTGAACCGCCAACGCCGGCGTTGATTCCAGTCATCACATAACCATCTCTGCATTCAAGGACTTTGGAATTGTCCGCGTAATCGCCAATACCAAATGTATTCGTTGCAGTATAGGTTGAAGTTGTAGCGTCGTTGACAAAAACTCCACGACGAGAAGCCACAGGTTTGACTTCATCGCAGATGGGAATCATGTTGATAATGCCGATCGTGTTTTTTTTGCCCTTTAAACCGATCATCAGATAGGTTGTATCCGCTGCGGGTGGTGCTGGGCAAGTAGCAGAACCGCTACCTATCGGTTCACTGGGTTCCCATCCGGTGCTCTTTTGCCAACGCAGCCCCCCAACACCCCTTGAATTGATTTGTAACATGGTCTGCGTCATGCCAATGAGAGTGTTGTTGCTTGAGTAATAACCAAACCGGGAAAGGGCAAATCCCAACGGAGGTTGGAAAATTTGCCATGCGGAGCTGCTGGTAGCAAAACCAATACTAGTTTCTCTAATCGTCCCCGAGTTTGATTGGTTTGACAGAACATTGAGTTCTCCGCAGACAGGTGTGATTCCAGTGAGATGATTGGCACTGTCGTAGGCGACATGCATATAAACAATCACGTTATTTGGTTGGGAACATCTGACTTCGTAGTCCTCTCCGCTGGCATTTGCATTGGTCGGGACGGAACCCTCTTGCACTTTATTTTGCAAACAAACACCGGTGCAAGGGGGCGGAGGCGGCGGAGGAGTAGTGATCGAAGGGGCCTCCATTTTTACCGGGATATCTCTTTTCCACCAATTGTTATGGCCATCTGTGACCGCGATTTCAAAAGGGAACGTATCGCCTGCTGTAAAGAGGAATGTGTGTATCAAACTGCCAGTTATGCTTTCTTCAATTAGGAAAGCCCCTGTGCCAATCGTTCCTTTGCCGAGTTGAAAGGTGAGTTGGTCCCCTTCAGGATCACTAGCTGTTACACGAAAACCGGCCATAAAATTGAGAACAGGGTATGACTGTGACAGTGTGATGACAGGCTCTGTACCGGTCAAATCGATATTGGGGATGATGGCAAATGGAGAGCCGGGGAACGGATTACCAAGATCATCCTCGGCCTCAAATTCTATTAATGTGACGACGGGAGGCAGATTGGCTGGGGGAGGAGGTGGTGGTGGTGGAGGCGGCGGAGGAGGTGGTGGTGGAGGTGTTCCGACTTGAACGGGAATCGTCCTGCTCCAACTTGCTCCCTGATTATCATCAATCACAAGTTTAAAGTTTATTGTCGTAGCAGACGACAATGGTATTGTGTCCGAGTTGAGAGTCCCCGTAGAGTTTTGTACAGAGGCTGCCATGCCGTTTGCATTCAACGTATAAGTTAAACTAGGTCCATCCGGATCGCTAGCTTTCGCTCGAAAAACGAAGTTGAGTTTTACTGGAAATGCTGAGTTGACGGCGATAGGAGGTGTTGTTCCGTTAAGATTTGTATTCGGACGGATATCAACAACGACAGGGCTAGCAATAGGTTGATTGTTGCTATCCAAGACAGCTAATTTAACTTCAGCAACTTCAGGTGGCAGATTGGTTGTAGGAGGCGGAGGAGGTGGTGGTGGGCCGCCGCCAGAACCAGAAATTTTCACAGGAATGTCGCGACTCCAACTCCAATCAGCTAAGGTTGAATCTTTTGCACTCAATTTGAAATTAAAAATTGAGCCAGGCAGAAATTGTAACGAACTCACTTCCAGCACATTGTCGGAGGTGTCTTGGATTAAAGAGGTGGGTCCTTCGTTCAAGTCATACTTGAGAGAAAGGGGTGCCGGATCAAGCGAAGTAATAGATAAGGAAAGTTTTTTTGTGTCGTAGGGCACAGAAATAACGGGGACAGGGCTTTGATCGATGAGGGCCACGTCGTTGAAAATCACATTATCTTGGACGTCTTTGGCTATGACTTTTACCGCGAGGATGCTCGGTTGTGATGGAGGGGTTGGGACAATGTCGCCGTCCACAACGGGAGGTGGCGTGCGCCCCTTTCCGGAAAGATCGCCTCCGGGCAGTTCCGGAATCTCCAACGTCCCCTGTTTTGAGGAACAGGCTGCTAACAACAGGAAGACTAAAAATAGGGCTCGTTTCATACCATGGCTATCTAGAGCAATTATCGTGCCAAAAACCTGGTGGTGAGGTTAGTCTTAACTATTTGATTTTTAATATGTTTTTATAAAAGGCGTCGGACGCCTTTTTGGAAGGGGGTAGAAATTCTCAATTTGGGACTTCTAAGGTGTCAAAATTTTGAACCTTCCTTGTCATTTCCATTGTCATTTGTCATTCAGGTAAAATAAACTTGACTACATTTTACTCGCGAGTAAAATGTAGTTGGAGTTACTATTTTATGTCCCGATATATTACCCAATTTGTCGTTGAAGACCTGAAAGAAAAGATGGTCTTGGTCGGAGGGCCCAGGCAGGTGGGCAAGACAACGCTGGCCTTTCATCTGTTGGGGGATAAAAAAGAAGATCATCCTGATTACTTTAACTGGGATTTTAGAGAAGATAAACTAAGGATTCGAAACGGGGAACTCCCTTTTGGAGACAGTCTCATCGTTTTGGATGAGGTTCATAAATACAAATCGTGGAGGAATTTAATTAAAGGGTTTTATGACAAATTCAAATCAGAATCCTCCTTTTTGATTATCGGTTCGGCAAGACTTGATTACTATAGACGGGGCGGAGATTCTTTGCAGGGCCGCTATCATTATTATCGTTTGCACCCCTTTTCTCTTAATGAAATGACGGCTATCGCCAATAAATCAGATTTGGATCTTTTATTAAAATTTGGAGGCTTTCCGGAACCGTTGTTAAAAGGAAGCGAGAGAAACTGGAGGCGGTGGCAAAAGGAGCGGTTGGATCATGTTATCCGAGAAGATTTGCGGGATCTAGAAGATGTGAAAGATATTGATCTTCTGACCATTCTCGCCGAGATCTTGCCAACCAAAGTGGGTTCCCCTCTTTCTATAAAAAGTTTGCGGGAAGATTTAGAGATTGCACATCAAACGGCCGATCGGTGGGTTCGCATATTGGAGCATCTTTATTTTTGCTTTCGCATCTCGCCCTTTCAATTCTCCAAAATAAGGGCTGTTAAAAAGGAAAGAAAACTTTATTTGTGGGACTGGTCTCTTTGCGAGGACAAGGGCAAAAAATTGGAAAATCTTGTTGCCTGTCAGCTTTTGAAATATTGTCATTTTATTGAAGATACACAAGGCCATCGCATGGAGGTTCGCTTTCTACGTGATATCGACAAAAGAGAAATAGATTTTGTCGTCTTGCAAGATAACAAACCGCAATTTGGCGTGGAGTGCAAAACCGGCGATGCTCAAGTGAGTCCGGCGATTGCCTACTATTCAGAGCGCACAAACATTCCCGTATTTTATCAGGTCCATTTTGGCAAAAAACATTTTCAAAAAAGAGATTACAGAGCTGTTGTGTTGCCGTTCGAAAAGTTTTGTAAAGACCTCAAACTACCTTAACCAAAGTGTCAAAATTTTGAAGGGTGCCAAAATTCCGGGGGAACGTCCCCTAAAGTCTTTCGAAATAGGCCTTGTTTTCAATCATCATTCCATAAACCAAATGGAATGTGCCTTGATCGTCCATGAGGGAAAAGCCGAGCGGTTTTGTTTCGAGTGAATCTCTTTTCTCCGAAGGATGGGTTTTGAGATATTTTTGCACCAGTTTTTCCCTCATTTCTTGCTCAAGCAGGACGCGATCTTTTTTTCTGAATGGATCCAATAATTTTTCTGGGGGGCAGGAATAATAAACACCACCGATTGATTCGATGGTCCCATCTACACCAGTTTTTTGGGGCTTCGGATTCAGCGAACCGCTGACTACTAGATCACCCCCATCAATGGGGATTCCTTCTGATGTGCTTATGGGACAATATTGGAAAAAGCGGACTACATACATTTGCCCACCATCCGACTTTTCAAATATATTTGGAGTTTTAGCTAGGAGAAGGGGAGGTTTTTGGACGCCGTAAAAATCTAAGAGATTACGATTGGTGATTAAGAATTGAGCTAGTCCCTTCTGAAGCTCTTGTTGTGAAAAAGTCTCCGGATTGACATTTGGAAGGGGGAGGGGGAGTTTTCCTTTCCAATAAATAATTTGCCCCTTCGGATTTTTTTGCAGGGTCGTTGTTTCTTCTCCAAGAGTTTTTAGACTTGTCTTTGATGGAGCAGCAGCCCACATACGGGAAGAAGTTTTTGTCGGTGGATATTTCTTTTTAAAATCCTTTGGTGGTGATGGAGTTTTTTCCTGTTTTGGTTTTTGCGGAGGGGCCAGTTCTTGTTCTGTGTCTATTGGCCTGGACTTAAGTTTTCCAGTCGGTGGTATTTTTGGGGCGACCATAAATTAAGGGCAATCTTCCGCAAGCACCTTGAAATAAGCGCTATTTGCGACGTTGGCAATAAAAACTTTGGACCGTTTAGTGTTTTGGCCATCAGAAACACTGAACATAAAGACATAACCTCCGAATAGACGAACGCCATCGTTGTCTAAAACAAAATCAGGAGCACCACAAGAAGAATAGGCATTCCAATAATCACTGGAGGAGTAGCTGCCGCTACTTGGGAAACTGACAGAATGATCTCGGTTGACGGTGAAGTTCAAATTGGCATTACGATGAACAGAGCAAGTCTCATTCATGCCCTGACAAATCGCCCATGAATATTGTAATGGTTGACTGCCTTGAGCAATATTGGGCTTAAGAGTTCCTCCCTGACCAGGCCCAAAACCTGGACTTGAGCGATTGACATAATGATATAATTGCTTATTGCCCGGATCGAGGCGAATTCCAGAAAAGCTGAAGGGTTGATAGGTGTCTTTGAGTTCTTTTTTCAACGTTATCGTAAAACTTCCTTCAAATCTGGCTTTTCTCAATATTCTAAATCGGCATTCCAGAAGATTAGGGGGCAAAACACCAGAAAAATCTTTATGAAAAGGTATGGTATAAAGTGCGTTATCATAGGCAATCCTGTTATTTTTGATCGTGGATATGTCAGAAGAAGTTGTCAGGATAGATGCATTGATAATGCGATATAAATTGCAAACAGGATGGAGATCATTCAATACCCCACCGGGAAATACGGAGACCGCGCCAGCTTGCACATCAATGCTAAAATTATATTGAGCCGGATTTTCTGTTGGGGAGAGATCAAAGGGGGCCAAGGCCAAATGATAACTCACTCCGTTTTCGTTCATCTCTTTTTTGAGCGAGACTGTTTTTGAAGTGGAACCTTGCTGTGGAATGCTGATCAGGTGCTCTTGATAGGGTGTTTGCTCAACTCTTTCAATCCTGGCGACATTATCTTTTTTATCTAGTTTCACGGCTGCCACACGTGGATTCGACTCATAGTATTGCCCCATCACCCAACCTTCAAAAGTAAGGTTATAAGTTTCGCCCGGGGTTCTATTCAAATTGCTGAAGGTGTAGATCGCTTGGGATCCTCTAACTGTGAGAGCTTGCGTCCAACGCCCGTCAGCGGATTTGATTCTTAACTCTCCCTCTTCCCATGGTTTTCTATCGACCAGTGGAATCGTTACACTCAAACTGTTGATTTTGTCGAGATAGGTAAAAGTTTGCCGTGTTGCCTCAGAGCAATCTTTTAATTCGCTTTGTGCAACATTATGGTGTACCGAACACGCTTGAAGGTACCACTGATATTCGTAATCCCCAGCAGACAAATCAAAAGGTAGCGTAATATGAATTTCATTTCCATTAGCAATTTTTTGGTTTGCTGTCAGTTTAGTGGGACTAACTTTCCAGAGGAGTTCCATTCCATTTCGTATCAATCTAACTTGATAAATAATATTTGGGTTACGTAGCTGATTGGGAGCGACTTTAAAAATAATTTTTTCAGGTTTTTGAGTCATGAAACCGATAGGTGAGATTGGTGTTGGCTTTTCTGGTGTTCTGATATGGATTCCATGGCGCTCAAAAACATCCTCAACGGCCCTTGCCTTTTCCTCTCCCAAAATAAATTTTGCAACAATCCTTGTTTTTGCTGCTGCAGTGTAGAAATCGTCGCGCCAATGCCAATTATTCAGAGCTGTGAGGACAAATTTTGCGGTATCTCTGTTGACTTTCTCAATCGACACATTTTCTGATTTAATAATAGACCTTAAATCCCATAATGCAGAGCTGAAAACCAATCCGAATCGATGAGAAGAATTTTTAATGCTTTCTTGCAGAGGGGGGATAGGATCACTAAAATCGTCAAGACTTGATAGACCCTGCTCACATCCTAATAGAGGATGTTCTAGATTGCGCCGACCAAAAGGACAAAGGAGTGATTGATTGTACATGGGACTTCCACTTTGAATTACGACAAAGAAATCAGCAAAACCCTCATTCATCGCGGAATTTTCAAAGGGAGGGGAAAAGGCACTCCAGAAATCTTCAAATTGGTCTCGATGCTGAGAATACCATGGGGGTTTTAAGACACTATAGTAAATTGAATGACCGAGTTCGTGACGAAAAGTATCTTGGCTGTTAATTGTCGAAGTAGGCCCATAGAATGACAAAATAGTGTCGCATTTGTTGGTTGATGTACATCTCGTCTCACTCGTTGCGTTATCTGGTATGCCTCCAATATCGATAAAAATGTGTACTGTTCCATCGGGACTAAATGGGAACCAACAATTAATAGGTGTGCAGAGGGATTGGAGAAAATTCAGTGACGATTCCAAATGTTCTTTTGCTATAGAGGCTTTTTGCCTCGCCTCATCTTCTGATAGATCTGATAAAAATTCTTCAAATTTATCAGGCTTTGTAAAGGGTGGGCGTCTTCGGGGTATTGTTGTTTCATCAAGGTTAAATTCAATTCCCCTGGTTTCTGTGACTGATGGCTCCAGATGACCGGAAAATTCAAACCGTTCTCCATTAAGTGGAGGAAAGCGAGAAGCAGAAATTTTTGTTTCTGATTGCACCGGTGCAGCACCTCCCCAAATGATTTCTCCTGTTTTTGCATTCACAAGGTATATCCATGGAATTGCTGAGCCCGCTTCATAAAATAACTGGTAGGCCAAGAGACACTGGTTTGCCTTAGGTAACAAAATTAGTTCCGGGTCCCCTTTGAGTTCAAGGCTTGAATAATAAGTAGGTTGTTTTTTGACCCCCATATCTTGAAAAGCTCTAAAGTTGGCATCTTCGGGGGCTATTGGATTTCGCGTGTCTGTTTGTGAACATTCCTGAAAAGAGCCACTAATGGATTTGATTTTGTTTTCTGTGATGACAAGATTGAAATCGCCACCCAAGATTGGGATGTTGTTTACCGTTTGAATCCCTTTGACAACAACCAATTCCTTGTCCTCGCTTGTTTTGAAAGAGGGCTTGAAGGATGAAATTTGATTGTCTTCAATGGAAATGTCCGGCGCTTCTTTGAGTTGATAAAGCGTTGGAATGTTTGGGTCTGTTTTTAGCAAATTGCGGAGATTTGATTTTAGTCTTGTTTTATCAATCACCATGACAACAGGGGCATTTGTTTCTTTAGTTTCTTGTGGTTTCATAGGGACGGTAAAGGGAATCGCCAAGCCCGAGATATTTTGTATTTTGCCTTGAGCATCTTTACTGACAAAACTTCCATCCGGACTTTGGGCTAAGAGTTCGTTTGCTTTGTCGTCAGCAACATGAGTAGCTTGAGCAGCAGATTTTTCTGCAGTGAATTTTTGAAGAGTTTTAGCGAGCAATCCATTGGGTGCTGCTTGAGGGGTCGGTACGTTTGAAGTCTTTTGAGGCGTTTCTCTGCTGGCTGCTTGTGGCGCTGAGACGGGAGTTTTTGGTGATTGTGTGGTTGAAGGTGTTTTTGAAACACATTTTTTGAGTTTGGCATCATATTGAAACCCTTCTTTACACGTGAACAAAGAAGGTTGCTGTGGCATTTGAGGAGGCTTAAACTGCGCAAAGGCAGGCAGAGTTGAAAAAACCCAAATGACGACAGATAAGATAAAAAACTGCACAACTGACATTATGAGCAATTAGCGTGCCAACTTTTTTGTACCAAGCCGCGACCAGGTACCATTATAAGTATTTGGTATTATTTGATAATTTTATGTGCCCCGCGACCAGGTACCATGCTAAGTGGTTTTGGTTAGTTTAAGGGGGTCAAAATTCTCAATTTGGGACTTTGGAGTGTCAAAATTTTGGACTTATGTTAAACCCCACGCATCCATGTCTTTAAACCCCCAACAACTCGAAGCGGTTCAGCATGAGAAGGGGCCGTTGCTCATTTTGGCGGGGGCGGGGACGGGAAAGACGAGGGCGCTGACCCACCGGATTGCTCATCTTGTTAAAAACGCTGGTTTGGCGCCGGGACGAATTTTGGCGGTGACCTTCACGAACAAAGCAGCCGGTGAAATGAAAAAAAGGGTGGAGGAGTTGGTGGGGCCCAAAGCCAGGGAACTTTGGGTGGGAACTTTTCATTCGACTTGCGTAAAAATTTTGAGAAAACATGCTTTGGAAGCGGGCATTGCTCCAACCTTCACAATTTATGATGCCAGTGATCAGTTGAGTGTTATCAAACAAGTTTTGAAAGACCTCAATCTGGATGACAAAAAATTTCCACCAAACTCCATTGTCAATCGTATTTCAAGACTCAAAGATCAGTTAATGACCGTTGAAAATTTGCGGTCTGAAGCGAGTGGTCCTTTCAATAAAAAACTCGTCGATATTTATGAAATGTATGAAAAACTCCTGCAACAATCCAACGCACTCGATTTTGGCGACCTGATTGCCAGGTCTGTTTTTCTTTTTGAAAAACAGACCCATATTTTAAAAGGCTATCAAAATCTGTGGCAGCAAATTTTGGTGGATGAATATCAAGACACCAATCGCGCCCAATACCGCTTTGTTTCACTGTTAGCGGCGATCCATAAAAATCTTTGTGTGGTAGGAGATCCCGATCAATCGATTTATCGCTGGAGGGGTGCCGATTTGAATAACATCCTCAATTTTGAAAAGGATTATCCGGAAGCCAAAGTGATTCGGCTGGAACAAAATTACCGCTCGGTCCAAAATATTTTGACGGCAGCAAGTGTGGTCATTGCCAATAATGAACTGCGCAAAGAGAAAAATTTATGGAGTGAACATCCTGCCGGTGCAAAAATAACGGTGACCAGTTTGAACAGTGATCGTGATGAGGCTGCTTTTGTTATCGAACAACTCAGGCTACTGCATACTACTCAGAAAATTCCTTATACCGACATGGCCTGTTTTTATCGTACCAATGCCCAATCGCGCGCGCTTGAAGAGGCCTTGCAGGTAGCAGGGATTCCCTATGTGATTTACGGAGGTGTCCGTTTTTATGAACGGGCTGAAATCAAAGATGCGCTTGCTTACTTAAGGGCGTTGCAACATCCAGAAGATAGTGTGGCTTTGAAGCGGATTATCAATGTTCCAGCCCGCGGCATCGGTAAAACTACGATCGGAAGGATTGAAGGTGTAGCCCTGGAACAAAATATCACTTTTTTTGAAGCAGCCAAGACGGTCGAACATAATAAATTACAAGAATTTTTGAAGTGGTTGGAGTTGATGAATCGTATTATTCATTCCAAAGAGACGACGCTAGTGGAGTTGTTACAAAAAGTTTTGGAGACCAGTGGCTATTTGCAATTTCTTTCTGGTCAAGGATCTGTGGAGGCTGAAGAGCGTCTTTCCAACCTGAATGAGTTAATGGCCGGCATGTCAGAGTTTGAAAGTCTGCAAGACTTTCTCGATCATATCGCGCTCATTACTGATTTAGATCAGGCTACCGAGGGAGGTGTTTTACCGTTGATGACCCTTCACTTGGCCAAGGGTTTGGAATTTAGAAATGTAGCGATTTTAGGATTGGAAGAGGGTTTGTTGCCTCACTCTCGTTCACAAGATGAATTGGAAGAACTCGAAGAAGAACGAAGGCTTTTTTATGTTGGGATGACAAGGGCCAAAGAGCGTTTGTGGATCACGCACGCTTGGCGTCGTTTTTATAATGGCCAAGAGCAATACAGTTTGCCCTCGCGGTTTTTAGAAGAGCTGCCAATTGAGGTGATTGAAAAAATCGATCACTCCAAACGATGGCGTGTTGAAAAAGAGGAAGAATTCGATGAGTTTGATCAGAGAGATTGGGAAGAAAGAAAAGTCGCCAAAAGAGATACGGAAAGTTATCGCATCGGTGTGAAAGTCAAACATCCTGATTTTGGAGTGGGCTACATCGCTGCCTCAGAAAAAACGAGCCTTGGCGAGAAAGTCACTGTTAAATTTTCCAATGGAATGATTAAAAAGTTGATTGCCGAATACGCCCACCTAGAAAAAATTTAAAGGGTCCATTCGGTGATGGAGGGATTGTCTTCGTTTTCGCTGAAGGAATCTTCGTCCATCCCTTCAAAAACATTGGCCCCTTCGATGAGGCGTTTCAAAAGGAGGCAGACATCACTCAGATCATGGTAGGGTTTGTGGAGAAGGTGGCACTGAAGCCCCGCCAGATCAAATCTCGAAAGATCGGTTCCATATCCGGTGGTGAGCAAGATTTTCAAATTTGGATTGTTTTGTTTTGCTGCCTTTGCCAGTTCATAGCCATTCATTTCTGACATGACAACATCGCTGATCAAAACGTCAGCTGGTTTTGCCTGCATCGCCTGCAAAGCTTTTTTGGGGTTTGAAAAAGTGAGACACTCTTTGATTTTCATTTCTTTGATCAGTCGATCCCATAGATGCAGAAAGGTTGGATCGTCTTCAACCACCACAATCGTTTTTTGAGGGTTATTATTTTTCATGCCATTATCCATTACAAGTTTTGTGCCAGAATGGATGCTTGAAAAATCGGGGGATTTTCACACGAGAAGGGTTAAAACCTACCTCTTTTTGGTAAAACTTCACCCGCTCAAGGAGATTTTGCGAAGCCAGTTGATGTCGATCGATTTACCTGTCCAAAGTTTTAGGTTGAGGTTGGCCTGATAGATCAACATCCAAAGTCCATCCATGGTTTTGAATCCTTTTTTGTTTGCAAGGTGTAAGAGTTTGGTTTGCCTTGGATGATAAACAATGTCACAGACGATTGCTTTTTTAGGCAGTAACGATAACGGCACAGTGAGTTGAGCTGAAGTGGCTTGGATGAGAATGTCGGTAGTCCTCAAATATTTTTTGGCATTTCGGATGCGACGCCGATTTAAGACATGAACTTTTTTAGCTCCCCCTTTGGCCAACGCAGCGGCAATACCCCTTGCAGCGCCGCCATTTCCAAAAATTGTTACGATTTTTCCCTTGGGCCGGATCTTTTTTTTCTCCCACAATGCGTTGACGAAACCCTCTCCATCTGTGTTAAAGCCGATGAAGCGATTTTTTCTTCTGACAATGGTATTGACTGCCCCGCAACGCTTTGCCGAGATATCGAGTTTGTCCAAATAGGGGGCGACAACTCGTTTGTAGGGTGTGGTTACATTCAACCCAAAAACATCGACAAGCTTCATACAGACAATCAGGTTTTTCAAATGTGGTTTTTCAACTTGGAAGGGGAGGTAGCGACAGGGAAGTTTTAAATTTTTAAAGATGGCGTTAAAAAGTTTAGGAGATAGCGAATGATCGAGTGGTTTACCGATGATACCGAAGAGCTTCATGAATGTCCTTTTTAATTTGTACCGCTAATGTTTCTATATTAGGAAAAGTCAACTCTTCACGCAACCATTTCAAAAATTCTACCTCAATTTTTTTCCCTCGCAAGTTTCCATCAAACCCGATCAAGTGTGTCTCAACCGAGAACCCCTTCCCTGGGAACGTCGGATTAAATCCTACACTCGTTGCCGAAGGCCATGTTTTGGTGCCAACCCGTGTTTTCGTAATATAAATTCCCACTTTTGGTAACAATTCATTTTCAACTTTCAAATTAGCTGTGTGAATCCCCATTTTAGTACCAATCCCATGGCCCTTGACCACGCGTCCAATAAGGGCAAACGGTTTTCCGAGTAACTCATTAGCTAGTTGTATATTACCACCGGTGATCAGTCGTCTAATTTGTGTGGAACTGACGAGGTTATCTTTTTTAAACTGCGGTTTTGTGATATTTATGAGGAGGTTGTATTTCGTGCAGAGGTTTTTTAAAGTTTCTGTCGTCCCTTTTCTCTTAAAACCAAATGTGAAGTCATAACCAATCCAAATTCCTCTCGCCCGCAATTTTTTAATAACAATTTTTTCAAAAAACTTTTCGGGTGGCATATGCGAAAATGAGATATTAAACTTTTCAACCACAACCCTTTGTATGCCCAGCTTTTTTAGAGCCGTAATCTTTTGATCCAAAGTTTGAATGAGCAGGGGGGCGCTCCCGGGTGCTAAAATTTTTGCCGGATGGGGCTCAAAAGTATAAACAGCCGTTCCCCACCTCTTTTTTTGGGCGTATTGGATCATCGCCTTGAGAATGGTTTGATGTCCAAGATGCACCCCATCAAAATTTCCCAGTGCGACGACGAGTGGTTTCTTTTTGGCTTTCATGAAACGTCAATCCTCGCTGGCGGCGATATCGTCGGTGGGGGTTGATTGATGATTGACAACCAAAAATTGTCTGGAGATGAGATTGAAATTGTCCCGTGCCGTTATGACGACGACATTGTTCCCTTTGCTCAAGGTGATGGGAATTTGAAAGGGGAAAGAGGCCCCCTGTTTCGCGTTCGATTCATAAAAAACTTTTTTATCATCCAAAAAGATAAAAAGATCTCTCACCGTTTGATCGTCTTTAACCTCCCCTTGAATCACAAAAGGGTTTTTGTCGGAGGTGACCGCTTTGGTGGCAAGGGTGATCACAGGGGGACTGAACAGGGTATTTGCTGGAGGATCGATTTTGGCGTCGGCCATTTTGATGGTGATCTCCTGCTTGGAGTTGACCAGCAAGTCACTGTCGGTGATCGAAAGTTCCATTCTAAAACTTTCTCCATTCCATGACGGGTCGGTATGAAAACGCAAACTGGCATTTGCGCTTTGTCCAGGCGACAAGGCATCCATTGATACACGCCCCTTTTCGATAAAAATTTCTTTTCCACTTAAATTTCTTAAAGCAACCACCGGTTTGTTAGAGACCCCCTCACCTTGATTGGTAATTTTGACCGTCAGATCAACCGGCTTTCCACCCACAATTTGAGATGGGTTGCCATCCAGAAAATATTGATGGGCAAAGAGAGGTCGTTTGGCACCTTGAATCGGCATGATGACATTCACATCGGGGACAACGTTGCCATGATCTTCCTGTTTGAATTTAAGTTTTAGGCCGACTTCCTCGGTGAGTGCCGAGGGAGGAAGTTTGAGCTTTGTTTCCCAAGTTTTTATGGCACCGGGCAAAACCTTTCCGAAAGCAAACTCGATATTTTTGAAAAGCATTTCTTTGGAGTCCGATTGGGCCGCCAAACGATAATAGGGTGCATCACCGACATTTTTAAGTTGGATTCGTAGCGTGACATTTTCAGAGGCAGGGGCCCTTTTGATCGGCTTTCCATCTTTTAAAAGATGGAAGGTGAGTTCTGCTTGTGGTTGGCCTGCCTGTTCGCCCAGGTTCCAATCAATTCCTATTTTTTGAAAACTGGCCACCACCTTCTTTTCTTCAGCAACTTTTCTTTCTTTGAGCAAATGTTGCGCTTCCTCCAGCATCACGGCCCGATTGGAAGAAGAAAAGGCATCCGTTAAGGCGAGGGCCATTTCAGCGGCAGTATCATTTTCTAGTCTTAGTTCAGGATGGTATTCGGTCTCTTCATTTTCTTTGGGAGTTGGCGCTAGAAAACCAAGCTTAAAAATCGGTTGTTCCCCACGAGTGGGTTGGCCGTCAAAGTGTTTTTCCAAATCTTTTTCCGTTGTGGTGATGTTTTCGATCGTGTCCAAATGATCTTTATCAACGACAACAGGTCTTAGTTCGATGTCTGGCGTGATTCCCACTGATTGTATCGATTGATTGCCAGGAGTTAGATATTGCGCGACAGTTAGTTTCAAAGCGGCATCCGTTGCCAACTCATAAACACTTTGTACCGAACCTTTGCCAAACGTTTTATTCCCCACAACAATCGCACGGTTGTTGTTTTTCAAGGCGCCGGCCACAATTTCCGAGGCGGAAGCGGAACCTTCATTGACTAAAATGATGAGAGGCCAATTTCCTTCAAAGCCATCGGCCCTCGCCTTTTTGCGATCGATCAATTTGCCACCAGGTCCCACGGTGGAAACAATCACCCCGTCTTTTAAAAACTCATCGGCCATGGTGACCGCTTGATCCAAAAGGCCACCCGGATTATTTCTCAAATCGAGGATGACTCCCTTGATGTTGTTTTCGGGTTTTGCCAGTGCTTCGAGTTGGTCATGAAAATCTTGTTCGGTGTTTGCCTGAAAACTTTTCACACGGATAAAACCGACATTGTTTCCTTGTGGTGTTATAACCAATTTGGATTGGACCGCTTCAATGTTGATGATAGCTCGTTTTAATGTCAGTGCAATCGGGGCGGGGCGCCCGCTTCGTTCAATTTTGATCGTAACTTTTGTGCCAACCGGACCTCTTAGCCTTTCCACAGCCTCGGTCAGTGTCATGTTAATGCTCGATTCCTCATTGATCTGGCTGATATGATCGCCGGCTTTGACGCCTGCCTTCCATGCCGGCGTCCCTTCAATGGGTGCTGTGACAGTGAGTCTTCCCTCTTTCAGCCCAATTACAATTCCCAATCCTCCAAATTCCCCTTCTGTCCCGACACGAAATTCCCGATAAGAATCTGGGCTCAAGAAGTTGGAATGGGGATCGAGTTCGTTGAGCAACCCATCGATTGCCGAAAATTCAATTTCTTGTTTGTCGGTGTCTTTGTCGACATGCAGTTCGATAAACTGAAAAATTTCTTTGAGGGTTGACCCCAGACTTCCCAAATCTTTGGCAGGATATTTAAAACGTTTAGTTGCCTGTTGAACGGTTACGGCGCAAAAGCTGGGCTTTTCACATTTTGCCAAAATTTCCGGAGCCGTTCGCTGGATATAATTGAGACTCGCCTCAAACATATCTAAGGGATGGATTCTTACTGGATCGACATAATAGCGCTGAATATAAGAAAGTGTCTGGGTGAGGAGGCGTGCATTGCCTAGAGGGTAATTGGGGTCCTTGGGGAGGGCCCAACTGATGGAGGCAAGAAGCAAGAAGCAAGAAGCAAGAAGGTTGCGCATCGAAACTCTATCCTAGGGGCTAGACGGGAATTTTTCAAGGAAATTCATGAGGATAACTGATCAACCGTCCGTTTTCAGTCGTCAGATAGCGACCAAAAAGCAACTTTAGCTGTACCATCAGCCGAAAACTTTGATAAGATACACTTATGAAAAGGCTTTCAACCTTCCTTTTGGCCCTCCTTGCAACACTCTTCGCATTTAGCTTGCCCGCCACGATGGATTTACCGACAGACTTAAAACAGCTGGCAAAGCAGTCGGATCTTGTTTTTAAAGGGGTTTGCAAGGAAAAACGGCAAGACAGCATTTTTTGGCCAAAGTTGGGAAGGCAAGTCCCGATTATTGTCTATCGATTCGAGGTGAAGGATGCCATTAAAGGCAATCCTTCCTCTGTCGTTGAATTCAAACAATGGGCCTTTCGTTCACGAGGAGAAGCCATCCAATTTGGGTTTTTAGCTCCCGTTTCAACCGCCTCTTTTGAAAAGGAAAAAACATACCTCCTTTTCTTAGGCGAACTTTCTGAAAATGGTTTTCGATCTGTCATTGGCGGGGCGGGTAACGGGGTTTTTGAAGTGGTTCAAGAAGCAGGTCAGCCAGAAAAAGTGGTCAATTTAGGTGGCAACCGTGGTCTTTTCCAGAGTATTTCTAAAAAATCTTTGAGCAAAAGCGAAATCAATGTCGTTCAAGCCCCACCTGGGCCCGTTCCTTATAGTGATTTTGTCTCGCTCGTCAAAAAAGTGATGGACCATTAGTATGCAACGTTTTGTTAAATCCCTCCTCATTATTTCCTTCCTCTCTTTTGGATTTTTTAATGTTTTTGCAGGGGGTCCCATGTTGGTCGATGATATCACCAATTCGGGTGAGCCCTCTCGTTGGCCTTTTAATGCGACTAAAGGAAAATGGGTCGTGGAAGTTTGGGGAGACCCCGGACAGGATGCCATCATTCGGAGGTTGGTCGTTCCTCTTTTGGATAGTTGGAAAAATGTAAAGCTTAATTTACCCGACGGAAGCACCATTGTGACAGTGGCGCTCGACATCCAATACAAGGGGAAGTTGAGCGACTTGGAGGCATACAAAGACATCGGTGACATTACTGTCAGCAACTACACGCTTTTTACCAACGTGGCCGAGCAAGATCAAACCGTAACCCCGCCAACCGTAATTATTTTCGACGCAGATGGGTCGATCACGGAGAATTATTTTGCGGGGCAAGAGAGCGAGAAATGTCCAAAGCCCAAAAATTGTATTGCCGGGTTTGCAGCACCTAGCCGTTTAGATAGAGCACACAAAGTGATTCAGGCCGGTGTCGCTGTTTTGAACGGACGCCTGATCAATGGAATTTCCAATTCAGACGACGGAGAACTGGCTTCGAGCACCGCAGAAGCCGAAAAACGATTCCAGGGAATAATTTTACATGAGATTGGACATATGCTCAATTTGGATCATAGTCAGGTCAATTTAGAAATTGCCGATGCTTGTAGTTTGTCGGGTTCTTGTGAACAGGGAGATCAAGTTGTCACGATGTATCCCGAGTTGAAATCAACAGAACAATTTATTTTGCATCGCGATGACAAAGTGGCCATTTCTTTTTTATATCCCAATCAGGCCTTCAAAGATAACTTTTGTACCATTGTCGGAGAAATTCAAAATGAAGAGGGCAAGGGGATGCAGGGTGTGAATGTGATTGCCAGAAATGTTAACGAGCCTTTTATAGACGCAAGGTCGATGGTTTCCGGCGTGATGTTCGGATACGATACCGCAAATGGAACTTATCATTTAGCGGGAATTCTTCCCAACAAAGAATATGAAGTTTTCTATGAGGAGTTGAATCAAGCATATGTTGTCGAGTTGGCCTCTACCTTCTCCCCGTTGGGTGTTGATTCGCCAAAAGACTTTGGCTCCGATATTATTCCGGGCCCAGATGGCAAACAAACGGTTCATTGTAGTAGTGGAGGGGGACAAACCATCTCCATGCCGGCCATTCGTATTGTCTCCAGTGAGCTTCCACAATCTCCGGGTGAATCGGCAGACGAAGGTGCTTCGTCCCAGAAAAAAGGTTGGTGTAGTTTGCAGCCCAATGCATCACAGCAAGTTGACTTCGGCTCTTTCTTCTCGTACATTTTGATCTATGCCGCGTTACTTCCTCTTGTTGTTTGTCGTTTTTTCGGTTTGCCTTTCGGCAAACGCTCAAAATACCCCTTTTAAGGTCAGCTACTCAAAAGAATCTATTCAACTCGTCCCAGGCCAGACCAGGGTCGTAGTGATTGATTTTACGATCCCCGAAAAATATTTTGTCTACAAAGATAAAACAGAACTCGAATTTTTAAATCTGGAAAGCCTTCTCGTTAAAAGAATTGAATACCCAACCAGTAGAGTCCGCCAGGATCCCTTTTTCAAAAAGAAATTGGCCGTGTTTGAAGGGCCTAGTCAGATTTTAGTGACTTTTGAAGTGCCTCCAGAGGCTCAAGTGGGCAAAAGAATGCTCGAAGCCGTTCTACATTTTCAAGGTTGCTCCGATACCCTTTGTTATCCGGAAGAGGCAAGACCGATTATTTTTAATTTTGAAATTGGTGGAACCTCGAACCTCGAACCTCGAACCTCGAACCTCTTTTCCTGGCACGACCTCATCCACTCCCAGGATTTCAGCCAAGTCTGGGAGCAGAGTGGGTGGATCATGTTGGTAGTGGTTTTTATCGGCGGTTTTTTGACCTCTTTAACCCCCTGTGTGTTGCCACTCATCCCAATTACCTTGTTAATCATCGGTGTGCGTGCGGAATCACCGGTCAAACGCAATCTATTTTTGTCTCTTTCTCTTGTAGTGGGGTTAGCACTTACTTACGCAGCATTGGGTGTTTTGGCAGTGGCCTTGGGTAAAAGTTTGGGTTTCATTTTTCAAGAAAAGTGGATTGTTATTTTATTAGCGCTTCTCTTTTTTATTTTGAGCCTTTCGATGTTTGGACTTTATGAAATTCATCTTCCTTTATTTTTGCGAGAAAAATTAAATAACATCAAGGGCCATGGCGCCATGGGGGCGTTTGCCTCTGGTATGGTAACCGGTGTTTTGGCGGCTCCTTGCGCAGGGCCGGTGGTGGGCTCTTTGCTTTTGTTCGTCGCCGGAACACAAAGTTACTTCCAGGGATTTTTTCTTCTTTTTGTTTATGCCATGGGAATGGGACTTCTCTTTGTTGTGCTGGGAACCGGCTATGGCATATTACAAGGTCGTTTCCAGGGTTTTGGTCTGAGTGTATGGATCAAACGGTTTTTGGGAGTTTTGCTCCTGATCGGTGCTCTTTTTTATCTCAACACGGTTGTCCCTTTGCAAAAAGGTTTTGATATTTTGATGAAGTACAAAGAACCGGTTCCTTGGCTCTCTTCGGATGTGGCAGGTTTGGAGATTGCTAAAAAAGAACAAAAAATCATGTTGGTCGATTTTTATGCCGAATGGTGCCCACCCTGTAAAGAACTAGAGATTGGTTTTTTCAGAAAGCCTGAAGTAGTTGAACTATTGAAAAAAATGGTGCCCGTTCGGATTGATGCTACTTTCAATGACGATCCAGTGGTTGAGGCCACTATCAAAAAATATAAGGTGATTGGTTGGCCAACCGTTTTGTTTGTCGATTCCACAGGAAAGGTCTTAAATGATCTAACAGTTGTTTCTTACAATCCAAAACTATTGTATGATAATATGCAGAAGGCTTTAGGGGGAGACAAACCATGAGTGAACAACAACCGCAGACACCACAACTGGCTCCACAACCGACTCAAAAGTCGGCCAAAAAGAAATTTCCGACCTGGGCCGCTGTTCTGATTATCCTCTTCATGATGTTTTTTATGTTTATAGTGGTTGCGGGGGGGATTAGCTACTTCATGTTTAACTATGTAAAGGCCAAGGGAAAGCAAGTGATCAAGAATAGCATTGGTACGACGGCAACAGCGGTTATTGAAAATATTACGGGGAAAACAGGGATTCAATTCGATTATGATAAAGACAAGGAAACTTTTTCTATCAAAGATAAAAAAGGAGAAGATCTTTTTACGTTTGGTCAAGATTCAAAATTTCCGGAAACGTTTCCAAAAGATGTTCCTGTTTTTCCTTCTGCCAAGTTTGATACACACATGGCTTTGATGGGGCTCAAAACTTATGTTTGGCACACAGACAGATCTGCTCAAGAAGTGATTCAGTTTTATGATTCAAATATGAAAAGCCTTGGGTGGCAGACTGTGGAAAACAGAAACAGAGAAGACGAGGCATTCGTTTCGATGAAAAAAGGGGAGCGGCAAGTTATGATTCAAGCCAATAGAGAAGATGGAGTCACAAACTTTTCCATTATCGAAGGCGCCGAAAACCTACCCAACATGGGTGATTTAGAACACAAAGATTAATCCTACAGTTTTCTCCCCAATGACAAGGGCAGGAGCGGGGTCCTCATTGCTGCGCCTTCAAATGGGAATCGCTTTTGTTCGGTGAGTCGGAGCTTCGGGGTCCTGTCCCTCCGTGTTTTTGTGGGGGCCCCTAACAAAACCCCACAACAAACACTCCGGGCCACCCCTTCGCTCCAACTGTCTTTCTTGTGCGATTCCCATATACTTAACCAAAAGGTAGACGCTACCTTATGGTCAATTGCGTAAGGGCAGGAGTGGGGGTGGACAAAACATCGTGCGGGAACGAGGGCGTATTGAGTCAAACAAAATAATATTCGTTTCTGCAGATAGAGCTGACGGCAGGTAAGATACTATCTGCATCTTTTGAAACGAAATTATTTTTTTGACGAAATAGCCCGAAGTGGAGCACAGTTTTGAACACCCTCCACTCCTGACCGAAAACACTTCCTGAAAAGCGCATTTAAGGGTTTTGTTTGGAAAGGTTGTGATAAAGGAGGGTGCCGCCAACCACCATGGGGGCTTGCAGCAAAAGCGGAGCGAAGGGAATCAAAAAGAAAATTCCGAATCCCGCCAGTGCGTATTTAAACGAAAGAGCAAATCGAAGTCTCTGCTTGAAACCAAGCAGTTGATGCCCCATTGGAAAATCAACCGAGAAAAAACCTAAACTCCACATTCCAAACAATCCTGTCAGTGTGACGTACAAAATACCTCCAAACCAAGGAATGAGATTCAAAACCAAAAGTGTGGCAGCGACGATCAAAAAAAGTCCCGCCTTTTGGGCCTCTACCGTAATAGTTCGTCCAATGCTTTTGAAGAATCGTCCCCATTGAAAAGGGGGTGGTTCGATTCCTTGGGAGAGGGTGGTTACTCTTTCAGCCAGCAGATCAAAAAAAGGAGAGGCGATAATCAGATAAACTAAGAAGGTCAGTATTGATGCCAAGATAAGACCCAACATAAAAAGTAATACTTTAAGTAGCTGTTTAACAACCCAGAGCCCTGCAAAACTTAAGCTACCCCAAAAACCTTTCGCTTCAGGAAGGTTTTGTAAACCGATATGATTTGAAAGCAGCTGATAGAAATCGGGGTAATAATGAACAAAAAGTCCCCAGCTGAGGGCAAGGATCAGAATGGAAATAATGACGGGGATAATGACCCAGGGCCACAAAGAAGGGTGCTTGGATAGGAACCCAAATCCTTTACCCAAGTGTCTTAAGCCCAGAAAAAAATCGGAAATTCTCGACATAACCAGCTCTTTAAATTAGAATGCCACAATATGCAACAGGATTGGGACGAGGCTGTTGATAATTATTTAAATTATTTAAGGGTGGAAAAACGGTTGGCCAACAATTCTTTGGAAGCCTATGCTAGAGATTTACGAACCTTCGGCGAATTTTCAAAAAAGATAAAAGTTAGCAAGCCATCCCAAGTAACAGAGTCACACATTCTTGAATTTTTGGTGGCCCTTCACAAAAAAGGGTTAAAGGCAAAAAGTGTGGCGAGAAATCTGGTTGCCTTGCGAGGTTGGTTTGCTTTTTTAATCAATGAAAAGTTGATCAAAAAAGATCCGACCGCACAGATTGAATCCCCAAAGACACTGAAAAAACTTCCCCATTTTTTGAGTCTCTCTGAGATTGATACGATGTTGCAGGCTTGTGATAAAAAAACAGCAAGGGGCATGAGAGATTTTTGTATTTTGCAGTTTTTATATGCGACCGGTTTGCGCGTTTCAGAGCTGACGGCACTTGAGTTCAATCATCTCTATCTTGATGCCGGTTACTTAAGGGCCTTTGGGAAAGGCTCTAAGGAAAGGGTGGTGCCGTTGGGAAAAGAAGCACTTGCAGCTTTGAAAGAATATTTGCAATGGGGTCGCCCGCAGTTGACCAAGAAAAAAATATCGGATGCCTTGTTTGTTTCTGCACGCGGCGAGGCCCTCACCAGACAGCGAATCTGGCAGCTTCTCAACACAATTGCCAGAAAAGCAGGCTTAAAAAAGAAGATCACGCCGCATATGTTGCGCCATTCGTTTGCCACCCATTTACTGGAGCGGGGTGCCGATTTGCGCAGCGTTCAAACAATGTTGGGCCACTCCGACATTTCCACCACGCAAATCTACACCCACGTCTCCAACACCCACCTCAAAAATCTCTATGACAAATTCCACCCAAGGTCTTAAGAAGCCTTTTTCATTTTAACCCCGATATTCAATTTGAAACCCATAGCTTCCAGGAGGGCTGTTAGACTGTAAAGTTCGGGATTACCCTGTTTGGAGAGCATTCGATAAAGATTTTCCCGATTCAGCTTGGTTTTTGAAGCGAGTTTGCTTATTCCACCATGTGCTTCAGCTACATTTCTTAGGGCAAGTAAAAAAAGTTCGGGATCATTTTCTTCAAGTGCCGCATCGAGATAAGCAGCTGCTTCTTCAGGGTCTTTAAGTTCTTCAATTAAATATTTTTGATAACTTACCGATGTTCTCATGTTGCCTCCTCTTATATTCGGTCCAATGTTCTTTGGCTTTTTTGATGTCTCGTTCCTGACTATTCTTATCACCGCCGCAAAGCAACATAATGATTACTGAACCTATCTGTCCAAAATAGACTCTGTAACCCGGGCCAAAGTCAATTTTCAGTTCAAAAACGCCTTCTCCAACGAATTTGCAGTTACGAAAATTTCCAAGCTCCAAACGGCCTAAATATACTCTGATCTTGTTTCTCGTTTTCTTATCCCTAAGGGTTTCTCTCCATTCTTGAAAAGGGACCTTTCCTTCTTGGGTAACGTAAAACCTGATTTCTCGCACTGGTTCACTCCTTTGATTGTAGCTTATAAACTACAACTAATCAAGCAAAACTTCTTTTAGGGAAAGCAAGAATGATGCCAGTTATTAAGGAATTTATTCGAGATGAGTCACCTTGGCTGACGAAAATGAAACAGCACTGACGATTTTAAAGCAGAAAGTAGAGGCTACAATCCGTTATAAACCGACGCAAACTTCGAGGCAAATGTCGCGATCTTTTTCGCAAGGGCCGTTTTCTTGAGGTTTCTTTTCTTTCTTTTTGCAGAGCTGGTATTCTTCTTGGCAGTTTGTTTGGCAAGGGTTCTCCACTTTCTTCGTCTTGGCAAGATTGCTGGGAAGGCACGGTTTGTTTTGAGCGGTGGCTCCTGCTTGTCTGGCCAATTCATTGGCATTAGGTTTTGGCGGAATCTTATCCGTGACACAGATTTCTTTTGAAGTGATCTTGGCAACGGCCAGGTAGGAATTGAACTTTTCTTCATCACCTGGGACATCGTGTGCATTAACGCGAACAATTAAAGCCACCGGAACAGTCTGGTTTCCTTTTTTCTGAACCATCCATTCCGCCTTGGAGCCAAGCTCTGAAAAGGTCCCCCGTGAAATTGTATGATAGTAGTTGAGACGGTGCTTTTCCCCCTGAGGATCGATGACTGTCACTGACATTCGGACATCATGATCTTCGACGATAAGTTTGTTACCCCCAACACCCGGACATTCACTTTCCGTATCTCCCGTTATCTCGTGCTGCCAAACAAGCTTACACGCCTTTCCTTTAAGATCTGTGTAAATGCTCTCCAATTGTTGTGCAAGTCCTTGGGAAATCCCCAGCATGAAGATAAGCGTTAGAAATGTGCGCATTAAAATCATCTTTCACCGACAATTTCGCCTGGTTTTACTCAACCGGCCTTCTGCAGAAACCCGCTCACGGTGGACATCTGACACGCTGTGTTCTATGCCCATGTATCGATCTGTGGCTTGTTTCATTTCAGACTCAAACTGTTCCTTGTAGAGATGGATCGTCTCGTCATAATTGGCCGCTGTCGCAGCCCGATCGCAGGCTCTCTCTTTTGCACACTCGGCCATTCCCTTTTGTTTGTCATTTTCATAGTTCCGCAGATCCTTTGGATAACTGTTACGAAGATCGGTCATGTATTCCTGTTCACTGAGCATTGCCCGGCGTCCATCTTCTTCCACCCCTTTTTTCCCTTGGACTTCGGATTCCAGTGATTTGATTATCTTCTTACATAAATTGTCTGCCAAAACGGGAGAGGCCAGTAGCCCCAAGACAAACACCAAAAATATTTTTTTCATATTTCCCTCCGGTTTGGGTAATTATTTTAATTGGTATGCGTAAAGATTGCAATGATGTTTACAATTAAAGAAACTTCTTGATTTTTCAAGAAAATGAGTGATCTATGGAATAGTGGTTTCAAAACTAGGAAAATTGTTTATGAGAAAGTCTGTCAAGAAAAAAGTGCGAACTACTTTTCTCAAACACATGAAGAAATCTATTCGGGAGAACAAAAAATTAGGCAAGCTGCTTGCTCAATGCCCCCCAAATCTCTAAATGGCTCCGAAAACATTTAGCTAGGATTTCTTGACAGTTGGAGCCAGGCTCCAATTGCAATTTCCACCTTTCGCCACGCCAGTCGGAAACAAGCAATACACAAAAATGTAAGCTTACTTTCACAGTTCCCAACCATTGTCCCCTTTATCCGAACTTACAAATTGCCATCATTTTGAATTGCTGCTAACTTTGAATAAGCTAGTTCCAAAATGGAAACTGAAAAAAGTAAAGTGGAATGGACCCCAGAACTTGAACAACGGTACCAGTATGTTCAAAAGCAATACGATGTTTCTCGTGGTATTGGTTTGGATCTTTTAAAAATTTTATTAGGCATGACCATTACATTAGCGGCTGTGCCTATCGCATTTCATGATAAAATTACCACATTGTTTTCCGGAAGAAGCATTTACTTCATATATCTGTCATGGATCTTCATTCTCCTAGCTTTGCTTTCAGGTTTTGTTGCTTATTTATTTATTTTTGAGGGATATTATTATCAGGCTCATTTTGAAGCGTCGAGATGGTTAGAGGGCTCACAAGATGATGTGAATAAGTATTCAAAAAACTCTAACAACTTTTTTGATTTGGCACATCGTTTTGGAGTGGGTTCTTTGGTTTTCTTTGTTACAGCTTTAACTTTTATTATTATTCCTATTAGTTTTAAATTAACAAATGTGTTCACAAAAATATTCGGATGTTGATGCAAAGAGAACCGGATACTTATTGCACAGTTTTGCAAATTGTATCCGGTTCCTTTTGCAAGCTGGCGTGACGGAGAGGGGGTGCAAGGGCTTCTCGCAGACGATTTCCTACATTTGTCAATTTTGTTGCCGGGGTGGCGTGGGGCGATGGGTGCTGAAAAGCATCTCGGAGGCAATTTTATCAGCCGGGATCCAATGCCAAAATTGCCGAGAGATGAGCGGGCAATTTGGGTCGACCTAAATTGAACCGCGTCTTTTCAGCACCCGGAGCGCCAGGTAGCCACCCCGGTGACAAAATCAATTTAAGACGAAAACTCCAGCAGGAATTTTTGGATAAATGGATCGAGGTCGCCGTCCATGACGGCATCCACATTGCCGACTTCTAAATTGGTTCGGTGATCTTTCACAAGGCGATACGGCTGCATCACATACGAGCGGATTTGCGAGCCCCATTCGATTTTCTTTTTCGATTTTTCAATCACTTCACGCTCTTTTTGTCTCTTTGCCAGTTCCAATTCATATATTTTTGCCTTCAGAAGTTTCATAGCCGTTGCTCTATTCTGATGCTGGCTTCTCTGGCTTTGGCAGGCGACAACAAGGCCGGTGGGAATGTGGGTCAAGCGCACGGCCGATTCGGTTTTGTTGACTTTTTGCCCTCCCGCTCCGCCGGCGCGAAAAGTATCGACGCGCAAATCTTCATCTTTAACCTCCACTTCAATATCTTTTTCGATATCAGGCAACACAAATACAGAGGCAAAGGATGTGTGACGACGTTTGTTGGCATCAAAAGGGGAAATTCTTACCAAACGATGGACTCCAATTTCTGCTTTCAAATAACCATAGGCATATTCGCCTTCTACTGTTAGCACCACACTCCGAAAACCGGCACCGTCACCCGGTGTAAAATCAACTACTTCATTGTGAAAACTCTTGTTGTCGCACCAGCGCCGATACATCCTCAGCAACATTTCAGCCCAGTCACAAGACTCTGTCCCCCCGGCACCGGCATTGATAAACAAGATTGCGCCTGCACGGTCATGCTCACCGGAGAGCATCCGCTGAAATTCCAATCCTTGCACGCCGGTTGCTACCTCCCCCAGTTTGTCTTGTGCTTCATGAAGCAGATCATCACTAGGATGTGTTGTGGTGAGTTCCAAAATCGCATTCACATCTTCCAATTTGATTTGCAGATTATCATATTGTTCAATCAAAGCCTTCAAAGTGTTCAACTCTTTTATTGTCTCTTGCGCTTTTTTGGTGTCGAGCCAAAATCCTTCTGTTTGCGATTGGACTTTCAGACGCTCAGCCTCAGTACGTTTTTTGTCGAGATCAAGGTGTCTGGACAGATCTTTTAATTTTTGCTGAAGGGTATTGAATTGTTCTTTAATTTCTTTGGACATAGATTTTAACCAGTTGCCATAACACAAAAAGAATGCAAGCCCAGATAAACCAATCACCCAACTTAGTATAGATTGTTTGATGTGATAAAAGAGGGACTTGGTGCAAAATAATCGCTTGTTCAAAAAGCGGGGCCGCTTGCAAAACTTTTCCTGTCGGATCGACAATGGCCGTTACACCGGTGTTGGTGGCCCTTACAAGTGCTCGGCGCGTTTCCACCGCCCTTAATACAGAATAACTCAAGTGTTGATAAGGGGCGGAGGTAACGCCATACCAGGCATCATTGGTAAGGTTGATGAGAAGTTGCGCCCCCTTTTTCACCAACGTGCGCGAGAGTTCTGGAAAAATATCTTCATAACAGATGAGAGGGCCGATTTTCACATTTTCCAACGCCAACGGTTTTAATTCTTTTCCTGCCTTAAAATTTCCAATCACCGACGCGACCGGTTTCAAAAAAACTAAAAGATTTTTCAAAGGAATATATTCACCAAAAGGGACCAAATGCACTTTATGATAACGATCCAAAATATTACCATCGGAATCGAGGAGGGCTGCACTATTGAAATATTCTTCTCCGGATGGTTTGGCACTCATCATGTTGAGCCCTAGCAATGTGTAAGGTCTTTTCCCTCTAGTTACAGTCAATCCAATATCTTGCGGTGGGACGGAGGTTGATTCCAACCAAAGGAGTTCTGTCCAAGAAGCCTCTGGCCAGATGATGAGATCAGCATTGCGTTCCAAACTTTGCACGGCATCCTCAAAAATCTTTTTTTGTTTTGCTTTTGTGGCTTCATCCCACTTTTCGTCTTGAGGGATGTTAGGTTGAATCAAACCGACATTCAAATGAGCTGCGGTGAGCGAACGATTTCCTCCTTGTCTGAGATTGAAAAAACCATAGCCCAGAACAATGGCAAAAAGACAAACAGTCACGATGGTTTTGGGTAGAAAAAAACGGACCTCTTTTCCTTGCCACTTCAAAATGATTTCGGTGATCCAGACATTAAGCCAGGCAATGAAAAAAATAATACCGTAAGCACCGGTGACATCGGCAATTTGAATCAAAGGGAGATAACCTGTTTGCGACATCGCCAGATTTGACCAGGGAAAGCCCCCAAAGGGGGTATAGTTTCTAGCCCACTCCAAAAGTGTCCAAAAAATAGGAAGCCAAATTAACATTTCCCCATTTTGTTTGATGACAAAGTGACGGGCGGCCATGAGCGCAACGCCAACATAGAGTCCCATTGCCACTGCGAGAAGTAGGAGTGTCAAAACACTGGGGAGAGGCGGGAGATGCCCAAAAGTGTTGAGGGCCTTGTAAATCCAATAAAAAGAGAGGAGATAAAATAAAAAGGCGGCTAAGAAGCCAAACGAAAAACTCTGGCGGGGGCTCGATTCATAGGTTAAAAGGCACAAAGGAACAAGTCCCACCCACGCCAAAAACCCCAAATTAGGAAGATGCCAGCCAAAAAGAACGGTGGGAAAGGAAAGACCAACCAGCAGTGCAGATAAAGCCACCAACCCATATTTTTTCATAGCCATTTCATAACTTTATCTTTATGACTTGGCAAGTTATGTTGCGTAACATACGCAACTTTTTTAGACTCCATACGATAACTTAGGTGATGATTTCTTCTCTACCATCGTTAACAGTCGGTTTCATTCTTCCCTCCACGCAGTTAGGATCCATTTATCGAGAGGCAGAGCAACCAGTCGATTTTTTTGAATTGGTTGGTGTTCAACCACGCTTAGGTTTGGCTCCTTCCGGCCAAACGGTTGTTAACGGTATCACGTGGATGTTTGGTACTAAAAGTCCCGTCAGTGAAACAGCTTTGGCGCGCCTTTTGAGAAAAAATGATTTTAATCGAAGATCAGTTGCCAAAAAACTGGGTGTTAGTTCTCAAGCAATAAGCTGGCGCATTCATCATGCTAGAACCCAAACCCTAGCTTCCTTACAAGATCGCATTTCAAAACAGGGAAGGTTCAGTCCTATCAATAACAATCAATTATGGGGGTTGCTGGAGCAATTTTGGTGGCATCGGAGAATGGTTGCGGAGGTGACTGGTTTGACAAAAGCTGCTATCCGGTTGCGCATTCATAGAGCTAATTTGGCAGACAACACCGAGTGGGATGGAAGAAAAGGGTGCAAGACGATCAAAGGGGAACATTCAAACTGTCTACATCGCCCTCGCTAGAGACTCAAATTCTGCTTTCCGCATTTCCAGCCAGTCTTTTTCGTTGAGGTCGTCAAACCCCTTGGCGTGCAAAAGGCCGTGGCACATGAGTAGACAGACTTCGTGAAAGAGTTTGAGGCCGCGTGGGCGAGCCTGAGCTTGGGCTTGGTCGAGAGAAATGACGATGTCGACGGCTTTTTTGTCAGCAAATGTGATCACATCTGTTGCCGTTTTCTTTTTTAAAAATCGTTGATGGTATTTTTTAATTTCGGCGCTTGAGGTGAACAAAAAAGAGATGTCACTATTTTGGAAATTGAAGCCGATGCACATTCGGCTGGCCAGCCTTGTGAGCCTCTTCAAAGGAAGTTTCTTGCGTGGGTGTTGGTTGATCAGATAGAGTTGCGGCATATTCAATGCGCTGATGATACATTCCAACCAAAATTCTCGTAAACGCTTTGGCAATCTCATGCAGATCGCGCAAAGTCAAGTCGCATTCATCGAGTTGCGATTCCGCAAAACTGCCATCAATCATTTTTTCAACGGTTTGTTGAATCCTGGCCGGTGTTTTTTCTTTTAGGGAACGAACAGAGGCCTCCACACCATCTGCCAGCATTAAAATCCCTGCCTCACGGCTCTGCGGTTTTGGACCGGGATAGCGAAAATCTTTTTCTTCGACATTGTGAATGCCTGGATCGGTTGTTTCTTTTGCCTTTTCATAAAAAAGACCGATCTTTTTGGTGCCGTGATGTTGTGGAATCATGTCGACAATGCGTTGAGGAAGTTTGTAGGCTTTGCCTAGTGCGATTCCTTCTTTCACATGCGACGCAACAACCAAAGAAGACATGTGTGGGGATAAATTCTCGTGCCTGCTCTCTTCAACTTGAGTATTTTCAATAAAATACCCGGGCATCTTCATCTTTCCAATGTCATGGTAGTAGGCGGCAACCCTTGCCAGTAAAGGATTGGCATCAATCGCCTCCGCGGCGGCCTCTGCTAAAATACCAACAATGTGTGAATGATGATACGTGCCGGGTGCGCGAACGATCAGCTCTTTGAGTAAAGGATGGTTCAAATTTGCGAGTTCTAAAAGTTTGATGTCTGTTGTGTAATCCAGAAGTGTTTCAATGACCGGTGCGGCCACAAAGACAAAAACAGAGGCTAAAATTCCCCCCAACATGGCAAAACCAAGATGGGCAAACAAGGAGTCCCATTGGAATGTCGATCCAATAGAAGCGGTCTGAATCATCAAAATTCCCAAAACAACCAGTGCGTTGACCAGGCCTGTTTTGAGACCCGCCTTGATGATGGCAACCCGGTGATCGGCCCCCACAATAGCAGAGCCGGCAGCAATCCCGCTAATCAAACAATAAGTTGTGTAATCGACACCTGTTCCCACCGTCATGCCGGCGAGCAAACTCAAGATGACGGCCAAGATCAAGGAGACTTCCGCCGTCAAAACCATCCGCACCAGCATCACACCGCCGGCAATTGGAATGGCGTAATAAAAAGCGGACTGCGGCCAATCGTAAAAAAGGGCTTCATGAATGACGCCGATGAACACCAACGAAATTCGCAAAATAAAAAGGACCCCTACGATGACGAGCCCCATCAAGATGTAATCTTTTCTCTCGGGTAAAAAACGTTTCACATAAGCTTCTGAAAAATAGAATGTGGCTCCGAGTGCCAAAGCCACAAAAAGAAAGGTGCCAATCAAACGGATAGGTCTTTTTTCCAAACCCCTCGCCTTTTTAATGATGTTTAAGAGATGGACATCGCGCGGCTCGAGTTTTGTACCAACACGCATGATGTAGTCTCCGGCATTATAGGAAATAATTTTTTCTTTCACACTCCGAACGGCCGCTTCTTTTCGAATTTCTGTTTCTTGGAGATTGAAGGTTGTGTTGGGAACAATCCATTTCTGATAGCTTGGCGGAACAAGTTGTCTGGCCTGTTCAACGGTCAAGAGGTTTGAAAAATCGCGAATGATGGGTTCACGGTCGTCTGGGTGCGTTCCCTCAGGCGGATGGATTCTATTAATAACAATTCCTCTATTGCGATAGGGATCGATCGATTCGCGATCTTGCAAAATTGGTTTTGATAAAATTTCTTGGACTTTAGCCGGCGCGTCCAGGGGCACCGATTCATCAAAATCGAAGACTGGCAAAGCGCTCTGAATTGCAATTTCTTGATCTTTTTTCGTTTCTTCTTGATCAACAATTGAGAAATTACGGTCGGCGCGAATGTCTCTCATCAAAATTTGGCCCACTTCGATTTTTTCCGGAAAGTGGCTGACCGAAAAGCTGGTCATCCAGGTGATTGTCAGACAGAGAGCGATAAATCCTAGCCAGCCCAAAAGAGCCGATTCTTTAAAACGGGCCAAAGTGGAAAAGTCTGATTTGTGGACTTGGCCTAAAAAGTCCTTGAGTGTTTTGATAGAAAGCCGGCGCATATTTAGGTTTTGTCGGTGTCGTCGTATGCTCTGACGACTCGCTTGACCAAGGGGTGTCTTACCACATCGACTTCCGTGAAATAGTGGATATCAATCCCCTCGACTCCATCCAAAATTCGGATGGCGTCCAATAGACCGGATTCCTGGCTTTCTGGCAAGTCAATTTGCGTGACATCCCCTGTAACCACCATTTTGGAGTCCATTCCAAGTCTGGTGAGACACATCTTCATCTGCATGGGGGTGCAGTTTTGGGCTTCATCCAAAATAACGAAAGAGTTATGAAGAGTTCTGCCGCGCATAAAAGCTAACGGAGCAATTTCAATTTCGTCGCTGGCTATCATTCGAGCGACTTGTTCCACTTCGAGCATATCATAGAGCGCGTCGTATAAAGGCCTCAGATAGGGATCAACTTTTTCCTTCATATCGCCTGGCAAAAATCCCAATCGCTCGCCTGCTTCAACGGCCGGTCTGCAAAGAATGAGTTTGCGATATTGTTTTTTTAGAAGGGAGGCTACAGCCACGGCAACCGCAAGATAAGTTTTTCCGGTTCCCGCTGGCCCAACACTCAAGACCAGATCGTTTTTTCTGATGGCATCAATATATTCTTTTTGTGCGGGAGAGCGGGGGGTAATCGCCCTTTTGCGAGCTGGGATAAAAATCGAATCTAAAAAGACACTTTCAAGTCTTGCCTGACTGTTACGAGTGAGTGTGCGAATGGCCTGTTCAATGTCTGAGCCCATCACAGGGTAGCCTTTTTTAATCATTTGATAGAGTTCATTTAAAACTTTTTCGCCCAGTTGCACATCGGTTGACTCTCCCGCAATTTTGACATCGGAGCCACGGACATGAATGTCAACACCCAACGATTTTTCAATCGACTTAAGGTTTTGATCCGCCGTTCCAAATAAATCCCTGGCCGCCTTGTTGTCATCAAACTTGAGATGAATCACTTTTGCAGCATTTGGTTTTCCTTTCATCGTCTTCTTCCTCCTTGTTGTTGCGGTTGTTGTGGGGCATCCCCTAAAACTTGCACACAAAACTCTCTTCGTTTTCCAGTTTTCGAAAAATCGATCAAATAAATCATTAATTGGGGATCCAAAATGAGCTCCTTTTTTTGAAAGGGGAGCGACAAAGAAGGGCAATGATGTTGAGAGAGTTTTTCAAAACCCTCTTGGGATTGGCTGATCCAAAGACTGGCATCGCTGCCAGGAATTGTGATGGTGACAAGACCATCATTTATTTGTGAATCTCTGATGGCGTAGCGAACGTCATGAATAATTGGGATACAATCAATGTCGCTGGTTGTGGTGACAAAGCAATTTTTAAGGAAGACCACACCTTTATTTTAGCGCAACCCCTTCCAAACGCAACAATCGTTGTTTCCAACTTAAGGGCCCGCTAAAACCCCCTATTTTTCCATTACTTGCGGTGACTCTATGGCAGGGAATAATCAGGGGGGCTGGGTTTGCCCCACAAGCTTGTCCAACGGCACGAAAGGCCTTTGGTTTTTTAATTTTTTGAGCCACCCATTTGTAGCTCCGTGTTTTACCATAGGGGATTTTTTGAAGGGTGTTCCAAACTTGTTTTTGAAAGGGGGTCCCTTCTTTCAGGTCAATTTTTAATTTTAGATTCTGATTTTTTTTGAGATATCGCTCGATTTGCTCAAAGGCTTTCCAAGCCAACGTCCCCTGCAAAGGCGTCCGACGCCTTTTTGGTGGGGCGCCCAAACCAATTTTACAAATACCCTTTGGGCTCATAGCTACTGAAACCCATCCCCATCCAGTAATTTTTTTTGCATGAATGGACTCTTGGAGGTACCAGGTACCTTTTGCAACCTTTCGCATCGCTTTTTCGCATATCACTTTCCCTTTAGTTCCGTAAACACGTTTCTTAATCACACAAAAGGTACCTGGTACCTTCTGTCAAATTCTTGACGCTTTTTTATCAATGTGAAATTTTTATCAAATTAAGAGGGTCTCAAAAAACCCCATATTTATAAATAGTTGAAATTAAAAGATATTTTTATGGGTATTTTTAATTTTTTTTGGCACGATTCCTGCATTCACAAGGAGTGGGAGGGTCAATGAAAGAAAATAAGAAGCTCAATGGTGTAGAGCAGGTAGAAACTCCTAGATCTCCCATCGATTTGTGGAAGTTGATGGGAGGCAAAGCGCAACGTGTCAAAAGCTCTCAAATGCCTGCCCAAGATAGCCTCCTTGCCGTCTATAAAGATCGTTTCACATATACCTTTATTTTGGGAAAAGAAGTCGCCTCCATCCATTTTGATAAGACAAAAGGAGAGATTTTCTTCAAAGGGCATAACATCAAAAATAGTGAGCTAAATCCCGAACAATTAATGGCCCTAGATGGCTTAAAAACGATTTTAACCCAGGACCAACGGGCAAAACACCTATTGTCCGATTATCAAGCAACTCTGGGTAGGTTCATTGCCGATAAATATAAATGAATATGAACGACATCCGTCGTGTGCGCTATAACTCAATTCGCCTTAATAGGAATAGAGGCAAGAGCGAGTCGGCTCAGTCTCAGAGTGATGTTCGTCGACTTCAGTTTAAAAGATCTCCACAAGAAGAATATACTTTTGAAGAGGGGCAGATTTTGCTCAATGGGGTGGATGTTTTAAACCTGCTGGATGGAGATCGTGTAGAGGTTGGGTTTTGGGCAGGTTTGGCAGGGGCCGTTGATGAGTATCGCAAAAACGTTTGGCTCAAATACGGTACCGATTGGCGTGAATTCAACGGTAAAACCCAAGCACTCTTAGATAAACTTTTGAACAAACTGACCCATGCCTATGAAGAAATGACGGGTGGAATTCGCGTTCAGATGCATGGGGAACGTCTCTGGCTCAATGATATTGATCCCAAAGTTGTATTGAATCTCTTTTTGTCGAACCCCACTACGGAACGAAGACGTTATCTAGAAAGCTTCAAGACGAAACTCGCCTTGATCCTGGAAGGAAAAGTAGGCTATTCCCACTCTCATGCTGTCTTGGAAGAGAGCCGCCGAGTCTTTTATCAAATCCATCAGGCGTTGGAAAATACACCGTCCGCTGATTCTACTCCTTTGTTGGCAGCTGTTAATAATCTGGACCGCTGAAAAAAAGACCAACCTTTTTCACAAAACCCCAAGTAACGATTCGATAGTTCATTTACTTCCCGCTCCCAGGACTTCGTTTTTCTGCGAGGGAAAGTTATTCAGGCCTGTCGAGGCGGATCGTGAGAATAGTGTTTTGTGGGTCGCTTTGAGTCAATGTGCCAAGGGGCCCACACTTACTTGGCAAAAAGTGTCGGGAAAAATCAGGGTTCGTGTGGCGGATACAATTCAAGATTTCCGCCAAGGCGACCGGCTTCGTTTTAAAACTTCTTTAAGACTTCCCAAAGATTTTCAAAATCCGGGGGCCTTTGAATCGAGTCTCTATTTTCGCTCTCAAGGTATTGATGCGTTGGGTTTTGTTTCCGATCCTCGTTGGATCACAAGGCTTCCCGGCGAGCAAAGTTCAGGTTTCGGCGCTTTTCTTGAAAAAGTGCGAAAGGATTTAAGAAAAAACGTTTTAAAAAATACTTCCGAGAGTGGCGGGGCTTTTATTTTGAGCTTGCTGATTGGAGAGAGACAACTCTTAGGCCCAGAGCGGGAGGAGGCTTTTCGAAAATCTGGGGTTACTCACATCCTTTCTATTTCGGGGCTTCATGTCACGATGGTGAGCATCCTTTTTTGGGGGCTCTTTTCTTTTTTGGTGGCACTCCCTTTTTTATCACGTTTTGTTCTTGGCTTTCGGCTTATGCCACTGGCACCGTTGATACCTCTTTGGTTTTACGTAGCCCTCGCACAATACCCTGTTTCTGCTCTTCGTGCCGGCTTTATGGCGAGCCTTTTTTTGGTGAGTCTAACCATTTGGCGCCGCCTCGATCTTTTGTCGGCCCTTGCCTTGGCTGCTTTTCTCATTTTGGCCATTTCGCCACTTTCTTTGTTTGGCGCTTCGTTTCAACTCTCTTTTATGGCTGTTTTATTTTTGATTTTGTTTTTTCCACGTTGGCAAAAGTTGTGCCAAAAGGTGCCACAAAAAGTGCCTGACTCTCTTTGGGGTAGGGGCCCCAAAGGTGTCTGGCTCTTTTTGTTGAAATTGTTAGTAGATTCCCTTGCCATCTCCATCATCACGTTGGCTGCCCTCTGGCCCATTTTGCTTTTTCATTTTCATGAGGTCAGTATTGTTGGGTTGATCGCAAATGCCGTTGTCATCCCTCTTGTTAATTTTTTGGTGATGCCGTTGTCATTTTTGTCAGTCGTTGTTCTCCCTTTGTGGTCCGTTGCAGGTTTTTTCTCCGACATTACTTTGAAAGTTGTCGATTGGTTTGGCTCTCACAGCGGATGGGGTATTTTTAATGGGGCCATTTCTTTTTGGCAGCTCGTTTTTTACTATGGCGCGATTTTTCTCTTTTTAATCCCAAAGGAATTTTGGGCCACAAAATGGAAGCTTGCGGTAAGCCTTCCCTTAATGGCATTGGTTTTTTGGGGTGGAAAAATGCCGGCGGATGGAAACTTAAAAGTAACTTTTGTCGATGTGGGGCAGGGGGATTGTGCCGTCATACAGTTCCCCAATGGCAAAGCTTGGGTTGTGGATGGTGGCGGCATCAAAGGGAGTGATTGGGACATTGGGCGATTTATTGTAGCTCCTTTTCTTTGGGAAAATGGAATACACAAAGTCGACACGCTTTTTTTGAGCCATCCTCATCACGATCATTATAAAGGGCTGGGTTTTATCGTCGAAAAATTTGGCCCAAAAATTTTATTTACGAATGGTGATAATGCTCCTGAATCTGAAGATTTGGAGTGGAAAGAATTTTTAAGCAAAGTTGAACAGGGAAAGGTTGCGATTCAGAAAGTCACTAGTGCTTTGATACCCATTGAAGAAGCCGGTGTTCGCTTGGAATTTTTAACACCTGGATCTGAAGGGACGATACCTCATTTTAATACGAATGATAATTCCATTGTGATGCGTCTTACGTTCAAAGAGGTCAGTTTTCTTCTGCCCGGAGATTTGATGGAGGCAGGCGAAATGCTTTTATTGGAATCGAAGCCTAATTTAAGAAGTAGCGTTTTAAAACTAGGCCACCACGGCTCCGAGACCTCAACCACTGAGAAATTTTTGAGTGCTGTCGATCCAAAATATGCGGTCATTTCCGTCGGGGCTTACAATTCCTACGGAATGCCCGATCAATCCGTCATCGATCGCTTGCAGCAAAAAGGAATTTCTGTCTATCGCACCGACACCCAAGGTGCTATTACGTTTACAACGGATGGGCACAAATTAGAGACAAGGACATTTGTAAAATGAAAAATATTTATTTCAAATCGAAATCATCAAAAAGAGGGGAAGATTTTAAAAGGATTTTGAAGTGTGGGAATGTAGTCATTGAACGGATTGTTTCTAGTAAGGTCGATCCCAAAAAAGTTTATGTCCAAAAACAAGACGAGTGGGTTCTGGTTTTGAAAGGAAGAGCAAGTCTCAATCTGCTAGGAAAAGTCTTTAAATTGGGAAAAGGGGATTTCATCTTTATTCCTGCCAAAAAGAGACATCGGGTTTTGAAAGTCCAAAAAGGAACCACTTGGCTCGCGATTCATATTTATTAACCTAACCCCCGCTGCTTAGATTTTCCCAGGAGACGTAACGCCAGCCGAAGGGGCCTTTTTCGATGGTAACACGGACTTTGTGGACATCCGAGCCTTCCAAGGTCACAAAGGCTTGGACAGAAATGAGTTGTTTGTGAATTTCATCGACGCTTAAAATTTCAACATTCGTCACTTTTTTGTTTCCAAAAGGGCTTGCTTCATACTTTTTGCCATATTTGTTGAAGTGCTTGCGAATGATCGATGTAGATTTGGAGGTGGAAGGGAGTCTGCCGGCACAAGCAACCATGACGACCATGAGGCACAGACTGACAATGTGTAGACGAGTGATTTTCATTAAAATTCTAAATCCTAATATCTAAATTCTAAACAAATTCCAAATTCCAATGTTCAAAACAAATTTTTTAGGATTTCGAATTTAGAGTTTAGGATTTGTCGTTGCATTAGCGGGTTTCTAACACGACTTCGGTGGGAGCGCTAGGAATTTTTAAAATTTGGCCCTGTTTGATTTGATGACTCAGCAATCCGTTGGCTGCTTTAAGAAGGGTGATCGGAATTTGATAGCGGTTGGCAATATTTTTGAGGGATTCTCCTTTGCCAACCATATGCCACTTAGCACTTCTTTCTTCAGCTTGGATCGTATTCAGGGCCGTTAGAAAGGCGACCTTTTGCTGATGGGGAACTCTAACAATATAACCCCGGGGCACAACGGTTTGGCTTAGAAAACTTCGTTCATTATAAGCCGGATTTAAATCCTTCAAGACATTCACATCGGTTCCCGTTGTGTCAGCCAATTTGGGAAGCGAAGTGTTGTATGGAAGAATGATTTCATCGAAAGGAATCGGCTCTTGCATTTCCAAATTTCCAAAATAGCCTCGATAATGATCGGCCACTTCTAATGCCGCCAAAAATTCAGGATAAAAATTTCGCGAGGCGAATTGATAGCCCGAATCTTCAAAGCGATGAATAATGGTGCCAATGTCACGCGTTCCAAGCCGCTGCATTGCTTTCACCATCCTTAAAATGCCAGTGTTATAGCCGTTGACTGCCAATGGCCAACTCCCCACATGACTATAATTTTTGAGAAGGAGTCTTGCCGCAGCCTGAGCCGCAATCAATGGATCGCGTCGCTCGTCGACATATTCATTCATCGTCATATAGCCGCGCGCTGTTCCTGGCATAAACTGCCAAGGCCCACCCGCCGCTACTTTGGAGATGGCGTTCAGTGTGAACATCGACTCTACAAAAACCAATCTTGTCATCTCCTTTGGGACTCCCTCGCGAATAAAAATCTCTTCCATGAGTGGCATGTAACGCCCTGATCGAGTCAATCCCGCCATGAAGCGATCTCTTTGCCCCCATTGACTCCGCACTCTCTCCGCCGCTTTGCGAAATTTATTTGGATCGCTCGATTTTTCAAAAAATCGATAGACAATATGCTCACCCGCCGTTTTGGGACTTTCTCCATTATCAAAGCGAAGCAACATGGTTCTTAATTCTTGCTTTTTTCTCTCCTCCACCCCTTGTCTGATCGCCCGTTTTTCTTCTTTGCTTAAGGTTAAGTTTTCATCGAGTTTGGAAAAATCAAGAACGCCATAGACGATGTCTAGGTATCGATTGTCATGAAGAACACTTCTGTTGAAATCATAACGGGCATAAACATTGCGCCAAAATTCAAAGGGGGCTCTTAAAGATTCGGTGACCACAAAACCGTGTCCATAGCGTCTTGAAAGCGCTTCTTCCAAAGGCTCATAGATTCTTAAAGGATATTGGTTGGCAACTTCAGGGGGGACTGCCTTCACGGGACGTGCTTTTTTGGAAACTCTTTTTGATTTTGAGATTTTTGAGCGATGAGTTTTGCTTCCTGCATAATAAATTTCTTCTCCTGCATTATCATCAAAATCCTCCATCATCATCGAGTTCATTTCTTCGTCGGCGTTGGACTCTTCGTTCGTCGGAAAAGCCATGGCCGCAGGAAGTTTTTCTGGCCCTTGTGGTAGCGGAGACAACTGGTTGATGACATCCGTAAGAGTAGGAGAGGCGTTCACAGAAATAGTTGTGACCGGTAGTGTTCCCTGTGATCGTTTCAGTTGTGTTGGGAGATAAACCGAAAAGAGGCAGAAAAAACCTAGTGTGATACATCCTACCAAAAATGTGGTAACAATCGATTTTTCCATCCCTACCTGTCTATTTTTAATCCCAACCATTGGAGCACCAAGTTATCTTGTAGTCGATGCATCTCCCAGAGGCTTTTTCTTGTATTGTTCATCAAGATGGCGAAGACAACGACTTCACCGTTTGCCGAGGGGATATAACCTGCCAAACTGCTGATACCGTTTAAACTACCCGTTTTGGCCCTTAAAACCCCTTCTAATGCCTTTGGGACATTTCTAGATTTCATTGTACCATCAACACCAGCCACACTCAAGGAATCGATGAACTCATTGCGGATAGCGGGGTCTTTCAAACCTGCTCTTAGCACCGAAACAAGCTGCTCCGCGGTGGTTCGGTTGTTGTAGGAGAGTCCGGAGCCGTTTTCCAGGTAGAGATTAGCAGTATCAATTCCACTTTTGGCCAGACAATCTCTGAGGACTGCGATTCCCTTTTGGGTTGTGCCGGGTGGGCCAAACTTTTGTGCCCCCAAATATTTTGTCAGTTGTTCCGCAATAAAATTGTTACTAAATTTATTCATGTCGGCCACAATAGCATTCAACGGTTTTGAGCCCCACTTCCAGAGGAGGGTTTGTGTTGTCACAGTTCCTGTTTTGACGGAGCCGTTAAATTCAATGCCGCTTTGTTTCATCATGGCGGCTAACGCATTGCCAAAAAATTCGGATGGGTTGCTGATACTTCGATAAAGAGAAAAGGCTGCAACATTTGGTTTGAGTTGCCCCGAAACAACAATGGCCTCTCCATCCTTAAGAGGGTTTGCATTAATGCGAATTAAAGTTCTTCGTCCTCCCACCCGGATTCTGCTCTCCAATTTAAGAAACTCCATTTCGGGCAAAAGTTTGACATAGACTCTTGAGCGATCACTTTGGATTTGAACCTCTGCAGAATTAAAATTGAGCGGGGTTGCTGAGGTTGGGGCATTGTAAGCCCTTTCGTTGTTTTCTTGTCTGCCGGGATAGCCTTGGGAATCAAAATAGGAGCCATCGATATAAATATCACCCGCAATTTTTTTTAAGCCGGTTTGTTTTAGCCAATCCACCACTGCAAAAAGGCTTTCGTTGACCATCGAGGGATCGCCAAAACCTTTCACCCAAAGATTTTGCAGTTGGCCGTTTTGAAGAGGCTGGTCGCCAAAAAATTGTGTTTCAAAGCGATGTTTGGGCCCCAGTTCTTTCATCGCGCAATAAGAAGTAATTAGTTTGACATTGGAAGCAGGGTTGAGGGGAACTCGCTCGTTTTGTGCGACGATAGGCTCCCCATTTTTTGCCCAGACGGCATAGTAAGAGGACGATGGATCAGGAACTATGGACTGTGGACCTTTAGATTTGGCATGCGTTGAATAAATAAAGATGAAAAAAGTCAGAACAACTGTTAGGATGGGACGAACCATCTGACCCTTATGCAAAAAGTTCCGTCGGATTTCAAGCTCGATTCCAAAAAATCTCCTGTGGGATGGGTTTTTTCGACTTATTTTGCCGAGGGTTTCCCCTATATGGTGACGAAGGTCCTCTCTTTTGTCTTTTTTACCGATGCGGGTGTGCGAGAGGCTTGGCTTGGTTTTTTAAACTTCTTAGGGATTCCCTGGAATTTGAAGTTTCTTTGGGCACCTTTTGTCGATTTGTTCAGCACGAAGCGAAGCTGGATGCTCAAAGTCCAGTTTTTGCTCTCCTTGTTTATGTTGGCCGTCGCCATTCTGGCCGGTTTTTACGAGCGCAACTCATCTAATAACATTCTTGGCGTGATTGCCTTTGTCTTTTCGGCGATGGCTTTTCTGGGAGCGACCAACGACATCACCATTGATGGCTATTACATGGAAGGAATTACCGATAAGCAGGAACAAGCTGCTTATTCGGGCCTGCGTGTCACGGCTTATCGTGTTGCAGTTATCTATTCCCGCGTCTTGTTAGTGGGGCTCGCCGGGGTGATGAATTGGCTCTGGGGTTTTGGGGTTGGTGCCCTCACCATGTTTGCCATTTATCTATTTCACCGATTTTTTCTCCCTCATGTTGAGACCTCAAGGCCTCAAGGAAAGATGGTCACCCGTTTTGGGGAAGCCTTTCGCTCCTATCTCAGTCAAGAAAAAATTATTTTGGTTTTGCTTTTTGTCATTACTTATAAATTGGGTGACGAAGTTTTGTTCGCCATGAACACACCCTTTTTGATGCGCGAGCTTTTGGTGACCAAAACACAACTCTCATGGCTGGCCGGTTTTGTTGGGGCGGCATCCACCGTTGTTGGCTCTTTGCTGGCTGCCTGGTGGATTAAGAAAACGTCTCTTAAAAAAGCGATTTGGCCACTGACTCTTTTGATGAATGTAAACATTTGGGCTTATGTTGCGCTGGCTCATTTCAAGCCACTGGCCACCACCACCACCGGTATCACCATTATCGCGGTGGTCCATGGCTATGAACAGTGGGCGGCAGGTCTTGGCGGAACGGTTTTGATGATTTATCTCATGCGCCTTTGCAAAATGGAATTCAAGGCTGCTCACTATGCCTTTGGTTCCGCCATCATGTCTTTAGGCTCCACTTTTGTGGGTGGGTTTGGTGGAATTTTGGTGGAGGCCTTTGGTTACACGAATCTTTTTATCTTAAGTTTTTTGGCTTCGATTCCCTCCATGATCCTTCTTTTTTGGATTCCCCTGCATGAAGAAAACTGATTTGTGAACTGGCTACCTGGCGTAGAGGGTGACGAAAGTACGCGGTTCTTTTTTGGGTCGTCCCAAAAAGCCCGCTCGTCTCTCAGCAATTTTAGAATGCTATCCCGGCTGAGAAAATTGCCTCCGAGACGCCTTTCGTCACCCTCTCCGCCACGCCAGTTCACAACTCGTAAAAATTGGATATCTTTTTTTATTGACTTTGGGTTATCCGTTGTTAGGTTTTGAATGTGAAGAAGAAGATGCCTGTTGAAAATTCCATCAAGCAATTAGATCGCTTAATGAAAAGATTTGGCAAGGGATTTAGTATCACACTCAAAGAGCTCCTTAAATCTAGAAAAAAGAAATAGCCTTCCATGATTCTTCTTTTTTTGGATTCCTGGATGAAGAAGCTAGTTGACTTATACGATCATGTGTCGTATGCTCTATCGTATGAAAGTGACCGCATTGATTCCAGACAACATTGTTCAAGAAGTGAATCGCAATGCATCTGGTAAAAATCTGACAGAATCTTTGGTGATCGCCCTGAAAGAATGGCTTTCCCTTAAAAAGATTTCTCGGCTCAATAAAAAGGTTGCTCGCAAACCTATAGAGTTTCGTGAATCTTTTTCCGCCTCCCAAGTTCGTTCCCTCAATAGAAAAAAATGATTCTTGTGGATACATCGGTTTGGATTGAATTTTTTAAAGCCAAAATTCCTATCTTTCCTTTACTCAGTGCGGAAATAGAACATCAGAACATTTTTGCTACAGAATGTATTTTTGGGGAGCTTTTACAAGGTGCTAAGGATCAACGGGAAAGGCACATTATACAGTCTTATTGGAAGAATCTTCCTAAGAGAGAGGAAACAGGTTTATGGATTGAAGCGGGTTCAGTATCTTCTCAAGAAAAGTATCTCTCGAAAGGGATCGGTTTAATTGACGCCTTCCTCATCGCTTTTACTAAAAAGCACAGGTTGAAAATTTGGACCCTTGACAAAAAGTTGCGTGCAGTTTTGATTGCGCCTGAAATTTTTACTCCTAGGTGAAATGCTAACCAGAGAACTACAAAAAAATATTGGGCAATTTTTTATGATGGGGTTTGAGGGAATCACTCCATCGCAAGAAACCATCTGGCTCATGCAAAAGCGAAATGTCGGTGGCATCATCTTGTTTCGCTCCAACTGTTCCAGTGTGAAGCAGACTCATGAGTTGATTGAACAGTTGAAAAAAAATGCGACCGATTTGCCTTTGTGTATTGCGATTGATCATGAAGGGGGGAGGGTCAACCGCCTTCCCAAACCCTTCACCCATTTTCCGCCGATGGCCTTTTTGGGGAAACTCTATGAGCGAATGCCTTCTTCGCAGTTGGGCTTGGAGGTGGGTCAGGCGATGGGTAGGGAATTATCAGCGCTGGGTGTGCATCTCAATTTTGCACCTGTTTTGGATGTCGACACAAATCCTGTGAATCCTGTGATTGGCGATCGTTCTTTTAGTAACAAGCCAGAAATTGTCTCAAAGGTTGGCTGCCAATTGATTCAGGGAATGCAAATAATGGGAGTGGCGGCCTGCGGCAAACATTTTCCAGGTCATGGTGACACCGATGAAGATTCTCACGAAGTGCTCCCCAGATTGGCGCACAATATGAAACGTCTCGAGTCTTTGGAATTGCTCCCTTTTGAAGCGGCGATTCAGGAAAATGTGGCAACGATCATGACTGCACACGTTGTGTATGATGGGATTGACAAAAATACCCCCGCTACTTTTTCTGTCAAAATTTTGCGAGACATTTTGAGAGATGAATTGAAATTTGAAGGTCTGATTGTCTCGGATGATCTCTCCATGGGTGCGATCGCAAAGCATGGTTCATTGGAAGAGGCTTGTGAAAAGGCATTCATTGCAGGGTGTGATTTGTTGATTACAGGAAAAGATCCGAAAAAAATTGCGCTTGCCCTGGATCATTTTGCGAGGGCGATTGAGGAAGAAAGAATTCCAACGCAGCGTGTGGAGCAAGCTTTGGAGAGGATGACCGTTTTCAAAAAGCACTTTTGCAGACCAAGGCGTGAGGATTTAAGACCCAAGCTGAGTCTGATCGGTTCAAAAGGGCATCAGGAATTACTCAATAAAATCAATCAGATGGCCTAAAAAGAATTTCTTGAAAATAAGCTAAATTTGGCAAAAGATTTGCAATGACTACATGTGCCGATGTGCTGAAGTACGTATGTGCTGATGATAAAATACGGTTTAAGTATTTGTATTTATTATGTTTTTTACTATCGTACCAGCGTACTATCGTACTAACGTACTGTAGTCAGGAGTCTCCATGGTTGAGCGTTATAAAAAAGTTGATACAGACGGAGCGGAGAAATTACACCGCGTGAATGAAGGAGTCCGTTCTGAAGGGACTCGCAACGATCATCTGCGAGATGCCAAAACCTATATTCGCAAGGCGCATGAAGTTGCTCAAAAAGGTGAAGTGAAGAGGGGTGGGCCCGGTCAGCCGCTCGGGTCCGTCTCCCCAAAAAGGGGCCCCTCGGACACCGTCGCGGCTGCCACCCACCCCTCTTCGAGCGCGCCAAAAGCTGATGCGTCTCAACCTGTACAAAATCCTCCAAAAGTTTCACAAGTCGCTCACAAAGTGAACGTCAACACTGTGCCAAACAATCCAATTGTTAATTCTCCTCAAGCGGCGGCTACTTCTCAATTTATTCACAATGCCCCCAAACCCCAGTTAGCCAATTTGCTGATCAGAGGTTCTTCCACGCCGCCGACTCCACCGAAAAATATGGCCGAAGCAACAAAGCCTACCGATCAGCCGAAGACTATAGAGAGACCTGTTGGGGCCAAAGTTGTGGTGGGGCCTCAAACGATTCCCCAGGGTTCTCAAACAGCCGATGCCACAAGAAAAGAGACTTCCGATTCGGGTGAGAAAAAAGGAAAAGAAAAAACGGATGGGAAAAAGGAGACAAAAGGAAGTAGTGGCGCTCTTGCAGCGCACGGGGCAAAGGGAGCAACGAATGAAGAATTAGGAGCAGCTTTCGGCGGAGCAGCTGATGATCCTGAAACGCAAGTGGCTCAAAAAGCTGGCCGGATTTTTTTTACAGAAGATAAAAGTGCACCGGTTTTGGTTAGACGGGAGCTTTTAGTGAGAGATATCTGGCAGTTGCAAAATATGTCGGAAGAGGATTTTACAAAGTTTTCAGAATGGGCTCATGCCCAAAATAGTCCTGAGTTAGAAAGACTATTGACATTGGGCAGGTCTGCGAGAAAAAATGTTTATGGAGGGCTGTGTTAAATGTTTGATGTCGGTCGCATAGGAATCGGTGGATTTAATTTTGGCCCCGTTTGGGAACTGGGGGCTGTTTTTAGTTTTGGTGCAACGTTTGTACCTCCTTTGCCGTTATTTCCAACGTTTCCTGCTTTCAATCGGCTTTCTTTAGGTAGCGGAATTTTTGGAAGTCCCGACTTTTTTGGTTTTGGAGGTAATTCTTATTCCAATGATTTGTTACGCGCAGGAAGCATTATTTCCGGTTGGGGCAATGCGATTACCGACACCGATCCCTTTCGATGGGGTTGGGGTGGCGCCGGTGTTTATAATTTAATGGACCCATTATCATGGCCCATGCCTCAACTCTGGTGGCCGTTTGGTTCTCAAGATACTTCCCAAGGAACCAACACCTCTTCGAGCGGCACGACACCCCACTCCAGTTCTGCTCCTTTCGCAACACTTTCTCCCGCTTATGTCGCTCCAACAGCAACAACAGATGAAAAGGCTTCCTCCGCTGGAAGTACGGAACCGGCCACATCATCAGGGGGATCCGGAAGTTCTACCATTGCTTATTTGGAAAATACTCCTGTTGGTACTTTTGATAAAGGTGGCTTGAAGGGGAATTTTTATAAAATCCGAAAAAATATTGGGAAAAGTTCCTTAAGCCTTGTTTTAGTCACAAGCGACAATAAAGTATTGGAGGCCAAAATAGATAGTGGGGGGGCACAGAAAGTCGTCACTCCCCACAAACATATCGGAAACTTCATGGATAATGGTCGGGATAAAAAAATTGTAAAAAAATAGAGACCCAAAAACCCTACTCGGTGGAGTAAAATCTCAAACCCATGTAATCATTGAGTTTTTCAATTGAAAAAAAAGTCAAAAAAGAAGCAACTTCGGCTTGGTTGCCTGCCGATAAGTATAATAGATAGGACTAAAGCTTTGAGAGGAAATCATGGTTGATAACGTCAAAAAAGACTGTCATGTTCTCAAGCCGTTGGGGGATTTAGACACACTCAGACCCGCTCCCTTCGACTCCCCAGAAAAATTGGATATATGTGAGAAAGAAGGCTATCCCGCCATCAACGATGAATATTTGCTGGGGGGAAGGCGCGCCCTTTTGGTGCCAGAGGAAAGCAAAAGAGAGGCAATCGAAGCAATCTTTGGAGAAAAGATCCGGGCGTTGCAAAAAAGGATTGAAGAGGCTGAAAAAAAGGCTGCGCGTCTTTCAGAGCAATTTTATCCCGCGGAAAAAGCCAAAGCAATCAGAGAAAAGGAAAATGCAGAGAAAGCATTAGAAAGCGTTCAGAAAGAGGCAAAGAAGACAAAAGACAACTGGGCTGAATATGACGTTGTTTGTTTCAATAAACCTGAAGAGGTTGCATTGGCTGAGTCTACAGACCCTGCCGACATAATAGAAGATGCCAGGCAACGTGGCAGTATCGAATGGATCAGAGATCTTATAAACCCGGACGGAGACGTTTTTACAAGACTCCAAAAAAGCAGCCTTCTCCACTACAAAAAGGGTGACAAACTTTGGATAAAAATGGGTAAGCGTGAAGCGGCGCATGAGATGGAGAATGAAGGAGACTACGAGTTATGTGGTTCCGACAATAAAGATCCACGGGGTGGCTCTATCGTCTATCGATATTGGAAGAACACCTATCTTGAGAGTGGGATGGAGGGAAAACCGGCTGCTCTTAAATCTCTTTCTCTATCGGACCCCTTAAAAGATGCAGAAAAAATGAAGTTGATTGTACTTCTTGGGAAGGATACTCAAAAATACGCCATTTCCCCGGACCAGGCAAAATTATTTTATATCAATTCCGTTGATATCGACGGTGCCAATGAGTTGAAGAAAAACATAGAACATGCCAAAGAGTTTTCCCCGGAACGTGCCAAAGAAATCAATGCCGCCATTGATGTTGTGTTGAAAAAAGCCAAGGAAGCCACAGACAAAATGAGTGAAACAGAAGCGAGAGCTGTGAGAGCGGAGGCGAGAGCGGACAGAGCCGATGCAAAGGCTGACCGCATGTTTTATTTTATTGTCGTGCAGGGTATTTTGACCCTTTTGATGTTGGGTAAACAGCTCGGCTGGAAAATTTCTTTTGAATCGGCTTTGGAAAAATTTGGGCGCGACCTTACAGACCTTGCCAGACAAGGTAAATTGGATCAAGTCATTGGCAGGGATAACGAACTTTTTCAATTGGGTTCTAACTTGCAAGCCGGCAAAAAAGCCAATGCCATGTTGCTTGGGCCACCTGGCGTTGGTAAAACAGCCATTGTCGAAAAATTAGCGCACTTTCTTGAGGGACTAGGAAAACTTGAATTGGCTGGCACCGTTGAGAAACTAAAAGATTTAGCTAAGGAAGCCAGTACACTCTCTGATCAGGAACTGAATGAAAGACTACTCAAAATTACAGAAGAGATGGCAAAACCATTAGGTAAAGGAAATGCTTATGTGAAAGAGTTAAGAAAATTATCCCAAGAAGCGCCAAGTCTGGGCAAAGATGCCTTCGAACAAAGGGTAACCACTTTAGCTGGCAAATTGCAGGAAACGATAGAGGCTTTCAAAGATAATAAACTTGTTGAAATCAATGTCAATAAAGCGATAGCAGGTACGAAATATCGAGGAGAATTTGAGGCCAATGTCAACAGTGTTATTGATGAGGTGCAAAATAGAAATGCCAACTTTTTACACAGATTTTTTCTCAAAGCCGTTCGTACCATTCTTCCCAAAAGTGTCCGCAATGCTCTGGATTCAAAACTGACAGAATGGGAAAAGGGTATCGAGCCCGAACCTGTAAATGGTGGTGCGACCGGAACAGAGGCTACACTCCCAAAAACGGGGATCTTAAAAAGATTAACCTTAAGACTATTCAGACCAGAAGGTCCTAGAACCATTGGCTTTATCGATGAGATCGATAAAGGTTTGAAAGCGGGCGGAGGTACGGAGGGTGGGACAAGTCTAGAAGATATATTGAGACCGATCTTGTCTCGTAGAGGATTCAGTTTGATCGGTGCGACACTATGGGATCGATATGCAAAGCATATTCAACCCACTGACTTAGCAAGACGATTTAGAACTCCCATTGATGTGCAGGAACCTTCTTTGGCTGAGACAGTGGAGATTCTTAGAGGAGTTCGAGTCGATTTAGAACACGAGCAAAAAGTCAAAATTTCCGATGATGCAATCAAAGAATCGGTACGGCTTTCTGAATTCAGAGAGGGGAATAATCCTGACAAAGCTTATACTATTTTGGAAGATGCTGCGTTGGATAAGAAGCGGGATTTGACAAGTACCAATAATAACATCGACCAAGAAGCTGTCTCAAAAAGCTTTAAAATGCGACAACAGGCTGTCATTGAAAGGGCCTTGGAAAAAGCAGCGGGAGTGAATGAAAAAATTATAAGGAGCCCAGAGGAAATTGAGGTGCTACAGAGAGCAAGTGTTTACCAAGCATTGAAAGAAAATATCGCCAATTTTAACGACTTAGATCAGGCAAAAAGACTAGGAATGGTTGAGAAGATTGTAGCCACTTGGAATGCCCAATCAAGGGAGTTTAGGGGATCGTTTTCAAAGCCTGGCATGGACCCTGATATTGTTGCGGCAGAGTTTGTCGATGGTGTTGTCCAGAAAAAAGTTGGTGTTGATCCGGAAATACAGGTTAGATCACCGCAGGAGATTGCAGCGCTGAGAGCGTCAAGGCCAACTGTTTCTGGTAGCGCTGTTGTTGCCAGTGGCAGTGGACCGACTGGACCCAAAGGTGGAAGTGGACCAGAAAATCCTCCAGGCGGAACTCCTCCGACATCGCCCCCTGCAGGTGGTACTGCAGCGGGTGGGGGTACTGGTGGCACTCCTGGAACTGGTGGCCCAACAGATCCCAATGCAGCTCCACGAGTCGCTTTGGAAGAAGCAGGGCCACGATATCCTAACATTACAGTCAAACGAACAGTTGTTATTAACCCCGTTGCACCCAGAGATCCTACTTTATTAAATATTGTTAAGGGCCCTGTCGGATTTGTCCACGGGGCTGGGGTTTTTATAATTGCAGATGCGGCTGAAAAAGATGGGTTGATTACCCCTGGTCAAGCCCAAGCGATCAATCATTCCATGATTGGTGGAATGACTTTAGTAAATCCATACACACCGGCTCATCTTGCTTTAATCATTCCTCCCTTTGAATTGAGCAGAATGTTAACCTCAGGTTCTACCGATGCTATCAGCAGACAGCTCATTGCCAACGGTGTTGCAGATCCTTCCGGAGTTGCTGGTTGGATGCAGCAAGGAGAGATGGGTAACACGCTTGTTGGTTGGGCCGGAGGTGGTGCCGGAACCGCTGCATTTGTGAAGGCAACAGGTGGTGCTGCAGTTTGGAACAAAGCAGCCATCAAACTAACACAGGATGTGGGTGGTGTTTTGTGGAAGGCTGAAGAGGGTATTAGAAATGGTGTTCAAGCTGTTGGTAGCCGAGCACTTGCCGGCGGTGGAGCTGCGGCGGGTCGTACCTTGCTTGCCCGTGCTGCTGGTCTTCTCTCACTTTTGACAATGTCGGGTTGTGATGATCCGTCATCTTATAAGTTGCAGATTGATGAGTGGCAGCATGATAATGAAGAGATTGAAAACTGGGTTTCTTGGGCCAAACAGCAATTTGATATTCCGTGGGAAAATATTGGAATAACCTATCTTCATGACAAGCGCCACGATGACAGTGGCCGAACGGTACTTGAATATTATATTGACCAAGTTCCTGACAAAAGAGCCAAAGCCTTTCTCACTCGCTTCTTGCCTTTTGCTGATGCGCAAATCGGGAATGTGTTTAATACAGATGATGTGAGGGCCTTGAGAGCCACACTCGAAGCAAAATATCCTGAATTCAAAACCGGCCAACCGTTGCCAGAACCAAAACCAGAGACGCCTGGCAATCCAAAGTTAGTCGCTGATAATAGATAAAATCCCTCTCCACATTGGCATCCCTTTAACCAAAAGGTAGTCACTACCTTTCAGTAAATTCTCCCAAAAGGTAGCGACTACTTTATGGTAAGGACAAAAAAAGAGCCCTTCCAGACAATTCCGAAAGGGCCAGGCCCAATTTCTCTTCCAATTTCTCTTATTGAGCGCTCAGCCTATTTCCAATATAATCAAGTTATATGAATAAGAGCCTTGTCGCTCAATGGCTGGAGCGTGTCGATTATGATCTGAGTGCGGCCCGATCCATGCTCAAAAGCAAACATCTTTTGTATGTGGCGTTTTTGTGCCAGCAGGCTGTTGAAAAAGTTTTGAAAGCAATGTGGTGTGCACGTTGTGACGATTCTCCGCCCTACACTCACAATCTGGGGGTTCTCGTGGAATCTTTGAAGCTTTCATTGTCAGATGAACAACTGGATTTTTTGGAGCTTTTAAACCGTTTTTACATCGTTGGGCGATACCCAACTTTTAAGCAGAAACTCGCTTCTTCACTCCAAGAAAAGAATACAACAGACTTGCTGAAACAAACGGAGGAATTTATTTTATGGTGCAGGCAATCTATCCCAATGTAGAGAAAGTTGTTCACGCTTTTGTCGAGAAACTCAAAGAGCATATTCATGTTGAGAAGGTGATTTTATTTGGATCTTATGCGAGGGGAACACCAAGACCTTGGAGTGATATCGATCTTGCAGTTATTTCTCCTGATTTTCACGGCGGTACCATTGAAGATCATATTTTACTTGGAAGAATTGCCCGCACAATAACCCCTCAAATCGAAGCACTTCCTTATCTTCCCGAAGATTTTCGGGATGCCGAACCCAGTAGTTTTGAAGCGACAATCTTGAAAGACGGCAAAGTGTTTTAAAGGCAAAAAAAGAGCCCTTCCAGACAATTCCGAAAGGGCCCAAAAGGGGGGGTTAAATTGAGCCTTACGGCTCCATTATAGTTTTCGGCACCCCGTATACCCAAAGTTGCTTCCCTTGATAATTTTTTCAAATATGCCAAAAGGTAGCGGCTACCTATTGGTTAAATTTACCAAAAGGTAGTGACTACCTTATAGAGGGGTTATATGGCTTTAAATGGCTATTTTGAAAGGGTTGCTGAGGCGGCCTCCTTTTTGCGAAAAGAGGGGTGCGGTAAACCCCAATTGGTTTTGGTCTTGAGCGGGGGCTTAAACTTCCCCGTCGAAGCCTTTAAAGAGTGCGTTATTGTTAAAGGGGAACAAATTCCCAACTTTCCTTTGGCAAAGGCTGAGGGGCACTCTGGCGTCTTAATTTTCGGCAAGTGGAACAATTTTCCCCTCGTCGTTTTGAAAGGCCGTTATCATTATTATGAAGGTCACTCACCACAAGACGTTGTCTTTCCCTATTTTGTTTTGAGTGAATTGGGAGCGAAATTTTTGGTGACGACGAACGCGGTTGGAGGAATTCGAACCGACTTAAAGCCTGGCGACATGCTGATAATTGAAGATCATATTAATATGATGGGGACATCCCCGTTAATCGGACTAACCGTTCAAACCTCCAAAGACCAATTCCCAAGCATGCAGAAGGCCTATGATCCGGAGTTGATCGCACTCGCTGAAAAAATTGCAAAGAACCAAAAGTTGAAATTAAAAAAAGGAGTTTTTGCGGGAGTTCCTGGGCCCAATTATGAAACGCCAGCGGAGATCAGAGCGTTTCGAAAACTAGGGGTCGATTGTGTGGGGATGTCGACTGTTTTGGAGGTGATCGCCTCCAGATATTTAAAGATGCGAGTTCTTACTTTGAGTATCATTGCCAATGTTGCTGCCGATCGTCACAAAGGGGAGATGAAGCACGCCGAAGTATTGCAAGCCATGAAGACCGCCGAAAAAAAGGTCGGAAAATTGCTTCAAGGAGTTGTAAACGCCATTGCAACACAAAAGGTACCTGGTACCTTTGGAAAGGTACCAGGTACCTTTTGAAGCTAGGTACAAGAAACTCTCCTTTAGCTTTAGCCCAGACTCAGCTTGTTGTTTCTGCACTAAAAGCCAAATTTCCGGTAATCGAAATCGAAACAATCACCATTCAGACCTCAGGCGATCGTTTTCAGGGTGAAAGAATTGCGGATGCCGGCGGCAAGGCTCTTTTTGTCAAAGAGATCGAAGAAGCTCTTTTAAAAAATGAAATTGATTTTGCCGTTCACAGTTTGAAAGATTTGCCAGGTTTTTTACCAGACGATTTGACTCTTTGTTGTTATCCTAAGCGTGAAGATCCCAGAGACTGTTTTTTATCCAAAAAATTTAGCTCCTTCGAGGAGCTGCCTAAAGCTGCGAAGGTCGGTACAACCAGTCCAAGACGCAAAGCCCAACTTTTGAAACTACGACCTGATTTAAAAATTGAGCCGATTCGTGGGAATGTCGAGACTCGTTTGAAAAAGTTAGAGACTGAAAATTTCGACGCTATTATTTTGGCAGCAGCAGGATTAAGAAGATTGGGGAGGGAAAATGTTGTTACGCAATATTTTGAACCGGACGTTTTGATTCCAGCAGTAGGTCAGGGGGTTTTAGGAATTGAGATCAGAAAAGTGGATGAAAGATTAAAGGCTTTTTTGTCATCGGCTCTGAATGATGAAACAACCGCACTCACAGCAAGAGCGGAGCGAGCTTTTTTAGCAGCGTGTGGTGGTGATTGCTACACCCCACTTGCCGGTTATGCCTGGATTGAAAACGAGGCGCTGTATATGATGGCAGGCCTAGGTAACACAGAGGGAACAAAGTTTGTTCGCTCGCAACGCTCCAGCAAGCTCGACCAACCTGAAAAATTAGGCGAAACTTTAGCAAAGGAAGTTTTAAATGCGCTTACTTCTCACAAGACCTCTTGAGCAGAGTCAATCACTCAAAGCAAAATTGGAAGCGGCGGGGCATGAGGTCGAATGCCTTCCACTCATTGAAATTTTGCCTCCTTCCGACGGTGGTGCCGCACTAAAAAAAGCCCTTTCAGAAATTTCAAAATATCAGTGGCTTGTTTTTACGAGTGGCAATGCCGTGGAAGCGGTTGCGCAATATTTAAAAAAACTGCCGGCTCAGCTCAAAATATTAGCGATCGGTTCAGCAACCTCGCAAGCAATAGGAGATTTGGGTTGGAAAGTGGAAGGGCTCTTGGGCTCTTTTAATCTTAGCAAATTAAAAGGCCAAAAAGTCTTGTATCCCCGCTCAAGCATTGGTTTGGAAAAATGGGTCACAAAATTGCAAAACGCAGGCGCTGCAGTGAATGTTGTTGAAGCCTATCAAACTCATCCATCAAAAGTTTCCGCTTCGAAATTGCATTCTATAATTAAAAAAGGTGTCGATGGCATTTTGTTTTTCAGCCCCTCCGCCGTACATCATTTCAACTCAATTATAAGTGACAGTAAGGTAGCGTCTACCTTACTGTTCATTCCTTTTGGGCCGACGACGGCAAAGGCGTTGGAAGAGCACGGCCTTAAACCGACTTTTATGTTTCAGGAATTATTTTGACGGTTCCTTTTCCTTCTATTTCAACACTTCCCAAAGGTGGGTCGGGGACAAGATAGCGATCAATTGTGAAATTGAGTGTGGTGGTGTCGCGATGCAGGCGGTCAACGGGTAGCTGCAAATCTCTGAAAGAAGGGGCTGTCCGCTTGAGGGCGCCCGAGACCCATCTTTCAGGGTTGCCCTTTGTATTAAATTTGGAACCGGGTGCATCCACAAATTTACAATTCGACTCCCAATTTTCTAAAATGGTATCCTCCATTTTGATATCAACTCTCACTTTTGATTCATCAACTTGGTTATAAATCATTTCAAAAGGAAATTCGCCGACGTTGATTTTGAGTTGGCATTCACCGGTTGGCCACTTCGCCAAAAACCCTTTGATGTCTGCTGTAATTTGGCCTTTGCCTTTCACAATGTCGACTTTGTTGCGCACCATTCCATCCAAATGAACTTTATAATTCACAAGAAAAGTATCGGGAGATTCGGCGAAGACATAATTAAGGTTGATACTGCCATCCACCTCGATTTTGAAGGGGGCTTCCAAATCGCCCTTCGTTGCTTGTGGTGCTTGGGAAGTTTCATCGCCTCGTTTGGTAATTTCTTTGAGGATGTCGTCTTCGCTCACCTGTGCAAAGGCCGGCATTGCGCTAAAAGCCAATAAAATCATAGCTAAGAGAGAATGACTCCGTTTCATAATCAGGCATTTATATTAATATCCAAGAACCCAAAAAGTCCATTGATTTTCTAAGGTTTTTTTGGTTTAAGGCTCCCGCGATGATACCCCGATATTCAAGAGAAGAAATGGCCTCCATTTGGACCGACCTGTCTAAGTGGAAGATATGGCTTGATATTGAATTGTCTGTCTGTGAAGCTTGGGGGCGAGAAGGAAAAATTCCCAGAGAGGCCCTTCAAAAAATCAAGTCGAAGGCAAAAATCCATCCAAAACGAATTGAAACAATTGAAAATGAGGTCAAACACGATGTGATCGCCTTCGTGAGTGCGGTGGGAGAAACGATTGGAGAAGAATCGCGTTATGTTCATTTGGGGCTAACTTCTTCGGATGTTTTGGATACCGCTTTGGCTTGCCAATTAGTAAAGTCTACCAATATCTTATTGGACGATATTAAAGGGTTACTTAAGGTCCTTAAAACCCTCGCTTTGCGCTTTGAAAAGACCCCCATGATGGGAAGAACCCATGGGATGTTTGCTGAGCCGATTACTTTTGGGCTTAAAGTGGCAACCTGGTTTGCTGAAATACAACGTCAACTCGAGCGATTGGAAAAAGCCAAAGAAACCATTGCTGTTGGAAAACTCTCCGGCGCGGTGGGGACTTATGTTCATGTGCCACCCCATGTTGAAAAGTTTGTGTTGGATCGTTTGGGGCTTAGGCCAGAAACGGCACCAACACAGGTTGTTTCCAGAGATCGTCATGCCTTTTATTTTGGAGTATTGGCCGGCGTGGCCTCTTCACTTGAAAAAATCGCTGTCGAAATTAGACATTTATCGAGAAGTGAAATTCAAGAACTCTCTGAACCGTTTGACAAAGGACAAAAAGGTTCCTCCGCGATGCCCCACAAACGCAATCCCATTTTGACAGAAAACTTGACCGGTCTTGCAAGACTCGTGCGGGCTTATGCTCAAGCGGCACTCGAAAATGTGGCCCTTTGGCATGAGCGGGACATTTCTCACTCGAGTGTGGAGCGTGTGATCGCGCCGGATGCCACCATTGTTCTCGATTTTATGATTCATCGTTTGATGGAGGTGTTGAAAAATATCCAAGTCTTCCCAAAACAGATGAAGAAGAATCTGGAGGCCAGCCGTGGGGTTGTCTTTTCCCAAGAGCTTTTGTTGGCCCTTGTGCAAGCAGGCCTAAGTCGGGAAAAGGCCTACAAAATTGTGCAGACCCATGCGATGCGGGCGATGCAAAACGGAGAAGATTTTTATTCGCGCGTTTCTAAAGATCCCGCAGTCAAAAAACATCTCGATCCTAAAAAGTTGAAAAGCATCTTTAGCTGGCAAAATAAATTGAAAAATGTCGATTTGGTGGTGAAAAGAACCCTCGGAGGGAAAATATGAAAGCCTCAGAAAAAATCTACGAAGGGAAGGCCAAGATTTTGTATCGAACTGAGGATCCTAATTTGCTGATTCAATATTTCAAAGATGACGCCACCGCTTTCAATGCTCAGAAGAAAGGGACGATTCAAAATAAGGGGGTTGTGAATTGTGCCGTCTCCTCTGTGATTTTCGAATTTTTGGAAACAAAGGGAATCAAAACCCATTTTGTGAAAAAATTGGATGATCGTCAGATGCTCATCAAAAAAGTAGAAATTATTCCGCTTGAAGTGGTCATTAGAAATTATGTTGCCGGTTCTTTGGCCAAGAGGACTGGAAAGCCAGAGGGGGAAAAGCTCCCCGAGACATTGGTGGAGTGGTATTACAAGGATGATGCCTTGGGAGATCCGATGGTCACCAAAGATCATATCCGCATTTTCAAATTGGCAACAAACGATGAAATTGCAAAAGTGGAAACGTTGGCAAAGAAGGTCAACGATTTGTTGGTTCCTTATTTTGAGCAGCGCGAAATTTTACTGGTCGATTACAAACTGGAGTTTGGCCGTCATCCTGAAGGAATTTTATTAGCGGATGAAATCACTCCGGATGGTTGCAGACTCTGGGATGCCAAGACCCGCGAAAAAATGGACAAAGACCGTTTCCGTTTTGATTTGGGCAAAGTCGAAGAGGGCTACAAACAAATCTATGAAAGGGTGGTAGGATGAAGGGTAATAACTGCTTCCACACTGGCTACCTGGCGCTGAGGATGCTGAAAGTACGCGATATTTTTTTGGGACAACCCAAAAAATTCGCTCGGCTCTCGGCAATTTTGGCATTATATCCCGGCTGTGAAAATTGCCTCCGAGACGACTTTCATCACCCTCATCGCCACGCCAGTGCGGAAACGAGCTTATTATGAAAGCTAAAATATACATAACATTGAAAAATGGAGTTCATGATCCGCAAGGAGAAGCTGTTCTTGGCACCTTGAAACATCTAGGATTTGAAGGAGTGCAGGGGGTCCGTGTGGGAAAATATATTGAACTCAACTTAAATGGTGTATCGAAAGAACAAACTCAGACTCAAGTGAGGTCAATGTGCGAGAAATTATTGGCCAATACTGTGATTGAATCGTATTCGTTTGAAATAGTCGAACAATGAATGGGTGGCCCGGAGAACAGACCCGTTCATTGTTCAAGGATTATACCGATGAAATTTGGTATTATTCAGTTTTTAGGTTCCAATTGCGAAGCCGATACCTTTCATGTTGTCCACAATGTTTTAAAGCAAGAAGCCGTTTATCTCTGGCACGAAGAGACCGATCTTAAAAAAGTCGACTGTGTGATTTTGCCAGGCGGCTTTTCGCATGGCGATTATTTGCGTGCGGGGGCCATGGCAGCCCGTTCACCTATTATGCAATCGGTGGCTGCTTTTGCAGACCGCGGTGGCTTGGTTTTAGGTATTTGCAACGGCTTTCAGATTTTGTGCGAGGCAAAATTTTTGCCCGGAGTCTTGGTTCGCAACAAAAATCTGCAGTTTATTTCTGAGGATGTGGAGCTGGTGTTGGAACGGACAGATACACTGTTTACTTCATTATATAACGTCGGACAAAAAATTCGTCTGCCGATTGCCAATATGGAAGGTCACTATTATATTGATGACGCAGGGCTCACCTCACTCAAGAAAAACAATCAGATTGTCCTTCGCTACACCAACAACCCAAACGGTTCCATTGGCGATATTGCCGGCATTATCAATGAAAAGGGAAATGTGTTTGGCTTGATGCCACATCCTGAAAGAGCATCCGAAAAGATTTTGGGAAATAATGAGGGACGACTCATTTTTGAATCGATTATAAAATTATGTCGACGTTAACCGATCAGGAATATCAGCAGGTGGTTCAGGCGTTGGGAAGAAAACCCAATGAGGTGGAATTGGGGATTTTTTCTGTCATGTGGTCGGAGCACTGCTGCTATAAGAGTTCCAAGATTTATCTCAAACAATTTCCTACAAAAAGCTCTCGTGTTTTACAGGGACCGGGCGAGAATGCAGGAATCATCGATATTGGCGATGGATACGCCATTGCCTTCAAAATGGAATCACACAATCATCCGTCTTTTATAGAACCGTATCAGGGAGCCGCAACAGGGGTTGGTGGAATTTTGCGAGATATTTTTACGATGGGGGCACGCCCGATAGCCTCTCTCAATAGCTTGCGTTTTGGCGCAATGAATCACCCGCGTACTCCGTATCTTTTGCGTGGTGTTGTAGCGGGAATCGGTGGCTATGGAAACTGCATGGGGATTCCGACCGTGGGTGGTGAGACCACTTTTGATGAATGTTACAACGGCAACATTTTGGTGAATGCGTTTACACTTGGCGTTTTGAAAAAAGATAAAATTTTTCGTGGGATTGCAAAGGGGGTTGGCAATCCTGTCATTTTGGTTGGATCGAAGACGGGGCGGGATGGGATTCATGGTGCCACGATGGCCTCCGATGTTTTTGACAAAGAATCGGAATCAAAACGTCCAACGGTTCAAGTGGGTGACCCTTTCACAGAGAAAAAATTGATGGAGGCTTGCCTGGAGGCTTTTGAATTGGAGGGTGCCATTGTGGGGATTCAAGATATGGGGGCGGCCGGTTTTACCTGCTCTAGTTTTGAAATGTCGGCAAAGGGTGGGGTGGGAATGGAACTGATGCTGGATAAAATTCCTTTGCGGGAAACAGGAATGACTCCTTATGAAATTATGCTCTCCGAATCACAAGAGCGAATGCTTTTGATCGCACAAAAAGGGAGAGAAGAAGATTTAAGAAAAATTTTCGAAAAATGGGAGTTGGAGTTTGCGATTGTGGGGGAAGTGATCGCAGAAAAAAGAGTCAAAGGATACTTTCATGGAGAATTGGCGTTTGATTTGCCAGTAGAACCGGTTACCGATGCAGCACCGGTGTATGAGAGGCCCGTAGAAGTGCCAGGTACTAGGTTCCAGGTACCAAGTACTTCGAACCTCGAATCTCGAACCTCGGACAATTACAATGATATCCTTTTAAAACTTTTGTCCTCCCCCAACCTTTGCTCCAAAGAGTGGGTGTGGCGTCAATATGACAAGACAGTTGGAACGAATACACTGCTTGCCTCTGGGGCTGATGCAGCCGTGGTGCGAATTAAAGAAAATGGAAAAGCGATTGCGATGAGCGTCGATGGAAAAGCCAAGGATTGTTATTTGAATCCTTATCTGGGTGCTGTTGAAACGGTGGCCGAGGCCGCCCGCAATCTCGTTTGTGTTGGGGCAAAGCCGGTTGGTGTGAGCGATTGCCTCAATTTTGGAAATCCAGAAAACCCAGAAATAATGTGGGAGTTTAAAGAAGTTTGCCGTGGGCTTACTGATGCTTGCAAAAAATTTGAAACTCCTATCGTGGGCGGTAACGTCAGTTTTTATAATGAGACAGAGGGAAAAAACATTTACCCCACACCAATCGTTGCGATGGTCGGTTTGTTAGAAAAAGGTGTAACCCCCATGACACCTTGGTGGAAACAAAATGGAGATATCATTTATTTGATAGGAGAAAATAACGATCAGCCATTTGATTTCGAACAAGAACTCGCTGTCCAAGGCCTATGTCTAGAGGCCTTTCAGAAAGGCCTTTTGCAGTCTGCCCATGATGTAAGCGAAGGTGGCTTGGCCGTCACCCTTGCCGAATGTTGTTTCGGCAAAAACTCTCTGGGAGCAACAGTCGATGTGAATGATGGCTTGGCACCCGAGGCAATTTTATTTGGCGAAGCGCCGTCAAGAATTGTAGTTAGTTTGAAACCAGAAAACGAAAAGGAATTTGTTGCGTTAGTCAAAAATGGTGTTACTTCTCCAACGCTGATAGGAAAAGTTGGCGGCAATAAACTCAAAATTAATGATTGGGTTGATGAAAGCATCGATAAATTATGGAAAGGGTGGGTGACAGCGTTGGGATAATCCCCAACGCTGGCAGGACACACCCAAAATTTTTATGTGCGGAATAGTTGGCATATTTAATCACACTGAGGCTTCCAAGTTGGCCTATCTCTGCCTGTATGCCCTCCAGCACCGTGGCCAAGAGAGTACCGGCATGGTGACCAGTGATGGCCAAAAACTCCACACGTTTACATCGATGGGTTTGGTCAACGACTGTTTCCACGAAGAAGAACTAAAAAAATTAAAAGGGGATCATGCGATCGGTCATGTTCGTTATTCCACCAGTGGTACCAGTGAACTCAAAAATTGCCAACCTTTTGTGGTCAATTTTGCCGGAGGTTCTTTGGCGGTGGCTCACAATGGAAATCTCACGAATGCCTGCCAACTGCGCAAAAAATTAGAAAGCGAAGGGGCGATCTTTCAATCGACCATGGATACCGAAGTGATCATGCATCTCATCGCAAAGAGTAACAAAAAAGAACTTGTCGATAAAATTATTGATGCCTGTTCCCAAGTTTTAGGAGCTTACAGTTTGGTTTTTTTAGCAAAAGATCAGTTGATTGTGGTTCGTGATTCCAAAGGTTTTAGACCTTTGGTGATTGGAAAATTGGGTGGTTCCTATATTGTTGCTTCAGAAACTTGCGCCCTGGATTTGGTCGATGCGACCTTTCGTTGTGAAGTGGAGCCCGGTGAAGTCATGGTGATTGATAGTCACGGGATGCGTTCTTTGAAGCCTTTTCAACAAGCGGCAAAAAAAGCCCCCTGCATTTTCGAATATATTTATTTTGCAAGACCCGACAGTCATATTTTTGGAAGGGACGTTTATGAAATGCGAAAAGGTTTTGGAAGGCAACTTGCTAGAGAGCATCCGGTTGGTGCCGATTTAGTGATTCCGGTCCCCGATTCGGGTGTGCCGGCGGCGATTGGTTATGCAGAACAAACAGGGATTTCTTTCCAAATGGGGTTGATCAGAAATCATTATGTGGGAAGAACCTTTATTGAGCCGGAGCAATCGATCCGTCACTTTGGTGTGAAGATCAAACTCAATCCAGTTCGTGAGTTGCTTCAGGGAAAAAAAGTTATTGTGGTGGATGATTCGATTGTACGGGGAACAACTTGCATGAAAATTGTGAAGATGCTTCGCGAGAAGGGCGGGGCAAAGGAAGTCCACATGCGCATTTCCAGCCCGCCGATTGCCTGGCCCTGTTTTTATGGGATCGACACCCCCCGACGTGAAGAATTAATCGCCGCCCACAAAAGTGTAGAAGAAATTCGAAAGTTTATTACCGCAGATAGTTTGGGCTACTTAAGTTTTGAGGGGCTCCGTTGGTTCAAGACACTTTATTCTGGCGAAGAATTTTGCGATGCTTGTTTCACCGGCAATTATACCGTTGACCTTCCCGATACCCCTGAGATAGCAGCCATGGCAAAAAGACATTGCACAAGTGGATAATCCAATCTTCAACATCGTCATTTTTTATCCCCTCCTTTTATTTTGCCTTTCGTTTCATGAGGCGGCGCACGCCTGGACGGCCGACAAATTTGGGGATGATACGGCCAAGCTCTTGGGACGCATTACACTCAACCCTCTCCCCCACATGGATCTGATTGGGACCGTTTTTTTGCCCTTGATGTCACTGGTCACAGGAGCGGCGTTGATTGGCTGGGGAAAACCGGTACCGGTCAATCCCTATCATTTTAAAGACCCAAGATGGAGCTCTCTCTGGGTGGCGGCCGCGGGACCTATCAGCAATCTCATTTTGGCAGTCTTGTTTGCCCTCTCTCTGCATGGACTTTTGAGGGCCCTCCCTTATGTGGATATAGATCATCTGCAAGATGGCAAGCTAATGGCGGATGCCATCAGCCTCCTCTTCCTTATTTGTAAAATGGGGGTCATTTTAAATTTGGCCTTAGCCTTTTTCAATTTAATCCCCTTTTTTCCTCTCGATGGGGGAACCGTGTTGAGAGGTCTGCTTCCTCCTTCGATGGTTCCTGGTTACGATCAATTCGCTCGCTACAGTCCCTTCTTACTCTTGTTCCTTTTTATCTCTGGTTTGTTGCGTTATGTGCTAATCCCTGTTACATTAGCCGCTCAGTTTTTGCTTCCCTAATATGGAACGAGTCTTAGCCGGCATTCGCCCCACAGGAAAACTTCACTGGGGCAATTTTTTTGGTGCGTTGCAAAACTGGGTCAAACTCCAGAACGAATACGAGTGTTTCTTTTTTGTGGCCGATTGGCACAGCCTCACCTCTGAATATGCCAACACCTCCAAAATCAACCAATGGACCCTGGAGGTTCTCAAAGATGTTTTTGCAGCCGGTGTTAGCCCTGAAAAGGCAACGATCTTTATCCAATCCCAGATTCCAGAGCATGCCGAACTTCATCTTTTGCTCTCCATGATCACGCCGCTCGGTTGGCTGGAGCGTGTGCCGACCTACAAGGAAATGAAACAGGAGCTGACTGATAAAGATCTCAATACGTATGGTTTTTTGGGCTATCCTGTTTTGCAATCAGCAGACATCCTTTTATATAACGCCAAAAAAGTGCCTGTGGGGGAAGATCAGGTCGCTCATTTGGAATTGACACGCGAGCTGGTGAGGCGCTTTCATTCTTTGACGGGCAAAAACATTTTTGTAGAACCACAACCCTTGCTCACCCCAACGCCGCGTGTTCCGGGACTGGATCGCCGCAAGATGAGCAAAAGTTTTGGAAACGCCATCTGGTTGGATGATCAACCCAAAGAGATTCAAGCCAAAGCGATGCTGACATTGACTGATCCTGCCAGAACACACAGAAACATTCCTGGTAATCCAGACGTCTGCACCGTTTATGATTTTCATAAGCTGGTGAGTGATCAAAAAACGTTGCAATGGTCGAACGAAGGTTGTAGAAATGCAGGTATCGGTTGTGTGGAGTGTAAAAAGGCTATGGCAGAAAAAGCCATTGATTTCTTTAAGGAATTTCGTGAAAAGAAGGACCATTGGAACAAGCACGAGAAGCAACTTTTAGCCGCCGTTGCCGAAGGAAACAAAAGGGCGCATCAAGTGGCCTCTAAAATGATGGAAAAAGTAAAAGGGGCTTTGGGAATAAAATGGAATTAGTTACATCTTACAGAGTTAATTTGCCGGAGTTTGAAGGTCCGCTCGATTTATTGCTCTATCTCATCCGCAAGAACGATCTCGATGTTTATGACATTCCCATTTCTTTCATCACTGGTGAATATCTCAAAACTATTGATGCGATGAAGGAGCTCAACATTGATCTTGCCGGCGAATTTTTGGCGATGGCAGCGGAATTGATGTTGATCAAATCGCGAATGTTGCTTCCATCAACAGACACAGAAGAGGTAGAAGAGGGTCAAGACCCAAGAGAAGAGCTTGCGAGACGCCTTTTGGAATACCAGCGATTCAAAATGGCAGCCTCGGAATTAAACGGCCGATGGTTTTTGGGCCGCGATGTTTTTAAAAGGCAAATTCTCAAAAAAGAGATGGAAGAAGATAAGGAAGTTCCTCTTCAGGGCGAAGTCTATCAATTGATGAATGCTTTTTCGGATATCTTAAGGCGCATTCCAAAGAAGCTCTATCACGAGGTTACCGCCGATCGCATCAGCATTACCGACCGCATTTATCAGATCCTTTCACTTCTGAAAGAAAAAGAGGCGATAAGCCTTTCCGATCTTTTGCCTGACCCACTGACACGCTTTGATGTTGTGATTACTTTTATTGCTTTGTTGGAAATGGCAAGGTTGAAAATGGTCCGTGTCTATCAAGAAGATCGATTTGGAAGTCTCTATTTGCAAAGGGCAATGGAGACATTATCACCGGAAGAAAATATTAAACTCATGGAGGATGAATCATGGAAATAAAAGAATTAAAACCAATTTTGGAATCGTTGATTTTTGCATCTGAAGATCCGTTGAGTGCTTCTGGTTTGACACTCATTTTGCAAGAAGCGGGTGTTGACAAAGATCAAGTAGAATTGGCTCTCAAAGAATTAGCTCAGGAATACAATGAAAATGAATGGCGGGGACTTTTGCTTCGCGAAGTGGGGGGCGGCTATCAATTTGTTACCAAACCGACCTTTGCCAACTGGCTTCAAAAACTGAATGTCTCTAAACCGAAATCGCTCACGCAGGCCTCTCTAGAAACGTTGGCCATTGTTGCCTATCGCCAACCCTTGGTTCGCTCGGAATTGGAAGCCATTCGTGGTGTCGATTCGGGCGCTGTTTTGAAAACTCTTTTGGAAAGAGGGTTCATCAAAATTTTGGGCCGCCGTGAAGAAGCCGGCCAGCCTTTAATTTATGGTACTACACAAGCCTTTTTGGAACTCTTTCATTTGAACAATTTAGAAGAGCTTCCCTCTATGAAAGAAATCGAACAGTTGGTGGACAATCAACAGACCGAGACAAAAAGTGACGAGGTGGAGACGACAACAGAGGAAGATTGGGTCGATGGAGGGATTCAAGATGTTTCGTCTTTGAGTTTTGTGGAAGGGGGAACGGGAGATGACACTCAAGCCTTGGCTGATTTGGAAGATAGCATAAAAGAGCTAAGACAATTGGAGAAAGAAATTTTTCCGAAGGAAGAGGCGAGTGAGGGGCAGCCGCAAACTCCCGTTGCCGATGAAACTAAAGAACCGGAGCTTTAAAAAGGAGGGGCCAAGCAATGACACAAAAAATGACATGGGAAGAAATGAAGAAAGCGTTTCCGGATGAGTGGCTGTTGATTGTGGATTATGAAACAGACTCATCGGGGCACGTGGTGGCCGGGGTTGTTGAACGGCATTCAAGGGAAAAGGACGAAGTATTTTGTTCTCCTGTTGTCAATAAAGATTGCGCATTTAAATACACGGGTGAAAGCACTTTTCCGGGAGGGTGGAGAAGCTATGCCCAACGTTACACTGTTTGATACTCGTGCACGGTATATTTTTCTTCCAATTTTTATTACTACAAAGTCCGGCAAGAAAATAGAACTCGATGCCATTTTGGATTCAGGGGCTCCAAATACCGAATTGTCAGACCAGGCTCTTGAAAGGGCGGGTTTTTTGGATACCATCAAGAAGGATGTGCAGTTGAAACCAGGTCTCCAAACTCAAAAATACGGAAAAGTCAGTTTACCGCAAATTGAAATTTGTTCTCATCCCGTCAATAATCTGGAAGTTTATGTTTCACATTTTGAAAAATCATGGGGTGTAGATGCCTTGATCGGCCTTGATTTTTTCAAGCGGTTTCGGGTGACGGTTGATTATAAAGCAGGGCATCTTATAACCGCTCCTTTATAGCCAATATAATACCCATAAATATAACACCACCACTCACCTAGATTTTTCTTTTGTTTGGGCTGCAGATTTTTAAAAGTTTTTTCAATCGTCTTGCTCTGTTCTTGAGTAATTCCAGACAAAATCAATATTCCTTTTGGTTTGAGACAATCCAACAATTTGTCATGCAGGCTGATTAATGTTGGGGGATCGATGTTAGCGACAACGATGTCGTATTTTTTGGTAACAGAATCGATATTTTCAAAAAGTTGGATGTCGTGGATCTTGTTGAGTTCAAAATTTTCGAGTGTGTTCTGTCTGGCATCGGGATCAATTTCAACCGCATCTACTTTTTTAAAACCTCTCTGATGAGCCAAAATCACTAAGATGCCGCTACCTGTGCCGACGTCGAGTAACGTTTTGGATTGGGGATTTTTAATTTCACAAATGGCTTGGGCGCAGAGTTGGCTCGATTCATGGCGCCCAGTGCCGAATGCCATCCCTGGGCGAATCGTTATAGTAATGTGAGGACAGGAACGGGTCCTGTCCCTCCGTGTTCCTGTGGGGGCCCCTAACAAAACCCCACAGGCAACACTGCGGGCCACCCCTCCAGTTGTTTCCAAATCAGCGGGTGGAACGACCCAAATACTTGGGGCGATTTCGATTGGTTCGAACGGTTTGGGTTGGAATTGAAGTGATGCCATGTCGACGGTAGAAATTTCAGTGGTTAAATTTGGAAATTTCTTTTTGAGTTCCGCCGACAAGGCATCGATCCGTTTCTTTTGGTTTGGAAAATAGGCCTTGAGTTGAACAGAGTCTTTGTTGTCTGTTTCTTCCAGTCCCAAACAGCTGTGGGAATACAAAATCCCAGTGACGGCATCAGCTTGAGTTTGGGAAGTGTTCAGAATGATGTGATAAAAAATTTTTGACATACCACTGATTGTAAAAAAGCCCGCCAGGAGGCGGGCTTTTTGGTAGCGGGGCCTGGATTTGAACCAGGGACCTCTAGGTTATGCTTACCACTACAGTTTTCACTGCACTACCCTATGGTAGATTCGTGGTCTGGACTATACCTTCATCCCGCACTTTCTTCAGAAAGTGTTGGATGTCCGCCGTCTAGTCTCTACACCTTTCCCGCCTATGGCGGGACTTGGCTCGGTATTACCAGTTAAGGCTTCACCGAATTTGACGGATGACTTCTCAATCATTTCTGACTGAGTGGCCCAGATGGATAACAATTCCCAACGATCTCGATATTCGGCAGACTTTGGTTTGCGTTGCCGCTTGTTCGTTTCCACTAAGCTAATATTACTACCATAGCTTGTAAAAACCGACACCGGCATCACATAGAAGACATGCAAATCTTCTATGTATATGATCGCGAAATCAAAATCTTGCTGACCGTAGTTTTGTCTTACCATTTGGCGTCGGTTTGTTTTCGTTCTTCTGGTGTCTACTAAATAAACCCCGTCGGAATTATCAAACCATGCGCTTTTCACCTGCAGGCGTATTAACTTTCCATTGATTTCTACTGCTAAATCGTATGGCAAGCGATCACCTACTGGCTTTAAGACCCGAAAGCCTCTTTTCAGAAGCTCGGTTACGGTAGCAGATTCCGCAATATCTGCCTTGAGTTTGGTATCCATCACTCTTGAGCCTAGCGAGCTACCGGGCTGCTCTACCCCGCATCAATTTTCAAAGAAAGTTGAGTTTATCTAGTGTAAAGAGGTCGGAATGTCAACTGGCCAGGTATTGGGTAACTTTTTTGATGAAAATTTCAAAGTCATTCAGATTGTGTTGCAAAAAGGAATGGATTCGTTTGTGATCGATGGTGTCATAGAGGTGGACAATCCGGTTTCTAAGCCCGGTCAAATTGACAAAATCCTCTTCTTTATTCTTGGGTAAAATTTTCGCCTTCACCAAAATTGAAAAGACATTACGATACTCCAATGGTTCCCCCAATCCCTCCTCAGCAATAATGTGAGAACCGATATCCAACATTGCTTCAATAGAAATGTGCAAAAGGCGTTCCGCTACTGCGGTGTGGTAGTCCTCTTGGATGTATTTTTTGTAGGGGAGCTTTCCCAATCTTTTTAGTTCCCGTAAGTTTCTGCGGATACGAGCAATTTTGGATTGGAGAGATTCTTTATCGAGCGGTGACATTGATTAGCCCCTCAAAATAGACTCTTCCATATAGTGATGGAAGGTATCCCGCAGGTGTTTTGTGGCCAGATATTTCTGAATAGCCCTCAGTCGAAACTGTTTGAGTGCTTTTTGACTGCGACAATATAAAATTTTGCTATTGCAAAGGATTTGCATCCACAAGAGGGGCGAGGCATGGTTTAATATGGCCAAATCGATGTCCTCACGGTTTAAAACTTTGGATAGTTTCGATGATATTTCAGAAATTTTTTTGTAATCATAATCGTCTGTCGTAAACAAAACAGCAATATCAACATCACTCAATGGCTTGAGCGCATCTTTGGCCAAAGAGCCATGCAGAAAGACCAAGTCGACCCGTTGTTTTCGAAAAAAAGATTGAAGGCGCTGCCCCCTTTTTAAAGCGGTGTTCAGGGTCAGGTGCGTTATCGGCTCAAATGTTGAAAGGAATCGCATAAGACTAGATAAACATTATCTTATTTGTCTAGGAATCGCAAGCTAATGTCAACTTACGCTTCTTTATTGCATTAAATAGCGAGGGTTATCTTTGGGGAGCAGATCTTCATAGGATGCCATAATCTGATAGGCTCGATAAAGATCTAACAAAATTGGTTCTAGTTTGTCCGGGTTAAAAAGTGTTTCTTCAGGATTTCCAAAAAGTTGTTGGGTACAAAAGCGTGTCAGTTGACTCTCTAGCTCCGGATTTTCTTTTTGGAATCTTTGAAAGACAGCTGATTGGCGTTTGAAATTCGGTTGTTCAATGTTTGCTGGATACTCGGTAAAGAAAAAATAAAAATTATTAAACCCGTCTCTAAACGACTCAAAAGTTGGAAACAAACTTGCGGCTGGCGAGATCAGTTTACCTTGATCCAATGAATCAATAAGTCTCTTTGCAATTGCACTCATTACAGATTTGCCAACGGCAATGTCACTAAGCCGTATTCTGGCGTCAATATTTCCTGAAGCAGCCCGGAATGCTAGTGCTGATAGCTCCTTTTCACTGACTTCGGGTGGTATTTTTTCGGCGGGTAATCCTGGCGGTGGTGGCTCCGGTATAAAGAACTCAATACGCATCAAAATATGGTCTGCTAGGATTTCATACTCAACCGTCCAACCCAAAACGCTCAACATCGTCATCAACATCGGGTCTTTGTCAATTTTACCCCATTGTTCCGAGGATAATTTTAGTGTCCAATACCGTGAGGGAATATATTCCCATTTGCCATCTTCTAAAGCATAGGAACGAGCCACTTCAAGAGCATGGTTTGCTAATTGTTGTTTATCAAAGCGAACGTGGTAACTGTCGTCTGCTAATTGCATGACACTGAATGCGGTTGGGAAAGGAATCAAATCCATTGATTCCCCCCATTTCCTTTGACCTCTCTTTATATCCTCACGCGTGTTTTCCATTTCCATCAGAATGACTGTTGGTAATTGCTTTGAAGAGTTGTAGAGCGCCCGCATGAGAAGTGTTAACTGTTTGTCTTCTGGTTGGGGAAAAAGGGTATGGAGTCGATTGAGCTCTTGTTTGAATGCTTTGATGATCCTTTCCAAACCTTGCAAATCATTTTCAGGAAGGTCTTTTAGATTGATTCTGTTCACTTCACAAAGATCATAGATGGCATCAAATAATTGTTTGGCCAGTTTGATTTGTTCTTGTGTGTTTAACTTCGCAACATCTTCCGGAGTCAGTGCAGACAGCTCGAACCAGCCGTGTCGGGTTCGTAACGGGCCTAATCCCGCCGATTCTGTATAAGTATTTCCCCCAAAAACGATGATTGCGACTATTTCTTCACCACTCTCTTCGATTGGGTTATGTGGCACCTCCATTTTCCAGCCTAAAATTTTAAGATATCTTTTGAAAACGATGTCATTGTCGGGATCGGGTGGCCAAAGAGTCGGCTCAAAACCAGATCGTTGTCCATTCCAAACCAGGCCCGTGTTGTTGCGTACCACCAATTTACCCTCATCCCAATCGCGGCGAGGGAAATTTCTTTCAATCCAGTTCATCACATTTCTCGCTAATTCTCTTCGGGCAGGAGATACAACATAACCATTTTCACCAAGGATTGGTTGTATGACAACCTTTTGCGTTCTTGCATATTCTTCTTCGGGTTGCCCAAACGATTTCTCAGGGTGTTCAAAAGCCATGATGAGCATTGCGAGTTTATTAGCAACAGCTGTGGATACTTGTTCACCTGATGAAAAAAGATAGCTAGACCATTGTTTATCAACTGCAGATGTTTCTGAACTAAAAATAGGTTTAAGGCTAATCATCCTTGTTTTTTGTTTCTGATAATATTCATTAATTTTTTTAAGCCCTGCAATGTCATCTTCTTGTAACTGATCAATAGCATCCAAAACTTGGAAACTAATCGCTTCAACGGCATCCAAAAATTGTTCACTGATCGCTATTTTTTCTTCGTCGGTCATTAAGGCTACTGTTTCTTTGGTGAGTGTGGAAAAATCAAATTGGCCGTTGTGGGTTTCAGCGTGAGAGCGCTGTTTTACGAGAAGGCCCGAATAAAAAGTTCCCCGGAAGGCTTCTACATTGGCAAAGCGTCTTAAGCCCAACCCAGCTTTTGTTTCAATAGCGTCACGTTTTCCTTGTGGAAGGCCATCCAAAGTTTGCTGAATTTTTGTCCAGGCTTGATAGGCTCCCTCCGCATCTTCTTGCTGAAAGGCTTCCGTAAAGGCTTGGGTGCTCTCGGCTATGGAGGCGCCCAAAATAGGCACTACCTCGGCTGTAGCCTCTCCAATGGCCTGAATTGGGGCTAAAAATTGGGCACTTACTAGGGCGTTTATCAACATTATAGTCCTCTGTAAGTTATCGACAGATCTCGATTTTTGTTGCTTCCTACAAGACCTTCCCGAAAGTGATTTTCACGATAGTGGTTTCTGGGCCAGATTCAACTTTCATATTCCAGCCCAGCAGCTCCAGGTAGATATCTAAAATTTCATCATTCGTACGATCGGGGGGCCAGGATGAATGAGTCAAGGGAGATTCATGTGCTTTGGTGATGGTGAGAGTTTTGGGGAATTTTAAAACCCAAGTCTCATTTTCCCAACTTTCCTCTGGTCCAAACCAGCGAAGCCATTCTACCAAGGCGTAGGCAAGTTGCTTTTTGCTGGTTCGAACAGAATAACCTTTTCCGTTTGAAACTGGGACATAGTCACGAAGATTCGGGTCTGGAATTTCATGGATTGCGTTTTCCCAATCCATTGGCTGAATAGTTGGCAAGTCGCTAAGGTTTGAAATACTTGCTTGTAAATTTCCAATGAAACTTTCCGCCATTTGGGAAGAAGAAGAGGCGAGAATTAAAGTCAAATAATAAAAGTGATTTTGAACATCGTTTGAAAAAAAACTACGCAACAGTGTGCGAAGTCGTTTGAATTCTTTACTTAAGTCGTCATGGATTTTTTGGAGCTCTTCAAGCTGTCCTATCTCTACGGCACAGATATCGGCATAGGTTTGAGAACAGAGGCGTTCAACCTCACGATGCAGTTTTTTTGCCAAATGGATTTGTATGTCTGCTGAAAGGGCCACTGTTTCTTTCGGCTCTAACCTTTTCAAATCAACATAGGGATAACCAAAGGCTTTTCGAAGAGCCGCGGCAAAAGAATCGGCGGATTCAAAACGTTGCGTACTTAACCTTGTTTTTTTCTGAATGGCTTTCCGAGCCTCAGGTGGCAACCCTTCAAATACGTTATGGAGTTGTACTAAAGCGGTTTGTGCTGCGTCGGGATCCTCTGAATACGTTGCTTTGATAAATGGAACAGAATTAGTTTGCAAGACAGTGCCATAGTCTGGTGCCACTTCAGCAACGGCTGCTTGAAGGGTGCCAACATGAGTGGCTAACCCTTGTAGAATGAAAATATCTGTCAAAATCACAATTGTACCTTCCTCAACCTATTATCGGCAGGTTATCAATATTGTTGCTTAATTTTTTGGCCACCGCTATTTATTAGACCTAATTGTGAATTTCAGACCCACACATGCGGTAATTGACCTTAAAGCCCTGAAACATAATTATCAAGAGGTTGTCAAGCGCCTCCCAAAAGGGGTGGGGGTTTTAACCATGGTCAAGGCCGATGCCTATGGCCATGGGGCTGTAGCCGTGGCCAAAGTTTTTGAAGCCTGCGGTGCGGTCTGTTTGGGGGTGGCCACGATTGAAGAGGGGATAGAACTTCGCCAGGCTGGCGTTAAAGCAAAAATCTTAGTGATGGCCCCACCACTTGACCTACCTCAGAATGAGGACATGGTTTCTGAGCGCCTACAGGGCGCTCGGTCAAGTGGTGGGGTGGGGGGTTTATGGGGAGAGGGGAAGGAAGCCGCAGAGATTCTTTTGAAACATTGCTTAACGCCCGTTGTTCATTCGGCAGGGGTCATCGAGTTGTTAGGCGAACAAGCAAAAGTGCAAAAAGCGGATGTTATTGTTCATTTAAAAATCGACACTGGAATGAACCGCTTAGGCGTTACACCTCAAGCATTACCTAAAGTATTAAAAGGACTCGCAAAAGTCCCTCAAGTAAAACTTGAAGGGGTGATGACCCATCTGGCCTGGCGTCAAAATAAGGAAAATACCGACAAGCAAGTCAAACTTTTTAAAGAAGCAGGAGCAAAAATTTTGGCAACCCTTGGAAAAATTCCTGTTTGGCACATTGCCAACTCGGCGTCTGTTATGGAGGGCTCACCCATTGAATTTGACTGGGCTTCCAAATATTGGGTTCGGCCGGGGATCATGCTCTATGGCATTCCACCCTATCCAGAATTTTCCAAGAAGGCTGATTTAAAACCGGTGATGTCTTTGAAAAGTAAAGTGGCTTTGATGAAGCAAGTGCCGAAAGGAACCAAGGTCAGTTACAATTGTACCTTTACGACAAAGCGATCTTCTTGTATCGGAGTAGTTCCCATTGGCTATGCGGATGGTTATCCTTGGTCTGTGGCTGGAAAAGCCTCTGTTTTGGTTGAAGACAAAAGAGTACCGGTGTTGGGTCGAGTGACGATGGATATGATCATGGTCGATTTGACCGATTCTCCAAAAGCAAAAGTAGGGAGCGAAGTCGTTTTGTTGGGCAAACAGGGCGCCGAACAAATTAGCGCCGATGAGATTGCGAAATGGGCAGGCACAATTGGCTATGAAATTGTTTGCCGCGTTTCTAAAAGAATGCCGAGGGTCTATTATAGGGGCTAGCGTCGCCCCCTCCAATGGCAAAGCCATTGGAGCCTCCCCCTCTCGCTCGCATTGCTCGCTAGGTAGGTAAAGAATGAAAAAATGGGTTAACTGGACAATTGTTTGGGATATTGCTCAAAAAATCCTGATCGGCTTAGGAAAATGGTGTCGTTTTGTTTGGGCCACTCTTCAATGGACCTTTAGACCCCCTTTTCGTCCCAAAAATTTTTTCAAACAGATGGAATTTATCGGCGTTCAATCAATCCCCATCATTTTATTGACCGGTCTTTTCACGGGGATGGTCTTTGCCCTTCAGACCGGAAAAACTTTTTCCCTTTTCAAAATGCAAAATTTGGTTGGGGCAACGGTTGGTTTGGCTTTAACTCGCGAGATTGCCCCTGTTTTTGCGGCGTTGATGGTCACAGCCAGAGCTTGCTCCGCCATGGCGGCGGAGATTGGAACGATGAAAGTGACGGAACAGATTGATGCCCTTCACACCATGGCGATCGATCCTATTCAATATCTCGTCACGCCGCGTGTTTTGGGTTGTATCGTGATGGTGCCCCTTTTGACGATGCTTTTTAATTTTATTGGGGTCATTGGTGCCTACATCGTGGGGACCACTTTGTTGAACATCCCTTCTGGCCCTTTTTTGCATCACCTTTATTGGTATGTTGATCCTCAGGACGTCAATGGGGGTTTGATCAAGGCCGCTTTCTTTGGTTTTTTTATCGCGGCGATTAGTTGCTACAAAGGCTTTGCCACCGAAGGAGGGGCCGAAGGGGTTGGGCGTGCTACGACAGGGGCGGTGGTGGCCTCTTCTGTGACTGTTTTAGTAGTCGATTATTTTCTGACAACCTGGATTTTGGAATATTTCACTGATATTTATGGCTGAAAATCGCTACATCGACATCCTCGATTTGCACAAATCGTTCAATGGGCAGAAAGTTTTGCAAGGGGTGAATCTTCAAATCCCCAAAGGCAAAATCACCGTCATCATTGGACCTTCTGGCTGTGGCAAAACGGTTTTGTTAAGGCATGTTATTGGGCTCATGAAACCCGATCGGGGTCGAGTGACAATTGATGGAGTGAATCTTCATGCTTTGACCCGCTTGGAGCTCAACAAATTTCGAAGACATTTTGGAATGCTTTTTCAGCAAGCCGCGTTGTTTGATTCGATGAATGTCTATGAAAATGTCGCCTTTCCATTAAAAGAGCACACAAAACTCTCTGAAAATCAGATTCAAAAAATCGTGGCAGACAAGTTAATTCTTGTTGGTCTTGAAGGGATTCAACGCAAAATGCCCTCCGAGCTTTCCGGTGGCATGAAAAAGAGAGTTGGGTTAGCCAGGGCGTTAGCGCTTGAGCCCGATATTATTTTGTATGATGAGCCGACAACCGGTTTGGATCCCATCATGACAGAAGCCATTGACAATCTTATCACAGACATGCAACGTAAGCTCAAAGTGACTTCCGTTGTTATCAGCCACGATATCCCTTCTGCCTTTCGCATTAGCGATCAGATTGCCATGGTCTATGAAGGAAAGATTGTTGAGGTGGGGGCGCCGGAATCGTTTCGAAAATCGTCGCATCCGGCGGTGCAGGAGTTTTTAAAGAAGGGAGAGGCAAGATTTTGAAGCTTTCGAATGAGGTAAAAGTCGGTCTTTTTGCAGCCGCCATCATCATTATTATTACGATGGTGACGATCCGTGTCGGCGATAAATCGATTATCTCCGGTGGGGATTACGATTTGATGGGCATTTTTACCAATGCGACAGGGCTCTATCCTAAGGCGGCGGTGGAGGTGGCGGGTGTGAGTATCGGGGTGGTCAAAAACATCGGTTTAACGGCCGATGGCAAAGCGCAGGTCACCATGGGGGTTAACCGCGATGTCCATCTTCCTCAAAATAGTCGCTGTTTTTTAAGAACGAGGGGGTTTTTGGGAGAGGCTTTTGTCGAAATTATTCCGGGTGATTCCAGCCTGCCACCACTCAAAGACGGTGAATTTTTTACAACCACAGAAAGTGGGGGTGATATTAACGGGATGGTGAACCAATTTAATTCCATTGCAGATGATGTGAAAGAAATCACCCATACGTTGAAGGGCTGGGTCAATGAAAAAGAGGGGGGTGCTATTGCCTCCACGGTCAACAATCTCAATGATTTTGTGAAAGTGATGCGAGATTTGACAACGAAAAACGAACAGAACCTGGATCGCATTGTCAACAATATGGCCGATTTGACTCACGAGATTAAAAGCATGGTGCAAAACAGCAAGCAGGATGTTGAAAATTCGATGGATCGGATCGCCTCCATCACACAAAAAATCGACGAAGGGCGTGGTACCATTGGCAAATTGGTCAATGATCCGGAAACAGCGCAGAAATTAAACGATGCCGTCGATAGTTTGAACGAGGCGTTGGGGGGTTACAAGAAAATGGAGTTGGGATTTGGTTTTCAGACGGAATATTTAAACCGCAGCAAAGATTTTAAAAATTATTTTAATGTTTCTTTAAGTCCCACACCCGATGAGTCCATTTTATTGGGACTTGTCTCGGATCCTTCGCCGGATACAAAACGGGAAAAACGAATAACCGGTGTAACCGTTGGGGGAACGACAACAACGGTCACCACGGAAAATGAAGTCTTGCAACGCGATTCGGTTCTCTTTTCCGCACAACTTGCCAAAAAGTTTTACGACTTTACGATTCGCGGCGGCATTATTGAATCGAAAGGCGGGGTTGGCTTAGATTACCTTAAAGGGCCGGTGGGAGTTTCTTTTAGCGCGTTTGATTTTGAAAATAAATTTAATGAAAAACCACATTTGAAACTGACCGGTTCCGTCAACGTGACTCAAAATCTCTATCTAGTCGGCGGGGCGGATGATCCGTTGAACCCCGCTCAAAAAACCGACTATTTTGTTGGGGGTGGTTTTCGCCTGGTGGATGATGACATCAAAAGCCTCTTGGGTCTCTCAAGCATGGTTAAAAAATAACAATGTCTGAAAAGCTTGCACTGATTAGTGTCTATGACAAAACGGGGCTTGAGGAATTCGCAAAGAGGCTGGACAAACTTCATTTCAAAATCCTTTCAACCGGTCAGACGGCCGCTTTTTTGAAAAAGAGCGGACTTTCTGTTTATGAAGTCTCCGATTACACCGGTTTTTCAGAAATTTTAGAGGGAAGGGTCAAAACCCTTCACCCAAAGATACACGCCGGAATTTTGGCAAGACGTTCCAATCAAGCCGATGCCAAGACACTTGCCGATTTGAAAATCGATTGGATTGATCTGGTGGTTGTCAATTTGTATCCCTTTGAAACGGCCCCAACCATTGACAATATTGATATTGGCGGTCCTACTATGTTGCGCGCTGCCGCCAAAAATTTTGAACGGGTGACGGTTGTGTGTGAACCGACCGATTATGACCGTGTAGCCAAGTCTCTTGAAACAAATGGAGGCTCCGCCGAATTGCGCAGAGAAATGGCAAGAAAAGTTTTTATGCTCACGGCTCGTTATGAAAAAGCGATTGCCCACTTTTTTCAGGGAGCCACGACAAACAATCATCTCCCTAATAAAACGACAACGCCGACCAAAGATTCGGATTGGTCTTTGGTGCAGCATTTAAGATACGGAGAAAATCCGCACCAGAAGGCCTCACTTTATTTGGTGGAAGGGGGAGAGTTAATCTGGGAGCCTCCTTTGCAAGGAAAAGAGCTCTCTTACAATAATATTTTGGATGCCGATGCCGCCTGGTGGCTCATGCAAGAATTCAAGAAAGAACCCTTTGCCTGCGCCATTCTTAAACATGCTAATCCGTGTGGGGTCGCTCTTTCAAAAGAATCGTTGGTGGATGCTTTTAAAAAAGCCTATGCTTGTGATGAAACATCGGCCTTCGGCGGGATTGTTATCTTTAACCGCGAAGTTGATAAACAATGTGCAGAGAGTTTTTCCCAAATTTTTCTGGAAGTCATTTTGGCCCCACAATTTTCAAAGGAAGCTTTAGAAATTTTGTCGGCCAAAAAGAATTTGCGCCTTTTAGTGACAAGGGCTGTGAAAGGACCTGCGCGACTAATTCGCTCGGCCGGCGGCGGTCAGTTGATTCAAGAGACTGACACGATGATGGAAGGGCCATCCAAATGGGCAACCAAAACGAAAAGAGGGCCAACCCATGAGGAAATTCAAGCTTTGGAATTTGCTTGGAAGGTGGCGAAGCATGTTCGATCCAACGCCGTTGTTTTTAGCAATGCCGAAAAAACATTGGGCATTGGTGCCGGTCAGCCAAGCCGTGTTGGCTCCGTGAAGGTTGCCATCATGAAGTTTAACGAACCTCGAACCCCGAACCTCGAACCCCGAACCATTGTTTGCGCCTCCGACGCCTTCTTTCCTTTCGCCGACAATATCGAAGAGCTCGCCAAAGCAGGAGCTACGGCCGTTATTCAGCCTGGTGGTTCGATCAAAGACCTCGAAGTGATCGCCGCCGCCGACAAACACAACCTCGCCATGGTTTTCACGGGTGTGAGGCATTTTAGGCATTAAATAAAAGTGGTGAAAAAGTAGTAGGTCCTGTCCCTCCGTGTTGCCGTGGGGACCCCTAACAAAACCCCACAGCAACACTGCGGGCCACCCACTACTTTTTCACATCTTTAGATATACGTTCCAACAAATTCTAGGAGTTCTTGGGCGATGGGTCTGACGTATTCTGGTTTTTGGGGGTCACTGAGCATGGCTTGAAAAATTTGGTGGAGTTTTAGGAAACGTTCCTTTCCCTGTAATAAAACCGCTTTTTCCAAGAAGGTATGGTGGGCATTGTGGCGTACCGGTTCGTCTTCTGATTCGATTTTGAGGGCAATGCTCATGAGATACGATAATTTTTCATCATCATCCACGAAGGCAAGGCTTTCTCCCAAAGCAACAATGGCAATGGCTTGAACAATCGGCTCAACGTCTCGCAACCCTTTTTCAAATGATTTTGTGGCTAGTTTCTTAGTCGGTTCTTCTAAAAGGGGAAAAATAATTTCTAATTCCAACATGACAGCAATACGTACGCCAGCTAAAGTATGGTGCAACTTCGCATTAATGACTCTGAAAATCTCTTGAAGGCTTTCAGGAGATAACCCTTTTTCGATGATTGTCCTGAATACATCGAGTGCATCCGAGTCTACCCCTTTTTGAGGAGCGGGGTCGATTTTCATACTCCACACCAAGAGTGTGGCCAATTGTTTTGATTCTTCTTCCGTGAGTTTAGGAATAATATCATCTTCCAGTTCTTGTTTTGCTGGGTTTGAGATTGTCTCATCTGGATTCAAGACTCTTTTCGCGGCATCCAGGGCTTTGCCAAACAAAGGGTTGTCTGTGCGTAAAGATTCAAAATTGACACCTGCCCCGCCACCAGAGGTTGCCTGAAGAACAAGGGGTTGGGGGGGATCGGCTTCTGCCACTCGGGTACCAAGCACTTCTCTCACATGTGCAGTTACAATTTCAGGTTCAGCGAATCGCATTCGATATCTTGCGACTGGATTTCCCTCTAAAAATCCATTGTGAATAAAGAGCTGTGTCCTTGCCGCAAGCCCAGGATTTTCATAAATCCATCCTACATCCAAAATTTTTCGATCGGCGAGGGAAGCCTCTTTTCTTAAAGCGAGTTCCTCCGAAGGTGCCCCCATGGCTCCCATCACCGCTTCAAATAATTCGACACGAAGTTGTGTTTCGTCATCGGCCTGCGCGTCGGCCAAAGAGGCGGCCAGCCGATCAGGACTCGCCAGCTGCCAAACGCTGAAAACAGGAATGACTTGGGCCCCTGCAAACGCCATGATGGTCTCCTATAACAGGTTATCGACGGATTGCAAAAAAAGTTGCGTTGAAACTTCATATTATTGTGCTATAGGGCTAACCCTATGAATATATTGGTTATTGGCTCTGGGGGGAGAGAACATGCCATTGTTTGGAAGCTTGCCCAATCCCCAAGTAAGTCGAAACTTTTTTGCGCTCCTGGAAATGTCGGCATTGCGAGTTTAGCCCAATGTGTTGCCGTTGATGCAACCAATTTAGAAGGCTTGCTTAACTTTGCGAAGGAAAACAAGATTGATTTGACCATTGTTGGCCCCGAAGCTCCGTTGGCCGCAGGGATTGTAGATCTCTTCAAAAAAAATCATTTGCGAATTTTTGGGCCAACCAAAGAAGCCTCTCGTTTGGAGGCCTCCAAAATCTACACCAAAGAGTTTTGCTCTCGCCATAAAATCCCTCAGGCCGATTACAAAATTTTTGAAGAGCCATCGCAGGCCAAAATTTATGCAAAAAAATGCAACTACCCATTAGTCGTCAAAGCCGATGGACTTGCTCAAGGCAAAGGGGTGGTGATTTGTGAAAATAGTGAAGAAGCTTCCAAGGCCATCGACAAAATTTTAGTGGAGGGTTGTTTTGGGGAGGCTGGCAAACGAATTGTCATCGAAAATTTTTTGAAGGGTGTGGAGACTTCTTTTATCGCCGTTGTCGATGGCAATCACATTTTGCCTCTTGCCTCTGCCAAAGATCACAAACGTTTGTTGGATAATGACAAAGGTCCCAACACCGGCGGCATGGGGGCTTATTCTCCCTCACCGCTTGTCAACGCTACCCTTTATGAAAAGGTAATGGAGAAAATCATGCTCCCTACTGTTCGCGGAATGGTAACGGAGGGGTTTCCTTTTGTCGGTTTTTTATACGCAGGGCTCATGATTGACAGAGGGGAGCCTTATCTTTTGGAATTTAATGTCCGTTTGGGTGATCCGGAAGCGCAGGCTATTTTGCCCCGCTTGCAAACCGATCTTGTGGATGTGATTGAGGCAGCACTTGCAGGAAGGCTCAATGAGGTGACTCTTTCTTGGGATAACAGACCATCCGTTTGTATTGTGATGGCCTCTCAAGGATATCCGGAAAAGTATGAAACCGGCTTTCCCATCATGGGGCTTGAGGAAGCAACAAAATTGCCGGATGTGACGATAGTCCATTCAGGGACAAAAATGAAGGAGGGTCAAGTAGTTACGGCGGGAGGACGGGTTTTGGGGGTAACGGCGCTAGGAAAAGATTTGCCCACTGCTCTAAAGTGTGCTTATGAAGCGGCTTCCAAGATTTCTTGGGAAGGTTGTTTTTATAGAAAAGATATAGGGAAGGATACTTTATGAGTATGAGTAAAAATGTCTTGGTGGCGATTGCCATGGGTTCGGATTCCGACTCACCTGTTATGGAAGAGGCCGGAAAAATTTTTGACGAGTTTGGAATAGGCTACGAAACTAAAATTACTTCCGCACACCGTTCGCCCGATCACGCCATTTCTTACTTTAAGGGTTTAGAAAAAAAAGGAATTAAGATTGTCATTGCGGCCGCCAGTTATTCTGCCCACCTCCCAGGAGTTGCTGCAGCCAACACAACGCTTCCAGTGATTGGTGTTCCTCTCGATGCCTCACCGTTGAAGGGCTTGGATGCACTGTTTGCCATGGGCCAAATGCCTCCCGGCATTCCGGTTGCGACCATGACGATTGGCAAAGCAGGGGCGAAAAACGCCGCCCATTTTGCTTTAGAAATATTAGCCCTTCACGATGAAGAGCTGCGAACAAAACTCCACGAATATAGAAAACGTCTTGCAGAAGAGGTCGAAGCAAAAAACAAAAAATGACAGACATTATTCGAGTCAATCCCAAAGTCCCTGATCCTAAGGATATTGAGAAGGCCGCCTCTTATCTTTTAGCGGGTGACGTCGTCGCCTATCCAACAGAGACGATTTATGGACTGGGGGTGGATGTCTTCAACAAAAAGGCGGTCAAAAAACTCTATGACATCAAGGCGCGTGACTATGGTTTGCCGGTTTCTATTTTGGTGGCCAATGCCAGTATGCTCAAAGAGGTGGTGACTGAAATTCCAGAAAGGGCCCATGTCTTGATGCGCCGTTTTTGGCCTGGCTCATTGACGATTTTATTTGAAGTGAACGAAGCTTTCCCCAAAACATTGGTAACCAACACAGGAAAAGTGGGAGTGCGTATTTCCTCGCACCCCATTGCCTCCGCACTGGTTTCCAAAGTAGGCAGACCCATCACAACGACCTCTGCCAACAAGACTGGTTTTCCGCCCTCTCTACATGTGAGACACATCCAAAAATTTTTTGAAAACAAACTGGCTTGCATTGTGGATGGGGGCGAATGTGAACCCTCGAGGGGTTCCACCGTTGTCGATGTGACGGAAGAAACTATGCGAATCATTCGAGACGGCGCTGTGCCGGCCGATGAAGTGATTCGTTGTTTTCAGAGAGCGTAAGGGCTTTTATGAGTGCAACTGTCATTCCTCTTTTTTCAAGTGTCCAATTAGGAAATTTTGCTAATTTGGCTGATGCCTTTGAACAGGGTCAATTTGGTGATCAATTTGGCTTGGCAAGAGATACCTTTGTTGCCGCGGCCGGAATGGAAGGGATTCGAGATCCGAAACTATTGAACGCCGATACGCCTGAACAAATGGCCACCTGGATTCGTTGCAACGGGAGATTTGCGCAGAGAATTACCGTTACGCGTTTATTGAATAATGTTTTTGCGGAAGTTGGGGAAACAAAAAAAATACAAAGACGTCGTGTTGTGGAACAAAGACCTGCTTTGGGTATGCAAATGGGGGGATCACCAGGTTTACACATAATAAGAGATCCGATTGGCTATTCTAGTGACTCATTTTTAGATCGAGTTAAGAGACTATTGGGGAGCGATGTCTCGGATGATCTCTATGATCTGGTCGATGAAGTTGTGGATCGTGCAAAAAAAGGAAATGCAAAAGCTTTACAAAATTTGGTTGAACTCGCCTCTCTTGATAATGCCGTTGATGTAGCTGTTGACGCTTTTAACAAATTAGAAAGGCCCGATTATCTTTTGCGTTTGGTTGATCCTAAACTTGAGATTTCCAAGCAAGTGGACATTCATTTCAGACAGGCTGTTTTGAGACGCCCGCCCAAAATTGCCGCCTCCACAGTAGTTTTGGAAAGAAATCTTCAACTTCAAGATGAAGGGCTTCGGCAAAATGCGGCAGAAGGTCTTTTTTATCTCACAACCCCTTCTGGGGGTTGTATTTTAACAGTGGACCAGTATTGGAAAATCCTTTGGAAGAGTCACACGAAAAGAATTCCCCATTTTGATGCTTCTCTTTTTAAAGAAGAGGGGACACGAAAAGCCGGTTGGGATCTTTGCCAACTGCATGTGGAGGAAGCGACCCGTTTAGCAGAAATGTCTGAAGGAAAAACGGATTATTACGCTGCCCCAGCTCACCTTCGTATTGCTGCTTTAGAGGCGATGTGGGGAGCTTTTAGTGGAGCTCCCTTTGACATTCAACGCAACATTTATCAAAAAACACTCAAGGTTGCTCAAAGAGAACCCAATATAGGATGGCCGGCTTTAGCTGCGCATTTTGCTATTCTGACAGCATCGAGTCAATTTGATCAAAACGAATTAGGTTCCCTCCTAAAAAATCGTATGGAAAGATGGGAGGAGGGAAATCTCAATGCCGGCGTACAAAATGCCCTGGTGCATGCTACCTTGTTGGCTGGACTCAAGCCGTTAATGCCAGATTCTGAAACGAGTGCAATAGGAAGGCTTTGGTATCAAGTTTTAGCTAGGAATCCAGCTCTTCGAAACCAATATATAAAAATTACTATGGAAGAGCAGATTGAGAACCGTTTTGCCACACTTCAACATTTTTTTGCTGTTCGAGACCATCTCTTTTTTGTGAGGTCCGAAGTAAAGCCAGAGGGGCAACTCAAACCAGATTGGCCTGCGAGAAGAGATGTTCAATCATTTTTGGCTCTCTTGCGTGAACTGAGTCGGTATGGGGTTATCTTAGATGAGAAAACGGTGAAGAAAACAGTCAAAGGATTTTTGGAAAGCTTTTTGGGTGCTCCAGACCTTGAGGGCCGGATTTTTAACAGGGAGGTTGAGGATTTTCGTGGATACATTTATGTGTTGAATTCAGCGGCGGCGGTTACGGCCTGGCATGAATGGACGGGAGAGCCATGGCCGGCGAACCATTTTCCTCATAACAATCGTTTGGAAGGTCTTTTAGCAAGTCTTCGTTGGCTTGCCCAAAAAGCGAATGAACCGTTGGATCTACAAGTTCGAAGTGCCGATTTTTATTGGGAAAGAGGTGTAGAATTGTATGGCAATGGTTCTCAGGTAGAACTTTATCAGGACAAACACCTTGATTGGTGGCAAGAAAAATTGGATAGGGGGTTCCCCTCGACGGCGACCAACTTCTTTGACCTTCCACAAGGAACAAAAGAGGCCTGGACACAATCTCTAGAAGGAAATCCTTCTTTTAAAAGGGAACTGCAGGAATTTTCCCGTTCTCGCTCTCGGGGAGTGCGCCAAATGGCAAGGGCTATTTTAGACTTTGTTGGCTAACTGCAAACGAATTTTGTCAATTTTCAAATCGGGGCAGGTTTTTCGAAAATGTTCCAGAATTTCTGGCTCCATCATTTTGAGTTCTTGAAGCCAAGCCGAATTTTCCACATCGACAAAAAGAGTGCACCCGCGCCAGAGTTTAGGTGAGGCGTGTTTGGCAATTTTGGCGCCCACAATTTCTTCCCACTGCGAAAAGATAGAATATTGCTTGATTTTGGAGCCCCAATTTTTTCCTTTAAAGACATTTTCTAAAATTTCTCCCACACGGTGAAAAGAGGGGGTCTTGGGTGGCATAAGTATATTTAAACCACAGCTCTTTTTGGTTGACAACAAAAGTTTGTTGATAAAGGATGCCCCCCCTATGAATAAAAAAGAAATTACACGGTTTAAAAAGCTTCTTGAAGAGCGCAAACAAGCCCTCCTGAATATTATCAATAACACGAAAGAGCAGGGGTTAGGCTTTAACTCCGAAGACCTCCCCGATGAAATCGATTTGGCTTCCTCCGAGGCTGATCAGTCGATGAATCTGAGGCTGAGGGATCGTGAGAGGGTTTTATTAAAGAAAATCGAAAGAACCCTGGAAAAAATGGATGAAGGTATTTTTGGTGTTTGTGAAACCTGCGGTGAAGAGATTAGTGCGAAACGCCTCGAGGCCCGCCCCGTGACGGACCTTTGTATTCGTTGCAAAGAAGAACAAGAACGAGTCGAAAAAGGCTACGCCGACTAACCCCAACAAACTACACTTTTATTACAAACTAAACAGAAATCGCTTGCAGGCAGGAGTGGGTGCGTTCAAAACTGTGCTCCACTTCGGGCTATCTCGTCAAAAAAATAATTTCGTTTCATAAAGATGCAGATAGTATCTTACCCGCCGTCAGCTCTATCTGCAGAAACGAATATTATTTTGTTTGACTCAATACGCCCTCGTTCCCGCACGATGTTTTGCCCACCCCCACTCCTGCCCTCGCGCGATTTCCCTTTCCAGCGCACTTTGAGCATTATTCTATTCTCTTTCATGAAGGTGTGAGGAGGGGGTTCTCATTGCATAAAGCGCCGTATTGACCGCAGCCGTATGAGGAGCGCAAATTTTGGATGGGTTTCTTAGACTTATCAGCTGACGGAGGAAAGATCGATAAGTCTATTTTTAGAAACCCACCAAAATTTCGGGACGAATAGGCGTAGGGAAGGCGCAGCAATGAGAGCCAACTCCTCACACCTGAAGTGAGGTACTAGTGTTAATCTTTTTTTCTTCGAGTCCAGCGGCGAGGGTGGCGATCTTTCCGAGCCAACGGGCAATCGTAAAAAAATCTTCGTGGTCTTCACAGTGTAAAACCAGCTCTCCAGTTTTCTTTTCTTTAATCTTATGAAAGCAGAGACATTCGAAGCGGGCCCCTGGAGCATTGAGAGAGGCACGGTCATCTTTTTTCTCATGGACTCTAAAAAAACCCCCAACCGATTCACCACCGACATAATATAAAACCGGTTCAATGGGGGCCCCTTCCAGAGAATCAATCGTTGGAATCCCTTCTTGAATGAGAAACTCGGTCGGTTTGCCGCCTCCTTTGGCGGAGGTCAGTTTTTGTCTCCCTTTACGGTTGAGGTTCAAAATTTCATCGGGGGATTCGACGTGAGTGAGCCCCAATCCGAAGGTCCCGACATTACTTTTGACAAAAACGTACGGCTTTTCGTTAATTCCATATTTTGTGTATTTGGTTTTTGCGCGCCCCAAAACTTGCTCTGCCCTTTTGGCCAGTCTTTCGAGATCTTGCTGGTTTTCAATATCCACATTGCTTTCCGAATAGGTGATGGGGCAAAAATGCCAGCAATCAATATCAAGTGCCTTGCCCAACTCTTCGACCAGTTGGCAGTAGATGATAAAATGATGTTTTTTGCGGCGGGTATGCCAGCCCAAGTCGGGAGAGGGAAAAATCGGTTGTGAAACGTTTTGCAAAATTTCAGGAATGCCATCGGAACAATCGTTGTTGAGCAGAATCGCATCCGGTTTGAAAGATTTTACTTGCAGGGCTCCGTTTTTTCTTTCGAGTTGTTCTAAGACCAATTTTTCACCACTGGGCAGAGAAACTTCATGTGGGTTTTGGGGTAGGGTTTCGCCTAAAAATCCTACGGCGGCTTCCAGTTTTGCCAACTGCAGTAGTTTTTGCATGGCCCGTACGTTTTCCAGATAATTTAAGTTTCGTGTAAAAGTCTCAGGGACGATCAAGACTTTTTTGGCCTTGGGTGCATTCGTCTCAAAATATTTTTTAAAATTTTGCGCTGCAATTTTTGAAAAATTGTTGCAAAGGTTATTGAAGCCGGCTGGAAAGACATTGGTATCGACCACTGTGATTTTGAAACCGGCATTGCGAATATCGACCGAAGAGGTGATAGGGAGTCTGATCCCTTCGGCTTTGGTTTCAAACCAGCCCTCAATAAGCTTAGAATTTTCTTTAAATTTTTTGGCTAACTTGTTGATCATAAATGATCTTTTCTAGCCTCTCTTTAGAGGCCTTTAAACTCTCGTTTGTTCGCTTCTCACTATGTTGCCTCAAAGTTTTCAGAAAGAGAAGCCTAGTTTCTATTATAGGGGCTCGCGTCGCCCCCTCCAACGGCAAAGCCGTCGGAGCCTCCCCCTCAAACTCGCTTTGCTCGCTGGCCGGCTTTTGCACCCCTTTGGATAAGGCCAGGGCATAACAATCCATTTGGCGCTGGTATTTTTCGGGTTCGAAATGGGTATCGGTTTTGAAATCGCAAATGACCCAGCCTTGAGGCGTCTCAAAGGCATAATCGATAATACCGGTAACCACTGTATCCGAAATTTTGAGCCGAAAAGGGAGTTCGTGCAAACCCTCCCATGTTGGTGGCGCCATGTCACTTTTTAAAAACGAATGGATGAAGTTTCGGACAGATGCAAATTCATCATCGTTTACGATAACATTTTGTTCAAAGAGGTTTTTTTTCAAAAGGGTATCAACGCCGATATTTTTTGTAGACCCAATTTGTTTTAAAACACCGTGAACGATATTGCCGAGTTGAGTTCCCTGAAGCAGCGGTTGGGTGGGTCCTGCCGGCTTTGGGATTATCCCAAAGCCGTCACCCACCCCACCGATCTGATCCGCTTTCTCAAACGTTCCCAATTTCGTCACAGCAACATAGGGAATTTCTTTTTTAGAGTGGTTAAAAATTAGTGGGTGACAGCCGCGAAGGGGTCCGAGGGGCCCCTTTTGGGGAGACGGACCCAAGCGGCTGGCAGGTCCCACTAATTTTTTCTCATCCCAAGAAGGAATTTTCCCAAAACTCCCAAGCGCTTCTTTAAGCCAGCCATACCATGGCCCCGTTTGTTTGCCCTCTTCATGCCAGGGAATCAGCAATTTTTCTTTGGCTCTCGTGAGGGCCACATAGAGCAAGCGTTTGCGCTCTTGCAGGTCTTGATATTTATCTTTTTCTTTCAACTGAGCTGTTGTCTCGCTGGGGACATAATTGCTAAAAGGGTTTGGGGACTCTCTTAAATAAAAGCCCAAACCCTCTTCTCTCAAAAAAATGTGGCGATTACCGCTTTGAGGCGGCTGCCGCAATAAATCGGGGAGGATGATAATCGGAAATTCCAAGCCTTTGGCAGCGTGCACGGTCATCAGTTGGCAGGCATTCGAACTTTGATCGACCGTGGAGGCCGGGGCAAGAGTGCTTCTCCGTTTTTTTAACTCTTCAAAATACTCCAGAAGATCTTCAAGCGACATCTCTTCTTCGATTTCCAATTTTCGGGTGAGCTCGATGAATTGTTCGACATTGGCCAGTTTGGTGCCCGAAGGGTCCAGCTTGTGAAGAAGTAAATCATAATGTGTGTTTGAGACAGCCTCGCTCAAAATTTCAGCTCCACTTAAGCTTTTCCTATTTTCAAAAAGTTCCTTGAGCCAATTTGCTTCTGGTTGTTCCAATAGCGCTTTCCCCAAATCGGTTGGATGTTTCAGGCAAAATTGGGTGATGAAACCATCGGTAAAGCCAATCAAGGGAGAACGCATGAGACCGACCAATGCCAGCCTCTCTTCTAGGTTTACCATGAGTTTGAGACAAAAAAGAAGATCGATGACCTCTTGTGCGTTGAGAAACCCGCGACCGCCGGATAGATGATAAGGGATTCCAAAAGCCTTGAAGGCTTTTTCGTAGTGACGCACATCACTCAACGATTGAAAGAGGAGAGCAAAGTCTCCGAAAGATTTTTTACCTTGGCTACACGATTTCTGAATCGTCTGAGCAATCAGAAGGGCCTCTGTTTTACGCCGCTCTTCTTTGGAGGTTTTGAGGTCGGCTGAGATGGCTAAAATTTCCAGAGCAGGGTCTTTGCGCCTCTCACGCGTCGCGACAAGGGCTGTTTTTTCAACAGGGGAGAAGAGTTGTTGGAAGGTGTGATTGACGAATTGTAAAATCTCGGGGCGGGAGCGAAAATTTTCGTTGAGTTCCACAAGGTGTCCCCCCGCCTTTACAATCCAATCCACAATTATTTTAAAGCCCTCTACGTTGGCCCCGCGAAAACGATAAATCGATTGTTTGGGATCCCCCACGACACACAAACAATTTTTGGAAGGGTTGAAAAGAAGGCGGATCAATTCACGCTGAAGGTCATTGATGTCTTGTACTTCATCGACCAAAATATGGGCAAAACGATTCTGATAATTTTTTAAAACTTCTTCGTTTGTTGTCAACAAATTGAGTGCCAAGATTTCCAAGTCTTGAAAATCGAGTGTTTGCCGCCGGCTTTTTTCCTCCGTGTAGGATTCTAAGATTTTTTTATAAAGATTGCGTGTCGCCTCTAACAACCGCCCTTCTTGGTCCATAGTCTTTGGTCCATAGTCCCTAGTCCCTATGTGCTTCTCCGCATGCCACCGAAATTGTAACAATTCCTCAAGCAACAAAAGGGCGTGGCGAAATTCCAATTCTTCAACCAGAAAAAGGGCGTTCGGTTCTTTGGCATCGAGAGCTTTCAGGAGTTGTTCGCGACAATGACGATGGATAGCCAATTTGGCCGTGTGCTCATCCCAAACAGAAGGGTTATCGGAAAAATGAAGGAGTGGGGCCTGTTCTTTAAGGAGGTTGAGACAAAAACCGTGGAAAGTGCCCACATTGGCAAAAGCCAGTTCTTGTTTTTTGGAATCGCTTAAACCCGATGCAATTCTTCTTTTGAGTTCCTGGGCCGCCTTTTCCGTAAAGGTGATGGCTAATATTTGGTTAAGTCCCACCTTGCCTGAGTTGAGGATGACTTTAAGGCGCTGAGTCAGAACCTCCGTTTTGCCAGAGCCCGCCGAGGCAATAATGGCAGTCGGTTTTTCAGTCGATTCGATCGCCAGTTTTTGATTTTTAGTAAGTTGCATAAAATAACAGTCGAAAATGGGTGATCGCCGTAGGCCTGTTAGCCTTTAGGCGTACAGGCCGCAGGCGAGCAGGACCCATTTTCGACACCAACTTAATCCATCGGTTTATTTGCATAGCGACAAATTTCCTTGTAATCACAGTAGTGTCTGCAATCTTTCGGTTGCGCGCTGAAAAATCCCTCACGAATTTTTAAAACATATTCTTGAATCTGTTCAACGCTTCGAGACAGTGTTTTATCAAAATCGTCACTGGCCAACAGGGCGCTGGAGCGTTTGCCCAAAGAAAAATGAGTTTCGTTGAAACGGCTGTCGACGAGGCCATGTTTTTTTCGAGCAGACCGGACCGAGATGAGCAAGCCGCCTACCGCTTGGTAATCTTTGAGCAGCAGCCTTTTGACCGCCAACAGATAGACCGGTAGTTGCAATGTCAAACCTTCCAATAATTTGTCTTTGAGCGCTTCGGTATTGCCTGTCTTGTAATCCAAAACGAGAAAACGCTTCTTTCCAGCATCGATATCGATCCGATCGATCCGTCCCCCAATCAAAATTTTTGGATCGTTCTGTTTTTTTTCAAGAGACAGGGCGTTTTCGGACGATGTTCCAAATGTCCATTCAAAATATTGAGGTTTCAGCGGGGCTTCCAACTGTCTCGATTCCTCCAATTCATTTTTCAAAACCTCTTGGGCTTGAGCCAATGTCGTCTGTTTCAGACGTTCATAGAGTTCCGGGTTGGCATAAGAAAGCTCTTTTTGCATTTCTGAAAAGGTTTTTTCCACAATTTGTTTGAGTTCTGCGTAGAGTGCCTCCTCTTTTTGAGAATCACTCCTTGCTTGATCAAAAAGGGCTCCCTGTTTTGTCAAAAGTTCTTCCAGACAATTATGAAACAAAGTTCCTTTATCTTCCGGATCGACTTCCGGAGAGTATTCTTTGATGCGTGGGATATTGAGCACCTTCCAAGCGTAATATTTGAAAGGGCAGGCGGCATAGGCTTCCAGTTGCGTGGGGCTAAAAACAAAATTTTCCCTTTGAGGTGGCAGGGCCACTCCCAAAGATTCGTCGGTGAAATTAGTATGAAATGCGTTGGTTTTCAAATCATCTTGCAAACGTTCTTCTTCAATTTGTAGTTTTTGGGTCAGCACTTCCTGATCCACAGTTCCTGTTCCAAGGAGAGGTGGCGCCACACTTCCAATTTCTTCTTTTAGTTCAAAATCCCATGTAAAAGAAGAGGGGGACAAATCATTGCCAAGGCTGTCGAGCCGTGGGAAACTCAGCCAGGCCTCTTTTACCCGAGAGAGTTGAAAAAGAAACGCTTTGCGCTTTTTGGAGAGTATCGTTTGCGGATCGGGAAAGGCCTCTTTTAAAATTTTCCATTCCTCTCGCCCGCGATCGCGGCTGTCTTGAAAAAAAGGAGAGGGGGTAACGACAGGAAATTGTCCTTCGATGAGACCGGGGGCCCAGAGACATTCCAAAAAAGGATAATCGCCGGCTTCCACTTCACACCATTGCACTCCCGAGAGGGCTTCGTTGATGGGTGTTTGCGTTTTAGCATCCAGACAATCTTTCAACCAAGCGATCCATTCCCACTTGCCTAAAAGACCTAAGCTCAAAATCTTTTCTGGAAAGCCGTAAGGGGCTAATTCATTGATGTTGAGAGTTTCTAGCCAATTTGTCAGTGTGGCTTCTTGCAACGGGGCGGCAAGGGCCTTGTTTGTGACATTTCTTCCCAAAACTTGTTCTCTTAAACTTAAAAAAGGTGACTCGCCTTCCGTGAGCCCCGAATTTTTCAGTTTTTGCCAGAGCGGTTCGTAATAAAAGGGATTGCCACCTGTGAGAATTCCGACATTTGTTAGCGGAATATTTGCAGACACCTCCGCTATTTTTTTCAAAAACCAATTTGTTTCTTGATAGGGAGAGGCTAAAGAAAAAAGAGAGATCTCTTTGAGTTGGCTTAAATTTATATCGGGTAACAGATGGATGGCGACTTCGACTGATTTTTGTTGAACGGTTTTTAAAACCTTGTCCAGCTGCGGCGGGATTTCGCTGAAGTTTTCCAGGATCAGTTCTGAAATACCTTTAAGTGCATTTTGTTGAGAGAGGTTTTCAATGGCGATGGTGTATTGATCCTCTTCATCGATAAGATCCAATTTATTTTTAAGTTCTTCGTAGCGCTCATAGATGGTGAGTAAGTCATTTTCTTTGAGGGAACCCGATTCTTTGAGACATTCCCTCAAATTTTGTGTTGTGATGTCGTATCGCTTGAGCTGGCGAATGGCTGTTAGAAAAGAGTTGGCTAAATTAGGGCTGATCTGCGAGGTGCGAAAATATTTTAACGAAAAATTTTTGAGACAATAAAGGATCAGGTGCTTTTGAAAAGCACGATTGAGTAAAGGCTTTGAAGAAAAGGACAATGTCCCCAAAAAATGGGGCAGAGAAAAGATGCTTTCCCCAAGCCAAACAGAATCTTTGGAGGCCGCAAACATCTCCCGCCTCTTCCTCTCCGCCGCTTTTTCAGAGGGGTATACAATCCAATTTATGTTTTCTTTTCCCACCGGGCAAGGAGGCTATATGCACACGGGACGACAAACAAGGTTAAAAGTGTTGAGAGAAAGACCCCGCCGATGACGGCAACGGCCATGGGAATTCTTGTTTCTGAGCCTGGCCCCAGTGCCAATGCGGCAGGAACGGCTGCGGCAATCGTTGCAATGGAGGTCATCAAGATAGGACGAAGCCTAATCGGGCACGCCTCGAGCAGTGCTTCGTGCACAGAGCCTTTTTTGTTTTTGCGAATTTGATTGGTAAAATCGACGAGCAAAATAGAATTTTTCTTCACGATTCCCATCAACAAGATCAGCCCAATAACACTATAAATGTTTAGAGAGTTTCCAGAGATAAAAAGGGCCATGGCCGCCCCGGAAACGCTGAACGGAAGAGCTAATAATACGGAGAGGGGATGGGAAAAAGAATTAAACTGAGACGCCAAAATCATATAAGAGATAATGATCCCCAAATACAAAGCAAAGAAGAGGCTCTCAAAAGATTCTTGAAAAGTTTGCGCCGAACCACCAAAAACCACACGATAACCCTCGGGCAAAACTTTTTGAGCAATTTGTTGGGCCATCTCCAAACTTTTGGCCTGTGAGGCCCCCTGAGCCACGTTGGCAAAAACGCCGATAGCCCGTTCCCTGTTTTTTCGCGTGATGGTTAACAAGGAAGGGACTTCTTGGATTTGTACCAATTCGCCAAGTTGTATCATTTCTCCACGATTGTTGCGGACATAAAGCGATTGGATGTCAGTGGGCTTCGAGCGATCTTGCGAAATAAGTCTCGCCCGCACATCGATGCGCCTTCCACTCTGTTTGAACTTGCCGGCTCGCACGCCTCCAATCAAGGCATTGATGGTCTCACTAATATCTTTGATGCTAACGCCGTGTTCAATCGCTTTGGCCCGATCTGGGATGACGCGCACTTCCGGCATTCCAGCTAAATAATCGGTATCGACATCCGAAAAAAACTTTTCATTATTTTGCATCTGATTTTTGATTTCTTGCGACAGTTCAGCCAATTTGTCCCAACTGGGGCCCCGAATCGTAAACTCAATCGGAAAGCCACGCTGTGCTGAGAGCCCCCTGGTGGAAAAATCCATCAAAAATGCTTGCAGGTCCGGGATTTTGTTGAACGCCTCTCTGCAAATCCCCATAAATTGTTGTTGGCTCAAAGAGCGCTCTTTGCGTTGTTTTAGGGTGATAAAGACCATGCCGGAGTTAACCTCCCCACCGCCGAACCCTCCGACCGCCGCAAAATAGCGCAAGACTTCGGGTCTTTGACTTAAAAAACTTTCCACATGTTTTACTTTTTCAGAAGTAAATTCGATGGAAGACCCGACCGGTGTTTTGAGAGTTGCCAAGAACATGCTTTGATCTTGTGCGGGGACAAATTCTTTTTTGAGGCCTTTGAAAAATGCAAAGGAAAGTAAAAAGAGACTCAAAGATACCAACAAAATTTTTCCACGGTGGGCTAAGCAAATTTCGAGAAGATGATGATAACGCACGGCACCTGTTTTAAAAAATTCATCGGAGGCTTTTCCAATTTTGCTGGTTCTTTCTTTGACGGAGACAAATTGCGAACAACGCATGGGAGTGAGTGTCAATGCTTCCAGTAAAGAAAAGAGTACGGCGACTGAGATCGTGATGCCGAATTGAAGGAAAAATTTTCCGATCACCCCCGTCATGAAGGCAACCGGCAGAAAGATTGCGACAATCGCTGCCGTTGCGGCAATGGCAGCGAAGGTGATTTGTTTGGAGCCTTCCAGCGCCGCCGTAAATTTGTCCTGCCCTTTTTCTTGATGTCTAAAAATATTTTCCAGCACCATGATGGCATCATCCACCACAATACCAATGGCCAACACCAGGCCGAGCAGTGTAAATGTGTTGAGTGTGAAACCAAGAAAGTAGAGGACGATAAATGTACCAACGATAGAAGTGGGTATTGCCATCAAGATGTTGGCCGTGGAACTCCAAGAACCGAGGAATAACCAGCAGACCAAGGAGGTGAGAAGGGCTGCCAAAAAGAGAGTGAACTTGAGCTCGCCTATCGAGTGTTCGATAAATTGTGTGCTGTCAAAATTGACAACAAGGTTTAATCCTTCGGGTAGTTGTTTTTGCAACTCTTTTAATTTTTCTTTGACGGCGTGGGCTACTTCAACGGCGTTGGAACCTCTTTGTTTGCGCACCCCCAATCCGACAGAGGGTTTGCCGCCCGTTCGCGAGAGACGGCGGATGTCATTGAGCCCTTCTTCCACATCGGCCACTTCTTTTAAATAGATAGGTCGATAGACGGGGCTTCCGCCTCTTCTTTCAATGACAATGTTACCAAATTCCTCCGCGCTAAGGGCCTCACCCATGGCTCGCACATTGAGTTCTTTGTCGCCCGTTTCCACACGCCCTGCGGGGAGCTCAATGTGTTCTGCACTGATGGCCGCAAGGACATCTTGTACCGTTAACTCATAACTTTTAAGTTTTTCCTTTTTGAGCCAAACGCGTAAATTGGGATCGATATAACCGCCCAAAAAAATATCTCCAACTCCAGCAATTGTTTGAAGCTGGTCTTTGAGATGATCTCTTGTGTAGGCCATGAGAGTGGGGACTGGCTTTTCTCCAGACAACGAGAGCCACATGATCGGCTGATCTTCGGGATTAGTTTTGGTCACAACCGGTGGATCCATCTCTTTGGGAAGATTTCTTTGGGCCTGTGCAATTTTTGTCTGAACTTCTTGTAGGGCGACGTCGATATCTCTGCCCAAATCAAACTCGACACTGATGTTAGCGAAACCTTGTCTGGCCGATGAAGAGACTTCGCGAATTCCTTGAATGCTCATCACCGCATCTTCCACCACGTCGATGACGTCACTTTCCATCACTTCCGGTGCGGCCCCTTCCAGTGTCGTGTGCACGGTGACCACCGGAAAATCGACATCCGGCATTTCGCTCACCCCCATGCGGCTAAAACTGATGAACCCGAACAAGATGAGGGCGGCCATCAGCATCCAGGCAAAGACGGGGTTGCGTATCGAAATTTCCGAGAGGGTCACCCCACCACCTGTTCTTTGGCCATAGGGCCAATCGTCTTCGTTGATGGAACAGGTGGTGGGGTCATGGGAGCGGTTCTCCCGTTGCAACTTTCAATGCAAAATAATCTACCTTGGCTTGTGCCAGAGTGCGATTAAACTCCCGTTTGATCTCTTGCAAATTTTTGAGAGTTGCCAAAACTTCTAAATTGTTGACCAACCCCAGTTGGTAGTCTTGTTCCACAACGCGAAAATTTTTTTCCGCTTTGGCCTTTGCTGTTTCCAAAGCGACGACTTGCTTTTGAGACGTCAAAAAATCGTTGTAACTTTGTTTGATTTCTAGCTCCACTTGCCGATGTTTTTCTTGCGAGGCAAGTTCTGCCTGTTTGAGGTGGATCTTGGCCTCTTGAATTTTGCCCCGCGTTTGTCCTCCTTGAAAGATCGGAACATCGAGGGAAAAAAGACTATCCCATTTGATGTTTTCTTGAAAACCGACACGGTAGGTATAGTAATTGGCTTCGACATTAATGGAGGGAAATCGGGCCCCTTTTTCAACAGACAATAAAGATTTGGCTTCATTGCGTGCCTCTCTTGCCGCTTTAATATCGGGGCGTTTAGAGGTGCTCTTTAACAAGGAAGGGGCTTCCGGGAGCTCTTTTGGCATATTCAAGTCATCTTTTAAAGAATCAACAGAAACCCCTGTAAAATAATATAAAATTTCCTTTGCCTGTTCGGAGGAACCCTCCACATCGCTTAAGGTTGCTTGTTGCATGGCGAGGTCTGATTCGGTGGCCAGTTGTTCACTGATTCTCGATTTGCCGAGTTGGGTTCTGGCCTTCAATTCCATCAGGCGATTTTTGAGTGTCTTTTCGATTTCTTTTAAAATGGCGACATCCCGTTCGAGTTGGAGGAAAGAATAAAAGGCTTTTGTGACATCGAGAAAAAGGTTTCTTTTTGCCTGTTCCCATTCTGCTTCGTTTCCTCTTTTTTGGGCGCGCATTGCTTTGAGTGCGTTGAATTCTCGAAAGCCGGCAAAGATCGGTTGTTTGGCATTAAATTTGAGCTCTGGTTTGCTAAATCTTGTGAAGGTGGTTCCAACGCCACTCGAAGAGGCTGATGCCGAGTCATCTTGCAGAAATTCGGTTCCCTTGAAGCTAATTTTTGGCAAAATAGAACCAATGGCTTGAGAATACTTTGCGTTGGAACTTTTAATATCGGCTTCTTCGATCGCCACCCGTTCGCTTTGTTTGAGAGCGAGTTGATAACATTCTTGGAGTGTGAGGGTGTTTTGGGCAAAACAAAGGTGCGAAACCAATAAAAGGACAATTGTGGCTAATTTTTTCATTCCCCTGAGTATCTTTAGAATGGGGAATGTATCGATTTAAATCAACTTAGTCAATTCAGCAGCTCTTCAAAGGCGAAGTGCATCATAATATCGCAAGGCAAATTTTGCATGGCACGCAGAATATGTTCTAGACCCGTTGGAACGGAGCTGGTGTATTTGGCGTAAAAACCGTCGGCACCTGCTTTATCTCCATCCCCTTTGAATATAATAAATGTTCCACAGAGCTGTGAAACCGCTTCATCCATTTTTTCAAAATAAAAGTCGGTCAGTCCTGTTGTAGGATCTATAGAGATCGCTCCTTTTTCTTGAAAGGCATTAAGAGCACCCAAAGCACCAGCAACATGATCTTCTGCGAGTCCTTTGCGCAGTACACCGATACAGCGTGCTACATAACTAACGTACATCTGATGTAAGAGGTCTTCAGAAAGTTTGCCCATCTTAACCATCTGTTTTGCATTATGAAGTCCTGTGATGTCTGCTTTGAATTCTTCTAGGGAACCAAAGATTTTCCCAAGGGCTTCTCGGGATGTGGTGTCTTGCTTGTCGACGACATATTCAACACCATTGCCATGAGCTATCTCATGATAACGAACAAAATATTTTATTCCCTTAGGGGTTACCAAATGGCGATACTTGGGACTAATAGCCAGTTGGATTAATATCTGAAATTCAGTACTTTCGTCTCTGATTCGTCCAATATTTTCCATCAAGACAATCCGTTTGCCTTTCTCCTTTCTTACTTTTTCATCATTGGGACGGTTATAGGCCCTTGCTATAATTTCACCCGATGCGCTATCCGCTGTAGCGTAAATAGCCTCTACGGCAGAGACTCTGGGTGGTTTTCTCTGATCAGCGGGGAGTTTATATCGATCAGGAACTGGTAATTGCTCTTCTAATTCAGAAAAGGTACTTTTCAAAACAGCGAGCTCCGCATCTACTTGCGTATTTCTTATCTGAATAAGTGCAGCAAATTGGGCGATGGAATGTCGAACTTTATCTGCATATTGTTCCACAGGGTTTAAATCCATATCGATTGAATCAGCTTGTAACTGAACCCAGCTTTCATCAGACGACGTAAAGTCATTGGTACGATAAGCATTTGCTGCTACTTTTAAGTAGCTGGCGATTTCACGGAGATCCGTTTCAAGGAGCGTTGCCGCTTCTTCCAGAAGTTTTGCGGCGGGAACGAGCCATTCAGCAAAAACTTGGGAATAAGGAATGGCAACTAATTGCCCTTGTGCATCATATTTAAAAATAACACGCATTTCTTTGGTAAGCGCTGAATCTTTTGGCACATATTTGTGGAAGTCATTTTTTGTCTTAATGTCAGTTGGATACATTCCTCCACCTGGGGATCTTGTAATCTGTTCCATGCCGGGTAAAAAACTATAATATATATGATCTTTTTCTTCTCCCTTAATTACCAATTCGGAACGGGTCAGATCAAAAATACCTCCCCATCGTAGGTAAAACGGTCTTAATGGTGCGAGCGCTGGTGTTTCCATCAATTTTTCGAAAATTTCTCCATCAGCATTACATTGAATTCTGAAGGGGACATTTAAATAACGCATGGCCCTACCAATCAAAATAAGAGCTTGTTGTTGGTGGTCTGGCAGATCATGGTAAGCTTGAGGAATGGGCAGCGTTACTTCGGTAAACAGTTTTTTGAGTTCGGCAGCCCTTGCTTCAATGGCTGCGGGGTCGAGATTCAAATGAAAACCGAGTGTTCTTTCCAAAGCGGCAACATCTTGTGCATTGGGTACCCCCTGAGTTTCCAGCTCACGAGTTCGAGCCGATAGGAGCTCGTCTAACAATACCTTTGGGCCGGTACTTGGAGGCAGGTCTTTGCCGTGTGTCCATGCCAAGGCTTCGGTTCCCAGGCCAAATCGTCTAGCATTATTTGCTAAAGCACCACCTTGAGGTTGTTCGGCAACTAGTCTTGAACCAAGTTCGGATGGACTGAAACCTGTTCCTCCACCATTTTCAGCAATTTCTGGAGTAGCTGCTAAAGCGGCTTCCGCCGTTGCTGTTCCTGCATTAGCGGCAGCCGTTGCCGCTGCGTTAGTGAGTGCTGCTTCTATTGGACTGGCCATGTTTCCTCCTCAAAGGCTTCTTCGGTCATTCTCAAAAAAAAGTTGCTTACTTTTTTGAACCCCCTCTGTCAAGATTCAATTCGATTAAAAAAGTAACGGGTGGCCCGGAGTGTTTGTTGTGGGGTTTAGTTAGGGGCCCCCACAAAAACACGGAGGGACAGGCCCCGTTACTTTTTTACACCTTTAAGTTGCTGTGTTTCAGTCGGACGGTGACGGAAATTGTGCAGTTGGTTTGTCCAAATCAATTTATTGCCGACTTTGCGTGGCACACATTTTGCAAAACAAACCATCAAATGTTGGGAACCGTTTTCTCTGCCGGAGTTTTGGGTTTTGAGGCAACCTTGGTCAAAGTGGAGGTCGATGTCTCTTCTGGCATTCCAGGTTGGCAAATGGTTGGGCTTGCTGAAAAAGCAGTTCAAGAAGCCAAAGAAAGAGTCAATTCGGCCCTTCGCAACAGTGGCATTCGCCTTGAGGCGCGCAAAACAACCATTAACCTTGCCCCCGCCAGTCAGAAAAAAAGTGGCAACCAATATGATTTGCCCATTGCTATAGGTCTTCTGGTTGCCCATGAAGCGTTAGAAATCACAAATTTATCACCTTATCTTTTTGTCGGTGAACTTTCGCTAACCGGTGAATTAAAACCGATCAATGGGGCCCTTTTGTTTGCTTTGCTTGCCAAGCAGAAGCGTTTCGAAGCCCTCATTTTGCCCAAAACAAATGCTGCCGAGGCAAACCTTGTATCCGGTCTCAATGTGGTCGGATGCGAAGCGGTCGGGGAGGTGTTGGAATTTTTGAAAACAGGACGAAAGCCAGCTGCGCTGGGGTCTCTTCGAAAAAGTTTTGTGAAATCCTCCGAGACACAAGATTTTGCCGAGGTCAAAGGCCAGCAACTGGCAAAAAGGGCTTTGGAGATTGCCGCAGCCGGTAATCATCATCTGTTGATGATAGGTCCGCCCGGTTCCGGAAAAACGATGTTAGCCGCCAGATTGCCGACCATCCTGCCTCCACTGACCCCTTTCCAGGCGTTGGAAACAACCAAAATTTACAGTGCCTTAGGGTTGACCGATTTAGAGAGCCCCCTCATCACCACACCCCCTTTTCGCAATCCGCATCATTCTACTTCCAACTCCGGTCTTATTGGGGGAGGGGACGGGTTTGTGAATCCGGGGGAAATTACCTTGGCACACAACGGCGTTTTGTTTTTAGATGAGGTGCCGGAATTTCATCGTGATGTGTTGCAGATGTTAAGGCAACCTTTGGAGCAAGGTTGGGTCCACATTGCTAGATCCAAAAGTCGATTAAAATTCCCTGCTAAATTTCAATTAGTCGCAGCGATGAACCCTTGTCGGTGCGGATATCTTGGCCATCCGAAGAGACACTGCGTCTGTGCCCCGGGCCACACTCTTTTATATCGCAACAAAATAGCCGGCCCTCTTTTGGATAGGATCGATTTACAGGTGGAAGTTTCGTCCCTCACTAATGAAGAGTTATTTGGAGACATTCCGCAGGAAAGCTCTGCACAAATTCGGGAACGCGTTTTTGCCGCCAGAAGAAAACAGCTCATTCGCTATCGCAAATTAAAAATCACCTGCAACGCGCAGCTGACCACTCATCCTTTAAATCAATTTTGTAAATTACAGCCCCCCGTCCAAAAGTTTTTTCAGAAAGTCTTTCCAACCTTAAACCTCTCTGCCAGGGCCCATGACCGAATTCTTAAAGTTGCAAGGACGATTGCCGATCTCGCCGGCTCAGAAAACATCGAGGAGTCTCACATCTCCGAAGCCATCCAATATCGCTCCCTCGACAAGGAATACTTATGACGAAGCCCCAAATAGAAGATGCAGTTTTCATTGACAGCTGCATCACAAAATGTGATTTTATACACGTGAAAGTTACGATTTCTATTCCCAAAGAATTATTGAATGCAACGAGACAGGCTAGTGGTAAAAAGGGACATAGCGAAGCGATTGTCGCTGTTCTCAATGATTATTTAGCTTTGAGAAAACGTTTAGAACTTTTGGACTATCTTTTTTCAACAAAACTTCCCCATTCTTGCTGGTTTATTAAAAAGCAAAGGCATCGCTGCAACGATCATTATCGATAATTATTTCTTAAAACCCTAAAATATCCTTGCAAAAAATTTTTAGTTGAGGGAAAAGTCATTCTTAGGTCGTTAGTTGATGTTTGAAAACTTTGTTTTCTTATGCCCGACGTTAGACCTGCCGAGTCCGCGTCTGTACTGTCACAATATCTGCCGTCCCCTATTGCCTCCGCGTCAGCCACTTCGAATAGCCTTGTGGGTTCTTTGGGCCCAGATATCTATCGTGGGGTTGATACCATTGGTTACCTTGCCCATAAAATGGGACGCCAGCTTGTTGCCCCAGCTTGGTATGTGGTCTTGTCTTATTTAAGGGCGTTGGGGGATTACCGTTTTAATACAGGGCTCCGTAACATCAATCCGACAGATTTTCGTTATGAAGGGTTCCGTGGGAGTTTTTATCATTCCGAATCGCGTTTGGGACGATTTTTTCAAACCTTGTTTTTACCCGCTGATTCACGTGGCAGGGGTTTGACGATTGATGAGAACGAAGCCATCAAAACATCGGGGTTACGCTATCGCAATCTAGCTTCTTTGGGATATCTCCTTCCAATGCTGACGCGCCTTGGGGCGAATCTTTATTATCAAGGCGAGAATAATGCAGCCCCTCTGAATTCCGATTTATTGGCTCAGCAATGGGTTATTGGATTGGATACAATTGCTACAGGGGGACTTATTGCAAGCATAGGCTCGTTTGGGATAGCTCAAAAGATTGCTGAGCGGAATCTGACGAGTCGTTCCGTCACATCGCTTCTTTCTGGAAGTTGGAAGATAGGAATGGCGGCGAACGGTTTTCAAATGGGAGCCGGTTTTTTGCGGCTGGGGGTTGAGGTCTCTCATTACTTGGATACAGGGCATATTAACAATTCAACCGTTGCCACTAGCCTAGGGGATATTTTTGGTGGGGCTAGTCATATGGCTTGGGGCAATTTGGTATTGGATGAGGCTAAGCGGGAGGCCATGTACGGAATGAGAGCTCAAAACCATGCCCTTTTGGGGGCGGTTGAGCCTGGATCACGTATCAAATGGGGGATGAAGGCAGCCAATGGGATTGGGGCGGCGATCGGTTTGGGTTTCAATATTTATCAATTTGTGAATGCGGCGACGAGCGATTCTTTGGGAGAGGAAGAAAGAAGCAAACAGATGGTCTCTAGTGGCATTGGGATGATTGGCTCTTTAGCCATTGGTGCTTCAACATTGTTGATTGGAACCGCGCTTGCTCCCGTTGCAGGAGTTGCCATGGCTGTTGGGATGACGGCCATGGTGGCCCAAACTGCCTACGACTATTTCGCCTAAAATCTTCTTCGGTATATCCTACAATGTCTCTCACTCGCCAGGTTCGAGAGGAATAGCAATCGCTTCCGCTCGTGTGGGTGAGAAAGGACGTGGGTTGTTTTGGGGAGAATTCCCCAAAACACCCACTCGACTCTCACCCCGCCAAATTATTATAACCCCCAAAAGGTTTGGCGGGGTTCCGAGACGCCTTTCTCACCTCCACTCGCTCGCGCGATTGCCGATATGTTTTCTCACCTGGCTCGCTTGAGCCCTGCAGGACACACGCTCCGAATGAAAGCTTTAGTTCACAGCGTGTTCATTTGGCAATCGCAGGCCTATGAAAATGAAGCGAAGGGGTGGCCCGGAGTGTTTGTTGTGGGGTTTAGTTAGGGGCCCCCACAAAAACACGGAGGGACAGGACCCCGTAGCTCCATTCTCATTTGCGAAAGCGATTGCAAAGGGATATCGAAGAAAATTTGTTGACAAAATTTTTTAAAGGCTTATGAGAAAGGTATGAGTGAAGGTTGTTTTAGAAATGAAGATGCCTTTAAAAGCTTACAAAACACCTGTTTGCGGCCTTCTAGCCATTTGTTTTATCTTTTCTACTTTTGGTTAAGCTAAACCTTAACCAAAACACTATTCTTTTCCAAACATTTTTATTTTTTAAACGTTAACAAAAATCGATGAACTTTGAAAATTTTTTCAGAGTCATTTAAAGGAGGAAGTATGTCAGAACTCGATACTTGTAGAGAATACATGCAGAATTGTCTTTGTCTTGCCTTTGGTCCTAAAGAGCTTGAGGAATGTGGTATAGATCTGGAAGGAATATCCAGCATAGATCCTAAAGCAAAAAAACTGCTCGAAGCAGCAGGAAAGACCGGTATTGATAGCATTCTTTCTAAAGAAGATGCTTTGCATCAAGTCATTATTGATGAAATGGTTTCCCAAAAGTTGGAGAAAGAGTCTGCTTGTGCAGGTGTTGACGGTCTGGGCATTGGTGACCATACTTTAATCCGAGGATGTCTTGCCAAAGCAGACCTCGTAAAAAAGGAGGCCGAACAAGAAGTGAGGATATACGGGATAGATGCCCTCACGAAATTGGACGAGCCTAAGCGGGTTGCCATCCAAAAGCAGGCAGAGCGCTTCATGGAAGATGCCAGGGCGTTGGTTGAGAAAATCAGGGCTAGTCAAAAGCCAGTGGAACCAAAGAAGCCATAGGAACCGAAGCTTCAGCCGTGAAGTGTAGTGGAGGTGTATGGGGTAGGGGTCCTGCCTGCCGGCAGGCAGACGACACCTGCTCCGTATGCCTTACAATTAGGAAGGGTTGTATAGCGGGACACCAACAATTGTCGCAAGTTTGTTCAGTTTTTTATCAAGTGTCCAAAGCTGGCAACCCGATTCCTTGGCCGACAGTAGGATCATTCGATCAACGACGCTAGGTATCACTATTTTGTGACGCTCTGCTGTTTGGGCGAGGTCGGCTATTTGGTCCCATGTTTTTTGCGAGTTCCAATCTAGGTCTACAAAAGAAATGGCTTCCATTGCACGCACAATAATATTTTGTGTTTTGGGAGTCATTCTTCCGGAGAGGATCTCAGCCCTAATCGGGTGACAAATGGCAATTTTTCTTTCTTCCAGGAGTAATTCGAGGGGTTCTAGAGGGATGGAGGGTCTATTTTTAAAAAATTCAATCCAAACGAAGGTATCCAATAGAACCATTAGCGATTTCGCATCCTTTTGAGGTCTTTTTTAGAGAGCTTTACGGCGCCCGAGGATTTTAAACTCAAGAGATGCTCAAGGTTTTTTTTGTGAATGAGTTCTTTCAATCCCAGCACGACAGCCATGGTTTGCGTCGTCGCCCCACTCACACGAACGGCCTCTTCCAAAAGGCTTTTTGGTATGTTCATAGATGTTTTAGAAGGCATATCTGATATATACACTATCTTATAAAAGTATATATGTCAAATTATTTCCAAAACACTTCGTAGCCGACCAGGATGAGGTCGAGGATGAAGAGACCAACAATGGCTGCCTCCAAGATGAGCATCTGGCGGTTGGTGGTAAAGTTAGAGAGCAATTCCAGATTTTCCTGGATCGTTTTGAGTTTGTAGTCCAGGGCACGGAGGCGCTCTTTAAGCTCAAACATCATCGTTGCCTCCTGATGGAGGTCATCCAGAATTTTGTTTTCCCAGGTCTCTTCTGGTTTTTCTAACAAATAGAGTGTGCCGATCAGGTTTTGTTTGGTCAGCATTGCTTGGCTGATGAAGGATCGAATTTTGCTCGGCTTAGAAGAAACGACACCAACTTGATTTAACAATTCATCCACCTTGTTTTCAAAAAACTCGAGGGCCGTCGACTGTGCCAGGACCAAAGAAAGCAGCTCAATCTTATCGCGGTTGAGTTTATCGACGACGACATTGTCAAAAAAGACCTCATTTTTTGCTCTCCGCTTTTCTTCCAACAAAAATTCATCGGTGGTGACAGGGTTGCTAAGAAAAAGAGAGTTTTTTAGACGCTCCAGAGTCGAATTTTGCACCTCCGAATCAACGTTAAAGAAAACCACCGCCCCAAAATTATACAAAATGCAGTAGCAATTTTCTGCCAATTCATAGACGAGCCTCGTTGGATTCAAAACCAGAGGTTTTAAATCGAAAAGTTTGGCAATTTCCTTAAGTTTTAAGGCTTCCGCCAGATGGTAGGCATTAAAACGGTAAACTTTGGCCTCAGCGGGAACCACCTGTTTTTCAATTCCAGGGCGTTCCTCAACCCGTTCTGGCAAAATAGCTGTGATTTGTGGCTCTAACATAAACGTCTCCCTTTAAAGGACTTGGACCCTTTTTAAAAAGCTTTTAAAACCCACTAGATATTATTAAATAAGGACCAGAAGGCTTAAGCTATGTAGACAGTATAATGCCTTGAGGGACAAAAAGCAACCCCCTCAAAAATTCCCCTGTTGTTTCAACACATTTTCTGATAAAAATGTTTTGAGAAAATATGGATATTCTAGAAAACGTTTTAAAAGGTCTTAATACGACTATAGATGGAACCGGTGGCTCTTTTGACCCTCAATTTTTCTCTCAGATTGTTGGGCCAGCCCTCATTATTTTTGTTCTGTTTGTTTATGTTTTTTTCGCCTTTGGATTGGCAATGATCGCCTCCAAGCTAAAAATGTCGTTTTTTTTGAGCTTTATTTTAGCACTTATCCCCATCATCAATATTTTTCTGATTATCAAAATGGCAGGGCGACCCCTTTGGTGGTTTATCCTTTTCTTGATTCCGCTCGTCAATTTTGTGATCAGCATTGTGCTTTGGGTGGATATTGCAGAACGGCGAGGAAAACCAGGTTGGTGGGGGGTTATGCTATTGATCCCTGTCATTGGTTTTTTCTTCTTTTTGATGTTGATGTTTGGAGAACAACCGCAACAGGTACAGGCTACTTGATGGTATCGGTCTTCGCTGCGAAAATAAAATCACTTTCAGTGAGTCCATCAATTTTGTGGGTCCACAAAATGACTTTGACCTTGCCCCAGGCCAGATGAATGTCGGGATGATGGCCTTCGCTTTCGGCCATTTCTCCCACTTTGTTGGTAAAATCGAGTGCCTCACGGAAGTTTTTGAAGGGGTATTCTTTTTCAATATGGTGTTCATTGATCACTTTCCAACCCTCTTCTAATTGCGTGTAAAAATTTTGCAGTTCTTTCCCCTTGAGCGGCGGAATCCCCCCTCGACAAGGAATACACTTTTTTTGCGCCAGTTCATTCATAGGCCGCCTCTCTTTTACTGAATAATCGACTTGGACGCAAGCATCTTGCGAACGATCTTTAATATGAAGAAACGTCAAATTTTTGGCTATCAAGGTGATAAAGAACCCACCTGTTGAAGATTTGACAGCGCCGCCCCCTTTGAAAGTCATTGAAATCAGAATCAAAATTGGATGGGCCGTATAAATCTTTTCTGGCATGAAACTTGCTGTATTTAACCGCACTGGAGGTTTTATGAAAAAGCTCATTTTAGCGATCGCTTTGTTCTTCCTGATTGGAGATTTATATGCCCAACAAGGGCCAGCCAGCCAAAACCGAACGACCCAACAGATCCAAACTCAACAATTACCGAGGGGAGTTAAAGTCCCTTCTTTGAAGCCAGATCCAAGGCTACAATTGGGCGCTTGCAGCCCTGTCGGGCATTTTGATTGTGACATGGAAAGGTTTCGTTTCAGAAAATGTGAACGGGATGGTTTTTGGGGCAGGTGGATAAGATTGGGCGATCAAGAAGTTGATATTATGAGAAGTTGTATGGCGGAATGTGTGCCTGGGGAATATATCTGTCTTTTCCCAGATCCAGATTATAGACGCTGTGATGAAAATGGCAGATGGTTACCAGGTGGTAATGGCTGGATAAGAATCCCAGCGAATGAAATCGATCCAGACACGGGCTTAAACATCCGCGAAGAATGCTATCGATTCAGGGATGCTAGACATGATTGTACTCCTGGACAATATCGATGCTTCAATGACGGTGGTTATAATCGCTGTGGTGATGGAGGCTATTGGAGCGAAGCTGGAGATACATCGCTTGATTTCTCAGCCTTTCTCAATCACTGTGCTTTTCCCAGCAGACGTCGATAAACTATAAACATAACTGAAGAAAAAAAAGGGGCCTTTAGGCCCCTTTTTGTTTATAAAATAACTGGTTCGGGGACTAGGATTTCCCCTCCGTCTGCCCCCGGCGGACTTCGGGGACTTCGTCGGCGACCCACTTCGTGGGTTCCCCGCCTCGATCGCGACAGTAGGTTCTCACCTGCCTACCGAACAAAAAATTTCCCAATGGGGGAATTTTTTGTTCGGGGACTAGGATTCGAACCTAGACGAGCAGAGTCAGAGTCTGCCATCCTACCGTTAGATGATCCCCGAATAATGTGGAAATCCTTATCACTTGACATTGGGGGGTGTAAAGCCTAAAGAAAACAAGGGTTTAGCGATACAAAATAGTTTCACTTTTTAAGCAACTTTTTCAGATGTTTTGACGAAAACTATAGTAGGAACGTTTATGTCCAATGCAGCCCTCCAAGTTACTTTTGCCACACAAGCTGTCGAGGTCAGTGCTGCGCTTTTTATTTCTCAACCTCCCCAAGCTCATTATGACGAAGCCAACCAGATTTGCTCGGAAGAACCTGTAGCTCAATCGCAATTCAGCGATGCAAAAAATCCTGAAGCACCCAAAGAAGATAGCACAATGGTGTTGGTGGTGCGTGCGGCTCGTTTTAAAAAAGATGCCAAAGGGGTTGCTAAATCAAAGAGCAAAAAAGAGACTCCAGGCAAATCAGAGCCTAAATTTAAAGCAGCCGCAGCTAAACAGACAGCAGCGGGCGAGACAACTCAAACTGCCAGAGCGGCTATCACAACAACGCCTCCTCCGTTGCCAACTACTGTTTCGCCGCAAAACATTTCTGGCAATCTCGGTTTTGGAGCGCTTTTCTTATTTTCTCCATATGAGGCCGATTCCAGTGAGGTTGGAAAAAAGGCGCTAGCGATTTTTGTTTCAGTTGCTAGCTTAGAACCAGAGGCAGTTTCCGCTACCATTCCAGATCTATCGGGTAAGGAAGCTTCGATATCTATTTTGCCCAGCAGTGTGGCACATACACATAACCCCGATTCTTTAACGGCATCTGTAGCGAAATTGATTGCAATGAGGTTTGCTCTCACTGAATCAGCAGTTGTGCCGCGAGATCCGATTGTCGAAATAGAAAGAAAAAGAGATTTGTCAGATCGAAGTTTTGTGGATATCAGCGACATTGTTTTTGGGGCCAATCCTTTCGAGAATACTACTACTATTTCTTATCATGATCACCCAGGGGAAATGAGAGTGGGTGGTTTCATTGTTGAAGGAGCTGAACTCATCATCCCACAAGATTCCATACAAACTGTTGTTATTTTGCCTCCTTGGATTGTGAATCGTGAAACAACGAACACCACCCTTCTCGCAATGTCTGATCCAAAAGTCAGGAGAGGAGAGGTTGATCCAACTACGGACACAGAGCCATCCGATGATTCTAGAAGAGAAAAGCGTGAAGGTGACAGCGATACATCACGAGGTCGTACTGATGATCCTTATGGTGAGGACGACGATCTAGAAGAAGAAGATTTTTAAATCCTGTAAATCGCTAACAACCTTTCCAATTCTCTTTCCAACTTTTTAGCCGCATTGGAATCAGCTTCAAAAAGGTTGAGTGATTTGAAGGCCAAAATCGCATTTTCAAAAATGGTTTGTGAAATGGCTTCTGGGTGTTCTATCTCACCTAACATCAACAGATGTTTTCCATGCGCCAGCATCGATTTGGTCAATGCTTTTTGTTCATTGGGAAGCATGGGGCGCAACAGATAGGTTTGCCAGGCGACATAATAGGCTTCGATATAATTTTTAAGGAGCATACTGAAATCTTGAAGCAGCGGTTTGCCGTCCTCCAATATTTTGATGTGTCCGGCAGCATATTCGATCAGTTTTCTTTCCTGAAGATAACAGCAAAGCTTGTCCAAATGTTCGGCAATTGGTCTTCTGGTGCTGAAGCGAAACTCATAGAGAAAAAGTTGCTGAAAATAGAGATATTCTTCGGAAAGCTTTATCAAGCTAAGCGGTTCTGCTTTTCGAGACAAAAGGAGCCCAGACCATAAGGAGAGAGAGACAAAGTAATGAATCGAAATATTTTTGAAAAAATCAAGTTCCAGCCGTTTGTCTGTAGGGATTTCATAGAAAGCTTGTTCCAAGCCTTGGTGTTTTTTAATCAGCCCTGCCGATTCAAATTGATGCATCGCTTCGTAAAAAGCCCCATTTGGATTTTTAAGAAGAGTGTCAGCAAGTTTTACTTGCTTCCATTGCAAGTAATTTAAAAGCTCCACATAATTGCTTTCCACTTTTTCTAAAGGAATACCTTTCTTGGCGCTCAAGAGAAGACTGCTGGCGGTCAAGCTCTGTGGAATCACCACGACTTGTCGATTAATGGCATGCGTGATTTTCTGAGAGAGCATCTCAACCAGTTTTGGTTTCTTGATTTCCCAATTGCTTTCAGAAATTTCCGCGGCGGTCTGTTGCCAAGAAATCGGCTCGTCAAAATGGACATAAATTTTGCCGTATCGCCCCTTTAAAAATTTTCTAAGCTTGAGCAAGTCTCTCGTTTTTTCTTTTTGTTTCGGTTTTCCTTCGACCTCCGCAAGATATGATTTTTGCTCCATCACACGGTCATAGGTAATGCTGACTGGCATAAATTGAACGTCGGGGGCGGCTCCTTCTTGCATGGCTTGGGAATACATGGAGAGCATGCCGAGTTTTGGTGTTCGTAGTTTACCGGTGCGCGACCTTCCCCCTTCGATGAAAAATTCTTGAAGGTAGCCTTCCTGAATTAAAACTTTTAAATAGGTTTGAAAAACATTTTTATAAACGATGTTGCCGGAAAAAGTGCGTCTTAGAAAAAAAGCGCCGGAGCGTCGGAAGTAAAATCCCATCGGCCAAAAGGCCATGTTGATACCTGCGGCCACATAGGGGTTTACGATGTCGTTGCTGTAGCAGAGATAGCCCATCAACAAATAGTCGAGATGGGAACGATGATTGGGAACAAGAATCGTTGGGCCCTTTTGAAGCGTTCTTTTAAGATTTTTTAATCCTTCCGGATCGACCAGCACCCCTTCAAAGAAGGTTTTGAAAAACCAGTTGAGGAAAGCAGCCGCGAACTCCACATAGGAATAGTTTAAATCGGCTACGATTTCTTTGGCGTAGCGTTGTGCCAAACGTTTGACGGAATGAAGCGGTTTGTTTTTTTCCTTGGCGATTTGGTAGAGTATTTTAGAGAGTTCCGTGTCTTCAAAGATGCGATCCAAAAACCAGTGTCTTGCTCGAATCGGCGGTCCGGTGAGGGTCCGTTTCTCGATCTGCAAGGAACCCAATATTTTTTGATAAAGTTTTAGAGGGATGTCACTTTGTGTTTCACCTAAAAAATCTTGAAGGGGAATCGGTTCTCCAAATTTGACGATGGCCCGCTTTCTGTAATGACGGAAAAACAAAATTAGCTTTCTCAAAGGGCCAGGGTGTTCTGTTTCTCCAAAGAGGGCTTCAAAAAAAGAGGCCTTTTCCCTTTTGGGTCTTTTGTCCCAAATCAACTGTTGGGGGACTAAAAAAATAGGCTTTTCAGCCGATTTTTGAGTCTCAAGTAAAACATTAAAGATATCACGCATAGCCATTGATAAGTAAGAAGGGTCAGCAGCATCTAATGAAATCAAGGAACTTTTCTCCTCCAGACATAAATTTTTGAGATACCCGCTTAAAAGTGGGTGAGGCAACTCTCCATATTGGGAAAAAAATCGAACGCGGTCGCGATAGCTTTTTCTAATGAGAGGCAAGGGGAGCCAGTGTCTGGTTTTTAAACAATTGTTAAAATGAGCCAGAGGCAAACCGTGGTTCAAATAAAGAGAATTGAAAACGTTATGTTCCAACTGTCCCAAGTTAACGCTTATATAAATGAGAGTTCCCTGGCCGGCTTTTGACTTAACATTTTCCAGATTTGCTTCATCCAGGCGAATAGAGGGGACTGTTCGGTTGATAATATGTCGATGAAGAAAGTTGCCCTCCTCAAACATGGAGCTGGCGTATAGCTCTGTGAGGATAGAAGTGTTCAACGATCCGGGCTGGCTATAGCGAAAACGGAAGCGAAAAAGTCTGCAAAGAGAGCTTAAAACCCCCTCTAAACGGGTCGGATTTGCAGTTAGCATAAGATTTATCCTGAGCTTGTCGAAGGATTGACTTACCCTAATTCTTTGATAGGTTCAAGACTATGTATGGTTCAAAAAGGCTTAAAGCGTATCATCATCATCTGCGGTCCGACGGGGGTGGGGAAGTCGAAGGTGGCTCTTGCAATTGCGAAGAAGCTGAATGCTGAAATTGTTTCGGCCGATTCGCAACAGGTTTGGAAAGAGTTGGATATTGGTACTGCAAAACCCTCTCCTCAAGCTCTTCAAGAAGTTCCTCATCATTTGATTGATGTTGCAACACCCGGTGAACATTTTGATGTCTCACGCTATGTGGAGCTTGCCGATCAAGCGATTGCTGACATTATAAAAAGAGGCAAGTTGCCGTTGGTTGTCGGTGGTGCAGGAATGTACATTCGCGTTTTGCTCTACGGTCTTTGCGAAGCCCCGCCGCAGGATAAGGAGATTCGCAAACGACTTCTAGAACAAGCAAAAGAAGAGGGGTTGGCAGTTCTGTTTGAAAAATTGAGGACTCTAGACCCAGAAACGTCCCGGACTTTACACCCCAATGATACAACACGCATTGTGAGAGCGTTAGAGGTTTATGAGTTAGCCGGAAAACCACTCTCCCAATTTCAAAAATCACATCGGTTTCAAAAACCTCGTTATGAGGCCAGTCAGATTGGAATTGCTTGTGATCGCAAAATACTCCACCACAAAATCGAGCAGAGAACGGACTGGATGATCGCCAATGGCTGGACAGAAGAGGTGCGGGAGCTTTTAAAATTTTATTCTTCCGATTGTCAGGCGTTGCGATCGATTGGCTACAAACAGATTGTTTCTCATCTGAAAGGAGCCATTTCATTAGAAGAGGCTTTGGACGACATCAAAAAACAAACGAGAGCATTTGCCAAACGCCAACTCACCTGGTTTCGCGCAGACAAGTTGATTCAATGGACTCAACCAGAAAATGCGGTTGATTTTATTTTGCTACAGTCAAGATTTTTCAAACCCCAATGCACTGAAAATCGATAAACTGGCGGATCAGTCCAAAATCTTTGATGTTTTCTGTGAGGAGTGTCGCACCCAAATTTTTACAGGCCAAAGCGATCAGACAGTCATTGATCAACCTACTTTTTTTGATCTGTTCAAAGCCATGTTTTTTGCCGATTTGCGACAGGGTGTATCCGCACCAGAACCACTCCTCTTCTGTGGGTGTGACAAGGCGCAGCGCATTTTTAAAATGCCGCCTCATTTTAAGAATAATTTCTTTTTCTCTTGCGCCTAACGCTCCGGCTAGCAACTCTGCAATAATCACGCTGGTGCAATAAACGGTCGTTTTTTCTGAGTCGAGAATCGCACCGATGGCGCTTTTGCCCCTAAGAAAATCAATATATACGGAAGTGTCGATAACAATATTACGAAACCTCATGATTCAAATTTGCTCTGGTCCATATTTTTGATGGCTGGAATTTTTCCCTTAAGGCCTTTTAAGAAAGTGTTCAGATGATCATTGGCAACAACCATATCCAGCGCCACATTAACCGCCTCAGTGTCCGTTTTAACACCAAGGATTTTTTTTGCTTTTTTGATCTTGGTTGCATCTAAAATAAACTGTTTTCGAACCTTTGGCATAAACCCTCCTATGTGTATAAGACTACATTTATATACACATAAAGTCAATAAAAAATAAAAATCCAGTTGATTTTATTTTTGTAAAGACGTAGAGATGCGCAAGTTAAATATGCCAAAAATCATTGATCTGAAAGCCAGAGAAATTTTAGATTCACGGGGCAATCCCACTGTTGAAGTTGATTGTTGGGTGGAGGGACACATTTTGGGAAGGGCATCTGTCCCATCCGGTGCTTCAACCGGTTTGCATGAGGCAGTGGAGTTGCGTGATCAGGATCCAAAAAGATATTTGGGGAGGGGAGTTCTAAACGCGGTAGACCTTGTCAACACCACCATTCATGGTGCTTTCAAAGGGATGATGATCACCAGCCAACCCGTTATTGATAAGAGACTCAAAGAGCTTGATGGCACTCAAAATAAATCGAGGCTCGGAGCCAATACCATTCTTGCTGTTTCTCTTGCCTGTGCGAAAGCAGCAGCACAAGTGCGTGGCAAACCTTTTTATAGTTATATTCGAGATCTTTATGGGTCGGTGACGCCGACGCTTCCAGTGCCGATGATGAATGTTCTCAATGGCGGAGCCCATGCTGATAACAATCTCGACATTCAAGAATTTATGATTGTTCCAGCCGGTGCTCCTTCTTTTAAAGAAGCGCTGCGTATGGGAACAGAAATTTTTCATCAGCTCAAAAAGGTTTTGAAAGAAAAAAAGCTCAACACTGCGGTTGGTGATGAAGGGGGCTTTGCACCCAGTTTGCAATCGAATCAAGCAGCCCTTGATTTGTTGATTGAAGCAATTGTTCAAGCGGGCTACAAACCAGGCGAAGAGGTTTGGTTAGCCCTTGATTGTGCGTCGTCTGGTTTTTATGAAAAAGGGCAATATACCTTGAAATCGGAAAAGCCGCCTAAAAAGACAGCGCAGGAAATGATCGATTGGTATTCCAATCTTGTATCCAAATATCCTATTTTTTCGATTGAAGATGGCTTAGCGGAAGAAGATTGGGATGGTTGGCGCAGGCTGACTCATGCCTTGGGCAAAAAAGTTCAACTCGTTGGCGACGATTTGTTTGTCACTCATGTGGAGCGTTTGAAAAAGGGAATTGAGCAAAAAACGGCTAATGCCATTTTAATCAAACTCAACCAGATTGGCACATTGACAGAAACCCTTGATTGTATCCGATTGGCTAAAGAAGCCGGCTTTGCCACAATCGTTTCCCACCGCTCTGGAGAGACTGAAGATTCAACGATCGCTGATCTTGCTGTCGGCACCGGTGCCGGCCAAATCAAAACCGGTTCTTTATCCCGCACCGACCGCCTGGCCAAATACAATCAGTTGTTAAGGATTGAAGAAGAGTTGGGCCCCAAAGCCAAGTTTGTGGGGAAAGATTGTTTGAAAAGATAATTTTTAGTGACATTCCCCGTTTACACATTGGCCGGAACAAGTCGTGACAGAGAATGTCTGTGTGCCATCAGGCTGACAGTTTAGTTGATACAATTGTTGTCCTTCACAATAATCACCACCACCTTGGACCATTGGGTTATTATTAGGATCGGTGTCTATGCAGATATTGGGAGAATCTCTGCAGGCACCGTCCTGGCAAAGTTGACCTGCTCCACAAGGTAATTTTTCACTAAATGGAGTTTTATCAGGTTTGCAGAAGTATTCATGGACAAATAGTCCGTCAGCGCTGCAATGATCCGTAGAAGAAAAGGTTGCCCCACTTCCATTTTTACCACTGACTGTTCCGGCTGTGTTTTTATCAAGCCCATCGGTGTCCGTGCAGCTTATTTCTGGTGGTGAGCCAGGTTGGCAAGCACCATCTTTGCAAATTTCTCCTGTCGGGCACGCAAGATATTTTACTTTTATTGCTGATGTGCCATCACAATATGCTTCCAAAACATATATACCTCTTGGATCACAACCGTCTTTTCCAGTTTGAACACCGCCATTAGCATTTTGCTTTGTCACAGTGCCCGCAACACTTGCGTTGTCTCCTCCATCTGAATCCGTACATGTTGGCTCTTGCAGTGTTCCTGATTGACAAGCATGCTCGCCCTGTTTGCAAATGTGTCCTTCTCCACATGGAGTTGAAATAAATTGAGGCAAATTATTAGAGTCACAAATTGTCTCAATGACATAGCGTCCATCTGATGAACAAGTATCCCAAGCTCTAAAGGAATTTCCATTGCTACTATATGTTCCACTGACAGAGCCGGCTATCGTTGGATCATTTGATTGGTCCGAGTCGGTGCAAGACGGTTGGGGTTGAGTCGTCCCCGAACCTGGAGTAATTTGTGGGAGTTTAGGTTGAGAGGCAGGCTGGATTGTAAATGTTGTAGTCTTGCATGGGGCACATTTGCCTCCGCAATCAATTCCTGTTTCTCCAAAATCTTTTTTCCCATTTTTGCAGGTTAAGGGCACGGAGATAGATGGGGTTATGGTCGTGATCGTTGGTTTAACCGTTACTGTTCCCATTGTTGTTGTGCTGGTTTGAGTCTTTGTCGTTCTCCATTGAGCTGAGAGTAAAGTAGGATGGAGTGCTAGTGGTAAAAGGAGGGATGTCGTCAGGTAAAAGAGGTGTCTCTTGTTCATATCCCTTGTTGGTGCAAAAGAGATGCCATAATAATGAGGCAGTAAGTAGTTGAATTTACTAGAAGCTATTTTCTCAAATTCTCGTTTTGATTAAAAAACATGGGTATGTTTTTACTTTTACGTCAAAAATATGACGATCCTTATACGTCCCTTTAAATTCAGGGGTAGCAATTTTCCCCTGATTTGGTTGCGTAAAATAGCTTTGACATAACCCATTTTATGCGTAAAATGGGTTACTATGAAACCATTTCACGAACAGTTTCGAACGGTCCAATACTATTGGACAGACCCCCACTGGCTAAGCCACCGCATGTTATTTCTTTCCGGTCCCAGACAGGTTGGGAAGACAACGTTGGTGACTTCCACATTGTGCACAAAGCAAGAGGCTTACTTTAACTGGGATAGTAGAAAAGTGCGCATGCTTTATCACAAGGATCCGGAGTTCATCGCCAACACCGATTCGGAATGGATCTGCTTTGATGAAGTACACAAAAGACCGAAATGGAAAGATATTTTAAAGGGGATCTATGATGTCTACAAAGGCAGATATCATTTTGTCATTACAGGGAGTGCCAAACTTGAAACATTCCGCAGAAGCGGCGATTCTTTGGTGGGTCGTTATTTTCACACACGATTATTTCCTCTCAATCTTCCCGATTTCGCAAAAACTGATTTTACTCTTCCCAAAAATCCGGAAGAGTTGGCGCGCCAAGCTGCCGAAGGGAAAGAGATGGGTGAACTGGAAAGTTTATTGCAATTGGGAGGTTTTCCGGAACCTTATTTTTCCAGTTCGGAACAATTCTGGAAACGCTGGGCTGTCAATCATCTCGACTTGATCATACGAGAGGATTTAAAAGATTTAACAAAAGTTGTGGAAATAGACAAAATCGAGCATCTGCTGGAAATTATAAAACCATCGATTGGTCAGACTATTAGCTACAGGCATTTGGGACAGGATTTGGAAACAACACATGGAAGCATTAAGAGATGGCTGGAAATTTTAAACAGACTTCAGGTTCTGTTTCCCATCGCCCCCTATTTTAAAAAAATCAGACGGGCCTATCGGCAGGAACGAAAATGGTATTATGTTGATTGGCGCATCGCTGAGGAGAAACGTTTTGAAAATTATATTGCAGCTTCTTTGTTAAGAGCCGTTACTCTTTATTCGGACCGTTTTGGAGAAGCCATGTCGCTCCACTTTGTGCGTACACACGACGGTGCTGAAGTTGATTTTCTACTCTGCCGTGATAATAAACCTTGGTTACTCATAGAGGCGAAAGAAGGGTCTCCAGACATTACTTCCTCAGTCCATCGCTTTAGCCGCGAATTGAATGTCCCCTGTTTTATTGTGACACGGAAAAAAAACATATTTAAACAAATCAAGGGAAAGGAAGGACAAAAAATCTTCTGTATTTCATGGGGGAAGTTAGGGCCTTTGCTGCCTTAAAATATTTGTCAAAAATATGACGATTCTTATACGGCCTTTTGAGAGTGGCGATCTCGATTCCGTCGTTCAAATTGAAAATCAAGTTTTCACTACGCCTTGGTCCAAACAATCTTTTCTCGATTGTTCACGGTGGCCGGAGTTTTGGTTTCGGGTGGCAGAGCAAAACAAGAAGGTCGTTGGTTATTTTGTCGCACAGGTTGTTCCACCAGAGGCAGAGCTTCACAATATTGCCGTGGACCCTGCTTTTCAGAAAAAAGGCGTCGGACGCCTTTTGTTAAGTCATCTGCTGACGGAAATAAAAAAGGTTGGTGTGAAGGATGTTTTTTTACTGGTTCGCCCCTCCAACATCGCCGCTATTCATTTATATCAACAATTTGAGTTTTGTTTATTGGACAAACGCCCTCGTTATTATGAAGATACCAAAGAAGACGCGCTGATATTTTATAAAGCACTTGACACTTAGAAAGCGGCGACTATAGGTGAACACCATTATGGAAACAAATGGCAGACCCAACAAGAATCAAACCTTGAGGGAATCAATTGCCGATGCCCTTCGCAATCAAATCATGAAGGGGGCCCTCAAGCCGGGGATTAAAATTTCCGAACCAGGTCTGGCTACAAAATTTGGAATCTCCAGAACCCCCATTCGAGAAGCCTTTCGCCAGCTTGATTCCGAAGGATTTTTGCAAATCATTCCCAGGCGTGGTGCCAGAGTTGCTCCTTTGTCTGAAAAAGATGTGAGAGAATTTTACGAAATCAAAGCGCTCTTGGAAGGTCAGGCTGCCAGACTGGCAACGTCCAGACTTTCTGAAAATGAGTTGGGCAGGATGGACTTGATTAACGACCAGATGGAAAAAGCCCATCATCAGAATCACCACAAACGCGTTTTCCACCTTCACAATGAATTTCACGAAGTTTTTTTAAGGACCTGCGGCAATGACCAACTCTATCAACTCATCAAAACGCTCGTCTCCAAATTCCAACGCTTCCGCATTTTGCTGACCATTTCGGGAAAGAGCGAAGGTTCCTTCGCTCAACACCGTGAAATCATCCAAGCCTTTCGCAATAAAAATGTGGAAGAGGCCAGCCGTCTGGTAGCCCGAAATGCTAGCTTTGGAAAGGAAGTCATTATCCGCGAAATTCTTAGTGAAATGCAATAAGATTTAACCTATAATATTCTTGTATGCTGCATACAGCAGTTTTAGTTCTCAATCGGTCTTTTTTTCCGGTTCATGTCACATCGGTCAAGCGCGCCTTTTGTTTGCTCTATCGCGGCGTTGCCAAAGCGGTGGACGAGCAATACCAAACCTTTGATTTTCAAAGTTGGGCGGAGTTATCGGCTGCTGTTCATGACGAAACGGTTGGTTTAGTCGATCAGGTTATCCGAGTTCCCCGCGTTATTTTGCTGACGGCCTATGATAGGCTTCCCAAGCGTGAGGTTCGATTTTCACGTCTCAATATTTTGATTCGCGATAACTACACCTGCCAATATTGCGGCGAGCGCCTCAAAAGAAGCCAACTTAATTTGGATCATGTCATTCCCCGTTCCGTTGGTGGCAAAACAACGTGGGAAAATGTTGTCGCAAGTTGCCACGGTTGCAATTGCAGAAAAGGGGGCAGAACGCCTCATGAAGCGGGCCTCAAGTTGGTCAAGCACCCCTACAAACCGAGCGCCTTTCCTTTTTCCCTTCTTCTTTCCAGACCAAATATGTACCGCGCCTGGAAACCGTATCTCAACATTGTTGATTTCAGTTACTGGAACGTCGAACTGGAACCTTAGTCCCTACAAGTTCTGCTGCCTTGAGAAGTAAGCTTTACTACTGGCGGAGGAAGATCTTCACAGGTCTCGTTCTCAACTGCTTTAAATTGAATCTTTTTAGTTTGAGGGCACAGTGCATTTACTGCCTGACGGATGAAATCGGGAGAACCCTTCAAAACTTGGCCTCCTCTCCACGACTCATTCCACTCTGAAACCAAAGCGATGAGAGCCCCTTCGGCATTAAAAATTTTCAAATCATAGTAAGAAGTGTCAAACCACCAATCTATCTCAGCGACACGCCAAAGAGCTTGGATGGTATACGGTTTGCCATCGACAAGAACATTCTTCTCATAAAAGCGATTGGGTTCCTTTTCTCCTAAGTGCATGCGACCTGTATCAATGATGCCTTTTGTAGTAGATGTATTGGAAAGCTCACAACGGTTGGTTGGAAAACCATCTTGTTTCGTTGCTTGGCAAACCGGTTTTTTCTCAAAATAGGGGTTCGCGTACCAGCTCCAAGTGAATTCCAATTTCTCAAATACAGAGCGCGGAGATTTAGGATTGACCTGACTCACACGTCCCCTCATATGCGACATGACGCAACTTGTCAACCCCCTGCACCTTGACCCCGCAACCTTTTTGGATTCTAGCCGAATAGATAATTGGAAATGAAGATAGCTATAATGATGAAAAAATTGTGGGTGGCCCGCAGTGTTGGTCATGGGGTTTTGTTAGGGGCCCCCGTGACAACACGGAGGGACAGGACCCGCAATTTTTTCGTCCTTTTTATTATAAATTTTTGGCTATGGTTTTCAGCGTGTTCCCCATCTCAATTTACTGCCTGGCAGATTGAGACTTTTGCAAAAACACCAATCACTGGAAGTGTTTCAAAAACTATTTCTTTGCGAAATGAAAATCCCAAAGAGGTTCAAAAGGTAAGTATTGGATTCGACAGCACAGGAGATGGCCGGCAACATTTTCGTATCGATCGTGTTTCGGTAGGAACAAGGATTGTTGGACTCAAAGATATTTTGGTTCCGCCCGGCACTTCACTCAATATACAAGTGACCTATCAGCCAAGAAATATGAAGACAACCAAAGCAGATTTCAGAGGTTGGGTTACAGGAGAGGAACCCCGTTTTCTCCCTTACAAACCTGGTGAAGAGCCAAAACCACCCGAGATGCTCGAAGCCTGGCACCGCGTAGTTTTGCTCGCTGTCTACGATGCCCCACAAGGAGGAATCACCCAGATTGAATTGGTGGGAAGAGCAGAGCTGGGACCCAATGGAGAAATTGCACTCCCTGAAGGAGGCGTTGGCGAGTGCAAAGCCGGCGAGGGAATCGCCTGCTTCACAGGAAATTTTGCAATCGACATTCCAAAACTTTTCACGACGGGTCCGAAAGAGGAGGCATTGTCTGGGCCAATTCGTTTTGGACTTACCGATTCCAAGGCCTCGCTCAAAATGGATGATTTTGTCCCCATTGTTTTTTCGCTCAAAGGGAATGGTCCCGGAGAACCTCTGGAAGGCCAGCCGGTCAGCGAAGTTTCCATCATCGTGAAGGGAGTGCCGGGAGTGGAAGGAGAAGGGACTTTTGATGGGAGTCAGTTGGAATTGCAAAATTTAAGTTTTAGAATTCAGGTTGTGATCGGTTATGTCGACCCAAAAGAAATTGCTTCTGCTGCGCCCATCGTTGATTTTTCTGTTGATAAACTGGTGCTGACAACTGAGGAACCCCTCACCGACGGAAACATAACGTTAAAAATTGATACGACGCTTGCTGAAAATCCTTCAGGAAATCCTATTTTTGATCAGATTCTGGGTGGATCCCAAATTATCGTTCGCTTTAAGGGTATTTTAGCCCTTTAATCCTAGACAGGCCTTAAAAAGCTCATTATATATCCACCGTTTATGTCCGAGACCATCTTAACGGTTTTTAGACGCAACGCCCTCCGTCTGGGCAACCAACCCTGTTTTCATTATAAAGAACAAAATAAATGGCAGGTTTTAAGTTGGGTGGATGCCGAAGATTTGGTTCGCCGATATGCTTTGGGGTTGGCTGCTTTGGGGCTGAAACCAGGTGGGGCTGCGGCAATCTTCAGCAAAACGAGGTTTGAGTGGACGCTTCTTGATTTAAGTATTTTGGCCAATCAAGCGATCACAGTTCCCATCTATCCTACACTGGCACCCGATCAAGCGGCTTATATTTTAAAGGATTCAAAATCATCTCTGCTGATTGTTGAAGAGGTAGCTCAATGGGAGCGCCTCAAACCGCATCTTCATGACTGGGATTTTCCAGTGGTCTTGATTCAAGGAGAAAAAGAGGGCTTAGTCAGCCTCAAACAATTGCGTGATAAAAGCAAAGCAATTCCTATTAATCAATACGATGAAAATTTGAGAATGATCCAACCGGTTGCCATCGCAACCACTGTTTATACCTCTGGCACAACCGGCCCTCCGAAAGGATCGATCCTCACTCATCGCAATCTGTTGTCGGAGGTGCAGGCCCTCCAAGAGGTATTTCGTTTTCATGCGGATCATATTGGGTTTATGTGTTTGCCATTGGCTCATGTGATGGCAAGGGTGATGCAGTTTTTTCAGCTCGCCCAAGGTTGCCAAGCCGCTTATGCCGAAAGTTTAGAGATGGTTCCGGTGAATCTCCTGGAGATCAAGCCCCATTTTATGGCGGGGGTTCCTCGCATGTTCGAAAAAATTCATGAAAAGATTTTAAACAAAGTCGGTCAGGCGCCGGCACCTTTGCAAAAGCTTTTTTCCTGGGCACTCGGGGTAGGTTCTCAAGTCAGCGAATTAAAACAGAAGAAAAGGGTTATCCCTGTTGGGTTGGCTGTCCAATATAGTTTGGCCAATCTTTTGGTTTTCAAAAAAGTTCGAAATGGTTTTGGCGGGCGCATCTTTTGTCTTATCTCCGGCGGGGCCCCTTTGTCGAAGGAGATTGCGCAGTTTTTGCATGCGGCGGGGATGTTGGTTCTAGAAGGATATGGGCTGACAGAAACGTTCGCGGCGGTTACCTTTAATCGGCTAGACGATTTTCGATTTGGCACGGTTGGAAAACCCCTTGAAGGAATGCGCGTTAAGGTTGCTCCCGATGGGGAAATTTGCGTGAAAGGCGACAATGTCTTTGCAGGCTATTTGGGGCTCAAAGAAGAAACCGAAAATGCCTTTGATAAAGAAGGATGGTTTTTAACCGGTGACATCGGGGAGTTCACCAAAGATGGATTTTTAAAGATCACTGATCGAAAAAAAGACATTATCAAAACCTCCGGCGGTAAGATGGTTGCCCCACAAAATATCGAAAATATTATGCAGCAGAGCCGTTATATCCAACAAATCATGGTTTATGGAGACGGCAGGAAATATCTCTCTGCCTTGATTACACTCAATTGGGAAGCCATTGAGGATTATGCCAGAAAGAAGGTGATTTCTTATCATTCCAGAAAAGAATTGGCCTCCAACCCTGAAATTGTCGAGCTAGTAGGGGAGGAAATTGAGGGAAAAAATAAAAATCTTTCACATTTTGAAACTATTAAGAAATTTGCTATATTGGACTCTAACTTTTCGGTGGAGTCGGGGGAGTTGACCCCCACCCTGAAGGTTAAAAGAAAGGTTGTGGCAGAAAAATATAAGACCGTTTTGGATAGGCTTTATAATAACAATGAAGTTTGATAACACTCTAGCGAGCAAAGCTCGCGAGAGGGGGAGGCTCCAACGGCTTTGCCGGTGGAGGGGGCGACGCGAGCCCCTATAATAGAAAGGGGGAGTATATGAAGGCAGGAGGACAAACCAGTAGTGGTGGTAAAGGGGGTGGGAGTGGTCTCACACCCAACATTTCCAGTTTGTTGTGTTATGTTTGTGCCCCAATCACTAGCGTTATTTTTCTCCTGATTGAGAAGGAGAACAAAGATGTGAAGTTTCATGCCTGGCAGGGGACGTTGTTTGGGGTGGCCATTATCCTCCTCAATATCGTTTTGAACATTTTGGGGTTGATGCTGGGCTCTTTGGCTGACTTCTTGGGCGCCTTGATATTGAGTTTTTTAATTCCGGTGATTTGGTTGATTGTTGTGGTCCTCTGGATCGTCTGTTTGGTCAAAGCCTATCAAGGGGAACAGTGGAAAATTCCAGTCATTGGTGACATGGCGGCGAAAAAAGCTGGAGTTTAAGTGACGTTTAGTTTCTGTTTTCTAAAGTTGGTCGTCGGGGTGGACTGTCCTGCGTGCGGGCTAACCCGTTCTATTTTCGCCCTCCTCAAGGGTCATCTGGCTGAAAGTATTGCTTGGCATCCTATGGGGGTTTTGGTGGTTCTTTGGTTGATGAATCTTTGGTGGTGGCGCCGGTTTGAATTTTCTCCTTTTAATAGACAGTTGATTTCTCATGGAGTCTTGATAGGGTTTTTTGTGCCGTGGGTTGCTAAATTTTTAATACCTTAAGCCCGCCGAGGCGAGGCAAGGAGGCCAGGATGTATCAGAATTCCAAGCAGGTCTTCGAAGAAAAGATCCAAGCAAAAATTACTCAAGAACCTGCAAAGGCAAAAGCCATTGGTGCGTTGGTTGTTTTTCACATCACAGGGGGAGGGGATTGGACGCTTGATTGCTCCAAAGAACCTGCTGAGCTGAAAGCAGGCAACACGGAGGGGGCAAAAGTCGAGGTCACGATGAGCGAGGAAGATTTTGTCAAACTAGCCAATGGCGCCCTCAATCCCCAAATGGCCTTTTTGGGAGGCAAACTCAAAGTAAAAGGGGATATGGGTTTGGCCATCAAGTTGGGACAAATCCTCACATGAAGAATGAAAATTGCAATTTGTCAGATTAATATAATTCGCTCGCGCCGGCAAAGCCGGACGCTCGCTAAAGTTAGGGGGAGCGTCTTGACGCTCCCCCTAACAACCCCCACCGCTATATATGAAAAATGAAAATAGCTATTTACCAAATCAATACCACCGTCGGTAACTTCAAAGGGAATGAATCGAAAATATTAAAGGGAATTGACCTGGCAAAAAGGAAGGAGGCAAGCCTTGCCATCTTTCCTGAAATGGCAACGTTTGGATATCCTCCTCGCGATCTTTTAGACAAACCCTATCTTGTTGATGCCAATATCGCTGTTGCGAACCGCATTGCCAAGCAAACGACAAAAGATTTTGGCTGCATTTTTGGGTTTATTGCGCGCAATGAAAACAAGATTGGCCGTGGTCTCTTTAATGCTGCAGCGCTTGCCTTTGATGGGAAAATTCAAAACGTTCAACCTAAAACACTCCTTCCGACCTATGATGTTTTTGATGAGGCAAGACACTTTGATCCGGCGACAACCCATCACCCCATTACTGTTCAAGGTCTTTCCATCGGCTTGATGGTTTGTGAGGATCTCTGGTCTGATTATGAATTTGGTGGGCGTAAACACTACGACTTTGATCCTGCAAAGGTCCTGAAAAACGCCGGCGCTCAATTGCTTGTCAATATTTCCGCCTCACCCTTTCATGTTGGCAAGAGAGAGACACGCCGTCAATTGATTGCTGAGGCGGCCAAACAAAATCAGTTGCCGGTTATTTATTGCAACCTTGTCGGCGGCAATGATGAGCTTGTTTTTGACGGTCAAAGCCTGGTTGCCAACGCCAAAGGAGAGATTGTTTTTGAGGGAAAGCGTTTTGAGGAAGAGCTGGCATTCATCGATCTGGAAAGCTTGAAACCGGTCGCAAAATTAGATTCGCCTTCTGATATCGAGGAAATTCACGACGCCCTGGTGCTGGGACTCAAAGATTACGTCGCCAAATGTCACTTTTCAAAGGCGGTCATTGGGCTTTCCGGTGGAATCGACTCCGCGGTGGTGGGTGTCTTGGCCGTCAGGGCTTTGGGGGCCAAAAATGTTTTGGGTGTGTCGCTTCCGTCTGCCTATTCGAGTGTCTCGAGCCTCAAAGATGCCAAAGAACTCGCAAAAAATTTGAAGATCGATTATCGGGTGATTCCCATTCACAATATTTATCTCGATTATTTAAAAACATTGAAAATAGATATTCGCAGAGGCGTGCCGCTTGCCGCAGAAAACATTCAGGCCCGCATTCGTGGCAATCTTTTAATGGCCATTTCGAACCAGACGAATGCTTTAGTTTTATCGACGGGCAATAAATCAGAGCTGGCCTGCGGTTATTGTACACTCTACGGAGATTTGGCGGGAGGTCTGGCACTCTTGTCGGATGTTCCTAAAATGACCGTTTATGAATTGGCACGTTTTTTAAATAAAAAGAAGAAACTCATTCCGGAAAATATTTTGAAGAAGCCCCCTTCTGCAGAACTTCGTCCCAACCAAAAAGATGAAGACTCTTTGCCTCCCTATAAAGTTTTGGACCCGATTTTGAAGGCTTATATTGAAGATCATTTGAGTGTGGGAGAGATTGTGAAATTGGGCTTTTCAAAAAAGATCGTGGAAGAGGTGATTTGGCGAGTGGATCACAATGAATACAAACGCCGCCAAGCCCCACCGGGAATCAAGATAACGTCGAAAGCCTTTGGCATTGGAAGGCGTTTTCCCATCGCGTGGGAATACCGATAAAATGCAAATTCGAAATCCAAAATTAGAAATTCTAAACAAATCTCAATGTTCCAAATCACAATGCTCCAAACTGTTTGAAATTTTGGAAATTGGAAATTGGATTTTGTTTAGGATTTAGATATTCGAATTTAGAATTTTACGATTATGGTTTTATATGTTGTGGCGACACCGATTGGTAATCTCGAAGATATTACATTTCGTGCCTTAAGAATTTTGAAAGAGGTTGATCTGATTGTTGCGGAAGATACAAGACACACACGCAAACTGCTCACTCATTTTGAGATCCAAACACCACTCAATAGTTTTTTTGAGCACCGCGAGAATGAAAAACTGGCCCCTATTTTGGGAAAGCTAAAAGCGGGCAAAAATATAGCCTTAGTGAGCGATGCTGGGACCCCTGGTATTTCCGATCCAGGCTTTCGCCTCATCCGGGCAGCCATCGAAGAAAATATGGATGTTGTTCCCATTCCTGGTCCCTGCGCTGCGATCGCTTGTTTGCAGGCAGCAGGCCTTCCCACCGATCATTTTTTCTTTGTTGGGTTTTTACCCGAAAAACCGGGCAAACGACAAAAATATATTGAGACATTGAAAAATCTTCCTCATACCATTGTCATCTACTTGTCTCGTTGGAAGGCAGCCAAACATCTGGAGGAATTGGCTCAAATTTTTGGTGAAAGAAATGTCTGCTTAGGCCGCGAAATAACAAAGATGCACGAAGAGTTTTGGAGGGGTTCTTTATCGGAGCTAGCAAAAAAGGTGGTGAGTCAACCACCAAAAGGGGAGATGACGTTGGTTATAGAAGGGTTCAAAGAATGATCATTGCAATCGCGATTGCCATTGTGATTTTGAGTCTTGGAGGGGTTTGGTATTTTTACAAACGTCGTCCCATCCGGCTTTCCATTGCAGAAATTTTGAAACAGGTGGCACTTTTACTTCCCTTAAAAAATCCAATCTTTAAAAAGTATCCCAACCCCACGCTTGCCGGAGACTATTTTGGATTTAAAGTCGCCATGGAGGGGGCAAAAGGGTTTCGATTTTTGGCGACCATTGAATTGCCCCAACGGTTGAACGGAAGGATCTTTTTGCAAAGCGAAGAGAGAAAATCGAGTTTAAAACCGATTGCAGAGCTGGATTTGGTCACAACAAATTTTGAAAAATTTGATCAGCACTTTTTGCTGATGGCCAGCGACGAAAAAATGGGGAAAGCGGTTTTTCAGCCCTACCTGTGTGAAAGAATTTTGACTGTCGGTCAGACAAACTGGCAATTAGATGTGCAGGCAAAAGAGGCCCATTTGGATATCAGACAGCCTATTTTAGATGGAAAAGCCCTCTCGGAGCTTTTCAAAGTGATTGTTGAATGTTTGAACGCTTTGCTTGTCGCCAAGTCACCTACTTAGGCGGGTTTTCTTCAAACTCGGCATCCACCACTTTTTCATCTTTTTTCTTTTTGTTATCAGCGCTGCCCGTGTCGCTTTGAGCTCCACCTGTGTCGGGAGATGCGCCGCCTTGCTGGCTACTGGCTTGCTTGTACATAATTTCAGCAAGTTTGTGAGAAGCTTGAGTTAGGGCTTCCATGGTTGATTTGATTTTTGGAATCTCTTTTTCCTCAATCGCTTTTTTGCAGGCTGCTAGGGCTTCTTCTACTTTTTTCACTTCATCTGCAGAAATTTTATCTTTGTTTTCTTTAAGTGTTTTTTCAGTGGTGTAAACCAGGGCGTCGGCTTGATTGCGTGTTTCGATATCGCCGCGACGCTTTTTGTCTTCGGCTTCGTGCGCTTTTGCGTCACGCACCAGTTTTTCAACTTCCTCTTTGGAGAGTCCGCTCGAAGACTCAATCCGAATCTTTTGCTCTTTGTTGGTCGCCTTGTCTTTGGCTGTGACATGCACAATGCCGTTGGCATCAATATCGAACGTTACTTCAACTTGAGGAACACCCCTGGGAGCGGGTGGAATTCCATCCAGAATAAATTTACCCAAGGTTCTGTTATCAGAGGCCATATCGCGTTCCCCTTGCAATACATGGATTTCCACGCTGGTTTGACTATCGGCGGCGGTCGAAAAAATTTGACTCTTGCGTGTAGGAATTGTTGTGTTGCTATCAATTAATTTGGTCATCACACTACCCAACGTTTCAATACCCAGTGACAATGGGGTGACATCCAAAAGCAACACATCTTTGACATCGCCTTGCAAGACACCGGCTTGAACGGCAGCACCCACCGCCACCACTTCATCTGGATTGACACCTTTGTGTGGTTCTCTTCCAAAAAAGTTTTTCACCATCTCTTGGATTTTTGGAATTCTGATCGATCCACCGACTAAAACCACTTCTTCAATGTCTCCTGGTTTCATGTTGGCATCGGCCAAGGCTTTTTTGCAAGGCTCCAGAGTTTTGTCCAAAATATCCCCGACGAGAGCTTCAAATTTTGAGCGAGAAAGTTTCATAACTAAATGTTTTGGGCCGGTTTGATCGGCAGTTAAGAAAGGCAAATTGATTTCTGTCTCAAGGGTTGAAGAAAGTTCAATCTTGGCTTTTTCGGCCGCTTCTCTGAGGCGCTGCAAAACCATTTTATCTTTGCCGACATCAATGCCGGTATCTTTTTTGAATTCCGTAATCAAATATTCCATCAGACGCTGGTCGATATTGTCTCCGCCCAAGTGTGTGTCTCCATTTGTGGAGATGACTTCGACGATATTTTCGCCGACATCCAAAACAGAAACATCAAAAGTACCACCACCAAAATCGAAAACGGCAATTTTGTGTTCTTTCTTTTTGTCCATGCCATAGGCTAGAGCGGCGGCGGTTGGTTCGTTGATGATTCGTTTCACATCAAGCCCCGCAATTTTACCCGCATCTTTGGTGGCTTGGCGCTGGCTGTCATTGAAATAGGCGGGAACGGTGATAACGGCTTCGGTTACTTTCTCACCCAGATAATCTTCGGCCGCTTTTTTCAGTTTCATCAAAATTTTTGCCGAAATTTCCGGAGGGGTGATTTTTTTGCCATCGACATCGACCACAACATCGCCATTTGATTCTTTGGCCACTTTGTAGGGGACGATGCGAATTTCTTCAGGGACTTCCTCGTATTTGCGCCCCATAAAGCGTTTGATTGAATAAATTGTTTTTTCAGGATTGGTGATCGCTTGACGTTTGGCCGGTTGGCCCACCAAAACTTGACCATCATTTTGATAAGCAACAATAGAAGGAGTGAGTCTGGAGCCTTCTTCGTTATGAATAACTTTGGGATCGCCCCCCTCCATAATGGCAACCACCGAGTTTGTCGTTCCTAAATCAATTCCAATCATTTTACCCATAAATTTCTCCTTTTTAGTGTAGCGTCGCAGGCTTATATGTGCCCAAATCCCAAAAAGTCAATGTCTTAACAAGACTTTAGCTAAAAAGCTTTTTGCCCGTCTCCGCGACCAGGTACTATGTTAACCTAATGATATTATTTCTAAATTTGTTACACTCCGCGACCAGGCACCAGTCTAAGTGGTTAAAACCGTCTTTTTACCCAAATGACAAAAATGTTGCAAAAAGTAGGCAACTTTTTTGGCTTTTCGACGATATGCTACTTGATATAAGGACTAACTATAAAAGGAGGTTTATATGGCTCATTTCTTAGATTGTACCCCTTTGGCTGTGCGGCTTTTCGGAAAATTTCAAGATGATTTCAAAAGAATCACGGGGAAAAATTCTAAAGTGGGTGAGGAAGGTTATGCGCGAAAAGTAGTTGTCGAAGGAAAAGACTATTATATCCAAGCAACCGAGAAAAGAAAATCAAATGGTTATTGGGATTATCGATTTACACTTTTTGCCCCATCGGGTGAGGTTTTGGCTGGAGCATGGAGAGCATTGGGAATACCTGGTTGTACCCGTTTACAAGGAAGCAGTTTTACAGACGAGGGAATGAGGATTCTTAGAAGCGCTCTTACTCAAATCTTGAATGAAAATGTGCAAAAGGAAGTGTCAATTGAGCATTTAAGCATGTGGTGCGTTGGTGGTAGTGGTTGCCTCTCTCCCTTTTAGGTGTGCGATACTTGGCGTCAACTTCATCACTTCGTAGTCCATGACTGCAATCCCATGTGAAAGCTTATTCTTTTAGTTTTCCTTGATAAAAACCTCCAGAGGAACAACGGAAATTTTTTTAGTGAGTGAATAGGATTTTTTACCGGGATACAAAACCGTTAGTTGTTCTAATGAGAGCTCTTCCATAGCCGACTGCATCGACGGCATTAGCTTTGGCGCTTCATTATATTTTATTTCAATCCCCACCAAGCGACCCCCCTTTTGATAAAGTAGATCAAGGCTAGCGCCAGTGTGCACGCCCCAAAAAAAGGTCTCTTCTTCTTTGAGGCCAAGATGCAGGGTAACCTGTTCCAGTGCAAATCCTTCCCATGAGGCACCCAACTTGGGATTTCTCTGCAATTCCTTTTCATTGTGAATAGAAAGTATCGCATGAAAAATTCCGGAATCTCTAAAATAGATCTTTGGTCTTTTAATAAGCCGTTTTTTTGAATTATAAAACCAAGGCTGCAATTGGCGAACCATAAAAGTTCCTGACAGAATATCTAAATAGCGTTTCATCGTGACGTCACCGGCACCAAAATTTCTACCCAATTCCGAGGCATTAAAAATCTGTCCATGATAGTGGGCAAGCATCATCCAGAATTTGCGCAGAGTTCTTGCCGGAATTTGAATACCCAAATTAGGGATGTCTCTCTCCAGGAAGGTAGTTATAAAATCATTTCTCCATAAAAAGGAATTCTCTTCGCTGTTTGCTAAATAAGATCTTGGGAAGTATCCGCGAAGCCATAGTTTCCTGGATTCCATGCCCAAAGTCTTGAGAGAAAAACCTTCAACTTCCAAATAGCTAATACGCCCGGCCAAAGATTCAGAGCTCTGTCGTATTAGATCTCTTGAGGCACTTCCCAAGATCAAATAGTGTGTTTTTTCTCGCTGTCGATCGACTAAAACTCTTAAGGTAGGAAATAGTTCTGGCCTTCTTTGAATTTCATCAATAACGACTAAACCCTCTAGATTTTCGAGGGCCAGGGTTGGATTGTCCAGACGTTGCAGATCGACTGGATCTTCCAAATCGAAAAAATGAACCTTTTCCTTGGTTTGGTTTGCAAACTGATGAGCCAGTGTTGTTTTGCCGCATTGCCTCGGCCCCAAAATGGCGACAACGGGCATTGTTTGCAATCTTTGGGTCAAAAGTCCTAATTCCCAACTGCGAGGGACTTCCATATTCGAATCATACCATGAAATCTCATAGTATAAAGAAGAAATTTCATTATTGGGGGAGTGCTTGGTGCCAGGCACCGTTAAAACCGCCCTTTTACCCAAATGACAAAAATATTGCAAATTCGACGCAACTTATTTAGAAACCTGCCGAGGATTACATTGATATGTCTTTTGTTGCATCGACGGTTTTGAGTGCTGTTCACGGGCCTTGCGTTTTAAACCCCAATTATTTTCAAACGCCAGAAGATGTCGATTGTGTCGATCAAGCTGCGCCTTTTGGTGTAAAGCGTGTGTTACTGGAAACTGCGCAAGAAGTTTGGGGACAAACAAAAATCGGGCAGTGCCCTGAAATCGGAACAGAATTAATATCATTTTTTTCTCACAATCCTGGAAATCTTGTGAGGTTTCGACGCGCACTCAAAGCCAATGCAGTCGATTTGGAAAAGGCAACCGTCAAGGCAAGGCAAGCCCTTTTTGATTCTGTAACCTTTACTATTTTCTATTATGCTGCTGCAATTTATGTTGGCACACTTGGATCTGAATTAGTAAAAGCTGAGGAGACCATGAGAGTTGTGGTGGCCCCCCTAGCTGTGTGTTCATTCTTTTTATTTTTGGATATGACTGTGCGAAATGGTATCAATTGTCTTACGATACTAGTAAGAGGGAAACCGTGGGGATTCTCTAAAGAACCATGGATGTTCAGGTTATTATAGCTGCATCCACTCCTAAATTTATATCGACTAAAAACTCTTTCCTTCGTAGTCCGTGACTGCAATTTTTTGAGCTCGCTATCCCCTTTGTATAGAGCTTGTTTCTGACTGGCGTGGCGGAGAAATCTTCTTGACTTATCACTAAAAGCCCTCAATTTATAATAGGTTATGACAGCCAAGAGGGATTATTATGACATTTTGGGTGTGGCTAAGAATGCCGATTTAGGCCAGGTCAAGAAGGCCTATCGCCAAAAAGCGCTCGAATTTCATCCCGACCGCAACCAACACGATCCGGAAGCCGAAGAAAAATTCAAAGAGGCTTCAGAAGCCTATGAAGTCTTGAGCCACCCTGACAAGCGCCAAATCTACAACCAATTTGGTCATGCCGGTCTTGAGGGAAGAGGCTTTCATGGCTTTGACAGAGTCGATGATATTTTTGCCTCGTTTGGAGATATTTTTGAGGAGTTTTTTGGAGGAAGTCCTTTTGGCGGATTTGGTTTTGGAAGAAGACGCCAGAGAGGATCCAGAGCAAGACAAGGTTCCGATCTCCAAGCAAGTCTTAAAATCCGTTTCGAAGAAGTTTTGTCGGGAGTAAAAAAAGAAATTGAAATACACAAAGAAGCGACTTGTGATGCCTGCTCCGGTAAAGGCTCTAAATCTGGGAAGATGCAAGCCTGTGTTGCCTGCGCCGGTTCTGGACATGTTGCCCACTCCCAAGGGTTTTTCGTGATTCAAACCACCTGTCCTCGTTGTCATGGGGCGGGTGAATTTGTTTCCGATCCTTGTGATGAATGTCGCGGCAACGGAAAAGTTCGCAAAAAGAAAAGTCTTAGTGTCAAAGTTCCGCCCGGCGTGGAAAATGGGATGCATCTTGTTTTAAGAGGGGAAGGCAATGCGGGTGCTCAAGGCGGCCCCGGTGGCGATTTGTACGTAGAGGTTCATGTTGCGCCCCACGATTTTTTTGAAAGAAAGGGTGATGATATTTATTGTACTGTTCCAGTTGTGATGGCACAGGCAGCGCTGGGCATCAAAATCCCCGTACCGACATTGGAAGGAACGAAAGAAATAGAAATTCCGGAGGGGTGTGACAGCGGCGAAGAGATTCGTTTAAAAAAAATGGGATTTCCTAATGTGCAAAATGGCAGGCGGGGAGATCAAATTATCAAAGTCGTTGTCAAAACACCCAAAAAAATGTCAAAAAAACAACGCCAACTTCTGGAAGAGTTTTTAAAATCGTAAAACTTCATGAAACGCGACGTTCGAATTGCTAATTTTAGCCTGCAAGATGGAACAAAAATCCATTATCAACATTGGACACCTCATGGTTTTAAGGCCTCCATTTTATTTGTTCACGGGATCGGTGATCATTGCGCTCGTTACACTCCCTTCGTTGAATTTTTTAACAAAAATGGGTTTCGCGTTTGTCTCTATGATCAAAGAGGGCATGGAAAATCAGAAGGGGCCAGGGCCCACATTGAGCGTTTCGAACAACTTCTAGAAGATTTGGAGCAATATTTTATTTTCAGCAGAGAAGGAGAGGGAGGGCATGCCCCCTGGTTTTTGGTGGGGCACAGTTTTGGTGGTCAACTGGTCCTCAATTATTTGACCCGCTATCCCGGCTTGTTTAAGGCGGCCTGCGTTGCCTCACCCAACGTTGAAGTGGGGCTGACTTTGCCTGTCTGGAAAGAAAGAATGAGCAAAGTGATGATGGATGTTTGGCCAACGATGAAACTCAAAGGGACCATCGACCCAAAGTGGTTAAGTCATGACGAAAAGGTCGTTGAGGCTTATACAAAAGACCCACTGGTTTCTCCTTTTGTCACAATTGGTGCCGGCAAAGCGATTTTGAATAATTTGGAAATGATTTTTTCGTTGGCTCTCAAGATAAAGACGCCTCTCATGATGTTGCATGGTTCGGGGGATCGTGTTTGTTCGCCAAAAGGGACCAAACGCTTTTTCAAAGAATTGGTTCTTGCGCAAAAAGAGTTAAAGATTTATGAAGGGATGTATCATGAATTGTTTAATGAAACGAATAAAGAAAAAGTCTTTGAAGATTTGGATCGTTGGTTTTGTCGCTTTCTTTAGTTTTGTCGGTGCGGCTCAAGCCAAAAGCTATCGTTCTACTTTGCGCGAATGGTCGCACTCCAAGCAGCTCTTTTCTACCACCACCATGCAGACCAAGGTGATTTGGCACGCCACCTATTATAGTCCCGAATTTCGAAGGGCCTTTGTGGAAGAACATGTCAAAAAGAAACATTTGGATGCGATTGAAGCGGCTCGTTTTCTTCAAAAAGAAGAAGAAAAACAAGCCGAGGGGGACGAATTTTTTATTGGAATGTATACACGTAAGCCCTACAAGAATTTTTCATTGGGCCAAGAATCGTTTTGGGAAGCCGTTTTGACGACAAAAGATGGTGAGGAGTTAAAACCGGTTCGAATCGATTTTGTAGAAATCACCCCTTATGAACAAGTGATGTTTCCTTATGTCAACCGCTGGACCCAAGGTTACCGCGTTGTTTTTCCAAAAACCGATCTTGGCGATTCCTTCAAACTCACCCTTCGCAGCGTCATCGGCCAAACCCACCTGAAGTGGAATTAGTTTAAGTCGTCCACCTTAGTTTTAATTCTCTTGCCGCTTTGACTTCATCGAGACGGCCACGGAAGGTTTTGTGGGGAGCGGTTTTGACAATCTCCGGTGTGTCTTGACATTCCTTGGCAATGGTTTTCATTGCTTCAATAAATTGATCAAGACTTGCCTTGGGTTCACTTTCTGTCGGTTCAATCATCAGAGCCCCAGGAACAATGAGGGGAAAATAAATGGTGGGGGGATGGAAACCATAATCCATCAGGCGTTTGGCGATATCCAATGTTTTGATATCGTGCTCTTTCTGCAATTTGTCTGAAAAAACGCACTCATGCAAAACGGGCTTGGAATAGGGGAGGTGATAGGTTCCCTCCAGATTTTTACGAATGTAGTTGGCGTTTAAAACGGCCATTTCGGATATCCGTCTTAAACCCTCCGGTCCGAATTCCCGAATATAGGTATAAGCCCTGACCAGCATCCCAAAGTTTCCAAAATAGGCCTTCACCCGTCCAATCGATTGGCCACGGCTCCATTCCAAATTAAACGTTCCATTTTCCTTAATAATCAATGGGGTAGGTAGAAAAGGTTCAAGTTTTTTCTTAATACCAACAGGGCCTGCTCCAGGGCCCCCTCCACCGTGTGGGGTAGAAAAGGTTTTATGAAGATTAAAGTGCAAAACGTCGACGCCCGCTTCCCCTAAACGAACGATTCCCAACAGGGCATTGAGGTTTGCTCCGTCGCAATAGACGAGCCCGCCTTTCTTGTGCACAACTTCGCAGATTTCTAAAATATTTTCTTCGAAGATTCCCAAAGTGTTGGGGTTTGTCACCATCAAAGCGGCGACCTCTTCATCCATGACCTCTCTCACCGCATCCGCTGTCAAGATTCCTTCTTTGTTGGAAGGAAGTGTGATCACTTCATATTGGCAAATCGCAGCAGAGGCTGGGTTGGTGCCATGCGCACTGTCGGGGATAATCACTTTCTTGCGTGGATTTCCTTTTGATTCATGAAAAGCCCTAATCATAAGCATGCCGGTTAACTCACCGTGTGAACCAGCGGCCGGCCAGCAGGTAACAAAATCCATTCCACTAATTTCAGCCAAATATTCTTGCAGTTCGTAAATCAATTTTAGATTTCCCTGCATCCCTTCCGTTGTAGAAAGAGGATGCGAGTTGGCAAACCCAGGAATTTTGGAGGCTGCCTCTGTCGTTTTGGGATTGTATTTCATGGTGCAAGAGCCCAGAGGATAGAGCCCGGCATCTTTGCAATAATTTTGCTGGGAGAGTCTCACAAAATGTCTCACCCCATCGACTTCGGAAATTTCTGGCAATTCAGCCGATTTCTGACGCAACAAACTTTTGGGAAGATTCGAGAGGTTGCTTTCCGGCACACCACTAGGCGGCAGAGAAAACCCGATCCTTCCCTTCACGCTTTGCTCACAAAGAAGCGGTTCTTCTAAGATAAGACCGGTTGTTCCAGGCGTTGTCATGATTGTAAAACCTCTTTGAGTGCGGTTGCAAAAGAATCGATATCTTCTCTTTCATTGAGCTCTGTCACATTGACCAGCAGAGAATTTTCCAGTTCGTGATACCAACGATCCAGCGCAATCCCCCCATCAAAACCTTTTGTTCTTAAATCTTTTAAGACGGAGTCCGCTGATTTCGGCAATTTCAAAACAAATTCGTTGAAGGTTGTTGCTTTTGGAAAGCTAAGAGTCACGCCGGTGATGGAGGCAAGCTTTTGTTTTGCGTATTCAGCTCTTTGCCAGTTGAGTTGTGCCAATTTTTTTAAACCTTCTTTGCCCAACATCGACAAATAAACGGTCATCTGTGTAGCGCACAATGCTTGGTTAGTGCAGATGTTGGAGGTGGCTTTCTCTCTGCGGATATGCTGCTCTCTGGTGGATAGGGTCAGCACAAAACCTCTGCGGCCTTTGTTGTCTGATGTCATCCCGCAAATTCTTCCGGGCATTTGGCGAAGATGTTTTTCTCTAGCTGCAAACAATCCAACGAACGGCCCTCCAAAAGAGGGAGGAATCCCCAGAGATTGTCCTTCACCACAAACAATATCGGCCCCCAAGGCCCCGGGCGATTCAAAAAGACCAAGACTGAGTGGCTCTGTAACGCAAAAAATAACCAACCCCCCTGCCTGCTGAACTTTTTGGACAACCTCGCGAACATCTTCCACCACACCAAAAAAGTTAGGATAGGGGATCACGCAAGCAGCCAAATCATCATTCAAATAATCGTTGAGTGCCGCTGTTTCAAATCCACCCTCCTTTGAAAAGGGGAGTTCAACGATATTATCTTTAAAAGATTTCAAAATGGTGTGGGTTACTTGGGTATATTCAGGATGAAGGCTGCTGGGCAGCAAAATCGTTTTTCTGTTTTTACCAATGCGCAATGCCATGAGACAGGCTTCTGCAAGAGCCGTGGAGCCGTCGTACATAGAGGCATTGGAGACCTCCATGCCGAAGAGTTCACAGACCATCGTTTGAAATTCAAAAATGACTTGAAGAGTCCCCTGAGAAATTTCTGGTTGATAGGGGGTATAGGGAGTCAAAAATTCGGAGCGTCTGACCAATTCTCCCACAGCAGAAGGAATATAGTGTCGGTAAACACCTCCGCCCAAAAACGAACGGCTTCTGGGGAGTGTGTGATTTTCAGTCGCGACCTTTTCGAGATGACGAAGGAGTGTCATTTCATCCAAAGCAGGAGGAAGTTTTAATGGTTTTTCTTGAAGGAGCGAGTCGGGAATGGAAGAAAAAAGTTCCGCGACACTTCTCAAACCGATAATCTTGAGCATTCCTTGAATCTCTTCGGGAGTATGCGGGATGTAGCGCATTCTTAGGCGGTTTCTTCCTTGATGTGGGCCTGGTATGATTTGCAGTCCATCAGGTTTTTGAGTTCCTTTGGATCACCAATTTTGATTTTGATCAGCCAGCCTTCTTCGTAACAATCTTCGTTTAATGTTTCCGGATTTTCAACGAGGGGGTCGTTGATTTCAAGGACCGTACCACTCAAAGCCGCATAGAGATCACTCACCGCTTTTACTGATTCCACCACACCAAAGGGCTCTCCTTGTTCCACGGCTTCCCCTTCCGCAGGGAGCTCCAGATAAACAATGTCGCCTAGTTGTTCTTGGGCGTAATCGGTGATTCCTATGGTTGCAATTTCACCATTCACTTTTACCCATTCATGTTCTTTGGTATATTTTAAATCTTCCGGAAATTCCATAATCCCTCCCCTTATTTTCTTTTATAAAAAGGCATTGCGACCACTTCTCCTAGCTTTAGATTCGAGCGGATGTCAATTTTAAATTTTGTTCCGATGGCACTTAAGTGAGTTGGGACGTAACCCAAGCCAATTCCGACACTCAAAGTTGGTGAAAAGGTGCCGCTGGTGACAACCCCGACCGGGTTTTTTTCTTCTACAATGGGATAGCCTTGGCGGGGGATCGCCTTATCTAACATTTTGAAGCCGACAATTTGGCGTTTCAAACCTTCTTCTTTTACTTTTTGGATTGCTTTTTTGCCGATGAAGTCTTTTTTATCAAGTTTAACGACCCATGCGAGGCCTGCTTCCAATGGGTTTGTTTCATCATTAATTTCATGACCGTAAAGACTGAGTCTTGCCTCCAGCCTCAATGTATCTCTTGCCCCCAATCCCGTTGGCTTCGCTCCGGATTTGAGGATCGCTTGCCAAATGAGGGGGGCTTGAGAATTTTTGCAGAAAATTTCGACCCCATCTTCGCCGGTGTAACCGGTCCTTGCAATCCAACAGTCGTTTTGACCGGCAACAGAGCCAATAGCAAAACGAAACGATTTTAGTTCAGAGATTTTTTGATCGCTTAAGCGTTGCATCATTTCAATGGCTTTTGGTCCTTGCAGCGCCAAGAGACAAATTTCATCGCTGATATTTCGTATTGCGTACTGTGTACTGCTTGTTGCGTGCTGTTGAACCCAATTCCAATCCTTTTCAATATTGGCCGCATTGACCACCATCACAAAATGTTCAGCAGTTTTTCGATAAACAAGAATATCATCAACAATTCCCCCATTTGAATGACAAAGAAGGGAATATTGAGCCATGCCGTCGGTCAGTTTGCCAACATCGTTAGCGGTAAGATGATTGAGAAAGGCCAACGCCTCAGAACCCGTAAATTCAAACTCTCCCATATGGCTAACATCGAAGAGGCCGGCATGATTACGAACGGCATTATGTTCTTCCATCACACCGGCATATTGCACCGGCATTTCAAAACCGGCGAAGTCGACGATTTTGGCGCCCAGTTTTATATGTTCTTCATATAAAGGTGTACGTTTAGGCATTTTTGCAAGCCTCCAGAGTATTTTTAAGCAACATCGCGATGGTCATGGGCCCAACGCCGCCCGGCACGGGTGTAATAAAATCGGCTTTCTTTTGGGCCGATTCAAAATCGACATCCCCGACAATTTTTCCATTGGGCAAGCGGTTAATCCCAACATCAATCACCACGGCCCCTTTTTTAATCCAATCTCCTTTAACGAATTCTGGCTTTCCAATCGCAGCCACCACGATGTCCGCCGCGCCGATTTTTTCGGCCAAGTTTTTTGTCTGACTGTGGCACAAAGTCACCGTCGCATCTTTTTGAACCAAGAGACTGGCGGCCGGCCTCCCAACAATAGAAGACCTTCCCACCACACAGGCATCCTTTCCTTTAATGTCAGTTCCTGTACTTTCAACCATCGCAATAACGGCCTGTGGGGTGCAGGGTTTAAGCCCTGGCAAATTGAGATAGAGTTTTCCTAGGTTATTGGGATGCAGACCATCGACATCCTTTTTGGGATGGATGCGGTTTAAAATGGCGTTTGTATCTAAATGTTTAGGCAAAGGAAGCTGGACTAAAATACCATGAACACGCGGGTCCTCGTTTAAAGCTTCAATTTTTTTCAAAAGTCCTGTTTGGGAAATATCGCCAGGGAGTTTTTCCAAAAAATTGGTGATCCCTACCTCATCGCACGCCTTCTTTTTGTTGTTCACATAGATTTGGGATGCCGGATTGTCGCCAACTAAAATAAAGGCTAATCCTGGTTGGATCCCTTTGGCTTTTAATTGTTGCACTTCTTGGGCTGTTTTTTGACGAAACGCCGCGGCTAGTTTTTTCCCATCAATAATTGTGGCCATTGGAGGCCGCTTTGTAGCTTTGAATGAAAAGGGTGTCAATGAAGTCTTGCAATTTTTTCTATTTCATGTAAGTCTCTATTTTGAGACTTTAATGAATTTACATGCACTCCAAAAACAGCTTGGAAGTTTGGGTTTTCCCCTTTTTAATTCGCAGGAGTTAAGGAGGGCGACCGGTATGACTAGAAATGCCATTCGTCTTTGGTTAATCCGTCAGATTAAAATAGGCATTGTTGTTCCTCTCAAAAAGAGGAGGGGTATTTATTGCTTTGCGGATCATCCTCCTCATGTTTGGGTGATTGCGAACATCCTTTATCGACCCTCTTATATTTCTCTTGAAACCGCCTTGTCTTATTATGGAATTTTACCCGAAAGCATTTACACCATCACTTCTGTTTCTACAAAAACCAGTCGATCCTTTAAAGCGATGGGAAAAGAATTTTTGTTTCAGAAGATCAAGAAAGAGGCTTTTTGCGGCTACCAGACGTTATCTATCGATAACAATACTGTTTTGATTGCCGATAAAGAAAAGGCACTCGCCGATTATCTCTACTTCGTTCATCTCGGAAAGAAATCGCTTAATGATCGCCTGAGATGGGAGAAGGTTAATATCCGCAAGGTTTTAGGTTATTTAAAAAAATTTCAAAGACCTGCGTTAACTCAATGGAGCAAACATGTTATCTCAAGAAACCATTAGGCAATGGGCGACTAAATGGCAAACAACGGAACTGAATGTGATGCGGGAGTATTATCAACATCTTTTGTTGTCATCATTGTATCAATTGCCCGTGTCGGAAAAATTGGCTTTTAAAGGAGGAACGGCCCTTCGGATTGCTTTTGGCAGTCCCCGTTTTTCTGAAGATCTCGATTTTACAGCCAATATTACAACTTATCATTTGAACAACTTGTTACATGAGGCAATTGATGCTGTGCGACAGACAGGGATTGAAGTTGTCATTGAAGAGAATAAGTCAACCAGTGGTGGGCATCTGACATTTTGCCAATTTAGAGGCTATGGGCATTCATTGACTGTTTCATGCAATTTTTCCTTTCGGAAGAAGGCTTCCCATGAAGTTGTTTTGATTACAACACCCCTCACCCTTGCTTATCAGTGTTTGATTTTGAATACCGAGGAGCTTGTTTCTGAAAAAATTCAGGCGTTATTAGATCGCAAAAAGCCTCGTGATTTTTTTGATCTCTATTTTCTGTTGCGTCAGCGGAAGGGATTGGCCTCTATTGTTAAGGCAAAAAAACTTCTATTAAGCGCCCTTGAGAATTTGGATGCAAAAAAGATCCAAAAAGAATTGAAATTTTTTCTCCCCGTGAGTCACCAGCGTTTGATCAGTTCTCTTTCGCAGACTTTAGGACAAGAACTGGCCGCTCTTTAATTCTATTCTGAAGGTTCCAAAATGCACTCGCCTTCTTGAGCGGAGATCGGGTCGGAGAAATCGGAACTTGTTACTTGCGCGCGAAAAACAAATGTTGTTTTTTCAGTGACACTGCTGGGCAAGTTCATTTTGAATTTCAAAGGAGTGGAATCAGAATCGGCAGACAAACTTTCAACGGGGCAGCTCATTTTTTCTTCGCCCAACGTGCTGCAAGCAGGGTCTTTTGTATTAATGGTGGCCGAAGAGGGGTGGATGGCTAAGAGTGTCACTTGCTCATAAGTTCTGCTTCCCCTGTTTTGAATTTTGATTTCCCAATCGAGGGTATTTTGGCCAGCAGGGGGGCAAGTAATCGACTGCAAGACTTGCAATTGAGGGTGCGCTTTTAATTCAATTTCAAAAGGATTCAGTTCAAAAGTTTTGCCGTCAGGACAAAGAGCTTCCGGTGAAATTTTTACTATGGATGTTCCAAGCGGTATATTTTCTTTGACTTTGAGTTGCAATTTGACGGAGCTAGCTTCCATTGCCTGAGCAAAATTGACTCGACCGATGCTTGGATCGACATTGATGTTGGGATCTTCTGATGCGCTGACTTCCAAACTATCAGGGACAAAAAGCGATTTTAAAACGCAACCTGCCGGAACCGCTATATCAATGGAAAAAGGGTCTCCCGGTTTGTGTGTTTGTTTCAAACGGGGAGGCATATTGGCAATATCTGCCTGATAGTCTAGTGCTACTGGCACATGGAGTGTGAAGTTTGAGCTAGAAATATCTTCACAGACAACACCCGAAGATTTCTTCGGAGCTTTGGGAGGCGGTGGTGGGGGAGGTGGAGTCTTCTCTTTTTTGCAATCACTAGAGCAATTATCTCCTGAAGCTTTATTTCCATCATCACACTCTTCCCCAGTCTCTACTACATTGTTGCCGCAAGTGGTGGTTGCAGCGGTGTTGCTAGGAGGCGTTGTGGAAGCTACTTCCTTGGCAGTCAAAGATTTTGCAGCAGGCGGTTCTGCAACCCCAATGTTTGGATTCATCGGTGACGGGACACTATTGGGTGGGAGTGATCCACTTGCTAGTTGATTCGAAAGACTTTCACTCAAACCTGGTTCTTCCACCTCCACACAATAATAACCTGGCCCTTTGCTAGAGACAGCAAATTGCCCCTGAGCATCCGTTTTGGCTTTGGCTATCAGTGTTTTTACATTGGTGCGGTTATCTTCTTGGGTTACTTTTACGGTGACGTTGGTGAGGGTTTTTTCGTTGTCATCTTTTGTTCCATTGTCGTTGGCATCTAAAAAGACCGAACCTTTAATCTGGCCAGAACAGGCGGTTAGGAGGCTTAATAGAAAAACTGCTAAAAGATTTTTTCTCATTCTCTACAACTATACTAGCGCAAGAAGGGTCTGGAAATCAAATTTTTCTTGATTTTGCGGGTGACGGGGTATAGGCAAGCCACTGTGGGGAGAGAAAGGTAGATATTATGGCTCTCCTTCGTGTTGCCATTTTTCTTGTTCTAAGCTTTTTAACGGTTAGCTGCACTCCCGCCGTAAACGAACCAAGTAATCTCACTCCCAACATTACTCTTCCCGAAGCCAATATTACAGACGATGGCAATCTTTCTATTTCCAAAGAGGCCCTCGACAAAGAATTTTTGCTCCAAGCCTCTTTTATCAATCAAGAAGGAAATGTTTATGGTTCTCCAACCTCATGGGGGACACAGAGCCGCATTGTCTTTTTTACAAAAAACAACGGCTCCCTTTTCATGATGGAATCGACCAAAGGTTTTCTTGCCAGTGAGGAGCTCCCTGCAAGTCGTATTCTGGCTGAATTCAAGATCGTTGAAGAAAAAGAAGATAAATTAGTTTTTGATTTCAATGAAGGGATGAAAAAAATATTTCTTGTGGGGGATTGGTTTGGTTCCGATTTTGGCGATTATCCAAACTACCAATGGGCCGTCAAAGTGGATCATTCGTTTTTAAAAGAGGTCACAAAACAAACCGAACGGATTTTAATTCGACAAATTACGCAGGTTCATTATTGGGATGTTGTATTTCCAATCGAAGTTGTCTATTATTTGCAACCCTACAATCCCGATCCTTCTTTCCAAGCGACCTTGACACCTGGTTTTGAAAAGATGGGATTTTTTGAGGCTAACCCCCAAGTCAGGCCCGAGCTTGGAGGCTTTAAAAACTACATTACCAAATGGAATTTGGCCAAGCCGGTTGTTTATCATATCTCTCACAATACACCTAAAGAGTATGTGGACGCGGTCAAAGAAGGAGTCCTTTATTGGAACAAGGCTTTGGGTGGAGAAGTCCTTCAAGTCAAAATGGCACCAGAGGGAATCACGGCACCCAATCCAGACTACAACATCATCCAGTGGGTTACCAATCATTCTGCGGGACTTGCCTATGCCGATGCGCAAATGGATCCCAGGACCGGAGAAATTCTTCACGCTCAAATTTATCTGATGAGTGGGTGGGCAGTGCAACCCTTAGATGAGCTCTTGGCGCAAGCTGCTGTCGAAGATAACAAAGACTCAAAAGCTGCTAAGGAAAAATTTCCATTGCAGTTGAAAGGTTTTTCATCCGGTTCGCTTTGCCAGTATCCTCAATTTAAAAATCTGCTTGAATTGGTTTCCCTTGAAAATGGCGACAAAAAAATTCCTCTCAAATTATCTCAAGATTTGATCAGATTGATTGCTGCCCATGAGGTTGGACACACACTGGGACTGCGTCACAATTTTGCCGGTTCTGTCGGCTCTGAAATGACCCCCGCTGAAATCGGCAAAATTTTTAAGGACTATTTGAAAACAGGAGAAGTCCATAATCTCGAACGATCTTCTTCCAGTGTCATGGATTATTTATCTCTGGAGGCAGACATTTTGGCTGGCGCTTACATCGCGCAAGAGGATTCCAAGCCTCTTGCTTATGATGAAATGGCGCTTCGTTGGTCCTACTTTAATGAGACTACAAAAAAGAGTTTATCGGAGGTTCTCTTTTGCACCGACAGTGATTTGGGGTGGTGGTCCGCGATGTATGAAGACTGCAAACCCGGGGATCGTAACCCTTCGTCTCTCAATGCTGCCTTTGATTTTGAACAAGCCGTTTTAGATTTACCTCGTTTAGTCGCCTGGCATTATCTAACCACCAAGACTTATTTTGATCCCAAATGGAGAAAACCGGTTGAAGAAGTGGGCCTTGATGCCGGTGTTTATACAGCCTACACGACCTATCCTTTAACTGATTTCTTGAGATCTCTCAAAAGCGATACCCATTTTTTACTCATTGAAAAATCATTTCCAAACATTACCGATGTGAACGAAAAGGACGTTCAAGAGGCGGCAAACAAATGGCTCGATAAAATCATTCGCTCTGCCGGGGGTGTTCAAAAACTGCTTTCCTTGATTGATACGCACAAAGTTTATGAGGAAGCCAAAAAGTATCAGACAGAATTTGAGGCCATTGTCGATCGCTTAAGCTTTAGGGAAGGGACAACGGCCTTGGGTGAATCCTATACTTTTTCCAATGCAGAAATTGCAAAAATGAAAAAAGCAGCCAAGCCCTTTTTTGAATTGCTGCAAGAAAAGCTGATTCGAAGGATTACGGAGGTTTTGGCTCAAGGAGGAGGGGGTTATTGGCCAGCGACGCCGGTCGCAGAATCAGTAGGGCCAATTTCGCTATACCCTAAGAAGGACTCCACTATTTATAGATCTCTTGAAAGCTTAGATGGTCTTGAAGAGACATTGGGTAACTGGGCGGAGTTCATCATTACCGATGAAGCGGAAAAAAAGCCTACTTTTGATGGGGATCATCGATTGCTTGCAACCGATATTTTGCGACCGAATCAAGGCTCTAATGAAGATTGGCAAAAGGCAAACCGCGAAAGAGTGTTGCAAATATTGCTCGCTAAGTTAAAACAACGCTTCGGTGCTCCCATCGATCAGATTGATCCCGAACAATTATCAAAAGAAGAGCGCAAGGCCTTCGAGTTGGAGTTAAGCATTGTTCAGGCCCTTCAATTGGAGACAGAAAAGCCAATTCCGCCACAGAGTTGACATTCAGTTAAAAATCATTACTGTTTCGCCGTCATGACACTGGCTGACTATCTCACCATCTTGCGTTTGGTGTTAGTCCCTTTCTTTTTGTTGAGTTTTATTCAAGGTAACACCATGCAGGCCTTTGTCTTATTTGCCATTGCGGGGGGAACCGATCTCGTGGATGGGACTATTGCCAGACTTCTCAAACGTCAAACCAAAATTGGGGCCTTTTTAGATCCGATTGCCGATAAGGCTTTGATGGCCGCCGCGTTTACTTGCCTTTTTATTTTAAAGGTTTTTCCCATTTGGTATTTTTTGCTGGTGGTGGGGCGTGATGCTTTGATTTTGTTGGGTCTTGGGCTTTTTAAATTCAAAAAAATCGATGTCCAGTTGGTACCTGTCCTTTCCAGCAAACTAGCAACCTTGTTTAATATTATCACCGTTGTCTTTGGCTTTTTGTCTTATCTCTACCCCAATGCTTTTTTCCTAAAACAGCCTCTGAGCGTTTGGTTTCAAGTATCGATGACCATTGCTGCTTTTTTGGTGATTATGAGTTCTGTTCAATATAGCTGGGCCGGATGGAGAATATGGCGCGGGCCAAATACAAAATAGTCTTAAGCGATCTTCATCTGGGTTTCGGACCCTTCAATCCCGATGGGAGCAGAAATCTTTTAGAAGAATTTCATTATGACAATCAGTTTGCTGAACTATTGGATTATTATTGTTCAGGCACCACTGCAAAGGCCGAAGTCGAGTTGATTTTAAATGGAGATATCATCAACCATCTTCACGCCACCTCTGAAGATCCGATGGCCGATACGCTCACCGAGACCGTAGCGCTGGAAAGAACCCAATCCATTATCGACGGACACCCCAAATTTTTTGATGCCTTGTCAAAATTTGCCAACAGTCCCCATCGCTCCATTGTCTATTTAATGGGCAATCACGATATCGGGATTGCTTGGGCAAAGGTCCAGCAATTGCTCAAAAACAGAGTCCATCCAGGTTTGCGCTTTTTTCTCGATTGTTATGAGAGTGATGGTGTTTATGTGGAGCATGGCAATCGTTTCTTGGCCGATAACCGGGTTGATTTGGACAATCTTTTTTGGACAAAAGGCCAACAGGAGCCGGTTCTCAAAATGCCTTGGGGTTGTTTTTTTGTGATTCATTTTATCAACCCGTTGAAAAAAGAGAGGCCCTATATCGGCAAAGTCTATCCTTTTAAATATTATTTGCGATGGGCGATTATCCACGACACATTTTTTGCGATCAAAACAATTGCTCATCTCGCTCTTTATTTTTTGAAAATCAATTTTGTGAGGGATCCGAAACGGAGTTTTTCCCTATTGGACACTTGGAAAATTCTTCGCGAATTTTCCTTTCCCATTATGCTCGATAAAGAGGCCAAGAAGGTTTTAGACAGTAAACCTTCTTTGAGGTTTGTCAGTTTTGGTCACACCCATCATCCAAGGTATCGCCAATTTGCTCCGGGTAAAGAATACATCAATACAGGAAGTTGGAGCGAATTGATTGGACTTGATGTCGGCAGTTTTGGCCACCAATTGAGACTGGCCTTTGCGGAAGTTTTCATCGATGAAGATGGAACTCTTCGCTCTTCGTTAAAAAAGTGGAGGGGTGTTTATCGGGAGTTCGAAGAGTTTTTCTAGGCTTCTGTCACGGCCGAAAAGGTTAGTCCTTTTTGGGTTGAAGTCGCTGACTTTTCTGCCCCGTCCGATTCGTCATAAACAGGGATTTCCTCTCCTTTGTTTGCCTCATCGGGGAGACTTTTTAAATAACTTTTCAATTCTTCTTTCGACAATTTTCCTTCTCGCAGGGCTCTTTCGCGGGTACGGTAATCAAATTTTGGTTCACCAGGTTGCGTTTTCATCGATTTTTATCTGCTCGTTTTTTCTATCTGCGTTAAAATCTTTCCATTTTTGAAGATGCGGACATCTCCAGAGGACTCGGAGATAACAAAAGCCACCGCGTTGGTCAAGTTGGTAATACCTGCCGCAGCGAGATGGCGAGAGCCGAGACCTCTTGGAAGATTTTCTTCTTCACTGGCGGCTCCGAGGTAGCAGCCGGCAGTCAAAATGATCCCATCTCCATCAACAATAAAGGCCCCATCAAGGCCGGCAAATTCCCGGATGGTTTCTTTGAGGGCAGGAGAGAGAAGATTGCGCTCTTCCTCGTCATAGCCCTTGAAAGGGTTGATAATCATCTGTTTGGTCAGAGGGAGCACTTTTTCAGGATCACCCACAACAAAAATAGTGCCGATCGGTTTTCCTTCCCTTCCTTTTTCGGCCAGCTCCATACAAAGATGGAGGACTGCCTGAAAAACCTCTGGCTGGACACTTTCGCCAATTCCAATCAAACCTTTGCTCATCACGATTTCGGATTCTCTCGCCGTATCGAGAATTTGAATGTGATCTAATAATCCCAGATCCGCAGGGCCGACAACACAAACTGCTTTGTCGCCCGGTTCAAGGTAATCTAGGGAGAGAGCCATGGTGGTAGCCAGTTTGATGACACTCATTCGGCTTAAATGAATTTTGGGGAGAGGGATAATAGCCTTGCAATGCTGCTGAAGAGCATCTTTTTCATCACCGTTTGCATCTATTTTTTTCTTTCGACTTAAGAGATAGAGGTCCAGTTTTTTGCTAAACCGCTCTTCAAAGTGAAGATCTTCTAGCGGATCGGCATAAATCATCACCGCTTTTGCCTTGATTTTGGTTGCCAATTGAAAAGCCGTTTTGATCATGTAGGTGTTCGCCGATTTCATCGATTGTCCAATAACGAATTCTTTCTTCAAAGTCCAACTTTAAAAACAAATCCTAAATTCTAAACACTAAACTCTAAACAAATCCAAAATTCTAATGACCAAAATTTCAAACAAGATTGTTTGGGTCATTTGGATTTGGGGCATTAGAGTTTGTTTAGGATTTAGATATTAGGATTTAGGATTTTTCAATGTTGATTGAATCTTGAAACTATGTCAGAAAGTTCGCATGCGTTATTCTCAAATGTTGATCCCAACCTTGCGTGAGGCTCCATCCGATGCCGAGGTGGTCAGTCACAAGTTGATGATCCGGGCGGGGCTGATTAGGCAATTGGCTCGGGGCATCTATGACTATTTGCCTTTGGGTTTGAAGGTTTTACGAAAAATTGAACAAATCACACGAGAGGAGTTGAATCGGGCCGGTTGTCAGGAAGTGTTGCTTCCCGTGATTATTCCGGCTGAATTGTGGCAAGAAACAGGGCGTTGGGGTTTTTATGGCAAGGAGTTGCTCAGGCTCAAAGATCGCAACGAAAGGGATTTTTGTTTTGGCCCCACTCAAGAAGAGATCATTACCGATTTGGTCAGAAGGGAGATTCGTTCTTATAAGGAACTCCCTAAGAATTTTTATCAAATTCATACTAAATTTAGGGATGAAATCCGGCCCCGTTTTGGCTTGATGCGCGCGCGCGAATTTATCATGAAAGATGGCTATTCCTTTCATGCAACCGAAAAGAGTCTGAACGAACATTATGAATTGATGCGAAAAACTTATGTCCGAATTTTTGAACGATGCGGATTGCGTACCAAAGTGGTGGAGGCAGACACGGGGGCCATTGGTGGTTCCTCTTCCCATGAAGTAGTTGTCCTTGCTGAGACTGGCGAAAGCGAGGTCGCTTTTTGTGATGCTTGCGATTACTCAGCCAATTTGGAGATGGCTTCTTCAAAAACAGCAAAGGGAGAAAAAAAACGCTCCGGCTCTTCAAAATGTAGGGAGATTAAAACCCCTGGGCTAAAAACTGTTGAAGAGGTGGCGGCATTTTTAAAGGTCAAGCGAGCGCAGATGATCAAGACGCTGGTTTATTTGCGCGATGGGGGAATTGTTGTTGGTCTCATTGCCGGTGAGCATGAAATCAATGAAGTGAAACTCAAAAATGCTTGCAACGCCCGATTTTTGACGATGGCGGATGCGGCTACGGTTAAAGAATTGACGGGGGCGGAAGTCGGTTTTGCAGGCCCCGTTGGTTTAAAGAAAAAAACTTCGTTAGGCCCTGTTCAAGTTTTTGCCGACTTTTCCATTCAGTCCATCGACGATGGAGTCACCGGTGCCAACAAGACCGATTATCATTTAACCGGTGTTGTGCCGGATGTCGATTTTACCCCCGATCAATATCTTGATTTACGTTTGGTCAAAGAGGGAGATTCTTGCGGCCGCTGTGAGAAAGGGCGATTGCAAATCAAGCGCGGTATAGAAGTGGGGCATATTTTTAAACTCGGGACAAAATATTCCAAATCGATGAATGCGATGTTTTTGGATGAATCGGGAACCAAACAACCATTTATCATGGGAACCTATGGCATTGGCATTGGAAGAACCGCCGCGGCTGCTATTGAACAAAATAATGATGATAAAGGAATTATCTGGCCACTTCCTATTGCCCCTTTTCAAGTCGAAATCATTTCACTCAATCAAGATGACGAGGTGATCAAAACGGCCGAAAAAATTTACGATGAATTGTTGGCGCAAGGAATAGAAGTGCTTTATGACGACCGTGACGAAAGGGCCGGTGTGAAATTGACCGATGCCGAGTTGATAGGGATTCCTCATTTTGTGATGGTTGGGAGCAGAGGTGTTAAAGATAAAGTGGTTGAACTCAAAGCCCGCAAAAATGGCGACATCAAAAAACTAGCCTTCAAAGATGTCTCCAACGTAGTCAAAAAACTCTGCCAAATTTAGTGTTGAAAATGACGGGCTCCGTTGGTGGTGGGTCCTGTCCCTCCGTGTTTCTGTGGGGGCCCCTAACTAAACCCCACAGCAAACACTCCGGGCCACCCACCACATAAGCTTTTACCTTCATAATTCCACTGAGGAGTAAAGACCCCGAATTGGGGCCTTTTCCTATCGTTTATATACGATCGCCGTATAACGCATATTTAAAAATATAAGTAAAATCATGAAGTTAGATTCAATATGCCAGTTCTTACTTTTGGCAGAGGGTTTGCAATCTTAAGTGGCGAGGGGATGGTTAAATATATGAGAGACACTAAAAAAGACAAAATAGAACGCAGCTTTATGATGATTGAGCCTTTGGCCAACTCCGCAGTGGAGCATGCCAGTGGTGGGAATGAAAACCCGATTCTTCAATTGCAGCTCACCATGGCAACCAGCTCGATTAATCATGAATATGCCAGAATAGAGTTTGAAGATACGGAAAACCATGATCGCAAAGAAGAGTTGTTGGAATATATGGGGAGCTGCCGTCAGAAATATTTTGAAGCGCGTGAACAATTAGCCGGTCATGATCCTTCAGCGTTGCAAGAATTCGAAGCCGATTTGTTGCAACAGAAGCTGGAAACACTGAATCGGTTCCAGGCCTGATTTTACATAGAACGTGGAACTTAGAACATAGAACGCAGTTTTTAAATAGCCCTTATCCCTAACCCTCCTTTCCTAGGGGAGCCGTCGTAAGACCTGCTCCCCTTTTTTTTAGCGGAATGTTGATAAAGGCCCACCTACTTCGTTGGCCTCCTCAAAAAATCCTCACATACCGTCAAAGGTATGCTCCGGTTTTTCTCGTCGGCCTGCCTCGCATCTGGACCTTTCTGAACATTCCGCAGCCAGAGCCTTGTCCTAAGCAACTTTTTTGGGGTTTTGCCGAAGATAGGTAAGAGAGGGTCTGGGCATGGGTTTGACAACAATTCTTTTAAGTCCTGCCTTGCAGATGGCTGTGGGGGAGACAGCCCGTAACCTGCTTGCCTATGATTTGGCTACCCTTAAAGCATTTGGCAATGAGGCGGGTTTAGGACTGATTCTTGGAGAGGCAAGTGAGGTTCCTGGGGTCGATTCCAACGATTTATTGCAAAAAGCCCATGCGATTGTAGCGGCGGTAAGGGAAGGTCGGTTGAACCAAGCCAGTGCCATTCGAGCCGATTTAGTGGGAGAGTTTAGAAGATTATTAGCTTCAAGTAGGCTTTTTGCAGCCAAACCAGAAAGCCTCCTACCACCTCTGCAAGATAATGGCGCTACCCAAGAGTCCAATGAGCTAGAAGTCACAACGATTAGTCCCAAGGATTTTTTTAGTTTAGTGGAGAAAGAATTCGGAAGGGTTCGAGCGCGGTACCAAAAAATTGAAGCAAGCTTAAATCCTGCGGTTAGAGGAGGCTACCTTGCAGAGATGAAATCTATCGAAAAACGGATAGAATTTTGGCGGTCAGAGATCGAAAATCTTAAAATCCAGCATGGCAAAGAGAAAGATCAATATAGAGAAGATATTATTTTGGGAGAGAGGATTTTATTGGACCGTGTTTTGAATTTGGGGGCCTCTGTTTATTCGGAGCCTGTCGAAGAAAAATTCCTGGCGGGAGTTGGGCTTAGGACTCAGATTGCGGTTCCTATTCCTTCCCCGAAAATTCCCAGAAAAAGAGGGGAAAAAGGAAATATCCTTGAGGCACTCGTGAACCATGATGTTGGGTATGGAAGGGCCCTTCGTTTAAGGCCTCATCAAGTCCTGGTCCTCAATAAAATAAAGGGTTTGTTAAAGATGCGAGAGGAACAGTTAAAGGATAGCGAGAAATTACCTGAAAATTTACTGGTTGGAACCATTACGATGCCAACGGGTGGTGGCAAAACCCGCGTCATGGTTGCTAGTTTTGCTGCCGACATCGAGCTGGGATTTTTTAAGCTGGGGGACAAATTCATTATTTTGAATCACACGGAGCAGATCCATGAGCAAAATCTCAAAGTCGTCCGTTTATTGAGCTCTTATTTTAAACGGAGGTTTGGAAGGAGGCTTCGGGTGACCGAATACAAGGCCGAAGATAAAAATTTGCGAGGAGATGTTGTGGTGGTCAACATTCCTTCGGTCAACACTTTAGAAAGGAGAGAGCGCTTTGAAAAGGAACTTAGAAAGGCTCTAGCTGAGAAGGGGAAACTAACGATGGTTGCCGTCGATGAAATTCATCATTTGGAGATGGCTACCGGAAAGAGCAAGGAGAGTTGGAAAGAAATTATAAGGACCTTGCGGGGAATTTCTCCCAATTTTTATCGAATTGGTTTTACCGCAACCCCTACCGGAAATGAGGGTCCCTACATTGCCAGGATTTCAGAGATGGCCTTGATGCAATCAGGGGTTACCCCTAGAACGTACCTTGCAAAAGTAGGTGGCATCGATTTAAGCCAACTAAAAATTAGTCAGTACGCAAAAGATTTTCAAACCAAAGAGTTGGTCAGCACGTTATTGGATTATCCAGAAAGAAACCAAAGACTCTTTGAAACCTTAGAAAGAAATGGATTAAGAAGACTGGATAAAAGTCCAAGTGGAAAAGAGCGCCTGGAAGCCGTCTTAACTTTCGCTGCAGATTTGCGCCACGCCAAGATGATGGCCAATGACTATGTCCACTATTTTGGCCAAGAAGGAGAAGGATTGCGTGGAAGAGATCTAACGATACTTGGCGAAGATAGGGGGCGCATCCGGCCTGGGGAATTTAATAAAGTGTTGGAGGCTTATCACAAGGGGGAAGTCGATGGCATCGTTGTGATTGTTTCAGGAGAGACCAGAAAAGAGATTCGCGAACAAATCCTTACCGCTGTTGAGAAGGGAGAGATCGAAGCGGTCTTCAATGTGGATGTGTGGCTAGAGGGGGCCGACTTATATATGTTTACCCATCTTTTGGGAAGCAGACCCACTTTTTCACGATTTAAAAAAGCTCAGGAAAGAGGACGTTTAAACAGGAGGGGTCCCAAGGAGGTGAGCCACAAAGGCGAATTGTTGTCTGATAAGCCAAAAATTATTTTTGATATTGTTGATCGTTATCAGAGCGTGGATCGCTCTTTGATGCTCTATGGGAATTTGATGGGAGTTGTCGGACATGCCCACGTAAAGTTAGGAGAGTTATTTGATGCGATGTCTGGCCAAATTGTTTCTGAAATTGATCGAGAAGGAAGAAAGGTCGAACACAAGGACTTGGGAGAATTACTGGCAACCAAACGAAAGGTGGAGAAGCCCGCCGCAGAGGAGTTACAAAAACCACTAGTCGCAAAGTTATGGGAGATCTTGGAGGATCGATATGGTGGGGATGTCGAGATGATGGCGATGGATTTGGGGCTTCCCGTTGAAGAGATGCAAGAAATTTTACAAGGCAAAGGCTGGATCAATACGAGATGGTTTTTGAGAAGGCTTGCAACACTTTTGTATCAAGATCGAGAGGTTTTTGTTGATCTCTACAATGAAGAGCAGGGGTTGAGAGACGAGAGGGTTACCGAGGAGGATATCGCCATTTTGAAGGGGGCACTGGCAGTCTATGAGAAATGGGAGGGTGCAATCACCACAACTAAAATCATCAAAGGTAATATCGGGTTGGGAGAGATGAGCGCTGAGATAACAAATTCAGCCTATAGAAGCCTATATCTAGGGACGCTGGGGGATACTGCTTGGAGAGGCCTATGGCGAGGGCTTGCGTTATATTTTGGAGTTAGAGGCCAGGAATTGGGGCAAAGGCAAAGGGAAACCAAAGAATGGTTTCAAAAACTTCATGGGTATCTTTTTGAGCGTGAGGGGTGGCAAGAGGAAGCCAAAACAGCCCAGGGAAAATTCCTTTTGACTGCCAGGGAAGGGGTGGCTCTCAAATTTGCTGGCAAAGTGTCAACGCGAACTGGGCTTGATGGGGTGTTTGTGCAAGCGCTTGGTAGTCCTTTAATCCGTTGGCTGAGTGGAAAAAAAATTTCTTTTGGTGAACATCATAATATTTCACCTCGAGATTTTTATAACCAAGTTAGGAATTTATTGTTGAGTTTTGGCAAAAGTGCAAGGGAAGTGGACCAACTGATTCTAGAGGCTGTGTTTGAGCAAAAAAAATGGAAAAGAGAGGCTTTGACGCCAAAGGAGAAACTTCTTTTAACTGCCAGAGAATTGATGGTCTTGGAATTTGGTGGCAGGTTGCCAAAATATCCAGATATTCCAGGAGTGCCAATCAAAACGCTCGGAAAACCATTAGATCGCTGGATAAATGGAGAAGAAATTCATTATTCGGGGAAACTTCCCCCATACAGATTTTATGGTCAGTTAAGAAGCTTACTGGTTGGGTTGGGTAAAGATGTTAAGGAAGTGGACACATTGATTCAAGAGACTGTGTTTGAAGAAAGGAAGTGGGAAAAGGAGGACAAAACCGCAGAAGGGTTATTAAGATTGGCGGCTAGACAAGGTGTCGCCTTGCACTTTGGCGGCAAATTACCCACACACACCGGTATCCCAGGTTTGACTCGACAAAATGAAGGCGTGAGTCTTTTAAGTGAGTGGTTAAAGGGAAAAGGGATGAAAATGCTTGTCGGTGGACGGGTCTCTCCAAAGAAGTTTTATAACCAGGTTAAAAGCTTGCTGGTTGGTCTTGGAAAAAAGAGAGAAGAGGTCGATTTTTTGGTTTTGAATGCCGTTTTTGAACAAGAGGGTTGGGAAAGGACGGCAGAGACAGCCCAAGAGAAGCTCCTACTCGCCGCAAGAGAACTGATGGCCTTGGAATTTGGTGGCAGGTTTCCTGGTGAGAGGATGGGTATCGACGGAGTTTCTAGTCAATATGCCGGCAGACCTTTAACTCGTTGGCTACATGGAGAAAAAATTATTTTTAAACGAGGCTCTATTGTAGCTAAGAGTTTTTATTCTCAAGTCAAGAGTTTATTACTGGGTTTGGGGCGAGATCGGTCGGAAGTTGATGAATTAATCGAGGCTGCTATCTTTGAAGAGAATGGGTGGGAAAGAAAGGACCCTTCAAACGCCAGAGAAAGACTTTTGCTTGAGGCGAGGAGATCAGTGACAAGAAATTTTGGAGGGAAATTACCCACATTAACGAATATAAAAGGGATCTCTTTACAAGAAAAGGATACAGCTTTAACTCTCTGGTTAAATGGCAAGAAAGTGCAACACAATTATGTCCTTTTCACCCAAATCCGCGCCTTGTTGATCCACGAAGGGTTTATTACTCCCCACGAAGCCGATCGGTTGATTCAAGAAGCTCAAGCTGAAACTACCAAAAAATAACATTTTAAATAATTGCCCTCGGGGAAGTTAGGGAAGGCTGGATGATCAAGGGCGGCACCTGCTTGGGAAATCACCTCTAATTTGACATTCGCATCTTCAGAAGCGTCGCTCAGCATATTTTCAAATTCCTCTCTGGAGAAATGATAAGAACAAGAAGAACTCATCAACAATCCCTTTGGTTTTAGAAGTTTCATCGCTCTTAAGTTAATTTCTTTATAGCCTCGAAAACCTTGGAGTTTCTCACCCGTGTTTTTTACAAATGCTGGTGGATCCAAGTTAATGACGTCAAAATGTTTTCCTTGTCTGTCGGCATTTTTTAAGAAATCAAAGGCATCACAAACCTCAACCTTGATTTTGGTTTCCAAACCATTGCGCTTGGCATTTTCTAAAATTCTTTCAGCAGATTTTTTGGAGCTTTCAACACAAAGCACCGTTTCCGCTTTTTTTGCCATATGACAAGCGAACCATCCTTCGTAAGAAAAAACATCCAACACTTTTCCAGAAGCTTGGAAACCTGCCTGAATGCGATTGTCTCTTTGATCTAAAAAAGCCCCCGTTTTTTGTCCCTCCCAAAGATCGACAACAAATTTTAATCCATTTTCTTCGATGACGGTCTGTTTTGGGACCTCTCCGGCAACACATTGTTTAATGGAAGGAAGCTGCTCCTTTTTTCTAATGGGCGCATCGTTTCTTTCTAAAATGCCTTCCGCCTCAACCATTTTTTTGAGAAGATCAAAAATATCCTCTTTATATTTTTCCATCCCAGCACTCAAAGTTTGCACAACGAGATAAGAGCCATAAGCATCAACAATCAACGACGGCAAGCCATCGGCCTCTGCAAAGATAAGGCGTTTGGCGTTCGAAGGGATTTTGAGTTCTCGTCTTTTTTCTAAGGCTTGATGGATTTTTGTCTCCCACCATTTTCGGTTAATTTCTTCTTCTTTTTTCGTCAAAATTCTTAAGGCGATTTGGGACACCGGTGAATAGAGGGCTCGTGCTAAAAATTCATTTTGGGAACCTCTTATCGAAACAAGGCCAGGTTCATTGGTTTCTTTTGAAGTGATGTCGGAGGCATAAATCCAGGGATGCCCGGTTTGAAACCAGTTGAACCCCTTTTTTGTGATGGTAATGCAGGGATACATTGTTTATAAACCATAGCAGAATGGCTGCTTCGAACAAAGAAATTCTTGTCGGTAGAAATGCCGTCCATGAAGTTTTGAAAGCTGGAAAAAGAAAAGTCTGGCGCATTTTTTGGGCTGTGAAATCCAATGATGAAAAATCCAACCAATTGGCTGAGTTGATCCGATCCAAATCGATTCCTTTGACACAAACAACGTTAGAAAAAATAACTCAGTGGAGTGGATCGAATGATCATCAAGGAATTGCTGCAGAAGTTGCCCCTTTCGAATATGCGGAATTAGGGGCGGTGGTGAAAGCCGCCAAGGCTAATCAGAAAGGCGGCTTTTTACTTTTATTAGACGAGATTCAAGATCCGCATAATGTGGGGGCGTTGATCCGGACAGCCCATTTGTGTGGGGCCGATGGTTTGGTTCTTTTAAAACACCGCCAGGCTTTAATCACCCCTTCTGTTTGTAAGGCAGCAAGTGGGGCTCAAGAATACCTTTCAATTGTTCAAGAAGTAAATTTAGTAAATGTGATTAACTATTTAAAAAATAATGATTTTTCAGTTTGGGGTGCTTCAGGGAAAGGGGACGTTCCCCTCTATAAAACGGAGCCTCAATTTCCCTTGGCGCTTGTTTTGGGGGGGGAGGGAAAAGGCTTAAGAAGGCTCACTAAAGAAAACTGTGACGTTTTAGTAACCATCCCCATGGAAGGCCAAATTGACTCTTTCAATGTCTCGGTTGCGGGTGGGATTTTTATGGCTGAAATCATGAGAAATAAGCTTTTAAGTTCTTGACAACCTTAGAGAAATTCCATACGTAAGATCAAATTTTTTTAAAGAGGGGAAAAGGGGCAGGCTCGTCTCTCATTTCAAATAAAAATTTTTTGAATCATGCGAAATGAAGGAGTGTTTCTCCGTTTTTAAGTGGGTAAAGGAATCGCCGGCGTAGCTCAGTTGGTAGAGCAACTGATTTGTAATCAGTAGGTCGGGGGTTCGATTCCCTTCGCCGGCTCAAGGCTATGGAATTGATTGAACAAGTTAAAGAATTGTATACGAGAGGTTATGCAGTTCGTGAAGTTGCCAATGAATTGGGAATTTCCATTGATCGTGTCTACAAGTTGATGCGACGAAAAAAAATTCCTCGGCGCAATCCTAAGGACGCTAATGAAGCAGCATTTTTGAGAAGACCTGCTTCATTTAAACCAGTGTTCATTGAAAATCAGGGGCAGGAAGTTTTAAAAGCGTTGGGGGTTGCTCTTTATTGGGCTGAAGGAGCAAAAACGGGGGCTGGAGTCGATTTCGCAAATAGTGATCCAAGAATGGTGAAACTTTTTTTGCAGTTTTTGAGGGAAGTTTGTGGTGTTCGAGAATCGAAATTGACAATTTATCTCTATTGTTATCCGCAACATGATGTGAATGTGTTAAAAAAATATTGGGCTGACATTACAAATATTCCAACAATACGTTTTACCAAGCCCTATGTTCGAAAGGATGCAGGTGGAAAAGTCGGTCAGAAATTAAATTATGGTTTGGTTCATGTGAGATATTACGACAAGAAATTATTGATGAAGCTTTGCCAATGGGCTGGTGAGTATTGTACAAATTTTGTAGAGGAGAGGTACTCAAGCGGCCAACGAGGTCGCGCTGTAAACGCGATGTCTTCGGACTACGAAGGTTCGAATCCTTCCCTCTCCACGCGGGAGTAGCTTAATGGTAAAGTTCCAGATTTCCAATCTGGCCACGAGGGTTCGATTCCCTTCTCCCGCTCTGTATGTGATGCAAAAAGAATGAGCCAGGTGGCCATTGTTTTTGCATCACCTCGCCGAGATAGCTCAGTTGGCAGAGCATCTCCATGGTAAGGAGAAGGTCCGGGGTTCGATTCCCCGTCTCGGCTCAGGACAGTGAGCAAAGCGAACGTGAGGGGGAGGCTCCAGCGGCTTTGCCGGTGGAGAGGGCGACGCGAGCCCCTATAATTGAAATGAAAAAATTATTTTTAACAATTTTTGCTTCTATGATTGGAATCAGCAGTGTTGTTTTTGCGGCAACGTCCGTTTCCCCTTTGGATCTCAAGCTCAAACCCGATTTTGAAAAACAGCTTGAGTGCAACTGGTCGATGAAAAAATCGTTAAGGGTTTGGGTAGGGGCCATTGAGGATATCAGGCAAGAAAAAGAGGTCGGAGTTTTAGTCTTGAAAGAGGAATCGGTTCCACTCACCTCTACAAGGCCTGTGGCTGAAATTTTAAAGGAAGCGATCGAAAGAGGTTTGAAAAAATGTGGTTACACCTTGGCGGTGAACAAGAATCAGTCTGATGTTGTTGTTAAAGGATTGTTAGAAGATTTTTCTGGAACGTCGAAGAAGGGGCTGATAAAGGGCCAGGCAACCGGTAGGGCAGAGTTCACGTTGCAAATGAATCTCGTAGACATGACAGACAATCTTTCTGTTTCGTTTGCTGTTGAAGAAACACAAGCGAAAGCAATTTCCAAAAAACCAAAAAAATTGGAAAGGATTTTAAACAATTTGTTGACACGATTAACTCAAGAAATTTTTCAGTCAAAGCATGTTGCAGAATGGATATCTACAAAATAGCCCGCCAAGGCGAGGCAGGGAGGGAGTAATATGAGCAAGGCAAAATTTGAGCGAACGAAGCCGCACGTGAATGTAGGCACCATTGGTCACGTCGATCATGGCAAGACAACATTGACGGCAGCGAT